>Ga0156094_111_pt3 | contig 1033 bp, 1 predicted proteins | sample RifCSPlowO2_02_FD_107747 | JGI IMG/M metagenome (GOLD analysis project Ga0156094, IMG submission 107747) | Omnitrophica bacterium RIFCSPLOWO2_02_FULL_45_16 | reverse complement strand
ATCATATATATCACGGCCTTTCTCTTCATAAAAAACCTTACCTATGCCACGCGTTCCACGCAGAAAAATTGCAGCAACTTTACTGGCCATAAGCGTCGACATCTTATACGTCAGAATTATAAAGGAAAGCTGATCACGATTAATAGGCCGAAGTTCTGTAGCCATTTTAGAAGCAGTAAAATAATTGAGATCGATCTTGATATGTATTTGATTTGATGGATGACCGAATCCCAATTCCTTGCCGACATTGAACTTAAGAATCAATCCTCTTCCCGTAACGATTTTTGTGGTTAAAAAACCTGTATGAGTACTGTATGTGCGAGAAAAATAATTTTCGATTTTTTCTTTTAACTCATTCAAGAAATTTTTGGTTATTTCATGCGAAACTTCAAAGTCCAAATCAACCGACATGCGATTCAGTCCGTGAATAATTCTAAGCGCAGAGCCGCCGTACATTATCCATTTATTATATTCAGGATGGTGATAAATGAAATTTAAAACATAAAACTGAAGCTCTTCTTTAAGGGCATTGCGAAGTGTTTCAGCGTCAATGTTGCCCTGCGGTGCAAGCTCACCAAGTTTTCTTTTTAAAACAGCAAGAATCTGTTCACTCATCGATAATGTGCTCCTTCATCATTGTGTAAAATTTGATTCGTTCCTTCTTATCCATTTCTTCGATATCTATCCGCAATTCTTCAACCAGCACTTTAATATAGCCTAATCGTACACCGCGGAACTGGTGTGTTTTAAAATAAAGCAGATCGAACAAAGCTTTTGCTGGAGATGCGATGTAAAAATCGAATTTTGCCGATTGTCCGTCTGCAGACTTTCCTTGTATCAAAGAATAATTTGAAAATAGGCCCTCTTTTATAGACTGATAGGTAAAAATGCCAGCTTTTGTCTCATAACTCCTGGTCACTTTCGATGTAATAGAAGTAATGGTGCGTATGACTTCTGTAGTAAGGTTGTAAAATTGAAGAGCGGACCATGAACTGACATAGGAAGGCGTTCGCATGATATTTGCCAGATAAAA
>Ga0156094_104_pt3 | contig 1641 bp, 3 predicted proteins | sample RifCSPlowO2_02_FD_107747 | JGI IMG/M metagenome (GOLD analysis project Ga0156094, IMG submission 107747) | Omnitrophica bacterium RIFCSPLOWO2_02_FULL_45_16 | reverse complement strand
CGAGCGCTTGAGGCTATCGCGCGCGCGAGAATATCGTATCCTGACTCAAAGATACTTGTGACCTCGGCGCTGGAAACGCTGGACAAGGATGGCGCGCGACGGGGTTTGCTCGCGGGCGCTAACTCTCTGATGATAAACGTGACACCTGATAGATACCAGCGGCTTTACGAGATATACCCGGGACGGGCCGGGACAGGGATAATGGTTTCGAAAAGGATCGAGTCGGCGGTCGCGCTGTTAAAATCTTTGGGAAGGGCTCCGTCTGACTTAGGACTATAAGGAGAGATCCTTCCCCCGCCTTGGCGGGGTCAGGATCAATTTTGCTTCGCAAAATTGGAGGGATTAGGATGGAACGCAAGAAAATAACTATTACGGATATTCAGAACAAAAAACGCGAGGGCAGGAAGATAACTATGCTCACGGCTTACGACTATCCGATGGCAAGGCTGGTTGACGAAGCGGGCATAGATGTTATACTCGTGGGTGATTCGCTGGGCATGGTAGTTCTCGGTTACGAGTCCACAGTGCCCGTTACCATGGATGAGATGATTCACCACTCTAAGGCCGTCAGACGCGGCACAAAATACGCTTTTTTAGTAGGCGACATGCCATTCATGTCATATCAGGTTTCAAAAGAAGAGGCTGTCAGAAATGCGGGGCGTTTTATGAAAGAGGCGGGGTGTGACGCGGTAAAGCTCGAAGGCGGAGATGAGGTCCTGGATGTTACAAGGGCAATAATTGATGCCGGCATACCTGTTCTCGGACATCTTGGGCTGACGCCTCAAACTATTTCAAAGCTCGGCGGATATAAAATTCAAGGCAAGGACGCCAAAGCCGCCAAGCGGATTTTAGAACAGGCATTAAAATTGAAGGATGCCGGGTGTTTCGCGATAGTTTTAGAGTGCGTTCCGGATAAGGTAGCAAAACTTATTACTGAAAAATTAATGATTCCAACGATAGGCATAGGCGCGGGCCCATATTGCGATGGGCAGGTCCTGGTAACGAACGATATGGTCGGGTTATTCGATAGGTTCGTTCCCAAATTCGTGAAACAATACGTGAAGCTATCCACCCTGATCTCGGACGGATTGAAAAAATATAGGGATGAGGTCGAGAAAGGGATATTCCCGGACCAAGCGCACAGCTTCGCCATCAAAGAGGAAGAGATAAGGAAATTGAAGAAGAGATGAACCCCGCACCTTCTTAAAGGCGCGGGATGGATGAAGAAGGTGATTGGGGTCAGGTCCCAAGGGGACAGGTCTCAATTAAAGGCGGGATAACGAGTAGGAGAATGAGCGGGATGAAGATAGCCGTTGTAGGCCCTGGCGCGTTAGGCACATTACTCGCGGGATTCTTAAGAGCTAAGACAAAAGAAGATGTGTGGCTGGTTGATAAATCGCCCGAGAGGGCCAGGCGCATCCACGAAGAGGGTATACGCATAGAAGGGATGAGCTCGATTTCCGTATCTATCAATACATCGGCCAATCCTAAGGAGATCGCGCCGTGCGATCTGGTTATAATATGCGTTAAGAGCTATTCTACGGAGGACGTGTGCAAAGATATTAAAGATCTCGTAAACGATAATACGTCGATACTTACATTGCAAAACGGCATAGGGAATGTTCAGGTATTAAATGATCA
>Ga0156094_111_pt4 | contig 1801 bp, 2 predicted proteins | sample RifCSPlowO2_02_FD_107747 | JGI IMG/M metagenome (GOLD analysis project Ga0156094, IMG submission 107747) | Omnitrophica bacterium RIFCSPLOWO2_02_FULL_45_16 | reverse complement strand
AACCAAGCCCACCCAAGCGGGCGACGCATTACCACTTACATTACCGCCAACTCAACCTGAAAAGCCGTGAAAAAGAACGGTTTAGCCAACTTGTAGAGAACAAGCCAAGGGCCATCCGAACGTTTTCAAGTATATTTTTCTATTCATCTTTATCTCATGTTATACAAATATAAGAGGGCAGCCCATCCGCTTGGTAATAATTCTGGGGCATTCTTAAACCTCTTCCCATATTTATACATCATTTCCAAAAAGAACCTGGCATGAAAGTATGCCTCTAACATAGGCCTATTTACCTTTTCCCAGTTCTTATTATCTGATTCCTTCCAGCGCTTATTCGTTCCATTTTTGACTATATTCATAAATCGTTCATTCAAGGGCACATTATATATTCCCTTAAACAAATCTACCATTGAAAGAGTAGAATCTTGAATACGATAGGATTTGAAACTTCCATGATAATACCTGTATATAGGGTCTTCATAATCCCAATGAGAATTTACAGCGTTCAGTAGGTGTTTTATCTCGGGTAAATGTTTTTTAATAGAGTCTAAAAGTTTCTGATGAGTTAATTTTTTATTCATATCGATACCGTGAAATTAATTTCCTCTAGCGCCTGTTGATATACTGCTTCCTTAGTTAATCGATTTGTATTAATATGGTAATCTGACGGAATTTTACGAAAACGCTTGAATAGCTTTCGGACAAATTCATACTTATTTCGATACGCTGTGCTGTAAAACCACCGGCTACCTCGTTCTACTTTTCTCTTTTTATGAATTCGCGAAAAAAGAATCTCGCGCGATGCTTCCAATTTAATCGTAAATATTTGTTCGAAAGGCAATGCTGTTCTTAAAAATTCTTCTCGAGAATTTAATCCCGTGGTCTCAAGTATACAATTTTTCCATTTATGCCTTGATAGTTCCCGGAATAATGCTACCCACGCATCGGCCTCGCCTACCGGCGTCATTGGGAATCGCGCCCTACGATAACCTATGCGGAGTATCGGCACTTTTAATGTCTTGCTCAATCTTTGCGCCAAGGTTGTTTTGCCAGCGCCGGGGAGGCCGATAATATGTATGATAGGAAATGTTTTCTTGTTTTTCATAAATACTTTATTCTACGAATTCTCTTAATCATGAGCAAAAAGTTTTTGGCGCCATCCTATTGAAGGAACAACCTATACTCCAGGATGTCTCTTTCTGAGGCCCTATTTTATATTTTACCTTATTTTAACAAGTCCTCAAGCTCACAAGACAGTAGCGCCGATTTATTGAGGACGATCTGCTCTTTTTGGTCTAAATTATCTGCGGTCATTCTGATAATCTTGGTGACAATGCTTCTGCCCAGCATGATTCGGTTTGTTTTATTTAAATAATTCTCCGTTTTTTGGTAGAAAAGGGTTACGTACTGCCGGAGTTTATCGTAGGGAAGATCCCGACTGCTCACACCGTCGCGGGTAAATTTAATAACATTATTTATATTTTCATCCGGTTTAATCGGCAAGTCTCCTTCTCTAAATTCTACCCAATATTCGCTTATAACATATTGTATTCGGCAAGATCTGCCTTCTTCTCCAGTATTGTAGGTAAAAGTAAACGAAAAGTTGTCCGTATCAAAATATTGATGCACTCGTATGCTTTCTAACGTTTTTACATTGCAGATTTTATACGTCTCAATGAGCCGTAAATAACTCTCCCTCCAGTTTTTGAGCCAATCTTCGATATAGGTGCGATTCACAAAAAGCGGCGTCAGGTCCTGCTTAAGATTTGCATCGCTGACATCGTTCATCTTGATAGTAAGC
>Ga0156094_159_pt2 | contig 2397 bp, 3 predicted proteins | sample RifCSPlowO2_02_FD_107747 | JGI IMG/M metagenome (GOLD analysis project Ga0156094, IMG submission 107747) | Omnitrophica bacterium RIFCSPLOWO2_02_FULL_45_16 | reverse complement strand
CCGATTATTTAGAGCAGCTCCTTTATGTCATTCTCAAAAACGTCTTTTGGACGAGAGCCTATATACATCTTGACGATCTTTCCGTCCTTATCTAATATAAATGTCGTAGGGATAGACCTTATCGGCCCGTATGAGTTGCTCACCTTTTCATCATCCACTAACACAGGATAATTAATACCTGCCTTAACGGCGAAATCTTTTGCCGCCTGCGCGTTTTCCAGCGCGATACCTATCATGGCAAATCCTTTATCGCCGTACGCTTTCTGTAACCCGATAAAGTCCGGTATCTCCTGCCTGCACGGAGGGCACCAGCTCGCGAAGAAATCCAGTATCACTACCTTTCCTTTAAAATCTGAAAGGCTCGATGTCTTACCGTCAATATCGGTAAGTGAAAATTCCGGCGCCTTCTGCCCTATCTCGACAGCGCTGCCTTGAGAGCAAGCGCCCAACAAAAATAGCACGAGGATAAATATAAAAACTTTGAATTTAACCATAGCTCACCCTCCCTGCCTGCCGGTAGACAGGCTTTTTTAAACTGTAAATGAACCCAATATCTTTGCCGAAATAACGGATAGATAATTCGTCGCGACGAGAAATCCGACTATTATTAAAAAGATTCCTCCGATTATGTTTATCCAGCGCATGATCTTCTGCAATTTAGCGGAATATTCTAAAAAAGAATTTATCAAAATAGCCGTTAAGAAAAACGGTATCGCTATCCCCAAAGAATAAACGATCAAAAGCTTCGCGCCGGTAATGACGCTGGCCTTTGTGCCGGCAAGGACAAGTATCGAGCCTAGAATAGGCCCGGCGCACGGTGTCCATGCCGCGGCAAAAGTCACGCCTATCAAAAATGAACCAAGATAGCTTGCGCCTTTGGCCGCTATATTCAATTTCCTCTCTCTTGTAAGAAAATCGAGCTTCAAGATCCCCATTAGCTGCAAGCCGAAAAGCATGATGAGTATGCCGCCCGCTATTCTTATGAATTTCTGATACTGGAACAGGGATTTTCCGATGAGAGTCGCGGTGAGGCCTAAAAGGACGAATACTACGGAGAATCCCGCGATGAATAGAAGAGAGTGTATCACGGTCTTCTTGCGCACCTGGGCTTTCTTTTGGGCGTCCTTGAAATCAGAGAATGACACGCCCGTGATGTAGGCGATAAACGCCGGTACCAAAGGCAGCAGGCACGGCGACAGATATGTAAGAAGCCCCGCCGTGAACGCGACTATATATGTTATATTCTCATTTGCCATTAGGCTGCCGATGCTTATTGTATCTGCGTTACCCTTATCTTTATTACCTGTATATCTTCTTTTAGTGAATTAAGCGCCGCGAGTATATTCTGTTGAGATATTGCCACTTCATGTAATTTTTCCAGGATGTCTCTATCGTTCGACAAGTCCTCAGCTCGCAGAGGGCCGTGAGTAAGTATCAGGCCTGACGCAAAACCGACAAAAAATATTACAGCGCCTGTTAAAATATTTTTCCTCATTTTTTATTCCTCCGCTATTTTTCCGCCCCCTACATCTACACTGATATATTCTTTCCTAATAATTATGGCTCTATTATATCTATATTATTGACAAATATAGCATATCATTCTTCTTTTGGCAAATTCGCTTTTGTTTACGCATGGCGAATTCCGCGAACGAAGTGAGCGAAATCGTCCTCATTTATTAACATGGATTGTTGGTTTAATTTAATTGGAACCCAAGGCCCAGCAAAAGCGAAATAACGATTAAGGCAGACAGGAATATTGTTAAAACCTTTACACCATATTCTTTTCTTAGGACAAGTATTGTTCCGTAACTTGTGATCGGCCCGATAAGAAGAAGCGACATGCCTGCGCCCGGATTCATGCCCTGCCGTATGAGACTGTCTACAAGAGGCACTGTCGCGGTCGAACAGATATACATAGCCAGCCCGAAAACTACGCTGAATGCGTATCCGAGCCATCCTCCGAGATACATCTTAATGAGGCTTCCTACAGGGACGAACGTAGCTACGGCTGCGGCGAGCAGTATCCCGACGATCAATTCGAGGCCGATCTCCTTGGGCAATTCTATATAAGCGTACTTTAACGCGGCGATTGCCCTCTCCTTGAAAGTCTTCTTTTCGTGCAGATGAACGTGCCCGGGATCAATTTCACAATGAGGACAGGACAGCTTCTCCGGGATCTTTTTTGGCTCGTACTTTATCCTGTCGCCAATCAAGCCTATGGCAACGCCCATAACTATTACGGCGAAGAATATGTATAGCGCGAATTTCAAACCAAGGACAGACCATGCGACTAAAAAAGCGCTCACAGATGTTGCCGGAGTTGCGATTAGAAACGCCAGGATAGGCCCGAGTTTCGCGCCCTTCTTGTAGAAACTAACCGCGATGGGCAGGCTC
>Ga0156094_131_pt3 | contig 2746 bp, 2 predicted proteins | sample RifCSPlowO2_02_FD_107747 | JGI IMG/M metagenome (GOLD analysis project Ga0156094, IMG submission 107747) | Omnitrophica bacterium RIFCSPLOWO2_02_FULL_45_16 | reverse complement strand
GCTTAAACCATTCGGTAAGCTGCTCTACCGGCGCAGTAAATATTTGACGCTGAACTAATAGGGAGATTAATATGATAAATATGACTAGGATTACCAAAACTGTACTTAACCGTTTCCACATTTCGGCTAATTGCGTAAAAACATACGATGTATCATATAAAACCTCTTCCGCTCCTATTGCATTTTCTTCTTCGTTCGTTATAGGTAAGACATAACTATAAACACTATAATCCTTGAATTGCTCTATAGCTCCTCTAGCGCTATTATTTGTAAGCGCCTCTTTTATATAAAGCTTCGGCCTATCCTTCCATTCTGAGAATCTGTCTGTAATAGCTATGGCGTTGCCGTCTTTGTCATAAATAACGCACCCTTGTGTTCTTTCTCTTTTCTGGAACTTTTCAACCAACCATCTGGCATCACCTATATTATTATTTTCAAGAGCGTGCTTTACAGACAATTCCATGCTTTCAGCCACGGCCTTAGCTTTTCGCATCAATTCATCTAAGAGCCTTGCCTCTTCGGATTTAACCTGAAATATGCCAAAGCCGATAAATGCTATTGTAACGATGATCAAAATTGGTAATATGAATAAAAGGAGTCTTCTCATAATAAGTTCTCCAAAATAAAAAACCACCCCTCCGGGTTTTCACCCAAAGATGGCGGCCCGACCATCAGAACCTGTTTAACCTCTAGAGTATACCTCTAGACCCGCTTTTATTATATGCATTTTTATGTGTAAAAACAAGTATTTCATATAAATCGGTTTTGAGTAGTGTCAAGCCTCTATTTTCTGACATTTTTCAATATTTGAAATAGCCGATGATATCGAAAGCGCTATCGCAGGAGGAAAGCAAGTCATGGAAAGATTTATATCCTGATCTTTGAGATTGCTTCGTCCCGCTTCGCGGGACTCGCAATGACGCGGTACTTATAACGCTGGGCTGTTACCATTTTTGCGGGAGATTTGGAGAGTCGTATGTGGAGTAGTAGTAGGGCGTGCGCGCCTTAAATTCAGCGGCGCAGGTGTCGACGAGCTTGAAGTCCGGCTCTAATTTAAAGGATTTTCTTAAATTCCGGATTTCTATCTCATCCTTATCGAGTAATGCCGCCAGTTGAGGATCGCTAAACCCGTATTGCTTTGCCTGGATCAAAAGCTTTATCGGGATATCGTCTTTTTTCTTTATAATCTCTTTTTCAAGCTCAACTATCTCTTTGATATTGTGCAGGAACCATCTGTCGATCTTTGTCAATTCGTAAATTTTATCGATGTCCATCGACGCCCTCAGCGCGTCGCCTATATAAAATATCCTTTCGGCGTTAGGTATTCTTAACTTTTCATGAATGATATCCAGCGTATCTTCATCTACCTTGACGCTGCCAAGACAATCTTTGAAAAGAATGGTTTCCATACCATGCTTTTTTATCTCTAAAGAACGCAGCCCTTTCTGCAACGCCTCTTTAAAAGTTCTGCCTATTGACATCGCTTCGCCCACAGATTTCATTGAAACTGTAAGGGCGGGGTCGGCCAGCGGAAACTTCTCAAAAGTGAAGCGAGGCGCCTTTACAACGCAATAATCTATCGAAGGCTCAAAGCAGGCGGGCGTCTCTTTTGTTATGTCATTAGGTATTTCATCCAGAGTGTAGCCAACGGCTAATTTTGCGGCTATCTTAGCTATGGGGAATCCCGTCGCTTTAGACGCGAGAGCCGAACTTCTCGAGACTCTGGGGTTCATCTCTATTATTACCATGCGGCCGGTATCCGGATGGACGGCGAATTGAATATTTGAGCCGCCGGTCTCTACGCCGATTTCGCGTATGCACGCTATAGCGGCGTTTCTCATCCTCTGATACTCTTTATCCGTCAATGTCTGTATAGGCGCGACGGTGATAGAATCCCCCGTATGTATCCCCATAGGGTCAAAATTTTCGATCGAACATATTATCACTACATTGTCTTTCAGGTCCCGCATTACCTCCAGTTCAAATTCTTTCCACCCTATGACGGACTCTTCTACGAGGACTTCGCTTATCATGCTCGATTCAAGGCCTCTTTTTGCGCGCTCTTTGAATTCCTCCATATTATAAGCCATGCTTCCGCCCGTTCCGCCGAGAGTAAAGCTGGGCCTGATGATGACTGGAAATCCTATCTTCTCGGCAGCCGCGCAGGCGTTTTTCAGATTATAGGCCTTGTCGCTTTTGGGCAGGTCAAGCCCAATTTTGAGCATCGACTCTTTGAATAGGCGTCTGTCCTCTCCCTTCATGATAGCCTTTATATTCGCCCCTATGGTCTCTACCTTATATCTCTTTAATATTCCTTTCCTGTAAAGGCCGACAGCGGTATTCAGAGCAGTTTGTCCGCCAAGCGTCGGAAGGAGCGCGTCAGGCCGCTCTTTTTCAATGATCTTCGCTATAACTTCCACCGTTATAGGCTCAACGTATGTTCTGTCAGCCATTTCGGGATCTGTCATGATAGTCGCGGGGTTTGAATTTACAAGGATTATCTTATAGCCGTCCTGCCTTAAGACCTTACACGCCTGTGAACCGGAATAATCGAATTCACACGCCTGGCCTATTGTAATAGGGCCTGACCCGATAATCAGTATCTTTTTTATATCAGTTCGCTTTGGCATGTTTCTTCATAATCTCTATAAAGTTCGCGAACAGGTATTTTGCGTCCTCGGGACCCGGCGAGCATTCCGGATGGAATTGGACCGAAAATATCGGAAGCTTCTTATGCCTAATCCCT
>Ga0156094_132_pt2 | contig 3037 bp, 2 predicted proteins | sample RifCSPlowO2_02_FD_107747 | JGI IMG/M metagenome (GOLD analysis project Ga0156094, IMG submission 107747) | Omnitrophica bacterium RIFCSPLOWO2_02_FULL_45_16 | reverse complement strand
CGTCAAGCCATTCTGAAGAGATACCGCTTCTTCAGTTATGGCGATGCGATGTTGATCTTATGATTTTTCGCACAGACGAACGGTGGAACTTACGGTGTGCCGCCTGAAGCGGCGTTAAAAATTTTGACACATTATGGCGATTTAGAAAAAGATTTTAAATTCCTGAAACTTCGCATTGCACTCAATAAAAGTTCCATATGCGATTGTAGGAGAGTTAGCATATGAAAGAAGTTAAAATTTTGTTAAAATTTTTCCGAGCCCCGTTACATGCCTAATGTAACGGGGCGTCCGCGGAAGGCGGCGCACCGCAAGTTCCGCCTGCGATTGAGGAAGTGAGAAAAGATGTTCAAACTTATACGAAAAGATAAAAACTCGAAGGCCAGGATAGGGAAGCTTATTACCGCGCATGGAGAGATCAATACGCCGGTATTTATGCCGGTCGGCACACAAGGCACTGTAAAGGCTATTTCAAACGATGAGCTCAATGATTGCGGCGTCGAAATAATCCTCGGTAATGCCTACCATCTATTTTTGAGGCCAGGGCTTGATATTATTAAATCGGCGGGCGGGCTTCATAAATTTATAGGCTGGCAAAAACCTATCCTTACCGATAGCGGTGGTTATCAGGTATTCAGTTTAGCGGTGTTACGAAAGATAAATGAAAAAGGCGTAGAGTTTTCATCTCATATCGACGGAGCGAAGCATTTTATAACGCCTGAAAAAGTTATAGAGATACAAGAGGTCTTGGGAAGCGACATAATGATGGCCTTTGATGAATGCGTCCATTATCCCGCCGCAAGAGATTACGTCGAACAGTCGCTTGCCTTGACAACTAAATGGGCAAAAGGATCGCAAGACTATTTTCGCAAAACGCGAAACGCGGCACGCGGCGCTCAGAAAGAGCTGCTCTTCGGCATAGTGCAAGGGGGCGCTTATTTGGATTTACGCAAGAAGGCAGTCGAGCAGCTGCTCGAAATCGGATTTGATGGTTATGCGATCGGCGGCGTGAGTGTCGGCGAACCCAATGGCCTTATCCATGAAGTCAGCGCATATACGGCATCGCTCCTGCCTGAAGACAAGGCGCGGTACCTTATGGGGCTTGGGACGCCGCCCGATATATTGGAAGCGATATCCGAAGGTATCGATATGTTTGATTGTGTAGTGCCTACGCGGAACGGCAGGAACGGTCAGGCATTTACTTGGAAAGGAGAGCTGCAGCTGCGCAACGCGGAATACAAAGAAGATTTTACGCCAATTGATAAGGATTGCGATTGCATGGCCTGCAGGAATTACACAAGAGCCTACATACGCCATTTGTTTAATGCAGGGGAATTGTTAGGACTGAGGCTGGTATCATTGCATAATATACATTTTTATGTTAAACTTATGATAAAATCACGGCAGGCAATCAAGGAAGATTGCTTTGAGAAGTTCAAAAAAGAGTTCGTAGAGAGCTACAAGAAGAAGTAGAGAAAGGGGTAATTATGGGCAGCGCGCAGAGTCCGCTTATAAATTTGATGCCGATTATTTTTATTTTTATAATATTCTATTTTCTGTTAATCAGGCCGCAAAAAAAGGCTCAAAATGAGCACAAGAAAATGATAGCCGCGTTGAAGAAAAATGAGGAAGTCGTAACGACCGGCGGGATTCATGGGACAATAGTTAATGTCAAGGAAGCAACGGTGACCTTAAAGGTAGACGACAATGTTAAGATAGATGTAGAAAAAAACTGTATCGCGAGAATAAAGCGAAAAGTATCGGAATAATTAATTAATAAGGAGAGGTCCTTCTCCCGCCAGATTTGTTTTTTGCAAATATAAACGGCGGGATCAGGATCAATCTTACTTCGTGTTGTTTAAGGTCCTTCAGCGCCTACAATGCTCCCGTTGGTCGCATTGCTTAACGGCGCTTCAGGATCAATTTTACTTCGTAAAATTGGAGGTTAAGGGATGAACAAGGCATCGCAATGGAAATTGCTTGGGATCATAGCGCTTACTATCGCAGCGATATACTTGATAATACCGCCATTTTCAATAAAAGATAAGGAAGGGCATGTCGTCCAGAAAGGGAAGATAAATCTCGGTCTCGACTTACAGGGCGGGATGCACGTCGTCCTAAAGGTGGATATCGCCAAGGTTCCTATAGAGGCTAGAAAAGACGCTGTCGAACGAGTCATAGAGATTATCAGAAACAGGATAGATCAGTTCGGCGTAGGCGAGATGTCCATACAGAGGCAGGGCAAAGAGAACATTATTGTGCAGCTGCCCGGGGTCACAGACAGGGAGCGCGCGCTGGATATCATAGGCAAGACTGCCCATCTTGAATTTAGATTGGTTTCAGATAACGCGGAAGATATGAAAAAAGCTCTTAATAAAGAAGAGGTTCCAGGCGGCGAGTTGCTATATCATGAAAGCGAAAGAGGCGGCAGGGAGCCGCTCTTAGTCGCGAAGGAAGCCTCTCTGACAGGCGATTTAATAGTCAACGCGAAAACAGATTTCAGCGCCAGTGGATTCGGCGAACCATACGTTTCGTTGGCGCTCAATCCCAAGGGTTCCGAACTATTCTATGCGATTACACAGGCGAATGTCGGGAAAAGATTAGCCATAGTTCTTGACGGAAAAGTCCAGTCAGCGCCCGTAATACGTGAACCGATCCCGTCCGGTCAAGCGCAGATAAGCGGAAATTTCTCCGTTGAGGAAGCTAATGACCTTGCGATAGTCTTGAGGGCAGGCGCATTACCGGCCCCTGTCATAGTGGAAGAGGAAAGGACTATCGGGCCGTTACTCGGAGCGGATTCCATCAAAAAGGGGCTTAACGCGGCGGTCATAGGAACTATCATGGTAGTCGGGTTCATGATTCTATATTACCGCCTTGCGGGATTGATCGCGGATTTCGCGCTCATATTGAACGTCCTTCTGATATTGGCGTGTCTTTCGCTATTCAAAGGAACCCTTACCTTGCCGGGTATCGCCGGTTTGATATTGACCATAGGTATGGCTGTCGACGCGAACGTCTTGATCTATGAAAGGATAAGAGA
>Ga0156094_151_pt1 | contig 3088 bp, 3 predicted proteins | sample RifCSPlowO2_02_FD_107747 | JGI IMG/M metagenome (GOLD analysis project Ga0156094, IMG submission 107747) | Omnitrophica bacterium RIFCSPLOWO2_02_FULL_45_16 | reverse complement strand
ATGCCGCTATAATAAGAGATGTCACTGACAAAGTAAAAAAGAACGCGCCTTCCTCTATCGTAATAGTAGTTACAAACCCGCTGGATGCCATGACATACCTTGCCTATAAAGCGCTTGGGTTCCCGAAGCAGCGGGTTATGGGCATGGCCGGCGACTTGGATAGCTCCCGTTTTATATACTTGATAGCCGACGAACTAAAAGTCGCCAGATCTTCTGTGGAGACATATATACTGGGGAGCCATGGCGACACGATGGTCCCGCTCATATCGAAGACACGCGTGGATGGCAAGCCTGTAACAGATTTGATTAAAAAAGACAGGTTGGATGCCATTGTAAAAAGGACATGCGGCCGCGGCGCTGAAATAGTATCTCTTCTCGGCTCAGGGAGCGCTTTCTTTTCACCGAGCGCCGCGGTATTCAAGATGCTAAACGCTATTATAAAAGACACCAAAGAGACGATCGCCGCTTCTGCGTATATTGAAGGAGAGTACGGCCTGGAAGATCTATGTATAGGCGTCCCCTGTAAAATAGGGAAAAACGGCGTAGAAAAGATCATAGAGCTTGGCCTCTCGGAAGAAGAGAAGGCCGCGCTCGCGAAATCGGCCCAGGCTGTCAAGGGTTTAAATAATCTACTATAATGAAAAGTTATGACCTCGTCATCATAGGTTCGGGGCCGGGTGGTTACGTGGCGGCCCTGTATGCTTCCCGGCACAAATTGAGTGTATGTGTAGTTGAAAAAGACCTGCTGGGCGGAACCTGCCTGAACAGAGGCTGTATTCCCACAAAGGCTCTTCTTTACTCGGCATCGATTCTTTCAAAGATAAAGGAATCAAAAGAATATGGCATTGAAGCCGGCGGCTTTAAGATAAATTTTCCCGCGATAGCCGCGAGAAAAGACGCCGTTGTGAACCGCTTAAGGGCCGGAATAGAAACCTTGTTCAGGGGAAGTCGAATAGATCTTTTGAAAGGCGCCGCGAAGATCGCAGGAGCCGATACTGTAAGTGTCAACGGCGATACATTGAACGCAAAATCAATAATTATAGCAACAGGCTCCAGGCCCATGTCTATTCCATGCATTGAATCAGACGAGGTCGATATATGCTCAAGCGACGGCATTCTGAAGATGAAGGAACTGCCGAAGAGTATCGGCATAGTCGGCGGCGGTGTCATAGGATGCGAGTTCGCAAGTCTATTCAATGCGCTGGGCTCGAAAGTTTTTATAGTGGAGCTTTTGGATAGGATATTAACGACGCAGTCTAAAGAAGTTTCAAGGAAGATGGAAGCTATCTTCAAAAAAAGAGGCGTCTCAATTCATACGGCCGCAAAATTAGAATCGATTACGAAAGAAAACTCTCTTAAGCTGAAGATTTCAGGCGGCAATGTGATAGAGGCTGAAAAAGCGCTGATATCGGTCGGCAGAATTTCTAATACAGAAGGTATCGGCCTTGAGGGCCTGGGAATCCAGACAGAGAAGGGGAGGATTCTGGTAGATGAAAACTTGCGGACATCTGTAAAGAGTATTTACGCGATAGGCGATTGCGTTAGAGGGCCGCTCCTCGCGCATAAGGCATCATATGACGGGATGGCGGCTGTAGATAATATCCTCGGCAAAACAAGAACAATAGATTATGCGGGAGTGCCGAACTGTGTCTGGACCGATCCCGAGGTAGCGAGTGTCGGATTAACAGAAGAAGAAGCTTTTCTTAAATACCCCGATATAAAAATCGCGAAATTTCCGTATCTCGCTTCAGGAAAGGCGCATCTAATGGGCAGGCCCGAAGGCTTCATAAAGATTGCCGGCGACTCAAAAGGGAATATTATTGGCGTTGAGATATTAGGGGAAGAAGCGTGCGACTTGATAGGCGAGGCAGTGCTTGCTAAATCCATCGGCATAAACATAAAAGATTGGGCTAATATAGTTCACGGCCATCCGACATTATCGGAAATATTCCAGGAAGCCGCGCATGTTTTTTGCGGAACGCCCATACACAGCATATAAAATGGTACTAGACATTGGCCTCATAGATTATGAAGATGCCTTGAAAACGCAGCGTGAGCTGGTTTCCAAGAGGAAGCTTCAAATAATCGGCGATTTGGCGTTGGTTGTTGAACATCCGTCTGTGTTTACGATAGGCAGAAGCGGCTCGAGAAATAATCTCTTAGTTGACGAAAAGTTTTTAAGCGAAAAGGGTATAAAGGTTCTCGATGTGGATAGAGGCGGAGATATAACATTTCACAGCCCCGGCCAATTAGTTGCTTATCCAATAATAGACCTCAAGAAGAGAGTGAGAGATCTCCATAATTATCTTAGGGAGTTGGAAGAAGTCGTTGTTTCTTTCTTAAAAAAATATGGCGTTAAAGGTGTGACCCGCAAAGGGTCTACTGGTGTATGGGTCGGCGAAGAGAAGATTGCGTTCATAGGCGTGGCCGCAAAAGACTGGGTAACTTATCATGGTCTCAGTGTAAATATAAGTAATGATATAGAATTCTTTTCGATGATAAATCCCTGCGGCATAAAGAGTTTAAGAGTAACATCTTTGGCGAAGGTCTCGCGGCAGGCCGTTCCTATGTATGAGGCGAAGAAAGTATTTTCAAGCGAGTTTAATAAGGTATTTGGCGTTCCCCAATGGCTCAAGAAAAGAGTGGTAGTTAATAGCTCCTTCTTTGAGACAAAGAAAGCGCTGGCCGATTTTTCGGTTAATACGGTCTGCGAATCGAGCATGTGTCCAAATCAAACCGAATGTTTCTCAAAGAAATTCGCCGCCTTTATGATATTAGGAAAGGTATGCACAAGATCGTGCGGTTTTTGTTCTGTCGCGAAAGGCGAGTCGAATCCAACTGTTCCTTCGGCAGGAGCTCAGGATCAATCCCTCTACGCGCGAATACCAAGCTTGTCGAAACATCGTTTGCTCGGGATTGATACGGAAGAACCTGCCCGGATAGCAGGCTGCGTCGAACGATTAGGCTTAAAGCATGTAGTCTTGACCTCTGTATCCAGGGATGACGTTAGTGACGGCGGCGCGAGTCAATTTGCGAGAGCGGCCGAATCTATAAGATGCGCGTCGAAAGATATTGTCATAGAATTGCT
>Ga0156094_109_pt2 | contig 3163 bp, 3 predicted proteins | sample RifCSPlowO2_02_FD_107747 | JGI IMG/M metagenome (GOLD analysis project Ga0156094, IMG submission 107747) | Omnitrophica bacterium RIFCSPLOWO2_02_FULL_45_16 | reverse complement strand
CCGCTTAGATCAAGGTCATATGTGCCAGGCGGTAATATCGCGGGATCGATAACCGCGTTATTATTGCTCGTTCTCGCGTTGCTAATCTCCGCAGGCGGGATAGGGTCAAGCTGCAGCGGGGCTTGTAAAGTAGCATACGAACCTGTTACTACCGTTGGCGACGGTGGAGGATTAAAAGGATAGTCTGGCCCAGGATTTGCGTCCCCATAAATATATGAGCCGCCGCTTAGCGTTATACGTCCATTACTTGCCACACTGCTCTGTTGGCCGGCGTTATAAAGCGGGCTAGTTATATCCGAGTTATAAGGGCCTTTGGAGGAGTCATAGCTATCCGAATAAGCTCCTCCGCTAAACTTAACGCTATTAAGGCCTACGATGCCCCTTGTAAATTGGTAGTTTTTTTCACATTGCAGTATAATCGTTCTTTCTTCGTCTGCTGAAAGTTTGTTCGGCGCAAAACCCGTGGATGTTATGGTTACTGGGTTTTGGGCTGAAGGAATATATACAGTTACGGTATACTCCCCTATGGTTTGGCCTGCTAAGGTTGCGAGAGAAGGAGCGGGAGAGGCGGGGCTCGTGATAGTTGTATTGCCGCCGCCATCTACAGAGGAGCTCCAACCGCTAAATACGCTGTCGTTATAGTTTATCTCCCATAAAGCTCTTTCTATCCCTGCCTCCGCCAGATTAAAAGCGGCGATTGAGTTATAAAATTTTGATGTAAAACGGTATTCGGCGGTAACCCTGGCTATGTAGGCTATCACAAGAGGTATTAAAATGGATATGATTAAAACAGAAGTGATTAACGCGAAACCCCTGAGATTCTTTTTCATATTATGTCCGGCGCAAACCATTATTTATTGCGCAGCTTAACTATCGTAGTCGGAGTTAGCTGCGCGGTTCCTGTTCCCGCCCCGCTTAGAGAAGCAACCGTCTCGCTTAAGGGCAGGTATATAGCTATATAGTTGATAGTAGACATTTCTGAACTAGAGAACTGCGATAATGCGACAACATTACCAGAGCTGTTTTTAGAGCTGAAAGTTAACGAACTGCAATATTTAGCGATAATCCGTGTTTCATTCTGCCTGCCGCTTGTCGACGAAGACAGCCGCTGGTCTATCTGTACGATGCGCCGCAGGTTGCTGCCTTGTAATTGATAAATAATGTTGTCATAATAGCCGTTCATAACGTTACCCGATGTGTCTATGGACGGGATCTTAATGACCAGGCTATTATCAGATGTTGCATAAGAGCCGTAGTCTGAGCTTGGCATTACTTGCGCCGCCCATCTGATATCCCTTGCCATCCAGTCCACCGCCAGCCTTGAATTTGAATATACATCTATATAGGCATTACCTATAAGGAAAGTCCGCCAATGACTTATGTATAAAGAGAGGCTGGCCACTAATACGATAGCCGTGATGATTATAGCTACCTGAAGCTCGGCTAATGAGAATCCTTTTGCCCGTCTTCGCAGTCGATTGGGAATTGACGGAATGCTTCGGCGTATGCCGCGCTGGATGTATGGACGTGGCTCCATTTTTTTGGTCATTGTTTATCGATGCCGCTGCGTGTCACTAAAGTCACAAGGCTTTTTGATAAAGTAGCGCCGGAACGAGATGCCCAGCTTACGGTAACGGAGACCCTTCTTATGTTGTCGTTGCCATAAATATTATCAACCGTTATCGTGCCCACCGGATTATTTAAGTAATTGAAGCCGGAGGCGGTAAAAGACGAGCCAAGGTTTTTGATAACATCAAAGGACTCGCCCCTGACCTGTTCGATCTCCTCCTGGGCGGATAACGTCGCAAGCGTCATCTCTCTTAATTTATTGATAACGGAGAACTCCTGTAAAAAAACAGTTCCTAAAACAAAGAGGCCTATGCCCAAAATAATAGCCGCCGATAAAGCCTCTACAAGAGTGAACCCCAATTTATCCGATAAGCGCCTCATCTTTACCATGAGCGGCCCCCTTTAGGCGTATTGTAACATGTTAGTTCGAAATAAAAAAGTTATTTTTTAAAATTTATCTTATTTTCTTGCTTATCTTTTTCCTATAAGGTATACTGGCAACAATGAAAAAGACGGATAATAATTTTCTGATTTTGGCTTTTGTCGTTATTTTAAGCCTGGCGATGTTTACACAGACAGATGCCCTTGCCTACGATGACATTGACGCTGACGGCGATCTCATGCCGGATCAATGGGAGGCAGGCAATGGCTTTAACCCAGACGACCCTGCCGACGCGGAAATTGATTCTGACGGCGATCGACTGACTACCCGCGACGAATTTTTTTGCGGGACAAATCCCCGCCTTTACACCGCCGCAAACAGCATGACAGAAGGCCAGCTGCTGAATCTTTTTGCGGGGAAGGCATTTCTTTACTTCTGGGAACAATCGCGGCCCTATTATTATTTCACAGCCGATAAAGCGAACTATAATAATCCCGCCGACTATAGCGGCAATTTTAACTCAATCGCGACGACAGGGTTTAGCATGATAGCGTATGTTGCTGCCGACGATCGCGGCTGGGTCAACCACAGCGCCGCATATGAGCGTATCCGCGCCCTGCTTTCACGCGCAGTTCAGTTGCAGCGCTCGACATACGACAAAGTTGGCTCACCGCCGAATCAACAGGGAAACCGCCATGGATATTTATATCATTTTGTAGATGATTACGGCTTTCGCTATCCTGATAGCGAGATATCTACAATTGACCATGCCCTCTTCGTTGCCGGCGCATTGGCAGCCGCGGAATATTATAAAGGAACCGAGGTTGAACAGTTGGCCCGGCAGCTTTATTTAAACACAGACTGGAATTGGCTCTATAATGGAACATTCTTATACCAAGGATGGATTGAGGACAGCGCGGGCGCGTTTGAGGGCGGCCGGACGCTCGATTTATGGAATAGGTATTCAGAGCTTATGATTCTACTCTTTCTATCCATGGGGAACGGCGACACATCTATGGCAATACCGTCATCGGCATGGGACGCCTTGACCTACGGAACGAGCCGGATGTTTCCCTATGAATATGCGCATCTTTTTCCCGTAGAAGACCCGCGAAATTTCGCGTTTGTGCCGAATATGCCCAACACTATCCAAGAATCCGGTTATAGGAACTCCGCGGCAGAATTTCATTATATCCATGCCGGTTCGCTCCA
>Ga0156094_178_pt2 | contig 4604 bp, 3 predicted proteins | sample RifCSPlowO2_02_FD_107747 | JGI IMG/M metagenome (GOLD analysis project Ga0156094, IMG submission 107747) | Omnitrophica bacterium RIFCSPLOWO2_02_FULL_45_16 | reverse complement strand
TCGGTTTTTCGTCAGCCGCCGAAACAGATTTTCTGTCTTCTCTCTTTGGGTGCGCGGCGATCGGGCCGGCGTATCCTATATGAAGCGATCTGGCGACGGCCTTGTTGAGTTCGCGTTCATCCCAAAATTCGGCGGTAAAATAATTGTGCCGGTTGCTCGCGAATACAGGCTCCGCCTCTTTCGCGAGGGCCGCATCCGCGCGGCTCAACTCGTCTTCATCGATAACACCCGCCCTTCTAAGGAGAATGATTTCGAACGCGCTCGCCGTAATATCGTTGAATAAGAGGTCGTCTGTAAGCGCGCGCTTCCGTGAAGCTGCCGAAAGATGCCCGCTGTAAGCGTCGATAATCTTTTTCTGTGACAAGATGTATGATTTCATCGCGAAATAACGGTTGCTATCGGTCGCGGCGATGACGCGCATGAGCTTCTCGATATTTTCGTGGGTAACCACGCGAATAAGTCTGGCGAGGGCGCGGCTGATAGAGGGGTCGGTCTCGGTCTCTCTGAGGATTCCTCCTATGTCGCGCTTCGCGAAGAGGCCGATGACCTTTTCATTATGGCCGAATATGGATTTATCTACAAGGTAACTTCCATTTTGAAGAAGGAGCGCGTCCGCATGATAGCGTTCCAGGAGAGCATTCGCGTGCTCGCTTTCGGCATACACAAGACGCGGCACGCGGAGCGCGAAATACATAAGCCTCTTCGCCGCGCCGCTATGCAGTGCAAGCCATGGGGAGAGCATCGATGAGTGTTGTTCGGCGAAAAGGTCAACCGGAACTAATGTAAGCAGAAAAGCGATTAGTGTTATGGTTGAAATAATTTGTCGAAAGTAGAGTTTCATTATTTAGCCTTTTTATTGCTTTAATGTAATAATGAACTACAGTATACATCAAAAATGGTGAAAAGCAAGATATAATTGCTAACTATTTTATATACTAACAAATAGCTCTGACAAACCCTTCTTTACCACTAAGCCGGACGGCGAAGGAACGGGGTTGGGGCTATCCATTGCCGCCCATATTGTTAAAGAGCATAAGGGGGCCATTGAAGTGGAAAGTCAACTCAACCGGGGGGCGACTTTTAAGATATCCCTGCCCATAGCCGCGCATCAGAAAAGAAGCTAAATCAAATCCTTTATCGCTTGGAGGAGTTCCTGGACAGGCGAGTCCTTGAGAATAAATCTATCAGCGCGCTGGACATAGAGAGAATCCTCATACTTATGGTAGGCGGTATAAATAATAACTTTTGTCTCGCTCCGCAAACATTTAAGGCATCCAAATACCTCAAGGCCGTCTTTCTCCGGCATCATTAAATCAAGAATAACGAGCTGGGGCTCATTCTCTTTTAAATAAGCCACGAGCTCATAGCCGTCCTTAACCGTCTCTACGGCATAGCCATTTTCCGTCAATATATCCTTCAAGGTCTGGCGGATGCTGGCATTATCATCGGCAATAACGATTACTTTTTTCTTCGGCATGTTATCTATTTATTACTTCGCATTATCTGCAGGAAGGCATCTACGATCACAGGGTCAAACTGACTTCCTGAACCTTCCTCAATAATCTTCAGCGCCTCTTTTTTGCCGCATGCCTTTCGATAAGGCCTGTTGGAAACCAAGGCTTGATAAACATCGGCTATCGCCACTATCCTCGCTCCCAGGGGTATATCTTTGCCCTTAGCCCCGGCAGAATATCCCAGTCCATCATACCTTTCATGATGATAGAGAATCATCGGAAGAACGTCTTTGAGAATATGGATATCCCGGATAATCTCCGCTCCTATCTGGGGGTGCATTTTTATTTTCTCGTATTCCCGACGGCTGAGCTTTTTTCTCTTAAGGAGTATCTTGTCGGGAACGCCTATTTTACCTAAGTCATGGAGTATAGCCGCGTGCTGAAGGTTTTCTATCTCGCCGGAAGAAAGTCTTAGCTTCCTGCCGATATCGGTAACTATGGAAACCATGCTTTCAGAATGCCTGCCTGTATAATGATCCCTTGCTTCAACCGCCTTGGCAAAGGCATAAATTGACTCTAACAGAATCTGATTGGCGCGATTCTTCATTTTAAGGAGCCGCTCTTTTAATTTATCAATATTGGGCCTTCCTCCATCCTTCATTATATCTTTTATCTCTTTTGTTGAAATGCTGCTGTAGGGAAAGAGCATGTTGCCCCCTCCTTCCTTCGCTTCGTGCAACGCCTTATCCACGGCATCAAAAAGTCCGGCGAAACTATTGACTCCGTCTTCAGGAAAACTGGCTACGCCGATACTTATTTTAAGCTTGATCCTTTTATCCGCGCAGTCAAATATATGTTCTTTGCATTTTTCCAGAAGGCGCCTTCCAAAATTAACGGTCCCCTCTTTAGAGGTATCGGGCATAAGAATTACAAATTCCTCGCCTCCGTAGCGGACTACGATGTCATTGCCGCGCGCGCTCTTCTTTAGATAGTGAGCAAACTCTTTCAAGATGGCGTCGCCGCATTGATGGCCGTATACCTCATTGATAGATTTAAAATAATCGATATCCAGCATTAGGAGAGATAACGGCAAAATGTATCTTTTTGCTCTCTTGAATTCAGAGGAAATTCGTTCCATAAGATAACGGTAATTATACAATCCTGTAAGAGGCTCCTTTAAGCTCAACTCCTTAAGCCTGGCGATTAAATTCTTATTTTCTAAGGAAAGCTCCTGGGTCTTGAGCGCTTTTTTTACGGCTATCTTTAATTCCTCCATATTAAGAGGTTTCTGAAGATAGCTGAACGCGCCTTCCTGCATTGCCACAATAGCGGTCTCCAATGAGGCATAAGCGGTAAATATGATTACCATAGTTTCGATATTTTTCTTTCTGATATCGCCTAATAAATCCAGCCCCGAACCGTTAACAAGCCTAAGGTCTATCAAGGCCAGATGATAGAATTTTTTTTCGATCTTCTCTTTAGCTAAAGCGACGCTGTCAGCTATGGTTACTTTGTAGCCTTCCTCGCCAAGGATATCCCGCAGCGTTTCAAGCATTTTGCTATTGTCATCTACGATCAGGATATTGATGGTTCGACTACGTCCTTCGGTAAACTCAGGACTGCCCTGAGCTTTTGTCGAAGGGCGTTCACCATCAATCCTGAGCGGAGTCGAAGGATTGATTTCTTTTTTCATCTTTAAACATTCGCTCCTATCGGCAGCCTGATAATAACCGTTGTGCCCCTGCCGTATTCACTTTCTACGGAAATAGCGCCATTGTGCTTTTCAATAATAACTTTGGCCATTGCCAGCCCCAAGCCGGTTCCGCGCGGCTTGGTTGAAAAAAATGGTTCAAAAATTCTTTTCCTGTCTTCTTCTTTTATCCCCCCTCCGGTATCCTTAAACGCAAGTATAACATAATTGCCCGCTTTTGTCCCTTCGATATGCAGAGCGCCCTTATCTCCCATCGCCTGAACGGCGTTGAGAATGATATTGAAAAAAACGCCGCCCAACTGAAGAGGATCAATCTCAATCGGCGGCAGTGTTTGGGCGCCTATGTTTACTTTTATGCCCTCGGGTATTTTTATTTTATCAAGGCTTGCCTTTAAAAGATTCCGCGCGTCCACTTTTTGTAATTGCGGCTGGCTCGTCCGCGAGAAAGTCAAAATATTTTCAATAATTCTTTCTGTCTCGGTAATCTGTTCATCCAATATCTCCAGGTGTCTTACGACCTTTTTATCCTTAGCGTCTATTTTCATTTTTAAAAAATAGGCGGCATTTCTTATCACTCCTAATTGATTTCTGAATTCATGCGCAATGACACCCGCCATCCTCCCGATAACCGCAAGCCGCTCTGAAAGCGCAGATTCAGCCTGCACTTTTTTGTAATCGGTAATATCTTCAAAAACCTCTAATATTGCCTTCTTTCCATGGTATGTCATCCCGGTATGGGTGATCAGAAATGTTTTTCCTCCCATCATCGCTTCCGCTACCTCAATACTCCTTGTTTCCCCCATCCGCACGCCGTTCTTCAAAGGACAGTTAACACACTGCTTCTTGTCGTCCTTATAGAGAGCGTAACATTTCATTCCCAAGGACTCTCTTCCGAAGGCTTGCTCCATTTTTTCATTCAGATACAACAGATTGCCTTCTTCATCCACAATATCTATTCCGAAAGGAAGCGTCTTTAAGAGCGTTTCCTCGAATTCATTGACTACGCGTAATTGCCGCTCTAACTCTTTGCGTTCGTTAACCTCTTTTTGTAACCGCTCATTCGCGCCGAAGAGCGCCGCGTCCTGCTTCTGGAGTTCTTCTGATTTTTGTTTAATACGTTTAACCATTGGCCGGAAAAGGAATACGCAGGCTAATAAGAGAACAAAGACGGTAATTATCATAATAGAAAATTGCAGGGATTCTAAGTTCGCGATTTTCCGCTCGCTTTCCTTTTGATATTGCCTGACCACGGCATCCAATGACCGGATAAGTTCGCCTGATGCCGCGTGAAAGATGTATTCCATGTGAGGGTTCTCCGGCTCACCCTCATCCCATATTCAGTCCAAAAGTATTCGTGATAATTTTTTTTAGGCTTATTATTGTATCATATTGATATGATTTTTAAACTACTTTCCTCCCATTTTTTTCCACGGCAGCTG
>Ga0156094_159_pt1 | contig 4917 bp, 7 predicted proteins | sample RifCSPlowO2_02_FD_107747 | JGI IMG/M metagenome (GOLD analysis project Ga0156094, IMG submission 107747) | Omnitrophica bacterium RIFCSPLOWO2_02_FULL_45_16 | reverse complement strand
AGTATCGCGCCTATTAATGTCGAATAAAATATGGGGGCGACCCCCCCGGAACCAAGATACTTCAATACCTTGTCTTCGGGAATAAGCTCATGCACAAGCCCGCTTATGAAAAATCCTGCCGCGAGCGCCGGAATTACCTCGTAGAGATAGTGGATGAATACGCGGATAAAGTGCGCCATATAAAATACGTTTCTTATTCTATTATATCGCCGACTATCGGCTCGACTATAACGCCCTTCTTCTCCAGATAGCCGACGCCTTTATCGATGCTTTCTTCTTTGCCTTCCAACTCTAAAACTATCTCGCCCACATCCTCGGTAACTTTAGCGCGGCGGATATTTGGCAGCACATCGAATTTCTTCGCCATCTGAAATGTCAATGGTTCTTTGATCAAATTCTTCGGGAATGTAAGTTTCACCATTCTTTTAGCCATCTCTCACCCTCCATTTTTATTTTTAGGACGCAACTGACAGAATTCTTCGTAATCAATGAGTTTCTTTATCGTCGGATGTTCCCCGCATACCGCGCAATCTTTGGATTTGGGGACCTTAACAATCCTAAAACTTGATTCGAGCGCGTTAAATACTAACAGTCTGCCTGTCAAACACTCGCCTATCCCTAAGACGAACTTCAAGGCTTCGTTGGCCTGGATCACTCCTATAACGCCGGCAACCGCTCCCAGAATTCCCGCCTCCTGGCAGCTCGGCATCGCGCCCGGCGGAGGAGGTTCGGGAAATAAGCACCTATAACAGGGCCCCTTACCGGGGATTATGGTCATCGCCTGGCCGTCAAATCTGAATATCCCGCCGTGCGATAACGGTTTTTTGGCCAGGACGCACGCGTCGTTTATAAGGAATCTGGTCGGGAAATTGTCTGAGCCGTCAATAATTATATCATAATCCTTTATAATGCCTAAGATATTCTCTGATGTCAGGCGCTTATTTATATTGATCACATTTACGTCCGGATTAAGCTCAACTATCCTCTCTTTCGCTGAATCGGCCTTCCTGGCGCCTACGGTCTTCGTGGAATGGAGGATCTGTCTTTGAAGGTTATTTAATTCCACGGCATCTGAATCCATAATGCCGAGCGTGCCTATGCCTGCCGCGGCAAGGTATAGACTTGCGGGCGAACCCAGGCCGCCCGCGCCTATGACCAAAACCTTAGCGTTCAATAATTTTTCCTGCCCCTTGCCGCCTATATTAGGCAGTATTATCTGTCTTGAATATCTTTCTATCTGGTCTTCTCTTAACATTATCTATAGCCTCCCGAGCCTCTTTACATATATTTCATCCGCAAGTTCCTTCTCTAAAGCGAGCTGAGTCTCTTCAACCTGTATTACAAAAGAAGGAAATACCTGATGCAGTGTAATTACCGTCCCCGGCACTACCCCGAGCGACATAAGTTTATGGAGCTGCGGATGCCCGCGCGTTAATACATAGACTATCTTCCCCGCTTCTCCCGGATTAAGTTTAGATACGCTCACTACTATGCTCTCTAAGTAGCCATTCGCTTTTACGCAGCAATCGCCGGGCGGGATAGAAAGGCCGTGCGGACATTCCTTAGGATGCGCCAAAAGCGTGCATATGCTCTCCTCAACCTCTTTCGACAATATATGTTCGAATTCGCAGGCCGACGAATCCATCTCTTTTCTGCTTAATTCAAGAACATCCATTAAAAGCCTCTCCGCCAACCTCTGTCTTCTTGTAATATCCTTCGCTTTAATTTCGCCTATTCTGGTAAAGATAACAGCGTCTTTATTCAATGTTATATATCCTTCGCGTGCCAGGTCCTCCAGCGTATCTTCTTTTACCTTATCTATTATACTTGCCCTCAGAGAGTCTTTGCCGGATATGCCCTTTTCTCTCTCCTCCCACACCACGCTTAAGGCTTCCTCTATCTTTTGAATGTGCTCCATAATACAGCCCCTCCCATTAAACTGCCGCTACGCCGTGCGCGATAAGATAGCGCAGCATAAAATTCAACAGGCCTCCGAAGAAGAATGAAAATATAAATACAAATGTCGCTATGGCGCAGGCGGTCTTTACACCGCGTTCTTTTATGGTAACAAAAAATTGCGCGATGCACGGCATAAATAATGTTATGACCACTATGCTTACAACGGTCTGCACACCGTCTATCAATCCATTTTTAGAAAGAGCGTATAGGCCGGCGGCCCCGTAGTCTCTTCTCAAAAACCCAAGTATAAAAACTTGGGTGACTTTTCCAGGCAGCCCCAAAAGGGTCACTATAACAGGCCTTGAGATGTATTCGATAACCCTTAATACGCCTGTCTTGTCGCATATGAAGAGGATGATAGTGCCCAAAATAAATAGCGGCACGGCTTCTTTCAGATACCATTTGAGCCTCGCAAATGTCTTCGTCACAATGTTGCTTATCTGCGGCATCCTTATGGGCGGTATCTCCTGAATAAAAGGAGATCGCGCGCCGGGGATGATCCTGGATGCGGTGTATCCGACCACTACCATGACAAATAATATAGCGGCAAGCCATATTATAGCGGCCTTGGCCGAAAGAGCGCCCAGGATTCCTATTATTACGCCCAACTGGGCAGAGCATGGGATGGCAAGCGTCAAAAGCAAGGTCACTAATATCCGCTCCTTTTTTGTATCGAGTATCCTCGCTGTAAGAGTAGCCATTGTGCCGCAGCCAAGCCCTAATATTATCGGCAGTATCGCCCTTCCGTTCAAGCCTATCGACTTAAAAATTCTATCGGATAATATCGAAAGCCGGGGGAGGTAGCCTGAATCCTCCAGGACGCCGAAAAACAGAAAGAACGCCGTCACTATGGGAAATATTATAGCAAGCGAATAGGTGATGGCCATCGTAACGATACCATACTCCCCTATTAAAAATTCTTTTATGATGCCTATGTGTATGAAATTATCGACTAAACCTGCAACAGCGGGATTAACATATTTCCCGAATAGTATATTCTCAAAAAAATCCACGCCGCGACCCGCCGCTAACTTTCCCACGAATAGATACATGAACGTAAGAACTAAAAAAAGTATGGGCATGCCGCTAAGAGGGCGTATCGTCAGGCGGCCGATGATTTCAGAGACCCTTCTTTTTAAAGACCGTGATGTAGTCATCGTCTCCTTGATCAAATTATCTGCAATCTTACCTCTCTTATTTAATAAAGCGATCGCGTCTTTGGAATCTTCCGCTTTCACGGCCGCGGTAAAAGAACGCGCAGGCCTTGCCTTCAAGATGGCTTCTTTCAGCCGGGGGATGCCTTCGCCTGTTATGGCGATGGTCTCGGCAACATCTATACCTAATTTCTCGGATAGTTTTTTTATATCTATCTTTATCCCGCGCTCTTTCGCCTCGTCGCTCATTTTAAATTTAAGACGAGCGGGATATTCAGCTCCATAAGTTCAAGCGTAAGAAGAAGCGATCTCTTCATATTTTTACTGTCAGCTACCTGCACTATCGCTGATATGTCGCTTCGCGACAGTATATCTTTTGTCACCTTTTCGTCTTCGGAATGAGCGGTAAGACTATTCACTCCCGGAGTGTCTATAACCGAAAGCGTATGGCCGCTGAATTTTCCGACGCCTTTGGCGACTTCGACGGTGGTGCCCGGATAATTTGAGACCGTTACATATTTTCCGGTGAGCGCGTTAAAGATGACGCTCTTCCCCACATTCGGATTACCGACAAGCACTATATTCATCTAATCGCCTTATTCTTTTTGCCCTCTTTGCTGTAATTGGTATGCCTAATCATTGCTGTCCAAATGATGCTGTTTCCCCCCTCACCTTTTTCCTCTCCCCCGAAGGGGGAGAGGGCAGGGTGAGGGGGAGATAGAAAGAGGAAGGCGGCCACCAAAAGTAACCGCCTATCCGCCGGCTATCGCCGGTATTATCGATACCTCGTCCCCGTCCTTAAGCTCTGTGCGGTCCATCTCGAGGAACCGTATATCCTCGTCGTTCACATAGATATTTAGGAATCTGCGGATCTTGCCGTTCTCATCGCATATCCTCCCCTTCAAACCGGGATAATCCTTATCAAGACTCTCGACGAGATCTTTGATCGTCTTTGCGTTACACTCCACGGTATCCAAGTCCCGAGTCAGCTTCTGTAACGGCGTGGGAACTCTTACCTTTATAGACATATAAGGCTCACCTCCTATTTTCCTACCTTCTCTTCGAAGGAACTTAAGGTTGGTTTTATCTTTATGGGGTTGCCTATTTTATCGATAACTGCCTCCTGCGTCTTCAACCCATTGCCCGTGATACACACGACTATAGACTCGTCTTTTGGAATCCTGCCGGATTCAATCAGGTTCTTCGCCGCGCCCAGCGTCACCCCGCCGGCAGTTTCCGTAAATATGCCTTCGGCCTGAGCCAATAATTTTATCGCATCCACTATCTCCTCATCCGTTACGGATTCAGCCCATCCGCCGGATTCGCGAACGGTTGAAGCGGCGTAGAAGCCGTCCGCGGGGTTGCCTATGGCAAGCGATTTCGCTATGGTCTTCGGTCTTACGGGCTTAATAATATCGGAATTTTCTTTTATAGCGTTTACTATCGGCGCGCAGCCATTGGCCTGCGCGGCGTATATCTTCGTTTTATAGGTATCGATTAATCCCACCTCTTTAAACTCCTTTATCGCCTTCCATATCTTTGTGATGAGGGAACCGCCCGCGCACGGCACGACTATATGGCGCGGCGCCTTCCATCCGAACTGTTCTAAGATCTCATAGCCGTAAGTCTTCGACCCTTCGGCGTAGTACGGCCTGATGTTTATGTTGACAAACGCCCATTTATATTTTGCCGCCACCTGCGAACAGAGCCTGTTGACCTCATCGTAATTCCCTTCCACCGCTATAAGCGTGGGCTTGTAGATAAGCGTGCCTATGACCTTTCCCATTTCAAGGTCTGCCGGGAT
>Ga0156094_156_pt4 | contig 5168 bp, 6 predicted proteins | sample RifCSPlowO2_02_FD_107747 | JGI IMG/M metagenome (GOLD analysis project Ga0156094, IMG submission 107747) | Omnitrophica bacterium RIFCSPLOWO2_02_FULL_45_16 | reverse complement strand
TTGACATTAGTCCTATTCTTATAGGACCCTTGCAAAAAAATAGTTACTTGTTGTCCATATGCTCGCTCAACGCAGCCTTTAATTTGAGAAACCGCTGTTTGGCATTTTACTTCTTCTCTTTCAGAAGGGGCTGAAGCCCAAACTTCTAATTGATTTTCACTAATCATTTTGTCAGGCCTCGGGAATTAAAAAATTTCTCATTGCATTACCGTGGGTCTTGTATAACTCATGACCGATTGCTTTTAAGTCTTTCAAGCGTCGTATGTCATCCATTGCCAATTTTGGATTAAAAATATGCTGAACTCTTAAATATTTGCCCGGCAATAGACACTCTATATGATTATGAACTGACTGGGATTGCACTTCAAACGATACATCTACCAGCTCGAGCCCACAATTATCCCAATTAAATAAATTCATTCTTTTGGCAACATTTTGAGTTTTTTGAAACATATACGACCCGGTTCCTAATGACAAGACTTGAATTTCTTTTAAATTAGCGCCGCACCTAATCGCTTCGACAATTCCAATTAAGCTGGGATTATTTGCCCACAGGCCACCGTCGATATAAAACGAATCTTTTAATTCTGCTGTTTTAAAATATAGAGGAGCGGCGCAGCTAGCCATGGCTACTTTATACATTTCATTGTTCTCATCTCCCGTAAGATTTTCTCTTTTTGGTATTTCAACCATATGAGGTGACTTAAAGACTACCACGTTTCCAGTTGTCAAATTAATCGCCGGAATACATAATATTGTTTTTGCATCTTTCATTAGATAGGGCTTTTTTTGTTCGTTGACAAACTCTTCTTTCAATAATTGCTCGAGCACTGCCGAACTATATCTCCCCCCATCACCACAGGTTATTTTGAGAAACCTATAAGGCGCGATTTTTTTCTTAAATATTTTTCCGGCATTTCTTTCATAAAGATCTTTGATAACCGCCGCTTTCTTATTAACCGCTATAGCAAGTGCAATAATTGCACCTGTACTTGCCCCACAAATTAAATCGAAATAATTAACCAGCGGTTCCGGCAGTGACTTCTCTAATTCGGCAAGGATAGTCGCTGGCAGCAGTCCTTTAATCCCACCGCCATCTATAGAAAGAATCCTGAATATTTTTTTCTGATTAATTCGGGTTTCGGCAGAATCGGTTACTTCTATCGATTCAACCGCATTTACTTCTAAATCCATGTTGGTTCTCCGCTTCTATTTCCGTATCCCCTAATACTGTGGCATTTCATTGTTTCGCAACTGTGCCATTTTTGTGCCGTGCCTTCCAAGAATACCGCTATTTTTCAAAATACGCAAGACAAACAAAATAGCCGTAACCAGTCATGTTTCAACTTGTTACGGCTAAAGGGCTGGTATTTAACCAGTTACTACTTTTATATGGCGGGGACGACGGGGCTCGAACCCGCGACCTTCAGATCGACAATCTGACGTTCTAAACCAAACTGAACTACGTCCCCAAAATTTACTCTGTAAATTTTGATCCTGAGGGCGCGACGAAATGGAGCGCCCGAAGGACCTTAATCAATACCGCCCATTATATCCTCATAGCCCTCATATATCAAGATTTTTTTATCCATGTTTTTTTACCCGCCGCATATTTCATGCCATTCCCAAAACAAAAATCTGTGGTATACTTTTTAACATGAAAAGAAGATCATGAAATTCAAAAATAAAGTTTTGATGATAGGGTACGGCTCCGTCGCAAAGTGCGCCCTTCCCATTCTTTTAAAACACATCGACATCCCATACAAGAATATCACCATAATAGATTTCGTAGATAAACGCAAAGAATTACAGCCTTGGATAAAAAAAGGCATTAAATATTATCAGGAAAGGATTACGCCCATCAACATAACTCAGATCTTATCAAAACACGTTTCCGCGGGCGGGCTTATCATAGATATCGCGTGGAATATAGAATGCCTCGACATGATGAGTTGGTGCCATGATAATAAAGTATTATATATCAATACTTCCGTAGAAGAATGGGACCCTTACGCGAATATACACAAGAAAACCCCTTTTCAGAAGTCGCTCTATTACAAACAGATGCAGATACGCGACATGGTCTCGAGATGGAATGGCGACTCGACGACAGCGGTCATTGACCACGGAGCTAACCCGGGCCTCATATCGCATTTTACTAAAAAGGGCCTGATCGATATTGCGTCAAAATTAATCAGGGACAATGTCTTGCCAAAGAAACAGGCCGGAAGGATCGGAAAACTCATTCAGGAAAAAAAATTAGCGCATCTTGCTATGAGGCTCGGCGTCAAGGTAATCCACGTAAGCGAGCGCGATACGCAGATAACCAATAAACCGAAAGAAGTCGAAGAATTTGTCGGCACCTGGAGCATCGAAGGATTAAGGGAAGAGGGTATATCTTCCGCCGAGATGGGGTGGGGTATTCATGAAAAGAGACTGCCGCTTCTAATCAATATCCCCCCTTACGGGCCAAAGAATCAAATCTTCTTATCACAGATGGGAATGAATACATGGGTGAGGACGTGGGTCCCGCATGAAGAGATAGTGGGCATGGTAATAAGGCATGCGGAAGCGTTTAGTATCTCAGATCACCTTACCGTTTGGGAAGACGGAAAAGCGATCTATAGGCCCACGGTTCACTATGCTTACATGCCGTGCAATGAGACAATAAGTTCATTGCACGAACTTCGCTGCAGAAATTATGAATTACAAGAAAAGCAGAGGATCATGAGTGACGAGATAATAGGCGGGGATGATATATTAGGCGCTCTTATAATGGGCCATAAATATAATTCCTGGTGGACTGGAAGCATCCTAAGTATAGAGCAATCGAGGAAGCTGGTTCCGCATCAGAATGCCACTACTATGCAGGTCGCGATAGGGGTTGTATCAGGCATAATGTGGATGATAGAAAATCCCAACAAAAGCGTGCGCGTTCCGGATGATTTGCCTCATGAATATATACTCGATATAGCAAGGCCATATCTCGGCAAGTTTATATCCGAGCCGTCCGACTGGACACCATTAAAAAATTATCGGGTATTTTTCAGAGAAAACCAAAATGCCCATCTCGACAAAAGAAATACATGGTGCTTTAATAATTTTCTCTTCAAGGATTAAGCCCCCCGGTTGCCTGATAAAAACCTTACTCTCCGGAATGATATGATGATATAATATTATCATGCCGGAGTTTTTACTATAAGGAATTATTTAAATGAAACAATTATTTTCTATGGTTATTTGGGTGTTTGGAATATTCCTTACTATCCTTTTATATTTAGCGGTGCTGTTCTTTGTGATAACTCTCTACCCCATCGACAAAAAGAGAAAAGTTGCTCACGCCCAGTGTTATTGGTGGAGCGATATCCTTACCCATTTCAACCCTTATTGGAATATCCGCATCAACGGCCTGGAAAATATCGACAAGAAGAAAACATATGTTATAGTGGCAAATCACGAGAGCCTCGTCGATATAATTATCCTTTACCGGATAAAAACTCAGTTCAAGTGGGTCGCAAAAGAGAGCTTATTTAAGGTGCCATTCATCGGGTGGTGCCTGTCGCTTACAAAACACATAAAATTAGAGCGTGGCGAATTTTCGAGCATAAAAAAAGTGTACCGCATAGCGGCGCAGTGGCTCAGGAGAGATATATCCGTTCTATTCTTCCCGGAGGGTACAAGGAGCGAGACTGGCGGAATGAACGAATTCCAGAATGGGGCCTTTAAGCTTGCGATAAAAGAGAAAAGGCCTATCCTGCCTATACGTTTGACCGGAACGAGGGACGCCATCCCGAAAGGAGGGAGACGGTTCTCGGCAAATATTTACTGCGCTTTAACCGTTCTTCCGGCCATAGATACGTCCGGATTGGGCTCAGGCGACTTCGAAAAGCTTAAAGATGAGGTTCGCTCAAAGTTAGAAGCCGTTTCAGCCTGAAGGCATGATATAATCAACGAGCTTACTATGCGCAATCGTATGAGGCAGGCACATGATAACATATGATGATTTTATAAAAGTTGAATTGAAAATAGCTAAAATTGTCGAGGTAGAAGAGATTGTCGGTGCCGAGAAGCTGTTAAAATTGAAAATAGATCTGGGAGGCGAGAAGCGGCAGATAGTCGCCGGTATAAAAAAGGCGTATCAGGCGAAGGATCTGATTGGAAAAGAGATAGTTGTTGTTGTGAACCTTGAGCCGCGGATGATGATGGGGATAGAGAGCAATGGCATGCTTTTGGCAGCCTCAGATGATAATGGCCCGGTTTTGTTAATACCTGATAAAGAGGTTCCTCCCGGAAGCGGGATCAAGTGAAATACAGTAATTTTTTTGCGCTAATTTGACTTAAAGCGCCCGTAGCTCAATTGGATAGAGTAACTGGCTACGAACCAGTAGGTTGGCCGTTCGATCCGGCCCGGGCGCGCCACTCCGCCTTCGCATTCAACTCGAAATAGAATGAATGCTTCGGCGGATAAACCCGCCGTAATCTTCCCGCTATCGCGTGTTGAAGACGAAGGCGGGCCACAAAAGTTTCGATGTCAAAAATCGATTCCATATACATGTCAGAAGCGCTAAAGGAAGCGCGAGTTGCTTTTGAGGAAGACGAAGTTCCCGTCGGAGCAGTGATTGTCCATGATAGCCGAATAATTGCTCGGGCCCACAATCAAATAAAATTACTCAAAGACCCCACCGCGCATGCGGAGATTATAGCAATCACGCAGGCCGCGTCCTATTTAGGGAACGAGCGTTTGATAAATACAACTATGTATGCTACAATTGAGCCGTGCTCAATGTGCGCGGGAGCGCTCGTTCTGGCGCGCATCAAGAGATTGGTTTATGGCGCCGTGGATCCCAAGACAGGCGCATGCGGCTCGGTCTTTAACATTACGAATAGCAGAAAACTCAACCACAGAATTAAAGTATCAAAAGGCATTCTCGAAACAGAGTGCGCCGCGCTATTAAAAGAGTTCTTTTCCCGCCTGAGACAGCCGATAGATATGTCGGCGGGATCCCCCCGCAAGTCAGCCGGATAATCGCAGGCGGGAAAGAAGAAGCGTAAAAGTGGCAACAAATAATTACGGCTAATAACAGCAAAAATAATATAAGATTTAAGAAATTCAATAATTAGTCGGAGAGGTCGCCTAGTGGCCTAGGGCGGCGGTTTGCTAAACCGCT
>Ga0156094_142_pt1 | contig 5324 bp, 7 predicted proteins | sample RifCSPlowO2_02_FD_107747 | JGI IMG/M metagenome (GOLD analysis project Ga0156094, IMG submission 107747) | Omnitrophica bacterium RIFCSPLOWO2_02_FULL_45_16 | reverse complement strand
TTTTAATGTGGGCGTGCCGAGTTCGAGTCTCGGGCGGCTCACCACTTATCTTGTCTCGAACCAGAGAGGCAGAGAATAAGGCGAAGTAGCCGACATTTTAATGTCGGCTACTTTTTTATGAATTATCGTTGAGAAAACCAGAGACATCGCGCCAATTTGCGCGATCCTGCCAGCATTGGTGCTATCCATCGGATTACGCGAATCAGGCCAAAATTGGGCCAAATTACGCGCTTATAGTCTCTCTTTCTCTCATAGTTAATCGATGCGCAGTTAATGGAATATTGGGCGAATATTTGCGGAATTCGAATCACCAATTATTAGCGATAATTCCATTAACTGGCTTTGACCAGATTAAGGCATTAAACGCTAAAAATCTCTCTAAGATCGAAACAGAGAGTTTTGTATTTTTCAAACATTTTTTTCTTGACTTTTACCAATTATATAATACAATATGTATATACAATATATGAAAGAAATCAGATGGAACGCACTAAAAAGCGAAAGGTTAAAACGGACGCGAGGCGTTTCGTTTGAAGAGATTATCGCTTCCAGACTAATCGATATACGCAAACATCCGAACAGAGAAAACCAAAAGATCCTTATTTATCAGCATAAAGGTTATATGTGGGCTGTGCCGTATGTAATAGAGGGCGAAGTGATTTTTTTAAAAACAATATATCCAAGCAGAAAATTAATGAAACTTTACAAAAAGGGGAGGCGTTATGAGAAAGATTAAGTTGACAAAAGAAGAGCGGACAATCGAAGAGAGCCTTGAACACTTTGTTCCCATAGATAAACAGGGGTATGACCAGATTGTTCATGCCATTGCCGCAAGGAAAAAGGACGCGGTCCTAAACATCCGTGTTAATAGTCACGATCTTGCAAGCATCAAACATAGGGCGCAGCAGCTGGGTATTAGATATCAAACCTTTATCTCCGAGGTTATTCATAGAATAGCACAGGCACACTAGTGGATGAAAAATTGATGAACACCGCTTTTAGTTTAACTATCGCAGAAAAATATCGTAGCCCATCGCAAAAAATCCGTATCGCAACCGAAGATTGGGTTAAAAAGCAATCTTATTGCCCATCCTGTGGATGTGATATCAGTAGCTATGAGAATAACAAGCCCGTCGCAGACTTTTATTGTCTTAAGTGCAAAGAAGACTACGAAATACTGGCAAAATATTTTATATAAAAGATAAAAAGGTTGAGTCCCAAAAAACTGTACTTAACAATTGGAAAAAGACTTTATTTTTGAAAAATGAAAAAGAGCTTTTAGCAAAGGGCTGGATTTTGGATATAATGAATTGTATTGATCAGCTCGGTAAGCAGAATTTTACTTTGAATGAGCTCTATACATTTGAAAATTATCTGAAAACAAGACATCCAAATAATAAACATATAAAAGATAAAATACGACAACAATTACAATTTCTAAGGGATAAAGGTTATTTAGAATTTGTGACAAAAGGGAGGTATAAATGTGCAAAATAGAATGAAAAAATATATTTTTTTAACAGCCGAAGGAGCAACATTTCAACCAAAAAGCGAATCATCGGTCCCTGCTATAGATAATCTGCAAGTAATAGGGTTTACCGAGGGGATATCCGCTAAAAAAGCTTTCAAAAATCTTTTAAAAGAAAATCCATATTTATTCGAAACCTCTTTTGATGAAATATTTGCCATTCCATTACAGAGCAGCAAGAAACATTATTTTTTGTTAAAAAACTAAATTTTATAGTAGGCCTTCGAAGAGATGGGTTATGTTCTCAACGTCTCTCTTGCGAAAAAAGGCCTCCTGCAGGATATCCTGAAATAAACACCTCTCCAAAACAAGATCTTGATACTTAACAGCCTATTTTAAGGGGCATAATCTATTACCAAGCATTCAGAGATAAGATTTAGTTCGAGTCTCGGGCGGCTCACCACTAATAAAAAACCCTCCAGTTTACCTGTGGGGTTTTTTATTGTGTAGATAAAAGGGTCTGACCCAACGCGTCGCTTTCCCCCGCCTGAGATAGGCATGGCGGCGGGATCCCGCCCCATAGCTATAAACGTAGCGTACCGGGCCGCGTTTATTGGGACTGTCCCATTTTTCCCGAAACAGCCTCTCCATTACTCGGACAAATCGATCGCATTCATTTTGAGCGCATTTTTTTCTGTTTTAAAAACTCCTTGATATAACGATTTATCGCACCTATAATACATCTGTATGAAAGGAGAGAGATTTGAAAAAGCCCTTTCGTTATAATGTGATTTTATTCGTTATTTTATTTGCATTGTTATCGATTTTTTCTTTTGTCTCGGCCGGGCACGATCGGCCGATTTTTTATGCCAAACTTATATGGTCGCTGGTAGTATCGTTCCTTGGTTTTTGTATATATCGAAGCGGCGCCATTGCAAAATACCGCTCAATCCTTTTTATCCTGATAGCCTTCTTCTTTTTTTGTGAGTTTAAACTTTTCCGTTTTCTCTCTTTCGCTAACGCCATCCCTCCCTATTGCCATATTGCCCAGGCGTCAACTTTGCTTAATTTTATCTACAGCCAATATCTGGCTGTTACGAGCGGTGACTGGCGGATATGGGGCGCCTTAACCTTAGGGTTTCTTTGGCTGCTGATAATCTTTACTATAGGCAGGGGTATCTGTTCCTGGGTCTGTTTTTACGGCGGATTAGATGAGGCATTCTCAAAAGTCGCGAACAAGCAGTTAATAAAATTAAATAGGCCCGGCCCATGGCGCGATTTTCCCATAGCCTTTTTAATATTTCTTTTGATAATGTCTTTCCTGCAGGGGCTGCCTTTCTTTTGCAACTGGTTTTGTCCTTTTAAACTGACAGAGGCCTTCTGGGACAGCCATCCGGTCGTCAGGGCCGCCCAATCCGTGTTATTCTGGTCGGCTTTATCCGTATTCGTAGTCATACTTCCGATCATAACTAAAAAAAGAATATTCTGTTCTCTTATATGCCCTTTTGGCGCGCTTGTAAGTATGTGCGGTAATGTCAGCCCGTATAAAGTAGTCATAAACGAAACGAAATGCATACTCTGCGGGAAGTGCCAGGATGTTTGCCCTGTATTCGCGATAGAAGATAAGAATTCAAAAGAATATAAGATATCTCTCTTTTGCAATATCTGCGGGAAGTGTATCGATGTCTGTCCTGTCGGCGCAATAGATGTATTAACTAAGCAAGCCGGAAGTCAGATTGATACAAGAAGCATCTTTATTTTTCTGTCCCTATTGGTAACAGGGGTCATATCAGGTTCTTTTGTCCCACGCGTCTTTTTACAGTTAATAGGCATAAAATGATCCGGATAATTTTCGAAGGGCTGATGCTCGGCTTATCTGCCGGAATTTATTGCGTAGGCGCATGCCTTGTCTTCTTCATGCCATATCTCTTAATCGAGGGCAGGCAGAAGGTGTTCGAAAATCTAAGGAAAATATTGTCATTTATGCTGGGCCGGCTTATATCATATATCGCTTTTGCGCTCATCATAGGTTTTATAGGGGCGTCATATCGAAATATATTTACAGTTAGATTTTCGCATATCTGCCTGATAGCGGCATCGTTATTGATGTTAATTTATTCGGTGACCCATAATGTTAAAGATTCCAGATTTTGCGCGGGCCTTGCAAACCGCTTCAACCTGATGCGTCTGCCATTTTTTCTAGGCCTGTTTACAGGCTTAAATCCATGTCCGCCGTTTCTGGTCGGCGCTACCAGGCTCTGGACCCTCAACGATATCTTCGGGGGCGTGATATTATTCATCGCCTTTTTTTTGGGGACATCGGTTTATATGATACCATTAATCTTCGTCTCTTATATTAATAAAAGCGAAAGAATTAAACACATAGGTGTAATGATGGCCTTGCTTTCCAGTCTTTGGTTTTTATTTATGGGAATATTAGGCCTGATACGCTAAAGACGTCTTTGGGTTATTATGCATAACTTTATATTTTTGTATTACGGCTTTTTGACAATACTGACACAGCTCGTGGCCTTCAGAGAGCTGTCAGTCCTCTTTTATGGCAACGAGCTATTCCTCGGAACATTTTTATCTTCCTGGCTTTTTTGGGCCGGCTTGGGAAGCCTGCTGCCGCGGCGCTTATTGAAAAAAGAGCATTCTGCCGCCGCATGTTTTTCTTACGCATTTTTGGCGATCTCGCTATTGTTTCCAGCCGTGATATTGTTAATCAGGGCAAGCAAGGGCGCATTTGCGTTCGGGGAATTCATAGGCCCCGTAGGAACGGCCCTCTACACATTTGGTGTGATGAGCCTTCTTTGTTTTTTGATAGGCGGACAGTTTAGTTTAGCCTGCGAGGTAGCGTCTGGTAAGATGAAGAAAAATACCAGCCTGGGAAGGGTTTATCTGTGTGAGGCGCTGGGCGCTGTAATAGGAGGGGTATTATTTACTTACGTATTGATCGGTTCTGTGCCGACATTTATCATTGCCCTGGCGCTGTCTTTGGGCTGTATTTTTATAAGCCTCGGCCTATCAATGAAAAATATATCTGCCGGAAAGATATTATTGATCTTGGCTGTCCTGGCAATATTATTTATTAATTTTAAAATCGAGCCGGCGGTAAATAGAATTGAATGGAAGAGGTACCAGTTTATCAAGCAGAAAGAAGCGCGAAACAACACGTTGTCTTTGGTAGGGCTGGGGAGCATTAAAAATATTTTTGTGGATGGCATGCTTTCGGCAAGTTTTCCCAATCCGGAAGGCTATGAATCGCCCGCACATTGGCCGCTGCTCGCAAGTGGAGAACCATCTAATATATTAATCATGGGGGATGCATCCCTGGGAGTGCTCAAGGAAGCTCTCAAACATAACCCTAAAAGAATAGATTATACCGTCTTGGATGAATCATTTATCAATCTGCTCAAACCTTATCTGGAGGATGAGGATATATCAGCTTTAAAGAACCCGGCTACCCATATCCATTATGTCGATTCGCGCATCTTTATCAGGAACAATGAAAACAGATATGACGCCGTAATAATAAATATCCCGGAGATCCCTAACCTTAAGACCAATAGATTTTATACCAAAGAGTTCTATAACCAAATAAAGTCCATACTAAAACCGAGCGGTATATTTGCGTTAAGCGCCGCCTCTTCTGAAAATTACTTATCCATGCGAACACGGATGTTCAACGCATCGATCTACCGAACGTTAAAGTCCGTATTTAAGGCGGCGGAGGTTATTCCAGGAGATACTATTACATTCCTATCGAGTCCTTCGGCTATAGATATGCAAAAAGATACGATTCTCGGGCGGTTCAACGAGAGGGGGATCTTTAGTCATTATTTTATCCCTTCTT
>Ga0156094_166_pt2 | contig 5703 bp, 8 predicted proteins | sample RifCSPlowO2_02_FD_107747 | JGI IMG/M metagenome (GOLD analysis project Ga0156094, IMG submission 107747) | Omnitrophica bacterium RIFCSPLOWO2_02_FULL_45_16 | reverse complement strand
GCAGGATTGCGCGCCAAGACTTTCTTCGCCTATCAGCTCATGAGTGTCCTCATCAAGAGCGCGGCCGGAAACATCCTCATAAGTAAAGTCTGACCCCGCAAAGCTCGTACGTTTGTCGCTAGTAGCAATACGCTTGACCAGATCAATCGCTGGTAAATACAGCCAGCGGTCGTCATCACGGCCAAGATGCTTTAAGACTAAAAAGCTCATCCCTTTAACATCGGCAGGCTCGTGAAAATAGATGTAATAAAACTGATCGCCGCCGGGTGTCTCATTAAGACGAAGCATGGTTAGCCGCCTTTCACGGACTTGCCCCTGCCGGTTCACGATACGCATAAATATTTCGCTTTTGGCATCTGTCTGAGGATAATAATAAGCCAAAAGCATTTCACTCATCGCTGTTTTACCGCTTTGCGTGTCTTGAGCATAAACATTTTTAGTCCAAATCACGCTCACAAATAACAGAAAAACTATGACTAAACCAGAGAGTATTTTTTTCATATCTGAATTAGGTTTCATACGCCGCCTTTCTTTATTAGTTTTCGATGTCCCAATTGAATAAGGGCTGGTAGATAAATAACGCTCATTACCGATGAAAGAACCATAATTGCCGCCATAAAAACTCCAACGGTAATATACGGAGTCAGGGCCGCAAAAGCCATTACTGCGAACCCCGTGGCAAAAAGAATGGCATTAAGAAAAATCCCTTTGCCGGGCCGGGCTACAGTCCAAATAAGCGCCTCTTTCAAGCGGGGGTCTTCTTTATACCGCTGATGGAACCGGCCAACGAAATGGATGGCAAAATCGATAGCCATGCCTAAGGAAAGCGTGGATAACACGGCAACCGGCATATCAAAGTCTTTTCCTATTAATCCCACTACGCCATAAATCAACGCAATTGTGAAAAGGAGCGGCAGAAAACTCAAAATCCCCCAGAGAAACGAATGGGTCTGAAATACAAGGAGTATCAATACCAGAATTAGCCCCCAGAGAAAACTGTTAACCATCCCCCAAAGCACCTCATGGTTCCATACCATATTAAAATACGCAATCCCGGCCGGCTTGAAATTCGTCCCTTCCGGCAATGGCTGTGAAGCGAAGAAACTATCTGCCCGACTGATTACTGACCTCATCGTGTCAGCATCCCAGCTCTTCAATTGAATAATTATATTGGCAGTTTTAAGGGAAAAATCGACAACGTTATCAAGGTGCCGGGGTTTTGCCGCCGATTGTAAAAGAAACAGGTATTGCCCTACTTCCGGCTTAGAATCCGGTATGCGATTGAATAGAGGGGCATTATCATGCATAACCAGATTCGCGCGCTTGATATAGTCTGCTAAGGAAAATGTTTTACCGATGAGAAGGTCTTTTTCCAATTCGCGCTGAAGGCCTTCAATTTGACGTAAAAACGCGGGATCTCCTGCAGTATTCTCATTTTTGGCATGAACAACCAAATAGGCCGTGGAAGTTCCGCCAAGACATTTATTCATGACACGGTCCGCGGTCCTGACTTCACTATTGAATTTAAACCAATGAACCATGTTGTTATTAACGTGAATGCGCGTAAGGCCTGCCATTGCCACTATAAATAGCGCGATGCCAGCGAGTAGAATGGGTTTGGCCTTTTCTACGCAAAAACGTCCCAGACGTAAAAGTGAAGGGGAGAATGTCTCCCCTTTTCCATGCGCCGATGCGAGTTTTACAATATGCTTTTCAGGAATTAGCATGAGAAGGGCCGGAATAAAGGTATAACTCATGAGAAGAATAACCAGGGTCCCGAACGCGACGACTAGCCCGAAAATCTTGACTGGAACGATGGTGACTGTCGCAAGCGCGGCAAAACCCACGGCTGTAGTGACATCCGAATAAAAAACTGGAGGGCCAACAACTTTCATTGTTTCTGTAATGGCTTTGCGTTTATCGTGCCCTTCGCTTAGTCGGAATGCAAACTCATTAAAAATATGGACCGCGTCGGTTGCAATCGCCATTAAAAAAACCGGGCTCATAGAACTCATGATGTGGACAGGAAGTCCTAATCCAATCAAACCTCCCATACTCCAGATAATGCCGATCATCGCGGCAGCCATATTGGCGATGATTACGGTAACGTTACGGAACATTAACCATAACGCGATACACATCACAAAGCCCGCTATAGGAGAAAAAAGGGCCATCTGGCGGAACATCTCTTGACCGAATGTGTCGCGGGCAACCGGATCCCCTGCAAGATAAAAATGGTTCTGACCTGAATTCTTTGGCAGTATCGCGCGAATCTTGTCTGCGATTTCCTTACCATTGGCGGTCGGCTCTATAGGGATAAAGATCGCTATGGCTTTCCCGTCCGAAGAAATAAAGCGGTTTACAAAGAGTGAATTATCTAAAATGCTTTTGCGTAAAGCTGACAGCTTGGTTTCAGTCTGTGGAATATCGCCTAAAGCGGGCCTGACAACTAGTTCGCCCTCATTAGAAAATACATTCTCTACGGTTGACAGGCTATCAACATCCCGCGCGATTACGCCGGGGATTTGTCGAACGGCATTCGTCAGATCCTTCACATATGTAAGTGTTCGCGGGTTAAAAATTCCATCCATGTTGACTATTCCCAATACAATAACATCAGGATGAAGAACAAAGTCTTTTTCTACCTTATCATTATACTGGCGGACAGGCGAAGTAGCGGGGAGCATATGCTTGGGATCGGTATCGATTGTAATCTTTGGGAACTGCGCTATGAAGAAAAGACTAATGGCAGCTACAAGCCCAATGATAAGCTTGGGGCGGCCTAAAACTATTTGTGTTAAACGTTCGAGCTTCATTTCTCACCCCTATTGATCCATTTACCCAGACGACCTCCATCTGCGAGCTGTTCCATCAATACTTCTCGTAGAATCGCGCAGGCTTTGAGCATTTTTGAATTTGCGCATTTATAATAGACATTAAGGCCTTCCCTTCTTGCGGCCACAATCTTACGTTGGCGCAATACACTCAAATGTTGAGAAAGATTTGCTTTTGGCAATTTAAGCCTTCTTCTTAATTCTTCGACGCTTTTTTCTCCTTCACCCAATAGATTTATGATCTTCAGCCGTGTTGGGTTAGCCATGCTTTTACAAACCTCGGCATGCATTTGAAACATTCGCTCTTCCATATTCTTATCCATTGATATGCCCCCTTTATAGTTTTCATAGTTTATGTATTTCGAAACTACTTTACTATGCAACTTACATATTGTCAAGCATTTTTTGGGAGTAAATAAAAATGTAACATCTGAGGGTGAGTTTGGGGTAATAGTTCAGTGTTATAAGAAGCTCGACGAGTCTCGTCATTGCGAGCCCCGCCGCTTTTTGGCGGGACGAAGCCTGCCTTGCCGGCAGGCAGGCAATCTAAAAAAGAGATTGCCCTGTACCACTCAAAATGACTTTGTCATTTTTCGGGTACAGGGCATGAACCCTACAAGGCAAAGCGAATGGTTCATGGTGGTGAGGGTGAGCTCCGAACCGAACATACAAAAATTTATTCTAACCGTACGTTCTTTCATTTCTTTTTCTTAAGGCCAGAATCCACACGGTCTTTATGCGATCATCTACATCATAAAGAACTCTGTAATTTTTGATAGATATTCGGTATTGAGCTGTAAAATTATAGACTTCGAGGGGTGGCTTAATCTTCGGCTCTCCCTTAGGACGCGGATCATTCGCAAGAGATAACGCCGTTTTCAATATCTCATCCCGCAGATTCTTAGGCTGCACGTCGTCGAACTCTTTATAAAACTTTTTCTCAATAGACACGTTGGGAAACTTAACCTTATACACCCTTCCCTCTCTTTTTAAGGGAATCCGACAACGGTATCCCCTTAGCGCCTCTACTGATAGCGCGTCTGCCTTCCGCTATTATTTTAAGTAGTTTTTTATCGTTTAGCTCATCAATGATGTCTACAAGCTCAATGGCATCTTCGTAAGGCAGAAACACTCCTGCTGGCTGTCCGTGCTCGGTCACAAGATAGGCCTTGCCTCTCCTGATAAACGAACAAGCTTTATTGCGGAATTCCCGCGCCCCTATGCGCGGGGCTCTTAATAATGCTGCCGCGAGAGTCATTTTTCTTCACCTCCTAATGTAGCGTCAATTGTAGCCACATTAATAGTATACCTGAATATGCTTCACTAAGTCAAGTTTTATTAGAATTTTTTACTACTCAAAATGGCTAATCCTTTAGGCAGCGGTAAGAGATGGTGGTGAGGGCGGGCTCTGAACTGAACAGACAAAACCCTCCCGCTACTACGAATACCGCTCCGCGTACTTATCTACCAAAAACCTGAGCATTTTCTGATACTTAGTATGATACTTTTTAGCCTGCTCCTTGAAAAAGTCAACGCTCTTTTCGCTAAGCCTCAGAGTAACCATAACGGTCTGCTCCGGAACAGCTAGCTCTTTAGGCGGAGGTAAGAAATCGTCGATTCTCTTTAACTCACCTATAGGCATATCATAATCAATTTTATGCTTCTTCATAGTATCTTCTCCCCTTTCTCCAGTAACCCGCGACTATTATTTTTATCTTGTCACCTCTACGAGTAAAACGCACGGTTACTATCTTATTATTTACCTTTCCTATGCAAAAATATCTTTCTTCGTGTCCACTATGCGTAATATCAGCAAATATCTTTCTCTTTGGATCCTTGAACGCATGGGCTGCCACAGTAAAATCGATGCGGTGTTTTATTATATTGATTCTTTCCTTTCTTGGATCCCATGCAAAACTACCATGTTCTTCAAGCATGATTAAGTATATCCTATATACATATTTTTGTCAATATAAATGTAAATATAAATTGCGGCTTGCTTATTCATCCTTTTTCTCTTCGAATATTTTTCCCTGAATTAGTAACAGCTCAGCCGTAAGAAGTTGTAAAAAATAGGTCCCTATTTTCAGAATTTTTTACCGCTCAAAATGGCTAATCCTTTAGGCAGCGGTAAGAGATGGTGGTGAGGGATCGTCGTGAACTTTGCTCCTGCTAAATATCCTGAGTCGAGTTGGCTGTGCCATGAACCTAAGCTTTGCCCTGTACCACTCAAAATGACTTTGTCATTTTTCGGGTACAGGGCATGAACCCTACAAGGCAAAGCGAATGGTTCATGGTGGTGAGGGGTGGATTCGAACCACCGAAGGCTTTCGCCGCCAGATTTACAGTCTGGTCCATTTGGCCGCTCTGGTACCTCACCAAAAATTGCTTTGCAATTTTTGATCTTGAGCCCCGCCGTTGGCGGGGCGAAGGACCTAAAATATTTTTTAAAATCTGCTCAATTCTAATTTTTTCTTGCGTGTCAATCCCTGTATTTTCAATTCTCTCTTACGCGCTGCTGACTGCGTACCACATTCTTCCTGATAAAGTAGCTTTACAGGATGTCTATGCTTGGTAAACTTACAACCTTTGCCACTATTATGAATACCGACTCTTTTTAGAACATCGTTCGATATACCGGTGTAAAGTTTATTGTCCTTACATAATATAATATAAACGGACCACGGTTTTTCATTCATAAATAAGGAAGGTCCTTCGTCGGACTGCAATATAACTACATCCTCCTCAGGATCAAATTTGCTTGAGTTCAACTGTAGTAAATATGGTCCTTCACTTCGTATGTAATCCTCCTATTTGTCGGATTTCATATCTCGTTCAGGATCAAACTTTGCTTCGCAAAGTTTGGAGC
>Ga0156094_166_pt1 | contig 6277 bp, 6 predicted proteins | sample RifCSPlowO2_02_FD_107747 | JGI IMG/M metagenome (GOLD analysis project Ga0156094, IMG submission 107747) | Omnitrophica bacterium RIFCSPLOWO2_02_FULL_45_16 | reverse complement strand
GCTTCGCAAAGTTTGGAGCTGGGGAAAGGAATTGAACCTTCAACATTCGCATTACAAATGCGATGCTCTGCCAATTGAGCTACCCCAGCGCCTTTATCGTAAGCGTCTTCAAAACTTCCGGTAATTTATTTAAAATATCTGTCGCGATAAGGCTTAATACCCCTTTTTCTTTTGCTGCCATATCTCCGGCGAGGCCATGTAAGTATACACCGGCCACCGCCGCGTTAAAAGGTTCCATGCCCTGCCCTATGAATGATGCTATTATTCCGGTAAGGACATCACCTGTGCCGCCGGTTGCCATGCCGACATTGCCGGTCTCATTTATATAACATTCGGCGTTCGGCCCCGCGACTATAGTTTCTCTACCCTTCAAAACCAAGACGCTATTATACTGATGCGCGAAGCTTGACGCAATATCTTTTCTATTATTCTGGACTTCTTCCGCTTCTTTTTCGATCAATCGCGCCATCTCGCCGGGATGCGGCGTAAGGACCATTGGCGCGGGCCCTTTCTTTAACAGGTCGAGATGCCTCACGAACGCGTTCAATCCGTCTGCGTCTAAAACGATCGGTTTATTAATCTTGCTTACAATATTCCTTATAAGCGCTTGAGTCTCTTTATTCTGTGAAATTCCCGGGCCTATTGCGATACAATCGCACTTTTCGCCAAAATTTATCAGCTCCTTCTCCGCCAAGAGACTTAAGCTATAATCTTTTGTCTCGAAGAACGGCTTTACCATCACTTCGGTCAGCTTTGCCGCCATTATACCGTAAAGGCTCCTGCCTATGGCGAGCGTCACCAGCCCGCTCCCTGAAAGCATGGCGGCCTGACTCGTCAGGTATGCCGCGCCCGTATAACCATTCGATCCGGCCATGACCAGGATATGGCCGAAATCTTTTTTATTAGCGTCCGGAACTTTCTTCGGAAAGCCTGCCAGGACTTCCTCTATCTTTATCATTTACCGCTCTTCCTTAACAAGATTACGCTTGCGACCGCGTAGTTCTTGGAATGCGACATGCTCACAACGACCTCGCTCACATTTTTCCGTCTCTTTAATTTAAGGGCCTCGTTACTGAGCAACATTACGGGCCTGCCTTCTTTGTCGTTAAAGATCTCTATGTCCGTCCAGTTTACCGGAGATTTTCTCGCCTCTCCGAAAGCCTTAACGACCGCTTCCTTGGCGGCAAATCTCGCCGCGAAATGCTGCGGCGCGAACCTTTTAGAATTTGAATAACTGATCTCTTTATCCGTGAAGACCTTTGTAAGGAAACTGTTCCCCCATTTGCTTATGGCATCTCTCATCCTGAATACTTCTACTATATCTATTCCGGTCCCGACTATCATCTTATCAGGCTCAACATCTCTTCGACAGCCTGGCGCATTCCCACGATGGCGGCCCGCGCAACTATCGAGTGACCTATGTTAAATTCATTTATGCCTTTAATATCAGCAATATCTTTTGTGTTGGCGTAATTCAATCCGTGGCCCGCATTCACTTCTAATCCTATAGATAACGCGTATTTGACGGCGCTTCTGACACGATCCAATTCTTTCAATCGCAAAGCTTCGGTACGCGCGTTCGCGTACTCTCCTGTATGCAATTCTATGATATTCGCGCCGGCTTTTTTTGAGGCGTCGATCTGTGATCTTGAAGGATTTATAAAAAGACTCGTTTCGATATTCTTTTCGTTGAATCTTTCTATCGTCCGGGCGATTGTCCGGCAGAGCTTGGCTACATCGAGCCCGCCCTCTGTCGTAAGCTCTTTTCGTTTCTCCGGTACAAGCGTAGCCTGATCAGGCCTGACCTTGCAGGCAATATCAACTATATCCTTTGCAACAGACATCTCGAGGTTGAATCGCGTCGAAATCTTCTCGCGAAGCCGCCATACGTCGTCATCTTTTATGTGGCGCCTGTCCTCGCGCAAATGGCAGACTATGGAATTACAGCCTGCCTCCTCGCAAAGACGCGCCGCCTCGATCGGGTCCGGGTAAGATGTCCTCCTCGCTTCCCTTAAAGTCGCGACATGGTCTATATTAATACCGAGTTTTGCCATAGAAACTATTGTGGTTGAGCATCCTTTTCCACTAGATTACGTACCAGAGGATCGCGATCTCTATCGCTATCTTTGTATATGGCCAAAAATACATTATTAATTCTTCCCTGATTTAATTACGCTGTCCGCGACACGCGCTGCTTGAACGGTTTCTTTAACATCATGGACCCGTAATATTTTAGCTCCTTTCATAACAGCTATGGCGCAGGTCGCGAGGGTTCCGGCTAACCTATCGCCGGAATCGTCGGAATTAAGCATTTTTCCTATAAAAGATTTGCGCGACGTCCCGACGCATATCGGATAACCCAATCGCTTGAACTCATCGAGCCTTTTCAATATCTCGATGTTATGCTCCAAGGTCTTTCCGAAACCTATGCCCGGGTCTATTATAATCTTGTCGGCGGTTATGCCTGAGCTTTTTGCTTTTTTTATAGATTCTTCTAAAGTTGAGATAATTTCTTTAACGACATCGCCGTATGCCGGGTTAACCTGCATATCTTTTGGACTGCCTTTCATATGCGTCAATATGCAGCTAACGCCGTATTTAGCTATTACCGCGGCCATTCCCGGATCATAGTTTAACGCCGACACGTCATTAACTATACATGCGCCCGCCTTCAGGGCTTCTTCGGCGACTTTTGCTTTTCGTGTATCTATAGAAATTGAAACGGATATCCTCTCCGATATGGCCCGTACTACCGGTATAACGCGGCCCAATTCCCTCTCGACGTCAACATCTTCCGCGCCTGGCCGCGTCGATTCGCCGCCGACATCTATGATGTCAGCGCCTTCGCGCGCCATATCGATGGCATGCCCAACCGCTTTTTCCTTATCAAAGAACCTTCCCTTATCATAGAAGGAATCGGGCGTTACATTAAGAACGCCCATTATATAAGTTCTGCCGGTATCTATTTTAAGGAACTGCCGGCGCATCTTTAGTGAACCCCAATAATGCCCTAACCTCTTCAACGTCCATCACTTCTTTGTCCAATAATTTCCCGGCCAACAGCATAAGTTTGTCTATATGCTTATTCAATTCTTCCTTAGCGCGTTTATAGCTTTCATCTACTATCCTGCCAACTTCCTGATCGATGACCAGCGCTGTCTGGTCGCTATAATTTTTTTCTTCTATGATGTCGCGGCCAAGAAAAATCTGCTCTTCCCTGTGCCCGAATGTGCGGCTTCCCAACCTTTCGCTCATACCCCATCTCATGACCATCTTTCGGGCGAGGTCTGTCGCGGCCTCGAGATCATTGCGCGCGCCGGTAGACAATTCTTTAAAAATAATTTCCTCGCTCGCGCGGCCGCCCAGTAAGCCTGTTATTTCACCCAGAAGTTCGTCCTTCATCTTTATATACCTGTCTTCGGTCGGAAGCAGCATCGTATAACCCAACGCCATACCGCGCTGCAGTATAGTAACTTTATGCAGGGGCGATGCCCCGGGTATAAGCAGCGCCAAGAGCGCGTGGCCGGATTCGTGATATGTTATGACTTCTTTTTCTTTTTTCGAAATCACGCGGGATTTCTTCTCTGGGCCAGCCATGACTCTTTCGATCGATTCTTCAAGCTCCTCCCTCGCTACACTTTCTTTATTGCGCCTGGCGGCCAGCAAGGCTGCTTCGTTTACGAGATTAGCGAGGTCAGCTCCGGAAAATCCGGGTGTCTGCCTTGCTAAAGAATTTAAATCTGCTGCCGGATCTAATTTTACATTCTTCGTGTGAACTTTAAGGATCGCTTCCCGTCCTATGATATCAGGCCTGTCAATGACTATTTGCCTGTCAAATCTACCCGGCCTAAGAAGGGCGGGGTCCAGAACGTCGGGCCTATTCGTAGCGGCGATTAAAATAACGCCCTCCTGCGTATTGAAGCCGTCCATCTCCACAAGGAGCGCGTTCAGGGTCTGCTCCCTTTCGTCGTGCCCTCCGCCAATGCCGGCGAACCGCTGCCTTCCTACGGCGTCTATCTCGTCGATAAATATGATCGCGCCGCGTCCGGATTGTTTTGCGGAACGCTTAGCCTGGTCGAACAGATCTCTTACCCTCGATGCGCCGACACCGACAAACATCTCGACAAAGTCAGAACCTGATATGGACAGGAATGGGACGTTTGCCTCTCCTGCCACAGCCTTTGCTAGGAGCGTTTTGCCCGTCCCCGGAGGCCCCATCACAAGAACCCCCTTAGGTATCTTGCCTCCTAACCTCTGGAATTTTCTCGGATCCTTTAAGAATTCGATGATTTCTTTGAGCTCCTCTTTTGCCTCATCAACCCCAGCGACATCTTCAAAAGTAATCTTTAGACTTTCGCTGGTCGCTAAAGTAGCGCGCGATTTACCGAATGACCAGATTCTTCCGGCGCCGCCGCCCGGAGACCTGTACGCGAACAACCATAAAAATAAGATCAAAAGGACTGTTGGCCCGATATAATATAAGATATTGGACCAGAAAGTCCTCAATGGCTTTATATCGAAGTCTTTGACGTTCTCGCGCAGAAGTTTCAACAGTTCCTGGTCATTATCAGGCATATTGACGACGAATTTCTCCCCGCTTAAAAGGTCTCCCCTTAAGATACTATCCGTCTTGTAGCAGGATTTTATCGTTTGCGCCGCGGGATTATCTTTCACCATCGAAAAAAACCTGGAATACGTGATTTCCCGCGTAGGTTTTTCCGTGCCCTGGAACCAGGGATGAAATATCGTAAATACACCAAGCATGATCAGGAACCATATTATTATATTTGAACCACTGCGCTGCGGCTGCGGCCTTTGCGGCTTTTTACCTTTATTTTTCATCTGCGCGAACACTCCGTTTCTTTTGCCCTTCTATAGGTTTTGTGCGGCTATTGTAGCAAATTATATAAAACATATCAAGGGCATAACCTTTTCTGGAATAATATTGACGCCGCGGTTCTTGTTATTCGGATATCTCCCGGCAGGTCCAAAGAAGAGCCTTTTCTCTTACGCGCAATCAACTGCTCTGCCTCTTTCCAGTGCCTGAAGTTTAAGCGCTTAACCTCTCCGCCGATTTTATCCAAGGCGTCTCTCAGCACCTCTTTCTGAAGCGCCTTAGGCTGAGTAATAAGGTCTTTCAACTTGATCTCCAATACTCCGTCCGCCTCTCGCGGCTTATGCCGCAGCGCTTCTTTTGATTCTCTGATAAATTCAAAATCCTCTCTGAGATGCTCGGCAAGGCTGCATAACACCCTTTTTAGCCTCGGATTATATTTTTCCAAAAATGGCAATATCTCTTTTCTAACAACATTCCTGAAATATAACGGTTCCTTATTAGTGCTGTCGATCCTGTATTCCAAGCCCCTTTCATCAAGATATTTCTCTATCTCGCCCTTTTCCAATTCAAATAACGGACGAATTATCCTTATCCCTCTTTCCTCTCTTACCGGTGAAATGCCTACGATCCCCTTTAAGGACGCGCCTTTGATAATCCGCATCAGTATCGTCTCGGCCTGGTCGTCGAGAGTATGCCCTGTAGCCGCAACGTTCGCTCCAGCCGACAAGGCAGCCTCATTGAAAAATTCATACCGCTCTTTGCGCGCGGCCTCTTCCATCGACGAACCCTTCGATCTTTTTTTCGATAGGTCTATCTTTTTATGGATAAACCCTAAATTCAAATCCTCAGCTCTTGTCTTAACAAATAGCGAATCTTCGGCCGATTCCTTGCCGCGTATACCATGATCAAGGTTGCATACGACGAGCTTTTTCAGTTTTAACTTCGTCTTAAGATAATTCATGGCCTGCAGTAAAAACATGGAGTCCTGCCCGCCCGATACGGCGATGAGAACCGTATCATTAGGTTTCAGCATCTCATAATTACGGATAGTCTTTAAAACTCTTTCGACAAGGTTCATTTCTTAACGAGCTTCGACTGGTTTGAAAGGTCCTTCGTCGGCCTACAACAAAAATTCCGGCCTCCTCAGGATCAAATTTTGCTGATCGAGATTTACCGGCAAAATTTGGTAGCGGGGACTGGATTTTCCCGCCAAAGAGTATCTTAAGAGACTCCACTTATATAGGTGTTTGGCGGGATCCCGCAACATACCTTTTAGAATAGTCCTTCTAAGGTAAAAGCTATGTTGCGGGAGAACCCGCTACTGTCGTGCTTGGTAGCGGGGGTCCGATTTGAACGGACGACACGCCGGGTATGAGCCGACTGCTCTGCCAGACTGAGCTACCCCGCCATAAAGTGTCTATACGCCATAAAGTGTCTATA
>Ga0156094_107_pt1 | contig 6330 bp, 9 predicted proteins | sample RifCSPlowO2_02_FD_107747 | JGI IMG/M metagenome (GOLD analysis project Ga0156094, IMG submission 107747) | Omnitrophica bacterium RIFCSPLOWO2_02_FULL_45_16 | reverse complement strand
GCGGCATCCCTGGCTATGTAAGAAAATGTCGGCATTTTATCCGCCTTTCTCCAGCACCGTGACCCTTAAAACCTCTTCGAGGCTCGTTATGCCCCTGGATGCCTTTTCTATACCGGATTGAAATATGTCTTTCATGCCCCCAGCCTGCGCCGTTTTTTTTATCTCGGCGTCTGTTACGCCGGTCTTAATCATCTCTCTGACTTTTTTTGATATCGGTAAAAATTCGAATAGGCCTACCCTCCCTTTATATCCTACGTTATTACACTTACCGCAGCCCTTCCCCCGGTAGAAAGAGACGTTGTTTAAGTCAATGCCCGATGCTTTCTTAAATTCATTCAGGGTGCCCGGTTTTATGTCAACTTTTTCTTTGCAGTCAGGGCATATCTTACGAACAAGCCTCTGGGCTATCACAAGGCTTAAGCACGACGCGATAAGATACGGCTCTAACCCCATATATATAAGTCTTATGACGACGCTTGGCGCGTCATTCGTATGTATAGTGCTTAAGACAAGATGCCCAGTCATCGAAGCCTTTACCGCGTTTTCTAAGGTCTCCATGTCGCGTATTTCACCTATCATTATTATATCGGGATCCTGCCTCAAGACGGCGCGCAGGCCCGAAGCGAATGTGAGCCCTATGTCATGCCTTGTCTGTATCTGGTTTATGCCGCCTATCTGGTATTCAACGGGGTCTTCTATGGTAACTATATTTTTTTCCGGAGCGTTGATGAAATTCAGGGCAGAATACAGCGTCGTCGTCTTGCCTGAACCTGTCGGGCCCGTAACCAGCGCCATGCCATAAGCCTGTTTTAATATGTGTTTGAATATCTCTACGTCCTTCGGCAGCATCCCGAGATCTTCCATATTCACTATGAGGCCCGTGCTGTCGAGAAGCCTCAATACCAGCTTTTCACCGTGCGTTATAGGGGTAGACGCGGCTCTCACGTCGATATCCTTCTCGCCAAAATTGAATTGGAATCTGCCATCCTGCGGCAGGCGCTGTTCCGCGATATTCATATCGCTTAAAAGTTTTAACCGCGTTATTATCGCCCCCTGCATCTCTTTCGGCGGCGGAAAGGATTCGTGAAGAAAGCCGTCTATCCGATAGCGTATGCTAAGTTCATTTTCTCTCGGCTCTATATGAATATCGCTTGCCCTGGATCTTACGGCATTGCTTAAAAGGCGGTCGACGAACTCAATAACGGGAGTCTTGACCGCCTCTTCTTTTAATTCCGGTAATTTTTGCGCCTGCCGTGAAACGCCTCTCTCTTTTGCCAGCTTTTCTTCGCTCTCTTTTATTTCGCTCTCTTTTATGCTGATGAAATCGCTGACCGATTCCTTAATGGCGTGCTCTTCATAGTATCTATCTATCGCGGCCTCTATCTCCTTCGTATGGCTGAAATAGCGTTCGATCTCATATCCTGTCTTCAGGCGCAGCGTATCGAGCGCGACTATGTCCATGGGGTTGCTCATGGCAACCATAAGCTTATTGGTTTTTTTGTTAAGGCCTATCGCTATGGCCTTTATATTCCTGGCCATTCGTTCTGGGACGAGTCTTACTGAGAGGGGGTCTATATTCCTGCCGCCTCTAAGTTCAGCGTATGGTATGCCGAGAAACTCCTCCAAAAAGCCGGTTATGGTCTTCTCATCAACGAATCCGGCCCTTACTAATATCTCTCCGAGGCGCTCCTTGCCTTCGCCCTTGATCTTGCGCTGCTCTTTTATGGCGAATTTCAGCTGTTTCGGCGTGATTATGCCCGCCTTTACAAGGCGGCGCCCCAATCTTTCTTTTTTCGAAGCGCTGGAAATTTTTGGCATATCACGAAGTATAGCATACATAATATAGGAAATCAAGCAGCCTTGATTCGCATAGATATGTATGATATACTTTATATAAAGGATATGAGATTGCTGAAAAACTGTCATTGCGAGGACTGCGAGCCGAAGGCGAAGCAGGACGAAGCAATCTATTTTTTGAGATTGCTTCTCCCGCCAAAAAGCGGCGGGATCGCAATGACGAGAGAAACGGACTCTTTCAGTAATCTCGATATAAATAAATGAATACAGCCAGCGCTAAAAAAGGTATTACTCTGATAGAAACGATGGTCGCGATTGTGGTGATAGCAATCGTCGCGGTCGTCTCTCTCCAGTTTTACGTGTTTTGCCAGAGGAGTTTTATCACAAACGCCGTATCGAACTCCATGGCGGCAAATTTTGCCAGAGAAACTATGGAGGACTATTATTTTAGCGATTATAACGACGCCGCTTTAGCGGTAGGGACCTACACTGCGACTCTCCCAGCCTCTCCGCTGGCGAACCAACACGGCGGCACAAGAAGTTATACAGTTACCAACGCAACGAATGATTACAAACTAATAGAGACGAAAGTGACTTGGACCAAATGAAAAAATCCGTAACAGTTCAGCCTCAGAAGAAGCGCGACGAGAATTGTCATTGCGAGCCCGAGCGACAGCGAGGGCGAAGCAATCTCTTTTTAGATTGCTTCGTCGATAAATATGCCAATTCCAACCTCCTCGCAATGACAGGCTCTTCTAGAACTAAGCTGTTACAAAAATCCGGAATCACCCTGGTAGAGATGATTGTAGCGATGCTTTTGAGCACCATAATAGTATCCGCGTTAGCATGCCAATTTGTGGCTATGGTGCGGTTTAACACTGCCTTACAAAATACAATAGCCGCCGAGAGAGACGCGTATATTATAGTAAACAATATGACGCGAATATTAAGGTTCGCGGACCCTGCCAGTATTACGTTCGATGAATCACCAACAGCAATAGGGAACCTTTCGGCAACAATAAAAGCAGGCCATCTGAGTTTCGTAACGGCTGATACAACTGTATACTACAAGAGAGATAGTACACGCCCTATGGTATATAGGTTACGGATTTCCTGGGACGGAATAAATTACACCACTCTATCAGAATATGTTAGCTTTTGGGATCTGGACAGCAAGACGTGGGACCCTGCCGCGCAGGAGCTTTCGATCAGTTTTGATATCACAAAAACAAGCGAGAACGGACAAACCGTTACCATACCCATCAGGACCAAGATAAAAGTTAGAGGCGATTTATGAATATAAGATCACAAAAAGGTTTTGCGCTGGGGTTCGCGATTTTTTTTGTTGTGCTCGCCGCGATAAGCAGTATCGCCATGTATAGCAGCGCTTTTTATCTCTCAAATGAAGTAACCGTGAAGGACCTGAATCCTGTAAGGGGGCATTATATCAGTGTGGCCGGCCTAAGATATGCCAAGATTTTATTAAGGAGCCCTACAACTGCTCCGCCCGCCGGTTTTGGTTTTAGTGGTACCCCGTCTGGGGGTGAATCCCACACTTTAACCTTCCAGCCGGGAGATGGCAAGTCCTTCACATCAGATTTGAGTTTAACCGGAAACGATTTGCTTACAGTAACGGCAACGTATTACTCTGCAACAGGCTATACGGTGGAAGCCGCGTTTACATCCTAGCTGTCCAAAATAGTGCAATTTCTCCCCCTCTCCCCCTTCGGGGGAGAGGGCAGGGTGAGGGGTGACTTAAGAAATCAAATCCTCAATTTCTCCACATTTCCCCGATCGGCAGCCCTTATGGATATCGTGTCGCGCATGGCTTGGCCACCTTTCCGATAATCTACTCGTAAAATATTTTCCTCCCGGAATTTAGTGTGATACGCTACAATGCTTGCGGCGAGGTTTATCAGATCTTTATCGCTTTCGCCTCTTAAAATAGAAAACGGCCCCTCGTGGTCTTTCAATTTTAAAATAACATCGTCCGGCTTCGCGAGAGCTTGCAAGGCCTCATTCTCTTCCTTATCGCGCCCGATAACGAGTTTCGCGTCTTTAGAAAGCCTGAAATGCCTTCCGTATTTTAACAGCCTTACGTTGTCAATGGTCAGGCCGCCGCGAGTTAAGAGATCCTTAATCCTTTTGGCGAAACCCGCGTCTGTGAGAAGGCATCCGCCGGCGGGGCACGGATAGTCATTAATGCCGAATTCTTTCGCAAGCGACATCTGGGGCTTTCTGGACCTGCCGCGGATATCCAATAATTTTTGTCTGTCTATAACACCCTCTTTCTCGGGAATCGTCGGCTCGAATAATTTGGCGGACAAAGGCCTTAATATCAAGCCTTTTAAAAACGCCTCCTTTTCAATCAAGAGAATTGCGTCTTTCCTCTGCGACATCGGCCTCTCTCCAAGCACTTCTCCCGTAATAAGAAATGCCGCGCCTATCTTTTCCATATACTCTTTCGCCTTCTTAAATGTAAAAATTCTGCAGTCTATGCACGGGTTCATGTTCGAGCCGTAACCGTGTTTGGGGGTTTTTATGACTTCGAGATACTCTTCGGTTATACTCATTATCTTTAATGGAATTTTTAATTCGCGCGCCGCCTTTGTGGCCGCGTGCTGACAGCCCTTGTGCGTGCATGTGCAGAAAATAGTCAGGAAATTGATCGCCTCAACCTCTACGCCCTGTTCTTGCGCGAGCCTGACAGCGAGTATGCTGTCGAGCCCGCCCGAAAGTAGCGCCAGTGCTTTCTTATTCATGTATGACATTATATAGCAACGCGGAATAAATGAGAAGCGAATAAATTTTTTTATCAGACTTTATCTTGACTTAATCACATTAATATGGTATACTTTTGTTAGGCATGGAGAAAAATAGGGACTGTCCCAAAAGCACCTATCTCGCGTTGATTGGGACTGTCCCATTTTTCCATCAACGTTAGGAGACTATATGAAAAGATTAATGTTATTATTAATTCTGTTATCAATAGTTATTGCTGCTCCCGTATCAGCTGAAGAGATAAGGCTTACTACGATAGTCCCTGATCAGACCATCGAGCGGGCTAAGAAAGGCGCTATCGGTGAAACATACTCAAACCCCGCAACCATCCCCGACGGCTCCATACCTACGAGCGGGCTTCTCGTAGAAGGCAATGTTGGCATAGGGACGACAAACCCCGCGGCAAAACTCGAGGTTAGCGGCGGAAGTATGCGTCTTGCGCCAACGAGCCAACCGGCTTCCCCGCAGCCAGGAATGATTTATTATGACTCGAGTACCACTCCCGGCATTATGAAGTATTGGAATGGAAGCGCATGGGTTGATATGGGTGGCGGAGGCGGTGGCGCTTTTGGAACGCGGGTACTCCACTCGTTCAATTACATTCGTCTTGCCAGCACCGATGGTATTGTTGTGGCATACGTGAGGAACACAGGAGGTAGAAAAGAAATTGCAGGATATATAGGTAGTTCCTCTCCCCCGAGCGAGCAGGTAGCTAAAACCACCAACCCGGGCTCGGCAACGGGCTTTTCGTCCTCTTGGGCTTGTATCACGTTTCCTGTGAAAAAAAATGATTATTGGCAAGTTACTTGTCCCCCTTTTACAGAGTTTTATGGTCTGGATACTTCGATGGTCATCTGGTTTCCTATAGGAGGTGTGGAAAGTGGGGGCGGTGAGCCCGTGCCTCGATCTTAAAATACTTTATTTTTATTTAAAGGAGAATAAGTTTTTTTATCGTATCAGACTTTATCTTGACTTAATCACATTAATATGGTATACTTTTGCTAGATATGGAGAATCCTTATGAAGAGATTAATATTGCTGTTAATTCTGTTATCAATAGTTATTGCTACCCCAGTATCAGCCGAAGAGATAAGGCTTACTACGATAGTCCCTGATCAGACCATCGAGCGGACCAAGAAAGGCGCTATCGGTGATACATACTCAAACCCCGCAACCATCCCCGACGGCTCCATACCTACGAGCGGGCTTCTCGTAGAAGGCAATGTTGGCATAGGGACGACAGAGCCGAATACAACACTGGATGTAAATGGGCCTGTTTCCGTAAGAGGCACGGGGGCGCCTGCAGTTTCGCCTGCCGGACAGGGAAGAATTTATTTTGATTCTGGTGTAAATCAATTTCAGGCTTCTGAAAATGGAGGGGCATATGGGCCTCTTGGCGGGGGTGGAGGCGCCTTTGGACCGCGGGTGGCAAAAGCAACCAATACTATTTATCAAGCCAGCACCGATGGTTTTGTCACAGCGCGGGGAGATGTCTTTGGAGGAAGATACATTAATGGATATACAGATAGTTCCACCAACCCAACTACTTTGATAGCCCGTGTCTCTAGTGACATCAATGGCATAGGGGTTTATGGAGCATATGATTCTATTATGTTTCCTGTAAGAAAAAACGACTATTGGAAGGTTACGGGCAACGCCTCTATTATTTATTGGATGCCTATAGAACAATAAAATAGGGACGAAAGGAATAGCAGACGTCCTATTTAGGTACACCCTGTAAGGGAATAGCAG
>Ga0156094_134_pt1 | contig 6473 bp, 6 predicted proteins | sample RifCSPlowO2_02_FD_107747 | JGI IMG/M metagenome (GOLD analysis project Ga0156094, IMG submission 107747) | Omnitrophica bacterium RIFCSPLOWO2_02_FULL_45_16 | reverse complement strand
TGGAAAGACGCATGGGAAGATGAGGATAGAGATAAAGGCAAGATCCCGCGGGGCGTAAAAGTCAAAGCAGGCGAATACTCAAAAACCATATTTGTACCTACAGGCAGACTGGGCGGTGAAGATGGCGACTAAAAAAAACGGAGCCATATTAATAACGACTTTATGGATTCTCGCGATATTGTCCGTTTTAACCGTAGGCGTAGGATTTCGAGTGTCCATCGAAGCGCGCTTAAGTAAATATAATATGGACAGACTAAAGGCCGAATATTGCGCGAAAGCCGGTATCCTAAAGGCGCGGGAGATGCTGTCAAGAAATAGCAAGGCTTACGACTCGATACGAGAATGCGGGATAACCCTGCCGGCCGATAAGGATATCAGAAGCGTATTTACCGAAAGGCTGGGAGACGGCGCGTTTGAGGTAAGTTATGACGAAGAAGGCGTGAATTACTACGGCATGATGGATGAAGAGAGGAAGATCAATGTAAATAAGGCGGATCAGCCTCTTCTCGTAAGCCTTTTAGGAAAAGGGAATGAAGATGTGGCGGCGTCTATAATGAACTGGAGAGGCGGCGCTCGGATGCCGGGCGGCGGCGCATGGGATGACGATTACAAATCGCTCACACCGCCCTATGAATGTAAACATGCTGATTTTAGCTGCATAGAAGAGCTGATGCTTGTAAAAGACATGACGCCGGAGCTATTCGAGTCTATCAAAGATTACATAACAGTATATGGGGACGATGGCAAGGTCAATATAAATACGGCGACTAAGCGGGTCATGCTTGCATGTGGATTAGGCGAAAATTTGGTCACTAACATCATTAATATCAGAAATGGCAGCGACAAGAAAGCTGGAACAAAAGACGACGGGCTTGTCCAGGGCATAACACCGGAAGAGGTGGAAAAATGGGATATCACGACCGATGAAAGAAACGCGTTAAATTACTTTACAACCAAGTCAAATTACTTTAGAATTGAGTCCAAAGGCATGATAGATAAGTCTAGAATAAGCGTAAAAATAGTCTGCGTCGCGAAAAAAGGAGATAAGCAATTAAAATATTATCGGGAATATTAGAGAACTTAAAAAATATTTTCGAAGTCGACAGCAGATCCGTCTCTATAGAGATCGGCGATGGCCTGGTTAAGGCCGCCGTAGTGGAGGTCTTGAAAGGCAGGAAACATATAACAGGACTGATAAACAGGCCTGTATCTACGCAGGGCCCGGATGGCGCTTCCGAAGAGATAAAGAAAATTTTCCAGTCCCTGGGTTTTACCCCCGGGAAAGTGCGGTTGAATATTCCAAGACATCTTGTTACCGCCAGATTCCTTGAGATACCTTCTGTTGACGATCAGGAGATAAACAAGATAATCAAGATAGAATCGATCAAGCATCTTCCTTATACGGACGAAAAAGTCATATATGGATATAGGGTAATAGAGAAATTAGAAGACGGATACTCGAAGGTATTGCTTGCTATAGCGCAGGCATCCATAGTAAATAACTTTATAGATATCTTAAATAAAGCCAAGGTAGGCGGAATAAACTTGCTCTCATTAAGTTCCGAGGCGTTATTTTATTGGTATAAGCTGGTCAGGGAAGGGGACGAAAAAGAAAATTTGATGCTGGTCAATCTGGATCCGGACCATATCGATATAGATATAGTAGAAGAAGATAAGCTTGTATTCACAAGAGGCGCGGCGCATAGCGCTAGTGACCCCAGAGAGATAGAAAAAATAGCCCAGCAGATAAGGGTATCAATAAATACTTATCAAAAAGAGTCGGGAAGGCCCGTTAGCCGCATCATATTGACGGGCGCAAACACCGAAACCGCGGATTGCGCTCTCGCCCTTTCCAAAGAATTGAAACTGCCCGTCGACATAATAGACCAGGGAAATAATATTTCGATCGACGAAAATATCAAGAGAGCCGCAGAGGAGGCCTCTTTTGCCGAGTTACTGGGGCTCTCCTTAAGATCCGACGACATCAAAATAAATCTCCTGCCGGAGGATGCCGTGGAAGGGGCGCGCCTTGCGAACACAAAAAATAATCTTATTACAGCTATATTCCTGGCGGCTCTTTTAGTAACGCTGGTATTCGGATTATTAATAAAGAAGATGCACGATAAATATGTATATCTGGCCTCTATAAACGCCGAATTAAAAAAGATGGACCCGAAGATCGCCGTCGTGAAAAAGATGATGAAGGATATAAGCGTAACAAGGGAGATGATTCTCCGGAAGCCTCTTGCCGTAGATGTGTTCTCCGAGGTATGCGGGATAACTCCCGGAGGCGTATCTTTAAGCACGCTTGATTTTGAAAGCGGAAAATCGCTTACCGTCAGAGGAACCGCGCCTGCATTGAGCGATGTATTGAAATATGCCGCCATATTGGAAAATTCGCCCTATTTCGAAGGCGTAAAGGTAAAATACGCGAACAAAAGAATGGCGGAAAACAGGGAAGTAACCGATTTTGAGATCAACGTTATTTTAACGATATTGAAATGACAGAGGCTTAAGGATGTTTATTAACAATTTTAACAAGAGGGAAAGATATTTAATGGCCGCTGCGGCATCAATATGTGTAATCGCGGTATTATATGTTTTTATAATAGAACCCGTAGCCGCAAGATGGAAAAATCTCAACAATCAAATTCGGTCAAAGATAAATATATTGGAAAAAGACTTTAAGTTAGCGGCAAATCAAAAAACAATAGAGTCTGAATACGCTAAATTGTCGAAGCGGGGAAAGGCCGCGAGGAGTAAGGATCAGGAAACCGCGGATACGCTGGCCTTTATAGAAAATGTTTCAAAGAATGACTCGTGCCTTATAATAAATATAAAACCTGTAGACATAATAGACGCGGGATCCCACAAGGAGATATTGATAGATGTTACCGCGGAAGCGAGCGCAGGGCAGCTTTCCAAATTTTTATATGACATAGAAAATCCCAGAGAGAATTTAATAAACGTAAAACGCTTTAATGTAGTTTCAAAATCCGGCCAGACAGGCGTCCTCAAAGGCACATTTCTCATCAGCAAAGTATTTTTGGATTAACCCGCATATATCACAATTCAATAAATTCTATAAGTTTGACACTATAAGCTTGAACTATTGACAAATTAATGAGTTATGATATACTCTCTAAATAGAGAGTATATGTTTACTCTCTACTTAGAGAGTTAATATGTCGTATAAAGATATATACCTGATAAAAGACCTGTCACGAATAACGGGGCTGTCCATTTACACCATAAAGTATTACCTCAAGCTGGGGCTTATAAAAGAGGTCGGCAGAAGCCCCGAGACTAATTTCAGATACTTTGACAGCGGAACTGTCGATGATTTAAAGAAGATAATCTCCTACAAAAAAGAAAACGCGTCTTTAACAAAAATCCTTGAACTGCTAAAAGAGGAAGGCAGGGACGGATGAGTTATTACGAAATGCTGGGCCTAAAAAAAGAGCCGTTTGCCACCGGCCCGGACCCCGCATTTTTTTATCGTTCATCATCCCACAACGCCGCGCTGCAAAGATTAGAGATAATGCTACGTCTTAAAAGAGGACTGGGTCTCATACTGGGAGACGTAGGCATAGGCAAGACCACGATGTCGCGGGCGCTGGTGCAGGCATTCGCCAACGATCACGATTACATATTCCACATAATACTGGACCCGTCCTACAAATCAGAGTTCCAGTTTCTATCGAGCCTTGTAAAGATGTTCGGAATAAAACCTAATTCGCGCTCCACGCTCGATTACAGAGAAGAGATAGAGAGGTATTTGTTTAAAAAAGGCGTGGATGAGAATAAGACCGTGGTATTATTGATAGACGAGGGGCAGAAATTATCCGCTTCTTTTTTAGAAATACTAAGGATTTTTTTGAACTACGAGACAAACGAATATAAGCTGCTGCAGCTGATAATAGTGTCGCAGATGGAGCTTTTACCGAGGATAAAAAAGATAAAGAACTTTTATGACAGGATAGGTTTAAAATATATAATAAACCCTTTAGACGAAAAAGAGACCAAAGAGATGATATTCTTCAGGCTTAAAACCGCCGGGGCCGAGGATCCGAAAAAATTATTCACGGACGGCGCTGTCAATTTTATATTCGGATGCAGCCAGGGATACCCCAGAAAGACGTCAATGTTGTGCCATGACGCCCTGGAATTTCTTGTAATGAACAGTAAGACGATTGCGGATGAATCGGTGGTCAGGGAAGTGGCGGCGAGGACGGCTATTTAGATGCATAAAGATATCTCTCCGGAAGAAAAATTATTATCCATAATAAAGGGAAAACGCGATATTTCCGAAGGCGCAGGCGCGCCAAGGCCTGGGGCTAAAGAAATTAAGCCTGTCACGCCCGCCTCATGGAGCAAGGTGGATGATTATATATTGGCGGCATTGAAGAGCAGTTTTTTGAAAAATAGCATACTGGATCCGCGGGCTCTCAAGGCATTTAATAAATATACGGTTATAATCATAGCCATTATCGCGGGATATTTTATTTTGGACATGATCTTAGTCAGCCCATCCCGTAATGCGGCCTCCTTAATTTCCAGTGCCTCTGTTTCCGTGCCGATTGTCCCTGTCGCGGGAAAAACAATGCCGATAGAAACCAAGAGCTATTCTTACTACTCAAACAGGATGTCCGGCAGGAACATATTCGGCGCGAGTCCTTATATTCAAACAGAATCTCAAGGATATGGGATGGAGCCGTCGGGAGAAATGTCCGGAGGCAATGTAGAGCTGGTTGGGATAGTCCCGGGAGATAATCCACAGGCTATAGTAGAGAATAAGAAAAATCAAAAAACTTATTATCTTATTAAGGGCCAGTCGATCGACGAAATTACGGTAGAAGATATAAGCGGAGATAAAGTTGTGCTGGAGTATAGAGGTAAAAGGATGACCCTTTTTCTATAGGATGGGAGGTTAAAAATGAGACGGCCTATTATTGCTATGTTTGCCCTTATTTTGGTTTATTCTTTAATCGTTAACCCGATATCGCGGTGCCTGGCGGAAGTTCAAACCGATTCTGCGTTGTCATCAGGCGCTGAAGGAGCGCTCTTGCAGACGGCCCAGGACTCGGGCAAGATATCTTTGGACCTGAAAGGCATGGATGTCATTGAGGTCATAAAGATGCTCGCCGCGAAAGGCGGCCTTAATGTCGTATTGGGGGGCGATGTTAAGGGGCGGGTTACCATATTCTTAAAAAGCGTGAACCTTATGGATGCCTTTGACATTATCCTCATAGCGAACAATCTGGCATACGATAAGCGCGGCGATATAATATATGTTATGAACCAGCGGGATTATGAGAGAATGTACGGTGAAAAATACGCCGAAAAGAAAGAGGTCATGATATTCAGGCTTAAGTACGCCAAGGCTGTTGAAGTAAGCAAGGCGTTGAATCAGATGAAGACAAAGGTGGGGAAGATTATTGTGGACGAAGGTTCGGATACTATCGTTGCTATAGATAATCCCATGGCGTTATCCCAGATGAATGACGCGATGGGGAGCATAGATATTCCTACAGTAAAAAGAATATTTGAGCTTAAATACGCCAAAGCCGCGGATATAAAGGATAAGATAACCGAGAACCTCACAAAAGGCATAGGGACTATACAGATAGACGAGAGGACCAATAAAATTGTCGTTACGGATCTTGAGAATAAAATGGGCGACATAGAGAAAGTGATGACGGCATTTGACGATAAACCCCAGCAGGTTCTTATCGAGTCCAAGATATTGCAGATCACGCTGGACGATCGCTACAAGCTCGGCGTCGATTGGGGGAGCGTTATTAGACAGATGCAGAAAGAGCTCACTTTAAAAAGCGCGTTTCAATTGGCCGCGTCAAACGCCTTTGGCCCTCCCGGCGCGCAACTTATTCTGGGAAGCATGGACTCAGGCGATGTAAACGTAATGATACAGGTGTTGAAAACCATAGGCGATACAAACCTGCTTTCAAGCCCGAGAATAACGGCTATAAATAATCAGGAAGCCAAGATATTGATCGGCACTTCGCAGCCTTACGCTACGAATACCGTAACGCAGGGCACGTCAACTACCACAACCGGCACCAATTTAAATTTTATTGACGTAGGCGTCAAATTATATGTAACCCCGACAATAAATAAAGACGGTTTTGTAACGATGAAGATAAGGCCGGAAGTAAGCTCCACCAGCAGTAATTACACATACGGCACCCCGGCCACAACCGTTCCGATAGTGCAGACGACTCAGGCCGAAACAAGCGTTACCGTTAAAGACGGCACCACAATAATAATCGGAGGGCTGATAAAGGATGAGAGAAGCGATACGGTTAATAAGATTCCGCTATTAGGCGATATACCGATACTTAGAACGGCGTTTAGCAACAGAGATAAACACATAACGAAACAAGAGCTTGTCATATTTTTGACGCCTCACATAATCACCGGCGAAAGCGATTATCTGGAACAGCCGAAAAGTC
>Ga0156094_159_pt3 | contig 6588 bp, 14 predicted proteins | sample RifCSPlowO2_02_FD_107747 | JGI IMG/M metagenome (GOLD analysis project Ga0156094, IMG submission 107747) | Omnitrophica bacterium RIFCSPLOWO2_02_FULL_45_16 | reverse complement strand
AATCTCTTCCGCGCTCGCGGCGCCTAAAAGGTCCGCCACGCCAGCCCTCGCCCCATCTATCGCTTTTCGGGCGGGCCTGCCGAACTGGTGAATGCTCGATGCGTTTCCGTATATATCTTTGCAGTATGGCAGCATCGCCTCCAGGACTTCCCCGCGCATCCTGGTCGTCGCGTTGTTATCCAAATATACTTTTCTCATAGTATATGCCTTCCTATTTTTTGCCGCATAGATCCGCCAATGTAACCGATTTTAGGCAATCGTCAATAGCTTTGGCTAATTTTGTCCACGCGATCCTGGCCGCGCAATTCTTATTTTTATTGCATACTGTCCTCCGGCCTTCGCGGCCTGTTGCGCAATCAACGGGCGCTATGCTCCCTTCCAGAGTTTTTACTATATCTTTGACAGTTATGTCATCGGGTTTCCTCGAAAGCACATATCCGCCTGTCGGGCCTCTTACGCTCTTGACAAGATCTTCGCGTCTCAGCTTATTCAACAATTGCTCTAAGTAGACGCTTGATATGTTCTCTTTTTTCGATATCTCCTTGATAGAAACCGCGCCCTTTTTCTGCTCGAGAGCTATATTGACCATTGCGCGTAGACCATATGTTGATTTAGTCGAAAGCTTCATAATATTATTTAACCATACCTGACTATTCTTGTCAAGTATAAAAAATCCCCGCCTGCCGTATAGCTTACTTTGCTTCCCGGTAGGCGGGTATTTTTTATTTTTTTAAATATGCCTTGATGATCTTTTGCTCAATGACAGGCTTGTCGGACGGGCCGGTAGCGGCGGACTCTATCTTTTGCACCACATCATGGCCGGATATGACCTTACCAAATATAGTATGATGCATGTTTAACCATGGCGTTTTGGCGCATGTTATAAAAAATTGGCTTCCGTTGGTATTTGGCCCTGCGTTTGCCATGGCCAGTATGCCGGGCGAGTCAAACCGCGCCTTTGGATTAAACTCATCTTGAAACGGCTTTCCCCAAATGGATTCTCCGCCCATACCCGTTCCGGTAGGGTCCCCTCCCTGGATCATGAATCCTTTTATAACCCTGTGAAATATTAATCCGTTATAGTATCCCTTTTCGGCCAATTTTATAAAATTTTCGCAGGCCTTTGGGGCGGCTTCGGGCGTCAGCCCGATCTCTATTATGCCCTGATTAGTCTCTAAAACAACTATTTTCTCACCCATGGCAAAAATACCCCCGCAAACGTTAATGCCGATAACCGTAAAAGACAATATAGTAATTATTATTAATATTTTCTTCATAAAATAAGTTGTTGGTTCAATTTAGTTCCCGCCGCGTTTATATAATCCTACTAACTCGCTTTCAGCTAAAATATGGCCTGCCATCGCCTTTTCGAGCCCCTTCTTATCAATGCTCTCGCCAATGCCAAGGATATTGTCCAGCGCGTATAACTTAAAATAGTACCGGTGAGTGCCGGACGGAGGGCAGGGCCCGCCCCAACTATTCCTGCGAAAATCATTGATCCCCTGCTTACCGGGAACGCTGTTTTCCTTAATGATTTTCATAGCCGGGTCTATATCATAAACAACCCAGTGAACCCACGTCTTCATGGGCGCGTCAGGATCATCTACGATCAGCGCCAGTGTTTTTGTTCCGACAGGGACATTTTCAATAACAAGCGCGGGGCTGACGTCGCTCCCATCGCATGTAAACCTGGAAGGGATGGATGAGCCGTTCTCAAACGCGGGACTGGTCAATTTCATACCCATGTTTTCCTCGCTTCCGTATACGGCATTAGCGGATACCGCAAAAATTAGCCACGATATCCCGCTGATTTTACGCTTAAACCGCGTTATTTTATCCTGTCGGACGAATCAAGTCTCGTCGCTATATTAATATTTTTTATGCCTACCTCGTTCATCACATCGAGCACACTGACTATATCCCTGAATTTAGAGAGCTTATCCGAAAGCAGGACCACATCTAGGTTCGGTTCGCTCTTATACATGGCCTCTATCTTAACTTTTAATTCGTCTTTTGTCACTGCTTTGTCACCCAGATATATCGAACCTTTTTTGTCTACGACTATATTTACTTTCTCATAGCCATTATTCGCCTTTGCGCTTTTTGCGTTCGGTAGATTTACCTTTATGCTCGACTGCAGAATCAGAGGCGTCGTTATCATGAATATGACCAAGAGCACCAGTATGACATCCGTGAATGGGGTTATATTTATTTCGGCTATCGGCCTTTGTTTCCTGGATCTTGGATTCATTTTTGTTTAGCCGTTATCAGATCCATCATTTCAGAAGCGCATAATTCCATGTCAGTGATGAAATTATCGATCTTCTTGATGAAATAATTGTATGCCATGACCGCAGGGACGGCGACACACAGGCCCGCCGCGGTGCAGACCAATGATTCGGATATGCCTGCGGTAACGACGTTTATGCCTCCGGTTCCGCTTGAGGAGATATCATTAAACGCCTTGATTATACCAAGGACGGTTCCGAAAAGCCCTATATACACGGCAGTGCTTCCTATGGTGCCTACTATGGTCGTGTGTCTTTCTAAAAGGTTGGTCTCTATGACAATGGTGCGCTCCATATTATTTGATATCTCTTTTTCGCTGTGGCCGTAAAAACTGAATCCGGCGGCTGCCACATCGGAAAAGGGCGTATTGGCTTTTTTGCATTCTTTTAGCGCATCTTCGATATTGCCTTTTTTCACCTTATCTTTTATGCCCGCCATAAAACTTTTTCGTTTTACCCCGGACCTTCTCGTGTAATATAGCCATCTTTCCAGTATGACGGCGAGTGAGACGACGGAGCACAGCGCGAGTATAACGAGGGTAAATCCGCCTGCCATTATTAACTGCTGTAAAGTCATTTTATTGGTCCTTTATTGGTCATAGGTTAGAGGCTGTGTCATAAACTCTTAAAATGACCATTTTGTCATTCTGAGGGAGCACATTCGCTTCGCTTGAGTGTAAACTCCGCGACCGAAGAATCTCATCGGCAATTAAAAAGACGAGATCCTTCCCCTTCCCCTTCGCTTTGCTCAGGGTCAGGGTCAGGATGACATTACGACACAGCCTCGTTAGCTCGTAGAGATACTTCTTTACGCTAATATACTACCTTTATTGTAAGTATAATCCATTTTTTCAACAGGTCAAGATATTTTACGTTATCAAAAATTCGCGTCCTCTTCCTTTCTATTCCGCGTCGTCGAAATCTACCGCTGTCTCGTCCTTGTCCTTCATAGGCTTGCCGTATTCTTCCAAAACGTCTTCTGTGCGAAAAGGCGGCTTTTCTTTTTTCTTGCCAAGTTCTCTTTTTTGTTTTTTGTAATCCGCTCTTACCCACATAAATAAGCCAACGCAAATAACAGAAAGAATGATGACAACATACCACATATAAACACCTCCCATAGGACTTGACTGCACCATGCATCGCTTCCTTTAAGCACGATTATACCGCTGAAAACATTACGCATACAAGACATTTTTCGTAACAGTCCAATTCCAGAAGAATAAAATAGGGACAAGGGGTGACACTGCGAAGCCTTTTGGTGAATGGGCGAGAGGGGACTATCGGCTATTGACTTGCTACCTATGATCTATGGACAAGCTACTAAAGCTAAAATTGGATGAACACTGCCACCCTCGAGCCTTAAGAAACAAAAGGTTGAGCAGTGGCACCCATAAATCTCTATATAACTAACGGCTTGTGACTATTCTTTATTAATCTATCTATATCGGCTGGGTTTACATCAACAAATTCTATCCCCATCTCTTCATCCAGCGGCGCTATGCGATTAAGCGGTTTTATCCATTTTACTTTGCCGGTCGCTAAAATATGGCCATTACCACCGCTAGAATTTATATCTAGCTTTACTATCTCGCCTTTGTTGACTATGCCTGACAGCGCCGGCATACGCAGTCCGCCTTTTGAAATATCATTTGATAATGTATAGCTGAATTGCGCGTCTTTGCCTTTAGGGCTGTATTTTATCTGAAGCGTAGAATCGAATCGCGGGAATCTTCTCTTATCTTCCATATTAATTCTCCATCTTACCTAAATTATAGCATAAATCATTTAAATTACAACATAAAAAAGCTAATTTTTTATTTCTTAACATATGTTACCCGCGCTAGGGTTTTTTATGAACACCTTGAGCGTCGTACATCTTTTGATACTGTCCTTTCCATTGTCCCTCAAGAGGCACCTGCTGTCCGTCATCGCGGCATATATATTTGACCTCTCCCGTTAAACGGTTTACCAATACCTGTGTATTATTGCTGCGCACAACATCTTTTTTGTATATAAATTTTTCGAGCATATTAAGCGCGTAAGAAGGCGCGGCTATCATCAAGAGTAATAGTAGGGCCGCTATGGTCTTCTTCATGATGAGCGCCTTAAGAGAATGTGTGCCTTGCTTTTTTAACACGCTGCGCGATTTTAAATGCCGCCAATATAAGCAGGGCACCAAGAACAGCTGCCGATGCGCCGATAAATGTATCGAGCATCGCTAGATAGCCTAAAGTGCCGTATGTCGCCGCGCAAAAGAAGCACCCTATGGCTATAATTATAAGCCCTGATATAAAAAACAAAATGGAGACAACGGACAGTATATTAGATAGTTTCATATGCCTACCTCATACAATAGCATATGGAACCTCTGCCGAATGCAATATGGGGTTTCATTCAATATCTCAATTCAGCGATAGCAGTATGCAGACAAGCGAAATAACGCCAAGGACAAGGACCGCCAGCCCCATGATGCACGTATTCCTTATCTCTTTCTCCATGGATATGGGCTCTATCTTCCAATTAAAAGGCCGGTAAATAGCTATTTGTATCTCTATGGCCTTTTTGGGTTTCCATGCGAGCAAAGTTCCGAATACGATAGCTATAATAGTAATGGCAAGCCGCGCGTAAAACAAACAGATTACACCTCCGTAACATGAGTATTCCATAAATAAATTCGGCATGGGGCAATTCATCTTATATCTTCCTCGTACTTATAGAGATAGTATATCATAACTTTTCACAGTTTGCTGAAAATCGTCTTACCCTTGCATATATGATAAACTGTGGTATACTTAAATAAAGAGGATTCACAAGTTTTGTCCGCCTATAAAAGCGAGAACAATAGGCGGGTTTTATGTGATTGCTTTATAAAAATTTTTAAAAAGGGGGTAAATATGAAACTTCGCATTGCGCTCTTGAGAAGTTCCATATGCGATTGTAGGAGGGTTGGCATATGAAATGCCTTAATTGCAATAAAAAGATTGATGAGGTCGATTGCTCGTGCGGTTGGTGCACATTTTGCGGGACACTGTTTGATGTTAACGCATATACCCCTGCCGCGGATAAACAGGAATAAATGGACCGCTATCTGCGTGGCACAAAATAAAAAAGGAACGGCTCTTTTGATTATTTAATAGAACCGTCCCTTGTTTATTACAAAATCTTCTTTTAGCGTCCTTCTTTTTTACGCTTTGAGAAGCAGTCCCTGCAGTATATTGGGCGGTCTCCGCTGGGCTTGAAAGGAACTTCGCATTCTTTCTTACATTCTGCGCAAGTCGCTTTGTGCATCTCCCGTGGCCCTCCGCCGAATCCACCACCACCAGGTTGATATGCCATTGTTTCCCCTCCTTTTTAATTACTAACGATTATAGAACTTTCATATAGAAATTACAAGTGTTTATTTCTACACGTACGTACACGTACACATACGAGATCAAGAGAGTGACAGCTGCCTTGGTTTGGAACTTTTGGAATGATCCTTGAGAGGCCTCTTTTCTTTTAGAAGGTGCAATTTGCCTTGTTTCTTTAATTCGTTATATATAAGGATCCACGCGCAGTCTCTATTTTTATCGACTTCGCACTTACCTTTATCCTGCCCGCCGCACGGGCCGTTGAGCAAGCCCTTGGCGCAGCGCGTTATAGGACAAATCATAGCGGTGGATTCCAGCACACACTCTCCGCATGCGGAGCATTTCTCCATGAAGGCGCCGCTCGAGTCTATCGCGCCCATGAATAGTGTGTCGCAGCCCACATGAACGGGCTTGGCTATGCGCAGATTGTCTTTGACCGATTGGATACCAAGCCCGCAGGCCAGAACCAAAATAGAGTCGGAAGATTCGATCTCTTTTCGGTGTTTGGCAAATTCCAGCTTTACCTGGGCCGCGACGCAGGGCGCGTTCGGGATACAATAACCCGCTACAATCTTGCCTTCCTTCTCCAGAAATTCTTTTACCCTTTTTATATCGTTCTCCCCGCCCGTCTTACAGGTAGTCGAGCATTCCCCGCAGCCAATTAAAAATATTCTCTTCTCGCCGCCGAGGTATTTCAATATCTCTTTCAGTTCTTTCTGCTTTGTGATGATCATTACTTAGCCTCTTCCCTTAATTTTTTATATTCTTTTCGCATCTCTATAATAAGACATTCGTGTCCAAAATGGACTATGATTGCCATAGACAAATACATTTTGAGATTCAATTTTCTTCTCCCCCTCACCCTATCCCTCTCCCCCTTCGGGGGAGAAGAAAAAGGTGAGGGGGGAACAGCATCATTTGGACAGCAATGATAATAAGAGCCGATTATT
>Ga0156094_130_pt1 | contig 6661 bp, 3 predicted proteins | sample RifCSPlowO2_02_FD_107747 | JGI IMG/M metagenome (GOLD analysis project Ga0156094, IMG submission 107747) | Omnitrophica bacterium RIFCSPLOWO2_02_FULL_45_16 | reverse complement strand
AACTTCCTTATAGATTCGGAGTCGAGATTGAAGTCGGCGGCCGCAGGTGAAGCCGGGCACAAGCAACACGGCCAGTAAGGATTAATTATGAGAAAATTTGTCGAGAGGATAATAGAATACTGCGCGAAGAATAAGTTCATCGTATTTATTCTTGTAGCGTTCGCTACGATCGCCGGCATTTTCACGATGAGAAATCTGCCGCTTGACGCGATACCGGACCTATCTGATACGCAGGTGATAATCTATTCAAGATGGGATAGGTCCCCCGACATAATGGAGGATCAGGTTACATATCCTATAGTAACCGCCCTACTCGGCGCGCCTAAGGTTAAGGCGATACGCGGTTTCTCCGATTTCGGGTATTCTTTTGTTTACGTGATATTCCAGGATGGAACCGATGTCTATTGGGCGCGGTCAAGGACATTGGAATATCTGTCCAAGATAACCCCTCTTCTTCCGGATGGAGTTAGAACAGAGCTTGGGCCTGACGCTACCGGTGTCGGGTGGGTCTTCCAATACGCGCTCGTTGACGAGACGGGCACGCATTCTCTGGCGGACCTTCGGTCATTTCAGGACTGGTATCTACGCTATTATCTCCAGAGCGTTCCAGGTGTGGCAGAAGTAGCTCCAATCGGCGGTTTCGTAAGGCAGTATCAGGTAAACGTTGATCCCGACAAAATGCTTCTCTATCATGTCCCCATAATGAAGGTGGTAGAGGCCATACGTAAAGGCAATAATGATGTCGGCGGAAGGCTCGTCGAGTTTTCCGGGGCGGAGTATATGGTGCGCGGCCGGGGTTACGCGAAATCAGTCAAAGATATCGAAGAGATAGTCGTCGGTGTTGATGAGAAGACGGGGGTTCCGGTTCTCGTTAAGAATATCGCTAACGTGGCATTAGGTCCCGATATACGCCGCGGCGTGGCTGATCTCGACGGAAAAGGTGACGTCGTCGGCGGTATTGTTGTGATGCGCCATGGCGAAAGCGCCCTTCGCGTCATAGAGAGGGTGAAGGAGAAGATAAAGGAGATAGAGCCAAGCCTGCCAAAAGGCGTAAAGATAGTAACCACCTATGACAGAACTGAACTCATAGAAAAATCTATCGATACCATAAATGAGGTTTTGATCGAGGATTTTATAATCGTCGCCGCGATGATAATATTCTTCCTTATGCATTTGCCTTCAGCCATGATGCCGATAATCCTCTTGCCTATTGCCGTAAGTATCGCCTTTATACCGATGGGAGGCATGAGACTTACCGTTAATATTATGTCAATCATGGGCATAGTCCTGGCCATTGGGGATATGGTCGATGTCGGAGTTGTTCTGGTAGAAAATGTCCATTCGAAATTACATGATCTTGGAGCAGGTAAAATAAGCGGGGCCCGGCAGCAGGTTATGATCGACGCCATGAAAGAGGCCGGCCCGCCCATATTCTCCTCTCTCATGGTAACCGTTATCGGATTTATTCCCTTATTCAGTTTAGTGGGCCAGGAGGGACGCCTTTTTAGGCCAATGGCCGCGACCCAGATATTCTCCGTCTTTTTCGGAGCCGTTCTTTCCATAACTTTAATCCCTGCCCTAATCATGATATTTTTACGTAAGACCAAAGGCAAAAACATGGAAGAACATTTTGCCTCCCGCTTTTTAGCCAGGTATCACAGGAAGATACTCGGCTGGACATTTACGCACCGTAAAACCACGCTTGCTTTACTAATCTTATCCGTTATTCTCACAATCCCCGTCTTTTTAAGCCTCGGTTCGGAGTTTATGCCGCCGTTATATGAGGGAAGCATACTTTATATGCCGACTACGCTCCCCGGGATATCCGTTACGGAAACGGCAAAGCTGCTTCAAATACAGGACAAGATATTAAAGAGTTTCCCTGAGGTTGAAAGGGTGTTCGGCAAGGCGGGCAGGGCGGAGACATCTACGGATCCGGCGCCGTTTTCGATGATGGAGACGACAACTATACTTAAACCAAGAAAAGAGTGGAGAAAAGTTCCCCTGTCAAAATATCTTCCCTTTATAAAGCGGAGCATAACGTTCGACGAACTGACCGCCGAGATGGACAAATCGATGCAGTTTCCCGGCGTCTCTAATGCCTGGACGATGCCGATAAAGGCGCGAATAGACATGTTGACGACAGGGGTGCGGACGCCCATCGGAATTAAGATCTTCGGCTCGGACCTGAAAGAGATCGAGAAAATAGGCGAACATATCGAGGCGGTATTAAAAGAGGTGCGGGGCACCCGTTCCATATACGCGGAAAGAACGGCCGGCGGGTACTTTCTCGATTTCGATTTAAAACGCGAACAACTCGCCCGTTATGGGCTGACCATCGATGACGTGGAGATGGTCATAATGTCCGCTGTCGGAGGCGAGAATATATCGACCACTGTCGAGGGGCGGGAGCGATATCCTATAAATGTGCGTTATCCGCGGGAGCTGCGCGATGATATCGAAAAATTAAAACGGGTCCTCGTTCCCACCATGATGGGCGCGCAGGTGCCGCTCGAACAGCTCGCCGACATACGCTTGACTTTGGGGCCCGCCATGATAAGAAATGAGAATGGGCTTCTTTCGGGTTATGTCTACGTCGATGTGGCAGACAGGGATATCGGTGGTTATGTTAGGGACGCGAAGATTGCGGTAAAGGATAAGATCAAACTTCCGCCCGGATATTCGATTACATGGAGCGGCCAATATGAAAACATGGAGCGGGTCAAGCAGAGGCTCCTCATATTCATACCGTCTACGCTCTTTATTATCTTTCTTATCTATTACTTTAATTTCAAGTCCCCCATGGCAGTCGTGCTTATAATGCTGGCCATGCCTTTCACAGCCGTAGGCGCCATCTGGAGCATAAAACTGCTTCGGTATAATATGTCTATAGCCGTTTGGGCGGGCATGATGGAGGTTATCGGCATAGGAGCGGCGCTATGCGCGCTTATAACGACATATATGGGCGAGGCATACGAGCGGGAATCCGGGGCCGGCCGCATAAAGACATTTAACGACCTTTACACCTGTATTACCGAAGGCGCGACACGCGCGTTAAGGCCTGCTATTATGACATGTTCAGCGGATATATTCGGGCTTATGCCTGCCATGTGGGCTACAGGCATAGGCGCTGAGTTCTTAAAACGCTATACGGTCCCGATAATATTCGGGTTATTTACAGCGCTTATCCTCGCGCTCGTGATACTGCCCACTTTTTATGTTATCTGGAGGGGAAGTTTTGGATCTTTGTCATTACGCGAGGAACAGGCAAAGGAATGAACCCCGCACCTTCTTAAAGGCGCGGGATGGATGAAGAAGGTGCGGGGTGAACCCCGCCCATTCTTAAGGGCAGGTTAGAGATAACGAGGGGTTATTGGGGTCAGGTCCCAAGGGGACAGGTCTCAATTAAAGGCGGGATAACGAGTAGGAGAATGAGCGGGGTGAACCACTGGCATTTAGGCATAGACGAGGTGGCAAAACAACTTGCTGCTGATTTAACCGTCGGACTATCCGCCGACGAAGCGGCCCTTCGATTAGGGAAATACGGCCCAAACCAACTAAAGGAGAAGAAGGGCCGCTGTCCTTTAAGTATATTCTTTGAGCAATTTCAGGACTTCATCATCTGGGTTTTAATCGGCGCGGCTCTTGTATCGGGATTTCTAAGGGAATGGGTCGACGCGCTCGCCATAGCGGCTATAGTCGTATTAAACGCTATTTTAGGTTTCATTCAGGAATATAGAGCCGAAAAATCCCTCGCAGCGTTAAAAAAATTATCCTCACCTACATCGAAAGTTATCCGCGACGGCCGGCACGCTGTTATTTCTTCATCTCGGATTGTTCCGGGCGATTTAATTGAGCTCGAATCAGGAGATAACGTACCTGCGGATAGCCGCCTTGTCTATGTGACGGCCAATTTCGCTGCGCATGAAGCGAGCCTTACGGGCGAATCAACACCTGTAGTGAAGACCGCTATTAGCCTGGAAGAAAAGGATATCCCCCTGGCCGATAGGGCAAACATGGTCTACATGGGCACATCGATTACATCCGGCAAGGCAAGGGCTGTCGTGACCTCTACGGGGATGAGCACAGAGCTCGGTAATATAGCCGGCATGATTCAGGAAATAGGAGACGAAACCACGCCGCTGCAGAAAAAATTAGAAGAGTTCGGCAAATGGATAGTTATCTTGTGTTTTGCGCTGGTGGTATTGGTCTTTGTGATGGGCATCTTACGGGGCGGCAAAGTCCTCGATATGTTTTTGACATCAGTAAGTTTAGCGGTTGCCGCTATCCCAGAAGGCCTGCCGGCAGTTGTAACAATAGCCCTGGCGTTGGGTGTCCAGAGGATGGTAAAGCGCCATGCGCTGATAAGAAAGCTTCCCTCGGTCGAGACCTTAGGATGCGCTACAGTTATCTGCTCGGATAAAACGGGCACACTTACAAAGAATGAGATGACGGCGCAGGCTGTCTACGCGGGCGGCCGTCTCTTTAAGATTACCGGTGTTGGATATGAGCCAAAAGGCGAATTCTTGTTCGAAGACAAGCCGGTAAATTCGAAGGATTTTCCGGATCTGAATAAAGCGCTTGTTATAGGCGCGCTCTGTAACGCCGCCGAGCTCGCGGGAGATAATAACGGATACAGGATAGTCGGAGATCCCACAGAAGGCGCGATACTTACAGCCGCCGCGAAGACAGGCATATCGAAAGAGTCGCTGGAAAAGGACTTCAGCTTCGTCGAAGAAATACCATTCGACCCTGAGCGCAAAAAGATGACTATAGTGCGCCGAAACGATAAAGAAACGCTTACGGCATTTGTCAAAGGCGCGCCGGACATACTTTTGAGCGATTGCGCGTATATAGAGGAAAACGGTTCAAAAAGAGCCATGACCGAAGAAGATAGAGACAGGGTGCTGAAAGCCAATATGGATTTGGCGAATCAGGCGATGAGAGTATTGGCTGTCGCATACAAAGTGTTGGATAAGAAGTATGAAAGATACGAGGCTAAATTAATAGAAAATAATCTCACCTTTGCCGGATTAGTCGCCATGATCGATCCTCCGAGAGAAGAGGTAAAAAAGGCGATAAAAGAATGTAAAGAGGCCGGTATAAAAACGGTTATGATCACAGGCGACCATAAGAATACGGCCGTTGCGATAGCGCGCGAACTCGGATTTTTCAAAGAAGATTCCCTTGCCCTTACAGGCGAGGAACTGGATGCCGTAAACGATGAAGAGTTTTATAAAGAGGTTGAAAAAATACCTGTCTACGCGCGGGTCTCGCCGGCGCATAAGTTAAGGATAGTGCGCGCATGGCGGAAAATTGGCGGGGTTGTTGCCATGACGGGCGACGGCGTTAATGACGCGCCTGCAGTGAAAGAGTCCGATATAGGCGTTGCCATGGGCATCACGGGCACCGATGTGACGAAAGAGGTCTCGGACATGGTGATTACTGACGATAATTTTGCCTCGATTGTCGCCGCGGTCGAAGAGGGCAGGGGGATATATGATAATATAAAGAAGTTTATCCACTACCTTCTCTCGTGCAATGCCGGAGAGATATTAGTAATGTTCATTGCATCCCTGGTTGGATTACCCGTTCCGCTGCTGCCGATCCATATACTTTGGGTAAATCTTGTTACCGACGGCTTGCCCGCCCTCGCCCTGGGTGTCGATCCCGTCGATCCAGGTATCATGCAAAGACCGCCGCGGCCCAAGAACGAGCCTGTGATAACAAAAGAACGGGCGATACTCATGTTGACACAAGGCGCGTTTATCGCGTTCTGCAGCCTGTTCGCTTTTGTCTTTGTGCTCTTCATAGAAAAGGAAGGCATCGGCCGCGCTCGAACTGCGGCTTTTATAGTCCTTGCCTGCAGCCAACTGTTCCATTCTTTCAACTGCCGCAGTATGACAGAATCCTTGTTTAAGATAGGTATATTCACGAATAAAAAGCTCATCGCCGCCAACCTCATATCGTTTTTCCTGCAGATGGCCGTTGTCTACATGCCGTTTTCACAAAGGATCTTTAAGACAGAGCCTCTTGGTTTGTTCGACTGGATCCTTGTGGTTACGATTTCGTCATTTCCCTTATGGGCAATGGAAGCCGTCAAGATGATAAATAAGAAAAGAAAGGAGGCCTTATAAAATGGCAAGAAATCATATGCGCTGGTTGATTCGACCGGTAGCTCGATGCAAAGAAGGTTGTGATACAGTGTCCTGGGCAAGACGCTAAACTGCCTCTTATTTTGTAGAACGTCTTAAAAAAAGAAAGGTAGAAAAATGAAGAAGGTATTTTTAGTTTTAGTTATTATCGGTTTTTCTCTTTTGATCGGAATTCGGCCGGGCATGGCGGAAAATGTGGGCAATAAAGTCTGCCCTGTAACCGGTGAAAAGATCGTTGAGAATGCAAAAGAAACCTATGAGCATGAAGGTAAAATCTATAATTTCTGTTGTCCGATGTGTATCGATGACTTCAAAAATAACCCAGAAAAATACGTTGAGAAAGTAGAAAAAGAACAGGTTTCTTATTAAACCCTATGATCTTTAGGGCTTGCCATGGTATTTATGAAAACGAAGATTATATGCACGATAGGGCCGGCGAGCGGAAGCCGGACCATGCTTCGAAAAATGATGCTTGCGGGTATGGATGTGGCGCGGCTTAACTTCTC
>Ga0156094_126_pt2 | contig 7359 bp, 5 predicted proteins | sample RifCSPlowO2_02_FD_107747 | JGI IMG/M metagenome (GOLD analysis project Ga0156094, IMG submission 107747) | Omnitrophica bacterium RIFCSPLOWO2_02_FULL_45_16 | reverse complement strand
GAGGTTGCCGCAGCCTGTGGCGATTTTAGTTGTGGTTCCTAAAATAACCGGCGGCCTAGGACGCGGGCTTATCTTAATTTTGTTAGCAGACTTCTTTTCGGTATCCGCAGGCGCGGAAGGCTTATTCAGCACTTGTTCTTCGCGGGATTTGTCTCTATATATGGTAACGCCTTTGCACCCGCTCTTATACGCAAGCATATAAATAGTCCGCGCGTCTTCCGGCGTCGCGTCAGACGGCATGTTGACCGTCTTGGATACGGCATTATTAGTATATTTTTGGAATGCCGCCTGCATCCTTATATGCCATATTGCTTCGATGTCGTGGGCTGTCACAAAAAGTTGCTGCACGTCCTCCGGCACCTCGTGGACGCCTCTTATTGTCCCTTTTTGGGCGATCAAGTTCATTAGTTCAGGCGCATAGAAACCTCTCTTCTCGGCCACTTCCTGGAAATAAGGATGCACCTCTATCAACTTCGCGTTATCCATTATATTCCTTATATAGGTAATGGCAAACACAGGCTCTATACCGCTTGAAGAATTCGCTATGATGGAAAGCGTTCCTGTAGGGGCTATTGTGGTAAGAGTCGCGTTTCTTAAAGGTTTTGCGCCGGGCATATCATAAATACTGCCTTTAAAATTGCGGAATGCGCCTCTTTTTTCAGCCAATTTCTCCGAAGCGCGCCGCGAAGAAACAAGGATAAACTTCATTAATTTCTCGGCCAATAATATCGCGGCTTCAGAATCATACCGTATATCGAGCATTAAAAGCATATCCGCAAACCCCATGACCCCTAAACCGATTTTTCTATTTGCCTTCGTCATCTCCTCGATCTTTTTTATAGGATACACGTTCATGTCGATAACATTATCGAGGAAATGAGCGCTTCTTTCAGCTGTCCTGGCGATCTTTTCCCAGTCTATCTCTTTATTCCCGGTTGCCATCTTCGCTAGATTTATTGAGCCGAGGTTGCAGCTTTCGTAAGGCAATAGCGGCTGCTCACCGCACGGATTAGTGGATTCGATCTGGCCGATATTAGGCGTCGGGTTATCTTTGTTCACTCTGTCCAAAAATACTATCCCGGGCTCTCCGTTTTTCCAAGCCATCTGTATTATCGTATCAAATACTTTTTTAGCGTTTAGTTTTTGAACGGGCTTTTTTTCGCGCGGATCTATTAAGTCATAATCCTCTCCCGCGATAGACTTCTTCATAAAATCTTCCGTGATGGCAACGGAGATATTGAAATTTGTTATTTCCTTATCGTTCTCTTTACAACTTATGAATTCCAAAATATCGGGATGGTCTACTCTTAATATCCCCATATTCGCGCCGCGGCGCGTCCCGCCCTGTTTCACTGCCTGCGTGGCCGCGTTAAATACCTTCATGAATGAAACCGGCCCGCTTGAAATTCCACCCGTAGAACGCACGGGCGAATTCTTAGCCCTGAGCCTTGAAAAACTGAATCCTGTGCCGCCGCCTGATTTATGTATGAGCGCGGTATCTTTAATAGTTTCGAATATCGATTCCATTGAGTCGTCTATCGGCAGGACAAAACACGCGGATAGCTGCTGCAGATCGCGGCCAGCGTTCATGAGAGTCGGCGAGTTCGGCAAAAATTCCAGCCTTGCCATCATCTCAAAAAATTCTTCTTCTGTCCTTTTAACGCCTTCATCGCTTTCGCCGTAATGTGAGTCCGCCGACGCTATATTCTTCGCCACGCGGCGAAAAAGGTCTTCGGGTGTTTCGGTCACATTACCAGCCGCGTCTTTCTTCAGGTACCTCTTCTCAAGGACCTTCATCGCATTTGGCGACAACTGCGCGTTTACATCTATTCTACCATCCATCTTTGCATCACCTCCGCTTTTATCGCGTGAAAAAGTATAGCACGACTGGGAAAAAAGTCAAGAAAAATACTACATATTGTGGTTTTATAAGCATGGAATACAATTAGTAGGGGTACGCTACTTCCCTTCTTTTTTTGAAGAGAGCTCGTCTTTTATCTCGCTGATTCCAGCGATGACCGCTATCGCGCCGCCAAATATGAACATTGCCGGCAGGCTCCCTCTCATCACTGTTAGGAAATCGCCCCGCCAGCATATTATTCCTTTTAATCCAAGAAGCACAACGATAGCCCCGATAATAACGCCTAAATATTTACCCATCATTCACCTCCAAATTAATTCGACGTGATCCCGTGGCGTATTTTTTCCGTCACTTGAAAATGCATGTACTTGCCTAACATAAGCCTGGTCTGCGCGTCGATGGCAGGCGTTGAGCCGACACATGCCGCCAGGATCGGCGCCAATAACCACTGAGTAAACATGACGAGCCTTCTCTGCGGCTTTACATCCTTCGGTCTCGGCGGCAGCAATCTTATGCTGATCAGCATGCATATGAACAGAGTCACGACCGTAACCCTGAAGAGCGCCGCCGCGACACTCGGAAGGTTATAGCCCATCATCGACTGCCTGAAAACCCCCCCGCCGAAGATCAGCGGAAGCGGCGCTATGAACGTAACGATGATAGCCCACACGGCCCACGTGTAATGGCTTTCCAAGAGATGAAATCCGCGCCGGATCTTCTTGGTGAGCGGTATATTTTCATTCTTCATGAACCCCATCATCAGATACGGAAAATTCTCCACGCCCCATGCCCAGCGCCGTTTTTGTTTATACTGTTTTATTATCGTAGGGATTATCGCCTTATCGGTTGCGATATCAAGCGATACGGTCACGTACATTGGCATTACCGAATAGTTCCCGTCGAAATATAGAAAGCATTTCCAATAAATGACCGAATCATCGGAGATCATGTCAACCGGCCAGTAGTCAACATCTACGAGCGTCTTAAAACTCATGCTATGGCTTGAGAAGGTAACGAACTTCTCCAAGCGCATCGTCTCTATCATCTGCATAAAAGAAGAGCCGAGTTCGATGACGCGCGCTATCGACCTGGCGTGCCAGATATTATTATTGTATACAGGTATAGGCTGATAACTCGATCGCGTCCTGTTCGGATTAGTCATATAGTGGTATGCGAGACAACCGAAATATTCTTTCTCGGCGCATGTATCCGCATCGAAGCATGAGATTATGACGTGCTCGTAATCTATTTTTTTTGAATCTAAATATTCTTTTAAAACTTTGGCTCCCCATGTGGCATTAGCGCCTTTTGTCTTCGCCTCGCCCTCCAAGTCGTCCGGGTGAACGGAGATCAAAAAGTCGCAGAAAAAAGCTTTGTACTTCTCCTGCAGCACCTTGGCATTCTCCCAAACTTCGCTGCCGCCTCTTTTCTCAATTGTCAATTCAACTATCATTCTGTCTTTTCTATAATTGGAATCCAGAAGGGCTTGAATCGAAGATGTTAAAACATGCGGCCCCTCTTTATACACGGGAAATAATATCGCATGATAGATATTGGAGCAATCAAATAAGCCTGTCTTCCCCAGATCTTCACACCGCTTTAGCCAGTCTATCTTCTTTTCTACCGCAAGCCTCCTATATGCGAATAATAGCAACGTTGTAAAGTACCCGACCCTTATAACCCAGTATAGATCAAAGCATATGATAAATACAGCGACCCATAGAGGCTTTATAACGGAAAGGGCTGAAAGTCCGACGATCGTAGTCCATGTAAAAAAGCCGGGTATTATCTCGAAAAGGCGCCTTAAGCGTTCATCTCTTCTCATATATTATATCGAATTCTTTCTTTACCCTCTGCATTAACTTATCGAAAAATTTCTCTCTAAGATCGATCCTATAAAGGCGTTCCTTGCCTTCGTAAGAGTCATTAAAATATAAAGAATCGTTATTCTCATCATAGTAAAGGCCCTCGGCCGACTTTTTGCATTTGTGGAGCGTTACTATATTCTTTTTGCCTCCGCTTCCCAGTTCTACAACGCTTATATCTTTATTCACCACGAAGACTATGTGGTTAGACCCCGAATGCCAGAATACATCTCTTATTGAACCCGGTATTTTAAGAAGCTCCTCCACATAAGCAAGCTCGCCGTCTTTTACCGAATCGCGGCTGACCAAATACACAACCCAGATGTTGTTCTCGTTAAAATATAAAAATTTTCCCCCGTCGCGGGAGAATTTCTTGCCAAGTATTTTTTCCGGCCAATCCGAATAAAGCGACAGCTTTTTCGGATTGGTCCCGTCCATATTAGATCTATATAGGCCGGACTTCGTCATATGATATATATAGTTCCTATTATCCGAGATCAAAAAATTAATGGTCTCATAATCTCCTATTTTACCCATCTCCTGCAGAACCGGAAATAGTATTATATTCTCTGCCCTGGTCACCATATTTGGCCGAATCGCCAGTTCTTTTTGCCATGGATAGAAACCCTCCCTCTTCACCTCCACCGAATATGTATCCGGCTTCAACTCTTCTATCCTTACGGGCGTAAGCTCCTGACGAAGTTTGCCGTTTATGTGTACCGACGCGCCGGAAGGAGCGCTCTTTAAAGAAAGTATGCCCATCTTATATATTTTAAAATTATGATAATCTATATGGTAACCCAAAGAATACGAAAGTACTATGGGCAGCAGGATAAAATACAGCGCCAGCGAAAAGAAGAACATGATATATCTTATTATAGCGTCGCTTTTTTGCATTCGATACGCCTTTTGGTTTTCATTACAACGCGGTTCTAAACTTGCCGTCAGAACTTCGATATCCTGAGCTGGCCGCATCCGGCGTCAATGTCCTCGCCCTTGGATTTGCGGCGCAGGACGTTTACGCCGCGCTTCTTCAATACGTTGATAAAAATTTTGACGTCTTCATTCGATGGCGCCTCATATCCTTTTGCCCGTATCTGATTATAGGATATAGTATTAACTTTGCAGGTCATGCCCTTTAAAAGCCGCGCTAAGTCAGCCGCGTCCTTATCGGAAACATTCACATCTTTTATAAGGACATATTCGAACGTGATAATCCTCTTCGTCTTCTTTACATAATTTTTACAGGCCGCTATCATATCCTTCAATCGGTATCTCTTATTTACCGGAACTAGTTTCGAGCGCGCGTCGTCGTCCGCGGAATGCAGGGATACCGACAACTCTACCTGTAATTTTTCATCGCTCAATCTTTCTATGCCTGGGATTACGCCGCATGTCGATATTGTAATCTTGCGCGCGCCTATCTTGAAGGCATCTTCGTCATTCAATACGCGTATGGCCTTCATTACATTGTCATAATTATCAAGAGGCTCGCCTATGCCCATAAATACTATATTTGTTGTAACCGAAGACGGGTTTTGGTCTTTAATAAAAAGCGCCTCATCCAGGATTTCGGAGGCCTTTAAATTTCTTACAAAACCGAATGGCGCGCTGGCGCAAAAGGCACAGCCAAATTTACATCCGACCTGTGAAGACAGGCACAGAGTGACTCTTTTATCTTCCGGAAGGAATACCGATTCTATAGTATTGGAGTCTTCTAACTTAAATAGATACTTTGTTGTGCCGTCGACTAACGAATGTTTTGAGTCTAAAAGAATGAGCTTTGTAAGACGGAACTTGCTCTTTAATTTCTCCCTAAGCTCCTTGCCAATATCCGTCATTTCATCAAAGGACTTCACGCCTGCCTTATAAAGCCACCTGAAGATTTGCGCGGCCCTGTAAGGCTCTTCGCCGATCTTGGCAAGCGCCTTCTCAAGCTCATCCTTCGACAGATTTTTTATATCGGTCTTTTCCATAACCACGGTATTATATCACACCTGCGCAAGAAAATCGCTTATCGCGAGGAGATAGCCTTTCGGGAATGCGGGCAAACAAAGCGCCCGCCTTATATGGCGGGCGCTTTGTTTTGATTTTCGACTATGGAATGCTGAATTAGGCTTCTGAAATTATGCCGCTGTCCAGAATGCCTTCATTAAGCGAATTTCTTCGCCTATTCTCTCTACAACCTTGATAGTTTTACCTATCAAGAATAATATCCTTTTTATCAGCGCTTCACGCGACAATCCTTGACCATCATTCGGATTGCCTAATTCATCAAAGTATTCATTCATTCCCTTATCGTCAACATCGAGGCAGCCTTTGATCATATATCTCAAGAGCATTTCCACCATCGGCGTTTTATTTTTTTCAAACAGACGAGCCAATATAGCGATGGTTACTATTTTGGCTTGGTATACCGTTTTTTCTATATTGTCCATATTTGAATAGTTGACGGGAAGCATTATGTTCAATAACCTTGTAACCCTAAAAGATTCCGGATGCTTTGCTACAAGTCGAGCCATCTCATCTTGATCTTTTTCTTCGGCAATATCAGTTATAACTATTCTTTTCCCGGTAGGCGGTGATTCAAGCAGCTTGGTAAGATTTTGTAAATCAGAGTATTGTCTGCAGATAATATAACTTCCACCTTCCTTTTTTCCCATATCTTTGATCGCTGTTTGCATATTTTCAGTCAATTTAACTTGTTGCGGAATAAAAAGCTCTACATGAACTTCGCTCAGCAGATTCACTGTCTTATAGAGATTTTCTAACTCTACGGTCGAAAGCGCCTCTATGCCCGGCCCTTTTTCAAGTCCAAGCCTCACAATATACTCTGATATGAGTTTAACAAATGGGTGCTCTTCAACAATAGGCCGCGTTGTAGGCACCGCTTCTTCGCTGGTCGATGATGCTCTTGATTCCGGCGTCTTCTCTTCAGATGCTACTTCAGTAACTGCTGAAATTTGCTCTTCCTTAACAGTGCTTACTGTTTGACTTGCCAATCCATTTTCGGCTTTTTCGAGATAGCCTGCCAGTGTTGCGAATCTTTTTTCCCGATCAATAGCCCATCTTGAAGCAACAATAATGGCGAATCCTACCACACCAAGAAATACCGAGGTCGGCCAAAAGTCGGGATAACGAATTACGAAAACTATACCTGCGCCAATAGATGCGAGGCCAAGCACTCTTCCGACATCTCTGTCAATCTTATCCATTTTAATCTTAGCGGCAATGGTTTTTTTAACATCCGCGATGTTGACAGTCATGCCTATAGGGGCGCACTCTTTAATAAAATTGTTCCACAGCTCTACGACTTTTTCTTTCTCCCACGTTTTTGTGGCGAAGTCACTCCTTATCGCCGCGGTAACCGCTTCGGTGAGAGTATCTACGCTTAGATTTTCTATGGTTACTGTTTGAGTTGCCAATCCCTCTTCGGCTTTTTCGAGATAGCCTGCCAGTGTTGCGAATCTTTTTTCCTTCACAATATTCCATTCTGAAGCAACAATAATGGCGAATCCTACCACACCAAGAAGTACCGAGACCGGCCAAAGGCTGGTAAAAGAAATTACGGCAACTATACCTGCGCCAATAGATGCGAGGCCAAGCACTCTTTCGACACCACTGTCAATCTTA
>Ga0156094_171_pt3 | contig 7647 bp, 10 predicted proteins | sample RifCSPlowO2_02_FD_107747 | JGI IMG/M metagenome (GOLD analysis project Ga0156094, IMG submission 107747) | Omnitrophica bacterium RIFCSPLOWO2_02_FULL_45_16 | reverse complement strand
AAAAGTTCCATATGCAGTTGTAGGAGGGTTAGCATATGAAAGAAGTTAAATTTTTGTCAGAATTTTTCCAGAATAAATTGGTATGCTCAATACCAATTTATGTCAGCGGAAGGCTGGCCGCAAAAGTAAACGCCTGATCGTAGAGAATGTTCCGTTTGGGGTTGACAAATCCCGCGTTTTATAGTTAAATAAAACCCTTACTTATTATTATAGGTTATCAATCTTTAATCATACATAGGCGATAATATGAATCCCGCCCCTTTGGCAAAAAGCCGTATGTGGCGATATTAAACATAATGGGTAAACAAACAAGATATTATAGGCGGAAATAAGAATAAATCCGCCAAAGGAGCGGGATGAACCAATCGACGCTTGTTTTGATAAAGCCGGACGGCCTGAAGAAATCGCTTACAGGCAATGTGCTGACGCGCCTTTCCGAAACCAAGCTCGACATAGTCGGAGCCAAGATAGTAAGGGTCTCAAGGGAGCTTGCGGAGAAACATTACATTCAACTTAAAGCCAAGCCGTTCTTCGAAGAGTTGTTAAAATATATAATGGGCGAATACCACAAGAAGAAAGTGATGGCGCTCGTATATTATGGCGAAGACGCGATAGAGAAGGTAAGAAATATATGCGGCGCGACAAACCCGGAAGAAGCCGACCCTGTTTCAATAAGGGGCGCTTATGGTAGGATTACAACTAAGGGTGTTTACGAGAACGTGATACATGCCTCGACGAATCCAGAAGAGGCCGAACGCGAAATAAAGCTGTGGTTCTCGCCCGACGACATAATCGTAGAGCTGTATCCAGCCAGAAGAGCGAAGAAGAGCGTTGAGGCGCGCGTCTGGAGGTAGAGAACGGTCATATGATCATTAACGACCTTTTCAATATAGGGTTTCACAAAATTCCCTCTCCCCTTTAGGGGAGAGGGATAGGGTGAGGGGGATATGAGTTGATAAAGTCCATGACGGGTTTCGGAAAGGGCGAGATAAAATTCCAGGGCGGCAGCATCATCGTAGAGATAAAGACCGTTAATCATAAATTTTTTGACGCAAGCCTGAAACTACCGGAGACGATAGCGCCTTTTGAAGACAGGATAAAAGAGGTCTTGCAGAAGAAGATAAGCAGGGGCAAGATTAATGCCAATATAATTTATGACAATAGCGGTTCGAAGGACGAAGTCATAACTATAAACAGGAAACTGGCAAAGAGTTACTACAAGGGGCTCGTCGGATTAAAAAAATACCTCGGGTTAAAAGACGCGCTGGGCGTGAAAGACATGGTGATGCTGCCAGGTGTCATTAATTACGAGGCTACCCAAAGAAATCTTGCGGTACTTTGGCCGAAGATCGAGAAGGCCATATTGTCGGCGCTGGATTCTTTGCTTACGGATAGGGAGAAAGAGGGGAAGGCCATCTACCGCGACTTCTGTAAAAGGGCGGACGATATCAGCAAAATGCTCTCTGAAATAAAGTCAAGGGCCCATCTGAACATACAGGAATACCGACAAAGGTTCGCCCAGCGGATAAAGGACCTGACCAGCGGTCACGAGATAGACAAGGGCAGGCTGGAGATGGAAGTCGCTATATTCGCGAAGAATAGCGATATATCAGAAGAGATAACCAGGCTAAAGAATCACCTGGCAAATTTTAAAAGAACCATAGCCCTAAACGGCGAGGCAGGCAAAAAAATAGATTTTATAGCGCAGGAATTACATAGAGAGGTAAATACTATCGGCTCCAAGGCGAGCGACTTTAAGATATCAAAGAATGTCATAGAGATAAAGGGCGAGATAGAAAAGATACGAGAACAGGCGAAGAACATAGAATGACGAAAGCGGCCGCTAAGCACAAAGGAAAAGTATTCGTCATATCAGCGCCGTCCGGCTGCGGCAAGACCACCCTGTGCAAAAAACTCCTTGACGACAACTTAAAATTAGCGCGATCGATATCCGTGACCACACGATCCGCGCGCAAGGGCGAAAAGAAAGGAGTGGATTATCGCTTCGTTTCGCCGGCCGAATTCATCGCGATGATAGATAAAAAGGAGTTCCTCGAATACGAAGAAAATTTCGGCTATCTTTACGGAACGCCGAAAAAATTCGTAGAGGACTTGCTAAATTCCGGTAAGAACGTCCTTTTGAGTATCGATGTGAAGGGCGCGATGAATGTGCGCAAGCTCTATCCTAAAGAGAGCGTCCTTATCTTTATATTGCCGCCGTCGATAGAAGCGTTGAAAAAAAGGCTGGAATCGAGGTCGTCTGACGCGGCCCATTCGATATTGAACAGGCTAAAGATATCGAGAAAAGAGATCGCGTATAAGAATAGATACGACTATACAGTCGTTAATGACAGGCTTGACACAGCCTATAAAAAGTTAAAGAACATAATAATTTCAGAAGGAGAACGATATGCAGGCCCCGCCGATAGATAAGTTAATGGACAAGATACACAGTATATATAAACTGGTTATCCTGTCGTCCCGAAGGACGATAGAGCTTGCCGACGGCGCGCAGAAGCTTGTCAACGCGCCTGCCGACGCGAAACCGAGCGATATAGCCTTAAAGGAGATAATCAAAGGGAAGATTTCATACAAGGTTAAGGAAGGGAAATGACAATGGCCGGCAAGACGATCATCATAGGCATTACAGGCAGCATCGCCGCGTATAAGGCGTGCGGGATCGTCAATATATTGAAGAAGGATTCTTTCGACGTCAAGGTAATCCTGACGAAAGAAGGCGCCCAGTTTGTTACGCCGCTTACCCTGCAGACGCTTTCAGGGAATAAAGTCCTTACAGATATGTTTGAGCTGCCCGATATGTGGAACCCCGTTCACACATCATTAGCGGATAGCGCATCGCTCGTTCTGATAGCGCCCGCGACGGCAAACGTCATCGGAAAGCTCGCAAACGGTATTTGCGACGACCTTTTGAGCTGCGTCGTCTATGCGACGAAAGCGCCGGTCGTGATAGCGCCGGCAATGAATGAGAAGATGTATAATCATAAAATAGTTCAGGGGAATATAGCAGGGCTTAAAAAGATAGGATATTCATTCGTTGGGCCGGTCAAAGGCCGTCTTGCCTGCGGGCATGACGCTATAGGCCACATAGCCGATATTGGCGATATAGTGAAGGAAGCGAAAAGACTCCTCAGGTGAAGATAAAAAATATCCTCATAGCGGCAGGGCCTACCCGAGAAAGAATAGACCCGGTAAGATTCATCTCAAACTATTCCACAGGGACATTCGGATACGCCATCGCGAAAGAGGCTAAGCGCCGGAAGCTTTCCGTTACCTTAGTTAGCGGCCCGACGTCGTTAAAAGCCCCTCAAGGCGTGAAATTTATTCCTGTCGAGAGCTCTTTGGATATGCGCAAAGCCGTGCTGGCCGAATTTCCAAAGACAGATTGTATGATAATGACAGCCGCGGTCGCTGATTGGAGGCCAAGATATCCAGCGAAACGCAAGATAAAAAAGAAAGAGAGGCGGATCTTAGAGTTAGTCGAGAACCCGGACATACTCGCCCAGATAGGGGCGCGAAAGAAAAAAAGAATAGTAATAGGTTTTGCGCTGGAGACAGAAAATCTGGGGAAAACCGCTTTAAAGAAATTAAAAAATAAAAACTTAGACATGATAATAGCGAATAGGCTGACAAAAGAAGCGAATATTTTCGGCGATAAAAAGTTGGACGTGGTTACTATTGATAAATTTGGCAACAGGACGAGGGTGTTCAATAAATCGAAGGAAGAACTGGCCAAGATTATCCTTGACAAGGCTTTGCGTTTTGAGTTAGGTTAATCGCATGAGGAGAGGCATATGGATGGAAAAAGGGCGGTTACCTTAGTAGAGCTGGCGATAGTAATAACGGTATTTATCGTCATCTTTATTTCGCTCACTCCATTAGTGAACAAGATGAGGGACAGGGCGAATATGATAAAGTGTTCGAATAATATACGCCTGATAAGTATAGCGTTACACACGTATGCGGCGGATCATAATGAGGAGTTTGCGCCGGATTTGAGATCATTATATCCTGATTATATCAAAGAAGAGAAGGTCTTTCGCTGCCCGTCGGCTAAAACCGCGGGGACGGCGGAAAAGTGCGATTACGAATATGTCGCGGGGCTGACGGAATCATCGCCGCCTGCCAAGACAATAGTTTACGACCGCGGGGGGAATCATAAAAAGAAAGGCCGCAATATTTTAAGAGTCAATGGTTCCGTAGAGTGGGTCGAAAACACTTAAACCGAAAAAAGGCGGCGTACCCAAGTGGCTTAAGGGAAGAGTCTGCAAAACTCTGATTCAGCGGTTCAATTCCGCTCGCCGCCTCCAGTTTTCACCAGCTATAGTATGTAGCGAAAACTGTAAAGAGGGCAATATTCGGACGCGTAGCTCAGTTGGTTAGAGTACTATCTTGACATGGTAGGGGTCACAGGTTCGAGCCCTGTCGCGTCCACCATTTATGAAATTTTTTCTTTGCTCGAGGCGGATTTTTCGGGCGGGTGGTGAAATGGCAAACACGATGGACTTAAAATCCATTGGCCGGAAGGCCTTGAGGGTTCAACTCCCTCCCTGCCCACCATTCTGCTACGCCCGTCAGCAGTCAGACTGAGGTAGGGCTTCGCAGGAATCATGTAAGCAGAATGTCTCTGCCAAAGGCAAAAATGGCAGCTGCGCGCTTTTAGAAATAATTATATGGACTTAAGCACGTTAAGACATAGTACGGCGCATGTGATGGCGCAGGCCGCGAAAGCCCTGTGGCCCGACGTCAAGCTCGGCATGGGCCCTGCCATAGAGGACGGGTTCTATTACGACTTTGACCGCGAAGAACCATTCGCGCCGGAGGACCTCGAAAAGATAGAAGCTAAGATGCGCGACATAATAAAGAAGAATTATCCTTTCGAGAGAGAAGAGACGGCGAAGAAAGACGCGGTAAAGCTGTTTAAATCGATGCACGAAAAATATAAGGTTGAATTGATAGAGGCTATTCCGGCGGATTCAGTGTCAATTTATAAAGACGGAGATTTTATCGATCTGTGCCGCGGCCCGCACATACATTCTACCGGCGAGATAAAGGCATTTAAGCTTCTTTCAATAGCGGGCGCTTATTGGCACGGTATTGAAACAAATCCGATGTTACAGCGAATATACGGGACGGCTTTCCAGACCCAAAAAGAACTCGAAACCTATATAAAAACTTTGGAAGAGGCAAAAAAGAGAGATCACAGAATTTTGGGTAAGCAGCTCGAATACTTTAGTATGAGCGATGAGATGGGGTCAGGCCTCGTATTATACCATCCGAAGGGCGCGCGCTTAAGAACGATCATCGAAGAATACATAAGAAACGAGCACCTGAGGCGCGGGTATGAACTCGTTATAGGGCCGCATATATTAAAGAGCGACGTATGGGTGCGCTCCGGCCATTATGACTATTACAAAGAGAATATGTATACGTTCAGGATCGACAACCAGGAATACGCGATCAAGCCCATGAACTGCCCCAACCATATAATGGTCTATAAATCTAAGACGAGAAGCTATAAGGACCTTCCGTTAAAATTTTTTGAGCTCGGCACCGTTTATCGTAATGAAAAGAGCGGGGTATTGCACGGACTTCTTCGTGTAAGAGGTTTTACGCAGGACGATGCGCACATATTCTGTTTGAGGGAACAGGCTGAGGATGAAATAGTAAAAGTGATAGATTTTGTTATCGATACGTTGAACGCGTTCGGGTTCGATGATTTTTCTATAGAGCTGTCGACGAGGCCGGCAAAATCGATCGGCGCCGATGAAGACTGGGCCATGGCGGAGCTCGCCTTAATAAATTCATTAAATAGAAAAACCCTGGCTTACGAGATAAACGAAGGCGAAGGCGCGTTCTACGGCCCGAAGATAGATATAAAATTAAAAGACGCGCTTAAACGCGAATGGCAGTGCGCCACTATTCAGTGCGATTTCGCGCTGCCCGAAAGGTTCGACTTAAAATATGCCGGGCAAGACGGGAAAGAATACAGGCCGATAATGCTGCATAGGGTAATCCTGGGTTCTCTGGAACGTTTTATGGGCGCTTTGATAGAGCATTTTGCGGGAGCAATGCCGTTATGGCTCGCGCCGGCGCAATGCCGCATAATTCCCATATCCGAAAAGGTGAACGAATACGCCGGGAATATATGGCAGACATTATTTGCGGCCGGCATAAGGGTAGAAGCGGACAATAGGAACGAGAGGCTGGAGAAGAAGATCCGGGACGCGGAGGTCGAGAAAATACCATATATGATTATCATAGGCTCGAAAGAAGAAAGCATCGGAATGGTATCGGTTAGATCAAAAGCCGAAGGCGATATCGGCAGGATGAAGCCGGCGGAATTTATAGAAAGAATACGAGAAGAGGTCGAAAAGAAGATCAGATGAGGGGTGATGAGATAAAAAGTGATTCGCTTATTGAAAGGGGGAGGTGATTGAGTATTTTTAAAAAAGAAATACGGATCAATCATAGAATCAGGGCAAAGGAAGTAAGGGTTATCGACGATAATGGTAACCAGCTTGGCGTGATGAGCGCTCCGGAAGCGATAAAGAAGGCCGAAGAAGCGGGGCTCGATTTGGTTGAGATCGCCCCTACGGCAACGCCGCCTGTTTGCAGGATCATGGACAACTCCAGGTATAAATACGAACAGGAGAAGAAGGAGAAAGAGGCCCGCAGGAAACAGAAGGTAATCCACCTAAAAGAGATACGGATGGGGCCGAAGATCGGAGAGCATGATTATCAGTTTAAACTGAGGCACCTGACGGAATTCTTAAAAAAAGGCGACAAGGTTAAGGTGACGATGATCTTTAAAGGCCGCGAGATGGCGCACATAGATTTGGGGCGGAAGATTCTGGATAGGCTGTCGAGCGACATATCGACTTTAGGCGAAATAGAAGAGATGCCTAAACTCGAAGGCCGCTTCCTTAACATGGTCATAAGAACTAAATAAGGCGGTAAATACCAACGACTAATTACTAACTCGCAAAAGAGCCTATAAGGGAGAGTTGACGATGCCTAAACTCAAAACAAGTAAAAGCGCGAAGAAAAGAATTCGGTTTAGCGGGACCGGGAAGATAAAATATTTTAGGGCCGGCAGGCGGCATCTTTTGGGAGGAAAGAGATCCAAGAGGAAAAGATTGTTGGGTAAAGCCGGCTACGTGTCTAAGGCCGACGAATCGGCGATTAGACTGCTCTTACCGTACGGAGCATAGTATAAAATAGGGACAGACACCATTTTTCTATTTGGTGTTTTGCCTGAAAAATGGTGTCTGTCCCTATTTTGAGAGGAAAAAATGTCAAAGGTCAAACACGCGGTTGCGACAAAAAGACACAGAAAAAGAGTATTAAAGGCCGCCGAGGGACAGTGGGGCGGCAGGCACAGATTCTATCGCCGAGCGCTCGAATCTCTTGCCAAGGGCAGGATGTATAGTTTTAGAGACAGGAAGGCCAAGAAGAGAGATTTCCGCTCGCTTTGGATAGTCCGCGTAAACGCGGCGTGCAGGGAGCGCGGCATATCTTATTCCAAATTTATGAACGGCCTGAAGAAACTAAACATCCTGGTTGATAGGAAGATGCTGGCGGAACTGGCGGTCTCTGACAAGAAGGCATTCGGCAAACTAATTGAGA
>Ga0156094_121_pt1 | contig 7980 bp, 6 predicted proteins | sample RifCSPlowO2_02_FD_107747 | JGI IMG/M metagenome (GOLD analysis project Ga0156094, IMG submission 107747) | Omnitrophica bacterium RIFCSPLOWO2_02_FULL_45_16 | reverse complement strand
CAAGCTCATAGCTAAAGGTCTTTTTGGAGGCATCGAACGTAACCTCTTTAAACCTCGCCTTTTCTCTCTTTTTCCACCATCTCGCCAGGCCCGATAATCTCACCCGCCATAGGTTGGATAAGGAATCGGCTGTTTCATATACCATCTTTAATAGCTTCGGATCTTTGCCTATGCTTTCGCTCGGGTGCCCATAAAGCAATATGGGCAGGCGGGCCTCGTATTTTTTAATTACGATTTTCTGCATATATTCTCTGATAGCGTTATCATTTACTATACCGGCATCCTTATATATGCCCCAACATATAGGATGTATCGGTATTTGCAAAACGCTGGAAAATATGCTACGCGAAATAGGATAAAAAGGAAGATTATCATAATCAAGCGAAAACTCCGAACTGTAAAGGAACCCTAATCTTTCCAACACAACCTGAAGGCCCTCGTTCCACCTGCCCATCGGAGCGGCAAAACCCTCAACGGATCCGCGAAGATTGCCGATATAACCGATCGATTTCTTTATATTTATCTCATTCTGTTCACTGTCACTATAAGTATGGTGGAAGTAGCCGTGCGATTGCACATCGAAGCCATCATCAATTAATTTTTTTATCTTATGAGCGTTCTTTTCAAAAGACGCGCATGAAACAAACCACGTCGTGCAGTCCTTATATTTCTCCGAAACCCCGGCAATGAGCTCCAGATCGTTGCCGGTATCTTCATCCAGATCAAAGCGGAAATTAAAAAGAGACCTAAAACCTTTAGGATAATACCAGAGCCTGACGAATGGCAGGCCCCGCACGTGAAACGACGCCATCAAGGCGCGGGATAAGATTTCTCTATCCCTATATTTAGGAAAAGATGCGACTTTTTCCCTGATCGTCCCGGCTGATGTAAAAAATTCTTTAATGACAGCGTGGCTATCGCTGGCTTCTTTGCGCAGGTCTTTGTCTACGTATACAATGTATCCTCCGCTTGATTCATAGCGCCCTATGGACCCACCGTATAAGCTATCATCGTAATCAAGCTTTTTCGCGCGCATGCGGGATATTAAATCCTTATTCAATATATCGCATATAACGGCGCCTCCTTTACATAGATGGTCTTTTAAAAGCTCCATATCGCGGCCGCTAGCTTTGCTTATAATAAGCATGGATTCCCTGCCGTTCAATTTACAGGATTCCAAAGAATCGTACTCAGAGAACGGGATGCCTTCCTGCCTGAGCATCGACATGATTTCGCATGACTTGCCTATCAGGCCTAATTTAATATTAATAAGCGAATCCATTTCTGTTTAAACGCCCCTCTTACGCGCTTCCCTTATAATAAATACAAGCGAAATGAATACTACCGCCGCAAGCGCGAGGATAATTCCGTATACCGCGGGAGCGGATTCAGGTTTGTAATAAAGTATCTTTGTAAACCAAAAATCAAAATTATTATATCCGGCCATGCTGGCGCTCGTCACGGGAATGAACTTCTGGTCGGGACTATATACGAAAGGCGCATCTATACCTCTCGCAATGAAAATCAAGTTGGAGACAAACATCTTCCACGCCCCCAGGATAGGCGAAAGATCGGGGATAAAATTAATCATGTATTCCGGTAAATTCAGTTTCTCTTTGACAAAAAGATAGAATTTCGATTGGTTTATAAACATACAAGGCGCCATGATCAAAAATCCTGTTACAGAGAGAACGGCCGCGATTAGATTGCCTTTGAGATTCCTGTTGTTCTCAATAAAAAATCCCGCTAAAAATACAAGCGCGGCGACAGAAGGGTAAAGATACCTGGGCCCCCACGCAAAAAGAGACCCCCTTCTGAACGACATGCTGAAGAATAGCAGGTTGCAGGCAAATATCAGGATAAAAAGCGCCGCTTCTTTTCTTCTTTTAGAAGGCACGGACATCAATCCGGCGAATGAAAGTATAAGAGGAAGGTTGAAAAGGAAGAGGCCCTTTCCCGTGCTGAATAAATAATAATACAAACCCTTTAAAACATGCGGCGCTTCCATCACGCGCCCCGCGACGCTTAATGCCTCTCTGCCGCCAAATTTCAGCATCTTCCCGTATATGAAATAATTGCAGCCGATTATCACAACCAAGACCGCAAGCAATGGTATCAAAAACATTGCCGCGTCTTTAAGGAAACTGCTCCTCTTTTTTAAGTCCGACAACATCACCCAGCCGGCATAAAAAATAATGGCCGGTAAAAATATTATAGCGGTTGATTTTGTAAAAACAGCCAGCCCCATCGCAATGCCCCCCATGACGAGATATTTCCTTTTCACGGTATTTTTAAACCTCAGGATAAAATATATCGCCAGAAGAATGAATGATGTCATGGCCGGTTCTTCGAAACCTGTTCTCGCATATACAGGGACCATGGTGGCGAGGCCATATATAAGTGCCAGAAAAATAGACGTGCGCCTGGAAAAAGGAAGGCATGATGAGATGAGAAATATCAGCAGACAGTTCATCGCTGAAACGATTGGGTTGAAAAAGGAAACAAAGAACATCGTTATGAAATCATGCGGTATACTTTTGAAAGATCCAGATATGATATGCCCTATAAAGTAAAAGATAGAAAGTATTATCGGTATAATAATGCCTCCCCGCGAGCTATAAATTCTTCCGTCCCGTCCTTTTATACCAGCGTCTTTTTTGTAATTTAACTCATCTATATCGTTAGATTCGCTGCTATCAGAGCTGCCCTTAAATGCCAAACTATGATTTAGCGCGATGCTTTTGGCTGTTAAAAAATCTTCATATCCGTCGCCGCCATAATGACCTATGCAGAATAAAGAATATAGCGATACGAAGAATACGGCTATCGCTATGACGCATGAGCCTTGACTATTCATGAAGGACTACCCTCCTTTTTCGCTTTAAAACTATGCTTTAATAAAATAAAGCTGAAGATAGGGCCCAGGATGAATGCTACCGCCATCATTATCACCCTGTCGCTAAGAGTAGCGAGGGCGCCTGCTGCGAACGATACGTTGGTCAATGTTGAAACGGCGCCTACCGTGGCCTCTTTAATGCCGTAACCGCCCGGGATTATGGTCGCGAAATGGGTGATGATATTAAATGGAGATAGTAATATGCAGGATGCAAACGCAACCGGCAAAGAAAACATCTTGAATATCACAAAGTAGCGCGTCGCCACTGACAACAATATCAGGAGATCTGCCGCCGCAAGCACCAAGATCGTTTTAAAATCCTTGCGCAATATCTCCCATCCTTCAAAAAATTCATTTATCTTTTCAAAGAAACCGCTTTTAGGAAACTTGATCCTGGGCATGAGAAAAATAACCAATGATCCAGCGGCCATTCCAGCGAATAATATTATAAAAATTATGGTATTGATAAAATGCGGCAAGTAGAAAAACAGGCTGACCGCTAAGCCTGCAAGCCCCGAAGTGAGTATCGTTATTAAGCCGGTGGTTATAAGCGCGCTTATGTACTTATGATAATCAAAATCGTATTTATTCTTCAAATATACGCCGCAAACCGCTGTGCCGCTTTTTGGGGCAAGATAATTATAAAAGTTGCTGACACATGACATACCGAACCATTCCTTGAACGAAAGCTGTATATTAAATGATTTCATTATTCTATTTGTCTTAAACCCCAAGCATAACTTATTCACCAGATTCAGAAGCGCCAAGATGGCAAGGAATGAAGGCCGTATAGATATCGCATCCTTAAGCTGGTTGAAGTTCTTTCTTATATAAAAGATAAACGCCAGCGTAATTACTATTATAAGCAATGTCTGCAAAACGCCTTTTTTTGTCATATTTAACCCAACACTCTATCGATATCCGCCCTTATGGCCTGTTCATTACTTTTCAGATCGCTGTCTTGTATCCCTACATGGGGAATCGTCATGTACATATCTGAATAGAGGCCCGCTTTTTTCATGAAATAGTCTTCATTGTATTCGCGCTTTCTCTCATACGCAATCGTTGGGTCGGACTTTACGAAGAATAATATATCGGGTTTTATTATCAGGCTTTTGTAAAAACGCAGGAATTTATCGCGCGCAAGCCCGAGATATTTCATCTGCACGATCTCATCGTAGAAATACCTATCGCAAGCCAATGTCTTTGCCCTGGCGCCCTTATACCCCCCATACCTGATATTAAAACAAACCAGGTCAGTGAGAAGAATAACTTTTTTTACAAATCCAGCGATAGAAAAATATACCAGATTTCCTTTACTCCTTAAAGCCGCTTCAATGGACGCCCTGGACGATTCCGAAACACCCCCTATCACATTATGAAGGATCATATGGTAAAAAGAATCTCTGACGTTATGCCTATACATGGCTTTCAGATTCTTGCTCTGTATATGACCGGCTGCAAACTTCGCATATGTGGTCTTGCCTGAACCGTCAATCCCGGAAAATGCTATTATCAAATTACCTCCAACCTTTAAGTGACGCAAGCGGCATTAGCATTGCTACGGGCTCCGCGATCCCGTGTTCCATTACGGACTCCAGGATTTTTTCCACATCCTTAAAAGCGCCGGGCGCCTCTTCGGAGGTATTGCCCTTTCCGTAATCATATATCTTTACATTCTTGCCTTTCATATTCTCAAAAACATCTTTTGCCGTGAATAACTGCCTGGCCTGGCCCCTCTCTATTACCCTGCCCGTGCCATGGCAGGAAGAGTAATAGGAGTCCCTGCACCCCTTTGTCACAGCGCATAAATAAGACGGGCTTCCTAACGAGCTTGGCAGTAAAATCGGCTGACCGGTATATGAAAATACAGGATGACCTTTAAAATAGCTGGCAGGCAGCGCCCTCGCCGCGCCGTTTCTGTGCGCATAAAATAGATCGCCGTCTATAACCTCTCTCTGCAGGGCATCATGATTTCCGTCATACAGAATATTTACTCCTGCGGTATCGCTATTCAGCGCGTTTCTTAACGCATCGCGTATAATAGAGGCCATGTAAGCTCTATTGGCGTACCCATAGTCAATTGCACAGTAAGTGCTTGTAAGGTAAGCGACTCCTTCCTTGCTTTTGGCATCAAAACCGCTGAAAGATAGGCTCCGTTTCCTATTCCATCCGTCCATCTTCCAATAAACCGTTGATTTTGCCCTGTTAAGATAATAATTAACCTTATTAAGAGCGCTTTTTACCGCGGGCAAGCTAATCGGTGATGAAAGTATTTTATAGTGTAATTTTTTATATATCTGCTGCAATCCGAACAGCTTTTTTGCCTTGCCGGAATAAAAGTCAAATATAGACTGCCCGAAAGCGCGCGAATCTCCGTGAATCATAAAACAGATCTGCCCTTTTGATATGTTGAATTTCTGCGCTATATCCGAATTCACGATATCTTCTACCACATGAAGCTCCACGAAATGATTGCCGTATCCCAGAACTCCCCAGCTCAACAGCCCCATTTGCTGACAAGCATCCGGTATGTACGACATTATCTCATCTATGCCTCTAGGGTCATCTTTTAGCAAGGAACCGTTATTTTCAAAATTAGCCAAATCGTCCGGGCATAACCCATATCTGTCGATCGACCACTCCGCGCCTTTCCTGACTATCTCCTTAAGGTCGGCATTATTAATAAGGGGCGAGCTCCTTGTCGATACCGCGATATTTTTTCTCAGATAATTAAATATTTTATCCAGGGCGGTATCATTGATCTCGCGGTCAAAGAAGGGTGTTTTAATAAAAGACATGCCGCAATTAGCATTGATAAATTTCGGTATTATCCTGTCTTTAGTCATCACGACGACGCCTGTCGGCGTATGATAAGAGTGTTTAAAGTGGATGTCCGGAAGAGCCACAACGGGTTTTATCACCCCATCCGCATCTGCCATTTCGTAAAGTATTTTTTCCGTCCTGGCATCCGGCGGATATACGTCATGCGTGATCAAGCGGACTTTTGGATCGTTATTCATATTAATTCCGAAGCCTCTCGTATAACCGCTGGTATTCACCCGCCGCGATATCCATTGTGAAATCCGCCTTTACGGCATTCTTAGACCTTTCTCCTACCATTGAAGCGTAATCATTATCTTTTGCGCACTTTGTAATTACCCCGGCGTAAGAATCTGGCGATCCGTCAGACACCATTATGCCCAAGCCCTTGCTGTCAAGCTCGCCTAACGGCGGAACATCTCCATACGCTACAGGCTTGCCGAGAATCGCAAGCTCGAGCAGAACAAGCGGTATCTCTAAAACACCGCTCATGGGACGCCTGGCCGGCATTACGCCCATTGCGCATCCATTAAAAAACGACGGCATGTCGTCTATTGTATTCAGCAATGTAAACGACTTCCCGAGCCCGTATTCTTCTATGAGCGCCCTGAACTCTTTCTCCATGGCGGCGTCTTCTCTTGTCCTGATACGGCAGGCCATCACAAACATGGCATTACTCACATCATCTTTTACAAGCGCCGCTATCTTGCAGAACTCGCGCAACGAATAAGAATCATTCAGCACTTTATATGTTCCCGGATAGACTATCTTAATCTCGCCACCTGTGCCCCGTGCCGTTACGTTATCAAAGCGCTCGTGTTCGATAGCCGGGTATATCCTTACGATATTTTTAATATTCTTTTCTGCAAGCCTCTGCCTGGCATAATCGGAATGCACCACTATATAATCCGAAAAGAAAAGAGAATTGATCGCCTTATCCTTATTTTTATCCAGTAAAGTATGTATGGATGAGACTATCTGAATGGACCTCTTGTTCTTTAGAAGCCTTTTGAAAATAATCGAAAAATAGGGCTGCGGGGTAAAGAAGAACTGGAACAGGTCCATCCTGCCCCTGTAAAAAACCGTCAGAAAAAATATATAAATTTTTTGAAAAAACGTCATGCTGTGCCTCCCCGTCTTCTGAAAAGGAGACCTTATAAATATAGTATTAGGGCTTCCCGGGAAACCGCCTCCGGTCGATGAAATAAAGTAATAATCGTGCATAGGCAGTTTTTTTGCCAATGCCATGACAATATTCTTCGGCCCGTCATCATAAGGCGGGCTTATCGGCGTCATTGTAACTGAAAATATCTTCATGTGATCTATTGCTAGTTATTTTTCGAAACCCCAGACCATGTTTCTCATATTATCCCGGAATATTTTCCATCCGGAACAAAAATTGTCCAAATGCTCTAGAAATACTAATCTTACATCGAACCCCATATTTCTCATTAACTTATTGATGAGATACGCAAAAAAATTGAATCTTTTTGCCCTGAAATGCGAAAAACCATGCTCATCGGCTCTTTTGGCCAGGCACTCTTCCTTGAGGTCTTCTTTGGGGTCCACCTTGCTTTTTGGTAACAACTTCCTTAAGTATCTCCACTGAGGAAAGTAGGCATTATCCACAAAAATAGCCCTCCATCCTTCTTTAAGAACGAATTTCAGTTGCGCGAAAAATCTATCTATATCCAGATGATGGGCAACCTGCCAGCCGTAAACCAGGTCTACCGAATCCTTTTTAAAAGGCATGTTGTGCGCGTCGACAACGCACTTGTATCCCGAACTGACATTTCTCATGCCTTCTATAGATAGATCGGAAACTATTTGATTCTGAAATATAGGCTCGTTATCTCCGTTCCCTATAGAAACTACGATCCTATCTTTTGTTTCGCCCGCTGTCTCAAGGAAGTATTTCAATTCCCCAAAATACGATCTTTTAACTCTTGTCTTCTTATAAAGTTTATTACAGAACTCTTTGTTCTTTCCAGTCGTTTCCGTATACACAGTATCGGCCATACATTACCCATCTTTCAAAAGTTGGAGATATTCTTTTTCATACATGCTTATGATGCGGCCCCAGCAAAATTTTTTAACGACATATTCCTTCGCCCTATTGGCAAAATCCTGCCTTAAGGCGTTGTCTTTTAAAAAACTGCATACGGCATCGGAAAAAAGTTTTGTCTCTTTTTCTTTGATCAGTACACCGTTTTCTTTATTCTGGACCGCCTCGCTTATACCGTCCACGTCATACGCAACCA
>Ga0156094_116_pt1 | contig 8124 bp, 8 predicted proteins | sample RifCSPlowO2_02_FD_107747 | JGI IMG/M metagenome (GOLD analysis project Ga0156094, IMG submission 107747) | Omnitrophica bacterium RIFCSPLOWO2_02_FULL_45_16 | reverse complement strand
TGAACAGCGGCATACCGCGAGCCTATATAAACAAAAGGCGAACTCGCGGTGAGGACCCGTAAAATTTTTATACATGAGTCAATTCGCAAATTTGTCCTCAAAATAATGCTGCTTGGAATTTATCGTTTAAAGAGGTATAATTTAGTATGTTGAGAATGCTTAAATATATTTGCCTTATAACGCTTGTCATGGCGTTTTTTTTAGCCGTATCTTATGCCGAAACCGACTCTATAGTTAGAGAGGCTCCGCTCGGGACCGGTCAGCGTATTACGCCAATAGTAAAAGTCATAAGAGAATGGGCGCCTTCCGTTGTAAATATCTCAACCGAAAGAACAGTGCTTTTGCAGACCCAGCCCTTCTGGAAAGATTATGGAGGGATCCTTGATAAGTTTCAAGGCCAATTTTCGCAGCAAACTATAGGCGCGTTAAACCTTAAGAGCCTTGGCTCGGGCGTCATCATTTCAGATGATGGTTTAATTCTAACTAATGCCCATGTCGTCAATATGGCCAGTAAAATATATGTTACCTTCTATGACGGCACGCGAAAAGAGGCTGCCGTTGCCGCAGTAAGCCAGCGAGACGATCTCGCCTTAATAGAAGTGAGTCTTCCGCCAAGGATCAGGCCTGTAAAAATCGCGAATGATGTGATGATAGGCGAGACAGCCATAGCTATCGGTAACCCGCTCGGCCTGGAGAACTCAGTAACCGCCGGCGTAGTTAGCGGCGTAAATCGCGAACTGTCTGATTCTACGACAGGCAGGGTCATATTCAACGGACTCATACAGACAGATACGCCTGTTAATCCGGGCAGTTCCGGCGGCGCGCTTCTCAATCTGGATGGAGAACTTGTGGGTATAAACCTCGCCGTTGTTCAGACCGCCCAAAGCATAAGCCTCGCGATTTCCTTCGCCAGGATAAAGAGCATGCTTAAGGAATACAAACAGCTTAAGGCAAAAGTCGAGGCGCAAAAGCTTGAGGGATCATACCGATCGAAGTCGACGCGTAAATAGGAGAATAATAGAGTGGCCAATATTTTTACCGCGGCTGAAATAATAGATATGGGAATAGTGAAAGAAAAAAAGCGCAGGGATTTTTACGGCTACGCGGCGGATGATTTTAAAGAGAAGGAGATGAAAGATCTCTTTTCCCGCCTTCGAGACTGGGAAGATGAGCATATAAAGAGATTCACCGAGATACGCGATTCCACTAAAGACTATGAAGTTTCAGAATCCTATTCCGGCGAGTTAGGCGCCTACATAAAATTCGTAGTAGATGACATGCTCTATAAGCAGGTCTCCCCGGAGTGGTTTGCCAAAAATGTGCGGGATAGCCTTACGGCAATACAGTATGGCATCGGGTTTGAAAAAGACGCGATACTATTCTTTAGCGAATTATTGAAATATATGATGCCGCCAAATAAAGAGAAAGTAGAAGAGCTGATAGGCGAGGAGAAGAAACATCTTATTTATCTTTCGCAAGCCAAAGAAGAAATACGTAAACCAGAATGAACCTATAGAAGGCGGCCTTTCTTATAAGGCGTGGGCTCGTCCGGACAGCCGGGCCGTCTTTCTGCTTGTGCACGGGCTTGGCGCAAATAGCGCGTGGTGGGAATCCCTCGGCATATTCTTCTTAAACAATAACATATCTTCCTACGCTATAGACCTAAGGGGCTCCAATTCGTTCAAGGATTTTGAAAACAGGGCTCAAGCCTTAACCGGTATAATCAAAAAAGAAAATGACGGTAAAAAGATATTTGCGCTCGGCGAGAGCATGGGCGCGTTAATCATACTGTCAGCGGCGCTCAAAGATAAAGCTCTTTTCGACGGCATGGTATGCATCTCTCCCGCGTTTAAGAGTAAAGCGCCGTTGAAGATGATAGATTATCTTAAGATATTTTTTCCTATTTTTTATAATCCGCAAAGTAGGTATAAACTTCCTTTAACCGCCGATATGTGCACGCGAGACCGCGCCTTTTTAAAGATAATAGAATCAGATTACGATAGGGACGTCCTGTCGACGTCTAAGATCCTATTTGATGTATTTATAGCGCAAGTCCTTATGAGGATCTCAAGGATGGATCCGGGGACACCCGTTCTATTCTTACTCGCCGGCGATGACAAGTTGGTTGACGGCAGCGTAAGTAAAAAAGTTTTTAACAAATTAAAGTCAAAAGATAAAACAATAATAGAGTATCCGGGCATGTACCACTCGCTCTCAATAGAGCTTGGTAAAGAAAAGGTATTTCAGGATATATTGAAGTGGGCCGGAGGGAAAATTTAGATGGAATATATTTTAGCGATAGACCAGGGGACGACCGGAAGCCGCGTAGTTCTATATGACAAGAGCGGTATAAAGAAAGCAAGCGCATATCAGGAATTTACTCAATATTTTCCCAAGCCCGGCTGGGTAGAGCACGATCCTTTTGATTTATGGAAGAGCGTCTATCATTCGATTCAAAAAGTATTAAAAGAGATTCCAAGCGCAAAAATAGCTGCGATAGGAATTACTAACCAGCGCGAGACGACTGTTATATGGGACAAGGATACTGGTATCCCCGTATATAACGCCATAGTGTGGCAGTGCAGAAGAACCGCTGCCAGGTGCGATGAGCTTAAAAAAAAGAGAGAATCGGAATTTTTTAAAAATATAACAGGTTTACCGATAGACGCGTATTTTTCCGCCACGAAGATAGAATGGATTTTAAGGAACGTGCCAGGCGCTCTTGCGAAGGCTGAAAAAGGAAAACTTTTATTCGGCACAACAGATAGCTGGATACTCTGGAGGTTGACCGGCGGGAAAGTCCACGCGACAGATTATACGAACGCGTCGCGGACAATGCTTTTTAATATCGAAAAATTATGTTGGGATAAAGATATCCTGAAAAAATTCAGAATTCCGGAAAATATATTACCGGAGGTTAAAAGATCGTCCGGTGTTTTCGGGAGAACAATATCGAGAGCTCGCCTGCCCGCGGGGATTCCTATATCCGGAATAGCGGGGGATCAACAGGCCGCATTGTTCGGCCATGCGTGTTTTGAGCCGGGCGAGATAAAGAATACTTACGGAACGGGTTCTTTTATTTTACTGAATACAGGCGCGTCCCGCCCTGTTTCAAAATACGGACTTCTTACAACATTGGCTTGCGGTCCTCAAGGAGAGCCTGTGTATGCCCTTGAGGGCGCGGTCTTTATCGCGGGCGCGGCGATACAGTGGTTACGGGACGGGTTAAAGGTATTAAAAAAAGCGTCCGAATCAGAAAAGATGGCAAGGTCAATAAAAGATAATGGCGGCGTCTACTTTGTGCCCGCCCTTGTCGGATTAGGGGCGCCATACTGGGATCAGAACGCGCGCGGAAGTATTTTTGGAATTACAAGAGGCACGTCGGCCCAGCACATAGTAAGGGCGGCTCTGGAAGCCATGTGCTACCAGACAAAAGATGTCATGGACGCTATGCAAAAGGATTGTGGATTAAAGATCAAATATTTGAAAGTAGACGGCGGCGTTGCGGCGAATAACTTCCTCTGTCAATTTCAGGCGGATATCCTAAGGATCAATGTCGTGAAGCCAAAAACGCTCGAAATAACCTCTTTAGGGGCGGCTTACCTCGCGGGGCTCGCCGTTGGATATTGGAAAAATGCGGACGAAATAAAAAAATGCTGGAGAATGGACAAGGTCTTCACGCCAAAAATGCCTAAGAAAACCTCGTTACACCTTTACGATGGCTGGCTTAAAGCGGTCCAACGGACGCTTTTTTTAACATGAGACCGTACGATATAATTATTATCGGCGGCGGCGTCATCGGAACTTCAATAGCGCGTGAATTGTCACGCTATAAGCTTTCCATGGCCCTCCTGGAAAAAGAAGAAGAGCTTGCCTTCGGCGTATCGAAATCGAACAGCGGAATTATCCATCCCGGGACTCAAATCCCCGCGCATCTCTTAAAGAGCAGATTATGCGTAAAAGGCAATTCTCTTACGCGCAAAATATCAAAAGAATTAAGCATAGATTTTAAAGAAGTCGGGGAATTGATAGTAGCTTTTAACGAAGAAGAGCGGCTGAAATTAGTTCACTTAAAAAAAGAAGCCGAAAGTTTGAACGTGCCGCGGTTGATGATAGTAGACCGCCGCTGGCTTGATAATAATGAGCCGAACCTATCGAAAGAAGTAGTGGCCGCGCTTTATGCTCCTACCGCAGGTATCGTAAGCCCATATCGCTGGGTGTATTCCTTAAGCGAAAATGCCGCAAGGAACGGCGTTGAAATATATACGCTCGCAAAGGTAGAAAAAATTAATATAAAAGGGAAGAAAGAATTCGATCTTTTTACGACCAGAGGAATGTTCAAAGCCAGATATATCATAAATGCCGCCGGACTATTTGCCGATGACATATCCAGAATGGCCGGAGCGGATGATTTTAAGATCAGGCCGCGCAAAGGGGAAGAATTTCTTTTAGATAAGAAGAAGGAAAATATAACAAACCATCTTATATTTCCTCTCCCTTCAAAAATCTCGAAAGGCGTGCTTATCATAAAGACCTCGGACGGCAATCCTATGATTGGGCCGACAGCTGAAGACGTGGAAGATCGATTTGACTTAGCGACTTCTGAAATAGGGTTTAAAAAAGTTCTATTCCATGCCCAGAGGCTCGTCCCGTCGATAAACGGAGATGATATCATCGCGTATTTCGCGGGCCTGCGCCCGGTAGCGGGGGATGACTTTATAATTAGGCACTCTGGTTTTACGCCGGGATTTGTAAACGTAGCGGGGATACAGTCGCCCGGACTGACAGCCGCGAGCGCAATCGCGTTGATGGTATCAGGCATATTAAAAAATAATGGTTTAAGCTTGAGGAAGAAGATATTTTTTCATAGACATCGACGGAAAGATATGCATCTATTTAACAAAACTCTATCAAAAACAAAAAAACTGATTAAAGAGGATTCAAGTTACGGCGATATAGTATGCAGGTGTGAAATGGTCTCGGCAAAAGAAGTTAAGGACGCCATAAGGCGCGGGGCTAAGACGCTCGACGGAATAAAATTTAGGACTCGCGCGCAGGCCGGTCGGTGTCATGGAACTTTCTGCACAACAAGGCTGATGAAGATTCTTGCCGAAGAGTCTCAAAAAAAATTAACGGACATAACGAAGAGGGGCCGCGGCTCCGAGATAGTTAAAGAGGATAGATCGACTGAGTGCTTCGGCGGATAAATCCGCCGTAGCACTCAGTCTACTAAGCGTTGATTGCGAAGGCGGATAGAATGATTGAAAGAGACTTGGTCATAGTCGGCGGCGGGCCCGCGGGAATGGCCGCGGCGATCGAAGCCCATGAAAATGGCGTGAAGAATATTTTGCTTTTAGAGAGAGACCAGTATCTTGGCGGGATGCTCAATCAATGTATTCACACAGGTTTTGGCGTAGAATATTTTAAAGAGGCGCTGACCGGCCCGGAATACGCGCACAGGTTTATGGATCATATTAGGAATATTCCTGAAATAGAGGTCAGCCTGAGGTCTTTTGCCGTCAAGCTTACCAAAGACAGGCACGTTACCTACGTAAAGCCAGGCGGCATGGAAGAGGTAAAGGCAAAAGCTGTCATAATGGCGACAGGCTGCCGCGAAAAAACAAGGGAGATGATCCATGTCGCGGGGACGAGGCCTTCGGGAATATTTTCGGCGGGACTCGCCCAGAAACTTGTAAATATAGAAGGCCTTCTTCCGGGCAAGGAGGTTGTGATAGTCGGCTCCGGCGATATAGGCCTTATCATGGCAAGGCGTTTTGTATTAGAAGGAGCTAATGTCAAGGCTATTATCGAAATTCAGAAAGAGACCCAGGGCCTCATCCGCAATGTCGCGCAGTGCGTCGAGGATTTTGATATACCGATATATTTTAATCATAAGGTCTCAATGGTTTATGGTAAAGACAGGGTAGAAAAAGTCGGTATTGTAAAGATCGACGATAATTTTAAGGATGCCGCGGCTTCAGGGTTTGAAATCAAATGCGACACTGTTTTAATTTCTGTCGGGCTTATCCCGGAAAACGAGCTTATAGAGATGGCCGGAGTTGAGATAGACAAAAAGACAAATTCACCTGTTTCAAAAGAAGTCAATAAGACATCCGTCCCCGGGATATTCGTATGCGGCAATTCATTCAAGGTGTATGACCTTGTTGATTGGGTCTCGAAAGACAGCGCGCTGGCCGGAAAGATGGCGGCTGCCTACATATTCAATAAGGAAGAGTTGATATGATAAAAAAATTGACATGCATAGAATGTCCTAAGGGCTGTATGCTGTCAGTTGGTATAAAAAAAAGCCGCGTAATCGAGGTGAGCGGTAACGAATGTCCTGAGGGCCGGACTTATGCCGTATCCGAAATAGAGAACCCCTTAAGGATTCTAACATCAACGATCCTTGCCGAGGGCCTTGATCTAAAGATGGTGCCGGTTAGGACAGATCGCCCCATACCAAAATTCAAAATGTTAGAGGCGATGAATAAGATTAAATCAATGCGTATAAAAAAGAGCGTCCGACAAGGAGAGGTAATCGCGGAAAATTTTTTGGCGCTCAATGTGAATCTCATCGTTACAAGAGAGGCCTGTTCGCGCTCTGAGCCTAAAGGCACCTCGGCCTTGCTCGGCGTCGATGGTGAGTAGAGTCAACCCTCGGGTGGGTACTTTTAGTGGCCGCCTTCCGCTTGACGCAAATTGGTATTAGGCATCACTCGTGTCCAAATTATGATTGAAAAAGCCCAACCGAATCCTTATGATGGTGATAGCAACACACGTCACCAACCTACCGATTGTCGTCGGTAGATAAGGAGGGTTAGGCTATGCACCATAATAACACAATCTTAGGACAAATGTTAAAAATATTTTCGAGATACGATTTTCAAGAAGCCGTTTTAGAGACCGGGGCTGAATACCATGCCCGGGGCTTTACCTCATGGAATCACTTCGTTGCTATGCTCTTCGGCCAGCTATCCGGCCAGGACAGCTTAAGAACCATAGAGGCCGGTCTTGCCACTCAATCAGAGGCTCTTTACCATCTGGGTATAAGGCCAATACATCGATCCACCCTCGCTTATGCCAATGAGCACAGAACGCACGAGCTTTTTAAAAAAGTCTTTTTTCATATGCTGTCCAAATGTCAGGATGCCGCACCCAAGCACAAATTTCGTTTTAAGAACCCTCTCTACAGCATAGACGCTACTATCATAGATCTTTGTCTATCACTCTATGACTGGGCTAAGTTCCGCGCCACCAAAGGAGCTGTTAAGCTGCATATTAAGCTTAATCATGCCGGCTATTTACCTGCCTTTATGATAGCAGCAAACGGCAAAGATAATGATGTTCCGGCGGTACGCTCCATACCGTTAGAGAATGGCGATGTCGCCATATTCGATATGGGCTATACCGACTTCTCATGGTTTAAATCTCTCGACGATAAAGGTGTCATTTTCGTAACCAGGGTGAAGAAGAACGCTGTTTGTTCCGTTATCGAGCAAAGAGACGTTTCAAAATCCAAATATATACTTTCAGACCAGACAATAAGGATGACAGGCTATCAGACAAAAGATAAATACGCCAGTCTTTTGCGCCGTATCCGTTCCAAAGACCCTGATACCGGCAAATGCATCAATATACTTACCAATAACTTCACCTGGTCAGCTAAAACAATATCCAAAATTTACAAAGAGCGATGGCAGATAGAACTGTTCTTCAAAGCTATTAAACAGCAACTAAAGGTAAAAAGCTTTGTCGGCACATCCAAGAATGCCCTGCTGTCCCAATTATGGGTCGCTTTAACAGCGTATCTGATGCTATCGTATCTTAAATTCAAATCAAAATTCGGTTGGTCACTTTATACGCTCTGCTCGATACTTCCCGTGAATCTATTCGCCAGGCGCGACATATGGGACTGGTTCAGTGCCCCGTTCCATGAACGGAGTAAGTCGCCATCGGGCATATCACAACAGTCCCAGTTAACTTTTTGGTAATTTGGACAGCAATGATTTAGCATGATAAACTTATGTCTGAAAGTTCGGGTGGTATGTTTGAAGGGGGAAGCTGCCACGTTAAAATAACTCAAACCTTCGCTTAAAAAGCGGAGGTTTTTATGTTTTGGCAGTT
>Ga0156094_164_pt2 | contig 8166 bp, 8 predicted proteins | sample RifCSPlowO2_02_FD_107747 | JGI IMG/M metagenome (GOLD analysis project Ga0156094, IMG submission 107747) | Omnitrophica bacterium RIFCSPLOWO2_02_FULL_45_16 | reverse complement strand
TTTCCTTCAGTCAGTGTCTCATAGAGATGCTGCAAATTGCCGGCGCCGCCTGAAGCAATAACCGGAATATTGACTGATTCGCTTATTGCTTTTGTCAGCCCTATATCATATCCTTCCTTCGTGCCGTCATAGTCCATACTCGTCAAAAGTATTTCGCCCGCGCCTAACCTTTCTACCCTTTTCGCCCACTTTATCGCGTCTAACCCTGTAGGAATGCGGCCGCCGTTTATGTAGACTTCCCATTTCTGTTTCTCTTTAGTCTTGATTTTACATTTAGCGTCAATAGCTGCAACAATACACTGGCTCCCGAACCTCTTTGACGATTCCCTGACAAATGCCGGCCTTTTAACAGCCGCTGTATTTATCGAAACCTTATCGCAACCGGCATTCAAAAGATTTCTTATATCATCAATGGCGCTTATTCCGCCGCCTACGGTAAACGGAAGAAATATGCTCTCCGCGACCTTTTCAACTAATTGGATCGTCGTCTTGCGTTTTTCATAACTTGCGGTTATATCCAGGAAGACCAGTTCATCAGCGCCTTCTTTATCATAAAATTTGGCGTTCTCGACCGCATCGCCGGCATCGCGTAAATTTATGAAGTTCACGCCCTTAACTACCCGCCCATCTTTTATATCAAGACAGGGTATAATACGCTTGGTTAACATACGCTCTTTAGCTTTAACTAAATTCCTATTTCGCGCAAATTCTTATCGCTTCCTTTAAGTCGATGGTCTTCTCGTAAAGCGCCTTTCCTATGATTATGCCTTTTAACCCTTCGGATTCGAGGGTCTTTAACAGTTTCACATCTTCGATAGTCGAGATACCCCCGGCCGCAACTACATCGACTTTCGCGGTGCGTAGAATTGCTTTAAGGCTGTTGATGTTAGGCCCTCCGAGCATACCATCCCTGGAAATATCAGTATAATTTATTGTATTTACCCCTAACCGAAGCACCTTATTTACCAAATCCGTCGCTTTCAATTTAGACTTATAGAGCCATCCTTTTGTATATACAAACCCGTCTTTTGCGTCTATGCTTGCAACGATCTTGCCGCCAAATTTCTTTACCATATCGGAAAGAAATTTCTCGTCGAGCGCTTTGGTCCCTAAAACGATCTTTTCCACGCCGGCATCAAGCGCTTCTTTTATTATTGTCTCGTCCCTCAATCCGCCGCCGAGCTCTATCTTTGCTTTAACACTCTTCGCGATCTCTTTGATAAGAGCCATATTTTTAAATTTTCCCTCAATGGCTCCGTCCAGATCAACAACGTGAATGAAGAGCGCGCCGGAAGAGGCCCACATCTTCGCGACTTCCAACGGCGAGTCAAAATAGACGGTCTCGCGCTCCATGGTGCCTTGCGTTAAACGCACAACCTTGCCGCCTTTTATATCTATAGCGGGCATTACCTTCATTTTAAATCCACGAAATTTTCTAAAATTTTTAATCCTAACGCCTGGCTCTTCTCCGGATGAAACTGGAATCCATATATGTTATCTTTACATACGCCCGACGTAAAATTTATACCATAGCCCGTTGTCGTCAATATAACATTTCTGTCTTTCGGCAAAACAAAATAGGAGTGCACAAAGTACATGTATGAGCCGTTAGGTATGCCTTTCAATATCTTTGAGTTGTAAGCCGTAAGCCTTGCCTGCCGGCAAGCGGGCTTTAAGCTGTAAGCTATATTGTTCCATCCCATATGCGGAACCTTCAATCCTTTAACCTTGAATCTCTTTACCTCGCCGTCCAATACACAAAGCCCTTTCATGCCGGGCGCCTCATCGCTCTTCTCGAATAGCAATTGCATGCCAAGGCAAAGCCCGAGAAATGGAGTACCCGCTTTAACCGCGTCTTTTATAGGCTGAACGAGCGAACGGCGCTTTAATTCCTTCATTGCCTCGCCAAATGCGCCGACGCCGGGAAATACTATTTTTTTTGCTTTCTTTATACCCTCTGGATGAGAATTTACCTTTACCTTTGCGCCGACAACTTCCAGCGCTTTGCGCACGCTGTGCAGGTTCCCCATCCCGTAGTCGATAACTACTATCATTTTTAGTCTATCCGTCCTTTGGTCGATGGAACGCCTTTGCGGCGAACATCGATCTGCGTTGCCTCATCCATCGCCGTGCCGAACGCCTTAAAGACGGCTTCAAGAACATGGTGCATATCTTCGCCGGAATATATCTCGACGTGCAAATTTATATTCGCGCTCTTCGCGAGCGTGTCGAAGAAGTCCTTGCCGTCATTAAAGGAGTAGCCGCCCTCTTTCTGCAACTTCTCCATCGGCGCTGTGAGCGGAGCTTTCCATAAGAATGCGTATCTACCGCCGATATCGACCCTCACCTTCGCGCTCGCCAGATCCATGGGAACTTCTTTCGATCCAAAGCGCTTTATGCCTTTGCAATCACCGAGCGCTTCTTTGAATGCTTTGCCAAGGCATATAGCTATATCCTCATTAGTGTGGTGCGTATCGATACTGAGATCGCCTTTCGCTTTTAACGTAAGATCAAATAATCCGTGAAAAGCGAAAAGCGTGAGCATGTGGTCAAGAAAGCCGATCCCTGTCTTTATATCGGTATTTCCTTTTCCGTCAATTAAGAGCTCACCCGTTATATCCGTCTCCGTTGTTTTGCGTTTTATTTTTGCGCTTCGCATTTTTTTTGGCATCAACATCTCCTTTTCTTACTCACCTGCCTCGCCCTTACAGCTACTCAAATCTCACTTTTACCGAATCTAAATGTTTCTTTAACCCTTCGATCTGGGCGATCTTCTCAAGTGGCCCGCGGATATTTTCGAGGGCGCTCTTTGTATAAGACAATATATGCGAGCACTTATAAAAATCCTGCACGCCTAACCCTGAAAAGAATCTGGCGCTCCCGCCCGTCGGAAGGACATGGCTTGGGCCCGCGACATAATCACCTATGGCGACCGGTGTATACGGCCCTAAGAATATCGCCCCCGCGTTATTGATCCTGTTGGCTATCTTTTTAGGGTTATTCGTCAATATCTGGAGATGTTCCGCGGCCAATTTATTAGCTACATCAGCCGCCTCTTCCATATTCTTCACTAAAATTATGTAGCCGTTGACCACCTCTTTTTTCAGCGTCTTCGCTATCTTTTTCGAATTTGTTATGAGTATCGATAACCCCATAAAATGCTCGCCCTGCGCTTCTAGGTCTGCCTTTATATAATTTATATTTGAGAACTGGTTGGCGATTATCACGACCTCTGTTGGACCCGCGAGCATATCTATGTCGCAATATCCGAATACCTGGCGCTTAGCCTCCGTGACATAAGCGTTGCCCGGCCCTACTATCTTATCCACCTTCGGCACAGTCTTTGTTCCGAAAGCGAGCGCGGCTATGGCTTGAGCGCCGCCTATCTTATATATCTCGTCCACTTTAAGCAGGTTCGCGACTACAAGGATGTAAGGATCAACGGATTTATACTTATTGGGCGGCGTGACCAAAACTATCTTTTTGACTCCCGCCATCTTTGCCGGTATGACAGACATATATACGCTGGAAACGAGCGGCACTGTGCCGCTTGGCACATATACGCCCACTTTTTCAAGCGGAGTAACCTTCTCTCCCAGCAATACACCGTTAGCATCCTTTATCTTCCACGATTTCTTAAGTTGTTTTTTATAAAATTTGGTGATGTTGTCGATCACGACTTTAAGCACTGAGACGAATTCCGGTTTTATGTCCTGATAAGCGCCGGAAGTTTCGCATTCAGAGATCTTGAGCTCTTTCGGCGTAAGTTTTATCTTGTCGAATTTCCTCGCGTACCTTATGACCGCGTCATCGCCGTAAAGTTTCACGTTTTCTACAATCTTTCTCACGCTTTCCGCAACCCGCTTATTGCTGCCCGCATTCCGTTCACATAATTTTTGGAATTGTTTACTGCCGACTCTTGCGAGCTTCATATTATTTTCTCCTTAATCACGGTGGTAATCTTCTCTAACGCCCTGGTTAATTCCGAAACATCTTTACCTCCGCCCTGAGCAAAACCTGGACGGCCTCCGCCCGAACCATTCAAAAATTTTGCCAACTCTCTTGCCAGATCGCTTGCTTTCAGGCCCTTCCTTATCAGATCTTCTGTCAACGAGATTATAAACGACGCCTTTTCATTGTCGGATGTCGCTAATATCACTACGCATGACAGCGCTTTAGCGCGTATCTTATCGCTTAACGTTCTTAACCCGTATACATTCAGTTTTTCCATTATCGCGGCTATGACTTTTGTATCCCCCAAGGCCTTGCCTTCCGCGATCAAGGAGTCTATCTTTTTAATTTCCGTATTAACCCTGCCGCTCAAAGCTTTTTTCTCTTCCTTTTTTTTTGTTTCTGACTCAAGTCTCTTCTTTTCTATCTCCTCCTGCGTTTTTACCCACTCTTTAGCCGCTTCGCCGGTCATCGCTTCTATCCTGCGAATGCCTGACGCGATCGCTCCTTCCCTTGTGATCTTAAAAAATCCTATCTCTTCGGTATTATTAACATGCGTGCCGCCGCATAGTTCCTTCGAGATATCGCCGACTGAAACTACGCGCGCTTTATCAGAATATTTTTCTCCAAACAACGCTGTTGCCCCTTCTTTCTTAGCGGCATCTAAATCCTTGATCTCCTTTTTAACCGTCATTGCTTTCCTGATATTTTCGTTAACGATCTCTTCTACGCGGGCTGTCTCCCGCGGGCCTATCTTTTTCATATGTGTAAAATCAAATCTCAAATGGTTCTGGTCGACAAGTGAACCAGTCTGATGGACATGTCCGCCTAATACTTTCCTCAACGCTGCCTGTAATAGATGTGTTGCCGTATGATTTCTCATTATTTTATTGCGGACGCCTTCATTTACCGAAACCTTCGCAACTTCTCCTATTTCGATCTTGCCCCGCAGTGTCCTGCCTATATGAACAACCGCATCACCTATCTTTTTAGCATCTTCGACTTCCATAGCTCCTGATTTTGTTTCAATCCTGCCCCAATCCCCAACCTGTCCGCCTGCCTCGCCGTAAAAAGGAGTCTTATCTAATATTACTTCTGCGCCTTCGAGAACAGCCAAAACTCTCGCTTCGGCATGAGTCTTCTCATAACCTAAAAATTCAGTTTTAAGCCCGAGCGCCTCGACTTTTTTCGCGAATGTTCCCGAGAATATCCCTGATACTATCTTTGTCTTCGCCCTCGATTGCTCTCTCTGCTTCTTGAGTAATTCATCGAATTTTTCTTTATCTATTTTTAATCTGAATTTTTCCGCTGCCTCTTCAAGCATATCGTAAGGCATTCCGTAAGTATCATAAAAGTTAAACGCGGCTCGGGCTAACGCCGCATTATCTTTTTTATTGGATAATTTTCCGAACATCTCTTCAACCTTCGGCAATTGCTTTTCGAGAACATTTAAGAAGTTTTCTTCTTCCCGTTTCACGACTTGGGCGATATCGTCCCTTCTTTCTTTGACCTCAGGATACTGCGCCTTCATTACGTCGGCGACAATGCTTACGAGTTTATACAAAAATGGCTCGTGTATTCCTATATCTTTAGCATGCGTCATCGACCGCCTTATTAATTTCCTTACCACGTAGCCGCGCTCTTCATTCGACGGCATCACTCCATCCGATACGGCAAACGTCACGGCGCGGATATGATCGGCTATGGCGTTCGCGCTTGTCCCTTGCCATGCCTGTCCCGAGCGGCCTGTGGTGAGCCTTGCCATTTTTTGAATCTCTCCTACCAGCGGCTTGAATATATCAATTTCAAAATTCGTCTTTACTCCCTGCATCACGGACGCGAGGCGCTCTAATCCCATGCCTGTGTCGATATTTTTACTCGGAAGCGGCTTTAAGCTGCTGTCCGCCTGCCTATCGAATTGTGTAAAGACTAAATTCCAAATCTCAACAAACCTGCCGCAATCACAGGCCGGCGCGCAAGTCTGATTTTTACATCCGGCATCTTTGCCATAATCGTAAAAAAGCTCGGAACATGGGCCGCAAGGCCCACAAGGCCCCTTCGTCGGCGCTTCAGACGGCCAAAAGTTCTCCTTCTCTCCGAATTTTATTATTTTCTCTTTCGGAACTTTTATGACATCTTTCCAGATATCATATGCCTCATCATCGTCTTTATAAACCGACACCCATAAGTTTTCGCCCTTAAGCCTTAAGTTGTAAGTCAAGAATTCCCATGCCCACAAAATCGCTTCTTTCTTGAAATAGTCTCCGAACGAAAAGTTGCCAAGCATCTCGAAGAAAGTGTGATGGCCCGATGTCCTTCCGACATTCTCAAGGTCACCGGTCCTCAAGCACTTTTGGCTTGACGCCGCGCGCTTGTATGTGACATTCCAACCGAGGAACTTCTCCTTAAACTGGTTCATCCCGGCGCCTGTAAAAAGGAGCGTTGGATCATCCCTGGGAACAAGCGAATCGCTCTGGACTATTTTGTGTTCCTTGGACTTAAAAAATTCTAAAAATGCCTGTCTTATATCATCCGTCTTCACCCCGCACCTTCTTCATCCATCCCGCACCTTCTTATATTCGCTTTAAGAGTTGAAGAAGGTGCGGGGTTCACACTAAGCTCTCTATAACTCTTCTGACATTGTCGTATTTGAATCCCCTGCGAAGTAAAAAATCATAAACACGCTTCATCGCTTTCTGACGGTCAAGCTTCTTCAGCCGCTCAAACCGCTCCTTCGCCATATTAAAAGCAATTTCGTATTCATCGTATTTACCGGCCTTTTCTATTAACGCGGCTTCTATGATCTCATCGCTTACGCCATTCGTCTTAAGTTCGTGTTTCAATACAACATCGCCCGCTGGATTCATATGCATCCGCGATTCTACCCAAAATTGGGCGAATTTCTCATCATTCAGGTCGCCTGTCCGCTTAAGGCTTGCGACGACTTCTTCTATTACTGCTTCGTCGCAGCCTTTAAGCTTCAGGCGGTTCCTTATCTCATAAACGCTGCGCGGCCTTTGTCTTAAAAGGGCGTAGGCGTTATTTTTGGCTCTGGATTTTTGTTTTTCCATTTCCAATTTTTAACTTGCGGCTTATTTAAGCGCCTTGTCCGAAATCTCTTTCTCTATCTTGGCCAAAACCTTGGGATTCTCTTTAAGATAGATCCTGGCGTTTTCTTTGCCCTGGCCTAATTTTTCCTCGCCGTATAGTAGCCACGCTCCGCTCTTCTTGATAACCTCGAGCGACTCTCCAATATCTAGGATGCTGCCTGCCTTCGAAATTCCCTCATCGAACATTATATCAAACTCGGCTTTTCTGAAAGGCGGCGCGACTTTATTCTTTACTATGGACGCCCTGACACGATTGCCTACGGCCTCTTCGCCCTTCTTCAAGGAAGCGATGCGGCGCAGATCTATTCTGACAGACGCGTAGAATTTTAACGCGCGCCCGCCGGGCGTGGTCTCAGGATTTCCGAAGAAGACCCCTATCTTTTCCCTGATCTGATTTATGAAGATCATGCACGTCTTGGACTTTGATATCACGCCTGATAGTTTCCTTAACGCATGACTCATGAGGCGCGCCTGAAGCCCCATATGGGAAGCTCCTATATCGCCTTCTATCTCTGCCTTTGGCGTAAGCGCCGCCACTGAATCTATAACGATCACATCTACGGCATTTGATTTAACGAGCGTTTCGGCAATTTCCAGGGCCTGCTCTCCGGTGTCAGGCTGCGACATTAATAGGTTATCGAGATTCACCCCTATCTTCTTTGCGTATCCGGCATCGAACGCGTGCTCAGCATCTATGAATGCGGCCTGGCCGCCTGACTTCTGAGCATTCGCGATTATGCTTAAGGTCAGCGTAGTCTTACCGCTCGATTCAGGGCCGAATATCTCTGTAACCCGGCCGCGCGGAACTCCGCCTACTCCCAGAGCAATATCAATTGCGATAGAACCGGTAGGTATTGCGGGCACATCGAGCTTAAAATCCTGGCCCAGCTTCATTATTGCGCCTTTGCCGAACTGTTTTTCGATGTGGTCCAATGCCAGATCTAGCGCCTTTGTCTTCTTCTCTTGCGCAATGTCCCTCTCTTCCCGCGCCCCTTCTTTCACAGCTTCCTTCTCTTTTCCGCCTATGGCGGATCCGCCGATCTTTGCGGCGGATACCTTAGTTTTAACCATTTTTATGTCTCCTTTTTGTATTTTTTTAACTTGC
>Ga0156094_117_pt1 | contig 8702 bp, 9 predicted proteins | sample RifCSPlowO2_02_FD_107747 | JGI IMG/M metagenome (GOLD analysis project Ga0156094, IMG submission 107747) | Omnitrophica bacterium RIFCSPLOWO2_02_FULL_45_16 | reverse complement strand
CTAATGACATAATAGTGTATCTTGATGAGGCATACTTTGAGTTCGCGAACCATTCTTTCAAGGACTATCCTAACGGGATGGATTATCTCGATAAAGCGAATTTAATAATAACACGGTCGTTCTCCAAGATTTACGGCCTTGCCGGATTACGCGCAGGATATGGCGTGACGAGTAAACGCATAGTCAGCTACCTGGATAGATTCCGGGAGCCGTTCAATGTTAATCTTCTCGCGCAGGCCGCCGCTTGCGCGGCGCTGGATGACAAGGAGTTCATGAAGAAGACGCTTAAAACCATAGAAAAGGAAAAGCGGTTTCTGTATGATTCTTTTGACAGGATGGGATTGAAATACGTGAAGACAGCGACGAACTTTATGATGGTTGACGTGGAAACGGACTGCGCGGAGATATTTGAGCGGCTCATCCGCAGGGGCGTCATAGTTCGCGATATGAAGGCATGGGGGTTTGACAATTTCATTCGTGTTACGGTAGGGACTCATGAAGAGAACGCCATATTTTTAGATGCGCTTAAAAAAGTTTTAACGCGCAAGTTTCAATCTTAAAACTTATATCTAAAACAGGAGCTTGACAATGATAATTGTAATGCGGCCGGATGCATTGAAGAAAGATATCAATCATCTCGTAGGAAAGATCAAAAAACTGGGACTGAAGCCGTGGGTCTCCAAAGGTGTTGAGCGAACCATAGTAGGCGTAATAGGAGAAGAGGATGTTATAAGGACGCAGCCTTTAGAGGCGTTCCCGGGCGTTGAGAAGATTTTGCCCATACTAAAGCCTTATAAGATAGCGTCCAGGGATTTCAAAAAAGAAAATAGCGTAATAGACATAGGAAGCGGCGTTAAGGTCGGCGCTAAAAAAATCGTCGTAATGGCCGGGCCCTGCTCTGTTGAGAATGAAAAGCTCTTGATCGATATTGCCAAAAAGGTTAAAAAGGCCGGCGCGACAGTTTTGAGAGGCGGAGCGTTCAAGCCGAGAACTTCACCGTATGCCTTTCAAGGGTTAGGTATAAAAGGCCTTAAATTTTTAGCTAATGCGAAAAAAGAAACGGGCTTGCCTATAATTACGGAAGTCATGGATACGCGCGATGTCGAAGTTATCTCCAAGTACGCCGATATATTTCAGATAGGCGCGCGAAATATGCAGAATTTTAATTTACTTAAAGAGGTTGGCAAGACGAGAAAGCCGGTGCTTCTGAAGCGCGGCATGTCTAACACAGTTAAAGAATTGTTAATGTCCGCGGAATATGTGCTTTCAGAAGGGAACTTTAACGTCATGCTTTGCGAAAGAGGCATAAGGACATTTGAGGACGCGACGAGGTTCACGCTGGATATAAACGCGGTGCCTGTCGTTAAGTCCTTAAGCCACCTGCCTATAATAGTGGATCCTTCGCATGCTACAGGTAAGTGGGCTCTTGTGGAACCGTGCTCTAAGGCAGCGATCGCATGCGGCGCGGACGGCCTTATCATCGAAGTGCATCCAAAGCCCGAAGAGGCAATGTCAGACGGCGAACAGTCTTTATTGCCGGAAAATTTTGAAAAGCTTATGGCCGAAGTAGAAAGAGTGGCTGAAGCGGTGGATAGAGAACTATAAGATGGCGCGATTTAAAAAAATTGCGATAATAGGCGTTGGTTTAATAGGCGGATCGATCGGCCTCGCCATAAAGAAGCGGCGCCTCGCGAAAGAGGTGATCGGCGTATTCAGGCGCGAGAAGACGCTTGAGAAGGCGCTTACGCATAAAGCGATCGATAAGGCAGCGATGTTTATTGCCGACGGGGTCAGTAAGGCGGACCTGATTATTGCGGCATCGCCCGTCCGCTCGATACCCAAGATTATTAAGGAAGCCGCCAAGCACGCCAAGAAAGGCGCGATGATAACTGATGTAGGCAGCACGAAGAGCTGGATCGTTAATGAGGTTGAAAAGATTTTGAGCGATTTGCGGCATATTTCTTTCATAGGCTCGCATCCGATGGCAGGGTCAGAGCATGCCGGCGTCGAATTCGCAAGAGCGGATTTACTTGAAAGCGCGCCGTGCATAGTGACAAGGACCGCGCGAACCAATAAGGCGGCATTAAAAGAAATCGTAGCTTTCTGGTCAGCGCTCGGCGCAAAAGTTAAAGTCATGAGCCCCCCGGCGCATGACAAATCCGTTTCGTTGATAAGTCACCTGCCACACATAGTAGCGTTCGGCCTCGCAGGCGCTGTTCCCGTAAAAGAACTTGCATACGCGGCAGAAGGCTTTAAGGACACGACACGCGTAGCATCAAGCGACCCGAAGCTCTGGGCGGATATATTTTTGACGAATAAAAAAGAGATTTTGAAGGCAGGGCAGGCATTTGAAAAATATTATAAACAGATCCTTAAGGCGATATCCGAGGGCGATTATTCTAAGACAGTCAATCTTCTAAAAAAGGCAAAGGCCAAGAGAGACAAACTCATCTATGAAAAGTAGTTCTAAGCGGATAGTTATCGCTATTGACGGCCCCGCGGGAAGCGGGAAAAGCACCGTTTCTAAACTTATCGCTAAAAGATTAGGCCTTCTCTATATAGACACAGGCGCCATGTACAGGGCCTTGACGCTAAAAGCGATGAGAAAAGGCATTGATTTACATGACGAGAAGTCTCTCGTAGAGCTTGCTAAGACGACGAAGATAGAGCTTGAAGAGAAAAGCAAGCTGCATGTTTTTCTTGACGGCGAGGATGTCAGTATTCCCATCAGGACGCCGGAAGTAACGGCAGAGGTAAAATATATCGCCAGGGTCCCCGGCGTCAGGCATGAGATGGTAGCATTGCAGCGTTCGATAGGTTCTAAACAGGGCGCTGTGTTGGAAGGCAGGGACATCGGTACGGTAGTATTTCCCAACGCGGATTATAAGTTTTATCTCGACGCAAGCCCCGAAGAAAGGGCTAAGAGGCGGCTGGAAGACTTAGTTGAATTAGGCCAAAAGGCGAATGTTGAAGAGGTTAAGAAGGACATTACCGCAAGAGACGAATCTGACATGAAAAGGAGCGTCGGCGCGCTAAAGAAGGCCAAAGACGCCATAACGATAGATACCACGGTTCTATCCATAGATGAGGTAGTTGACAAGTTATTGGCGCGCATATGTCGATAAGATTAACTAAAAAAGTAGGTTTCTGTTTCGGCGTCAAGCGCGCGGTCGAAATGGCTGAAGAGGTTTTAAAAAAGGAAGGTGAAGCGCATTCGCTGGGCTCGATCATACATAATACCCAGGTAGTAAAAGACCTCTCGCGTAAGGGGCTTAAGGTTATAGACAGCATCGATGACGCGGCAAGCGGTTGTATCGTAATATCGTCACATGGCATAAGTCCGCATGTGGCGGATAAGATATCAAAGCGCTCTTTAAAATTGGTTGATACGACGTGCCCATTTGTCAGTAATGCGCAAAGAAAGGCGCGTTCTTTGAGTTCGGCTGGGTATAAAGTTATAATCGTAGGAGACGTAAACCATCCCGAAGTTAAGGCGCTGGTGGATTTTGCGCGCCAAAAGGCTTATGTGGTAAAGGACGCATTGGGCATAAAGCGCTTACGAATAAATCCGCGCGAAAGAATAGGCGTATTGTCGCAGACTACGCAATCGATGGATAATTTCATCGCTTCCGTAGGGGCGATAATAGAGAAGAAACCAAAAGAGTTGAAGATTGTTAATACGATATGCAAAGACGCCGAGGAGAGGCAGGGGGCGGCTCAGAAGATAACGCGGAAAGTCGACCTAATGCTTATAGTGGGCGGGAAAAACAGCGCCAATACAAAAAGGCTTTTTGATGTATGTAAAAAGATCCTAAGCAAATCGTATCTGGTTGAGACAGAAGCTGATTTGCGCTCTGCATGGTTTAGGAAGGTTCGCGCCGTAGGCATTACGAGCGGCGCGTCGACGCCTGACTGGATAGTGAGGCGTGTAGCGGGTGAAGTAAAAAAGAAGATGAATCCTACGCGTAAATTTCAAAGAAAGGAAGGTTGCAAACGTTAAATGGTTGAAGAGAAAAACAACATCGATGTAGAAAAAAACGACGAGGGGGAGGCGCCGGAAAGCGAATTCGAAAAACTCTATAAGGAGAGTATTAAAATTTTCAACGAGGGCGAGATAATAAAAGGCAGGATAGTCGCAGTCACTCCAAAAGATGTCGTCGTGGATATCGGTTATAAGTCCGAAGGCGCTATTTCTTTGTCAGAGTTTCAGGATCCCGACGCTTTAAAAATCGGAGATGAGGTAGAAGTATATCTTGAATCTAAAGAAGATGAGAGCGGTATGGTAGTATTGTCGAAGCAGAAGGCAGAACGCGCTGTCGGTTGGGATATGGTAATTTCAAGATACGGCGAGGGCGACATACTTGACGGGCGGGTTACGAAAAAGGTTAAGGGCGGATTTATGGTAGACATCGGCGTGGAGGCGTTTCTACCGGCAAGTCAGGCTGCCTTGAAGACCTTTGGAAACCTGAATCAGATGGTAGGCCAGGTTTTCCCGTTTAAGATAATCAAGATAAATAAGCCGCGGAAGAATATAGTGGTTTCACGGAAAGACGCGATGCAGCAGCAGAAGGAAGAGGATAAGAAGAAGGTATTCGAGACTCTGCAAAAAGGCGCGATGGTGAGCGGTATCGTCAGGAATATTACGGATTTTGGAGCGTTCATAGAACTCAGCGCCGGCATTATCGGATTGCTTCATATAACCGATATGAGCTGGGGCAGGGTTTCTCATCCGAGCGAGGTTCTTGCCATAGGCGACGCGATAGAGGTTATGGTGCTGGATTTCGATCCGAACACCATGAAGGTATCTCTGGGATTAAAACAGAAGACCGCCAATCCATGGGAGATGGTTGACGCGAAGTATCCGGCAGGAAGCAAGATAAAAGGAACTGTTGTAAATCTGATGCCTTACGGGGCATTCGTGGAGATCGAGAAAGGCGTTGAAGGATTGCTTCATATTTCGGAACTATCATGGATAAAGAAATACAATCATCCGAATGAGTTGTTAGCGATAGGAGATAGGATCGAAGCGTTGGTGCTGGACGTGGACAAGGGAAATCGTAAAATCTCTCTTGGCCTGAAACAGCTTGAGGCCAATCCATGGGTCGAGGTTGAGGCAAAGTATCCGGTCGGAACAAAAGTTAAAGGCAGGATCCGCAACCTGACAGACTACGGCGCGTTCGTTGAATTAGAAGACGGCATAGACGGCTTGATTCATGTCTCCGACATATCCTGGACGAAAAGGATAGGCCACCCCAAGGATATGTTCAAAAAAGGAGAGAAGGTCGAAGCGGTTGTCTTGGCTGTCGATGCGGCTAATAGAAAGATATCGCTCGGCATAAAACAGCTTCTTCAGGATCCGTGGGATGACATTGCGTCCAAGTACGCGCCGGAGAGCCAGCTGGCAGGCAAGGTGACAAAGGTGGCTAATTTTGGGCTATTTGTAGAGATGGATAAGGAGTTGGAAGGGTTGGCGCACATATCCGAGATACCGCTGGCCGAAAGTGAAAAATTGGAAGACAGATTCAAGGTTGGGGATGAAGTAAAGATCAAGGTTATAAAGGTAGATTCAATTCAGCATAAGATAGCGTTGTCGCTGAAGATATAAAAGGTTACCATGTCACCACGTCACAAGGTCACCAGTAAAATTTTACTTGTGACTTGGTGACGTAGTGACCTGGTGACTATAGGTTATTTCCGGTCGAAGAACGGATTTTTACCCGTTACGCTCAACGGAATCCCGAGGGCCTGCTTAACGGTTTGGCTGAAAATTTTTAAATCGAGGCAGGCCCTTCCTATTGAATACATGACGCGGTTGTCAGCGTGGAAGCTATTTGCTATTCCTGCCGCAGAATCGATAGCTATGCCTAAATCGATAGAGTTATAAGCGCAGATTCCCTTTGTCTTTCTAAGCTCAGCGCATGTCGTATAACCGCAGAAACCGCAATTAAGTCCCGCAGGGTTGGACTTTACCCCGATTACTATAATTGCGGGAGAGGCCTCAATCAAATTCGCATCGCGTTCCAAGCTCGGCCTATTTTCTTTTTTCGATAGCTCCTTCATTTTCTCGGCGAGTTTTTTCTTTGTCGGTCTATCATTAATCGCCGCTACTTCGATATTGTCTATTCCGCACGTCTTAGGCGCGGTCCTTGCCGCAAGCGCCATATATTTTGCGACTTCAATCGCCCCATCCCGTTCCAGTTCGTTTGATCTTTCCATAGCTCATCACCTCTTTGAAAAGAATAGCATGCCCGCGCCGCCAGGTCAATAAATTTTTACTCAAAATTTCCTGTTAAAATTTGACGCGATGAGGTATAATCTTTTCGTATTATAGGATGGAGGCAGGGGTAGTGTAATATTTATGATGGTAAAAAAACTGGATGATATTTTAAAAAATAGAGAATTCGCGTATGTGGCCACAGTTAGCTCTAAAGGCGAGCCCAACGCTGCTCCTAAATTTCTACTGAAGAAAGAGAATGATTTTTTATATCTTATAGACCATGTAATGGGCATGACCTATAAAAATTTGAAGATTAGTCCGCGCGCCTCAGTTGCGGTCGTAGATCCAAAGACGCTTATGGGCTATCAGATAAACGGTTCTGTCGAGATAATAGAGAAAGGAATGGAACATAAGAGATTATTGAAAGAAGTGAGGGATAAAGAGATAAAGCTTACCGCAAAGCGTATTATAGAGGATGTCAGGGGCACGACTCATCATGAAGCGTTCGATGTCGCTTTCCCGGAACGCCTGGTTGTTTTTAAAGTTAGGATAGAAAGAATTACCGAGATCAGGACAAGTGGAAAATTGAAGCGGGAGAAGTTATACCACTTATTAGAGGAAAAATAAGCGCCCGCAGGGCAGATTTTTCAGGGCAGATTTTTCTTGACAAAATCGTATCAATGATGTATACTTCTGCGCGAGTGGTAGATGAGGGTATTAGCGTCCTGGACCGTGGGGTTGCAGACTAAACCTTACGGTTTTTTTGTTTGCCATTATTTAAGGGCGGCTCATTCAGGCTCAAATTTAGTTGAAAGGAGGAGCAGGAAGCAATGGTAAAAGGAAAAGTAAAGTGGTTCAATAATCAAAAAGGTTATGGATTTATTACACTTGATTCGGGCACGGATGTATTCGTACATCACAGCGCGATTCAGGGTGATGGCTATAAGACTTTGGACGAGGGTCAAGACGTCGAGTGCGAGGTCACCAAGGGTCCAAAAGGTGAACAGGCATCAAAAGTAACAAAGTTGTAACCCGAAGCTGATAATCCCGCTCATTCTTCAAGGCTTTAAACATTTTAAGAATGGGCGGGATTTTTTGTTGTTATGTTAAGATAAATTTGGTAAAATACTTCCATATGGAAAAAAATATAGATAAGCAATTGGAGCTGATCAAACGAGGCACAATCGAGATAATTCAAGCTGATGAATTAAAGAAGAAGATAGAGGAAGCGATAAAGGCAAATAAACCGCTTATCATAAAAGCCGGCTTTGACCCCACCGCTCCGGATATCCACTTGGGCCACACGGTCCTTTTAAGAAAGATGAGGCATTTCCAGGATCTCGGCCATAAGGTTGTCTTTCTTATCGGTGACCACACAGCGATGATAGGCGACCCTTCCGGGGTATCAAAGACACGGCCCAGACTGACTAATCAGGAAGTCGAGGATAACGCGAAAACTTACGAAAGACAAATATCGAAAGTTTTAGATACAAAGAAACTCAAAATTCGCTTTAACAGCGAATGGCTCGGCAAGATGGATATTGCCGCTGTCGCAGAGCTGATGTCCAGATACTCCGTTACAAGGCTGCTTGAACGGGATGATTTCTTCAATAGATATAGACAGCAAAAACCTATAAGCATGCTGGAGTTTCTATATCCGCTGCTGCAAGGTTATGATTCGGTTGCTTTGAAAGCGGACGTCGAGCTTGGAGGCACGGATCAGAAATTCAATTTACTCGTAGGCAGGGATATCCAGGGCCTTTACGGGCAGTCGCCGCAGGTGGTTATTACTATGCCGTTATTGGAAGGCACGGACGGCATAAACAAAATGTCTAAATCGCTTGGAAATTATGTGGGTATAAATGAGCCCGCTAAAGACATGTTCGGCAAACTGATGTCGATATCGGATGAGCTTATGTATAAGTATTACGAGCTTCTCACGGATGAAGACGTTGCGAAGATAAAATCCGATGTATCGAGCGGGGCGCTCCATCCGAAGAATGCAAAAGTAAATTTATCCAAAATAATCGTTACGCAATATCATGGCGAAAAAGCGGCCGCGAAGCAGGCCGAAGAATTTGACAGAGCATTCAAAGACAAGGGCTTCCCGCAGGATATAAAACTTGTAACAATACCGATAAGCGCCCAACGGTCGATAACTCTTGTTTCATTACTTGCCGATGATATGCGTATTGTCAGTAGTAGAGGCGAAGCAAAGCGTAAGATCCAAGAGGGGGCAGTTGAAGTCGACGGATCGAAAATAAGCGATATAAATATGAAGATAACCTCAGACAGAGAATACAGGATAAGAGTTGGCAGACAATTCAAACGAATAAAGATATTGCGCCCTGGTACTTAACCGAATATGAGTTAAACGGATATGAGGTTGACCCGTAAAAATTCCGAAGCTCAAAAAAGTTAAGAAAACCCTTGACAAAAATAGTCGAAATGGTATACTTATGCACTACCAAAGGTACTGATGGCG
>Ga0156094_155_pt7 | contig 8972 bp, 7 predicted proteins | sample RifCSPlowO2_02_FD_107747 | JGI IMG/M metagenome (GOLD analysis project Ga0156094, IMG submission 107747) | Omnitrophica bacterium RIFCSPLOWO2_02_FULL_45_16 | reverse complement strand
GTTTAACATTCCGACGAACAGGAGGAATGCAGCCGCCGAAGCACCTTTGCCCCGTATATATTGTCCAATTACTTTTCCCGTCACGCCTCGGTACCTATCTGAGGCGAAATCGGGATAAAATTTAGCTTCGGTGTTGTTTTAGGTCATTCACTTCCATCAATATTGATTTAGGTCCTTCGGAAGCCCCCGTTGGTCGCTTCCTCAGGATCAAATTCGCCTCCGGCGAATTTGGTGCCCGCACCAAGAATTGAACTTGGAACCTTGACATTAAGAGTGTCCTGCTCTGCCAATTGAGCTATGCGGGCAGATTGCTTATCTATTTAGCGCAAAAAAATTGTTGAGCCGCTCTATTTCGTATAGGGCGAAATCCCCCGAAGCATCTCCTCTATCCCGCGTTGATTGCGAAGGGGGAAGCTATGCGGGCCTAATATCTGTCAAATTAGCACAATAAATTGTTGAGCCGCTCTATTTCGTATAGGGCGAAATCCCCCGAAGCATCTCCTCTATCGCACGTTGATTGCGAAGGGGGAAGCTATGCGGGCGCTGTCTATAAAGTCATTAGCCCTGTCTGCGAAATCTCGCCGGAGCATTCTGCCTATCGCATGTTGAATGCGAAGGCGGATGAGCTACTTTAAAGGCGTAAATTATATCAAAATACTGCTATAAAATCAATATTTATAAGAATGCCGCTCTCGGGAATGCCCGCGCCATGAACACGAGCGTTTGTCCTGTACCACTCAAAATTACTTCGTAATTTTTCGGATACAGGGCATGAACCACATGCAGGCAAACGCAAGTGGTTCATGGTGCGAGGGGGGGGATTTGAACCCCCAAGGGAAAACCCACTAGCTCCTAAGGCTAGCGCGTATGCCAGTTCCGCCACCCTCGCATTGTTACTGGCGCGCCCGGGGTGAATCGAACACCCAACCTACTGGTTCGAAGCCAGCCACTCTATCCAATTGAGCTACGGGCGCGCAGGACTAATTATGATACTATAAATCTATCTACTCTTCAATAGATAGGTTTGTTCTATCTATCTATATCTAGGAGGATGGCATGTTTTTGGCATGTCCAATATTGAACTCTTCTTGGTTTAATCTTCTGAAGGAGTGGGCCTCCGAATCGCATGGATTACAGAAACCATAATCGTGGCACAGGAAAAAATCCTGCGGCATTACTATGCGAAGATCTTTTGCCGATGGGTCGAATATATTGCCGAATTTATCTTCGTGGCCCGTATATAGTTTATAATGGCAGTTGTAAATATCGCCGTTCGGGGCAAATAATACTTTTTTCATGCGGCAGTAGATATCTTTTTTAACGGACTGGTTAAATCCCTCGCGGTAGGCCTCATAATTTCTTATGCCATCTTCCTGTTCGCAAATAATATCATAAGCATTCTCTGAAGGATACAGGATGCCTTCATGGCGGCCGAAAAATCTCTGTAGTTTTACTATAGGATGTATTTTCGATAACCTATTCTTATATTCTTCTATCTCTTTCATATGCGCGGGATGCGCGACAAGAAAAAGGCTATGGACGAAAAAGCCCGCCCTCTTCATCTTTTTCACATTTTCGATGAATTTTTCTATTCCGGCGTACATGAAATGAAACGAGGCATTGAATTTAAGCCTCCCTTGACTTCGCTTGATCTGCCTTAAGAATTTTATATCCTTGTCAAAGAATGGGGAGGTAAAATTTGAGGTAACCGTTATTTTCCAGTTATTGTCGAGATTATTGAGGACATATACGAAGTCCGGATGGAGCGAGGGCTCGCCTCCGGTAACGGATATCTTTTTCTTTTTCGACGCCCTTAAAAACCTTTTCTTTTGTCTTCCCGCTACGCTATTCAGCGCCTCGACCCACTTTTTTCCTGGAACTATTCCGTAACTGGCAGTCGGCGCATGAGGAAGCGTTATCTTCTGCACGCAGTATTCGCACGGCAGGCTGCAATTCAAATTCAAGAATACTCCGAAATAGTAATCAAAAGGCGCTTCTATTATAATCGTTCCTTCTTTATGCATAAATAGTATCACTTTTAATATAATATACTATCAATTTCATGCCCTGCTGAGATATTGCCCGGTCCTGGTATCGACCTTGATTGTCTCGCCTTCCTCTATAAAGAGAGGCACGTTTATGATAAGGCCTGTCTCCAGTTTAGCCGGCTTTGTTACTTTGCCCGACGTGTCGCCGCGGGCTCCCGGCGCGGATTCGATCACTTTAAGATCGATGCTTGGCGGCAGTTCCGCGGAAACAGCCCTTTGTTCATGGTAAAGGAGCGATATCTCGCAATTCTCCTTCATATAATTCTTGATTCCGCTTAAAATCTCATCACCCAAGACTATGGTCTCATACGTTTCCATATCCATAAAATTAAAACCGGAATGATCGTGAAATAGATACTGCGCCTTTTTCGCCTCGAGGTCAACCTTTCCCACCTTGTCTTCCGGGCTATAGCGCATATTTACTATTTTTCCGTCCAGAAGATGTTTCAGGGTCGTTTGATACATGGCCCTTAAATTGCCCGGCGTTCTGTGCTCTATATCTACGACTACATAAAGCTGGCCGCCATCGTCGATTATCATACCTCTTTTTAATTCAGAAGCCTTCATCTACTTACCCCCTAACATGGCATCGTCTTTATCTTCAACTTTCCATTCCACATCTATAACATCCGCGTTAGCTTGGTGAGAAGAGATATTACGAAGGAATTAATTGTTTTATTCGGGACTCTACGTCGAAACTTTTCACTTCGACTACTTTACGGTCGATTCTGGTCTTTATTTCAACTATATGTTTCTTCGCGTTCTTCTCGCCTATCACTATCTGGATAGGTATCCCGATAAGGTCAGCGTCCTTAAACTTTATCCCGGCTGATATATCACGGTCATCATAAAGGATATCGTATCCACCGGCTTTGAGTTTTGAATAAACTTCTTCGGAAACTTCTTTTACCTTCTTATTCGCGATGTTCAGCGCGACGATCAGGATCTGATATGGCGCTATTGAGAGAGGCCATATTATGCCGTCCTTATCATTGCTCGTCTCGATAAGACTCGCGATGATCCTATTAACGCCGATCCCGTAGCAGCCCATTATTACTGTATTGGTCTTCCCTTCATGGTTCAGGAATCTCGCGCCAAGCGCTTCGGAGTATTTCGTTCCAAGCTTGAACATGTGCCCTATCTCGATCGCGTGCTTGATATCGATCGCTTTGCCGCAAGCCGGACATTTATCATCCTTTGTTATGACCCTCAGATCTGAAAATTCTTTCGCCTCAAAGTCTCTATCAATGTTCACATTCATAAGATGCGCGTCTTTTTTATTCGCGCCGGTGACAAAATTCGTCATATCTTTTACGCTGTTATCCGCTACGATACGAACATCCTTTAATCCTACGGGGCCTGAAAATCCGATAGGTGCGCCGGTCGTTTTTTCTATTACACTTTCGTCGATGAACCCGAGAGCGGAGCATTTAAGATAGTCCTTCAGCTTTGTTTCATTTGCTTCAAAGTCTCCCCTGATGAGCAACGCTACCATTTTATCGTCTGCCATATATAATAGCGTCTTCACTAATTTAGCAGGCTCAATTTTTAAAAATTCCGAAACTTTATCTATCGTCTTTATGCCGGGTGTCTCCACTTCGGCTATCGGCAGTTTCTTTTCTGCCTTACCCGGTTTTACGCCAGGGCATGAATGGCAAGCCGCCACTTGTGTGCTTGCGGCGTATTTGCATTTCTGGCAGATCACTATTTCGTCTTCCCCTGCCTCTGTCAGCACCATGAACTCATGCGACAACCCGCCGCCCATTATTCCGGGATCGGCTTCGACGGGAATATAGGGCAGGTTACACCTTCCAAAAATTTTGCAATACGCATCATGCATCTTCTTGTAACTCGACTCCATTCCTTCGATGTCGCGATCAAAGCTATATGCGTCTTTCATTATGAATTCTGCCGTCCTCATGACGCCGAATCGCGGCCTCGGTTCATCCCTGAATTTTGTCTGTATCTGGTATAAAATCAAAGGCAGGTCTTTATATGATTTAATATTATTCGCTACGAGGTCTGTCACAATCTCTTCATGCGTTGGGCCTAGAACAATCTCCTTGTCGTGCCTGTCCTTAAACTTTATAAGAACCGGCCCTAAAAGATCATAACGACCTGTCTTCATCCATATCTCAGAAGGATGTATCGCTGGCAGCAGGACCTCCTGCGCGCCCTTAGCGTTCATCTCTTCCCTGATAATATTGCTGACCTTCTGTAATACCCGAAATCCTAAAGGCAGATATGAATACGCTCCCGATATAAGTTTTCGTATCAACCCTGCCCTGACCATGAGTTTGTGGCTTATGACTTCGGCATCCTGCGGATCTTCTTTAAGCGTAGGTATCAGTGCTTGCGTCCATCGCATAGTTAGTCTTTAGTCCTTAGCGCATAGTATTTAGTAATTGAAGCAATTCCGTAATAGCGTCTTTTGCTGAAACTTTTTTAGCAAACTTTCCTTTTTTAAACAGCATCCCGCACCCTTTGCCGAAGGCTATGCCGATATCGGCTTCACGCGCTTCGCCGGGCCCGTTGACCTCGCAACCCATGATTGCGACGGTAAGCGGGTGTTTTCGCGCATCGTACTTCGCGCTTCGCGCTTCGTGTTCTACGGCATTTACTATCTTCACTAAATCGACCTGGCAGCGGCCGCAGGTCGGACACGAGATAATCTCAGGGCCAAACTTTCTCAGGCTCAAAGAGCTTAATATCCGCTTTGCCGCGGCAACCTCTTCAACAGGATCAGCCGTCAGAGAAACCCTTATCGTATCGCCTATGCCATCCAAAAGCAGGCTGCCTATTCCTATCGAAGATTTTACTATCCCGTACTTATAAGGCCCTGACGCTGTAACCCCGAGATGCAAAGGATAATCACACAGCTTGGATATCTTCCGATATGCCTCTACTGTTTTCGCGACATCCGAGGCTTTGAGCGATATAATTATATCATGAAAGTTTAAGTCCTCAAAGAGCTTGATATAGCTAATGGCGGATTTAACAAAATCTCCGGATGTCGATCCTGAATTCACGCCTATCCTTATCGGGATCTTCGCTTTTTTAGCGGCCTTTACAACCCGCGTTACTTCATCGCGCCCGCGGATATTCCCTGGATTAAGCCGGATCTTGTCAGCGCCGCCCTCTATTGCTTTGAGCGCCAGCCTATAGTCGAAATGTATATCGGCAACGAGCGGTATGTTTATCTTTCTTTTAATATTCTTGAGCGCTTCGGCATCTTTAATCGTCTTAACAGCGACCCTTATAATCTCGCAGCCTGAAACTTCTAATTCTTTTATCTCGGATACAATCGCTTTGACATTCGATGTCTCAACCTTCGTCATTGATTGTATCGATACGGGCGAGTTGCCGCCTATCTTTACAGCGCCTACGCTAAGCTGCCTTGTTTTTCTTCTCTTTATCATCTATCTTTTAAAGAATTTAACGATTCCGTCGAATATTTTAAACTTCATTATATCGTTATAGAATATAAAAACCGTAAGTAATATCAGAAAACCTATCCCTATATTGGCGATGATTTCTTGGGCCTTCATTGAAAGCGGTTTTCCTCTTATCTTCTCGACAATGAGGAATAGTATGTGGCCGCCGTCAAGGACCGGCAGCGGCAGCAGGTTGAATATTGCGAGCGATGCGCTCAACATAGCCGTTAGATTTATTAGATATATAAGACCCATTTGCGCCGCTTTACCCGTTATTATAAATATACCGATGGGCCCGGTCATCGATTCCTTTACGGACATCCTGCCCGTAATAATATACCATATCGCCTTATATGTTAAATTGGTTAGAACTATGAGTTTCTTTAATCCCATGCCGAAAGATTGAAAAAAACCGTATCGAATATTCTCTATCTTCTGAGAAGGCGCTATGCCCAACAACGCTATCTTTGTGCTTTTACCGAATATATCTTTTACCTCTCTTATAACAGGCCGTAATTCAAGATCAAAAGTCTCGCCCTTTCTTTCAAGAGAAAGTTTTATCGGGCCTTCAAGATGATCATGTATTATTGCCGTCATGTCCTCCCAGTACTTAACATCCTTATTATCGACTTTGAGGATTTTATCTCCGAGGATTATGCCGGATTTCTTGGCGGGGTAATCTTCAAGAAGAGACCCGACTTCTGTGGTAAGCGTTGGGCTTCCGAACATAAAAATAACGGAAAATATCAAAAACGCCAGCACATAGTTCAATAGCGGCCCCGCAAATATTATCTTGAAACGATCCGCTATCTTTCTTGAGAGAAACTCAAAACTCTTGCCGGTTAGGTCCTTGCCAGGCTCATCACCTGCCATTTTTACATAACCGCCCAAAGGTATTGCTGAGACAAGATATTCCGTCTCGCCTCTTATAATAGAAAATATCTTCGGGCCGAATCCGAAAGAGAATTTTTCGACGCGCACGCCTATCCTCTTAGCTACGATAAAATGGCCAAACTCATGCACGATCACGAGGACGCTCAAAACTATCAGAAAATAGACTATTGATAACAATTATTCATTCCTCCTTGAAATCCTCCGAAGCATTGAGTCTATTACGCCTTGAATGCGAAGGAGGATAGACTATTGATAACAATTATTCATTCCTCCTTGAAATCCTCCGAAGCATTGAGTCTATTGCGCCTTGAATGCGAAGGAGGATAGATTAGCGATAACAAAGCTTAACGGTCTCCTCTCTGGCCCAGGATTCAGCCTCTATTATATCGACTATCGATGGAATATTATTCCTATCTTTATGTTTTTCTAGAACTCTCTCTATTACAACGGATATGCGGGAAAATCTTATCCGCCCTTCAAGGTATCCTTTTACGGCCTCTTCGTCCGCGGCGTTTAGGACTGCCGGATATGTGCCGCCTTTTTTAAGCGCTTGACGGGCCAATCCCAGGCACGGAAACTTTTTAAAATCTGGTTCTTCAAAAGACAAACTCTTTATTTTTGAAAAATTTAAAACTTCACACATATTACTGAAACGATCAGGATATGTAAGCGCGTATTGTATTGGAATACACATATCAGGAGCGCTCAATTCCGCGAATATAGTGCGGTCCGTAAGTTCAACCATTGAGTGCACTATGGCTTCAGGATGCACCAATACGTCTATCCTATTCTCGTCTACATCGAAAAGCCACCTCGCCTCTATTATTTCCAATCCCTTATTCATCATGGTCGCTGAGTCGACCGATATCTTCTTCCCCATCTTCCATTTGGGATGTTTTAAAATAAGTTTTGGATGCAATCTATCAAATTTATTTTTCGGAATACCGAGAAGAGGCCCGCCTGTCGCGGTGAGGTATATCTTATTCAAAAACTCAACCCTACCCTCGAGACACTGAAATATAGCGCTATGCTCGCTATCTATAGGTATAATATCAACGTTATTCTCTTTGGCTAATTTCATAACGATCGAGCCCGCGCTGACTAACGATTCTTTATTGGCAAGCGCTACCCTCTTTCTGTTCTTTATCGCTTTTATCAGCGGCATGAGGCAGGAACTTCCGCTTATCGCAAATACGACAATGTCGACATCGCCGCGAGATACTATTTCATTAAGTCCGTCGGCGCCGAATAAAACTATTGTTTTAGGGGGGACTAAAGAACGTATTTTTTTCGCCAATAGCTCATCCCGTACGGAAATCACCCTTGCCTTGCAAAGACTGGCTTGGCTCGCGAGAGTCTTTATATTAGAATCCGCGCTTAAAGCGACTACCTCGAATCTGTCTTTTAAAAAAGCGGCCACGCTAAGCGTGCTGACTCCTATTGAGCCTGTAGAACCCAGAACCGCAATCCTTCTTTTCACCCCGCTCTTTTGACAAATTAATCGGTTATCTTGCATATTATCTTTACTGTTTTCTCACTTATCATACTTAATCTTGCCGATAAAGGTTGTACGTCAAAAGGGCGGGGCTCATCTGACAATAACCTTTACATAGAAATAGAATATCGGAGCTGTGAATAGGAGGCTATCGATAACGTCGAGCATCCCGCCGAAACCTGAGATATTATTACCTGAATCCTTAACGGCACAATCTCTTTTTATCAATGATTCGGCAAGGTCGCCGACCTGGGCGAGTATTCCGAGGAGAAGACCCAATAGCAGAAGGTGGAGGTGAGAAAAATTCGGAAGATACAATTTACCAAGTAGAGCGGCGGCTATGCTGAACATTAGTCCGCCGATCGTGCCTTCCACTGTTTTATTCGGGCTTATCCTGAGGATCAGGCTATGTTTTCCGAATAATTTGCCGACAAAATACGCGCCGACATCTCCCATCTTTGTGACGAGTATCAGAAATGATACTAGAAGCGCTCCTTGAGGCAAAAATTTAAGTTTTATAAAGAATGAGAAAAACCACGCAATGTATAAAAGGCCGAACATCGTTACGGCAACACTCGCGAGAGATTGTGAATTCTCGCGCCTTATGAATAGAAGGACAAATATCAAAAGGCACGCTATGACGATAGAAAATGGTTCCATCGCAAAATATCCCTCTGTCCCCAATTGAAAATATATTATAATCGGGACTAGCATGCCGACAAATATTCCAAAATATTTATATACGAATATCCCCTTCTTCTCGGCTAGGCCAAAGAACTCCCATAATGCGCAGCCTATCATGAAGGATGCGAGAAGAGAAAACACCCAATTCGGAAAATAGAAAGTTATTATCGCGGCTAGCGATAGTATGAGAATGGCGCTCGTGATCCTTTTTTTCAGCGAGGAACTATCCGCCATACCTTCTATCCCTTGCACTGTATTCTCTAATGGCCTTCTTGAAGTCGCTTTTTCTAAAATCAGGCCATAGTTTTTTAGTCACATATATCTCCGCGTATGATATCTGCCATAAAAGAAAATTGGACACCCTCATTTCTCCCGAAGTCCGTATGAGAAGATCGGGATCAGGCATACCTTTTGTAT
>Ga0156094_156_pt1 | contig 10245 bp, 10 predicted proteins | sample RifCSPlowO2_02_FD_107747 | JGI IMG/M metagenome (GOLD analysis project Ga0156094, IMG submission 107747) | Omnitrophica bacterium RIFCSPLOWO2_02_FULL_45_16 | reverse complement strand
GTTGTTATTTTTGTAGGATGCGGCGAGCGGGGCAATGAAATGACGGACGTTCTTTTGAATTTTCCGAAACTGATCGACCCTCGCACGGGGAAACCTCTTACGGAAAGGACCGTATTCATCGCGAACACCTCCAACATGCCGGTCGCGGCGAGGGAGGCGAGTATATATACGGGGATTACGATAGCGGAATATTATCGCGACATGGGTTACAATGTCGCGCTCATAGCGGATTCTACTTCGCGATGGGCAGAGGCGTTAAGAGAGCTTGCGGGAAGACTCGAAGAGATGCCGGTTGAAGAAGGTTTCCCCGCGTATCTCCCCGCCAGACTGGCCGAATTCTATGAACGCGCGGGCAGAATAAATACATTAAATGGAGACGGCGCCTCTGTCACCATCATAGCTTCAGTCTCCCCTCCCGGAGGAGATTTTTCCGAGCCGGTCACTTCCCACACAAAAAGATTCATACGCTGTTTCTGGGCGCTGGACAGAGACCTGGCTTATTCGCGGCATTATCCCGCTATCGGCTGGGTAGAGAGTTATTCCGAATATTTAGATGACATCAAAGGTTGGTGGCATGACAACATAGACGAAGAGTGGTTAACGTTACGATACACTATAATGGAGTTACTTCAGAAAGAGCAAAGGCTCGAACAGGTTGTAAAATTAGTGGGCACCGAAGTGCTTCCTCAGGCGCAGAGGCTCGTGCTGGAGATATGTAATATTTTTAAAAACGCGTTTTTACAGCAAAGCGCCTTTGATGAAATAGACACCTATTCTTCCGCCCGCAAACAATTCCTTATGTTAAAAGCCATAGCGGCGCTCTATCACGACAGCGAAAGGCTTATTAAGCAAGGCGCCTCTGTTACAGAAATAAGAGAGCTCCCTATCCATCAGGAAATTATGAGGATGAAGACCAAATATACTGAAAAGGACCTCGAAAAGTTAGCGCAATTACCGGCAAAGGTAGAGGAGTCCTTGAAAGGCTTGGAGGCATAGGTTCTGGGGTGGAAAATTTAATAGAAAACATTTAAGGAAGGAGCGGGGTGAAAGATTATAGTCTGAGAGAATATGTCGGGCTTCAGGAGATAGTTGGGCCGATATTTGTTATCCGCAATATTCATAATGTCGGATACAATGAGGTCGTAGAAATCGTTGATGAACAAAATAAAGCAAGGCTCGGCGTTACCCTGGAAGTAGGGAAAGGATACGCGGTAGTGCAGGTCCTGGGCGGAACGAGCGGCCTCTCATTCGATAACTGCAAAGTCCGGTTCAAGGAAAAGCCTCTCATGATAGGCGTTTCAGAGGATGTATTAGGCAGGGTTTTCGACGGCGTAGGAAATCCGATCGATAATATGCCGAAACCTGCCTACGGCGAGATGTTGGACGTAAACGGACTGGCGATCAATCCGACAGCGAGAGATTATCCGAACAATATAATAGAGACGGGCATATCCTCGATAGATATCATGAATACCCTTGTAAGAGGACAAAAGCTTCCGATATTTTCCGGAAGCGGATTATCCCACGATCTGATCGCGACCCAGATCGCCAGGCAGGCCCGCGTAAAGAGCGAAAGTTTCTGCGTGGTATTCGCGGCGATGGGCGTGAAGTATGACGTAGCGCAGATCTTTATCAAGAGTTTTGAAGATTCAGGGGTTTTAGACAGGGTATCGGTTTTTTTAAGCCTTGCGGATTCACCTTCAATAGAGAGGATACTTACTCCCCGTCTCGCCCTTACCTGCGCTGAGTTCCTTGCTTTCAAGAGAAGCATGCACGTGCTCGTTATAATGACGGATATGTCTAATTACTGCGAGGCGCTTAGGGAGCTTTCGACTGTCCGCGGAGAAATTCCCGCGAGAAAAGGCTATCCGGGTTATCTCTATAGCGACCTTGCAAGTTTGTATGAAAGAGCGGGGATGATCAAGGATGTCAAAGGCTCTATCACACAGCTTCCGATATTGACCATGCCGAATGATGATATAACACATCCCATCCCTGACCTGACAGGATATATCACAGAGGGCCAGATAGTTCTCGATAGAGAATTACACAGTAGAGGCATATATCCGCCGATAGCGTGCCTTTCGTCTCTATCGCGCCTTATGAAAGATAATATAGGCATAGGCATGACGCGCGAAGACCATCCGCCGCTTGCAAGCCAACTTTTCGCATGTTATGCCCGCGTGAAAGACATCCGTTCCCTTGCGGCTATAGTCGGCGAAGAGGAGCTCACGCCGCTCGACCTATTATATATAAAATTCGGCGACGAATTTGAAAAAAGGTTCTTAAGCCAAGGCTATTTTGAAAGACGCACAATAGAGGAAGGGCTCGATTTAGGATGGGATATTATTTCGATTCTGCCTAAAGAGGAGTTGGTAAGGATAAAAGAAGAATATATTCAGAAGCGCTATAAGAAGAAGGCTTGAGAATGAGTTTTACCATTGCCGCGACGAAAGCAAATCTTATAAAGACAAAGAGATCGCTTGCCTTTACCAGAGAGGCCTATGAATTATTAGATGAAAAGCGCAGGATACTAATGCATGAGCTGACATCCATTCTTTATATTACTGAAAATCTTGAGAGAGGGTCGGATTCAAAACTTCACGAAGCATACGAAACCCTGGATAAGGCCGTAGTCGCCATGGGCAAAAGAAGCGTAGAGGAGATAAGCTTTTCAATAGATATCAATAACGATATATCTATATCGAATAAAAGGATCATGGGAGTGAACATCCCCGTTATAGAACTGGATGTCAAAGGCAACCCGCCTTATTGCAGTCCTTACGGCGTAAGCCTCTACCTCGACGAAGCCATATTGAAATTTAAAGAGGCCTTAAACCTTTTAGCGCAATTAGCAGAAAAGAGGATCGCGCTTTTGCGTATCGCGGAAGAGGTGCGCAAGACTATACGCAAGGTCAATGCGCTGGAAAAAATATATATCCCTGATTTCGAAAATATACTTAAATATATAGGCGATAGGCTTGATGAAGAAGGAAGGAATTCTTTTGCGACTATGAAGATGATAAAGCTTCGTTTAAAGAGGTAGCGATGGCGGTAAAAAATATAGTTGTATCCGTAGCGGGCGAGAACGGCGGTATCTCCACGGTAAAATATGCCATATACCTGGCAAGGCTTCTATCGTCAAAACTTACCGCCATATATGTTGTCAACGAGAGGATCTTGAATGAACTTTTGGTAAGGAAGATATTTGTGGAGGCCGAAGCGCACTCCTACGCCCGCGATCTGGAAGAGCGGAGCCGGCGCCTTTTGGAGAGGGTCAGAGAAATGGCGCATAGTAAAGGCGTGGAATGCGAGACAATTCTTTTAAAAGGAGCCATTCACGAAGAGATCATTAACCATACAAGGGCCATGAAGGCGGACATGCTTGTCATGGGCGAATTAAAAGAAGTGTTATCATTAAAGGAAATTTTTTATGATGAGGGCGAGAGGATATTCCGCGAGGCCCCGTGCCCTGTCGTGGTTGTTAAGAATGCCGCCGAGGTAGAGAGGCTGTATAAGGAGCTATAGGATGCAGGCAAGGCTGTCCGATTTTTTTAAAAAAGACTTTTGCTCGCTTGATTTGAAAGCGGCCACCAAAGAAGGGGCTATAAGAGAGATAGCGGCCCTCTTATCAAAATCAGGCAAACTTAAAGATAACGAAAGATTTGTATCCGATCTTTTAGGAAAATGGCGCCATAACCCGGGCTGTTTCGATAAGAAGACAGCGATAGCGCATTCTCTTAGTGAATCCGTTGACGGGCTTGTCGCGGGATTCGGCAGGTCCAAAAACGGGATAGATTTCAATGCCCCGGATTGCGAGAAAGCGAACCTTGTATTTCTTATTGGAGCGAATCCGCGCGATCTTGATATCTATTTAGTGATGCTAGCCAAGCTTTCCAAGCTTCTCAGTGAGGAATTTTTTAGAAGAGAGCTCTCCTCCGCCGTCACCCACAGCGAAATCATCAGTATAATCAAAAGGTTTGAAGTAAGGTGATAAGGCCGCAGCTATTTAATCATCCACTTAAGCTGCGCCAAAAGTAAAAGATGCGCTATAAGCAGGCCCGGTATAGCGATCACAATCCCCGCTTTTAACCATTCAAGGAAATCGAGCTGTCCCATTTTACGCCGCTCAAGCAAGCCGGCGGCTACTATATTGGCGGTGCTTCCTATTATAGTTAAATTTCCGAGCAGCGTTGATCCAAAAAGTATAGACCACCATAAAGGTAATATATTTATGCCTAGCGCGCCTATATCTTTTATGATGGGTATGAATACGGCAACCGCCAGAACATTATCCATTACCGATGTAAGGGCGCCGGATGTCCACATGCAGATCGCCATCAATAAAGGAATATTGTTTCCGGCGCCGCTCGCTATTGTTTTTGCAATAACCGATGTGATACCCTGATACGTTAACGTGCCTACCGAAGCGAATAGGAAGAGAAAAAAGCACAATGTCCACCAATCGACCTTCCTTTCCACTATGTCACGCGCTTTGCCCCGTCCGATAATCAATGCCACAGAAGCCCCCATGATCGACGCGCCAAGCAGCATGGTGTTTTTCGCGAGGCCAAAAATATGTTCTATCTGGGAGTGAAAAACTAAACTCAAAATTACGCATACGAAGACCGTCCCCGACACAATTACGCCTTGAGGCGCCGAAGGTTTTTCCGGGATGGCCTCTGTTATAGCTTTTTCTTTTTTATGAGCCTGCATTGCCTCATGCAGTTGCCTTATCGGCTTTGAATAATATATGAAAAATAACAGGATAGTCACGATAAGCACGATAAAAGAGATCGGCGCCGCCCATCGCAGGAAATCCATAAAACCCAGGCCGCTGCGCAAAGCTATCATAACGCCTATCGGATTGCCTATGACCGTCGCGCTTGAGCCTATATTCGTGGCGAAGACTACCATTATTATGAAAGGGACGGGATTAAGTTTGTATCTGGAAGTTATATTAAGCATCGCGGTTATCATGAAGAGAATGGATGTAACCTCATCGACAAGAGCCGCAGAAACCCCTGAGGCGATTAAGATCAGCACGACGAGGGCGTTGCCGTTCATGCCAACGAGAGATATCAATTTATTTACAAGATGCTCAAAAAATTGATTCTCTTCAAGAAATCCTATTATTATCATCATCCCTATGAGGAAAAGAATGATGTCTACGTTCGCGAACTCAATGATATGCGGCACATCCAATAATCCCGTGACCAAAAGTATGCCTACGCCGAATAACGCGAAGGCAAGCCTGTAATGCCAGAAGAATATCGCGCCAAAAAATATAGCGGAAAACCCTCCTACGGCTATTAGTTGTTTCGTGGTCAGGCCTAAAAATGAAGAGGCGGATACCACAACTATTACTCCCGCTATATATGCTATCGTATTTTTCATCTTCTTCCTCCTAAGGGCTTCACCGGCAGACTTTCAAACTTATAATAACATACGCCGCCGCGCATAACAAGATTTTTGTTTGAGTTTTTTGTTGAGTAAGCAAGTCGTTAGGTGTATATTATACATACTATAAAGAAAGAGGTAAGAGATGGTAGAAATAAATGGCCAGAATTTCAATAGAGAAGTGCTTGATTCGGAAAAAGTTGTTTTAGTCGACTTCTGGGCGCCGTGGTGCGTGCCCTGCAAGGTCATTGCTCCGACTGTCGAAAAAATAGCCCATGAGCATGGGGACAGAGTCAAGGTCGCGAAAGCGAATGTTGACGATAACCCGGACCTCGCGACGGCATTATCTATATTTAATATCCCTACATTGGTATTCTTTAAGAGCGGGAAAGAGCACTCCCGCCTGATTGGCGTGAATACTAAAGAGGCAATAGAAGCCAAGATAGAAAAGATAACAAACGAGGGGTAGGGTGAACCCCTCACCCTCTTAGAGGCGGGGTAACGAGTAGGAGAATGAGCGGGATGAATATCGCGGTTCTTTGTTCCGGAAGCGGGACCAACCTCCAGGCAATAATCGATAACGTCAAGTCCGGCCACATTCCGGCGAAGATAGCGCTTGTCCTCAGCGATAACAAAAATGCGTTTGCGTTGAAACGCGCGAAAAAAGCGGGGATCGAAACGCTTGCCCTAAATCCGGAAGGTTACAACGCGCGCGAAGATTTTGATAAAGAACTCATAAAGAATTTAAAGAAAAGAAATGTTGAATTGATCGTGCTTGCGGGCTTCATGAGGCTCTTGAGCCCTTATTTTATCAAGAAATATAAGAACAAGATAATGAACATACATCCGGCGCTTCTCCCATCATTCAAGGGGACGCGCGCCATAAAAGACGCTCTTCAATACGGCGTTAAGGTTACGGGCCCCACGGTTCATTTTGTCGACGAGCATCTCGACCACGGGCCGATAATCGCGCAGAAGTGCGTGGAGGTTTCCGACAACGATACGGAAGAGGCTCTTTTAGGGCGCGTCCATAAAGAGGAGCACAATATCTACCCTGAAGCGATAAAGTTGTTTGTTGAAGGTAAATTAAAACTGAAAGGGAGAAAGGTCGTGAGAGGGTGAAGACTGGGATTAAGGACGTAAAGGCAAGACAGATTCTGGACTCAAGAGGGAATCCTACAATTGAAGTCGACATTATATTAGAAGACGGCTCTTTTGGCAGGGCCGCTGTCCCGAGCGGCGCGTCTACCGGTGAGCACGAAGCGGTTGAGCTAAGAGACGGCGATAAGTCAAAATATATGGGCAAGGGCGTATTAAAAGCTGTTAGTAACGTCAACGGCAAAATAAAAAAGCGCGTTAAGGGCATGGATGCTTTAAAGCAGGGCGAGTTGGATCAGTCATTGATAGACCTGGATGGCACACCAAACAAGGCCTCACTCGGCGCGAACGCGATACTTGGAGCGTCGTTAGCGGCGGCAAAGGCGGCCGCCGCCTCGAAAGAAATGCCGCTATATAGATATATCGGCGGAGATAAGGCAAAGGTCCTGCCCATACCTATGATGAATATATTAAACGGCGGCGCCCACGCGGATAATAATGTCGATCTGCAGGAATTCATGATCATGCCTATAGGGGCATCCTCATTTTCCGAAGCGCTGCGGTGGGGCGCTGAAACGTTCCATAGTTTAAAAAAGATTTTGCATGATAAAAAATTATCTACCGCCGTCGGAGACGAAGGCGGGTTCGCGCCGGATTTAAAATCAAACGAAGAAGCTGTGGAAGTTATTTTAGCCGCGATTGATAAGGCCGGATACAGGGCAGGCAAGGATATATTTATCGCGCTCGATCCGGCATCGAGCTCATTCTACGAAAATGGAAATTATATATTAGAGGCAGAGCCCAAAGTAGAAAACACAACTCTTGACATGATAGAGTTTTATTCCAAATGGGTTTCCAAATATCCGATAGTATCTATCGAGGACGGCCTCGCCGAGGATGATTGGGACGGTTGGCAAAAGCTTACCAAGAAATTAGGCAAGGCCACACAGATTGTAGGAGACGACCTGTTTGTCACGAATGTAAAACGTTTGAGGATAGGGATAGAAAAGAAAGCGGCCAATTCCATTCTGATAAAGGTAAACCAGATAGGAACGCTTACAGAGACGCTTGATTCTATCGAACTTGCGAAAAAACACGGTTATACCGCCGTTGTATCTCACCGATCAGGCGAGACAGAGGATACTACTATCTCGCATCTGGTTGTTGCCATGAACACAGGCCAGATAAAAACAGGCTCCGTCTGCAGAACCGACAGGATATGTAAATACAACGAGCTATTGCGTATAGAAGAGTCTTTGGGCAAGAAAGCCGTTTACGGTAAAGAGATATGGCCTGCTTCGCATTCAACGCTTAAATAGCATGTATGCTTCGCAGGGCCTATTCCTACGAAGCCATACCTTATAGTTTAACCATTGGAAGGCGTAGTAGAATGGCCTGCTTCGCATTCAACGCTTAAATAGCATGTATGCTTCGCAGCGCTTATTCCTACGAAGCCATACCTTTAGTTTAACCATTGGAAGGCGTAGTAGAATGGCCAAAAAGGGGATAGCAAAAGCAGCCTTGATTTTTGCCATAATCTTAGCGATATTCCTCCCCTCTTTCGCAAAATATCAGGAACTTCGAGCCAGGAACAAGAGCCTCGAGAGACAAATAAAAACTTTGAAGGAAGAGACAAAGAGGCTCGAAAAAGAAAATGCCCGTCTCGAAACCGATATTACCTACATCGAACAAAAGGCGCGGGAAAAGATAGGCGTCATCAAAAAAGGCGAAATCGTCCTTAAAAGAAGCTCCCGCTAAAATAAGTTGCAATATTTCTTTTTTCTGCTATAATAATAGCCATATTGCGGGGTGGAGCAGCCTGGTAGCTCGTCGGGCTCATAACCCGAAGGTCGTCCGTTCGAATCGGACCCCCGCTACCAAATTTTGCTGGCGACATGGCCAGCAGCAAAATTTCTCAAAAATAGGGACAGGTCCCAATCACGGCGAAATAGACGTGCGTGGGACCTGTCCCTATTTTTTTCTTTTACCAATCACCCACAAGCAGAGGCCTGTCCCCTTGGGACCTGACCCCAATCATTATACGAATGTCTTACACAGAATAATTTTAGGGTATAAAAAAGTTACATATTTCATATTGACAATTCGTGATGTTATGGTAACATAACTATACAGTAACCTAACTATACAGTTTTACGCAAACTTTTAGAAAAGAAGATATGAAAAAACTGAAACAAATCGTATCATTACTAATCCTCGCGACATTCTCATTCAACGCCGCTGTATCGGATCTCGCATTTGGCCAATCACTTAATCACTACACCAACGTAGATAAACTTGCGCCATCTTCCGGCATTGATGATCTTACAGGGGCGCAACATAAAGATATAGCCATCATAAAACTTGCTATTGAAGCGCAGTTAATAGATCTCGTCGGCAAGGGCGTTAAGCAAATAACTGTAGACGAGCTAAAAACTTTGATTGAAAAAGCGAGTAAATATAAAAATACAATATTTAACCTCCCTGCCATAGAAATGCATCCCTTTCTTCATGAGATAGCCACTATAGGCCCTTATTGCCGCATCAAGTGCGCTATTAAGGATAGAACATATTATGCCCTGGTCCGCCTTATTAAAGATGAGAAAGGTGGATTTCCTGTCGAGGTATATACAGAAAACGAGTTCGTCAATTCATTTATGAATTTAGCCGGTCAGAGAGAGGTTGTAATAAGGCCATATGAGGTGACAGCGTATATCGAGACCGAGGCCCTCCCTAGAATCGCGGAAGGCCTTTATTCCAAATATCTTATTTCGGGTCAGGTAATGAAAGCGGATTTTGACGATCTTGCGGCCCGTGAAAGAACCCGTTACAGCGCGTATCTTGAATCTCGCCAAGCCACTATTCAGAATATATACAATACCCCTCGCGATTTAGCTGAAAGAAAAACGAAGACAGCCATTGCGGCATTCGATGGCGCAATCGAGAGGTTCGGCCAAATCGCGGATACCGCGCCGCAAGCTGATGAGAGGACTGGCGCCATATATTTCGATTTTAGCGACGATTACAGGATATTTCATATCTACCCAAGAAATCAAAAAGAATCTCTCGCGCTCCAACAGCCTATCGTGCGGGAGCTTCGAAGGCCGAAGGAGACCATCTACACCCCAGGCCTTCGTTATAAGAAATTCAAAGCGGCAGGTTTTCTTGATCGAAGAGGCGATGTAAAGATAAGAACAGGCCTGCCTAATCCGCGAGCCACCATACGCCACGAGGTAGTCGGCCACGTAAATACCGCATACTTGATCGCGGCCAATCCGGAATTGTATAAAAAGATATTGGATAGCTTCGAAAATATAGCGGAACCGCAGAAAGAAGATACCTTGCGGGAATTTATCCGCATCAGAGTAAACCCATTCTATAGAAATGGGATCCCGGACGAAAGGCTCGATAGTTTCCAGTATCCGAAATTGTCGGAACTACTCTCCAAATCGAGAGAGTGGGGCTCGCTTGAAAGGCCGGCTGATGGAAAGATGGCACATTCTGTCAATTGGGTAAGGGTCGTAGACGAACTCATTGCGCTCTGGGCTGAATTCGGATATTCGCTCGATAATATCATAAAGCCTGAGCTAAAGCCGTCAGGCCGCAGGCTTCATTCCCTTGTTAATATCTGGATAGAGGGGAATAAGCCGCTATTCGCAAGGGCGGGATATTTCGGGCAGTTGGAATCTATACTTACGAAAGATGTCTCCGGCATATCTACGATAGCATGGTGCTGGGGGCAAAGGCTTT
>Ga0156094_102_pt1 | contig 10308 bp, 9 predicted proteins | sample RifCSPlowO2_02_FD_107747 | JGI IMG/M metagenome (GOLD analysis project Ga0156094, IMG submission 107747) | Omnitrophica bacterium RIFCSPLOWO2_02_FULL_45_16 | reverse complement strand
CTTTTGAAGGAGGAAGCACTGAAAAATAATGATCAACGATGGCGTGGCCCATCTCATGGATCATAATAGAGTCCGAGATATCTTCTTCTGATGTATATATAGTCTTGCGAGCATGAATATAAAAAGACTTAAAGTTTTGCGCAACGTAAAATATTTTGTAATATTCATCGTTCAGCTCTCCCCTGTTGTCAAAAATCTTTATCATGATCTTTTTAACGCCTGGATGCATATCAAGAATATCCTGCGCTTTGTTAAACAGCATGTCCAACCTGTATGCCACCTTGCTTTCTATGTCAGTGCCATAATAGCCCTGTCCTTCACGAAAATAGAACCACCTCTTCCGTAAGTGCCTTTCGATTCCTCTTAAATCCGCTCCCGGCTTATAATATACCTTAAAATAGTTTGTTTCAAAAGAATTCCAGTCCGGAACCCGCGAAGCCGCGTTATCCGACGCCTCAGCGTAAGCGACGGATACCGGCATTACGCATAAGATAAATACGCACAAATGAAAAGCCGCGTATCTCATGTTTTAAATTTATTTAGCTCCGATTTAACGCGAGTCAACGCGGCCTTCGCTTTCGATGTGTCTAAGCTATCGATGGCAGACTCTAATTCAGAAACCGAGTTCTTGGCAGAAGTAACCACATCATTGATGTTGTGAACCATTATGTCAAGCCCTGCCGCCAGCGCCTTGATCTCATCAGTAGAGCGAAGGCGAAACGCCACCCTGAGGTTCCCCGAAGCGACTTCTCCCACGTCTTTCTCCATTCTGTAGAGAGGCCCAGCTATCCTATGAGACGTAAAGAGCGTAACGATTATAACGGCTATAACGACTATAACAATCGTGATGGCGCCGCTTAAAACGACAGCCGGTAAGATATAGTCGGCGGTATTTTTTATGACAAGTTTGCAATGTTCAAAGGTAGTGGTCACTGTTGATGTTGTCATAATATAAATAAGGAGACTGGACAATACAGAGCCGATCAGGGCCAGGGCGCAGAATTTAATAATAAACTTCCTTTGAAAATCTTTTTTTATAAAATAGTCTTTTCTTCGATTTTTGAATTCTTCATTCATGAACACCCTCCTTGTCAATCGCCGCGGTATTACTTCACTTCCGTTTTCTTCAAATTTTTTACGCTGATATCAATACTGGAATTACTCCTGAGTGTCGTCATCCATTTTTCAAACAATTCTTCCCGCTTTCGCTGAAAGATATTCTGCCGTATTGAATTTGCCGCCTTTTCAAATGATTCTATTTGCCCCTTTTCTTCTCCCAATACACGCACGACCATCCAATTGCTTCCATAGGCGATAGGCGCGCTCGTCTCTCCCTGCTTTAAGTCAAAAACTATATCCTCAATATACCGCGGCAGGTCTCCGTAAAGATACCATTTATCAGGCTCGTCCAAGACAATGTCGTCCTTGTATTTGACTTTGGTTTCATCAAAATTATCAGCGGCCTTAGAAAGTTCTTCCGCCGCTTTCTTGTTATGCAGGATTACGGTTTGGGCCAGTATTTTTTGCCGCATCCTCGCGTATTCTTTCTCTGCTTCACTATCTTTTACATCTATTTTTAGAGATAGCTCGGATAGTTTTTCATTCAAGACGCGCTTTATCAAGGCTTGCTCCCAATAATGCTGAATCTCTTTTAAGAAAGCGGCATCCTTATCGAAATTTTTATTTTGCGCCTCAAGGATCAAAAGCTTTTTTGTTATCAGATCATCCAGTATATCAAATTTGGTTTTCAGATTATCGGCTGACGCGTATTTGTTAGACAAAGACGCGCGAGCCGCTTCCTTAAAGTCGTCAACCGTTATTTCACACCCTTCCACATTGGCTATAATCCTATCGCTGCCGGCAGTTGTATTTCTGCTCCAGTATTTATGCGCCAGCAATCCTATAATAATTAGCGACGACATTAATAATATACCTATCTTTTTCTTATTATACTGCGTCATGGAAAAATCCTCCTTATTTTGCAGATCTAAAGTAAATGAGCAGTGTGCATAATTCTATCGTCATTCTGATCCCGCCCCGCGCCTATTATGAGTCATGGCGGGAGAAGAATCTCAATTGTTTAGATTCTTCGTCGTCCCGCCTAAGTAGCGGCGGGACTCCTCAGAATGACACGCACTTCTACGACTGAACTGTTACTTTAAGCACAACCTGCCTACTTCTTATAACACTGGTCTGTTACGTCCGATCAATACGCTCCGATTCCAGATAAAACCACAGGGATCGTCTTCATCAGTATCTTAAAATCAAGCCACGGCGACCAATTATCGATATATTCCAGGTCCATGTTCATCCAGTCGTCAAAACCGATCTTGTTTCTGCCCATTACCTGCCACAGGCATGTAATGCCCGGCCGCATCGAGAGCCTGCGCCTTTGCCATGGTTCATATTGTTTGACTTCTTTAGGTATGGGAGGCCGCGGCCCGACGAGGCTCATATGGCCCATAAGAACATTGAATAGCTGAGGGAGTTCATCCATGCTAAATTTACGCAATATCTTTCCCACAGGCGTAACGCGCGGGTCATTTTTAATCTTAAATATGGGCCCTTTCATCTCATTTTTGTCCGCTAACTCCGATATCCTCGCGTGAGAGCCTTTATACATAGAGCGAAATTTATAAAGCACGAACTTCCTGCCGTTTAAACCCACCCTTTTTTGAATATATAATGCCGGCCCCTTAGAAGTAGACCTGATCAGTATCACTATGAGCAAAAACAAAGGGCTCAGCAATATTAAGCCGGCCCCCGAGGCCGCGACATCAAACAGCCTTTTTAGAAAAAGCTCTCCCTCTCTTGCCGGAGTTGTATCGAAAGTAATCAGGGGAATACCGTCCAGATCCGTCTGCCGTAATTTAGAGATTTTTAGATCAAAAAGGTCCACGGCTACCGTGGCATTGATGCCTTCCGTCTCGCATATAGAAAGGTACTCTTCTATTTTATATAACTGGCTGCGCGGTATCACAAATACAACCTCGTCCACTGCCCTGCTATGTATTATAATCGGCATCTCCTCAAGGCTCGCCAAAACCTCCACGCCGCTTATTATCTTCCCGATATTAATGCGTTCATAATCCACAATACCCGCTATACGTATGCCCCATTCGGGATGGGCATCTATTTTCTGCATAAACTGAATCGCGCGTCTTCCAGTTCCAACGATAAGAATTTTTCGATAATTATATCCTTTTTTTCGCGCAAGATGCATGATAAAAAATATCGCGATTTTTTCTACAAATATAGCGAAAGCGCTTATGGCAAGAAGCATTATGAAAAAAACACGGCTTACGTATTCGAGCCTGAATAAAAATACGAATGTGCCGAATACCAGCGTTGTGAGGAGGGACGATTTAATTATTATCCAGATAACTTCGAGGACAGTCTTCGTGCGCAGAGATTTATACATTCCGTTAATATAAAGAGCAAACAACCATATGGGGACTATTATAATAAGTATGCTAAGATAGTCCCGTATCGGGGCTGTCATTTCCGCCACTACTCTCGCTGAAGGGACTATATCCAATCTATAGAGTATATGCAGCGACCGTCTCAGGAAAAATGTCAGAAAAAAAGAAAAAGAAACGACAAGCATATCAAATAATATAACAGCTTTACGAAGCGCCGTTTCTCTCTCGCGCAGCATTATCTATCGCTCCTTCATTATTATCGCCATGTATATCGTAAATAATAGCATATTCGCGGGGATATGAAAATTAAAATCAGACAGGGCGTGTAATGATAAACTCAAGACGCCGATAGAACATCCAAGCCGGTAAGAGCGCAAATTACCTTTACTAAGCCCTGTCTTTATTACGACTACAAACAGCCATAACGCGATAACAAGGCCAAGGATTCCCGTTTCACACGCTATTTGAAGATAATCGTTATGAGCGAAATTTGCCATTACGTTTAAACCTTCGGGCCTGTATTTCGGAAATCCCCATGCAAAAGTTCCTATACCGGTCCCGAAAATAAAATTATGCCTGATCATATCAATAGAGCCCTGCCAGATCTTTAGCCGCGTCGTGAAAGACGCGTCTTCAGCTCCGCTTGACGCGGCCGAAGGGCCTATCCGTTCTGATATTATATCTTTGCCGAAATAAGCCAAAGATATGACTGCCGCCGCCAGCAGTGTTAAAAAAATTACGCTTCTCATGCTGTTATTTCTCTTTCTTAAAACAATAAATACCATCGCTAAAAGTGATACGCTTAAACCTATCCACGCGCCCCGTGACTGCGCCAGGACAAAAGCGGCCACCATGATCATCAGGGCTGATACAATGAGCAATCTAAACGCTAAAGCATGCTTCTTTAACACGAAAATAACCGCCGCAGGTATCGCGAGTTCCAGATATCCGGAAAAATGATTATGATTAACGAACGTCGCGGCCATGAATCCTTCCGGATCCCACCATGAATGATCGCAGAGATTAAGATACTGTAAAATGCCATATGCCGATAATACCGCGCCCGTCATTATGACAATATACAGAAGGCGCCTCACCATGTCTCTATCAAATTCGTTTACAATCAGATAATAAAGGCCCGCGTAACAAAACAACTTAAGCAACTCATAAAAACTATCGTGTTTATAGATTGAAAAGAAGGTTGATGTAATCGCGAGCGCCCCGAACAAAAAAATAGGAATGTCAATGGCTGTGCCTCTTATCCTCGTCACTGCGTCGATGGCCGCGCCTTTTCTTCCCGTCATTGCGAGGAGTCCCGCCGCAGGCGGGACGACGAAGCAATCTCTATTATTTATCCGCCAGAGCCATATAAAGATAAGCGCGTAAGAGACGAGCAGTATTGGCGTGATGGACCATATCCTCGCCGCCCCCTTCCCTATCGGCGAAAAGACGATTATGGCAGCCATCCCGAACCAGAGTATGTTTTTGTATATCTTCTCCGTCATTTCTCTCTTACCCGCGCTTTACCCACATAAAGTTTGCCGCTCCTGTCAATCGGCCAGTTCTCCCTTTCCCCAGAGATAGAATCTCTCCGCTTGTTTCATAATATCAACAGCATCGTTCTTTGTAAATATCGTGCTGTCATATTCTACAAGTGACTTTTTTGCCAAGATGCGGCGAAGGGTGCTTAATTTTTCATCTATGCCTTTTAGCCCTAAATTCTGTTTTATAATATCCACTACCAACATATGATCGGTTTCGATTGACCTTACGCCGCTGAATTTTACCAAAAGCGCGTCAGATATCGAAATAGCGCAATGGACAGCGTTAAGCCCGACCGCATTCCAATGGCCAGATTTTTCAGCCTGAACCATAGACGCGTAAAATTCTTCCGCCTTCTTAAGGTAGTTTAAATATTGCGATTTATCCACATCGACTATTTTGGATTTTTTTGGCGTCATGCTACCATCCTTTCAAGGGGCTTGCCATATAACAGTTTATAAGACTTAAGTATTTCATTAACAAGCGGCGATTTTTTTTCATATCGCTTTTTAAACTGGCTAAGAGATAAAATATAAGGAGAAACTGCCGTATTAAAATCTATGGCGATCGTTTTGTACAAACCGTTAATGCCATCTTCAACCCTCGGCTTATCTTTCAGGTCGCCAATAATAATCAATATGTCCACATCGCTCTTCGAGGTATCAGTCTTTTTCACAATGCTGCCAAATATGGCTATCGCTTCAATCTTTGCGCCGCTCTTAAGAACGGCTTTTTTTACACGAGACACGATATTACCAACAATTTCTTTCTCTTTTTCAAAAAGTGGTGTCAATATATTCCTGACCACATAGCTTCTTTCATTGAGTTGGTAGAGATAAGACTTGCCTACTCCCTTGGCGAACACAACGCCTTCCCCAACCAGTTCTTTTAAGAATTTACTTGAGGTCGTTGGGCTTATGGCAAGCTTTTTAGCAAGCTGTCTCCCCGTCCAGCCGGTGTTCTTATCACAAAGGACCCGCAATATTCCGGCTTTCACTTTATGACCAACGATCTTATCTAAAGCATTACGTAGTTTCATACGGCCTCATTGTCCATATATGTGGACATATGTCCACTATATTGAACATAGTATACCTGATATTTTTAATTTGTCAAGCAGGCGAATTGTCATTTTTCTCTTACCCGCGCTTTACCCACATAGAGATTCCTGTCTTCATTCTTATTACCGCCGTCATTCGTGAAGGTAACGCCTAAAACTTTTACGCCGCCGTCCGTATTCACAGAAAAGGAATATTCCTTGAATTCAGCGCCATCGACGTAGGCGCTGCCGGCCCTTTCTCCATCCAGCGACACAAGCATGTAGGGATACACTCCGTCTGCCTGGCTTGCCTTAGCCTCCACGTTAATTGACGCGGAGCCTTTTGGAAAAAGCATAGCGCCATATATTGTGCCGGACCAATACATGTTTCCATCCTTATAAATATTATTCTCGGACAAGCCCGCGCCCTGCCAATCTGATTTTAAAATTACATTTGAAACGTTGGTTTTGGATGCAGAGCTTTTCAGGTTCGCTATCTTATCTACGTCTACCCATCGCTTTTTCATAACTTCAGGCATTATGCGTTCTAATAATTCAGGATCCTGGGTTTCTCGTAAAATATGAGGATAAATATACTCGGAATACCATGGTTTTTGCTTCAGGCTGTACCTAAGCCTATCGATCGCGATGCCTTTCTCGCTTTCGTTCAGGTATTTCCATGCGGACAGGCTCGAATACCCGACCGCGTAGGCGGTATTGAAGCCGTTCGGATCGTCCTCAATCGCCTTTTTAAAATTAGCGAAGGCTCTTCTAATCAATCCCATGCTTGAGGGATCTTCCAAAAAAATAGCAAGACTTATCTGCCCCTGTTTCGTAAAATATTCGGCGCATCTTGGATTTAGCCCGGACGCGCGCCCGTAATATTCTTCCGCCTTATTTAACAGCGGGATATTATTATCCTTATAGCCGCTCTGACTGAATAAGAATTCTCCGAGCCTTGCGGGGTATCGCGAATCATAGGGATCGATCTTTATGACCTCCCCCAGCCTCTTCTCGGCGTCTTTCCACATATAGCCGGCAATGAGTCTTTCCGCGGCGTCAAACCGCGCCTCCGCAATAAACGGCGCGATTATTATAATGGCCAGACATGCAAACGAGATTATTAAGAAGATATTGATGAGAGTTTTCGTCATATGGTTATCTTACCAGATATATCCCACTTGCGCTATAATTCTCTCAAATGCTGCTCGGGAAATTCGATTGGGGCGTATCCCCCCACCACCCTCAAGAAATTAGACGTAGAAGCATTGCTGTCCAAATGATGCTGTTTCCCCCTCATCTTTTTCCTCTCCCCCGAAGGGGAGAGGGCAGGGTGAGGGGGAGATAAGGGGCAGCTTTTGAAAACAAGGCCATATTTTTTTATAGATAATAGGCGGGATAAAAGAGGACATCGGTTTTGCCTGATCTGGCTGCGCCAAAATAATTCTTTGTCAGCACGACCGCCCGCTCCGGGCTGAATGAACTGATAAAACTTGCGAGGCTCTTTGAGATCTTTCCGAACGAAAATTCGGAATATTTGATCTCGATGGATATGATCCGATCGCCCTTGTGCGCCACAAAATCGACCTCGGCGCCGGCTTTCGTCCTCCAAAAATTTATCTTGTTCTCCCCCTCGCATAATTGGTTAAGCCGGACAAAGCAGGTATTCTCGACTATAGCCCCGGCGTCAGGCCGTTTTTCGGGCGGGGTCATGTTATCCATAAGGTTGTTCCTGAAACCTATGTCAAGAAAATATATCTTAGGATTCTTGGATAATTCCTTCTGCCTGTTCTTGAAGAACGGCCTCACCTCTTTGCATATAAAAGTCTCATATAGGACATTAAGATGCTTTTTTAGATTGCGGTAATCAAGTTCTGCCGTTTTGCCTAAATTCTGGAAGACCACGATCCCGCCTGTCTGTGCTGCCAGATACTGGGAAAGCAAAAAAAGGTTCCTTTCGGTCGCGAGTTCCAAAAGAGTCTTGATATCTTTCAAAATATAGTTATTATAAATGTCCGAGAGCAATTTTTTACGCTCCGTATCGGTCCCCGCCAGACAGACTGCCGGGTATCCTCCCCACACGCAATACCTATCATACTCCGCCTTAAACTCGGGAAAATACATGTCCTCGCCGTTTGGCGTTTCCGGCTCTTTTCCGTCAAATAACCAACCCAATAACTCATGGTTGCGTTGACCGTAAACCTTTTCAAGCCTCTCGTCACGGGCTCTCAGGCATTCCCCAAAATTAAACGGATAGAGAGAAAAAGTCAATATCCTCCCGACCATATACTTCCCCACCCGCGCCTTTATATCCAGCGAGGACGAGCCTGTAATAAAGACCTTTATGTTTTTTACGGTATCGTAAATGAGCTTAAGTTTTTGCCCGCCCTCCTCAACATATTGAAACTCATCAATAAACAAATAAAATTTCCCGCCGTCCTTTTCGGGCATATAGGACCGCACAAAAGCAATGGTATCCTTTTCAAACTCAAGGATAAGCTTTCTATCCTCAAAAGTAATATATTTTATATGATCCATGCCTATTTTTAGATCCGTGGACAGATAGTCCGAGATAATGCCGAATAATGTGGTCTTACCGGACTGCCTTGGCCCGATAATAGAAATGAACTCTTCTCTCTTAAGAAAAGGGATTATTTTGTCTATGATATCTCTTTTTATTGTCATTTTATCCTTACCATTATTGCTTCTATTACATTATTAGTATAGCTGACAATTCCGGAATGTCAAGGCGAAAAATCATTACTTGCGGGATTTTTGTTCTTCTGTCATCGGCTTTGCGGCTATTATTACACAACTTCTATAATCTGGAACAATTCCTTCCACGGAAGAATTGAAATATCATCAACAACTCTTCGTCTGGGAGCAAGAGAGGCGCAATACAGTTCAGCATCAGGGCATATTTCCGCGAAAGACTTCAGCCCGCGCAAAGAACCCGTGTTCGGGTTATCAGTTGCTTTGATCTCAACGGCTATAGTTCTGCCTTTCGGAGTCTCTATAATAAGGTCGACTTCTGCTTGGTTTGAACTTCCATAGAAGGAAAACTTATAATCCAATTCTTTATAATCCGTGAGACGTAATATTTCGATAATGATGAAATGTTCAAAAGCCCTGCCATAGCATGAGGTCTTCTTTTCTAGGGGAACAGCGATCTTTTTCGTAAGAGCGCGGTGGACGCCTGTGTCAAAGAAATAGAATTTTGGGTGCTTCACCAGCCGCTTTCGCGCGGATCTTGCGTATGGAAGCAATAAAAAGCCTATCAAGGTATCTTCCAAGATCTGAAAATACTCCTTCACTGTATGGTAACTCGTCCCGGTCTCACGCGCTATATTCGAATAATTAATGACATTTCCGTTCTCATCTCCGGCTAAAGTAAGAAACCGTAGAAATCCACCGAGGTTACGGACAAGCGCCTCTTCTTGTATCTCCTCTTTAAGGTACGTTTCTACATAAGCTTTTAAAGTATGTTTAGCGTCATCAATGCCATCTGATAAATAGACGCTTGGCATGGTCCCAAGATCGAGAGCTCTGTCCAAAGAAAACCCCGCGCCCAACTCAATGTGCGTTAGCGGATATAGCGAATAATTCCATGCCCTCCCGGCGAGCAGGTTTGATTTGGCCCGTTTCAGTTTCCGAGCAGACGAACCACTCATCACAAAGAAAGGAGCGTCTTTCTCCTCCATGATAGCATGCACTTCGTTAAGTAACTGCGGCACACGCTGTATCTCGTCAACAATTATATGGGTCTGGCGGCGATCTCTTGAAAGCACTTCCTCCCTAAAAATAGCGCTATTTGCGAATAACCGGATGAATTCTTCGGATTTTAGCAAGTCATAATAAAGCGTGGAGTTTGAAGGAAAGAAGGCTTTTAGGAGAGTGCTCTTTCCTGTCTGTCGCGGACCAAACAGAAAGAAACTATGCTTTTTTGGGAGTTTAATCATTCTATCTATCATGCTTCTAATTTACATGGTAAAATAGAGTTTGTCAAGAGCAAATAAAATTTATTATTTGCGGATGGTCCAGAAATCCCCCGCTAATGTCTCCATGTAGTAATATTTTAGCGTAAATAAGTATAATCCGTTTGTCATCCTGAGCCCACGTTCGCTTCGCTCAGTGTAAACTCCGGGGCGAAGGATCTAAAGGATTAGATTCTTCTCCCGCCACGACTCATAATAGGCGCGGGGCGGGATCAGAATGACGGACGGGCGCTTCTTTACGCTAACATATTACATAAACGGCGCTATTATTACAACGGCCAGATATGTAAACGAGATTATTAACCAGATA
>Ga0156094_125_pt1 | contig 10492 bp, 9 predicted proteins | sample RifCSPlowO2_02_FD_107747 | JGI IMG/M metagenome (GOLD analysis project Ga0156094, IMG submission 107747) | Omnitrophica bacterium RIFCSPLOWO2_02_FULL_45_16 | reverse complement strand
AGATATAATCACGCTCATAGAAGGATTCTTAGGCGTAGATATAACCACGCAATTCTCCTACAGCAGCGCGGTCCTTATTGTTTCCACATTCGGCGATATCACCTTAGGCGATGTCAGCGCGGACGCGGTGATTGTTTTGGCATTAGGTTTTGGTGAAGAGGTGTCAGGCGGCTCCATATTTGACGTCGGCGATATAACCGCGCATTATCTGGGGCTATTGGCAAGATATGATATTGGAACAAGCATCGCTCCTATAAATACCAATGTAGATATCTTAAGCGCATTTTCCTGGGATACAGGCAATATTTATATAAATGAGGCAAATGATATCGAACTCGGCCTGTATCTTCCTATGTTTAGCTTTGAGTCAGAGAATGGCCCCATACAAATAGGCGCTATCGGCGCATCAGTAGCCGCGAATAACGGCATAATACATATAGTGAGCGGCGGCGATATGCTGGTGAATTCCATTGTCGCGCCTAACGGCGGAGTGTTCTTAGAGACGGTTGGCGGTTCAATCTTTGCTGGAAGAGGTTGGTGCCCGGCTATATCGAGAGAGGGAGAGAACTTAGACGGGTTTGAATTTGACATATGGTTTTTATCTGACATATTTGGCGGGTTCTTCTTAATGGATGGATGGGCGGGGTTCGGAGGGCCGGATTTCTTCGCGGCTCTTCTAATCGCTCCTTCAATGACTGATACATCAGATTTACCGCCGGGCCCCCATGTTCTTGCCGGCAGTTACTCCTATTTCTCAGCGCCCACAGGAACTATCGGCGTAGGAACGCCCGAAGATATATCCGTATACAATCCGTTAGATGTATGCATACAGGTAATTAATCCTGAACAGCCGGCAGTCCCCGATGGATTTGATCCGGTAGCAGGATTAACCTTGCTTATCGGCGGAAGCTCAGCCCCTGGCTTCCTGATTGATACCGGTGACGGAAATGGTCCTTTAGGGGTGAGCGGCGCAATCAGGGGTATAGTCAGGCCCGGCGTAATTCCGATAACCTTAGCTTATCTGGAACCAGTGGCTCCGGCCCTTGACCAAACTGTCCTCAGCCCATTGTTCCCGCCGGGATACGTATTTCACGATGATACAGTCATTTGCTGTTCTCTTCTTCCGCTATATTCAGATTTACCTGTAACTAATGAAGTACCATACGAAAATTATGATCCTGCTATTCAGATCTGGCCGCCCGCTCCAGGAGCCGCCCCCGCCGCAGCCGCAGACTTTACTAACTGGCTGCTTCTCATAGAGGAGCTCACCCGCGGCAGGAATGATATATATGAATCAATTCACAACATAAGGCTGGCCCAGATCGTCACTCCTCGGCTGCCGTATTTCTACTTCTACCATCCGCTGACGCCGTATGATATGGCCGCCTTTGACGCGATGGCGCTGAATGCCGCCGCGTATCAGATGTTTATCGACGGCACCATAAATCTGCTGGGCCATGAAGGCCTTTTGCCTCTATTCGAGGAATTTAATAAGAAATATAAGAAATAAGCCGGTATATTTTTCTATAAAGTATGGGCAAGCTAAAAACTTGCCCTTATTTTTTTAAGTTTTTATGGCAAATTAGCGGGTTTGAGTGTATATTATTAGTTAACATGATAGAGGAGGGTAACATGAAGAGATATATGACAATTTTATTTTTACTGTTTCTCGCCGCAGGATGCTGCAGGGCGCCCGAACAGAAAGACGTGCTCGCCAGGGTGAACAATTACGAGATTACAAAAGAAGAGTTTGCCGACGAGTTTAAGGCTTCCCGCTTCAGCAAGTCTGACAGCCCGGACGCAAGAAAAGAATTTCTGGAAACCCTGATAAACCGGAAACTCATACTGCAGGAAGCCCAGGCCGGAAGGCTGGACAGGGACGCGAACTTCCTGAAGGCGATACAGCGCTTTTGGGAGCAGTCCTTGTTGAAGCTCGCTATCGAAAGAAAGGTCAATGAGATAGCCGCTTCCTCGTCGATGAGCGACCGCGGGGTAAAAGAGGCCGAAGAACGCCTCTTGAATGATTGGATCGCCGCTTTAAAGAAGAAGGCGGATATATCCGTTAACTATAATAAATTATAGAAAAGTAAAGGAGCGATATATGAATAAATCTTACGGTGCAAATAGGCGCAAGCGCAGGATACTTTTCATTGACAAGAAATTTCAGGCCAATTTTATCGTTAACTTTTGTTCCCTGGTCGCGGCAGGCGGATTGATAACGATAGCCATTCTCTATCTTTTTACGATGAATACCAGCACCGTCTCCATCGTCAATTCGCGCGTTATCGTAAAGACAACCGCGGATTTTCTCCTGCCGCTGCTGGTCCAGACCGTAGCCGTCGTCATGATAATAATAGGCCTGGCTGCTGTGGCGGTGACGCTTCTCGTATCACACAGGATTGCCGGCCCTCTATACAGGCTTAAGAAGGTGATAAATTCACTCGGGGAAGGGGATTTTTCCGAAGATTTCAGGATCCGCGGCAAGGACCAGCTGCAGGACGTCGCCGAAACCTTCAATAAGATGATAATCAAATTAAGAGGGAAGCTGAAGGATATTGAAAAGGACGTGCGCGACATCAAGGACAAGGCGAATAATATCTCTGAAGACGACATTGTGGAGCACAAAAAATTAATACTAAAGGAGCTTAAAAATATATTTTTGGAGATGGAGAAGCAGTCCCATTATTTTAAATTATAAATGCCATACATAAAAAAGATCTGCGCCGCGTTGATTTTGTTATCGGCCGTTTTATTAAACGTAGGCCTGTCTTGGGCCTTTGAAGACGGATTCGGTTCGGCGAAAAAGATATACGGCGAGCATCTATCGGTATATTGCGCGCCGGAATCGGATATAGCGGGCCTTGACCGCAGGCTCAATATAAGGACTTCGGATAAGGTCCTGGCCCGCAAGTCCGCAAAAATGGCGGACTCGCCAGAAAAAGAGCTTTCCGACTCACTCGACACCCTCTTCTTGCGGGTCTCGGACATAATGGACATGCATCTTTACAGCCTTCAGGTCAATATCAAACTTTGCCGTGACGATGCCCAGCTTAATTCCATATATAATAACCTTTTCAAGGCGAGCCTTGGCGGAAGGCGCTCCTTCTACGTGTTTAGCTTTAATACCATTTATATATCCATAGAAGGTTTCAGTAAAGAGATAATAGGGCATGAGATGGCGCACGCAATAATATGCCATTACTTCGCGGTCCCGCCCCCAGTGAAGATCCAGGAAGTGCTGGCGATGTACGTCGAGCACAATCTCCGTCGCGCAGGGCAGTAAACCATTCGGGCAGCCTCTGTTAAAGTTTTGCCTTGATTTTACAAGCGGCTTGTGTTAGGATAGCCTAAAATCAAGAGGAATTATACATTTATTATGCTGCAACAGCAGGATTTGATGGAGAAGATAGTCTCGCTTTGTAAAAGGCGGGGCTTTATATTTCAGTCGAGCGAAATATATGGGGGCCTTGCGAGCACATGGGACTATGGGCCGCTTGGAGTTGAGTTCAAGAGGAACCTCAAAGAGGCATGGTGGCGTTCGAACGTTTTTGAACGCGACGATATCGAAGGCCTCGATGCCTCAATCCTCATGCATCCTTCCGTATGGATGGCCTCCGGCCATGTTTCAAGCTTCGAAGATACACTTGTTGATTGTAAATCCTGCAAAAAGCGGTTCAAGATAGAATATATCGGCTCAAAAAATAAATGTCCTGAATGCGGCGGCGAGATTACCGCGGCGCGTCAATTCAGCCTCATGTTAAAAACCCACATTGGCCCGGTGGAGGAGGCAGGCAGTCTTACGTATTTAAGGCCCGAAACAGCCCAAGGCATCTTCGTTAACTTCCAGAACGTCGTAAATTCTACGCGCAGAAAAATCCCCTTCGGCATAGCTCAAATAGGGAAATCCTTCAGGAATGAAGTTACCACAGGAAACTATACATTCCGCTCAAGAGAGTTCGAACAAATGGAGATAGAATTTTTTGTCAAACCGGGCACGGATGAAGAGTGGTATGCTATATGGGTCGATGAAAGATTTGATTGGTATACGCGGTTCGGAATGAAGAAAGAGAATCTAAGAAAACGCCGGCATGAAAAAACAGAGCTCGCTCATTACGCGAAGGCCTGCACGGACATCGAATACCAATTTCCGTTCGGCTGGTCTGAGCTCGAGGGTATCGCGAATAGAACAGACTTTGATCTGAAACAGCATATGAAATTGAGCGGCCAAACGTTAGAATACTTTGACGATGAGACGAAGGAAAGATACGTGCCATACGTCATCGAACCGTCAGGCGGTATCGACCGGTCGATCCTCGCGTTTCTGGTAGATTCTTATAAGGAAGAAAAAGTGAGGGATGAGAAGAGAGTCAGCCTTAGCCTTCATAAAAAGCTCGCCCCGATAAAAGCAGCGGTGCTGCCGCTTTTGAGGAACAGGCCTGATATAGTTGAATTAGCGAAAACGTTAGCGGATGATTTAAGAAAAGAACGCAAGGTCATGTATGATGATACGGCATCTATCGGAAGATTATACAGGCGGCAGGATGAAATAGGCACGCCTTATTGTATTACGGTTGATGTCGATAGCCTGACTGACAGAAAAGTGACCGTCCGCGACAGAGACACCATGGCGCAGGATCGCGTAGAGGCCGCGAACGTAAAAAGATATTTGGCAGATAGATTACAGTAAGGAAAGGTCCTTCGGCTGCTCCGATTTGTCGCAGCCTCAGGATCAAATTTTCTTCGAAAATTTGAAAGGAGTGGCAGTTTAGATGGGCGGTAAGGGAAAGAAGCGCGTGTATTTCTTTGGCGGCGGGAAGGCTGAAGGCGATGAATCGATGAAAAATCTTCTCGGAGGCAAGGGGGCTAATTTAGCCGAAATGGCGGGTCATCCAAAATTAAAATTACCGGTTCCTCCGGGATTTACGATAACGACTGAAATATGCGTCTATTATTACAAAAATAATAAGACATATCCAAAGGGATTAACCGAAGATGTCAATGAGGCATTGGCGCGCGTAGAAAAATTAATGGGTAAGAAATTCGGCGATCCCGACAACCCGCTTTTAGTTTCAGTAAGATCCGGCGCGAGAAAATCCATGCCCGGTATGATGGAGACGGTGTTGAATGTAGGCCTTACTGAGAAGACTATACCAGGCCTCATAAGGCTTACCGGCAATGAAAGATTTGTATATGATGCCTACAGGCGCCTCATCATGATGTATTCAGACGTTGTCATGGAAAAGGCTGCGGGCATAGAGCCTGACGGCGGCGACATGGGTATTCGCAAGCAGCTTGAGAAGATAATGGCAGCCATGAAGAAAGAAAAAGGAGCGGCGCTTGATACGGACCTGAACGCGGCTGACTTTAAGAAATTATGCTGTAAGTTTAAAGAGAAGGTGAAAGAAGTGTTGGGTAAACCTTTCCCTGACGAGCATAACGAACAGCTATGGGGCGGCATCGGCGCGGTTTTTGCGTCATGGAACGGAAAGCGCGCGATTTCATACCGCAGGATAGAGGGCATTCCGGATGAGTGGGGAACAGCCGTAACCGTTCAGACGATGGTGTTCGGGAATATGGGCGGCGACTGCGCGACAGGCGTTGCGTTTACCCGTAACCCTGGTAACGGAGAAGGCAGGTTCTATGGCGAGTACCTCGTTAACGCGCAAGGCGAGGACGTTGTCGCCGGCATACGGACCCCTGCCCCGATAAATTCATATTCCCAAAGCGAGCACAATAAAAATCTCGTGACGCTGGAAAAAGGAATGCCGGAACTTTACAGAAGACTCCACGATACACAGTTAAAATTAGAGAAGCATTATCATGATATGCAGGATATAGAATTCACTATTGAAAAAGGCAAACTCTTTATGCTGCAATGCCGTGTCGGAAAGCGCAATGGCCCTGCGGCAGTGCGCATGGCGGTTGATATGTATAAAGAGAAGCTTATCAGTAAAGAAACCGCGATCTCGAGAGTAACGCCTGCCCAGCTTGATGAACTGCTGCATCCTGTCATTGACCCCAAAGATGAGAAAAAAAATACTCCGATTGCCAAAGGCCTTCCGGCAGGCCCTGGCGGCGCGAACGGTATGGTAGTATTTACGGCTGAGGACGCTGTCGAATGGGCCAAAGAAGGCAAGAAAGTCATTCTCGTGCGCGAAGAGACAAACCCGGAGGACATTGAAGGCATGCGCGCGGCTCAGGCTATTCTTACGGCGCGGGGCGGCATGACATCGCACGCGGCTCTGGTTGCGCGCGGATGGGGTAAATGCTGCATCGTCGGTTGCGGCAATTTGCGTATCGAAGCCGCAAATAAGATCATGACGATTGGCGGTAAAATTTATAAAGAAGGCGATTGGATAACCTTAAACGGCACCAAAGGCGCTGTCTATGGCGGCAGGCTTGCAATGATGGACGCGCCCGAGGATGACGAGACCATGTTTTCATTCCTGAAATTGTGCGACTCTCTTCGCAGGTTAGGCGTGCGGACAAACGCGGACACGCCGGAAGACGCGAGAAAGGCAAGGTTGTATGGCGCCGAAGGCATAGGCCTGTTCCGCACAGAGCACATGTTCTACGGAAAGAACTCAGATAAACCGCTATTTCTTTTGCGTAAGATGATCATCGCGAGGGCTGAGACTGAAAGAAGAAAAGCGTTGGATGAACTATTCCCGTTCGTAAAATCGGATATAAAAGTGACGCTTGAAGCGATGGGGGGGTATCCTGTGACGATCAGGCTGCTTGATCCTCCGCTTCACGAGTTCATACCGCAGGAAGAAGCGCAGAAGGAAGAGCTTGCGAAAGCCGCGGGGATAACACTCGAAGAATTTGCTTCGAGGGCGGCCGCCCTTCATGAGAATAACCCGATGATGGGCCACCGCGGCGTGCGCTTAGGCGTCACATACCCTGAAGTTACGGAGATGCAGGTCCGCGCAATATTAGAATCAGCGGCGGAATTATTAAAGGCCGGCAAAAAACCTTCGCCTGAAATAATGGTCCCCGTTGTTTGCGCTACAAAGGAGCTCGATAACCAGAAAGTGATCGTTGAAAAAATCCACGCCGAAGTATGTAAAAAATACGGTTTGAAGAAGATCCCTTACACGTACGGCACAATGATAGAGATCCCTAGGGCCGCTTTAGTTGCTGATAAACTGGCAGAGACTGCGGAATTCTTCTCGTTCGGCACTAATGACCTTACGCAGATGGGCCTCGGTTTTTCAAGGGACGATATTGGTTCATTCCTGCCGGATTATTTGAAGAAAGGGATATTGCCGGCCGATCCGTTCCAGACGATCGACCAGGGCGGTATCGGCCAATTGATCGAGATTGGCATCCAGCGCGGCCGCAAGACGAGAAAAGATTTAAAAGTCGGTATCTGCGGAGAACACGGCGGCGATCCGGAAAGCGTAAAATTCTGTCACAAGGCAGGAATGGATTATGTGAGCTGTTCGCCGTTCAGAGTGCCGATAGCGCGCCTTGCGGCGGCGCAGGCAGCGGTGGATGATAAGAAAAAATAACTTGTAGTCACGGTTACAAAGTCACAAGGTCACAAGGTCACAACGTCACAAGGTCACAAAGTCACACGTAAAAGCTTTTACTTGTGACGTGGTGACATGGTGACTTGGTGACGTGGTGATCACACATCGTACAACCGGAGAACTATGGATCCTATCAGGCTGTATTTAAAAGACATAAAGAACTTGCCGCTTCTGACTGCCAAGGAAGAAATCGACCTGGCTAAAAAGATCAAGAGGGGCGACAAGGCGGCGCGGCACAAGATGATTCAATCGAATCTTAGGCTTGTCATAAACATTGCGAAGCGCTATTCAGGACTAGGCGTATCGATGTTAGACCTGATTGAAGAAGGTAATCTCGGCTTGATGAAGGCAGTCGAGAAATTTAACCCGGCAAAGGGCTATAGATTCTCGACCTACGCCGCGTGGTGGATCAGGCAGTATATCTCAAGAGCCATCGCTAACCAGGGCAAGACCGTGCGTATCCCCGTATACATTACAGAGATGATGGTGCGTTTCAAAAAAGTTACGGAACATCTTTCAAACGCCTTGAAGAGAAAGCCGCGGCTTAGCGAGATATCGAAGAGGATGAGGCTTCCGATGAAGCGGATAAAACTTCTAAATAAGATGATGACCGGCATATCGAGCCTCAATGCCCCTGTCGGCGCCGAAGGCACCACGGAATTCATGAATCTGATCGAGGATGAAAGCATAATCTCCGCTGTCGATGGCCTCTCGAGCTTCCTGATGCAGGAGAGGATCAAGGGGCTGCTCAGCAAGATGTCGAAGCGGGAGAGAAAGATATTGAGCCTTAGATTTGGGTTGAAGGATAGCATCCCTCACACATTGAGGGACACGGCGAAATATTTTAGTATAACCAGAGAAAGGGTGAGGCAGATCGAGAGCGCGGCAATGAAGAAAATCCGCGAGATGATGATCCAGCAGGAGAAGGAGAGCCCCAGTATTTTTCACAAAGAAAAAGCGAGAAGAATATGATCGAGTTAAAAAAATATATACGCGATATACCGAATTTCCCTAAGCAGGGCATTGTCTTTAAAGATATAACGCCTCTTCTAAAAGACAGCAAGGCCTTTGCCGATGCTGTGGATAGAATAGCCGATGAATATAAGGATAAGAAAGTTGATGTCATTTTAAGCGTTGAGGCAAGAGGCTTTATATTCGGCGCGGCTGTCGCGTATAAGATGGGCGTTGGCTTAGCGCCTGTGCGTAAGCCGGGCAAACTGCCTCACAGGACGCATAGCGTAACGTATGACCTCGAATACGGAAAAGACACTTTACAGATACATCAGGACGCGTTCTCAAAGGGCGCAAAGATATTGATTGTCGACGATCTTCTGGCTACGGGCGGGACTACACAGGCGGTTGCGAGTCTTGTTGAGCGGATGGGCGGCGAGATCGCGGGGATAGCTTTTGTGATAGAACTGCTTCCGCTAAAGGGGCGTGAGAAGCTGAAGAAATTTCAGGTCACATCTTTGATAAAGGATGAGTATTGTTAAAGGGTAAGGTCACCACGTCACCAGGTCACAAGGTCACACGTAAAAGCTTTTACTTGTGACATGGTGACGTGGTGACGTAATTGCCTGATATTAGCCGCCCCTGTAGCTCAGCTGGATAGAGCACAGGTTTCCTAAACCTGGTGTCGCCCGTTCGACTCGGGCCAGGGGCGCCATCGTAACATAGAGACTAAGAAAGGTTACCACGACACAAGGTCACCATGTCACAGGAAAAGGGATACAAGAAGTTAATCGTTTGGCGGAAAGCGGATGAGCTTGCCTATCAGGTATATGTAGAGACCAAAAAATTTCCAAAAGACGAAGTGTACGGAATAACGTCTCAGCTTAGAAGGGCAGCATTTTCTGTGCCGACCAACATAGTTGAAGGTACGGGTAGACAGGGCAGAAATGAGATGAAACAGTTTACCAATATTGCTCTTGGCTCTTTAGCTGAGACGGAGTATTTGTTAGAGTTTTGTTTGCGCTTAAAATATCTGAGTGTTGAAGCCTACGACAAGCTGGAATCTTTAAGAAAAGAAGTCGGTGGATTACTATGGAATTTCTACAAAAGTTTTTAACTGGTGACTTGGTGACTTGGTGACTTGGTGTCTTGGTGTCTTGGTGTCTTGGTGACCAAGGAGTTTTAGACTTGTGATCGACTTGCACACACATACGCTTTTATCAGATGGCGAGCTATTGCCGAGCGAACTTGTAAGACGGGCGCAGGTTATAGGCTACACCGCGATTGCGCTCACCGACCATGTCGACTCATCGAATATCGATTTTGTCCTGCCGCGTATCGTGAAGGTTTCCAAAATATTAAATAAGGAGTGGGAAATATTCGTGATACCGGGCGTTGAGATTACGCACGCGCCGGTTAAAGAGATTCCCAAACTTGTTAAATTTGCGAGAAAAAACGGCGCTAAGGTTATTGTTGTTCACGGGGAAACAGCGGCAGAGCCGGTCATTCCCGGCACTAACAAAGCCGCTATGGATGCCGCCTGCGATATATTGGCTCATCCGGGGATGATCAAAAAAGAAGATGTCAGGTTAGCGGTCGAGAGAGGAGTGGCGTTAGAGATAACCGCGCGCAAAAATCACTCCTCAATGAACGGCCATGTGCTGGAGATGGCTTTAGTCTTTGGGGCAAAGCTGATTCTTAATACTGACGCACATTCTCCGGATGACCTGATTTCGGATAAAGACGCGAATAAATTCCTAACCGCTCTTGGCCTGAGCCCAGATGAGATAAAAGCCATATTCCGCAATTCAGAAGATATAGTAACACATTTAAAGACAAGACAGAAATAAATAGCGGTTAGATTCCTATTGACAAAAGTTAGTTTTATGGTATACTTTTTGTCGAGTATCAGTGCGCCTATGTTACCATAGATGACTTAAATCTTGGCAAAGAAGGAGGGATGAACTATAGACAGCCTAAGGTTATCAAAACGTGGTAATCATAGA
>Ga0156094_178_pt1 | contig 10727 bp, 11 predicted proteins | sample RifCSPlowO2_02_FD_107747 | JGI IMG/M metagenome (GOLD analysis project Ga0156094, IMG submission 107747) | Omnitrophica bacterium RIFCSPLOWO2_02_FULL_45_16 | reverse complement strand
CTGCGTAAATAGCCGACTCATCCCGTGACGCGAGAACGCGCAGGAAGGCTTCTCCATCGCCTTTTAATATTTTATGAGACAATTCTAAGCTTGCGCCGATATTTTTATTCTTCAGTCCATCTTTAAGTTTAAACGATATCGTATCCTTATCGGTGAGTCTTGCGTCCGCGCCAAAAACTATTTGCTTCATCTTCTTATTTTCATATTCTATTTCAAAAATTAAACCCACATCTCTCTTCAGATTCCATCTGCCGAATAGAGCAACGGTCTTTTTTATCGGCTCTGTTCGATTAGTTAGGCCTATTCCTAATTCATATTCAATATAGCCTTCTTTGAAGATACCGGCGCTTGTTTTGAAATCGAATACGGAACCCGTGCCTTTGCTTAACACATAAGATACGCGCGCTTTATCTTTTATATCCCAATAGCCCTTAAGTGTCAGCGTATGAGTTTGTCTCTTTTTTCTTATGAGCTGGGCCTTTTCGTATTGATATATGATCTGGTGATTCTTATTAATTTCCCATACGCCGTTGAACGTAAGGATATCGTATCTGCCTTCTTCCTTTTTTATATGAAAGGATAGGCGGTTGTTTTCGTCCGCTTTCCACCAACCGCCGAGATTCACGACATATGTTGATTGTGTATTTTCTTTTGTCGTAGTCGTGAGGGCAAATATTAGAGAATTTTCATGGACGTCTAAAATTTCTCCCTGCAAAGTTATCTGATCGCCAAGCGTCTGGCGGCTTAATTTGTCCAAGGTAAAGCGTAACTCATGATTATCCGTTAATGACCATTCGCCTTTAAGCTTGATTTGGTGGGGTATATTATCATCTTCTGAAAGAGGCGCTTGCCCCGCATCCGAACGAAGTGAGTGGTGCGGGACTTGCCCCGCATCCGAACGAAGTGAGTGGTACGGGGCTTTTATATGGTAGGATAGATTATTAAATTTATCCGTTTTAAACCGGCCGTCTATGACTTTTCGGAATTTCGGAAGATCGCTTTTCTTGCCGTAGCCGTCAAGCACGAATCTATTATACGGATCTATTTCGTATCGTATCTTTTCCATTTGTTCATAAGCATTTGGGGCAACAGGCGCCTCTATTACCTCTTCATCCTTTTTACGATCTGCCTGACATGATATTTGGCCTCGAAGGCTTCGATCGCTTCAACGATCAAGAGAATAGCCAAAAGCAGCAGTATACCGCCGATAACCCCTATCAGGCTGAATTTATGCCGCATGATGACCATAAGTAACGCCCACGACGTCATTACCAGCATGAATATCATCGGCGCTATTACAAACCAGATGGGCTTGCCTTTTTTCTTCAGCCAAACGGCAGCCACCATCAGCGCTAAACCTGCCAACAGCTGGTTAGTGGCTCCGAAGACAGGCCAGATGATCTTCCATGCGGGAACGATAGCTCCGCTCGAATCTTTAAGGCTGATCAGGACAAAGATGGCCGGCAGGCACAAGGTTACGGCTGTAGCCAGATATCTGGTATTCTTGCCTTCCATGCCAAAGAACTCCTGCAGAATATACCGCGCCAACCTGGTAGCGGTATCGAGGGTGGTTAATATAAATGTTGATAAGGCTAATATTCCGAAAGAATTACCATATTTTGCCGGAATACCAAATACAGAAAAAAACCTGGCCATGCCGGCTCCGTAAACGACCAGAGGCGCCCTCTTAATCAACGGGTCGCCTACGTCGATCATCATAATAGTGCTCAGGGCAATCACCGCGACTAACCCTTCCACCAGCATTGCCCCATAGCCTATCGGCAGGGCGCTGGTATCTTTCTTAATTTGTTTAGAGGACGTTCCGCTCGCCACGATCGAATGAAACCCGCTGATGGCGCCGCAAGCCACGGTTACAAATAGAAACGGGAACATTGGGCCTATATCAGGCGAGGCCCAACTGGTAAAAGCGGGATACTTCAAGGGCAAACCTCCAAAAACTATTCCTACAAATCCGACCAGGATGGAAGAGTAGAGCAAAAAGCTTGAGAGGTAATCCCTTGGCTGCAGCAGCATCCAGACCGGAGCAACGGAAGCAATAAAGCAATAGACGATCAACGCAATGGCCCATGTTTTTGTCGAATCACCGCATAAAATCGGAACATTATTGAGGGGCATTTGCTGGCCCAGCCAGACGGAGAAGAATAGCAAAGATACGAATATCCCTGTGGCCCAGGAAAGCGGCATCTTCAAACGGTAAAGCGATATTCCAAACCCAATAGCCAGCAGCATGAATAAGATGGAAGAAGTGGCTACCCCGCCGTCAGCTTTGAAAGTCGCGGCAGTCAGATCCGTAAATACGGTCAGCACATATACCAGCGTCAGCCAGATAAATACCAACATTAGCCGGTATGCTCGAGCGGACATATAGACATTAACAACCTCGGCAATGGATTTGGCCCGGTTACGCACGGATATCACCAGGCTGACGAAATCGTGCATGCCGCCGATAAGAACAGAGCCGAGGACAACCCATAGCCAAACCGGCAGCCAGCCAAACGCCAGGCCGGCAATGATCGGGCCCAAGACCGGCCCGGCGCCGGCGATGGACGAAAAATGGTGGCCGAACAATATCGGCCCGGGGGTCGGCACGTAGTCTACTCCGTCGTACATGGTATGTGAAGGAGCGCGATTCCTGTCATCCAGCTCAAAGAGCCGCGCCAGGAATTTACCATATTTTATATAAGCCAGCGCAAAAAGAAGGCAGGCGCCGATAAAGATAACGGTAATCATGGATGTGCCCCTAATTTAAAAGGATTTATAATGGAAATCTTTTGTTATGCAGTAGACGTATACGGTCATGAGGTAATTATATCACAAACCCCGGCAGAGCGGCACGTTTTAGGATAGCGCGAATTGACTACAGTGCCGCCCTATTATATATTCTTTTTCTGCTGGGATTGATGCCTTCTGCGGACTTTATCAAACACTTCTTTATTGATAGCTTGCCGGTCAACCGGTTTGCCTTCAGCTTTAAGTTTTTTGACCATCGCCTTCACCATGGCTCGCTTAATTTTCTTCTGACCTGATACACTCTTTTTTCTTTTGCCGAACCCGCACCAATCTTTGTAAATCCCCATTATAAATCTCCTATATTGATTTTGGTGCCATCCTATTTGGGGACACCCTAGAATATAGGGTGTCCCTTTGTGGGCTGGCACTTTCTGGTTATATTTGTTTTTTTATTATATCAGGTTTCATGAAATGTGTCACTTTGAGTTTTTGGAAGACTCGGGAAGACTGATTTTGGGATTTTGGCGCCGTCCTATTTGGGCTTGCGCTTTCTGAATATTTTCTGAAATAAAGTCTTTAGAACTGCTTAAAACCTATTATGCGGCGCGGCTTTTCTGGCGGCGGAGCCATGAGTTGGCGTATCGCTTCAAAGATGCCTTGTATTTCCATGTCATGTTTTTCGGTCTTTCGTTCGAGTTGGTTAAGTTTATGGGCAAGTTCTTTATGGGTCGAAAGGATCTGTCTTAATTTCACGAACGCTCGCATAATAGCTATATTGACCTTAATAGCACGTTCGCTATTAAGTACGCTTGAAAGCATCGCGACGCCTTGTTCTGTAAAAGCGTACGGTAGATATCGTGATCCGCCTCTACCTGAGGCCGTAAACCCCAACGACACATTTGAGATCTCAAATTGTGATCTCAAAGATTGCATCTCTTCTAATGTTAGCTGAAACATAAAATCCTTCGGGAATCTTTCTATATTACGCTTAACTGCTTGGATAAGAATTCTTGTTTCTACATTATAAAGTTTTGCCAGATGTTGACTTATCATAACTTTATGCCCTCGAATCAAATAAATTTTATTCTCTACAGCCTCCGGTGGTATTAAATCCTGCATATTTGCCTCTCTTTCTGCCTATATAGGCGCTATATCCCCCTATACTATAAGACGGAAAAAGTGGCAAAATTGTTGCAGATTATTTTAAAATAGTTTATCGGGAAGAGTTAGAAAGGAATTAAGGCCGGAGGATATATTAAATGTGATTAAGGGGACGATTCTATTAATTTTTATTATGCTTCCAGGGAGAGAGGCAAGGAATCCAGCGCCTGACATTCTTTTTATATTCCAGATAATCATTGCCGAACCGTTTCGTAAGCCCATGCTCTTCGAACAAAATAAAATAAATCGTACTCATACCCCAGAAAGTGACACACCAAAACAAAACAGGAAGCGATCCGAAAAAGATAGCCTCACCCAACAAAATCAAAATAACAGAAAAAAGCATAGGATTTCTCACGTAGCAATAAGGGCCTCTCACTACAAAATGTTTAGGGGGCGCCCACGGAGCAGGTGTGCCATCACCGGCCGTTACAAACAATGAAACAGTTTTAATCGCAAGGGAAATCCCTGCAAAAGAAAAAAAGAAAGCGGCTCCAAAAATAATCCAAGCTTGCGGAAACTCAACCCCACAAAGAAAATGAAACGACCGAGTAGAATATAGAATAAGGCCGGGAATCAGTATTAGCACTGATCCCGGTAAAAGAATAATGGCCTTAACAAGTTCCGCACTTTTCTTCATTTTTTCCACATTAAATAATATTCGTTAGCCATACAATTCGGAAAAGCAAATTTTTCTTAAGTTTGAATCCCCGACCCGTCAAAAGCCTCAAACCTCTTCTTTGGTTTTGCTATTCTCATCAATAAAATACAAATCCGTATAAGTATCTTTTAATAACGTTCTCATATAGCCTCTTTATCTTGCCACCAAATTAGCTACTGAAATTCCCAATGCATCGGAAATTTTTTCTAATGTTTCGAGATCCGGATAATGTTTTCCTAGTTCTATTCTTGTGATATTAGGTCTTTCTATGCCGGTTTTAATTGCCAACTCATTTTGAGTAAGCTTATTAGCTTTTCTGATTTTTTTTATTCTATTTCCGATTTCCTGCGGAGTAATTCGCTCTATAGTTTTATCCTTAAAATATTCATAACTCTTTTCGCATTTACTCAATACAAAATCCCATGGGATAGAATATTCCTTCCCGGATTCTAAATAAACGGTAAAATAGTAAGAATCTTTATCTATCACGGTGTTTTTTATTTTTGAGCCATCGTCTTCTGTAATATCAGCTCTTTTAAGAAAATAAACCTTACCATTCTTGAAAGTAGAGGAAAACACTTTCTCCTCTTGTATATAATCTATCTTCTCAAATCTCTTATCCATATCTAACTCCAGCAATTCATTCAATTCTGATATCGTTTCGATTGCTTCTTCTTTGTTTTTTGGTGCTCTAATAAAACCATATACTGACAAGTTTCTTAATATCTCTTTCGCCTCTTTTGTCGGTTGTAAATGATCAAGCACGAGTAGAAGGACAGGAATATTAATCTTATGTCTTTTTACATAAAAAATAATTCTTTCAAGCTCTGCTTCGGGAACCTGCATATCAAGAATAAGCGCTTCGAGCTGCGGGCCCTTTCTTTTCAATATTTTATTTAAAGTAGCCGGCTTACCCAGGGTGCCGAATCTGATATTCTTATCGACTACATACTTACGGAAATTATTCGTAAGATTCTTATTTCTTGAGGCCAACAGAATATCGTGTTTCATGGTACCCACCCCCCTCATTTTAAGTATCCACCCTTTTTAAGCGCGGTTCGTAATTTTCTATTTATAATCAATTTTGTATCCATAGGTCTTTGGTGCTCTATATCGAATCGACCTAATTCTTTTCCATTATAAGAAACATGCACATGGTAAGGCGGATGATCTGCAACCAATGTTCTAAATTCAAAGCCATCTACTCGTTTTATGCCCATTAAATAAATCCTATTATTAGACCTCTTCTTAGAGCCATTATAAATGTATCACACTTGATACATTTTGTCAAGGTCAGAAAACTATCTTTTTTCTTGTTAATTAAGTGCGGTCATTCTCTACGGAATGGCATTTTGTGGATTGCTCGCAATCCCCTTGGCTCTATTATACAATTCCTGTATGCTTAGTTGGTCGTTTCCCGGCTCCTGAGATATCCTGTACATCTCCGGTAGATATTTTTTGTAATCTTGGTGAGTATTTACCAATTCCTCCATCTGTTTTTTAATGTCCTGATCTACAAACCACTCTTCCTCCGGATTCTCAACTTCTCTGATTCTCGGCTTCCAGAGTAACCACGTCCCATTTATCTGCCGGACATCCCAATATCCCTCGAAATATTTATATATTATCTCGTTGTCAACCAAGTCCTTGGTGGATAATTTGACGTTTATTCTATTGTCGATTTTTTTATCGGGCTTAATATAGACTATGGTCGTATCGAGAAGCGGTCGGTAGCCATATGACCATTGCTCAAAGCTGTACCCTCTGATAAAATTGTCGGACAGAAGCTCAAAGGCCTTTTCCAGTCTACGGATCTTGAGATAGTTGTAAAAAGCCCTTACCGTTTCGAGCGCGTTTTTATTAGGCTGGAAGACGGTCTTTTTCACATCTTTGAGCGAGTCTTTCGAGGTAGACATTTGGCGACATTTTTCTCTTATGGAATCCGAGGTGATCGCTGTGCCCAGACCTCCCAATAATAATCCCGCGGTATTAATACCGACAACATCTCCGGAGATATTCACCATCGGACCGCCACTTATCCCGGGAACAAAAGTCATGTCCGTATTAAGATAAAGGACGTCATTTTTCTTATCCTTGATGAATCTTGAAAATGATCCCCGAGTAACCGACGCTTCGCCGGGAAGGCTTCCCCCGAGTGGATATCCTATGGAGAAAACCTCTTCCGCTGGGCTTATTGCATCAAGACGCGCCAGCTTTAGCACCGGTAGCTCTTTACTGATTTTAATAACCGCGAGGTCTGCGTCCTTATCTGCCATAATAACCTGGCCTGTTTCAAAAGTATTGTCCGGTAATACTATCTTTGGACTTGGCTCAGATTCAATCACATGAAAATTAGTCAGAATCAGACCGCCCTTACTGATCGCGAATCCTGACCCTTCAGACTCTCCGCCAACTACACGGACCACTGATCGTCGCACTTTCTCCACGGCTTCTTTTTCGGTGCACGCTATCTTCCTCGGGCCGCCGAGCTTATTTTCTATCTTTTGGATTCGATCGGATAATCTTGAGACCTCATAGCCTGTGTATGCAACTGCGCCAACGAGAAAAATAGTTAGGAACGCTTTAAGAAAGTTTTTCATTTGTCGGCTTCTCCTTAAACAAAAACCTCCGTAGGCCATAAGATATTATGACTAACGAAGGTTTTACTTTTTTTCCTGCGCGTGAAACGAGCCACTTATGAAACCCAATCTAAACTGGTGCTAAAATATGTTATCGGTTCTAAACTACAGAGCCGTATATAATTTCAAGAGACAAAAAACCTTCTTAGGCTATAACTACACCTTTGAAGGTTTTACTTTATTAGAGTCCGGGATTTATTCCTTCCAACTCGGGACTTTCCTTAGCTGTGGATGCAAGTATAGCACGGATTTGTGCTTTGTCAATGTCATGTTTGTTTCAAAATAACAGCTAATTAACTAATCTTGGATTTTCAAATAATGGTCGCTGTCCCTATTTTCCATTTGTACATATATATAGAATTATTGCACAAATAGATCCGGCCCTAAATTTTTATCCTGATCTTGCGCGCGGCCAGATCCGTCTGATTTCCCGCTTGCAGGCGCCTGGCCTTTTTGTGATGAAGGAACGGCTTCAGGTGCGACGGGCGTAACTGGCATTTCCGGCATGTTTTCGTACACAGATACCCCCGGAATGAAATCCGGCAAAAAGTCCCAGTTATCGTCCCCTGAAGGCTGAGGCGCAAACAGCCGAGTCTTCCGCACTGTTTCTTTTTTTACTTGTTCCGGAGTAGGAATCGTACCGGGCGGTAAATATTCCCCAGCTGCTTCATTCCACTCTAATCCTTGAGCTGCATGCAGCGCATCGGAAAACTCTTTCATTATACGACCAGCCTCATAAAACTCTGGCCCTAGTCGTTCTCTCATGGCTTTTTCTATGGCAAGTTTTTCTTGGAATGCACGTTGTTCGGCATCGGTCATCACTCTTGACCCCGATAATGGATCTTCGCCGAGTCCTGCATTCTTCATATCTATATTCGCTGTGGACTGCGTGCTTGGCAGGGTAGCGCCTACCGGCAGCTGGTCCGAACGCGTCGGCTCTTCTTCGTCTTGTGGATAAACGGATGGAGGGCACATGAGTACCACGCACAAAAAAAACATGCCGACTAATAGGACATACTTGCTCATTCTTTTCCTCCGTTATTCCGCGCCCGCTTCTGATAGGCCCTTTTTATCTTCTCCGTATCGCCGTTGATGATCGCATCCTCAAGGCCCGAGATCTCGTCTTCGGATAAACCTCTCTTTTTCAGTATTTCCCTTTCCCGGTCGAAGTTCGCCAAAAGCTTCTGCCTGTGCGCCGGATTTGACATATCCAGCGTTGGAGCAAGCAGCCCTTCCAATCCTTCGCCCGATTCGCCTTCGCCATCCATGTCCACAGTGGACTGCGTCGTCGGCACGGTGGCCTCATGGGGCAGCGTACCGTCGTTACCGGCATTACTGTAACGCAACAAAACAATTTCTGACAATACTATCACGACGAGTACAAATAGTTTTTTTGCGACCATCTTCACATTCGTCTACCTTTAGAATCTCGCTCCTATACTTATAGTGACCAAATTATCCAGATAACTGTCTTGAGTAAAATCGCTGTCGCGCCTAAGGTACGTATATTTTACATTTACCCATACATCGGCCGTGAGGCTCTTTCTCAATTCGGCGTTGTAATTATTCGTTACTATGAGACGATTATCCAAGACCGCGAGAAACGAGTCGTCCTGCTTGAAATACTGCATTTCCAACAAACCGCTTAATGAAAACGTCATAAGATACGGTAATCTCTGGGAAATCCTGCCGCTTATGTACTGTGATGAGAACTGCCGGTAGTTGGTTCCTGATGCCTCTACAAAAGGCTTGCGGGTGTACTCGAGATAAACCTGGGTTGATTGCGAAAAGGTGCTTTCCACCTTGGTCCCGTACACAAAGCCGTACTCCCTTGGATCCGTAGGGAACTGGTTTATGCCGGAGTTTTCCCTGATCTCGAATGCACCATTCGCGTTTATGTTCGCGACTCGCGGCAGTTTGAAATCCGTACCCAGTCCGAACCCGTTGATCCAGCCGCTCTTATCCTTGTTATAGTCAAAATCTATCAGCTTGAGGTAGTAATCCGCGTAAGGAGACAGTTTAGGACCCATGCTATATGACTCTCTGATAAAAAACTTGCTCGTCTTCTTGCTGGGCCCGATCTTGTAGACCGAACTGGTGAAATTGACATCTTCGAGGGAGTAACCGAAACTTGTCGTTAATTTTTTCGGCAACGTGAACTTAAACCCCATATCAAGGACGTTGGTGTAATATCCCAGCGCGAGTATCCTGTCAATCCCTATTGTAGTAAGCTGGGCCTTCTTGGCCGTCGTATAGCGGTTCCTTACGCCCCACGAGGCAGTATCGGTCGGATAGTACGACAGCCTGGCCATGAGGTCATTCTCGAACGTCCATATAGCCTCGCTCAGGTACTCGCCAAACTCGCTGTAGTTCACAACGTTCGCGAAAATATCCTTGTCGGTGTAAGAGACATCGATAAAGGGCTTATACGTGAACTTGTAATCCTTCTCCTTGCGGAGGTACGCGAAAAAGATGTTAGTTTCATAAACCTGGTCCAGCAGGGCGGAGATGCTCACCCGGAATTTCGAGCTCTTCCTCGCAGCTTTAGTGAAAACAGAAGCCGGTATCTCCTTTTCCTGAATACTTAAGACTGGCGTAAGGTGATAATGGGGGACTGCCTTGCCGCCAACAAACCGGTATGGCATGCCCCACGGGCATTTCGGCTGCTTTACGGGAAAATATTTTTTGTCGCACAACACTTCCTCTATATCCCTCTTGCCCCCGTCGCGCTGCTGAACCTCATTTATTATATTCACATTGTTCTTGCACGCCTTGATCGCTTTTTCATAAAGCGTCTTTTCGAGACCGGCCATGCAGGCCAGCACCTCAATACGGTTCTCCTCGGTAAGCCGCCTGTCCTTATCCCAGCCCTCGAGCGGCGCAATGGCACATAGTTCCAGCACTCTTATATAATCTTCCACGACCGCGGCTACCGGAAGATTATTTTCCCATTTGAGGTGCTTTATGATCTTAACGGCGAATTCCCCCTCCGTCGTGGACGGCTTTTTCTGTGCGTCCTGTGCATATGAATTGCAAAAAAATGACCATGATAATAAGACAACCAGAGTCACCAAACATATGCGCCTATTCATTGGCATACACATGGCATTTCCTCTTCCTAAAACAACCCATCCGCATCATTAGCCTAAGCCCTTTATTACGAAGTATACCCTAAAAAAAATAATCGTCAAGGGCGGGTATAGGAAATAACCGCTCAGCTGAACTATAAAAAAGGATCTTTATTCGCAAGATTTGGCGGGGGATCTACCTGGCGGTTCGAGCTTATTTCAGGGGAACCCCTGAAATAAAAAATTAGTTTTTAACGCCGTCTCGGCGTCGCGCCTGCCTGCTCGCTGTAGCTTAACAGGTAGAGTAACGGCTACAGCAGGCGCTCTCGCGTCCTCGCCCTACACTCTGAAGCGTAAATGTATGCCAAACAGCTACAGGCTCGTCCACATCCGCCTCAGCCTACAGCACATCTAAACTCACGAGGCTTCGGCGTATGCCGAGCCCTC
>Ga0156094_168_pt1 | contig 13284 bp, 9 predicted proteins | sample RifCSPlowO2_02_FD_107747 | JGI IMG/M metagenome (GOLD analysis project Ga0156094, IMG submission 107747) | Omnitrophica bacterium RIFCSPLOWO2_02_FULL_45_16 | reverse complement strand
TCTGTCGGCGAAGAGGTTATCTTATAACAATACTCAAAACCGAAATTTTTATCGTCGATATCATTTAAGAGGTCTGCGGATTTAGCGTAATCCTCACTGAAGCCTTCGGCCTTTGTCGCTACGGCTCTTTTCACCGTTTTCCTTGTTTTGTCAAAATGATACGTCACCCTCGCCAATTCCGTATGAGGCAAGACACCCTCTCCCGACGCGTCGATTAACGTCATAAAAGATAGCTTCTGTTTCTCGCCCTCGAAGTTTACGCCCTTTTGCCTGTATGAAACAGAGTTTTTCAGATCCGAGGATATAGTGTTAAAAAAAAACCTTGTCGATTGATTTGCCTGTATGAGAGGGTTCGTCCTGTGCCAAAGCCTTACGCCTGCCCTGAATACGGAATATACGCTCACCGCTATTATTGAAAATATCATTACGGCTACTATGAGCTCTATGAAGGTGAAACCTCTTTTTTTATTCATTTTTCGCACTGACCAGATACGTGATTAAGGAATACTTGCTTATGTAGGACTTTTTTTCTTCTCTGTCTTTATGCCTGGATACTTCTAATGTTACGATATTAAGGTTCAGTTTTTGTCCGAGCACAGGGTCTTTAGGAAGCTCTTCCGTTTTGATCGACCAGGAGTAGGGGCTATCATGGGAAAATTGTCTTCCGTCCTTGTAATCGCTTTCGATCTTTCCTTTTTCCTCAAACTCAAACATCTCACTCTCCAATAAGAGACCGGAATCGAACAAGACTAAAGATCTCTGAATGGCATACCTTGCCGTGGAGTATACGCGCATTACAAATAACAGGCCGCTTGTTATTATAACCATGCTTACTATCACTTCCAGCAAAAGGAACCCTTTTTTATTACTCAACCTTGACCTCTTTTATCTCGGCCATATTGCCAAATCCCTTAACTGTCACCGAATAGCCTCCGCTCTTTGTCGATACATTAACCCTGATCTCATCGCAATGGCCGTCAGGATAAAATATAACACCATTCCTGTCGCCGCTTAGGCTCAGGCCCTGCGGCAGGCCAAAAAGTTTACCGAACCTGCCCGCCGCTTTTTTATATACAGGCGGCTTTGCCGGGGAGACTGCCTCAAGAAGCTGATATTTGCCATTCTTGAAGTCGAAAGCGATCTTATAATTTTTTCTTTCGAGCACAGCCATTTCCTGGGCGTAATTTATCAATTTGGATATGCCAAAAGATGTATCTCTGGCGGAAAGGTCTGAAAAGGTTTTTTTAAATATTGGGGTGGAAAGTCCTATAAGGATCAATACCAAAAGCGTAACTAATGTTAATTCTATTAATGTAAACCCCGCAGATGCTGCCTCTAACGGGGTAAGCCCTGAGCGCCGTCGGCGAGAAGCCGTCATTTAGCCGTCTCTTCATCCAAATTGTTAATCTCATCACCTGCGCCTTCCGCGCCGGATTTTCCATGAGAGATCAGGTCATAATCGCCGCGCGTGCCGGGATATTTATACGTATATGGGTTGCCCCAGGGGTCTAGAGGTTTTTTCTTTAAATAAGGCCCCTTCCAATTGAGCGCGTTAGACGGCCTTACCATAAGGTCTTCCAGTTTTTCCGGATAGGTGCCGTTGTCAATCTCATACAGATCCAATGCTGACGCCAGATTCACCTCGATGTCGGCGCGCGCCGCGGCTCTCTTCGCCTGCTCGGCCCTACCGGCAAGCCTGGGCGCCACCATGGCTACCAAAACGCCTATGATAATAACAACGAGCATAAGCTCGACTAATGTAAACCCCGTTAGAGATTTCTTAATCGCCATGATTATCCTCCGCTCTCTGAACTTACCCCCCTCACCCTTCCCTCTCCCCTTTGGGGAGAGGATTAAGGTGAGGGAAAAAAGAAATTCCTATGGTACTGAACTATTACTCATCTTACCAGAAAGTTCATCTCAAATATAGGTAAAAGCATGGATATAACGATAAAGCCGACTATCATACCAAGCGTTAATATCAATACCGGCTCAAGTAAAGACATCATTATCTTGATAGCCTCATCGGATTCCCTCTCGTAGCCCAATGCTACTTTTAAAAGCGATTTCTCTATGTGGCCGCCCTCTTCTCCTATAGCTATCATATTTATAACCGCGTGAGGTATGGATTTTGAGCCGCTAAGGCCCTGCGCCAGGCCGGAGCCCTCTCTCACGGCAACGGCCGCTTTTTCGATCTCACTCTTAATAATGGCGTTACCCATTGTTTCTAAGACTATCTGTAACGCGCCGAGTATAGGCACGCCGTTTTCTAGAAGCGTGGCGAGCGTCCTCGTAAATCTCGCTATCTCAAGTTTTTTTACCAGCCGGCCGAATATCGGCAAATTTAATTTGAAACGGTCTATCGCGAGCCTGCCTTCGGGCGTATTATATATCTTCACAATAGTCATCACGATCCCCGCCGAAAAAAGCATAAGGATCGGCCAGTAATTCCTTATCACGCCGCTCATGCCTAACAATATCTGCGTAGGAAGAGGCAGCGCCTGCCCAAAATCTGAAAACATGACCGTCATCTTTGGCATGACAAAGGTCAGCAAAATTATTATGGTGGTAAGGCCTACTACGGTCATAAGAATAGGGTAGGCTAAAGCGGTTCTTATCTTGGTCTGGATCTCGAGCTGTTTTTCAAAAAAACCTGATAATCGCGTTAAAATATTGTCAAGCATGCCCCCTGCCTCGCCGGACCTTACCATGTTTACATACAGATTCGAAAATACCCTGGGATGTCTTGAGAGGGCATCGGATAAAGGATTGCCGCTAACGCAGAAATCCCTGATATCCAGGATGACTTTTTTCAGTTTCTTATTTTCGGTTTGCTCATGCAGTATATTGAGCGCTTTGGCTATTGTGATGCCGGCCCCCAGAAGATCGCAAAGCTGTCTTGTAAAATCAGTGATATCTTTAATGCTTATCTTATCGGAAAAATAGGACTTGTAAGATTGGGGACTGTTTAAGGCAGCGGCCTCTTCCTCGAGCGATAAGAGATAATATCCCATCCGGCTTATCTTTTGAATCGCCGCATTCTTAGAGTCGGCGATCAGCGTGCCGCGTATTACATCCTTGGGGCCCGTCTTGGCCTCATATACAAATATAGCCATAGAATACCACGCCTTTACAGGCGCGGTTCCTTTATTTACCCCGCCAGTTTTGCTTCGCAAAACTAACGGCGGGGTTATCCGCCTACACGCCTCGGTGTGACATCCGCCGAAGCACCTTTGCATTATTTATTGATTGCGAAGGCGGATAGATCATTCTTCTAGACTTTCCCCCTGCGTTACCCTCATGACCTCGCCCGGCGTTGTTATACCCGTCTTTATTTTTTCCCATCCGTCCTGGCGAAGCGTCCTCATGCCCAGGCTCAAAGCTTTTTTCTTGATCTGATCCGAAGACGATCTTCTAAGCACAAGCTCTCTTATTGGCTCGCTCATAACTAATATTTCATAGATGGCGGTTCTGCCTTTGTAGCCGGTGAATCTACAGGATTCACAGCCTTTACCTTCATGCAATTTTATTTTAGATAAATCCAGGCGCGATACGCCAAGCTCTCTCAGTATTTCTTTGTCCGGCCTAAATTCTCTCTTGCAATTATCGCATATAACTCTCACAAGGCGCTGCGCTATAAAGCACTCTACCGCAGACGCCACTAAAAATGGCTCGACTCCCATGTCTATAAGCCTTGTCACGCCGCCCGCGGCGTCATTGGTGTGAATAGTAGAAAATACTAGGTGGCCCGTTAAAGCTACTCTTATCGTTATTTCAGCGGTTTCATAATCTCTGACTTCTCCTACCATCATAACGTCCGGATCGTGCCTGAGCATGGATCTAAGCGCGTTCGCGAAAGTAAAACCAATCTTGGGCTGGACCTGCATCTGCATAATGCCTTTAAGCTGATATTCTATGGGGTCTTCTATCGTTATTATTTTTTTATCCCTGTCGTTTATCTTGCTTAAAGACGCGTAAAGCGTTGTCGTCTTGCCGCTTCCAGTAGGGCCTGTAACAAATATGATGCCGTGAGGCTTTTTTATCATTTTTTCCAGTATTTCAAGATCTCTTTTCAAAAGCCCCAGGTTTTGCAGGCCGAAGAGGATGTTTGAAGAAAGGATCCTTATCATGACACTTTCGCCGAATGGCGTGGGCATTATGGAGACTCTTAAATCAACCTTGTCATCGCCTATCTTTATCCTTATACGGCCGTCCTGAGGCAGGCGTCTTTCGGCTATGTTAAGATTGGCCATTATTTTTATGCGCGATATTATCGCGGATTGAAAATTCTTGATGGCCTGAGGGACTTTCGTTTCATGGAGAACGCCGTCTATCCTGTATCTGACTAAAAGCTCATCCTCAAAGGGCTCTATATGAACATCTGTCGCCCTGTCCCTGTAGGCCTCCAACAGCACCTGATTTACAAATTTTATTATAGAGGCATCTTCCGCCGATTCGATTAAGTCCTGCGTCTCCTGATGCTGAACGCTTATAATTTTTTCCTGCGGTGTATCCGGCGCTATTCTCTCTATGGTCTCGGCGCCCACCCCGTAGTATTTCTTTATCGCCTCCAGGATATCCATCCTGCTCGCCAGGACCGTCTTTACCTCTTTTTTCAGCAAGAGTTTTATATCGTCTATGGTATGTATGTCCATGGGGTTGACCATCGCGACGGTTATTATATTATTTTCTATTTTTATCGGCATCAGTTCGTAATGGCAGGCGAATTTTGCGGGTATTTCATTTATTGTCGCGGCATCTATCCGGAGATCTCTCAATATTACATACTCTATCCCTAACTGCTCGGACAGCGCGGTATAGAACTGGCCAGCGGTTATGAGGCCTAATTTTATTAATGTCTCACCCAGTAAATCCTTGCGCTGTTCCTGGTCTAACAGCGCCCTCTCCAGGGACTCCATATCAATGAGCCCCTTCATGATCAAAAATTGCCCGATAAGTTCAGGTTGCAGCGGCATACACCCTTCTAACTTTTATAATAATATAGATTATACCGCCTCGCATCTATAGAGAAAACGGCATCTCCTCTCTTCCTCCGTAGCTGGTCTCTATAATAAGCTTATAGTTTCTCTTGGATAGTAAGAAGGTCTGGAGATAAAGGCCTTTTCCGGGCCTATAGCTTAGGTTTCCCTGCTTGACGATCTTCCCCGTATTAGTATCCATTAAGCTATAATGCAGGCAGTTATCAGCATGATAGGGAGTTGTTTTAACTTCTAAGCTTACTTCTGTATTAATGGGTTTAGGCTTAAAGAAAAGTTTTGTCTCTAAGCTGTCGGGGTTTTCAAAAGGGTTGATGATTTGAGGGGAAGTCTTGGCTTCTTTGTCACTTTCCACTTCCACGGCGTATCGGGCAAGGGGAAGATTGCCTATAAGACATGAGTAATGGTTTTGTATTCTCTTAAAATCTAATCTTCCTTTCCTTACGACTATACCCGCATTATCCTTGAGTATATAGCTAAGCTTGGCATTCGGCTGGAGAGAGGAAGCGGCCCTTAGATCTATATTGAGTTTACAGCCCTTTCTCTTGAAAGAAGTCTCAAGGGTAAGTTTTTCTCCGCCATTATTCACGGTAATGAGCATGCTGTCTTCAGCGCTATTTCCCGCATCATTAAAGGCTTTGGCTTTTATCGTATACATATAGCCGTCAGAAACGGTTTTGCTATTCCAATCAATCTCATAAGGAAAATCATAATCAACCTCAAGTAATGCGTTATCTATATAAAATTCCACCCGGTTTATCCCTACATCATCAAGAGCGGCGGCTTTAATTTTGATTACGCCCTTAACCTCGGCATTCCTTAAAGGCTCGGTTATGGAAACAGAGGGAGCTTCGGTGTCAGGGATCTCCTCAATATATACAGGCTCTTTATTAAATTCTATTTCCAGCAAACCATTTGGATTGACAATTTTTGTAAGCGAATCAAATTTTCCTTGCCCATCGGGTATTGCCTTAACCATCTGAATATTTCTCCCGGCAAATTCGGGTAGATTTATCGAAACTGCGGCCGGCAGAGGAAGTTCGTAACGCTGTGGAGTATTTTGGGTATTGTCATAATAGTAATAATCAAGCCAAGCGACATAATTGGTTTTATTCTCGCTATTCTTAAATTCATAGACAAAGGCGTTAAACCTTGAATCGCCGGGAACTGGGGCAGAATACACTTGGCTGAAAGTTTTAAAATCAGCGTCTTTTAACTTCTCTATCAGGAACTTGTAAGTGTAGAAGGATAATTTGGGCTTAAAATATTCCTCTTCGGTAGTTGTGCCGCCGTTTTTTATACCGTTGAAAATTAACCCCGTATAGTTGAAAAAATTATGTTCTTCTCCTTTAAAAGCCGTATGCTCTAAAATCGTTGACCAATTTATCAGTCTAACGTCTTTAGACAAAAGATAGACCGCTCTTTTTACCAAGAAAGCGGCCTGGTCTTTCTCATCCTGCAAAAGGAGCTTGCGGCCGCTATTAGCTGGTTTTTCTACTTCTAAATCTTTTCCTGTATATGTCCCCCCTTCTTTAGTAATTAAAGGTTTGCCATTAAATCCATAGCCATCTAATAAATCCCGGTAAATTTGAAAGTATCTATAAGTCTCATTTTTATATTGATAAAGATTTGTGTTTGGCAGCGCACTCTCCAGGGCGGGCCTATTGTTTCCGACCCATATCTTTTCATATTCTGAAGCCACGGCGTAGGTGTGGTAATCCCATACATCAAAACAGCCGGTCCGGTAACAAGAACTGTTTATGTCGGCTTTTTTCTTTTCGAGTTCCGCTAAAACCTGAGCATAGAAATCAAGTTTGGAACTTGCGGAAGGGCCGCCGAGAATTACAATGGCGTCGGGATTTTTGGCTTTAATAATAGAATAGGTAATTTCTACCAGTTTAAGATAACTATTGATGTCATAAATATCTTGAGAAGTTTTATACTCATCGGCCGGTTCGTTGAAAAGAAACCACCCCGCTACTTGAGCGCCATATCTATCTACAACTTTTGCAACATATTCTTTATAGTAGGTAAAATCTAAATCTGTCTGCGGCGGCTGTATCACATCATTTTCATTATTTTTGGTAAGTTTATATTTATTATTATCGTTTACTATTATTTCCCAATCGCCTTTGGGGTTAATTACAAAAAGTATTTTTGCATCCGCGTCTTCATACGCTTTTATAAGATTATCATAAAATCCAAAATCGAGAGTTATTAAGTCGTTATAGGAAGGCTGCGAAGAGAAGATATACCCATACCCGTAATTTAATTTTTCAACCCTTTTTCTAAACACGCTGTCTGTAACCCAGCCGACCCCTAAATCTTTTAGGGTGTCGGTTATAATTTCCTGGTAAGTTTTCCCCAATTTAGGATCTGAAGCCATCAAGTCTTGCCAATCTGGAAATGGATTAGTAACGCCAAAAGGTATCGGCTCTTTTTTGTCTTCAGCCCCTATGCTCCGCGTAATTACCATTATTCCTGTTATTGCTACTGCAATAGATAAGATTATTTTTAACCCTTGGCTCCTTTTCATATGCCAACCTCCATATAATAAAAGTATACCATATTAATGTGATTAAGTCAAGAAAAAGTCAGATTATTAGCGCCTGGCGCTTTCAATGCCTTATTATTCAAACTGCACCGAATCTATTAAAACGGCCCCGGCCTTATTTCCTCCGGCCCCGCTTATTCGCCAATCTTCCAAAACTAAAGTCATCTGTTTTACGCTTCTTTTATCGAGGATAGCGTTTGTATCCAGATTTATAAAAGTGGATAGAGGTATTTTGTATGACTGCCAATTGGCGGTAATTCCTGCTAATACGACAGCCGTCGTCTTCACGCTGTCAGCCAACTCTATCTTTATCGTTTTCGGGTTTTCAGTGCCGGATCTTCCTTTTACCTGAAGGGATATATAATTATAGTCGCCAAAGTCGTGAGGTGTGGCTATCCATCCGCTTTTGCCGGGATCCTCTATCGCGTTGTTGCCTCCTCCGAATATAAAAAACGCGTATGCGTATGCCGAAGAGGTATTAACATTATAATTGATCCGGATGCTATATGGATAGGGGCTGTAATTTCCTGCTTCTCCGGCGAAATCATAAGAGGCCGTTCCGCCATTTCCGCCGCCTGAGCCTATATTGCCGCCCAAAGCCGAAACCCCGAGCCTGTCCCCAAAATGATCTATTCTAACAGGGGTTGCCGCGGGGATATTCTCAAATTGGATATTATCGATATAGACCGCGCCTTGAGACAGGCTTGAGTTTGCAGCCGATTGAGCGCTCTCAAATACAATTACAAATTCCTTCATCGCGTTCCAACCGTCTAAATTGGTGAAATTATGGAAAGGTATGGTAACCTTTTTCCATGTCGTCGTTACTCCGCCATCAAGATAATCGGTAATGTACAAAGAGGCTTCATTTCTGTAATAATGGACGCTTCCGTCCAGATATTGTGTGCCGCTGGCATTCTTGAGCGATATCTTGAAAAACTCTCCTCCGACCGCGCCGCGGACATAGAAGGATACGGCGTTATAACCGGTCAGGCTCGCCGAGCCTAATAAGCTATAATAACCGGCATGGCTGTTCGCGGCAGAGACGTTATAATCTAATTGCAGCGAATATCCTGCGCCGCCGTAAGCTATGGCCGTATTATTCGTGTATGATGCCGCGCATATCGCATTGGCAGGCGGCGGAATTGCGGGTGAGCTGCTGAATATTCCTGTGAGCGTTCCCCATATATTAACAGGAGCCGCGTTCCTAAAATCATCTAAAAGCGGTTGAGGCATAAAAGGCACCTGCCCCTCTCCGCGAATGGCCGATGTAGCGGAGAGCTCAGTATACGCATAAACGATGCTTATGCTCGCGATAACAAAAAAGGAAACGACTAGAACCGACATAAGGAGCCTGGACTTCATTTTACTATCACCTTCCCATCTTTATCTACCTCGAATACCTTCTCTAACACCGCTGTTTTTTCCATGTTTAATTCTTTGCCGTAACTTATTGCGGCTGATACTTTATACTTGCCTGCTTTAAGTTCAGGCTTGTCCCATAAGGCGTAATGCCCGATCTCTTGGGCTGGCAGCACAGGCTGACCTGATGTCAAAGCCAGTTCAATAAGTTTTCCCCCGGCCTTATCTTCTATCGTAACTAAGCCTTCCGGCCTGATGTGGACATTGCCTTTGTTCTTAACATTAACTTCGATCTTGATAATTTCCTTGCCTTCATTGAGCTCTTTTGAAACAGCGATATTTCTTATCTCGGCATTAATTATCTCTGTGCCCTTGATCGCGACGTATAGAACGCCGCCGACCCTCGCCTTGATGCCTTCCACCGGCTGTCCGTCTTCTCTCAATACGGTAGACGTAAAAAATATCTGCGCTACCAATTCGCCTTTGACATCGGTAGGAACTTTTATCCTAAGCCTCAGCTTCTTTATCTCTTTGGGCTTAAGATCGAATTCGTATGCGTCAAATTCTACCCAATCCTTGATGTCGAGCTTCCCGTAATCGTAAGCCTCTTTAAACCAGTTCTCCGGCTCCACAACTATATGAGCGCTCTCATTCGTGTCGTTCTGGACATAGTAATCGCCTTCGGCGATTTCGCCCGGAGGGAGGCTCACCTCAAATCTGGCCGGCCCCATTACAAGGCCAAAAGATTCGCGCGCATAGAATAAAATTCCGGGCAGAATTATTACAGCAAGCATAATTTTTTTAAACATTATTTGGATACCTTCTTTTTCTGTTCTGGAAGCCATGCGCGATATTATACACTATTTTATTCATGATAAATATCTATTATTAACTTATTAGTCGTGTATTGCTGAGCCGGAGCTTCTGTAAAGTCGGCTGCCAAATACACATATATGGGCTGCCCTGTATTGCCCGAACGCGGCCAATAACCCGGTGGCGGCGCTGCCAACGGCACCGGGGCGCCCAACAAACCATCGTGATCTATAAGGGTTCTGTAATTTCGCGCGTAAGGAACCGACCAGTCAGAATCGCTCTTATCCATAACAAACGCGAATTCGGCCCGGTCGCCATCATCAACCGTGGTGTCAAATTCAGGCGTTTCCGCGCCGTTATAATAACCCTTCTTTTCCTGCCACACCTGCCAGAGAACCGGAACACGATATCCGGAGTCTGTCATGCCCACAAGACCACTGGCCCGGTCGCCGCTCCCTGTAAATCTCGGCCTTGCGTCTTCGGCCTTGTTGTCTGTAAAAATCTGAATTCCCCAAGACCCTGAAGATACATAAATGATCTCGATATACTGGCTTGAGAGGACAGGGCCGTTTTCCGCGGTCGTCGTGCCAAAATCTACGCCTGTCGTCAGGCTGTCATACACTCCGCTTCTTATCTTGACATCCAGTTTGTCTCCTGTAAGAGCCGCGGTGGCAAACTCCACTTCATCTAAATAAAAAGTTATCTGCCTGCCTGTCGTCTGCGATACAACTTCCATACTTTGCAGATTTGTTAAATCGACCCCCGCAAAAGTATCCGCCATATTAAAATGCATCTCCTGCCATATACCGCCTTGGGGAATCTCTAATGAAACCAAGTCTTGAGCGCCTGCATTATCTTTTAATTTGATCTGAAATTTCTCACCGCCGATTTCGCCCCTGACTCTGAACGAGAATATGGTGGCATCGTTTATGTCCGCGTTATTAAGGCCTATTGTATTTTTCTGGAACGATGCCAAATTGAATATCCTCACCTTCCCCGGTAAACCGTTGTACCGCGCGATTTGCGCAAACGCGTTATCGCCAAGATCGCTGCCGGCGTTATCGAATGTATCCTGGCCGAAGACGTTCGGTGAGCGCCCGTCACCATAATCTAATTGATAAGAACCTGTAGTTACAGCCGCTTCCTGCGAGTTTTGTGATTCGGCGCTATCCGCTTTAACGGCCCTTACTACATAATAATAGACCGTGTTATCAAGTAGCCCTGTATTTGTATACGAGACAGCCGGCGAGTTTACCTCATCAACTATTGTGTAGGGGCCGCCTTTCGTCGCGCTCCTGTATAAATTGTACTTAGCCGCTAAGTTCACGCTGTTCCAGCGAAGCTTGGAGGTGTTTTTTCCGAAAGACGCCGCGACGAATCCCTGAGGAGCCTCTATCCTTGCCAAATCGCCTAATTCTAATTTTAAGTTATCCCATATGATCCATTCCCCTCCCTGGTTAGTCATCGTCAAACTTATGCTGTTCCAACCGGCCTTTAAGAGGTTGGCGGGTATAATCACTTGCTGCTGTTGCTGACCATTCAAAAGTATATTTTCCGAAGACAGTTGGCCGTTTACCATTATGTTAACATATACAGCGCCGTTGGAATCATGCGGCGTTAGCGTAAGCTTTCTGTCATGATCTAAGTCATCGAGAAAAAAGAGGATATCGGTATACGGATCCGCAGGGTTATTCAGCGCCTGCTCGAAAGTCTTATACGCTATGGCGCCGTATTTATCGGCGTGGCCCGTATAGTAGGTATCGTCTAATCTGTATTCAGTCGCGGACAAAGATCTTGTTATGGTCCATTCATTATTTGTAATAGGCGACGATATCTCGAGGTTCTTCCAAGCAACCCAACTCGCGCCGCTTTGCCAGGTTATAGTAATGACATTCTCTCCCGGCTGGAGGTGCGAGCTATCCACTTCTATGTATTTTATCTCATCCGGCTTATCCGTCACATGGGAGATCGCCTGATTACCTCCATCATTCCCGTTCGCGTTTACGTTTAAGATGACTTGATAATTGCCTGCGAAGTTATTCATGAATGTATGAATGGCGAGGATGTATTTGCTATTAGGAACGACGTCTATCAAGTTGAAACTTATCTCTGAGGTCGTGTTAGCCGAATCAATCAATCCGTAAGCAAATTGGCTCTTTGGCGTAATATCATCGACATCTATATAGAGCTTGGTATCCGTATCTGGACGGAAATTGAGTTGAGTCAATAGGTCGCGCATAGTTCCGTAGCGGGTTTGGGCACTCATGAAGTTATTCCAGATAAGGCCTGAATCGGTATGATTGGCCAACATCACCAAGGATACCCCCAAATCGAGGCCTACGAAATAATCTGAGTATACGGGCGGAGCGCCGTTTTTGAAAGAATCGACGAAGCCATAAGCGTCCTGCCGCCACAGATTAGGGTCGCTCTTCATCGACACTAAAGTCTCGCTAACTTCCGAAGTGAGCATGCTTATCGCGCTCGCGACCACGCTCGGATTAACGGTCCCGTCGTGGGTAGGGCCATTCGGGTTTCCCGTTGGCGGAGCGCCGTATTCTCCCACATAGGTAGCTCCCGTGTTATAAGCTGAACTCAGCCCCCATACATTCCAGCTATAGCCATAAGCGCCTGTGTTATCCTGGTCTATACAGAACTGCCTGTTCGCTATTGTGGCGTCTACGGCATTTTGCCACCAATCTACATTACGGGCATCATGTATATTCCTTAAATCAAAGAATGCGTTAAGATATTGATAAGCAAAGAGCGAACCAAACCATGTGCGAACAATCGCTTTACCGTCAGTGCCGTAACTGCCGAGCTCTCTACGCATAGAATAATACAGGTCTGGGTTTACAGCATGTTCAGGCACGGGCGCTCCTATGGCCAGCAGATAAAGAAGCATAGATTCGTCATTGTAATCCCAATGGCCGTTATTGTGCCCCTGCCCGCCCGGCATCCACTGTTTATAGAATTGTCCGTAGTGATCATTAGACGTATAATCGATAAACGAATTCCAATCTACGTTCGCGTAAAGCTGCTTCGCCTTCGAGCTTACATTCGGATTTATGTCTTTAAAGTACTCTCCCGCGGTAAGAGCCCCCGCTACGAGAATCGCCGTATCGATAGATGATACTTCCACATCGGGCCAGTTCTCTCCTGTATTGATATTCACAAAATGGTAGAAGAAACCGCTCTTGCCCCACGCAGCATCGCCGCCAGGGGCCTGATTTGACTGAATACGAAGCAATGTGTCCAAAATCAATTCAACTCTCGCGGCAAGGTCTTCCGGGGCAACCTGCCAGTCCGGATCGGAACCGTCGCCGTACCTCTTGGCCGCGACGCACATGGCTGACAAGCCAAATCCTGTGGCCGCCATGCTGGCCTTCTCGTAATTAGAATCAGTGGATGGATCGCCGTTAACCAAAAGCCTGTCGCGGACAAACCCTGTCGCGGGGTTGTCTGTCTCATGCCAGAAGTAGTTAAACGCGCGATTAATTATATCGTGTCGCGGGGTTGTCTGTCTCATGCCAGAAGTAGTTAAACGCGCGATTAATTATATCG
>Ga0156094_123_pt3 | contig 14241 bp, 16 predicted proteins | sample RifCSPlowO2_02_FD_107747 | JGI IMG/M metagenome (GOLD analysis project Ga0156094, IMG submission 107747) | Omnitrophica bacterium RIFCSPLOWO2_02_FULL_45_16 | reverse complement strand
CTGCGGGACGGCCAGGACCCATCGAACAGGCCTTAAGCTTTGTTTTGAGTATATGAGCTCGGCGACCCTTACAACATTGGAAGAGTTCTCAAGTATCCAGTCGTTTCCCGTGATACCGCAATCCAGGATGCCGTCCTCGACATAGCGCGACATTTCCTGCGCCCTGAAAAGTATGGCCTCTATCTCATCGTCGTCAATCGAAGGGAAGTATGACCTTTCGCTTATGCCGATGAAAAATCCGGCTTTCTTGAACATCCTGACCGTGGCTTCCTGAAGACTGCCCTTAGGGAGCCCGAGCTTAAGTATCTTTAAAATTTGCGCCATCTTCTTTCCTCTTTAAGATTAAAGCATAATATCATATTATAACGTATAAAGTCAACCCTTCGGATAGTCTATCCCTTCTTATTTTTAGTTTCTTCAAAGAGCTTATAGGCCTCTTTTGCCGTGGCGTTTTCGTGGACGATGGCCCGTATAGCCTTTATCATGGCTATGGGGGCTGGGGATTGCCAGATGTTGCGCCCCATATCCACTCCGGCCGCGCCGAGCCTTATGGCGTCATACGCTATATTCAACGCATCGAGTTCCGTATTGAGTTTCGGCCCGCCCGCTATGACGAGAGGAACCGGGCATGACCTGACTATCCTTTCAAAATCTTCGCAGTAATATGTCTTTACGAAATGCGCCCCAAGTTCCGCCGCTATCCTGCATGCCAGCGAAAGATACTTCGCGTCTCTCTTTTCTAATTCTTTCCCGACAGCCGTAACAGCCATGACCGGGATCCCGTATTCTTCGCCGTCATCAACGAGCTTCGATAAATTCATCAGCGTCTGGTGTTCGCTGACGCCGCCGACGTAAATGGAAAGCGCCACCGCCGCGGCGTTCAGCCTTACAGCGTCTTTGATGGCTACGGTGATGCCTTCGTTGGAGAGGTCTTTGCCGATGATGCTGTTCCCGCCCGAAACCCTCAGGACGATTGGAACAGGACTTGACGCGTCCACCGATGTGCGAAGCACTCCCCTTGTCAGCATAAGCGCGTCCGCGTAATCCATGAGCGGTTCTATGGTTTTGCGCGGATTTTCGAGATTAGTTACCGGACCAAGAAAATAACCGTGGTCAACGGCCAACATTACAGTTTTGCCCGTTTCGGGCTTTATTATCCTTGATAACCTGTTCTTCATCCCCCAATCCATAATGCCCCCTATTTTTGCGGTTGAATAATAACTTTTAACGAATCCTTCGCGCCTGTCACTAACTGAAATCCTTTTAAGGCCTCTTGCAGGGGAAGCCTATGTGTTATCATCTCCCCAACTTTCACCTTCCCGGACTTAATCATACCGAGAGCCTGTTCGTGCTCTTCAGGGCTTCCCGCGTATGAACTCGCAAGAGTGACTTCTGTGCGCCAGAATGTGTCATTTACTGAAAATGGCATCGTCACATCTTGGTCTGTCGCCGCGAAGAATAAAACAGTGCCGCCGCGCCGGACGGCCCGAAGGGCTTGCCTTATACCGTCGGGAGAGCCGGTGCATATGATAACCACATCGGCCAGCATCCCTTTATTGATTTCAAGCAGACGTTTTGGTATGTCCTCTTTTGCGTTTATAACTTCATCCGCTCCGAATGATCTGGCCATCTTTAGTCTATAGTCAACTATGTCCGTAGAGACTATCCTGGCGGCGCCGGAAACCTTGGCCAGATGGATATGAAGCATGCCGGATATTCCGCTTCCGACCATAATGACACAATCGTCTTTTCGGACGCCCGCAATCCTCTGGGCGCGTATCACGCAGGCAAGGGGCTCTATAAATGTCCCCTCCTCATAAGATATATTTTTAGGCAATAAGAATGTCCCGCGCTCCACGTTTATGGAAGGTATCCTTATATATTCGGCGAATCCCCCCGGATAAAAATTGGTCTTACGCATGGTATCGCAGATGGTGGGATGGCCTCTGCGGCAATAGCGGCAGACTCCGCACGGCACGTGATGGGCGGCGGCGATCCTGTCGCCCTCTTTATAAGACCTTACTCCTTTTCCCGTCTTTACTATAACACCGCTAACCTCATGGCCCAATACCAGAGGGACCCTGTCGGCACGATACCATTCCATCGCGTCGGTCCCGCATATGCCGCTTGCCTCTACGCGCATCAAGATCTCGCGCGGGCCGATTTCCGGCACCGGCATCTCTTCAATCCTGACATCGGAATTAGAATAATACATCGCTACCCGCATATTTTGCGATTATACCACGCGCACAGAGCATTATCAACGAATGATTAGGGGAGCGAAGGGGAATTTTATACTGTAAAATAAATGAATTTCATGTATAATACCTTTATGTTAAAAATCTTCAGAAAAAAAATCGTATCAAAAATTATATTGTGGGGCCTGCTGATACTTATACTGCCCGCTTTCGTAATGTGGGGCAATGCCTCTATGTCGCGATCTAAAGAGAAGGGCCCGAAGTATGCCGGCCGCATCGATGATAAGAAAGTCTCATTAGGGGAATTTTATGGCGCGCTTGCCGGCGTGAGGAGTCAGATTATATTGAATTATTTCAACCAGCCCAAGATACTGGATGCTTTTCTTAGCAATAAACCTCTTCTTGCCAAGATTGCATGGGATAGATTGATAATGGTAAGCGAAGCTAAAAAACTTAAGATAAAGATAACGGATAAAGACGTTATTAAATTCATACAAACACACCCTCTCTTTTCGAGAAGCGGCGCGTTTGACGACAAGTTTTACGCGTATATACTGCGAAATAATATAGGCCTTGAACCGAGGGCCTTTGAAGAAATGGTGAGAGAGAATATCTCTATGCAGAAATTGGTCGCTGTGCTTGCCGTGGATTTAAAGGTTTCTGAGGAAGAGATTGCCGATGAATACAAAAAAGAATACGGCAAGATCAAGATAGAATATCTCTTTATTGAGCCGAAGGGCTTTCTGGGCAAGGTAAAGATCCAAGAAGCCGACGTGAAGGATTTTTATGAAAAGAATAAGGGGAGTCTCATAATAAAATCAAATCTAAAAGGAGCCGTCCCGGACCGGCAGGCAACATTTGGCGAGGCCAGAGAAACTATAGAAAATCATCTAAAGGAAGCCGAGGCCGTAAAACGCGCCTCTAAAGAATCCGGGGACATTTATAAAGAAGTAATCGAAGAGATGGCGAAAAAAGGCAAAACCTTCGGCAAGGCTGCTTTAAAATTTGGATATGCGGTAAAAGAGACGCCGTTTTTTTTAAGAACCGACACTCTTGACAATTTAGGCGCGGCGCAAATTATCACTGAAGCCGCCGCGGCTGTTAAGGATTTTGAGATTTCAAAACCGGTGGAGACGAGTAATGGCATTATCATATTCCAGATAGTCGAAAGACAGATAGCGGATGAAGAGAAATTCAAAAAAGAAAAAGAAGAATACGCCAAAAAGGTCCGAGAGATGAAATCCAACCTGCTAATGGAAGAGTGGCTAAAAAAGGCTGAAGATAGGGCAAGCCTTGCTATAAAATTGGATGAGGTAGAGAAGCATTACAGGTAGCGCGCTTTGTCTAAACGTTCCCTACATACACGTATTTCAGTTTTTCCTTGGCTATTTTTTCCGCTCTCTTTAATGTCTCGGCAGGTGTGGGGGGGAGTTCCATCTTATAGCACGGGAAATACCGCGATAAGTGCAGAGGGACTTCAGTTCCCAGATTTTCATAGATCCAGTCTACCATCTTTCTTATTGAACCTTCAGAATCGTTCAATGTCGGGATTATTAGATTGGTCAGCTCAATATGGCACTTTTTGGCTGATAGTTTTATAACATCCAGGACGGGCTTAAGCCTGCCCTTGCATACCTTGATATAAAAATCCTCGTCGAATGATTTAAGATCGATATTCATCGCGTCTATAAACGGGAGTATCCCTTTTAAGGGCTCCATATTAACGAAACCGTTTGTAACCAGCACGTTCTCCAGGCCATTTTGCTTAGCCATCTTCGCGGTATCAAGAACAAATTCATACCATATGAAAGGCTCGTTATAGGTATAAGCTATGCCGAACGAATGAAGCTCCTTAGCGGCCTTGACCACTTCTTCAGAAGTGGTCTCTTCCGTAGGAGCGCCTACCTCTTGCGAGATATGCCAGTTCTGACAAAAATCGCAGTGGAGATTGCAGCCTCTTGTGCCTATAGAAAGTATGAACTCTCCGGGATGGTAGCGGTAGAGGGGTTTCTTTTCTATCGGGTCGAGGGCCATACCGGTAGTCTTGCCATAAACCAAACTATAAAGAATGCCGTCTTTATTTTGTCGGACACCGCACGCGCCTTTGCCCCCTGCCGGTATCTGACATTCATAAGGGCACAAGCGGCAATGGACCTTTTTATTGCCGAGTTTTTCGTAATACAGCGCTTCGTGCATTAGTGAAATTGGAAAAATAGAGAAAAATAGGGACAGACACCATTTTTCAGGCAAAACACCAGATAGAAAAATGGTGTCTGTCCCTATTTTTTGTCCCTATTTTTCTGAAGTTATTTTAAGAAAGTCTTTAGTTCCTTCATAAATTGGCCTACGTCTCTGAACTGCCTGTATACGGACGCGAATCTGACATAGGCTATCTCATCGATACTGTGCAGGCCCTTCATGACCAGCTCGCCTATCTGGTTTGAGGCGATCTCTTTCTCGTGCTTTTTCTCGAGGCTTCTTTCTATATCATCTACTAATCTTTCGACGCGCTTGACGCTAATGGGCCTCTTTTCGCAGGCGACAAGTATTCCGCTCATCAATTTTTCTCTGTCAAAAGCTTCGCGCCTGCCGTCTTTTTTTATTACCATTAAAGGTATGCGCTCGACATATTCGTATGTTGTGAAACGGCGCTTACACTTTAGGCATTCGCGGCGGCGCCGGATGCCTGAGGCGTTACTCAACATACGCGAGTCTATGACGCTGTCTTTTTTATTTTGGCAGTAGGGGCAGCGCATCTAAAATTGACTTCGCATCTTAGCGACGCCGAGATCGTCCATTCCGACGGATGTCCGCTGATTTAAGTATAGCCCGCCTTTTTTCAGCGGCATACTCTGGCATCCCGCTAAAATCATGCAAACCGCTATTGCAGTAATGATTTTACACATAGTAAAGATTCACTCTAATTTTTACGGGGCCTGCCGCTGGCTTTGCCTTTTCTCTAATGGGGCATTCAATGAGCCGAGGCGTAGCGCAATCCGCTCAAGCTTTCACCACCGCGCCGTAGTGCCCCCATAAGAAAAAGGCTTCATCCAGCGTCACCCGTAAAAATTACCTGCTACACATATTTTTTGTAGCGCAAAATCTTTTGTTCACGGCCTAAATTTTTTCGTTTTTCTTTGATGGCGTAACTTGCGGGGCGTTGCTGAAGCGGCGTTAAAAATTTTGACACCTTACGGCAATTTAGAAAAAAATTTAAATTCCTGGAAGAAGTTAAATTTTTGTCAAAATTTTTCCGAATAAATTGGCATGCCCAATTGCCAATTTATGTCCGCGGAAGCAACGCCCCGCAAGTTACGCCTATCTACTGAAGCGAAAGTCAAAAGGGCAAACTGCTGGAGGCAAAAAAGTTATTTAGCTAACCTTACTCTGACTTTCGCTTCGCGTAAAAATTCCCGCGCCATCTTATCCGGATAGCCGCGCTTTATGACTATCTCTTTTATGCCGGCATTGATGATCATCTTCGCGCATATTATACAGGGCTGTGTCGTGCAGTATAGGCTCGCGCCTTTAAGGCTCGTGCCGTGCAGAGCGGCCTGCAGAAACGCGTTTTGCTCCCCGTGGAGCCCGCGGCATAATTCGTGCCTTTCGCCGGAAGGGATCTTAAGTTTTTCGCGCAGGCACCCTGTAACGCTGCAATGCGTGATCCTGCTCGGAGCGCCGTTATATCCTGTGGCCAATATCCTTTTGTCTTTGACAAGGACGGCCCCCACTCTGCGTCTTAAGCAAGTTGAGCGCTTTGATACGAGATTGGCTATGTCGAGGAAGTATTCGTCCCAGGTGGGCCGGCTATCTTTAGTATCGCGTATTGAGTATTGCGTATTGCGTTTTATTTTCATTACTTCTCGAGCCTTCTGATTAACCCTTTATACAGAGGAAACGCTTTGACGATAGCGCTGACCTCTTTTCTGACTTCCATGATATTCTTCTCGTCATTGGCATCGGTCAAAACCTTATCGATGAGACGAGCTATCTTTTTCATTTCAGGCTCTTTCATGCCTCGCGTTGTGGCGGCTGGCGTTCCTATGCGAATGCCGCTTCCAATGAATGGAGACTGGGTATCGAACGGGATCAGATTCTTATTAACCGTTATTCCTGCCTTGTCTAAAACGGCTGCCGCCTCTTTACCCGTTATCTTTTTATTCGTAAGGTCCGCCAAGAATAGATGCGTGTCTGTCCCGCCTGCGACTATCCTGTATCCCAGTTTTTCCATTGCATTAGAAAGCGTTTTACAATTTTTTAAAATCTGCGCCTGATATTTTTTAAACTCAGGCCGAAGCGCTTCCTTAAAACATACTGCCTTGGCGGCTATGATGTGCATCAACGGCCCTCCTTGGAGCCCCGGGAATACTTCCGCATCTATTCTTTTGGCAAATTCTTTACGGCACATTATGAATCCGCCTCGCGGCCCCCTCAAGGTCTTGTGCGTCGTGGAAGTGACGAACTCCGCGTATTCAACGGGACTCTGGTGTAATCCCGCCGCGACAAGCCCCGCGATATGGGCGATATCGACAAAAACAAACGCGCCGACCGCATCCGCAATCTGCCTAAACTTCTTAAAATCTATAGCCATGGGATAAGCTGAGGCGCCCGCCAGGATCATTTTGGGTTTATGCGTTTTTGCGAGCTCCATGATCTCATCATAATCCAGCCTCTCTGTCTTCCGGCTCACGCCGTAAGGCGCTATCTTATAAAATTTTCCGGAAAAATTGTGCGGATGGCCGTGAGAGAGGTGCCCGCCGCAGGCCAAATCCATCGCAAGCACCGTATCGCCGGGTTTTAACATCGCGAAATATATCGCCATATTCGCCTGCGTCCCCGAATGAGGCTGCACATTAACGTGTTCGGCCTTGAAAAGTTTCTTCGCCCTCTCTATGGCAATTGTTTCAACATCATCGACGTATTCACAGCCATTATACCAACGCGCTTTCGGGTAGCCTTCCGCGTATTTATTTGTAAGAACGGATCCTTGAGCTTCCAACACGGCCTCGCTCACAAAATTCTCGCTCGCTATGAGCTCTATGTTGCTATCCTCTCTCTTCGTCTCGCTTAGAATGGCGTCGTAAATCCGGCGGTCTTCTTTTTTTAAGAAGCTCATGATTTACCCCTTTTCTTCATCTTCGATTCAAATTCTTCGATCTGCCTAACGCGCCTCTTATGGCGTTCGCCGACATGTTTTGTATTGAGCCAGACGCGAAGCATCTCCTTGGCCTGTTTAAAATCGCTATATTGCGCCGCGAGCACTATTATATTGCAATTATTGTGCTCTCTGGAAGACCTTGCCATATTCTTGTCGTAACACGCGGCCGCTCTTACGCCGCGCATTTTGTTCGCTACGATCGCCATCCCCACCCCTGTCTTACATATAAGCACGCCTCTGTCGGCTTTTTTCTCGGATACCTTTTTCGCTACATCAAAACCTATCAGCGGATAGTCGGAGGATTCTTTCGAGCGGGTCCCTATATCCAGAACCTTGTATCGCTTGGTTTTCAAGAACTTAAGTATCTTATTTTTTAATTCATAACCACCGTGGTCGCTTCCTATCACTATCTTCATCTTAGGGCCTTCTTTCGTCTATCCACCCATCTTGCGCCTTTAAAGCAATTTAACTATTCTTTCTATCTCTTTTTTTATCGTCTCGAACACCCGCTCATAATAGCTTATCGGCTTTCCTATCGGATCTAATATGTCCGGATCTTCTCGCGCTTCTACGTCATCGGTTTTAAGGCCGTATTGTTTTAATAAATGCGCCTTCGGCGCGGCATCCGGAGCGGTCTTTATTATTTCGTCCATGTGATGCGAGGCCATGGCTAATATCAGGTCGGCTTTTTTTATCAAGTCGTAGGTGAGGCGCTTGGATCTGAATCCTGAGACGTCCACGCCTTCTTTTTTCATGACTTCTATCGTTTCGGCCGTCGGAGGCATGTCATCTATGGCGCGCGCCCCCGCGGACTTTACCTCGATATCTTCTTTTCCTTCCTTCTTAAGATATTTTTTCAACAGGCCTTCGGCCATTATTGACCTGCAGCTATTCCCTGTGCAGACAAGCAGGACCGATCTTATTTTATGCATACTTTTTTAAATCCTCGGCTTTTATCGCTCCTTCTCTTAAAACTTTTGGCGGCTCGGCGGTTAGATCTATGACGGTCGACTCAAGGCCGATATCAGTCAATCCGGCGTCCAGGACCATATCGACCTTTCCTTCTAAATCCTTAAGGATCTCTTCTGTTGACGTAGGCGCGGCCTTACCGCTTAAATTTGCGCTCGACGCGGCTATTGGCGCGCCGACAGCCTTTATAAATTCAAGCGCTATCCTGTTTGCCGGCATGCGAAAACCGATCTTCTTGCCATTTTCGGATTTTAAGATTATCGTCAATGGGCCGGGCCAAAATCTATCTATCAGCGCCTTCGCGCCCCTAGTAACTTTACAGCTCATCTTTTCTATCATTTTTATGCCGGATATGTGGGCCGTAAAGGGTTTGCTTCTGGGCCTGTTCTTTACCTCATATAATTTTGTTATTGCTTTATCATCGAGTAGGTTAGCCGCTATCCCATACACAGTCTCTGTCGGAAAAACAACGAGTCCGCCTTTTTTGACTATATCGGCGGCTGAAGCGATTATTTTCTTGTCAGGCCTTTTTGGATCTATTTTTACCACGTACATTTTCGACAAGCGCTCTCTTAAAAGAATTAAGCTTCTTTTCTATTGTATTATCGGTAACCCCTAATATTTCCAGCGCGAGAATAGCCGCGTTCGTCGCGCCTATTTTTCCGATAGCAACCGTCGCGACAGGAACACCCGACGGCATCTGTATTGTAGATAGAAGAGAATCTATGCCTTTGAGCTCTTTCGTTTCCATCGGAACGCCTATAACGGGTAATGTCGTGTGGCTCGCGGCCACCCCTGCCAGGTGCGCCGCGCCGCCTGCGCCGGCAATAATAATCGAAAATCCCCGCTTTCTCGCGTTTTTGGCGAACCTTGCCGTATCGTCGGGCGAGCGGTGCGCGGAGAGTATCTTCACTTCGTACGCCACGCCGTATTCCGCAAGGACTTTCGTTGCCTCACTCATCGTGGGCATGTCCGAGCCGCTCCCCATTATAACCGCTATTTTTGCATGTTTTAGCATCTTCCCTCCTTGCAATGCAGGCTATGTCGTAATAGTAAAACATGCGTCATTGCGAGCGACTGCGAGGCGAAGCTGAAGCAGGAGCGAAGCAATCTAAAAAGAGATTGCTTCGTCAGCATACAGCCGAACCACAACTTCGCAATGACGAAAAATAGCATTATGACACAGTCTGAATGGCCTGCTTACAACTTATAGCTAACTTAAGTTTTTGACCGCCCGAAGCCCAATGTCCCTGCGATAATGCATCCTGTCAAAATGTATCTTACTGACGGCATTATAACAATTGTCGATGGCATCCTTTATTGTCACGCCGAGCGCCGTAACATTCAAAACCCGGCCGCCATTCGTAAGAAAGGCGCTGACTCCGTCTGTAGAGCGCCTGCTGGGCTTTGTCCCGGCGTGAAAAATGACCACGTCTTTTAATGCCTTTGCGGACTCAACACCGCTTATCTTGGCGCCCTTTTCATAATCACCGGGGTATCCGCCTGACGCGATCACGACTGATACGCAAGGCCTCGGATCCCATTCAAGGGAATAATTATCTAATTTCCCGTTCAAGGCTCTCTCCATTAACTCCACAAGATCGCTTTTGAGCCTCGGCATTATAGCCTGGGTCTCCGGATCGCCGAACCGGGCATTGAATTCCAGCGCCTTTGGCCCGTCATTAGTAACCATTATACCAGCGTAAAGGGCGCCCTTGTAAGGATTGCCCTCTCTCGCTAATGTATTGATTATCGGAAATACGGCTTTATCTATTATCTCTTTGAATAATTTATCCGTAATTATCGAAGCGGGCGAGTAAGCTCCCATGCCGCCCGTATTCGGCCCATTATCCGCGTCGAAAATTCTCTTATGATCCTGGCTCGATGCCAAGGCGGCGACGGATTTACCGTCTGCCACGACTATTATCGACGCTTCTTCTCCTATCAAACAATCTTCGATAATGATTTTTTTCGCGGCGTCGCCGAATATCTTCTTGACCATCATATCATTGACGGCGCCCTGTGCCTCGTTTATAGTATTACAAACCACAACGCCTTTACCGGCACAAAGGCCGTCCGCTTTCACGACTATAGGCGCTTTCTTCGTGGCCAGATATTTTAACGCGTCATTGCTATTATCAAAGACCATAAAATCCGCCGTAGGAACGCCGCAGCGCTTCATCAATTCTTTCGAGAATACCTTGCTTCCTTCGATACGGGCGCAATTCTTATTCGGCCCGAATATCCTTAAACTCCGCGATTCGAATTTATCGACTATTCCCGCGACGAGCGGGGCTTCCGGCCCCACAACGGTCAGATCTATTTTTTTCTCTTTCGCAAAATTCAATAAACCGTCCATGTCGTCGGCTTTTATATCAACTAATTCGGCGATTTCAGAGATACCGCCGTTTCCCGGCGCGCAATATAATTTCTCGCAGCTTTTGCTTTGCGCTATCTTCCAGCACAGCGCGTGTTCTCTTCCGCCGGATCCTGTAACCAATATTTTCATTTATAAATAAGAATCTATTCTCTCAAGAAACTTTTTAATGTTTTTTGTCTTTCTTAAATAACCGTATAATTTATTCAGGTCAATCTTAAAATAGCCGTGAGCAATGAGATTTCTAAAACCACCCATGCCCTCCAGAGATTTGGCTAAATTATCAGAAATCACTTTTTCTTTCGCGAGGATCGCGATGATGTCTTCGTATCTTTCCGGCATTTCAAAGCCTTTTATGGAGATGATGTGATTACCTAAGTCTAAACAAGCCTGCGCCACTACATAAAAATTCCATTTCGCCATATCCTGACTAACCGGACTATTTAAAAATTCTTCCTGAGACATTTTAGCGATTGCGCGCAGTTTCTCCAAAGAATCTTTTAACAAACTCGAAATCTTCTTTATGCTTTCCTTCGTCATTGCCAAACCTCCCCTCTCTGATACGCTCCTTAAGATGAAAAAAACCTTCTTCCCGCAAGGCATGGGTATCCAAATAATCTAAAACTGCCTTTTCCTGGAACCCCCCTCTTTCTTTTTCATTACGGCAGAATAAAATTTTGCCTTCTTTTAAGATATTATAGCGTAATTCAAAAGGCGCTTCATTCAATACTACAAAATCTATCTCATCGGTTCCTAAGATTGCGCCTGACTTATTCAAAAGCTTAAGCTTTATATCCCAATAATCCGCCGCTGACACGCTTTTTTTAAGGAGCACGGCAATATCTATATCGCTTAAAGGCTTAATTTTATCCCGGGCATACGAACCAAATATATACAAGGCATTTATGTCGGGATTCTTCCTGAAGGCTTCTATTAAGCAAGGAAGTCTCTCTTTAAGATTATGGTTTATTTTTCTGAACCGAATCATTATCTATTTTTCACCTTCCCCTAAGTAGCAGTTCCCTCTCTCCGCCAGGGAGAGGGAACTGCTATACAGTCTTAATCCGCTCTTTACCTTTAATGACTTCGCCGATTACCCAGGATCTAAGGCCTAAATTTTTAAGCTTGATAGTTATTTTATCGGCCCAATCTTTATCCACCGCTAAGACCATACCAATCCCCATATTCAAGGTGCGATACATATCGCTTTCAGGGACATTGCCTTTCTCCTGGATTAGCTTAAAAATATCCGGGACAGGCCAACTTATTTTATCGATGCGAATACCTAAGCCTTTAGGGATAATGCGCGGGATTTTATCGTAAAACGCTCCGCCGGTGATGTGGGCGATTCCTTTTATCGTCGTGCATCGTGCGTCGTGCGTCGTGCGCAATAGAGATAATATTGGCTTAACGTAAATGCGGGTGGGCTTGAGTAATTCGTCAGCGTATTTGATAAGCTCTTTTTTAGAAAAGGCCTTTCTTACTAAAGAAAAACCGTTGGAATGTAAACCATTAGATTCGATGCCTACTAAATAATCGCCTGCCTTTATCTTTGAGCCGTCAATAAGCCTTGACTTTTCCACCACCCCCACGCAGAATCCGGCTAAATCGTATTCGCCTTCTTTATAAAATCCGGGCATCTCCGCAGTTTCTCCGCCCACCAAAGCACAGCCTGCCTGACGGCAGCCCTTGGCGATCCCTTTAACAATATCTCTTAAACAAGAAGTTTTGATTTTGCCTGTAGAGATGTAGTCGAGGAAGAATAAGCCTTCGGCGCCGGAACACAAGATATCATTCGCGCTCATTGCTACGAGATCTATCCCTATCGTGTCATGTTTATCGGCTAGAAATGCTATCTTTAACTTTGTCCCAACGCCGTCTGTTGAGGATACGAGAATAGGGTCTTTGAATCTTTTTATATCGGGGCGAAACAGCCCTCCGAAGCTCCCTATGCCGCTTACCACGCCTCTTGTCGCTGTGGACTTCGCGAAGCGCTTATAATCTTTAACAAGCGCGTTCGCCTTATCAATATCAACCCCAGCCGCCTTATACGTAACGCTCTTCACTCATCTCCCATATTTCTCGCAGCGCAAAGACTTTTGTTCACGGCCTGAATTTTTTCTCCCTTATCGATGGCGGAACTTTTGACGGCTCACCGTAAATTTTTACGGGTGACGCTGGATGAAGCCTTTTTCTTATGGGGGCACTACGGCGCGGTGGTGAAAGCTTGAGCGGATTGCGCTACGCCTCGGCTCATTGAATGCCCCCTTAGAGAAAAGGCGAATCCAGCGGCAGGCCCCGTAAAAATTACCTGCCACAAACCTCGCGTTAACCCGACGTTACACTTAGAGAGGTTCCTGATGCTATCGCAGGATGGTTGGCATCAGAAACCTCGCGTTAATATTAGGTGTCTGTCCCTAATTACTTGTAAATTTATGTCCGCGGAAGCAACGCCCCGCAAGTTACACCAATCTGCCCGAAACGAAAAATATACCATTATCCCATCACCCTGCGCAGCACTTCCTCGTACGCGCCCTCTACGTTCCCAAGGTCGCGGCGGAAACGGTCCTTGTCGAGCTTCTCCTTGGTCGTCTTATCCCAGAGCCTGCATGTATCGGGCGATATCTCATCCGCCAATATTATCTTGCCCTTGTACCGGCCGAATTCCAGTTTAAAATCCACAAGCATAATGTTCTTTGAATCGAAAAATTTCTTCATCAATTCATTTATCTTGAAAGAATATTTTTTCATAGCCTCCAGCTCTTTATCCGTAGCCGCGCCGAGCGCTTTTACATGATAGTCGTTTATCAACGGATCGTGCAGGGCATCTTCTTTATAATGCCATTCCAGGACAGGTTCCTTCAATTCTTTCCCTTCTTCTAACCCCAATAACTTCGCCATGCCGCCCGCGACTATATTGCGCATCGTAACCTCGATGGGAACGATCTGAACTTTTTTGACAAGCATCTCCCTGTCATTTAACCTTTTAACGAAATGCGTAGGGATGCCTTTTTTGGAAAGTATGGTAAAGATATGAGCGGATAATTTATTATTTATGACGCCTTTATTCATGATAGTTCCGCGTTTTGCCGCGTCGAAAGCCGTTGCGTCATCCTTGAATTCCTGGATTAATAGGTCCTTATCCTCTGTTTCGTATAATTTTTTTGCCTTGCCTTCATAAATCAGCTTTAATTTTTCCATCCCGCGTCCTTATCCTTACAGCTTATATCCCTACCCGCCTAAATATTCTGTCTACATTCTTTATATAATGCCTGATATCAAAAATCTCTTCTACTTCCTTTGCGCCCAAGGCGCCGCGCGCAGCGTCGTCTCTGAGAAGGGCGTCTTTAAAATCTATCGCTTCTTTCTTAGCCGTAAACGCGATGCGCTGCGTTATATCGTAAGCTTCATTACGCGTAAAACCTTTATCAACGAGACGTAATAAAACTTTCCCTGAGAATACCGCGCCTTTAGATCTATTAAGGTTTTCGAGCATCCTGTCTTCGTGGATTACTAATTTCGACACTATATCGGTGAAT
>Ga0156094_157_pt2 | contig 15129 bp, 14 predicted proteins | sample RifCSPlowO2_02_FD_107747 | JGI IMG/M metagenome (GOLD analysis project Ga0156094, IMG submission 107747) | Omnitrophica bacterium RIFCSPLOWO2_02_FULL_45_16 | reverse complement strand
ATTGGAATATTAGCGATGGCAAAGGCTATATTCGTCATCTCCAGTATCCTCAATGTCGAATATTTGTCTAATTCTTCTCCTTCGATATCAACATGGCTTTTGCCTGTAAGGGTTTTGTTCAACCCATGATAATATTCTACGGAAATAAGCGGTTGTCTTTTACTATTCGTGCTGGAAGATGGTTTGAGCTTGATTCTATCTTTTCCTCCCAGCCTCACCCCTAATAAATCAACGTATGCATTAAGCAATTTTTTCAATGTGCCCGCCTCTATCCCTGCTCTCGTTTCGTAATCTTGCAGGCTTTTTTCATTATATCTTATTATATATGCCTCACTTTCATCTTCCGCGGCAGGCGGCAAGATACCAAGCAGGTATTGAGTATTTTTTATTCCAACAGCAATATCGACAGGTTCCGACGCCCGGATACTCGCAGGCTTTCTGATCGTATAGATCTTATATTCTTCATGGGGTTTAAAGTCGACGTGTATGCCGGCAAGGGCTTCGACATGCGCGGCAGCGCCAAATTCTAACTTTACCTGTTCGGGGAGATCCACTCTCGCTTGTATTATTTCTCCCGACGGCTTAAAATTCACAACGAGCATCGTCCAATCGCCGTTTTCAGCCTTCCAACAAAGCGGAAATAGCTTATCCTGATGCGATAATATTCCAGGTGACTCAATATATTGCTCTTTACCCGTTTGCGCCGAATTATAAAAGTCCTGCATCACCTTTTTCAACGGCGCATTCTTAACGGCGTCTTTCATCTTGGAAAAATCGGCCCTAATCTTTAACTCTTCTTCGGTCACAAAGAGATGCTGGCTTTGGCTGTAAGGATCGGGGCTGCCGCCCGGCGGCATCTTGAGGAGATGGCCGTGATGCAGCAACCAGTCCCGCAAATCGAACATCACCGGCGTGTTTCTTAAGATGCCTATCGCCATAAGGAGCATCGCGAAACCTTTTGTCCCGCCGCCGATAGCCGTAAGCGCGGTCTGGTCATAGTTTGACGGAAATATAAGCGGCTTTGGCTTGGCGAAAAGAGCGTGCCATACGGCATCTTTTATGCCGCCGGCATTCCCATTATTGCGAACAATGTTCCAGTACGCTTCAAACAATCGTATGGAATATACGTGGTCTCCGCCGAGCCGTTCCAACCATTCCCGCTCACTGTCATTATACGCTTCTAAAATAAAAGCCATCTTTTGACCTTTTGACCGAGCGTAGTCTTTCGCCGCGTCAATTATTATTTTAAGCGGCTGCTTTTCATCCGGCAGGCCGTGTATTAATAAGTGAAAGGCAAGATCGACGCGAACAATATCCACCCCAAGATCTATAAGCCCCTTGAGCGATTCGGTATAGTAGCGCCGCACGTCCTCATTCAACGGATCAGGCCGCGTCTGGTCAAAGTTTGTGCCAAGAGATACGACATGCTTTCCGAGAACAACCCTTCCAGGTAGTTCTACGGCAAAATACGCGTTATTTTCGGGACGAGCAAGAAGATCTTTAAACCATGCCTCTTTTTCTGATTCCGGCATATTTCGAAAAAGTTCATTGGCGCTTTCGTCCAGCTCTTTATGCTCTGTCCGTCGATAATTATTCTCATTGATCGCGTCTGGCGATAGCGATGGAATAAAATCTACCATTACCTTCATGCCTGCCCGATGAGCTTTATTAACAACTCGTCCGAAGTGTTCACGGGCAGTGTCAGAATCCCCTGTCGAAAGATGCGGATTAAATCGCTTCATACTATAGATAGAGAACGGGTTTCCGAACACGTCTTTGAGCTCTACGCCGCCGACAGTCTCGCGCTGTGTCGGATAATTCCCAGTGAGGATAGTCGTTTTGCCGGACGTTATGACACGGCTATTATTATTATGGGCGGGATTATCATGGACTTTTTTCGAGAGCTCGCTCATCTCATAAAGTCCGCCATAAAAATAGAGCGTCCCTACTCCTGATTCAGCTATGGGAGGGATAAGTTCTTCAATATTACTCAGGCTTCTCCCGTTACAAACGACGCGCCCTCCTTCGATCTCGGCTCCGATATCAGATAGGTTTACGGCAAGTATTAAATTCGGCTGCAGCGGCAGAGGTTTCTGATGCGCGGCATATCTTGCATTCATCATCCCGCGCATTTCTTGGTAGACTTCTGGATTGCCTACACGAGGGGAGAGTGTGCCAGAAACAGCCAGAATGACCGTATTGGTAAAAAACAGTAATGCTAAGCATATTGTCGCGGCTTTGAATAAAACAATATATTTAATCTTATAGTTTGTCATGTATTAATAAGTATAGCACATAATAATGACATGTGTATATAACTTTTTTATCACTCAACATTTTTACTCATAAAATAGACGTAGCGCACCTTTAAAGGTGCGCTACGTCGGAGGGTCTTCTGTGGACTAAATTATCTTTTTACTGCGCCGCTAAATCCGCGCGTACAAGGCCCGCTCCCTGTTGATAAGAAGTCAAACCGGGTAAATATTCCGTCCTACCGCTTGATTTAAGATACGCCTTCATATCATCAGGCATCATAATAGCGCCTTTAATCGCGATGACCAAAGCTACGACGCCGCTTACATGCGGGGCAGCCATACTGGTTCCGCTTAAAGATTTATAATATCCGTTGTTATACGTCGAGTTAATATTCACGCCCGGAGCGGCCAAATCCACCTGCGGCCCCGAACTGCTGAAACTGGCAAAATACAAAGAACCGTTCGTATTCTTGCCTACCGCGGAAACAGCGATTGTTTCTGGGTATCTAGCCGGATAATCAACCAGGCCGTTGGTCGCGCCGTTATTCCCAGCCGCGGCCACCTCTACTATCCCTGCCTCATAAGCCCTAATAATCGCGTCGTGAAAGGACTGATTATCGCTGGACGCGCCAAGACTCATATTAATAACCTGTATCTTGTTATTTATGCACCAGTCCAGTCCCTCTATAAGATCAGAAAGCCATCCGCTGCCATTTCTATTTAATACCTTGACCGCATAAAGAGAAATATCCGGCCCTACGCCAATCACTCCGATATCATTATCTATCGCGGCTACGGTTCCCGCAACATGCGTGCCGTGGCCGTTATCATCATTGGCGCTTTTGGTGGGATTGATTGTATTGACCTGGCCCTTGATATTACTTTGTAGGTCAGGATGCTTCAAGTATATACCAGTATCCATAATCGCTACCTTAATGCCTGATGCAGTCGCGTTGAAGGTTGATGAAGCCAGCGGCCAGACTGCATCCGCATTAATCCTGTCCGCGCCCCAAGGTAATACTTCAGCCGGCTGCGGCGCGGGCAGGGACTTGCTACCTTGGTTATTATCCGGTTTACCGCTGTCATCCGGCCTGTCACTGGCCTGAATGATTAAATCATCGTCTATTCTTAAAACTTCTGCTTCGCGCAAAAGCGCGCTTTCCGCCTGCGGCGGCAGGCGCACTGCCATACCATTTATCAAGCGCAGATGTTTGATTTTCTCGGCGCCGTGTTCCTTTACTAACGCGGACTGGTCCGCCTCATTCACAAAATCCTCTTGGAATACGACTATTTTTCTCGCCGCGTTATCCGGCTGCTGGGCATACACAGAAATAGTCAGCGCCCCGAAAACAAGGCCTGCCAATAATACCAACAAAAATAATCTTCTCATACCGCGCCTCCTGTTGAATATTAATATACTTTGGCGAAACAACTCTGTCAATGATAATTTTACTTTACACTGTCATACCGAAAATTGGATCAATGATGGGAACGTACAGCATAAGCAAAGAACAAAAAATATTTTTTCCAAGATGCCGGCGTAGACTTAAACTGATTTGCGCCAACAAAATAATCCGCGATGGCCTCGCGCACACGGGCAAGCTCTTTGAAGCGAGCCGAACCTGTGACGCTGTCCAAGGTTAAATCCACAAGCTCAAGAGCGCGTTCAAAGGCTTTCTGGCTATAAGCGGCATTATCTTTTGCTTGCCAGGCCAAGGCGCGTTCGACTTCGCTTCCGATATTTGCCATTTGTTCTAAGAACGATAACCGCCCCCAACGGCCTGAAGCGAGATCTTTATGCTGATGTTTCATCTAACCTATCCTTTTGGAGACTATCGATATGATCTTTTTCCGCATTTCTTCATTTTCCACGCCGCGGCTTCTATTGCCATGTGATGGCCGAATATTGATCAATGAGTCGAGCTCGATAAATTCCTCGCCATGCATATCCGGATAAAGATTGATACCCCATATATTTTTCTGCTTTGAGCCGTCCTCTAAGAGCAATGCTTCTAAATCAGAATGAAGCTCGGCGTCAACCGCGATAAGCTCTCTATCAACATCAACTGCCGCCTTTACCATGTTCCCAAAGGCAGCGGCGGCCATCTTTTTAAGCTCATCTACTGCAAGGATTTTATCCACTATCTTCATAATTGTTATTCTACTCCAAACAAAAACCGATTACCACAGCCCATTTCAAATCAAAGAACAGCGGCAGGTTGCTGCGTTCTTTTGGGTGAACATTTTATTTTTCATTCTTTAATTTCTCGGGATGATGCCTTACGACTTCCGCTTGAACCATATAGATCACGTCTTCCGCGATATTTGTAGTGTGATCGCATATGCGCTCTAAGAAACGGGCTATCAATAAAAGCTGAACCGCTCTTGGGGCCGTTGAAGCATCCTTCAATATATAATCTTCTATAAGCTCTTTCTGTATCAAATTACGCAAATTATCAGCCTCCGGGTCGGATAATAAAACCTTTTTTGCCAACTTAATATCGCCCTTCACGAATGAATCTATCGCCATCTTCACCATGTTCTGAGCAACCGCCGTTAATTTCGGAATATCTACTAAGGGCTTTAAGAGAGGCTTAGCTACTATTTCAAGCGTGCGTTGAGCTATGTCCACCGCTATATCAGCTATCCTCTCCAGCTCGGCGTTTATCTTCATGCCGGTTGTGATAAAACGCAAATCTTTAGCCATCGGTTGATAACGAGCTATCAAATCTACGCATCTTTCATCGATGGCTAACTCTAACTTATCGATATCGTTGTCGTTATCTATTACGCTCTTAGCCAGCTCGTTGTCGCGGTTCTTTAGAGCCTCAACGGATTTGAAAATAGCCTCTTCCGCGTAGGCTCCCATCTTTAAGATATCCTTGTTCAGCTCTTTTAATTCCTGATCTAAATGTCTTTCCATTTTATGCCTCCGAATTTCATCCGTATCTTCCGGTAATCCGCCTTCGTTTGCCGCCTTCGGCGGCGGGACTTCGGCGGGATTTTCTACCCGTATCTTCCCGTTATATAATCTTCTGTGCGCCTGTCATGCGGCGCTGTAAATATCTGTTCGGTTCTGCCAAATTCTATTAATTCGCCTAAAAGCATAAAACCCGTATCGTCAGAAACTCGCGCTGCCTGCTGCATATTATGAGTTACTATTATTATAGTATAGTTATTCTTTAATTCACGCATTAATTCTTCAATCCGGGCGGTTGCCTGCGGATCCAGAGCGGAACATGGTTCATCCATCAATAATACATCCGGCTTAACGGCTATGCACCTTGCGATACACAACCTCTGTCTTTGTTCTAACGATAACCTCAACGCAGGTTCATTGAGCCTATCCTTTAATTCGTCCCATAAAAGAACGCTCTTAAGGCTTTCTTGAACGATCTCATCCAGTCCATCCCGCGTTATGCCATCCGCGTGAATTCTTTCTCCGAAAACGATATTTTCATAAATAGACAGCGGAAATGGATTCGGCCGTTGAAATACCATTCCAATCTTCTTACGCAGCACGACTAAATCCGTATTCGAATTTAGGATATCATTATCGTCAATTAAAGCTCCTCCATCCGTTCTTACCCCCTCGATCAAATCGTTCATGCGGTTGAAGACTCTAAGCAAGGTTGATTTACCGCACCCTGAAGGCCCGATTATGGCAGTGATCCTATTTGCCTCAAAGGCCGAATTTATGTTCTTTACGGCATGAAAAGCGCCATACCAAAGGTTTAGATTTTTAGTTGTAATTTTCGCCATTATCCGAATTTTCCTCTAATATAACCATCCGTGCGTTTATCTTGCGGCGCGGTAAATATCCTATCTGTCTTATCCAATTCAACGAGTTCGCCGTTTAAGAAGAATGCTGTTTTATCTCCAACCCTTGCGGCTTGCTTTACATTGTTGGTTACTAAGACTATGGTGAATTTCTCCTTAAGCTTAACCATCGCGTCTTCTACTTTAGCGGTGGAGATAGGATCAAGGCCTGAACAAGGTTCATCAAATAAGATCACTTCTGGGCCAACCGCTAACGTCCTTGCGATACAAAGGCGCTGTTGCTGCCCTCCGGATAATTTAAAAGCCGATTCGCTAAGCCTATCTTTAACCTCCTCCCAAAGATATGCCTGCCTCAAGGTTTCTTCTACTTTTTCCTCTAATTCTTTCTTTCCTCTTCGGTCATGCATTTTTATTCCATAAGCTACATTATCAAATATGGATAATGGAAGAGGCAAAGGCAGCGCAAAAACCATGCCTACCTTACGACGCAATTCTCCTATTTCAATCGAGCGGATATCTTCTCTTTCAAGCTCTACCTCTCCGGTTATATTATAATTAGCGTAGAGCTCATTAAGGCGATTAAGCGTTCTTAAAAATGTTGTCTTCCCGCTATTCGCTGGGCCTATTACGCTTAAGATTTCATTAGTTTGGATCTCTATATTAACATGCCTTATGGCGTGCGCGGAGCCAAACCATATATTTAAATCGTGTATCTCGAATTTCACCCCCACACCAATTGTCACCATTTCTTTCTCTTTCTAAATTTATATCGTATAATTATCGCCACTAAATTCATAAATAAAACCAAGGCCAATAGAACGAGCGCCGTCCCGTATCTTATCTTTTCATCAACATTGGGCACTTGGGTCGATATAACGTAAAGGTGATAGGGCAAGGCCATAGCCTGATCAAATATAGAATCCGGTAATTGCGGCAGATAAAATGCCGCTACGGTAAAAAGGATCGGCGCCGTTTCTCCCGCCGCCCTTCCTATCCCCAGAATAGTCCCGGTCAATATTCCCGGTATGGCGTTGGGCAAAACAATATGCCTGATAGTCTGCCACTTGCTCGCTCCCAAAGACAGGCTTACTTCTCGAAACGATTGTGGAACGCTTTCCAGCGCTTCACGCGAAGTGGTTATTATTATGGGGAGTATCATGATGCCGAGGGTGAGCGATCCGGAAAGGATCGATGCTCCAAACTTCAAAAATACGACAAAAAGCGCCAGGCCAAAAAGCCCGTAAACTACCGACGGCACGCCGGCAAGATTTACGATAGCAAGCCTGATGATACGGGTGAGAAAATTATCCTTTGAATATTCGCTTAGATATATCGCGGCAAGTAAACCTATCGGGAGGGCAAAGATTATCGCTCCCGTCACTAAATATATCGTTCCGACGATCGCCGGAAATATTCCTCCGACGCGCATCCCGTGGCGCGGAATATCCGAGAGAAACTGCCAGCTTATAGCCGGGAGGCCTTTCTGCACGATGATGACAACGATTAAGCCTACGGGCACTACAATTAAAAGCGTCGCCAGGAATAGAAAGAAAAATGCTATTCTTTGAGCCCTGTAAGGGTTTCTCATCGTTCCTTTTTATGCAAAAACAGGTCCGCGGTAACGTTTACCGCGAAACTTATGATGAACAAAACTATACCAACGGCAAAAAGCGCGAAATAATGTTCGCTCCCTACGACGGCCTCGCCCATTTCCGCCGCAATAGTTGCGGTGAGGGTGCGCACCGGCTGCAAGATGCTGCGGGGGATGACCGCGGCGTTTCCTGTGATCATCATGACCGCCATCGTTTCGCCGATGACCCTGCCGAGGCCGAGCATGACAGCGGCGAGGATACCGCTTGACGCGGCGGGCAGCATGACGCGGCGTATTGTCTGCCAATGGGTCGCTCCGAGGGCGAACGCGCCTTCCTTATAACTTTTCGGAACCGAATAAAGCGCGTCTTCGGCGATCGAAACTATCGTAGGCATGGCCATGAACGCGAGCATTATCGAACCTGATAATGCCGTCAGTCCGGTGGGGATGTGAAAGACACTCTTTACAAGAGGCACGAGCGTCACCATGCCGATGAATCCTAAGACGACGCTTGGTATTGCCGCTAGGAGTTCTATCCCAGCCTTAAGGGCCTCCTTGGTTTTTGCAGGCGCCACTTCGGCGATGTAGACCGCGCAGGCGACTCCTATAGGAATAGAGATAACGGCCGCGCCCAGCGTGACTAATAACGATCCGAGGATAAGAGGCAGTATCCCGAGTTGAGGCGGGTCCGATATGGGATACCAGCTTTTGCCGAACAGAAAATTAAAAGGGTTTACGGCTTTAAAAACCGCAAACCCCTCTTTTAGCAGAAAAAGAAATATCAGCGCCACAAAGAATATGGAAGCTAATCCACAAATGAGTATAAGCTTCTCGATAACCAATTCTTTAAGCTTACGCATAGGCCTATCTTTTAATCGGCACAAAATCGGTCTTTAGCACGATTTCCTGGCCTTCTTTCGAAAGAATGAAATCAACAAATTTTTTGACTAGCCCTTTTGGCTCTCCGTTAGTATATATGAAGAGCGGCCGCGATATGGGGTATTTGCCGCTTAAGACGTTATCTATTGTCGGTTCGACATATTCTGATTTTTCGTCCCTGGCAATAGCCACCGGTTTTTGCTTCGGCGAAATATAGCCCATTCCGTAATAACCTATCGCCGCGGGATTACCTGCCACTTCATCCGCTATGGCCTGGGAAGAAGGAAGGAGAAGCGCATTTTGCGCGAACTCCTCTTTGCCGTCAGGGCTCCCTTTTCTCAGGACGTGTTCCTTGAAATAAACGTGGGTGCCTGAATTTACTTCACGCGACAGAAGCACTATTCTTTCATCCTTGCCGCCCAATTCTTTCCAATTAGAGATCTTACCCGTGAAGATATCAGCAAGCTGCTGCATGGTAAGCTTGCTCACGGAATTTTTCGTATTTACAACTACCCCCAGGCCGTCCAGGCCCACTTTTATTTCATAGGGGTTTATACCTTTTCCCCTGGCAAGCGCAATTTCCTTATCCTTGATATTCCTTGAGGAATTTGCTATGTCGCAGGCGCCGCTTATGAGGCTTGAAAGCCCTGTGCCGGAACCGCCTCCCGTGACTGCCACAAAATCACCCGGATTTTCCTCCATATACTTTTCCGTCCAAGCCTGCGATAAATTGACCATCGTATCTGAACCTTTGACCTGTATTGAATTTTTATCTTTTGCCGCAAATGCGGAAGCCGCAAATGTTACTGCTATCAGAACCACTAACCACTTTTTGAACATACCCTCCTCCTCATTGTTTATTTTAGGACGGCCTTCTCTTCATTGTATACGGATATTATAACCGATATCATGTCGATCCGTTCTTTCCCTCTTTATGCCATTATTGCTTCTTGAAATAACTCAAGTCCTGGAAATCTTTCTTTGCGAGCGACTCCAGATACGCCGCTTCTTTTTCTGAAAGAGCCCTGAATGTCTTTGCGATACGTACGTTCTCCTCTACCTCTTTTGGATTACCGCAGCCAATAATAACTACTGAGACCGGCAGAGTTAAAACATAGGATACTGCTTCCCTGACTGTTTCGATGCCGCCTTCTTTCAGGATGAGGCCATGGGCTAAAACCTTCATTGCTATTATGCCCATATCTTCTTTGACCGCCGCGGGGATAACTGTATCTTTGAAAGGCAGGTGCCATCTGTCAGCGGCGTTAACGGAGCACATTACTGTATCAAACGGAAATCTTCTCATGGCTTCAAGCAGGATACCTGGATCATGGTGACCTGTTATGCCGATAAATTTTATCAGTCCCTGCCCCCTGGCCTCCTGCGCCGCTTTTAACGCGCCGTTTTTAGAAAATATTTCATCCAAATCATCTTTAGTCCTTAAATCATGGAGCTGCCAAAGATCAAGATGATCTGTGCGCAATCTCTTCAGGCTGTCTTCTAAAAGCCTCAATGAACCGCTTCTTGCGCGATCGTGCGTCTTTGAAGCTAAAAAGATACCATTTCTTCTTCCACGCAGCGCCTCACCGTAATAATCCTGACTCTGGGCATAGGCAGGGGCTGTGTCAAAATAGGTTACCCCCAAATCCAATGCTTTTTGAATTACCGCGATAGCTTCCCTCGCCCTGCCGTATGTCCGCAAAATACCTTCGCCGCCCAATCCAAAAGAGGTAACCTTAACCCCTGTCTTGCCTAAAAGCCGAGTTGGAATAGAGCCTTCTGGAATAAAATCAGCAAAGGCTTTAGAGAGCCATTCATATTTGTAATGCAGGGCAAAAAGAGACGCCAAGGAGATACCAGCCTTTTTAAAAAATTCTCTGCGCGTAAGACGCCTAAACATACTATATGATTTCATAAAAGGTTCCGAATCGCGCTACCCCTCCAAAACTTCTTTCATTTTACTTATGCTAGTAGTAGGAGATTTACATATATAACTGGCGCAGACATAAACTGTGGTTTTGTCCTCTAAAGCGGCCTGATTTTTTATGAATGGTATAAGCTCTGTTATCCCTTCTTGCCCTTTCTCTCCGATAGAACTCAAAACTACTACTTTGTTAGGGATGAATCTTTCATAAATAGTCTTTAACATAGCCAAAGATTTTTCTTTATCTTTTCCTTCCGCGATAACAATCTCCTTTGACGGGCCTAAAGCAAAATCAAGGGCAATGAGCATTTGGGGATAGACATTGGGCATTTGTGAAATTTCACCGGAGAAAGTCTTAAAAAGAAATTCTGCCTTTTCTTCAAATCCCTTCTCCATAGTCAGCCTTCCCAGACGAATTAAATCCAGGGCAGCGACAGAATTCCCCGAAGGAATGGCTCCATCATAGGTTTCTTTTTGACGAATAATTAATTTTTCAGCGTCAACCGAAGTAAAAAAGAAGCCTCCCCCTGAGTCATCCCAGAAAAACCCGACCATCTCATTTGCCAAACGCTTGCTTCTCTTGAGATATTCAGGATTGAAGGTCGCTTCGTAAAGGTCAAAAAGCCCGTGGATAAAAAACGCGTAATCCTCAATCGTCCCGGCAATCGCTGACTCGCCGTTCCGATAACGATGCAGGAGTCTGCCATCTTTTCTGATGAGATGCTTAAGAATGAACTGGGACGATTTTTCCGCGGCTTCACGATAGCGGGGTTCGTCAAGGACGCGCGAACCAAAGGCGAGACTTGAAATCATTAATCCATTCCAGTCAGTAAGAATCTTATCATCCAAATGCGGCCTTGGCCTTTTAGAACGGACAACAAATAGTTTTTCTTTTGCCTCCCTAATAATTTTTTCTATCTCTTCGACTGATTTTCTAAATTTCTGAGCGGCCTCTTCTTTAGTATGCGCTTTATAAAGGATATTCTTTTCCTTTCCCGCCAAAGGCGGGATCCCGCTATGGCGGGAAAATTCTCCCTGCGGATCACTAAGCGCATTTCCGTTAGGCTCAACGCCAAAATAGTAGCAGAATATTTCTCCTTGCTCTTTTTCTAAAACGTTTATAATCTCATCTTTGCCCCATAAATAAAACGCTCCCTCTTTTTTTGTCTTGGGGTCTTCTAAAGAAGGCGAATCCGCGTCCTCGGCTGAATAAAATCCGCCTTCGGGATCTCTCATATCATGAAGCACGTATTCAAAAATCTCCCTCGCGATCCGGGCGTATTCTTCCTTTCTGGTTGCCTGATAAGCCTCAAGATATGTCTTGGCCAGTATTGCTTGGTCATAGAGCATCTTTTCAAAGTGCGGAATACGCCATTGTCCATCGGTAGAATAACGGTGAAAACCGCCGCCGATATGGTCGTAAACTCCGCCTTTTGACATGGAAGTCAAGGTCTTCTCAGCCATCTCAAGTGATTTAGATTCATTTGAGCGCTTCCAATACCTTAGCAGAAAAGAGATCGAATGCCCCATAGGGAACTTAGGCGCGCTGCCAAAACCGCCATGGGCAGAATCAAATCGCTGAAGAAACTGATCATAAGATTTCTTAAGGGTCTCTTTATCCAAAGGGAAGCCCTTCTTACCGCTGGCTGCAGACTGCTGTTGAATCGCTTGGGTTAAGGATTCGCCAGAGCGAAGAATTTCGTCCCGGCGGTTTTTCCAAGCATCGGCGATAGAATTAAGTATATTCTTAAGTCCAGGCCTGCCCCATCTATCCTCCGCTGGAAAATATGTCCCGCCATAAAATGGATTTTTGTCAGGGGTAAGAAAAACTGTTAACGGCCAACCGCCGCTTCCGGCCATTGCAATAACTGCGCTCATATAAATATTATCTATATCCGGACGCTCCTCCCTGTCAACTTTAATGGATACAAAATACTTATTAAGGATCTTCGCTATCTCCGGGCTTGAAAAAGATTCTTCCTCCATTACGTGACACCAATGGCAGGTAGAGTATCCTATAGAAAGAAAGACGGGCTTGTCCTCCTTCTTTGCTTTTAGAAATGCCTCGTCTCCCCATGGATACCAGTCAACCGGGTTGTGGGCATGCTGTAACAGATACGGGCTTTTTTCTTTGATAAGGCGATTGGCATAATCTTCCGCATTAACCATATTGATTCCTATCGCAAAAATAATCAAAAACACAGCGAGATATCGCATGCTTAACCTATCGCATACCATGTCATGCGCAATAAAGATAAAGGCCTTCATCGGCCGCCTGCCAACGAAGGTTTTTATGTAATATGATGGCGGTTTATAGCTCTTTGAGACGGTCTTTAAATTTACTTGGAACTGCCAGCCGCAGGAATGCGATTATCGTTCGCATCATAAGTATAGCGCTCTTTCCCGTTAACCTTGTGAATCCTGACGTCTTTAACGGCGAGCTTTCCATCCTTATGCTCTACATCGATGTCCAGGTCGAGCGTCTCATTGGATACCGTGTCTCTGAAATCGGCGCAGGAATAATAATAGTCTCCTGTCTTACCGACTCGTTCGTGAACTCTTACAAGCGATAACTTCCTCATCTTCCCCGCCTCGTCATCGTAAACGTCGAACGTGCCCGTCTTCTTTGATTGCTCTATAACATAATCGTTCATAACGCCGCGGATCTGGTCCGCCGATGGTTCTGAAACCTCGGCCCCGCCATGTTCCTCGCCGCCATGCTCCTTGCCGCCATGCTCCTTGCCGCCATGTTCGGCGGCGAAAGCTGCCGGCACAAGCGCGATCGCCAATACCATAAAGACCATAAAAAACATTTTAACCTTCATACGCTCCTCCTTTCCATACAGATTCTTTAAAAGATACCTTGAAATCCACATTCTTAAATTTTGACCCATTAATTTCTACGTAGGGATATACAAAAAAATTGATCGGCTCTTGGTTTTTGGAGTTTTCGAGCAGTATGTCTCTTCCCGTAGCAACACTGAATCTGTTTTCATCGATGTGCCCGAAAAAATAATCTCTCTTCTCAGGATGTTTATACGCTTCGGAAACGTCGACCGGAATCCATCCTTTGCCTTTTATATAAAAAGCTGCCCAGCAGTGATGCCCTTCGATCCTGCCTTCTTTTTTATTCTCGGGGACGGGGAACCCTACTTCAAACTTGGCGGGGATGCCCAAGGAGCGCACTAAAGAGATGAATAGAGAGTGCCAATCCGCGCACATCCCTTTCTTGTATTTCAAGGTTAGAAGGCTGTTTCCGATACCGCAAACATTTGGATCGTCTTTCGCATATGCGTAATTATCGAGAAGATATTCATAGACGGCTTTCGCTTTCTCTAAATCGCCTGTCTTCCCTCTGGTTATTTCTACCGCCAGCTCTTTTATTACGCCGTCAATCGGAACGGTTCTGTCTGCCTTGAGATAGCGAGATGGGCCTCTTTTGTAATTTGACGTCTCCTCTGCCGCGCCGCGCTCTTTTCTTTGGATTTTATATGATAAAACTATTTCCTGCGGTTCTTCGGGCGGAGCGTTTTGTTTTGACTTAAGATACAGAATTTTATTTCTATATTTATTTTCGGTCAGAAAATTTATGGCAAAAGGGCTTTTTAGGTTAAAGTCGCCCACGGTTTGCCATTCGTCATCGGAAGGGATTGGAATCCATATTCGCAAATCATTTATTTTAGGATGCGGGGATTCCAATAACAATCTTTCTTCTATAATAAATACACGCTCCCTGCTGGAGAGCATGGCGGAGGACTTATTGCTTATTAGGGTAACGCTAATAATTGCTACGCATAAAAATACAGCATTCTTCATGTAGCGATATTATACATCAGTTCATATAAAAAGCATAGAAATTTTGGATGGAGTGAGCGGGCGGATTATTGCCAGATGCGGGGAGGGAAATATTCAGACCCTTCGGTGAATTTAATGATCCCGTTCATCATCGCCGTTGATTCCGCAGGGTATTTGCCGGCCGCCGTCTCGGCTGAAAGCATCACATAATCGGTCCCGTCAAGGATCGCATTCGCTACATCGGTCGCTTCCGCGCGCGTAGGCCTGACATTTTCTGTCATGCTTTCGAGCATCTGGGTAGCGGTGATGACAAACTTCTTCTTCATATTACATTTTCTGATGATCATCTTCTGCACGATCGGCACTTCGCATATAGGGATCGATACGCCCATATCGCCGCGCGCGATCATAATGCCGTCGGCGGCGTCAATGATCTCATCGATATGACGAATCCCGTCTCTATTCTCAATCTTGGCAATGACTGCGCAGGCCGCGCCGAGCTTCGGGATATGCCTGCGCACGGCGCGCACATCGCCGGCATCTCTGATAAAAGACTGCGCAATAAAATCTACCCTTTGTTCAACGCCAAAACGTATATCGCGGATATCCTTCTCGGTAAGGCCGCTGAAGCGAAGGCGTACCCCTGGAATATTGATGCCCTTATGCGCTTTCAGCGATCCTTCCACAACAACCTTGGCCTTGAGACGCTTTTTTTCACATTTCACAACGAGGAGATCTATATTTCCATCGTCGATATATATATGCTGTCCAGGCCGGATATCGGAGAGCGGGCCTTTATAATCAAACGGTATGATACTGGCGTCACCGATGAGATTTTCCTGTGTGAGCCAGACAATAGCATGCTTTATGAGAGTGGCTCCTACAGGATCCACGAAACTCCCTAC
>Ga0156094_161_pt1 | contig 15307 bp, 18 predicted proteins | sample RifCSPlowO2_02_FD_107747 | JGI IMG/M metagenome (GOLD analysis project Ga0156094, IMG submission 107747) | Omnitrophica bacterium RIFCSPLOWO2_02_FULL_45_16 | reverse complement strand
AAAGACAGGCTGGGCAATCGGCTGAAGATTACTCCAATCATCTTGTTCTTGAGGGCATTATCTTGAATTATATACAAAGATGCGGCCAACGAGGCCGCAAAAAAAGCAATATAGCCTATATGAATGGTTATGCTGTGTATTTTGAGATATATGGCCTGATGGAGTATATGAAAATTAAATTCAGGCATTATCTAAAATATCCTTCAGCTTCCGCATAACCTGCCTGCCTTTATTTTGCTTAAGAAGGTTCATTGTTTCGGGTTGAAGCGTTTTTTTAAAAAACGCTTTTCTCGATCGTGGATCTTTTATTTTTTTGCGGGCCTGAGGCCTAATCTTTTTCATTATGCGCAATAATGCGGCATACTCGGCGCCGAACATCTTCTCAAGATCTTTGCGGATCTTCTTTGACAATGCCGGACTAGAACCGCCTGTGGATATGCTTATAGTCAAATCCCCTCTTCTTATTATCGAAGGTAAAATAAAACTGCACTCTTCGGGAGAATCCGCGACATTTACCAGTATATTCTTCCTGCGGCAATAAGAGGAGACGGCGGCATTGACCGATCTATCGGTCGTGGCGGCAATTACCAGGTACGCGCCGTTTAAATCACTCAAATTGAAATTTCTATTCTTAAGTATGATGCGGCCGTTTTGCGCCATGGCTTTCAAACCCGGCGTTATAGCGGGGCTTATCACCGAGACTCGCGCGGCGCACTCCATAAGCCGCCTTGCCTTGCGCTCGGCAACATTTCCTGCGCCGATTACCACGCATTTTTTATTTTTCAATACCAGATTTATAGAATAATATCTTGGCATCGGCGATCAAGCCTTTTATAAACCGAAAACAGCCCATTTATTATGCTGCCAATGAAGGATCTAAAAGCGTACCGTGTGGCCGAGCCAGAAGATAAATGCCGCCGCTATGATATGAAGGACCCACCAAGCAGGTTTAAATAGCAAGAATCGGTACATGGTTACTCCTCCTTTATTTCCATATAATGCCGCCTAAGGTATATACTAGCGCTAAAGCAAAAAGATGCGCCAGCCACCAACCCATGTTCGGGTATCTGAAAAAACGCCCCTTCGCGGTTGCGTCCGTATCTGACTTTAAAAATTGCAGGTCAAACAACGCTTTTCCTACGGCAAATTTCCCCCATAGAATCGCGATATCGGCAAGCGTGGTATTCAAAATAATATTTATCGCGGTAACAGGGCCCTTAAATTTGGCAATAGAAAACTGCGCCATGGTTATCGTGCCGATTATAACCAAAAAACCATTGACGATATAGGCCAAGGCGATCGTTCGCCTGAACCAAAAAAGAAGCGGGAGACAAAAAACGCTTACTATCCCCGAGATAAAAGGAATCACGAAATCAGCGTCCTTTATGAGCGGATGTATTCTCAGGTGCAGCAGCCATCCGCCGAGAGCAAGGAAAAGCAAGCCGGCGGCGAGAGTCGTTTTCAACATCTTTTTCCTGTTCATCCCGTCTATCCTCCTATTCGTTATCCCGCCTTTAAGAATGGGCGGGATTCCCTCCCGAATGTGTTATCGGCTATTATCATAACTCTTCAGGTCATCGTTCACGTAATCTGCTAAGGCAAGCAGGTTCTCCTTAAAACAGGAGCCGGCCAGGACGTTTAAATTATTCTTAGCCTTATCGACATAGCGGGATATCTCTTCTCTTGCCTTGACCAGCGCCCCGGAATTGATGAATCTCTCCCTTATCTTCTTAAATGCCCTGACGTCGCCAGTCTGTTTAAGCAAAGATATGATATGTCCATTATCCTTCTTCTGCGAAAGCAGTTTTAACACCGGCAGAGTAAGTTCTCCCATTTTGAAATCAGCGCCTGGAGCCTTGCCCAAAGCCCTGACTTCACCTATCAGATCCATGCAATCGTCCCGCATCTGGAAGGCTATGCCGAAATTAAGGCCGTATTTCCTAAGAGAGTCCCGCACGCATGGATCTTCGCTCGTAAGCATACTCCCGGCATGGCATGAGGCGGCAAATAACGCGGCCGTCTTCTTCTTGACTATGACGACATAGCTATGCTTTAACAATTCGAGGTTCTCCCTTTCACACACCTGGATAAGCTCGCCCTCGCACATGGCCCTGATCGCGGGACTTATGCAAGCTATGATATCAGGGTTACCGCAGTCCGAAATAAGGCTGAACGCTTCAGAATAGAGATAATCTCCCACCGCCACGGAAACATCGTCTCCCCATTTGGAATTGATCGTCGGCCGATTGTGCCTCAAGTCAGATTTATCTATTACGTCATCATGGACCAAAGACGCCATGTGGGTCAATTCTAATGCCGACGCTAGCCTCACAAGGGGACGGATCGAAACGGATGACTGCCGCTTTGAAGACGCCCTGGCCGATAGTATTGCCAGGGCAGGCCTTAGGCGTTTACCCTTGGCGCTTAATAGATAGCGATTTATCTCGGACATAACCCCGCGGTCTTTGCCCCCCAGGCGCTCGGCGAGTATATCCTCGACTTTCTTTAATTCCGTTTTTATCGGCCCATATAGATCTGTTAGTTTCATCCCGCTCATTCTCCTACTCTAACCCCTCGCCTTTAAGAATGGGCGGGGTTCATCCCGCACCTTCTTTCGCCACATAATCTTTCTTTAGAAGGTGCGGGGTTCATCGAATTGATCCACTCATCAAATAAATTTATCGAGTATGACGCCGGCGCATAACAACACGCCGAAAAGCGAATGCAGGCCTATCGTAGACGCGTTAGCGGGCAAAAGCTCATATATCTTGTCGAAGTTTTTCCTCGATATCATAAACGCCTTGAAAGCCAACGGCAGGCTAAGGAAAACTATTAGGCAGGTGTTTGGCAAATATTTAAAAACAACGAGTAACAGCGCGCATATATACGCGCCTGCCAACAAAAGATGATACAGGATAACAGCCCTCCGCTTGCCCAGGATCACCACCAAGGTTTTCTTGCCGACAGCTTTATCGCCCGCATAATCCGGGAACTCGTTTATAAATAGAACCAGCGCTATCAGGATACCGACGGGGATCGATATGAGGAGGGCCTCAAGCGGCATCTTCTTTGCCTGTGTATAATAGGCCCCCATCACCATGAGCGGCCCGAAACCAACTCCTACTGCCAGTTCTCCAAAACTACCGTAACCGATCCTGAACGGCCTTGCCGTATAAAATATCCCTAAGAATACACCGATAATTCCGATAATCAGAATCACATTTTTGCCGCTTACATAATTTAGATATAGGCCGATTATGCTTCCTGCCATGAAACACAGCATTGACGCGTATAATATCTTCTTCGCGCTCATCAATCCTTCCTGTATGACTCTGCTTCCGCCGGAAAACGGGGTTGGGGTCTGGATAGCCTCATCGCATCCGGAGATATGGTCGAAATAGTCATTGGCAAGGTTCGTGCCCGCATGGATGAGCACTGCCCCTAACATGGTAATCAAAAACCTCATCCACATAAAATTATTTGTATCATACCAGGCAACCGCCGAACCCAAGGCAACCGGTATCACGGTCGCGGTAAGAAAAGGTACGCGGATAGCTTTGAACCAAAGCCTAAGCTTCGCCTTAAAACTTATCATTTTATAGTTAATTTCGGATTTTATATCATATGTCAATGATATTTGCAATGGAAATTTTCACTCATATCATCTCACTCATCTGTAAAGGGCAACGCGGCTTCCTTAGATTAGAGTCGGACAATCGCATATTAGCTTCTTTCCTCGATGTCTCTTATGAGATTATAAAAAATAAAATGGTGCAGGGGTAAACACATATACCAATATATCTTGCCGAATAAAGTATTAGTATCATAGTACGCAGTCACTCTCAATTCTCTCCTATCCCCTATTTGGGCTATATTAAACTCCAGCCAGGCCCTCCCCAGCAATTTCATCTCTGAGCGTAGAAGAAGTCTTTTAGCGTCCTTTAGATCTTCCACTCGCCAGAAATCTATCACATCGTTAATCTTTAAAATGGAATAACTCTTCCTCCCGCGCGCGGATCCTACGCCGAGCAGGAGGCGGTCTATTCCGCCTCTCAACCGCCACATCCAGTTGTTGTGAAACCATCCTTCTCTACCGCCTATCTTGCAGATAGAGCCAAAAAGAGATTCCGCCGTCTTTTTGGTGACAAGCGAATAACTGGCCGTATACGCAGGCGATCCTTTGATCTCATGCAGTTTTAAGACCAATTCATCCGTTGGAAAAGAGGCGTCGGACCACCTTGTATGGACTTTATCCTGTTCCTCGCGGGACATGGCCCGTATTATCGCTTCTCTATATGTCAGGGGTTTGAATGGTATCAAGGCCTTTATCGATTCGTCCTGGCAGATGACCTCGTTCTTCAGGCTCTCCATGAGGCACGCCGTTATGGAGTCGGGAACGGGGGTGAGAAGGCTCGCCGTATACGCGTAAAATCTGGTAGCCGAAAAAGGCGCCGGGATGAAGAGCGTCTTTTTCCGGAGAAGATTGCCTAAAATCTTAAGCATCTTTTCGTAGGTTAATACATCGGCGCCGCCGATGTCAAAGGACCGTCCGGCCGTGCCGGGCGTCTCTAAAACTCCTACGAGATATTTTATGACATCGCGGATGGCTATCGGCTGGCACTTATTCTTCGCCCATAAAGGTATTACCATAACGGGAAGCTTTTTTACAAGATGTTTGATAATTTCGTAGGAAGCGCTGCCTGAGCCGACGATTACCGCGGCCCTTAGAATAGTCGCGGGGACTTGCCCGCGCGTCAATTCCATGGCCACCTCCGAGCGGCTGCGCAGATGGGATGAGAGAGGGGTTCTAATATCTCCGAGGCCCCCGAGATAGATTAGCCGCTCGATCTTATTCTCTTCGGCAGCCCTCCTGAAATTTCTGGCTGCGTGTATGTCTGCCGCGGCAAACTTTCTCGGGCCCAGATGCAGCGAATGTATTAAATAATAAGCGGTGTCAATGCCTCTGAGCGCGCTTTTTAAACTATCTATTTTAAGCGCGTCAGCTGTTACGATTTCCGCGCCGGGCCAGAGAACGCGGTATTCAGGAAAATCCGCCCTGACCATGGCGCGGACTTTATACCCTCTGGCCAATAACTCCGGAACCAATCGCCCGCCGATATACCCCGAGGCACCGGTTACTAAAATTCGGCCTATCTGCGGTTGAAATTTGGTTGGCAGCTCATTACAAAATAATTCGCCTTTGTCCCATGGTTGGGCAGGTGAAGCGCCGCCTGGCAAATCATTACTCATAAAGTTCTTCAAACAATCGTTTATCAACAACAGCCCCACGCCTATGACTTGGGAGAAAACTGCTCAAGCTTTGAACATTTCGAATTCCGACATCCAAAATAGCACACCTGCTGAAGATAGTCAACACTTTGCCTTGCCCTTGCCTTGCGAAAATACATCAGACATCAGACTCTTTTATACTTGTAGATTATCCCAAAAATATATATAATACTCCTTTGGCTTTTATAACTATCTAAACTACCAAAAAATATGGGACAAGCACTCGTTATTAAAGATTACGCGTTCGTAGGCCTGTTTTTCGTCTTCGGAATTGCCTTTGTCGCGAGCGCGTTTATCGTATCGTGGCTGCTTCGCCCGCGCGCTCCAAATCCCGTCAAAACATCCGCCTACGAATGCGGAGAAGTGCTAAAAGGCTGCGCCAGAGTGCAATTCAACGTCAGCTACTATCTTGTAGCGCTTCTCTTCGTAATATTCGACATAGAAGTCTTATTTTTAGTCCCATGGGCTGTCGTGTTCCGGGAGATGGGAATCGTTTCATATATTGAGATGATGATTTTTATCGCGATCCTCATCTTTGGCTTGATCTATGCCTGGAAAAGAGGAGTTTTCGAATGGCAGTGACAGAAAGGATCCCCGCCTCAAAATTAATACAGAGAATCCCTGGGGGAGGGGTATTTCTAACAACGAGCGAAAATATTTTTAAATGGGGGAAGGCATCCTCGCTGTGGCCTATGACATTCGGGCTGGCTTGCTGCGCCATCGAGATGATAGCTACGGGCGCTTCGCGTTTCGATATCGACAGGTTCGGCGCGGGGGTATTTCGGGCAAGCCCCAGACAGTGCGACGTCATGATCATAGCGGGCACGATATGCGTAAAAATGAATGACTGCATCCAGCGCCTTTACGCGCAGATGCCCGAACCTAAGTATGTAATCGCTATGGGAAATTGCGCCATCTCGGGAGGCATCTTCTATTATGACACGTATTCGGTTACAAAGGGGACGGATTCGCTCGGCATCCCCGTGGATGTGTTTATACCGGGCTGCCCGCCCCGCCCGGAAAATTTGCTCTTCGGACTGATGAAGCTGCAGGAAAAGATAAGGAACGAAAAAGATGCGGACAAATGAAATATTTATGGCTATAAAAACTGACTTTCCGGAAGCAAGGCAGGAGGAAGAGACGGGCGCCGTTATTATCCCGAAAGAGTCGCTTTTAAAAATAACGCAATATTTAAAAAATCATCGGCTTGCCTTTGATAATCTCCATTGTATAACCGCGATAGACAGGGCGGAAAGGGTTGAGCTGGCATATACCCTATATTCTATTTCCGAACATCACGGGATAACCCTGAAAATATATTTAACCGCGGGAGAAGAGAATGTCGCGAGTCTTGCGGAACTTTGGAAATCCGCGAATTGGCTCGAGCGTGAAGTGTATGACTTATTCGGCGTCATTTTTTTAAACCATCCGGATTTACGGCGGATATTAAACCCTTACGACTGGAAAGGCCACCCTTTACGAAAAAGCTATTCTCACCCGGAAGTCTCGATCAAACCGAGGCTGTAATTAAACTTTATGAATACAAGCCAGACAAAGGACATATGCACGGAAGAGTTTCTCATCAATATGGGGCCGCAGCATCCCTCTACGCACGGCGTCCTTTCCCTTGAATTGAAGCTGGACGGCGAGATGATCAGGGACTGCACCGCGCACATCGGTTATCTGCACCGTTCAATGGAAAAATTGGCCGAAAACCGCACATATACGCAATTTATCCCATACACCGACAGGCTTGACTATGTCGCGTCTATGAACAATAACATGGGCTACGTAATGGCCGTTGAAAAACTATTGAATTTGGAGATTTCTGATCGCGCAAAATACATCCGCGTGATAGCGGCGGAACTGAACAGAATAGCGAGCCATCTAATCGCGATCGGAACATTCGCCCAGGACCTTGGCGCTTTCGCGACTCCTCTCTTCTATTGTTTCCGCGAGAGGGAGAAGATAATCGATATATTTGACCAGATATGCGGAAACCGGCTTACCTATAACTATATGCGAATAGGCGGGGTTCAGTTCGATCTTCCGAAAGGTATAGACGAAAAGATAAAAAAATTCATCAAATATATGCGGTCAAAGGTGGATGATTATGATTGGCTATTGACCTATAATACGATATTCCTCGCCAGATCAAAGCACATAGGCCTATTGCCGAAAGACCTCGCGATAAATTACAGCGTAAGCGGGCCTAACTTGCGCGCGTCCGGAGTCAAATGGGACTTAAGGAAAGATGAGCCATATCTGGTATACGAAAAGCTGGAATTCGATATACCCGTCGGGGAAAATGGTGATTCATGGGATAGATATAAAGTAAGGCTTGAAGAGATCAGGCAAAGCCTGAAGATCGTGGAGCAGGCGCTGGGCGCGTTGCCGGAAGGGGATCCTACTGTTAAAATAGGCCGTATCCATAAACCTTCTCCATCCGAGATATATCTCAGAACGGAGAATCCGCGGGGCGAATTGGGTTTTTTCATTATAAGCGACGGCTCCGCTTACCCGTATAGACTGAAGATAAGGTCCCCCTCTTTTTCTAACCTGGCGGTACTGCCCGAATTGGTAAAAGGCTTAAAAATCGCGGACATAGTCTGCATATTGGGAAGCCTGGATATCCTTATGGGAGAGACGGACAGATAATGTTAATGATGCTGATAGCGGGTATCGCGGTATTGGCCTTCATTTCCGCATCGGCCATGTTCCTCATCTGGTGGGAGAGGAAGGTCTCGGCGCATATCCAATCAAGGTTCGGCCCCATGCGCGTCGGATGGCACGGTGTTTTACAGCCCATTGCGGATGCCGTAAAACTTCTGCTTAAAGAGGACATAAGGCCCGCCGAGGCGGATAAACTGGTGTGGTGGCTTGCCCCTTTTTTTGCCGTAGTGCCGCCGGTCATGGCATTCGCGGCAATACCTTTTGGGAAAAGTTTAATTCCTAAAGATTTAAATGTCGGGATCCTATACATCATGGCCATCTCTTCCGTATGCGTTATCGGAATCTTTATGGCAGGGTGGGGTTCAAATAACAAATACTCTTTGCTGGGAGGAATGAGATCCGCCGCCCAGATAGTAAGCTATGAAATCCCCATGATACTCTCGATGATCACTGTCGTAATGCATGCTAATTCATTGTCGATGCAAAAAATAGTTGAGGCGCAGTCTCGGCACTGGAACATACTTCACCCCAATATGCTGCTGGCGGCGCTGGTCTACACGATAGCCGCCACCGCCGAGGTGAATCGCGCGCCGTTCGATATACCCGAGGCCGAGTCAGAGCTGGTAGCGGGATTTCATACGGAATACTCGGGGATGAAGTTCGCGATGTTCTTCATCGGCGAGTACACCAACCTCTTCATCATCGCGGCCATCTCGACCACCCTATTTTTCGGAGGCTGGCACGGGCCGTTCTTGCCGCCTGTGGTATGGTTCCTATCCAAGACGTATCTATGCATATTTATCTGGATGTGGGTCAGATGGACATTCCCCCGGGCAAGGGTAGACCAATTGATGGCATTCGCGTGGAAGGTGTTGACGCCAATCGCCTTTGTTAATCTGGCAATAACAGGATGGTTATTATTAAAATAATAAAACTTTCTAAAGACCTCGTTATCGGCGCATGGAGCCTTATAAAAGGGCTGGTCATTACACTGAAAAATTGCTTTATACCCGCCATCACATTGCAATATCCTGCCCAGAAACAACCTATGACCGGTCGCTTCAGAGGATTGGTCGATCTGCATCCGGAGAAATGCATTATCTGTTATCAATGCGTTAAGATATGTCCCGTTGCCTGCCTCGCCATCGCGCATAAACAGGAAAATAATAAAAAAGTTATCAGCGAGTTCAAATACAATATGGAGCTTTGCTGTTTTTGTGGAATGTGCCAGCAGGTTTGCCCGACAAGCGCTATCTATATGAATAAGATATATGAGATTAGCGTATATGACCGCGATAAAACGCATATAAATCTGTTAAATCCGGGGAAATACATTGAGTGGCTTAATACAAGTATTAAATAACTCTCTTCTTTCACAGGACGCCGTAATAAAAGCGACCTTTTATCCGATCGCTTTCCTGACGCTATTCTTCGCTTTCCTCGTTGTGATGAGCCGCAGCATATTTCACAGCGTGATATATCTTGCCTTTACGCTGATCGGCATAGCGGGTATTTATCTATACTTAGACGCGGAATTTTTAGCCATTGTCCAGGTATTGATCTACGTCGGAGCTATCGTCACATTATTCATCTTTACGATAATGTTAACCACGCAGGCCGATACCGAGCCGATTCGCGGAACGGTCCGGCGTATGTGGGCGGGCGCGCTCGCCGGGTTTGCGATCTTTCTTATCCTCAGCAAGGTCATTACCATGACTACATGGCATATCGGACTGCCGGAAGCGGCATTCGTCAACCTGCGGGAACTGGGAAGATCTCTCATGTCGAAATATGCCCTGCCTTTTGAAGTCATATCCCTGATTTCTCTGGCGGCGCTGGTCGGAGTGATAGTCATCGGAAGGGGCAGGAAGAGATGATACCTCAAAGCCATTTTCTTATCTTAAGCGCTCTTCTTTTTTCGATAGGCGTATTCGGCATATTGACCCGAAAAAACGCGATCGGGATTTTAATGTCTATCGAATTGATATTGAACGCGGCGAATATAAACTTGATAACGTTCGGCAAGTTTCTGGGCAGCCCGGACGGCTTGGGCCAGATCTTCGCCCTCTTCGTGATAGCCATAGCCGCCGCTTCGGCTGTGGTAGGGCTGGGTTTGGTGATCTCAATATATAGAAACGCGAAGACTATATTGGTAAACAAACTCAACTTAATGAAATGGTAGCTCATCTAATTCCGGCGATCCCTTTTCTGGCATTTGTGATAAATATCTTATTCGGGCGCAAGATTAAGAAGGTAAGCGCGTTCGTCTCTATCCTGGCCTGCGGCGTCTCATTGTGCCTTTCCATTTATACCTTTGCCTCATTACTGAAGGGCCACGGCTCGTATACTCTATTTAAGTGGCTTATATTCGGCTCCACGTCGTTAAATGTCGGAGTTATAGTCGATCCGTTAACCTGCATGATGCTTCTCGTCGTGACTATTATCGGAACGCTTATCCAGATATATTCGATCGGCTACATGAAGGACGATCCGCGTTTCTCGAGATTCTTCGCGTATATGTCGCTCTTTATGAGCTCGATGCTCGGGCTGCTTCTCGCGGATAATTTCATCATACTTCTGATCTTCTGGGAAGGTGTCGGGCTATGTTCGTACCTTTTAATCTCATTCTGGTTTGAAAAAATTTCTGCGGCGAAAGCGGGCATGAAGGCGTTCATAACGACAAGAATAGGCGATACGGGCCTTTTGATCGGTGTATTTATCCTGTTCTTCTCTGCGCATACTGTTCATTTCAGCGGCCTGACGGCGATTAGTAACGCCAATCCGCTATTCACTGCGGCCGCGTTATTGATATTCTGCGGCGCGGTCGGAAAATCCGCTCAATTTCCGCTTCATGTATGGCTGCCCGACGCTATGGAAGGCCCCACGCCGGTCTCGGCGCTGATCCACGCCGCAACAATGGTTGCCGCGGGAGTGTATTTAGTCGCCAGATGCTTTGGATTATTCCTGGCGCATCAGCCTGCGCTGATCTGGGTCGCGTATGTCGGCGCGGCTACATCTATCTTTGCCGCCACTATCGCGGCTGTAAACAATGATATAAAACGAATACTCGCGTATTCGACTATAAGCCAGCTGGGATTCATGATGATAGGCCTTGGGGTCGGCGGGTATTCCGCTGGAACCTTTCACCTGATGACGCACGCGTTCTTCAAGGCGCTTCTCTTCTTGTGCGCGGGCAGCATAATCCACTCGATTCACGCACAGGATATCCGCCGGATGGGCGGCATATTTCAAAAGATGAAGATCACGGGCACGACTTTTGTAATAGCGAGCCTTGCAATTTCAGGCGTGCCGCCATTCTCAGGATTCTGGTCAAAAGACGAGATATTATCCGAGTCTCTGCGTAGCGGCCATCCTTATCTTTTTATGATAGCGATGGCGACAAGCCTATTGACGGCCTTCTATATGTTCAGGCTCATATTTTTGGTCCTATTCGGAAAACCGCGCTCTGAACTTCACCCGTATGAATCTCCGAAAGTCATGACTATCCCTCTGGCGATCCTGGCAATATTTGCTATATTTATAGGCCTCGTAGGATCTCCCTTCATGCACAATGCGTTTCAAACCTTTATTCACCCCGGTCCGCCTGAGAATTCTGAGGGCCTGGCCCCGAATTATCTGGTCATGCTTCTTTCAACTCTTGCGGCGGCACTGGGGATCGCGGCAGCTTATCTATTCTATATGCTGAACAACAAAATATTACCTCTTGAGATACGAAATAAATTCACTTTGCTTTATAACCTTTTATACAACAAATATTATATCGATGAGATTTACGAATTTCTTTTTATCAGGCCGTCTATCCGCCTGTCTCGTCTTGCGTCCAAATTCGATTCAGGCGTAATAGACGGCGCGGTTAACGCATGCGCTAAGGCCGTTGTGGTATTGAGCAGGATAAAATCATGGATAGACCGTTATATAGTAGACGGGGCGGTAAATATGACGGCAGGTATAGTAGGGTTATTCTCACTTGTCTTACGCAGAGTGCAAACAGGTTATATTCAGACCTATCTTTTGATAGCGTTCTTTGGTTTAGCGCTTATCATCTTTATTAAATTAATAGGAGGCTAACGATGCATTTTCCGATTTTGTCTTGTATTGTGTTCCTGCCGCTGGCTGGCGGCATATTAATACTATTCACCCCCAAAAAAAATATAGGCTTGATAAAAACGATCGCCACTGCCGCTACCGCTGTTTCTTTCATGCTTTCTATCGTTCTGTTGTTTAAGTTTGACTACGCGAGCAGCGTGATGCAATTTGAGGAAATCTCAAGCTGGATCCCGTCAATAAACGTATGCTACCACATGGGAATAGACGGGTTAAGCGTCGGACTTATGTTTTTAACAACCCTCTTGAGCTTTCTGGCGTGCATAGGGTCTTATGGCATAGATACAAGGCAAAAGGAATACTTCTTTTTATATCTTTTGCTCTCGACAGGCATGCTCGGCACCTTCGCCGCCCTCGACCTCGTTTTATTCTATGTCCTTTGGGAAATCGTGCTTGTCCCCATGTATTTTTTAATAGGCATCTGGGGCGGGCCGAGAAAAGAATACGCCGCTATCAAGTTCTTCATATACACCCTGGCCGGCTCGGTCTTCATGCTGCTGGGAATATTGGCATTATATTTCACGTCCACGCCGCACACTTTCAATATATTGGAACTTGGTAAAACGGCTTCTTCGCTGATGCTGCCCGCCCAGATAATCATCTTTATAGCATTCTACCTGGGATTCGCCGTAAAGGTCCCTGTCTTTCCTTTCCACACATGGCTCCCCGATGCGCACGTCGAAGCGCCGACCCCCATAAGCGTTTTACTGGCCGGTGTTCTGCTTAAGATGGGCGGATACGGTTTTTTCAGGATAAGCCTTCCCCTGCTTAAAGACGCGGCGCACTATTTCGCGTTACCGTTCGCGATCTTAGGCCTTATCAACATAGTCTACGGCGCTTTTGTAGCAATGGCGCAGACAGATTTTAAAAAGATGGTCGCCTATTCATCTGTAAGCCACATGGGGTTTGTCATGCTTGGCCTGGCAAGCATGACTTCCACGGGTTTTAACGGGGCGCTTCTGGAAATGTTTAACCACGGCATAATTACCGGCGGAATGTTCTTTCTCGTGGGCATTCTTTATACCAGAGCCCACACCAGAGAGCTTGATAAGTTCGGCGGGCTCGGGGTAAAGATGCCTGTCTATGCGGGAATATTGACCGTATTCACTCTCGCCTCGCTTGGACTGCCGGGCTTAAGCGGATTCGTCAGCGAATTCATGGCCCTCATGGGGGCATATCCTGTGTTTAAAGTGATAACCATAATCTCTGTCTTAGGATTGATTGTAACCGCTGGATATTTCTTATACATGATTCAACGCGTGCTTCTCGGGCCTTTGAATGAAAAATGGGCAGGTATCCTCGATATGAATAAACGCGAGCTATTTACGTTAATTCCTCTTATGATAATCACAATAGTTATAGGCGTATATCCTTTATTCGCGCTCAAATACCAGTTTGCATCCATTGGAGCGCTCATACAAAAATTAGGGGGTTTGGTATTTTGAACATCATTGAAAACCTGAGATTCATTACGCCGGAGATCATATTATTTGTTTTTTCGATCATGATCCTGATGTCGTCGCTATTAATCAGGAACAAAAATGTCCTGGGCATATTCGCGTGCCTCGCGATTGTTGCGGCGTCATTATATCTGCCGCAAAGCCATAAAACAAATCCATCCTTATTTTTTGACATGCTCAGAAACGATTCCCTTTCTCTCTTCTTTAAAGAAATATGCCTCTTTATCACCGGCATAGTCATCCTGATCTCAATGGGTTATAAGGCATTGAGTGAGGAACGGATCGGGGAATATTACTTCTTAATCTTGAACGCCGCGATAGCCATGTTATTGGCGGTGTCGTCAGATAACCTGCTCATGATATATATATCCCTTGAGATGCTCTCATTGATTTCATATATCCTCGTGGCCTTCCTGAAACACGATCCCTTGTCAAGCGAAGGGGCATTAAAATACTTTCTCTTCGGAGCTCTTTCAACCGGTATAATGCTTTACGGTATCTCGCTCGTTTATGGATTATTCGGCACTACAGACCTATCCATTATCTCAAACGCCGTAAGCGCGGGACAAGTAAACATTTTCGTAGCGTTTATTTTATTTTTATTTATACTGGCGGGGATCTGTTTTAAATGCGCCTTTGTCCCGTTCCATATGTGGGCGCCTGACGCCTACGAGGGGGCGCCGACAGCTATTACGGCATTTATTTCCGCTGGGCCAAAGGCCGTAGGATTTGCCATACTATTACGCATATTTACAAAAAATTTCTTTCCGCTATACGTGAACTGGTCGGCCTTGGCCATGCTCATATCAATTTTTACTATGACCATCGGAAATGTAATAGCTATTTCTCAAGACAATATAAAACGCATGCTGGCATACTCATCAATCGCTCAGGCCGGATATATGCTCATCGGCTTTGTTGTCGGAACCGCGTCCGGCATGGAAGGCCTTATGTATTATATCCTTGCCTACGCTCTCATGAACTTAGGCGCGTTTGGATGTGTTATCATGATTTCAAACTCTATAGGAAGTGACGCGATAGAGGATTATGCGGGACTTTCTAAAAATAACCCTGTTCCTGCATTCATGTTGACTGTGTTTTTACTATCGCTTGCGGGGGTGCCGCCATTAGCGGGGTTTTTGGGAAAATTCCTGGTATTTGCCGCCGCAATACAATCGAAGTTCATACTTCTTGCGGTAGCGGGAGTCGTGAATAGTGTGATAGCCGCGTATTATTATATGCGAATCATTAAGTTTATGTACCTTGATGAACCGAAGGCGGCGAGCGCCGGACAAAGATCATTGCCTCTCCAGGTCGCGCTGGCGATCGTAATGGCAGGGGTATTGATAGCCGGCCTGTACCCCTCTCCTTTCTTAAACTGGATCAGGGCTTCGCAGTCGTTTTTCTTCCAATAATGTATTACTTATCAGAAAAGGAACCCCATTATCATCCTGGCCTGCAGATCATCGCTTCGCTTATTGAGCCCGCCTGCAACACCCACGGAAACCCAGAATTTGGATGCCGCCCATCCTATGGTCGGGCCGATATAGTATTTTCGGTCCGTGTAGTTGCCCTTTGACTCAACCCCGATTTTAAATGACGGCGTTATTTCGTAACTTATGCCGGATGCGTATTCATGGTCTGTCTTGCCGCCTAACGCGAGCTCCTGTTTAAATATTTGGTTATAAGATATATTGAAATTCCATATATCTTTTGCTAATATCACTTTCCCTTCCATCACATTCGGCTTCTCGAGATTG
>Ga0156094_160_pt1 | contig 16035 bp, 29 predicted proteins | sample RifCSPlowO2_02_FD_107747 | JGI IMG/M metagenome (GOLD analysis project Ga0156094, IMG submission 107747) | Omnitrophica bacterium RIFCSPLOWO2_02_FULL_45_16 | reverse complement strand
TTATCTGTCGCCGCGCTTGCGGAAAAGACCTCTTAAGTTCTTCATGAAGCTGGGATGGCTTGCGGCCTTCTTATCTTCGCTCTTAGCCTTCTCCGTCCTCTTCTCTTCGGCGAAAGTAGGCCTAAACTTGGGAATGGGCTTTGTCCTCAACTCTTCTTTCTTAACATCTTCTTTATGCTTGACTTCGACGGCCTTGTCGCCCTTTACTTCCACGGCCTTCTCTGTCTTAGGTTCTTCGGTTTTTGCTTTTTCTTTCTTCTTCTTCGGAAGCTTCTCAATGATCTTTCTTTCCGTGAGTTCTAATATTACCATGTCCGCGCCGTCTCCGCGTCTGAAACCCAATGGTATTATGCGCGTATAGCCGCTATTTCTGGCGCTAAAGAGCGGCGCGATATCCTTGAATAGCTTCATGACGAGATCTCTATCCGAAAGTATGTCATAGGCGCGCCTTCGCGAAAACAGAGAGTCTGTCTTGCTCAGAGTTATCAGATGCTCGATGAGTTTTCGAGACTCTTTTGCGCGCGCTTTGGTAGTCTCTATTCTTTCGTGCGTTAGCAGATTGCGGGCCATATTCCGCATGAAAGCTCTCCTGTGGCTCGTCATCATCCCGAGTTTTGCGGTTTTTTGATGGTGCCTCACCTCTATCGCCTTCTTTCTTAAGCCCCCGCCTTTAAAGAATGGGCGGGGCTAATTTTATCTGGGCTCTTCGCCCCTTTTTTAGAGCCTTCTATCTTCATGCCGAGCGATAACCCCATATCCTGAATTACCTTTTTTATCTCGGCCAGAGATTTCTTGCCAAAATTTCTGTATTGCAGCATATCGAGTTCTGTTTTTCTTACGAGATCTTCGATCGTCTTTATTCTTGCCTCTCTCAAGCAGTTGCAGCTCCTGACGGAAAGTTCGAGCTCGGAGATAGATATCTTGAGCTTCTCTCTCAGCAGTTTCTGCTCCTCTGTCTCCTCCGGCAGATCTTCTTCCTCTGGAAGCTTTCCGAAGTTGACGAACGTATCAAGGTGCCTCTGCATTATGTTTGACGCATAGAGCAACGCTTCCTTTGGAGAGATCGAGCCGTTCGTCCAGATTTCCATGATAAGTTTATCATAATCGGTAATTTGACCAACTCTTGTGGCTTCTACGGAGAAATTGACCTTTTTTACCGGTGTGAATATCGAATCTATCGCTATTACGCCTATAGGCTGCTCTTCTTTTTTATTCCGTTCGGCAGGCACATAGCCTCTGCCGCGCGCCACCTGCATCTCTATCTTCAATTTAGTCTCTTTAGCAAGCGCGCAGATATGCAGATCCGGATTTATGACATCAACGGTCTCATCGGTCTTTATGTCTTTTGCCGCGATAATGCCTTTCTTCTTGGCGTCTATATATATCGGCTTCGGGGTTTTGAAATGCGAGCGAAGGATGAGCTTTTTTATGTTAAGTATTATCTGCGGGACGTCTTCTACCACTCCTTTGATGGTGGAGAATTCATGCTGAACGCCGTCGATCTTGATGCTCGTCACAGCGGCGCCTTCTATCGATGAGATGAGAACCCTTCTCAAAGAATTTCCTATCGTCATGCCGTAACCTCTCTCGAAAGGCTCTGCCGTAAATTTGCCGTACTCGGGCGTTGCGGTCGACTCGTCCAATACAAGCTTCTTCGGCATTTCGAAATTCTTCATGCTTATACCCATATTCTTGTCTCCTTTTCTGCTTCGCAATTCACCGGTTATACAAGTGGTATTGCTTCGCAGGAATAGGCGCTGCGAAGCCATACCCGAACTTTTCGCGCTAAATGGCGAAATGACCCTAAGTCTTGCTACAGGTTATTTCGAATACAACTCGACAATGAGTTGCTCTTGTATCGGGAATCCGATATCTTCTTTTGCCGGCATAGCGGCTACTTTGGCCTTAAACTCATTCTTATCAAGTTCTATCCATTTCGGCGGCAGTCTATCCGCGAGAGCTTCCCGTCTTTCCTTGAGCCGCTTTACCATCGGCTCTTTCTTCGCTTTTAAACTCACTTCATCGCCGAGCTTCACTGTATATGAAGGGATATCGACCCTTTTATTATTCACATAAACAAATCCGTGCTGGACTATCTCTCTTGCCTCGGATCTGGAAGTCGCCAAATTCATTCTGAAGATGACATTGTCAAGCCTGCGCTCCAAAAGCTGCAGCAACATTATGCCTGTAACGCCTTTAGCGCGCGCGGCTATCTTAAAATAATGCCTGAACTGCGCTTCAAGTAACCCGTACATCCTTTTGACCTTCTGTTTTTCTCTCAGCTGCAACCCGTAGTTCGATTCTTTTTTCCGCATCTGGCCCTGGCCATGCTGGCCCGGCGCAAAGGCCCTGCGCGATACGGCGCACTTCTCCGTAGCGCAGCGCGTTCCTTTTAAAAAGAGCTTAATCCCTTCTCTCCTGCACAATCTGCAGACGGCGCCTGTATATCTTGCCATTACACTCTCCTTCTCTTCTGCGGACGGCAGCCGTTATGAGGTATTGGGGTAACGTCCCTTATAGCTCTGATCGTGATACCTGCTGCCTGTATCGACCTGATTGCGGATTCTCTGCCTGCTCCCGGACCCTTGACATAGACCTCGACTTCTTTAACTCCGCGTTCAAGCGCCTTTTTTGCCGCGCCTTCAGCGGCCATGCCGGCTGCGAATGGCGTTGACTTCTTCGAGCCCTTGAAACCGACGCTTCCCGTAGACGCCCAAGAAATCGTATTGCCCTGTTTATCCGCTACTGTAACTATAGTATTATTGAACGTTGCCAGGATATGCGCTATGCCGCTCGGCGGGGCCTTCACCGCCTTCTTGCTTTTCTTGAACTTGCCCTTCTTTTGCTGCTGCTGTTGCTGTTGTTGCTGCTCTGCCATATTTATCCTCCGAACTTAAATCATTTCTGGACAATGCTCATTAGACCATTCCAGGAATGTTCCTGAAGTCGTGCTACAGAACATTTCTGGACAACTCTCATTAGACTATTCCAGGAATGATCCTAAATTGTGCTACGGATCATTTGAAAACTTCATTTACCCCTTGCCCCTTCTCCTCCGGCCGGCGGCGGGGCCTTAGTTGCCTTCTGCCTTATTACGCCTACGGTCTTTCTCGGCCCTTTTCTGGTCCTCGCGTTAGTCCTTGTCCTCTGGCCGCGCACCGGTAGACCCCTCCTGTGCCGTAAGCCTCTATACGCGCCTATATCTATGAGCCGCTTTATATTAGCGGATATGTCTCTTCGAAGATCTCCTTCGACCCTATAATCCTTCTGTATGATAGACGAAAGTCTCGCGACATCCTCTTCAGTAAGGTCCTTCGCCCTCTTATCAGGATTAATATTCGCGATCTTCAATATCTTGTTGGACAAAGACCTCCCTATGCCGTAAATATACATCAAGGCTATTTCAACCCTCTTCTCTTTCGGAATATCAACGCCGATTATTCTTGGCAACTTTTTCCTCCATCCATTGTTTTGCTACCCCTGCCTCTGCTTGTGTTTAGGATTGTCGCAGATGACCATAATATTCCCTTTTCTGCGAACGACCTTACATTTGGGACAAATCTTTCTTACGCTCGATCTTACCTTCACCTAAGCACCTTTTATTTTTCTCTTCTGGTTATTCTCCCTCTCGAGAGATCATACGGTGAAAGCTCCAATGTCACCGTATCTCCGGGAAGTATCCTTATAAAATTCATCCTCATCTTCCCCGACACATGGGCGAGAACCTTGTGCCCGTTGGCCAACTCCACCCTAAACATCGCGTTAGGCAAGGTCTCCAAAACCTTTCCTTCTACGGTTATCGGTTCCTCTTTTTGCGTCATTTCATGCCTCGCTCTACTTTTATGCGGCCGTCAGTATTTCCGGGCCGTTTTCCCGGACAGCTATCGTATGTTCAAAATGCGCTGAAAGAGTCCTGTCTTTAGTAACCGCTGTCCAGCCGTCCTCCAGTATCTCGACCTCAAACGTCCCTGCATTCACCATCGGCTCTATCGCTAATATCACGCCCGGTTCCAGGCTCGGCCCTTTATCAGGCGCTCCAAAATTTGGTATCTCCGGCTCCTCGTGTATCTTCTCGCCTATGCCGTGGCCCACAAAAGCCCTCACCACGCTGAAACCATTTGATTCTACAAATGTTTGAATGCTGGCAGATATATCTGATAATCTTTTGCCTGGCCGCGCGTTTTCTATTCCGCGGTAAAGCGCTTCTTCCGTAACCTTCATTAATGTCTTTGCCGTATCGCTGATCCTGCCTATGCCTATTGTTATGGCGGCATCGGCATAAAAATTTTTGACCTTTACGCCTACATCGATACTTAAGATATCGCCTTCTTTAAGCGATCTATCAGACGGTATACCGTGAACTACAACCTCGTTTAGCGAGGTGCAGATATTAGCCGGATAGCCTTTGTAGTTTTTAAAGGCTGCCTGCCCGCCATGCATTAGTATCTCGTCAGACGCTATTTCTTCAAGCTCCTTAGTTGTCGTGCCTGCTTTAGCGTATTTTTTAAGTTTCTCCAGCGTTAAAGCAACGATCTTGCCAGCCGATCTAATTTTGCTGATCTCTTCATCGCTTCTACGTATTATGCTGATCTCTTCATCGCTTCTACGTATTATCATATCAACTTTGCGTCTGAAAAAACTTGACGAAGTTCCTTGAACAGCTCGTTTACCTCAAGAACTCCTGACACCTTCTTCAATATTCCTTTTTTCGTGTAATATTCGATTAAGGGGCGCGTCCGGCCCTCATAAACTTTTAATCTATTCTTAACTGTTTCAATACTGTCATCGGGCCTTTGGAACAATTCAGCGCCGCACTTGTCGCATATACCTTCTTTTTTTGGCGGTATATTCTTAATATGGAAGTTGGCTTGGCACTTTTTACATACCCTGCGGCCTGTTAATCTTTCGATCGCGATCGCCTCCGGGATCTCAAAAGATAATACGAGGTCAATGCCGTTTGACATCTTCTTTAACGCCGCGTCAAGATCTTCGGCCTGTCTCAATGTCCTGGGAAACCCGTCAAGGATATAACCTGATTCCGCGTCCTTTTGATTCAGCCGCTCGACCACGATCCCTGTCACAACCTCGTCGGGGACAAGCTCGCCCTTATTCATGAAGACTAAAGCCTTCTTTCCAAGCGGTGTGCCGTTTTTAACGGCGTCCCTTAAGATATCCCCCGTAGAGATATGCGGGACTTTATAACTCTTAGAAAGAACTACGCCTTGAGTGCCCTTGCCCGCCCCGGGCGGCCCCAATAAAACTATCTTCACATCCGCACGCCTTACCTTCTAGATCTTAATCGACCTTTTTTCATGAAACCTTCGTAGTGCCTCATCAATAGATGCGACTCTATCTGCTTCATAGTATCCAGCATGACTCCGACGATGATCAATAAGCCTGTGCCGCCGAAGAAGCTTGCCACAAGATACGGGATCTTTAACCAACTCGATATTATGCTCGGGAAAACGGCTATGAGCGCTAAAAAGAGCGAGCCGGGAAGCGTTATCCTGGTCATAACGAAATCTAAATATTCGGCGGTTTGTCTTCCAGGCCTTATCCCCGGAATGAACCCGCCGTATTTCTTCATGTTATCCGCGACGTCTACGGGGTTAAATGTTATTGCCGCATAAAAATATGAGAAAAATATTATGAGAATGGCGTAGGAGATATTGTAAGCCCACCCGCCTTCTGTCAGCGACATCACTATCTTTTGAAACGTCTGATTAGGAATAAAACCGGCGATTGTCGCGGGAAACAGTATTATACTCTGCGCGAATATGATCGGTATGACTCCGCCCTGGTTTACTCTTAATGGGATGAACGTCGACTGACCGCCGTAGACCTTCCTGCCTACTACTCGTTTCGCATATTGTATCGGGATCTTGCGCTGCCCTTGCGTCACAACTATGACCGCGACTATGACCAAGACCAGCATCACGATCATCAAGATAAGGGTGAAGGGATCGAGCTGAGCCTTTTCAGGCGCAAACGGCGAAAACAAAGCGTAAACCTGATATAATGCCGTCGGGATACGCGATATGATACCGGCCGTTATGATCAAAGACATGCCGTTGCCTATGCCGTATTCCTGTATCTGCTCGCCCAGCCACATTATGAACGCTGTCCCGCTCGTAAGCGTGATGACCGTCAGTATCCTGAAAGACCACCCGGGAAACTGCACTATTTGCAGGCCCTGGAACCTCGCGGGATTCTCAAGCCACACCGCGATGAAGAAAGACTGAATCACGGCAAGCGCTACAGTGCCATATCTTGTATACTGTATTATCTTCTTCTGCCCTGCCTCGCCTTCTTTCGCGAGCCTTTCCAAAACCGGTATTACCGCGGTCAATAACTGCAGAATGATCGACGAAGATATATACGGCATTATCCCCAGCGCGAATATCGTTAATCTCGATATTGCGCCTCCGGAGAACATATTCATTATGCCAAAGAGCGCGCCGCCCTGTGAGTGGGCTAAATTATTAAAGAATACCGCTAGCTTCGCGCCATCGACTCCCGGCGTAGGTATATACGCGCCTACCCTGTAAACGGCTATCAAGGCAAGCGTAAGTATTATCTTCTTGCGTAGATCGGGAATCTTTATCGTATTTACAAAGGCTTCAAGCATATTAAGCTAAACCATCGAACTTCGCGCCGGCTGAAGCGAGCTTCCTCTTCGCGTTTTCTGAGATCTTATGCGCCTTCACGGTAATAACCTTCTTTAAATCGCCGCCGCCCAAAATTTTTATAGGCTCTTTAACGCTCCCAATAAGACCGGCTGACTTCAATTCCTCCGGCCCTATGGTAGAGTTCTCTTTGAATCGATTTAAGGATTCGATATTTACCACCTGATAAACATTCTTAAAAGGCGCGTTAAAGCCTCTTTTAGGGATGCGTCTTACGAGCTGCATCTGTCCGCCTTCAAAGCCCGGCCTTGTAGTCCTGCCCGAACGCTTCTTCGCGCCCTTGCGCCCTCTGCAGGAAGTCTTGCCGTGGCCTGAGCCTGAGCCCCTTCCCCGTCTTTTCGTATTTCTATTTGCCCCTTTAGGAGCCCCTATTTCGTTTATCTTCACCCCGCTCATTCTCCTACTCGTTATCCCGCCTTTAATTGAGACCTGTCCCCTTGGGACCTGACCCCAATCACCCTTTAAGAATGGGCGGAGTTCACTTAGCTATTCGTCCTTATATATTTTTCTCTCTAACCTTAATTTTTTCAATCCGTCTACCGCCGCCTTCAATACGTTCATGGCCGTATCAGAACCCAAACTCTTAGTTAAAATATCTTTAATGCCCGAAGCCTCGCAAATCGCTCTGACGGCGCCGCCCGCTATGACGCCTGTTCCCGGAGCCGCGGGTTTCAACAAAACCTTTGCGGCCTTGAAATGGCCGATAATCTCATGCGGTATGGTCGTCCCTCTCATGGGAACGACAAAGAAGCTCTTCTTTGCGTCGTTCAAACCTTTTCTTATCGCGTCAGCAACTTCATTACCCTTGCCAAAACCTAAACCGACATTTCCTTTTCCGTTGCCCGCAACTACAAGCGCGTTGAATGAGAATTTGCGCCCTCCCTTTACGACCTTTGCGACCCTTTTTATAGCTACAACCTTCTCTATATATTCCTTGCCTTCTTCGGTTTGTCTGGGCCGGTATCCGCCCCTTCTTGGATTTACAAATGGCTTCGCCTCTTCGACCGGCGAATTTTGCGGAGCTTCGTTTTCTTTTTTATTATTTGTTTTATTGTCAACCAACTCTTTCTCCCTCTTTCTTATCCTTCGACGCCGATGGGCGCGAAGGGTTCAAAAACTCAATCCACCCTTTCGCGCCGCATCAGCAAGCGCCTTCACCCTGCCGTGATACAGATATCCCGCTCTGTCAAACACGACTTTTGTGATGCTTTCTTTTTTACATTTTTCCGCAAGCACAGCGCCGAGAAGGCTTGCGCCTTTTACATTTCCCGCGCTCTTAGCGAGCTTGCCCCTTAAATCCGGAGAGAGCGTTGAAAGCGATATTAGCGTTTTGGCCGCCGTATCGTCGATGATTTGAGCGTAAAGATGGTTGATGCTTCTACGTATGCTAAGTCTAGGCCGCTCCTTAGTCCCTATGATCTTCTTCCTTATGCGCTTATGCCTTTTCTCTCTACCTTCAACCTTTAACCATTTTTTCATATGCCGACCTCTTGCTATTGCATATGGAACCTCTCCCGAATACAATGCGAGGTTTCATATGCCGACCTCATACAATCGCATGTCGAAGGGCCTTATCCCGAGCCTGTTACTGCCTTGCCGGCCTTGCGCCGGACATGCTCACCCACATATTTTATACCCTTGCCTTTATACGGCTCCGGTCTATAGAAATCTCGTATCTCTGCCGCTGCCTTGCCCACCTTCGCCTTATCGATTCCCTTTATCACTATATTCGTCGGTTTTGGTGTTTCTATGGTAATACCTTCGGGTATATTAAAGTTTATAGGGTGCGTGTAACTTAATTGTATATTAAGGGCTTTACCCTGAACAGCGGCCTTGAAGCCTACTCCCGTAATCTCCAACTCTTTCATATAGCCGCTTGAAACGCCGATAGCCATATTATTTATCAAGCTGCGTATAAGTCCGTGCGTCGCCTTGTCCTGCTTCTCTTCCGAAGGCCGCGTTACAACGATCTTATTATCTTTAATCTCAACCTTAAAACGCGGCGGGATATTGTAAGTCGATTTCCCCTTTGAGCCTTCCACTGTAATGACATTATCAGTCATCGCCGCCTTTACGCCGCTCGGAAAATCTATGGGTTTCTTTCCTATCCTTGACATATTATTCCCTTAAAATTTCTCTACCAAATATAGCAGAGGACTTCTCCGCCCATCTTTTTATCCCGCGCCTCGTTATCAGCCATCAGGCCTTTTGATGTTGATATGATCGCTATGCCGAGCCCGCCATAAACCTTAGGTAGTTCATCCGCCTTCTTGTAAATACGCAAACCGGGCCTTGATATCCTTTTTATTCCAAGGATTGCCGGCGCGCCATCTTTCGCGTATTTTAAATATACGCGTAAAATACCCTGCTTATTATCCTTCATAAGTTTAAAATTTGAGATGAAGTATTCTTTTTTGAATATACCCAATACCCCTTCCGCTAATTTGGAACCTTTAACCTCAACGATTTCCTTCTTAGCGCGGCTTCCGTTCCTTATTATCGTAAGCATGTCTGCGACAGAATCTGTTACCGCCATTATTGTCTCCTCAAATTTGCGAAGCAAATTTCCCTTCGCTGCGGAAGCGCCTCTCCTTAATTCACCAGCTAGCCTTGACCACGCCTGGAATCTCGCCTCTGGACGCAAGCTCTCTGAAGCAAATCCTGCAGAGCTGGAAGCGCCGCATGAAACCGCGCGGCCTTCCGCAGAGTTTGCACCGATTGTATTTCCTCGCTTTGAACTTCTGCGGCCTAGAGCATTTTACTATTAGCGATGTCTTTGCCATGTCTTCCTTACTTTTTGAACGGCATCCCGAAGAATTTCAAAACTTCAAATGCCTCTTCCCGCGACTTTGCATTCGTCACTATCGTTATATCCATGCCGTGCGTCTTCATTACCTTATCTACGTCAACTTCCGGAAATATTACCTGTTCGTTCAATCCGAATGAATAATTACCGTGACTGTCGAATGAATCCTGCGATAGCCCTCTAAAATCTCTTATCCTCGGGATAGCGACTGCGATGAGCCTGTCGAGAAATTCATACATCATCGACCTTCTTAATGTAACCTTGCAGCCTATCGCGGAGCCGCGCCGTATTTTGAAATTCGCTATGGCCTTCTTCGCTCTGGTAGTAACAGGTTTCTGTCCTGTTATTACGGCAAGTTCGTTCTGGGCCGCTTCCAGCATCTTTATGTCCTGCGTCGCCTCGCCCAAGCCGATATTGACAACTATCTTCTTGAGCCGCGGCACCTGAAGGCTGTTCTTATAGTTGAACGCCTTCATCATCTCAGGCACTATATTGTTTCTATAAGCAGTAAGCAGCCTTGGCGCAGTCATGATTAGATAACCTCTTTACAACGTTTACAAAATCTGGACTTTGTTCCGTCCGCTAATGAGCTCATCCCAAGGCGCGCAGGCCTATTGCAGGTCTTGCAGAGCAGCGCAAGGTTTGATATGTGTATGGGGCTCTCTTTCTGCACTATCCCTCCATGAGGATTGTCCTGTGATTTACGCGCATGCTTCTTAATATAATTGATACCTTCGACAAGAGCCCTTCCCTCGCGCGGGTATACCTTGAATACTCTGCCTGACTTACCTTTATCCTTGCCTGCCAGGACATATACCGTATCGCTCTTCTTTATCTTATTCACCCTTAAATGACCTCCGGCGCGAGTGATATTATCTTCATAAAATTTTTATCCCTAAGCTCACGCGCAACAGGGCCGAATATTCTCGTTCCTCTGGGATTCATCTGCAGGTCTATTATAACAATGGCGTTTCTGTCAAATCTTAAGACGCTTCCATCGGGCCTTTTAATGGGGGCCGCGGTTCTTACGACCACGCCTTTACAAACTTCGTGATCCTTCACTATAGCATCCGGCGCGGCTTCCTTAATGTTGCAGGTTATGATGTCGCCTATGTTTGCGTAGCGCCTGTTGCCGCGGCCGATGACACCTATCATGGATGCCTTACGGGCGCCGGTGTTATCCGCTACATCCAAAATCGTTCTCATTCTTATCATATCTTGCCTTCAATCTTTACCCCGTTAGAGATTCCATACCATAACTTACAGCTTTTTAACAATCTCAACCAATCTCCATCTCTTTGTCTTGGAGATGGGCCTGGTCTCTTCTATTTTAACGACATCGCCAACCTTGGCTTCGTTTTTCTCGTCATGCGCCTTAAATGTCGTATGGCTCCTTACTAATTTATTGTAAACAGGATGCGAAATGACCTTGTCTACGACAACCGCGATGGTCTTATCCATCGAATTGCTTTTAACGATACCTATGCGCTCTTTGCGTTTATTCCTTGAAACATTACTTTTTTGCATTCATCTTCTCCCGTATGATCGTCTCGCACCGCGCTATTGTCTTGCGCACCTCGTTGATTTTATGCGGCTTCTCAACCCTCCCAGCCTCAGCTTCTGTCCTAAGATTGAAGAGCTCCTTCTTTAAGGATTCTTCCTTTATATTTATTTCGTCGATCGTCATGTTTCTAAGCTCATTAGACTTAATCATAATCAACCATGCGTCCTTGTAATGAATTTTGTCCTCATCGGTATCTTAAACGCCGCCACCCTCATTGAACTTTTCGCGAGTTCGAGCGGAACTCCATCCATCTCAAATAGTATTTTACCCTTTTTTACAACAGCTACCCAGTAGCTGGGATCGCCCTTCCCTTTGCCCATCCTAGTCTCAGCGGGTTTCTTCGTCACCGGATGGTCCGGGAATACTCTTATCCAGATCTTGCCTCCGCCTTTGAGGTGGCGTGTCAGCGTAACTCGCGCGGCTTCGATCTGTCTGTCCGTAAACCAGCAATTCTCCAGCGCCTTCAAACCGAATTCGCCGAAGGAAAGAGTTGAGCCCCTGAATGATGTCCCGCGACGCCTTCCGCGCTGAGCTTTTCTGAACTTTACTCTTTTCGGCATTAAAGTCATGACATTGCCTCTATTGCGCTATATTTTTATTATTTAGACTCTCTTCTCTTCCTGCGCCTCTTCGACATGTTTATCCAATATTCTATCGCCTTTATATATCCAAACTTTTATACCTATAAGTCCATATTTTGTAAGCGCCTCTGTAAATCCATAATCTATGTCCGCTCGCAAGGTTTGCGCCGGTATAGAGCCGACACGATAACTCTCGCGTCTTGCTATTTCCGCGCCGCCAAGCCTCCCACCGCAGATTATCTTCACGCCTTGGGCGCCTGAATCGAGCGCGTTTTGCACTGCCTTCTTCATCGCGCGTCTATGGGGTATACGTTTTTCAAGCTGCAGCGCGATATTTTCTGCCACGAGCTGAGCGTCGGCGTTAGGATTCCTTATCTCTTTTATGTCGATAATAACCTCTTTCCCGGTTATCGCCTGCAACTCTTCTTTTAATTTCTCGATCTCTGAGCCGCGCCTGCCTATGATTATGCCCGGCCTGGCCGTAAATATCAGCACACGGATCTTTTCACTTGCCCGCTCAACCTCGACTTTCGATACCGCCGCGGAGGAGAGCGCATTTTTTATATGTTTCTTCAATTTTATATCTTCAACCAATAATTTCGGAAAATCATATTTATTGGCAAACCATCTCGACTTCCAATCATATATGTATCCGACTCTAAAACCATAGGGGTGTACTTTTTGACCCATTATATCCTCTTTCCGCGCTTTGCTCTTATATGGTCAGGCTATTTTTTATGGATTTTCCGCTTTTTCTCTTTATGCCCAGCCTCTTTTTCTTTCATTTCTTTATTCGGAGCCTGAACCGTCTTCGCTTTTTTGATCTTAGATTTTTCTGCTGCCTTAGTCTCGGCGGCGGCCCCTGTCTTTAGCCTTAAAACATCTAGTTCTACCGTCAAGTGGCTGGTATGCTTATGTATTGAGCCGGCCCTGCCCATCGACGCCGCTCTGAATCTTTTAAGCATTGGCCCCGGATCAGCGATCATCTTAGCGATATATAATGTTGACGTATCCAGGCCTTGAACATTCCCTTTCGCGTTTGCGACAGCCGATTTCAACAAGTCTATCGCGTAACCGGAAGCCCTCTTCTTAACAGCGGAAAGGATCGCTATGGCTTCTTCCGCTTTCTTGCCTTTAACCAGAGGTATGACCAATCTAAATTTCCTCGGCGATATCCTTGCGTATCTTAATATTGCTCTCGACGTCATTATCTTATGTCAACTCCCTTGACACTTCTGTCGCGGCGCCGTGCTTCCTAAATGTTCTCGTGGGCGCGAATTCACCGACCTTATGCCCGACCATATTTTCCGTGACGTAAACCGGAAGGAATTTTCTGCCGTTATGAACAGATAACGTCACGCCGACAAAATCCGGCGTGATAACAGACCTTCTTGCCCATGTCTTTATGGGTTTTTTATCGCCCGACATCGTCGATTTCTGGACCTTCATCAGAAGCTTCTCGTCTATGTATGGGCCTTTTTTCGTTGACCTCGACATTATTTTCTCCTCTTCACTATGTACTTATTGGAATGTTTTTTATGATGCCTCGTCTTAAGGCCTTTAGCGTATTGTCCCCACGGGCTTCTTGGCAATCCGCCTGATGCCTTGCCTTCGCCGCCGCCCATCGGATGGTCATGCGGATTCTTCGCAACGCCCCTCGAATACGGACGCTTTCCCATCCATCTCGACCGGCCCGCCTTGCCTATTGATATGGCCTCGTGGTCAATGTTTCCGACTTGCCCTATCGTAGCATAACAATCCAACCCTATCAGCCTGATCTCTCCGCTCGGCAGCTTCACGTGCGCAAAGGCGCCTTCTTTCGCCATTATGACGCATGAATTACCCGCCGAACGCGCTATTCTCGCGCCCGAGCCTTTCTTGAATTCAACATTGTGTATTGGAATGCCCGGCGGGATCGTCTCTAACGGAGCCGCATTACCGACCTTTATCTCAGCGGTCTTGCTCGATATGACTTCGTCATTAACATTTACGCCGACCGGAGCAATCATATAACGTTTCTCGCCGTCTGAATATTGTAAAAGAGCGAGCCTGGCAGATCTATTAGGGTCGTATTCGATCGCTATGACCTTTGCCGGAATATCATATTTATCGCGCAAAAAATCTATCATACGGATCATGCGCTTATGCCCGCCGCCCCGGTGGCGCGAGGTGATGCGGCCCCTATTGTTTCTCCCTCCGGATCTCCTCAAAGGGGCCAGAAGGCTCTTTTCGGGCGTACTTTTAGTAATCTCTTTAAAATCTGAAAGGGATGTCCATCTTAACGCGGGCGTTGTAGGTTTATACTTTTTTATTCCCATATGATTTACCTTTTAAACTAAGTCTATCTTGCCGCCTTCCTTTAATGTAACAATCGCCTTCTTCCAATCCGAAGTCTTACCCATAGCATATCTAACCCTTTTGGGCTTTCCTTTTACGGTGAGGGTATTAACGCCATTCACTTTTACCTTATATATGCCCTCAACCGCTTTGCGTATCTCAACTTTATTAGCTCTTTTATCAACCCAAAAAAGGTACTTGTTTAACGGCATGATGTTCGCGCCTTTTTCAGTCCTCAACAATCCTTTTACTATATCGTGCGGATTTTCCATCAGAGCTTAAATCTTTCCGGTATCTTCTCCAAAGCCGCCTTAGACATTACAACAGTGTCGCAGCTTAAAACGTCTGCCGGATTAAAATCTTTATAATTCTTCACTGAAACATCCTGTATATTTCTTGAAGCCCTGCTTATTTTCTTGTCTATCGCATCCAACACAAAGAGGCTTCTCCCCTTTAGCTTCAATGCGTCGAGTATCGCCTGGAATTGTTTTGTCTTGGCTTCAGCCATATCTATCGACTCTATTCCGATGAGTTTTTCATCTAACACTTTCGAATTGAGGCTGGATAAGAGCGCGCTCCTTTTTATCTTCTTTGGTATATCATAATGGAAGTCCCTCGGATGCGGGCCAAATACCTTGCCGCCGCCTCTCCACAGCGGTGAACGAGTCGAACCTGCCCTCGCCCTTCCTGTTCCTTTCTGCCTCCACGGTTTCTTGCCGCCGCCCGACACATCGCTTCTTGTTTTCGTCGAAGCGTTCCCCTGCCGCTGATTGGCATTATACATTCTTAGGAACTGGTATAACACGCCTTTATTGACTTCGCCCGTAAATAATCCTTTATCGAGTTCGAACTTGGCGACTTCCTTGCCTTTGGAATCATACATCGGCACAGTATTGACATTCTTTAGTGGCGCCTTTTTTTCTATTGGTTTCTTTTCTTTTTTAGTAGCCATGATATTCTATCTATTTTTTCTTGGGAGCGGCTTGCCCCGGCCCTTTAGAGCCTTTCTTAGGCGTCTGGGCAACGACCTTATGTTTCACGTAACCCTTTGGCATCTTCTTTGATTCTTTTACCATAAGATAACTGTTCTTATGCCCCGGCACGGCTCCTTTGACGACAAGGAGGTTATTCTCTTTATCAGCCTTCAATATTTCAAGATTCTGTATTGTGACTCTATCTACGCCCATGTGGCCGGGTAAATGATGCCCTTTGGTAACTCGTCCAAGCCGCGCGCCTGACTGTATCGAACCAACGGCTCTATGGAACATTGAACCATGCCCCCCTGGCCCGCCCTTCCAGTTCCATCTCTTCATGCCGCCTTGAAAACCCTTGCCTATAGATGTTCCGACGACATCAACGAAGTCGCCTTTAGCGAAAAGATCCGCCTCTATTCTTTGTCCAACTTTATAAGTGGAAACGTCATCGAGCCTAAGTTCTTTCACAAAACGCAGCGCGTTTACACCGGCCTTCTTGAAACGCCCGGCTTCGACCTTCTTGATAAGCCGCGGCTTACGCTCGTCAAAGCCTACCTGTACAGCGGTATAGCCATCTGTCTCTTTGGTCTTTATCTGGACGACATAACACGGCCCTGCTTCAATAAGAGTTACCGGCAAGGACCTGCCGTTCTCATCGAATATGTGAGTCATGCCTATCTTTTTACCTAGTATCCCAACCATTATTTAGTCGTTAGCAATTAGCTACTTTATCTCCACATACACGCCGGCTGGCAGATCTAGTTTTTTGAGCGCGTCGATAGTCTTTGAAGTCGGATTGACGATATCGAGTATCCTCTTATGCGTCTTTATCTGGAACTGCTCTCTCGACTTCTTATCGACGTGCGGAGACCTCAGAACCGTAAAAACCTCGCGTTTTGTGGGAAGCGGTATCGGTCCGGCGACCATCGCGCCCGTGCGCTTCGCGGTATCCACTATCTCCTCGGCCGACAGGTCCAAAAGCCTGTGGTCATAGGCCATTAACTTTATTCTTATCTTCTGTTGTTGTTTTTCTTGCGCCATTGTTTAGTCGTTAGCGAATAGTCGTTAGTCCGCTTTTTACTATTTA
>Ga0156094_179_pt1 | contig 16338 bp, 18 predicted proteins | sample RifCSPlowO2_02_FD_107747 | JGI IMG/M metagenome (GOLD analysis project Ga0156094, IMG submission 107747) | Omnitrophica bacterium RIFCSPLOWO2_02_FULL_45_16 | reverse complement strand
AAGATAAAGAAGGGCGTTCTTTGGATGCCCTTTCATTTTTCCGATGAGCCGACGAACGTGCTTACCAACAGCGCCTTTGACCCGGTCTGTAAGATCGGCGAATACAAGGCCTGCGCCGCAAGCATAAGCAAGTCTAACCTATGAAGATGCAAAAATTATTTATTGCTAAAGAAAAACTAAGTGCGCTCATACGGAATCTAAAAAGCTCCTGTGATGAGTTTATTGCGCCCAAGAGAGAACATTTAGACGATGTTATCTTTGGCGATTGCATAAATGACGGTAGGGAGCTCTTGGATTACGAGGGGAATTCGGTTATTTCGCCAAGGGCATTTTTATTGCCGCAGACCGAGCCGCTCTTTGAAATAAGGTCCGCAAAAAATAACGATTTTTCGCCGATAGAAGATAAGAAGAAGCGCATTTTTTATGGCGTGCGGCCCTGCGACATAAAAGCCATCGCACTTATGCGTAAATTTTTTCTTGACGATCCTGCCGATAATTTTTATAGAGAAAAGATAAAAAATTCTATTTTCATCGCGCTTGCCTGCGGCAGGCGCTGCTCCGAAAAATCATTCTGCCGCGAAATCGACGCGGGCCCCATCGCAAAAGATGGGTTTGACCTACAGCTTATCCCTTTAAGCAAAGGATACCTCGTAGAGGCCGGATCAAAGACAGGAAACAGTATAATAAAGAAGAATAGGAAATTGTTTATTAAGGCAAGCCCTTTAGACGAAAAAGAGTCTAAAGAGATACTTAGAGAGTTTACAAAGAAAGCTGGCAAGAAGATAAATTATAACAAGATCGCCAGGATAATGAAAGAAAACAAGGTGGGAGAATCGATATGGGACGATATAGGGCGGCGCTGCGTGGTCTGTTCAGGATGCATAACTCTATGCCCTACCTGCAGCTGCTTTAGCATCATGGACAGGATGGATGGCCAGAGCGGCGTTCGCATGCGGCATTGCGACGGCTGCCCTTATGCAGGATTCACTAAGATGGCAGGAGGATCAAGCCCCGAGCCGCTTCACAAAGACCATATCCGCAGGTTTTTTGAGCATAAACTTAATGTGGATGTGGAGCGCTACGGAAGGCCGAGTTGCGTGGGATGCGCCAGGTGCATACAGACTTGTCCGGGGAATATAAGTATAAAAAAGTTTATCGATGAGGTGGCATGAGCCGCATAACAGGTAATGAATATTTGCCAAAAATGGCCATGATTGAAACCATCGTTGATCATACGCCCGATACGAAGACTTTTACCCTGCGTCTCATAGATAAGAATGAAAAGATATTACAATATAAACCTGGGCAGTTTTTAATGCTCTCTTTATCCGGTTATGGAGAAGCGCCATTTACGTTTGCTTCCTGTCCTAGTCCGAGCGGTAGATTTCAGATCTCGGTGAGAAAAGTGGGGACGCTCACCGGCGCTTTGCACAAGTTAAAGGAAAAGGATGTTGTGGGGGTCCGCGGCCCGTACGGGAATACATTTCCGTTAGATAGAATAAAGAATAAAGATATCCTTTTTGTCGCCGGGGGCTGCGGTATCGCTCCGCTTCGTTCGCTTATTCAGCATGTGCTTAAAAATAGAAAAGATCACGGCAGAATAGAAATTATTTACGGCTGCCGTACTCCAAAAGACATATGTTATAGAGAGGAGATAAAGTCGTGGAAGAGCGATCCTGATGCCGATATCCATCTTACGGTGGATGAACCGGATGAATCCTGGGGAGGGACCTGCGGCGTAGTCTGTGTTTTACTGCCAAAAATAAAATTAAATCCTAAGGCCGCTATGGTTTTCTTGTGCGGGCCGGCAGTGATGATCAAGTCCGCCATTAAGGATGTATTGAAGCTGGGATTTGGAAAGCCAAACATATACGCGTCATTAGAGCGGTATATGAAATGCGGCATAGGCAAATGCGGCCATTGTTACATAAAGGATAAATACGCCTGTTTAGACGGCCCGAACTTCTCTTATAGCGAGATGAAAAAAATGGGGATAGACTCGTGACCCCGCCCAATTGGGGTCAGGTCCCAAGGGGACAGGTCTCAATTAAAAGCAGGGTAATGAATAGGAGAATGAGCGGGGTGAAGATAATTACCATATCAGGCGCCCACAGCGGTGTCGGCAAGACCACGCTCGCCGAGATGCTGCTTAAGAAGCTTAAAAAATGGTCCGCTCTTAAGGTAACGGTGTCACATACCGGTTTTTGTCCAAAGGGCAAACCGTGCGGCGCATGCGACGATTTAAAAGCCAAATTTTGCATAGTAAGCGATGAAAAAATAATAACGGAAGCGGGTAAGGACACGGCGCGGTTTAAAGCATCGGGAGCCGAAAAAGCGCTCTGGCTTAGAGCGAAACCCGAAGGCCTGAAAGAGGGCATAAGGAAAGTTATCCCCAGATTCAGGGGCGCGAAGGGTATACTGATCGAAGGGACGAGCGTCCTTAAATACCTCGATCCCGACCTCGCGATATTTGTGAAAAGGAAAGATTCCATCCTGAAGCCTTCCGCTAAATCCGCGCTCAAAAAAATGGATTTAATCATCGATCTGTGATATAAACGAATGATTGGGGTCAGGTCCCAAGGGGACAGGTCTCAACTATTGGCGTAACTTGTATGCATAACCTTATAGATAAATTCGACAGAACGATCGATTACCTTCGCGTCTCTGTTACAGATAGATGCAACCTTAGATGTGTCTACTGCATGCCCGCTGACGGCATCGTCCATAATAGCCAGGATAATATATTGTCTTTCGAGGAGATTTACAGAATAGTGAATGCCGCCGTTCGGCTTGGTGTGCGCAAGGTCAGGATAACAGGCGGCGAGCCATTGGTGAGAAATGATCTGCCGCTGCTTATCGAAGGATTAAAAACTATACATGGTTTAGAGGAGATCGCGCTTACCACAAACGGCATATATCTACGTGATTACGCCGCGCCTCTCAAGAGGGCCGGGCTGGATAGGGTGAATATAAGCCTCGACAGCCTGGATCCTAAAAAGTTTAGAAGCATAACCAGGCGCGGCGATCTTTATAAAGTGCTTGAGGGCATCGAGGCCTCCTTATCCATAGGCTTCTCGCCGGTCAAGATAAATACTATATTAATAAAAGAAATTAACGAGGACGAGATACTTGCGTTCGCCAATCTCGCGCGAACGAGGCATGTTCATATAAGGTTCATCGAATATATGCCTACAGGGATAGAGCCTCTCGCATCCGCGGACTCATTCTTTAGTTCTTTTGACGCGAAGGCGATATGTCAAAGCCTGGGCGAGCTTGAGCCTGTCAACGGTCATTCATCCAGCGCCGCGAGGGTATTTCGAATAAGGGGGTTTTACGGTACCATCGGCTTCATATCCCCGATTAGCGAACCGTTCTGTTATTCCTGTAACAAGTTGAGATTAACTTCGGACGGTCATTTGAGAAGCTGCCTGCATTCCTCGCATTCGGTTGACATCAAGGGCGCGATGAGGAGAGGAATTTTGGAAGGCCGCCTCGAGACGCTGATTAAGGAAGTTGTGGCTATGAAACCACAATCGCATAGTTTGTCGGAAAGGCCTCTCGGCGCGATTTATGAAAATTTCAGTATGTGCCAGATAGGAGGATAAAATGAATAAAGAGTTGCCAGAATTTTTGCGGGAAGTAATTAAGAAATATCCGGGTCTTTGGGAAAGTTATGAAGATTTGGGTAAGGCAGTCGGTTCGGTTAAAGGATTGGATGAACGCTGCCAGCGTCTGGTGAAGCTGGGCATTGCCATTGGCTCAAGGATGGAAGGGGCAGTGCATTCGCATACGCGTAAGTGTAAGAAGGCTGGTATCAGTGATGATGCAATATACCACTGTGCCTTACTCGGTGTCACGACTATCGGCTGGCCTTCGGCAATAGCCGCGTTATCCTGGATTAATGATATCTTGAAAGGTTTCCAGGCGCCAAAGCGCGGTAAATGAGTCAAGAATTATCGCTTTGGATTTTTGTTTTCTAAATTTGCGCGTATCGGCAATACATGCCGCTACAAAATAGAGGATTTATATGAAGATGGTGGATGTCTCGGCCAAGAAAATAACCGAAAGAGAAGCGGTCGCTGAGGGAACAATTTACCTAAAGCCCCAAGTAGTAGGGTTAATCAAAGAGAAGAAAATACCCAAAGGAGATGTTTTGGAAGCGGCTAAGGTTGCCGGGATATTCGCGGCCAAGAAGACCCCGGGAATCATTCCCTTGTGCCATCCTATCCCGATAGAGTCCGCCAGAGTAGAGTTTTATTTAGAAAAAGACAGCATAAGAATAGTTTCGGCCATAAAAGGAAGCGCCAAAACCGGTTTTGAGATGGAGGCGCTAAGCGCGGTTACGGCCGCGGCGTTGACCATATACGATATGTGCAAGCCTTTGGATAAGGATATGGAAATATCACGGATAAGACTGATAAGAAAAACCGGCGGGAAGAGCGGAGCGTACTTTAGAAAAGGATGATTATGGGCATTGTCAAGGCGGTCTCGATATCCAAGTCGAAAGGTTCCAGGAAGGTAAACGTCCCCGAAGCCCTTTTAAAAGAGGGCTCTGGTATTATAGGCGACGCGCATGCGGGGTCTTCCCGGCAGATAAGCTTGTTGGCGGATGAATCCATAGAGAAGATGAGAAAAAAGGGGTTAAATGTAGGGCCGGGCGATTTCGCGGAGAATGTTACAACAGAAGGAATAGATCTCTTGAATCTCAAGAGAGGGGATAGGTTAGGCGTTGGAGGAGAGGCTATTGTCGAGATCACAGAAAAAGGGAAAGAGTGCCGTGCGCGGTGCAATATCTATTATCAGGCAGGAGATTGTGTTATGCCCCGCGAAGGCATATTCGCTAATGTCATTAAAGGCGGGGCAGTCAAGCCGGGCGACAAGATAACTATATTGTGTTAGGTCGTCACAAATTCCCTCTCCCCTTTAGGGGAGAGGGATAGAGCCTGCCCTGAGCGAAGCGAAGGGGTGAGGGGATGAACTTGTACAAAGTAGTTGTATTGACAATAAGTGATAAATGTTCTAAGGGCCAGAGGGAAGATGAGAGCGGAAAAATTGTTGAAGAGCTCGCGAAGACCATCCCCGGAGAGGTCATAAAATACGAGGTAATACCCGACGAGCCGGCCATGATTAAAGAAAGGCTCATCAGCTATTGTGATAACCTCAAAGCGGATTTAGTATTAACTACGGGAGGGACCGGTTTTACAGCCAGAGACGTTACGCCGGAGGCGACAATGGCCGTTATCGAAAAAGAGGCGCCCGGCATACCCGAGGCTATGCGCGTGATGGGGCTGCGGTCCACCGAGAGGGCAATGTTGTCAAGAGGTATCGCGGGGATAAGAAAGAAGACATTGATTATCAATCTGCCGGGCAGCTCACGAGGAGCAAAAGAGTCGCTCAGCGCCGTTATCGCGGCATTGCCGCACGGCCTTGATATGATTGCGGAAAAAGAACATTAAATGATCTGTAGTACAATTTGGGATCATTCCTGGTATGGCCTAATAAGCGCTGTCCAGCAATGTTATTAGATTTAATCCACAAAAGGCACAGCACGCGCAGATACGCCAACCGGCCGATACCAAGAGAAGTCCTCTTGAGATGCATTGAGGCCGCGAGGCTTGCGCCTTCTGCTTGCAACGGGCAGCCGTGGAAGTTCATAGTCGTAGATGACCACGCGCTAAAAGACGATCTGTGTGAAAAGGCGTTTAGCGGTATCTACTCAATGAATAAATTTGCTAAGGATTCAACCGCGCTCATGGTTGTAGTGTCGGAAAAAGAGAAATTCATAAGCGCGGCAGGCGGTCGAATAAGGGGAACGAATTATTGCTTATTGGATATAGGAATAGCCTGCGAGCATTTGATACTTCAAGCCACAGAACTTGGCATAGGAAGCTGTTGGATAGGATGGTTCGACGAAAAGGCGGTTAAGAGGGTATTAGGGATTCCGAACGACAGGAGAGTGGATGTTATTATATCGTTGGGCTATTATGAGGAGGCCGATCTTGCGCCGCCGCGTTTAAGAAAGCCGCTTGAAGAGATACACGCGTTTAATGCCTATGAATGAGGAATATTTATCATGATCATGATATTGATACGGCTCTTTGTTTCTTTTTTAAAGATAGGGTTATTTGCCGTTGGCGGAGCCTACTCCTTCCTGCCTCTCTTAGAAAAGGAGATTGTAGAGAAATATCATTGGTTGACGAAGGAGGAATTTCTCGATGTCCTGGGCGCGGTTAAGATATTTCCAGGGGCCATATCCATAAAATATGCCACCTATACCGGCTATAAGCTCTCGGGGATTCCAGGCGCAATAGCCGCGAATCTCGGAAATCTGGCAGGGCCGGCCATATTAATAATCTTCGCCGCGAATCTCTATGGCAAATATAAGAATTTGCCAAACTTCAAGGCCGCGCTTAGCATGGTCCAGCTCGCGGTATTTTCAATGTTGATCGCGCTGGCGTTTCAGTTGATAGACATCAGCCAATTATTGTATCCTAAGAATATTCTGGTCGTGGTGTCATCCTTTATTCTCTTTGCTTTCACGAAGGTAAACCCCGCTTTAATCCTGATAGGCGCGGCCATAGTGGGAGCGCTTTAAGAAAGGCGAAGGTTTAAAGACGCTTTATGGAACGTGAACTGACGATATTAGAACATCTCGATGAACTGAGGCGGAGGATAATCATAGTATTAGTCTCGCTCCTGATCACAACCATATTTAGCCTGCCCTTTGCGGGGCACGTCTTGAAGATTTTGAAGCTGCCCGCCGCGGGGGTTGTGGAAAAATTAGCGGTCTTTAGCCCGCAGGGCGCCTTTATAATATATATGAGGGTTAGCTTTCTGGCGGGATTTGTCATCGCCTTGCCGGTAATCTTGTATCAATTCTGGGCTTTTCTTGCCCCCGCGATAGAAAAACGATTCAAACAATACATGGCATATTTTATAATATCATCCTCTATCGCTTTTGTCAGCGGGATCCTGTTCAGTTACTTTATATTACTGCCTAAGGCGTTGGCCTTCTTACTCAGTTTCGGCGCGGACGAGCTCAACCCAATCATTGCCGCGGATTCTTATATCTCGTTTGTGGTCGGTTTGATTTTGAGCTGCGGCTTGATGTTCCAGATGCCGATAGTTAGTTTTATTCTGACAAAGATCGGCCTGATAAATGCCAGGGTTTTGAGGAAGAAATCCGGCATTGCCGTAATCGCTATATTTGCCGTTGCCGCGGTTATTACGCCCACAACCGATCTGTTTAATATGACGCTTCTCGCTATACCCATGTTGTGTCTTTACGAGATTAGTATCTGGGTGTCGGTTATGGCGAAATGTTCTGTAGCGCAACCTTAGGAACATTCCTGGAATGGTCTAATAAGCGTTATCCAGAAATGTTCTGTAGCGCAACCTTAGGAACATTCCTGGAATGGTCTAATGAGCGTTATCCAGAAAAGGACGAAAGGAGGAGTAGGCTCGTGAGCGCGAACGCAAAGATCTTAATCGTTGACGATGACCCGGATATAGTAGAATCGATGAAAGTAATCTTAGAGTCTAAAAATTATCAAGTTAGCGTGGCAAAAACAGGCGAAGAGGGCTTAAGGAAAGTTAGGGGAGAAGCGCCGGACTTAGTTATTCTGGACGTCATGTTGGAGACGGGTGACAAGGGGTTTGATGTGGCAAGAGAGATAAAATGGGATCCTCAATATAAACATTTACCGATTCTTATGCTGACAGCCATAAAGGAAAAGACCGGCCTGGATTTTATGAAGGAAGCGGGAGATGAACAGTGGCTTCCCGTGGACGATTATTGCGATAAGCCGCTTCATCCAGGCGAGCTGGTATCAAAGGTTGAGGCCCTTTTAAATAAAAGATGATATGAGCGCTGCCTTTAGTCATGGAGCATGTGATATGACGAGCTTCAAACAACTCGAAGGGCTCTGCGAGAGGCTTTATTGGCTCATAAGATTACGATGGATAGCCGCAGCCAGCGTCTTCTTTACGGTTTTGCTCGCCGGACATATCTTCAAATTCTCCCTGCCCGCATTCGATCTCTACGCGGCATCCACAACGCTTGGCGTATATAATCTCGTTTTTTTTGTCTTATTAAAGTCCATTAAGGGAAAAGAATCTTTTGTAATAGTTAATAGAATAGCCAATAGCCAAATTTCGCTCGATTTGTTGAGCCTTGCCGTTCTGATACATTTCTCGGGAGGAATAGAAAATCCTTTTTTATTTTATTTTATATTTCACATGATTATCGCGAGCGTTCTCTTAAGCAAGAGGGCTTCCTTTTTGCAGGCGACCTTTGCCGTATTATTATTCTCTATCATGGTAAGTTTAGAATATTTCGCGGTTTTACCTCATTACTGTTTAAAAAAATTCATTATTCATGATCAGCAGCATAATCTTACTTACATAAGCGGTGTTTCTTTTGTTTTTATCAGCACATTATATATAGCGGTTTATATGGCGACATCTATCTCCGGAAGGCTGAAACAACGGGAGAAGGTGTTGGGGGAAGCGAATTTACAGTTAGAAGAGAAGGATCGCATAAAGAGCGAGTATGTCTTACGCGTTACCCATGGTATCAAAGAACACCTCTCTGCCATCCAGGGCTGCCTGGAACCAGTGTCTGGGGGGATTACCGGCGAGTTAAACGCGAAGCAATTTGATCTGGTCCAAAGAGCCGTCCGAAGGACGGCAAAGTTAATGTCCTTTGTCAAGGCGCTGTTACAAATTACCCGGATAAAACTGTCTAAAGAAATGAAGATGGAATACTTTTCTTTGAGAGACTCTTGCCTGGAAGCGATCAACGACACTTCCGCGAAAGCAAAAGCTAAATTCATATCGGTTAACTTTACCATGGAGCCGGGTATCGGCCCTATCAGGGCGGCCAGAGAGTATATTCAGGAGACGCTGACCGACCTTCTTGTAAATTCGATTAAATATACTCCGCCAAGAGGGAAGATCGACGTAGGCCTTCGGAACAGAGGCAGTGTGATTTTGATAGAAATTGCCGATACCGGCATCGGGATACCCAAAAACGAACTCCCGAGGATATTCGAGGAATTCTACAGGGCCTCCAACGCGCAAGTCGCGGAAAGAGACGGAACGGGCCTTGGGCTCTCGATAGCAAAGCGGGTTGTTGAGATGCACAGCGGTAGAATTTGGATAGAATCAGAAGAAGGAAAAGGCACTAAACTCAATATTGAATTGCCAAAGTAGAAGAGTCATCAAATCACATTTGTGAATATTTCAACTAATTTCGGATCGAGTTTATTCCCGGCGTAGGATATGAGCGTCTTTATGGCTTCCTCGCGGCTCATCGCTTTTCTATAAGGCCTGTCAGTGGTTATGGCGTCGTATATATCGGCTACGGTCAAGATGCGGGCCGCAAGCGGGATCTCCTCGCCCTTTAACCCATTCGGATAACCGGTGCCGTCATACATCTCGTGATGGTGCCGCACTACGGAGCTCAATTTTGACATGGAGCGCAGCGGTTTTAATATGTTCTCGCCTATTATGCTGTGCTGTTTCATCATTTCGTATTCTTGAGGAGTAAGCACCCCTTCCTTTTTTAAGATCGTATCTTCAATACCGACTTTTCCGAGGTCATGTAATAAAGCGCCGCCCGTCAGTATTTTTTTAGTCTCATCGTCTATATCGAGCTTTTCCGCGACCATCTCGACGTAAGAGGAAACGCGTTCCAGATGGCCCGCGCTGTAGGGATCCCTTGCTTCCACAATCCGCGCGAGCATAACAAGCGTATTATAATACGTCTCTTCTATATCTTTGCTCAATTCCATATTTTCCACGCATATCGCGATTTGGCTCGCTACGTTTTCAAGCAGGAATATGTCCTCCTTATCCACGTTTTGTATGCCCGCTTTATCTGTCGCGCCCAGCACCCCTTTTAGCTTGTCCTTGACCAATATTGGCACGCAGGCGATATTGGCCTCGTAGTGTATTATATCTTCACCTTGCTCGGCTTTGTCCGCGGGATTTTTTTTGATTATAATAGGGCCGAGATTTAGTATGGTCCGCCCTATGGCTCCTTTGACATCGGACAACATCATGTTGCCGCGCAGGTCTTTTTGGCTTCCCGCGTACGCTTTTAGATACAACTTATTATCGTTATCGTATAGAGCGATGAAGGTCGATTGTGTCTCCAGCACTTTCCTCATTCCATGAACTATTATATTGAGGAGCGCCTCCATTTTCTGGCTGGAGGTCATAGCATGGCCCATTCGCTGAAATAGTTCGCGCGTGAGGCTTCGCGAATACTGAAGCTCTTTTATCTTTGTTTCTAAATCGGACTTTATCTTATTGAATGACCGCGCAAGGGCTTTAAGCTCATCATTCCAGGCAACGTCTATCCTCTGGCCGTTACTCCCCAAAGAGAGCTCTTCGGCTTGTTTTATTATCGCAACCAGCGTTTTAATCGTTCTCCTTATGAATAGGTATCCTAACAAGCCGCATGCGGTCATCCAGACGATGATAATGCGTATGTGCGTTAACAGGCTGTCTTTATTATCTATGAGGCGTGGAGCTAAAAATATGAGATATAAGGTAAGAAGCATGGGGATGACGAACATGAAGACAAAAGCGAAGATCATTTTGTCGTATAATCCGATGTCCTCAAGCGAGATTTTTTTGTTCAGGAACGTTTTACCAGTTCTCATAATGACCCACCCTATTTTTAGCATATATACCATAAATTAACGTCAAGGACAAGGGCTTTTCGGATACGTCAACAATCCTGTAAACTCTCTTTTGGAATTTTACGGGTCCTCACCGCGAGTTCGCTTTTTGTTTATATAGGCTCGCGGTATGCCGCTGTTCATCCAACTTTGTGCGTATAGCTCCTTAGATCTATGAGAGCTAAACAACAGTCTTTTAGCCGCCAGTCTTATTTACCGCTCGCCATATTATCCAAAAGGCTCACTCGCGTCACCCGTAAAATTTCGAATAGCCAAGTGTTACAGGTGGAACTTTTGCGGCTGGCCACAAAAGTAAACGCCTGATCGTAGAAATGCTTCTTTCTTGTCATAAATAAGCTTAAATGATAGAATAAAACTAATCCAATCAGGTTAGAATCTTGATTATGTGAAAGAAAGGCGGGTATAAAATGAACATGTTTTTAAGAATAAGTTTTATAATATTACTGTGTTTTGTTTTCCTGCCGTTTACGGCAAACGCCGATAATAAATGGACGAGCCTTGTCGAGGAGTCAGGAAAAGTATTATCAGATGTGCAGGAGATGCCGGATCAGGGCATACCCGGAGATCTTATAGAAAAAAGTTCGGCTATAGCGATATTTCCGTCTACAGTGTCGGCGGCGTTTGGTATCGGCGGAGAATACGGCCAAGGCATAATAATGGTCAGAGATGAAAAGAACGGAAAATGGTCCCCTCCGGCTATCTTTACCATAGTAGGCGCAAGCTTCGGCTTTCAGATAGGCGGGCAGGCTACAGACATCGTATTACTAATAATGAACAGAAGAAGCGTGGACGGCATTCTGCAGGGCAAATTTAAGCTTGGGGTTGACGCGGATGTGGCCGCCGGTCCTGTAGGGAGGTCAGCCGAGGCTTCAACAGATATACAGCTAAAAGGCGGGATACTCTCATATTCGCGAAATCGCGGTTTATTTATAGGCGTTAATTTGGCGGGCACCGTCCTAACGCAGCACTGGGAAGGCGATAAAGAACTCTATAATAAGGAATTATCAGCCCGCGAGATACTTCTTGAAAATAAAGCGCGGATGCCTCGATCGGCAGATGGCGTGCTTAAGGTTTTGAATAAGTATCCGTATAGACGTTAATTAAAATATTACAGAAAATGAGGCATCTCACACGAAAACTTTTCAAGATCAAGTCTCTTAGCTCCATATTGGCGGAGACGCACGATCCCAAGACAAGATTAAAAAGGGCGTTAGGCGCCTTTGACCTCATCTTGCTGGGCATAGGCGCTATCATAGGCGCGGGAATATTCGCTACTATCGGCACCGCGGCGGCAGGAGACGCTTTACGGCCTGGAGCCGGTCCGTCGCTGATCGCTTCCTTCGCCATTACGGCGATCGCTTGCGCCCTCGCCGCTCTGTGTTACGCTGAATTGGCGGCGCTCGTCCCGATCTCCGGCAGCGCCTACACATATTCATATGCTACATTCGGCGAATTGGTGGCGTGGATAATCGGCTGGGATCTCATGATAGAATATGGCGTGGGCGCGATCGCGGTCGCCATCAGCTGGTCAGGATATTTCGTCGGATTCTTGAAGGGCTTTGGAATAAACCTGCCTGCATGGTCAACTCTCGATTTTCGTTCAGCAATTAAAGGTTTTGAAAAAGCATCCGCTTATTTATATAACGGCGTACCTTTCGATAAATTAGATCCAGGGCTCCAACACACATGGCAGGCGGTACACGAAGCGCCCAGCATTTTGGGGATACCCGTCATCTGTAATATTCCGGCCTGTCTTATCGTAGTATTTATTACAGCATTGCTTGTCAGAGGCATAAAGGAAAGTTCCAGATTCAATGAACTGATAGTCGCCGTAAAACTGATTGTGCTGTTGTTTTTTGTATTGGTAGGCGCCTTCTATGTTAAACCGCAAAATTGGGCCCCGTTCGCGCCCAATGGGTTTGCGGGGATCAAGGCGGGCGCCGCCATCGTATTCTTCGCGTATATCGGGTTTGACGCGGTATCGACGGCCGCCGAAGAGACGCGTAATCCAAAACGGGATTTGCCGATCGGAATAATAGGATCCCTTATTATCTGCACAATAATCTATATGGCAGTCGCGGCGGTCTTTACAGGGCTTATTCCGTTTCCTGCCCTTAAGGCTTCTCTTGCGCACGAAAAGGCAGAGCCCCTTACTCTGGCGATGCAGTATATCAAACTCAATTGGGCAGCGGGCATTATAGCGTTTGGCTCCGTTGCGGCGCATATTGCCGTGTTATTAGTTCTCTTGCTTGGTCAGGCGAGGATATTCTTTTCCATGTCCCGTGACGGCCTTCTGCCGCGCGTCTTTTCGCGCGTGCATCCAAAATTTAAGACGCCGCATGTTACAACAATTATTGTCGGCATTATAATAGCCTTCTTTGCCGCGTTTACGAACATCGAAGAGATGGTAGACCTGACCAATATAGGCACGCTTTTTGCGTTTACATTAGTTTGTTTTGGCGTTATCATACTGAGGGTAAAAGAGCCGGCGAGAGCGCGCTCGTTTAAGGTGCCTTTTAATCCTATTACGCCGCTTCTAGGCGTCGCAGCCTGCATCTTTCTCATGACCGGTTTGCCGGGAGTTACATGGTGGAGATTTATTATGTGGCTTGTCCTGGGGCTGATCGTATATTTTTCCTACGGCATCAAGAATAGCGAACTGCATAAGGCATAGGGAGGCTGTTTGCATGACAATTTTAATAGTTGATGACGAAAGAGAATTTATCTCATTTTTGAATGACAGGCTTCTCCTCAAGGGCCATGCGGTGGATATCGCCTACGATGGCAGGAGAGGATTAGAACTGATAAAAACAAACCGGTATGATCTCGTATTCTTGGATCAGAATATGCCGGAGTTGACAGGAATGGAATTGGTTAAATATATGAAAAATAATAACCTTAAGGCCAAGACAGTAGTTGTTACCGGATATCAGGAATCGAACGAATATTTCATGAGGCTCGCGGGGGCGGATGAGTATCTGACCAAGCCCGTTCAAATAAAAGATATAGATAAATTAATAGAAAAATATAGTTCTCTCATGCGAAAGAGCGATAAAACCTAAGGAGAAGAGCAAAATGATGTATGGGCTTAATCTTTTTGAAATTATAGCGCTATGGAGCGTTTTAGGAGTTTCGCTTCTCGGGCTCATTTACGCGCTTTTCCTTCGCCGCCAGATTTTACGCGAAGACAAAGGCACGACTTCGATGCAGGATGTGTGGAACGCTATACGCGAAGGGGCTAACGCCTATCTCCATAAACAGCTTTTTACGATATTACCCCTCATAGGAGTCCTCGTATTCGCGCTATTCTTTTCAGTCTATATCGTCCCGCCTTCGCAGGAAGCGCTGCAGCGGTTTCAAGGGCAATCTGAATCATCCGTGCGTCTTATCATAGGATTCGGAAGAGCTATCGCGTTTGTCATGGGGGCAGTATTCTCGCTTCTTGTAGGCCAGCTCGGCATGCGCATGGCGGTTCAGGCTAACGTGCGCGTAGCCTCTGCCGCGAAAAAATCTTTCAATGATTCTCTTCGGATTGCTTATAGGGCGGGAACTATTACAGGCATGTTGACTGACGGGCTCGGGCTGTTCGGCGGAACTATCATATTCATAATTTTCGGAATAGCGGCTCCTGACGCTCTTCTTGGATTCGGTTTCGGCGGAACGCTGCTGGCTCTTTTTATGAGAGTAGGCGGCGGTATATACACTAAAGCGGCTGACGTGGGCGCGGATCTGGTCGGCAAGGTAGAGGCAGGCATACCGGAAGATGATCCTCGAAACCCTGCGGTAGTAGCGGATCTCGTCGGGGATAATGTGGGCGACTGCGCGGGCATGGCAGCCGATATATTTGAATCATACGAAGTCACTATAGTCGCGGGCCTGATACTAGGGCTCGCGCTGTACCACATAACTCACAGGCTCGAATGGATAGTCTATCCGTTATTAGTCAGGGGAATCGGCGTTATCTGTTCCATAATAGGAACTTACGCGGTCAAAGGCGATTCTTATGGAAATAAGAGCGGCAACGCCATGAAAGCCATATTCAAAGGATTCCTTACCTCCGCCGTTATGTCAATAGCGCTTTTCGGCATATTAGGTTTCTTCTACATGGCCAAGATCCCGGGCGGTTGGTGGAGGCCGTTTCTGGCGACCACTCTCGGTGTCCTGCTCGCTATTTCTATAGACCGCCTCACGGAATATTTTACCGGGACCGATTATCGGCCTGTCCGGGAAATAAGAAAATCTACGCAAACAGGCCCCGCTACTACGATCCTTTCTGGTTTAGCGGTAGGGTATGAATCGTCTGTTTGGGCAATATTAGTTATCGCGGCGACGATATTCGGATCAATATTGATATTCGGCACAATCCCTGATATAAGCGCGGTTGAAAGGGTAGCGTATATACTTTACGGCGTGGCAATGACAGGAATAGGAATGCTGACCCTCACGGGCAATAATGTGGCGATGGATTCTTTCGGCCCGATATCGGACAATGCGAACGGTATCGGCGAAATGGCGTGGCATGGCCAGAATGATGATGAGACAAAATCAGCGCGCAAGATAATGGCCGACCTGGACGCTGTCGGCAATACAACTAAGGCTATTACAAAAGGCGTGGCGATAGGATCCGCGGTCATAGCTGCCGTAGCTCTTTTCGGATCATACATGGTTGACGTGAGCAAGATTCAGGCCGCTATGGGTGTCCCTCTGGCGGATCAATTAAGTTCAGTCGGTATACGCGTCTCTGTCCCGCAAGTGTTTGTCGGCATGCTTATAGGCGGAGCAATACCATGGCTTTTTTCCTCATTCTCTATTCAGGCGGTCAGCCGCGCGGCCTCACTCATCGTTTTGGAAGTGCGCCGTCAATTCCGGCTGGGAGTGCTTGACGGAAAGGTGAAGCCCGATTACAAACAGGCGGTCGAGATATCTACCGCAGCCGCTCAGAAAGAACTTGTCAGTCTTGCCTTGATAAGCGTTGTTAGCCCCATTCTTGTAGGGCTTCTTCTGCAGGTTGAGGCGCTTGGCGGTTTTCTGGCGGGCATAATCCTTTCAGGCCAGCTTCTCGCTGTGTTTATGTCAAACGCTGGCGGCGCATGGGATAACGCCAAAAAGACGATAGAAGACGAAGTGAAGGATATCGCCGCGAACACAGGTAAGGGCTCCGAAAGGCATAAGGCGGCAGTAGTAGGGGATACGGTCGGAGACCCATTAAAAGACACAGCCGGCCCGGCTTTAAATCCCATGATAAAAGTCGTAAATTTAGTCTCCGTTATAATCGCGCCCATAATCGTTCAGTATAATAAACTCGGGCTTACCGGCTGGATAATAGTGTCGGGCTTAAGCGCGGCCATGGTATGGGCGATATGGCAGAGTAAAAGGCCTGTTCCGCAGGTAGCGGAGCGCGAAATAAACCCCGCGTCATAGCCTCGGATTTCCATTTACAAATCCTCATACCCCTCACCCTATCCCTCTCCCCTAAAGGGGAGAGGGAATTTTGTGAATGCCTATTCTATTTTTCCTCAGAGAGGAAATTTTGTTAAGCCCTACCCTATTTTTTCCTCAAAGGGAGAGGAGGTCAAATTTTAACCCTTACCATCTCCTCTCCCCTTTGGGGAGAGGATTAAGGTGAGGG
>Ga0156094_159_pt4 | contig 16439 bp, 16 predicted proteins | sample RifCSPlowO2_02_FD_107747 | JGI IMG/M metagenome (GOLD analysis project Ga0156094, IMG submission 107747) | Omnitrophica bacterium RIFCSPLOWO2_02_FULL_45_16 | reverse complement strand
TCTCTAGCCTGAGAAGCTAGCGTCCTGGACCAGACTAGACGATGGGGCCACTTTTGCGAAACAAAAGTGGTATTGAGGCTGCGTTAAACAATCCGACGAAAAGGAGGATTGTAGCAGCCGAAATACCTTTAGTTGCCGAAGCACCTTTCGTATTCCATAAACTTAAAGGTCCTTCACTTCGTAGTGAAATCTTTCTATTCGTCGGATTTCACTGCTCGTTCAGGATCAAACCCGCCTTCGGCGGGTTTGGTGCGGAGAGGGGGATTTGAACCCCCATGGGTTGCCCCACATGCCCCTCAAACATGCGTGTCTGCCAGTTCCACCATCTCCGCATTATAAAAAACTAACACTTTCCCGCAAAACATATTTAATGTCTATAGGACTATTTTTAAAGGTGTTTTACGGGATCCTGCCAACACAAATTAAAAAATAGTTTATTGCGATAAAGTTTGGCGGAAAAACCTTCCTACACATATTAAGTCCTTCGGCGACTACAATGCTCGCTATTCGCTCGCATTGTTTGAGGTCCTTCGGAAGCTCCTATTTGTCGCTTCCTCAGGATCAAATTCGCCTTCGGCGAATTTGGCTGGGAGGCTAGGATTCGAACCTAGACAGGCAGAGCCAGAGTCTGCAGTGCTACCGTTACACTACCTCCCAATTTTGCAAAGCAAAATTGATGCTGAGGCAGCGTAAAAAAATGCGGCTGAATAACGAGCATTTTAGCTGCCGAAGCACCTTCTCTAACAAAACTTGCTAAGCCGCTTCAACACCTTTTCTCGGCCTAAAATTTCCATCATCTCAAAGAGGCCGGCGCCGACTGTCTTGCCGCTTATAGCCACGCGTGTCGGATGGATCAATTCAGCCGCTTTTAGTTTAAGCTCGTCGGCAAGTTTTCTGTAAGACTCCTCTACCGATGCCTTATCAAATTTATTATCAGACTCTACGGCGGTTTTGCATCTATTCATTATATCTTTCGAATTCGGCTTTTTTAAATATTTCTCCACGGCCTTTTCGTCGTATTCAATCTCGTCGGAGAAAAATATCCTGTATACGCTTATAAAATCTTCCAGGGTTCTTGACCTCTCCCTGTACGCGGCGGTTATGCCGCGCCACTTCTCCGCGTCAAATTTATCATCTACGATATTTTTATCTTTTAAGAAATTCTCCGTTTCTTTAGCGAGCCGGGCCGGCTCCATCTTCTTTATATACTGGCCGTTCATCCAGCTCAATTTATCCATATCGAATATCGCGCCGGTCTTATTTACATCCTTCACGTCGAATAATTTTATTATTTCATCGATGGGTAGAATTTCTATATCATTCCCCGGGGCCCATCCCATCAGAGCGAGATAATTAACAAGTGCTTCGGGAAGAAAGCCCATGTTTTTGTATTCTGATATGCTGGTCGCGCCATGCCGTTTAGAGAGGCGCCCGCCGTCCTTGCTTAAGATAAGCGGTATGTGGGCGAATTGCGGCATCGGAAGGCCGAGGGCTTCGTAAATAAGGACCTGTTTCGGCGTATTGGATATGTGATCGTCCCCCCTGATCACATGCGTTATCTTCATCTCGGAATCGTCAACTACACACGCGAAATTGTACGCAGGCGTCTGGTCGGTTTTTATCAGCACCTGATCCTTTATATCATCGGTGGAGAAATCGACTTTGCCGCGTATCATATCGTCAAAGGAGACCGATTTTGCCTTATCGACTTTAAATATTATCGCGGGGCCCTCGAAATAGGCCAAGCCTTTCTCGACAAGCTTTTGCGCGTATCCTTTGTATATACCAAAACGTTTTGATTGAAAGACAAGCTCTTCGCCCCAATCCATAAAAAGCCATTTCAAGGAACCTAATATCTCATCCAGATATTCCGGCTTTGAACGCTCTTTGTCCGTATCCTCGATCCTTAGTATGAATTTGCCCTTACTGTGGCGCGCGTATAGCCAGTTAAAGAGCGCTGTCCTCGCGCTCCCTATATGCAGATTCCCCGTGGGGCTTGGCGCAAATCTTACTCTTACCATATCAGGTTTCTTTGTATCCTTTTTCTATCGCTTTCTTATCTAATAGATATACGTCCTCTTTACCGCCCAGCATATTTTTAAGAGCGCCTGTCACTGTCTTTAGCGGAAAGAGTTTCGAACTTTTTAGCAAGGCTCCTATCGCCACCATGTTTGCCGAGCGCGCGCTGCCTAACTTGGCCGCAAGATCCGTCATCGGTGTTGACACGACCGAAATATCTTTTCTTCGCGGCCGTGCCGCTATCAACGATTTATTCATTATGAGGATGCCTTTACTCTTTAATTTATTCTCATATTTAACCAGGGATGGTTCGTTCATGACCACCAGTATATCCGGATTTGCAATAACAGGGCTCGCGATCCGGCTATCGGAAATCTTAGTCATAGAATACGCTGTGCCGCCTCTTACTTCCGCGCCGTAAGACGGCATCCACGTGACATTTTTATGGGAGATAAAACCTGCCTGAGCCAATAATTTTCCCATAAACATTATGCCCTGGCCGCCGAAACCCGCAAATAATATTTCTGTGATCTTATTCTTCATACCTAATATGATTTTACGACGCCTATGGGATAGAACGTCGAGACCTCATTTTTGATCCTATCCGCAGACTGTATCGAAGTCATCCCCCAATAGGTCGGGCACATGGACAAAACTTCGACGATAGAAAAACCCTTATTGTCTATCTGCGTCTTGAATGCTTTCGATATGGCGCGCTTTGCCCTTAAGATCTCTTGCGCGGAATGCACGGAGACGCGCTCCAAATACTTCGCGCCGGGCAGCACACTAAGCATCTCCAATATCTTTATCGGATACCCGTCATTCCTGATAGTCCTTCCGTCGAGAGTTGTCACGGTCTTTTGTCCCGCGAGCGTCGTAGGGGCCATCTGCCCGCCGGTCATTCCGTATACGCCGTTATTAACGAATATTACCGTTATATTCTCGCCGCGGTTAGCCGCGTGGATTATTTCGGCCGTGCCTATCGCGGCCAGATCCCCGTCGCCCTGATACGTAAATACGATATTGCCGGGGAGAACCCTCTTTATGCCGGTCGCGACTGCCGGCGTCCTCCCGTGCGCGGCTTCTGTAACGTCAAAGTCCCAATAGTCGTATGCTATGACAGCGCACCCAACCGGAGCCACGCCTATGACTCGTTCGCGTATTCCGAATTCGTCGATCGTCTCGCAGATAAGCCGATGCACTATGCTATGGCCGCATCCGGCGCAGTAATGCAGCTCTACGTCGCGCAGGCTCTTTGGACGGGAAAAGGCAAGGACTTCCTCAGCTTTTCTGATTGCCGTATTTTTTATTTTCTTTAGTCTTTTTTTCTTCATGATTGTTTTACCAACGCTTCTATCTTCTTTAATATCTCTTCTTCGGTCGGGATTCCGCCGCCCATACGCCCGTAGAAATCTACTTCCGCTCTTCCTTTTACCGCGAGCATAACATCCTCGACCATCTGGCCGGCGCTCATCTCAACAACCAAAAACTTTTTTGCCTTGCCGGAAATATCCGCTATCGTTTTTTCCGGGAAAGGCCACAATGTGATAGGCCTTATTAGTCCGACTTTTAAACCTTTTGCGCGGCCAAGCTCCATGCCTGCCCTGGCGATCCTTGCCACAGAACCATATGCCACCAAAATAATATCAGCATCCTTAATATTTAAAGTCTCCGCCCGGATTTCGTTTTTTTTGATATTATTAAACTTTTCCTGCAGCTTTTTATTGTGCTCTTCGAGCGCGCCATCTCCCAAAAATAACGACCTTATAAACCTCGCCTGTCTGCCTTTACAGCCCGTAAGCGCCCATGGTTTGTCTACTAAAGGCCTGCCTTCAACGCTTTTAATCTGGATCGGCTCCATCATCTGTCCTAAAAGGCCGTCGCCTAATATCATGACAGGGTTTCTATATTTATCCGCCAGATCAAAGGCAATATATGTATAATCCATGAGTTCCTGCGCTGATGCCGGCGCCAGAACGATTATTTTATAATCTCCGTGCCCGCCGCCTTTAACCGCCTGGAAATAATCCCCTTGGGCGGGCGCGATATTGCCCAGGCCAGGGCCTCCTCTTTGCATATTTACGATAACACATGGAAGCTCGCATCCCGCAAGATACGATATGCCTTCCTGCTTCAGGCTTATGCCGGGACTGGATGAGGACGTCATCGCGCGGACACCCGCAACGCTCGCTCCGAATACCATGTTTATTGCGGCAAGCTCCGACTCGGCCTGGATAAATACTCCGCCTGTCTCACCCATCCGTTTGGCCATGTATGCGGTTAATTCGTTCTGCGGCGTGATCGGATAGCCGGCATAGAACGCGCAGCCGGCAAGTATCGCGCCTTCACCGCACGCATCATTACCGCACATCAGCATTTTTCGTGTCATAAGCGGACTTTCTATCAACTCATCTATAAACTTCTATAATGCATTCTGGGCATGAGAGAGCGCACATCGTACATCCGCTGCACTTTCCGCCAGAAAAAACAGCCGGTTTTACGCCTTTTATATTCAATTGATCCGAAATTTTTATAAGATTGTTAGGGCAATTAACTATGCAAAGGTAGCAGCCTTTGCACCTGTCTTTATTCTTTATCTTAATCTTCGCCATTTTTTCCTAATCCTGCCCTGTGAACACTGGGCCCTGGGCGCTGGCCCCTACCCCTCCATTACTTCTCTAATAATTACATCGCAAATCGCGGCGGGTGTCAAGTTATACTTCTGAAACAGCTCCTCACGCTTCCCGTGCTCAATAAATCTGTCCGGCAATCCTATTCTCTTCACCCTAATGCCTTTAATATTCTCTCTTTCGAGGAATTCCAGCACAGCGCTGCCGAAGCCTCCTTCCAAAATACCTTCTTCAATGGTAACTATTCTCTTATGCGCGCGGCAAATCTCTTCTAGGAGAGAGCCGTCTAAGGGCGTAACAAATCTTGCGTTGATGACTGCCGCGCGAATTGCCTCCTTCATCAGCAAGGACGATATCTCTACCGCTGTCGAGACCATGCTTCCTATGGCTATTATCGCGAGGTCTTTACCCTCTTTAATCGTTTCGGACTTTCCCGTTTGAATGGGCTCCGCTTTTTTCGCGTGTTTCGCGTAAATAAGAGAGGCTTCATTGGTAAAAAGAGGCGCCGAGCCTCTGGGATATCTAATCGCCAAAGGGCGGCCTTGAGCCAGCGCGTAATCTAACATCGCTCTTAATTCTTCCGGGCTGCTTGGCGCCATCACTATAAGATTTGGGATATGCCTTAAGTACGCCATATCAAAAATACCGTGATGCGTCGGGCCGTCTTCTCCGACGAGCCCCGCCCTATCGAGACAGAATACCACCGGTAAATTCTGCAGGCATACGTCATGGATTATCTGATCGTATGAACGCTGCAAAAATGTCGAGTAGATTGCGACGACCGGCCGAAACCCTCCCCTGGCAAGCCCCGCGCTTAAACCGACGGCATGCTCTTCCGATATGCCGACATCGAAGAAACGCTCAGGAAAAATATGAGCGAACTTATTAAAACCCGTCCCGTCTATCATCGCCGCTGTTATACCGACTATCTTCGGATTGCGTTCGGCAAGTTCCGCTATCTTCTCGCCGAATGCGTCCGTAAAAGTTTCTCGAGCGCTCTTCTTTATCGGCTCACCTGTCTTGATATCAAACGGGCCCGTTGAATGAAATTCGCTCGGGTTGGCTTCTGTAAACTTATAGCCCCTCCCTTTTCTTGTTATAACATGGATCAATATCGGTTCGTCTAAATTTATCAAATTCTTAAAAACAGCGACTAACTGAGCGATATTATGTCCGTCAATCGGCCCGAAGTATCTAAAGCCCATTTCTTCGAAGAGCATGCCGGGTATCAGGAGGTTCTTCAGGCCTTCCTCGAGTTTTCTCGCCGCCCTGTAAGCCCTGAAGCCGAAACGCGGTATCCTCATCAAGACCCTCTCAACATCATTGCGTATCTTATTATAGGCGGGGTTCGTAATTATTCTATTCAAATATCTGCTCAATGCGCCGACGCTGCGGGAGATGGATAATTCATTATCATTAAGTATGACTATCATGTTCTTCTTCATGTGGCCCGCGTGGTTCAATGCCTCGAACGCCATTCCGCCCGCGAGCGCGGCATCTCCGATAACGGCCACCGTCTTACGCTTCTCTTTATTCAGATCATTTGCCAAGACAAGGCCGAGCGCGGTCGATATCGATGTTGAGCTGTGGCCGCACGTGAATATGTCATATTCCGGGCTCTCGTCCTTATTCGGAAATCCGCTTAAGCCGCCGAGTTGCCTCAATGTAGAAAAGGATTTTAACCGTCCTGTCAATATCTTGTGCGCGTATGCCTGATGGCCCACATCCCACAGCAGAAGATCGCGCGGCGTATCGAAAGAGTAATGTATGGCTATCGCGAGCTCCACCGCGCCAAGGCTCGATGACAGGTGGCCTCCCGTTTTAGAAACGGTCGATATAATCTCTTCGCGCACTTCTTTCGCGAGGATCGGAAGCTCTGTAAGTTTAAGCTTGCGTAAATCAGCCGGGCTGTTTATCGTTTCGATAAGTCTTGTCATTTCGTCCTTTTTAACAGGCGATCCGCGATATTTTTCAAACTGTCCGCCCTTTTACCGAATATCTCAAGCTCTTTTTTTGCTTTTTCAATAAGGGGCGCCGCGTCCTCAAGGACGCGGTCTTTGCGGAATTTGATTTCCCCGTCGAGATAATCGTCTACTAACTGGAAAGAAAGGCCGAGGTAAAGTCCGAATTTCTGAAGCGCTCTCATTTCTTTTTGCGGCGCGCCGGCTGCCAATGCCCCTGATTTCGCGGATACTTCCAGCAGCTTCGCTGTTTTAAGAAGATTTATTTTGTTTGAAATATTCTTATCTTTGGCCTTGTCCCGCGATTCTAAATCCAATGCCTGCCCGCCGACCATCCCGTAAATACCGATCGCGTCAGACAATTCCTTTATAATATTCAGCGCTATTTTCGGATTCGCGTCCTTTGCTATCGTATTGAACGCTAATGTGAGGAGGGCGTCTCCCGCGAGAATCGCGTTCGCGGGACCGAAAACCTTATGGCAGGCGGGTTTTCCCCGTCGAAAATCGTCGTTGTCCATTGCCGGCAGGTCATCATGGATAAGCGAGTAAGTATGTATAAATTCTATTGCGCAAGCGATAGGCATTATGTCTTTAATACCGCCGCCGTCCGAGGATCGTCCCGAGGGACGCCCTTCGACAAGCTCAGGGCTTGTCCCGAGCAAAGCCGAGGGGCGAAAGGCGCCGCAGGCCTTAAATGCTTCTATCGCGATAATAGGCCGTATACGCTTTCCGCCCGACATGACACTATACCGCATTGCCTTCTCTATCATGCCCATGCCTTTAGGCAGATATTTATTTAAGTTCTTATTGATTTGGGCGAGCATCGGCTTATTTCTGGCCCTTCTTTTTCCCCTCAACCTTTTCCTCGGCCGCCGTTTCATCAAAGGGCCTCAAATCCACGGCGCCGTCCTCGGATTTTAAAAGTATTTCGACTTTCTTCTTTGCGGCTTCCAATTTTTTCGCGCATAGCTTAGACAGCTTTATGCCTTCTTCGTATTTATCAAGCGCGTCATCGAGAGAAAGATTGCCGTCCTCAAGATCTTTCACTATCTTTTCCAGTTTCTTTAGCGCTTCTTCAAATTTCATTTCAACCATATTTTCCTCCGCGTAATAGATCCATTTTTACTCTATCTCTTCCACCCTGCTCTTAAACTTTCCCCGCCCCAGTTTCGTTTCTACAATATCGTCCTTCTTAAGCGCGTTCGCGTCCTTTACTATCGCGCCTTCCGGCCATTTAACCGTTATACTATAACCCCTCTTTAATATAGCTACCGGGCTCAATGCTTCCAGCTTACTGATCACGCGGTTAAATTTTTCTCCATATATACCGACGACGTGGACAATCCTGACATGCATATCCTTTCTTAAATCGTCGATACGCTGTTCCTGCTGTATCATATAATTTAACGGCTGACGGAAAATGTAGGCCTCTTTAAGATTCCGAAGCCGTTCTTCAAGCCATTCGAGTTTCCCTGATATCGCTTTATTTAAACGCGCTGTCTCTTTATTTATCAGATTAATCAAGTCTTCTTTTTTGGGGATAACGAGTTCTGCCGCCGCCGAAGGCGTCGGCGCGCGAAAATCCGCGACAAAGTCGGATATTGTAAAATCTATCTCATGGCCTACCGCGCTGATAACCGGAATTTCTGATTCGAATATCGCGCGCGCCACGACCTCTTCGTTAAAAGGCCAGAGGTCTTCCAAGCTTCCGCCGCCTCTAGCGACTACCATAACGTCTATATTCTTCAATTTGTTGAATTGGCGTATCGCGGCCGCTATCTCGTCTTTGGCGTCCACGCCCTGGACTTTAACCGGATTTATAATAATCTCGACGTTCGAAAATCTGCGGCGCGCGATGTTTAATATATCGCGTATCGCGGCGCCGGTAGGACTGGTAACAACGCCAATCCTGGTAGGCAGAAATGGTATAGGCGTTTTATACTTTTCGTCGAATAACCCTTCTTTCTGCAGCTTCTCCTTTAATTGCTGAAACTGCAGCTGGAGCGCGCCTACGCCCTTGGGCTCGATCTCTTCGACGATAAGCTGATAATCGCCTCTCGCTTCATAGACGCTTATGGAGCCAAAACAAATTATCTTCATCCCGTCTTTTGGCTTAAATTTTAATTTTTCATTGGCGCGCTTAAACATCGCGCATTTCAGAGTAGAACCCGCGTCACGAAGGCTGAAATACATGTGGCCGGATGAATGCAGGACGAAGTTGGAGATTTCTCCCTCAACCCATATGCCGGGAAATGAGTCCTCAAGTATCACACGTATAAACTTCGTTAGCTCCGATACGGTATATACGTGCTTCTCTTTCTGCTCGTTAATCATTCACGCACCAATTTTCATACCCTGATAAAACTTTTCTGTTTCTACACTTAACCGATCGCGGGTCCTGCCGCTGGCTTTGCCTTTTCTCTAAGGGGGCATTCAATGAGCCGAGGCGTAGTGCAATCCGCTCAAGCTATACCACCGCGCCGTAGTGCCCCCATAAGAAAAAGACAAAGCCAGCGTCAGGCGGCCGCAAAGTAAACGCCTGTCCGCTGAGGCGAAAAAAATTATCCAAGCCCATCATTGTTCTGGGCGGAACATTTTGGTGGTCCGCCTGACGCTGCTGTCACAAAATTTGACACATGATGGCGATTTAGAAAAAATTTTAAATTCCTGGAAGAAGTTAAAATTTTGTCAGAATTTTTCCAGAATAAATTCACATGCCTAATGTGAATTTATGTCAACGGAAGGCGGCCACCAAAATGTTCCGCCTCCGCTTGAAGCGAAAAAAATTATCTTTTCAAATATTTATCAATAGCCGCGGCGGCGCGTTTGCCGGCGCCCATCGCTGAGATCACTGTTGCCGCGCCTGTAACGATATCGCCGCCCGCCAAGACCCCTTCCATTGAAGTCATTCCGCTTTTATCGACAACTATATTGCCGTCCTCATTCAATTTTAGATCCGGGATCGTATTAGGAAGCAGCGGGTTTGGGCCCTGCCCTATCGCGCAAACAACCGTGTCCAACTTCATTCTGAATTCGGAACCTTTAATCGGAACGGGCCTGCGCCTTCCGCTTGAATCTGGTTCGCCGAGCTGATTGCGCATCACTTCAGCCTCTTTTACCCATCCGTTTTCATCGCCAAAGAACCTTACGGCGTGTGTTAATAATTCGAATTTTATGCCTTCTTCCTTCGCCCTGTGAATCTCATCGACGCGGGCAGGCATCTCTTTCTCGGTTCTGCGGTAGATTATGTAAACCTCTTCGCCGCCGAGCCTCAGAGCGCATCTTGCGGAGTCCATCGCGACATTTCCCGCGCCGATAACGCCGACCTTCTTACCTACTTTTATGGGGGTATCATATTCGGGAAACAGGTATGATTTCATCAGATTCGTCCGCGTCAAAAATTCGCTCGCGGAATATATCCCGTTTAAATTCTCGCCTTCGACCCCGAGGAAATAAGGAAGCCCCGCGCCGATGCCGATAAAGAACGCCTTAAAACCGTCTTTTTTCAGTTCATCTATTGTCTTCGTCTTCCCAACGAGACAATTCACCTCGATATTCACGCCGAGACTCTTTACGTAATCGATATCTCTTTCTACGATATTTTTTGGAAGCCTGAATTCGGGAACGCCGTAAACCAGGACTCCGCCGGGTTTATGAAGCGACTCAAATATCGTAACATCATACCCGGCCCTCGCGAGTTCGCCGGCGCATGCCATTCCTGCCGGCCCTGAACCGATAATCGCGACCTTTATATTTTTTTTGCCCTTTGGTATACGATACTGTATCTTCGGCCTATTGGCCATATCCCAATCAGCGGCGAACCTTTCGAGGTCGCCTATACTGATAGAGGCGTTCTTCTTTGCCAATATACACGCCCTCTCGCATTGGTCTTCCTGGGGACAGACTCGTCCGCAGACTGCCGGAAGCGCGTTCTTTTCCCTGATCTTTTCTACGGCCTTTTCGAACTCGCCTTTTGCTATATGATCGACGAATTTCGGTATGTCTATCTCTACGGGACAACTGCCAATACACATTGCCTTCTTACACTGGATACAACGCTTCGCCTCTGATTTTGCCTCTTCCTCGGTTAAACCTAACGCAACTTCGTTAAAATTTTTTATCCTTTTTTTCGGGTCTTGAGTTTTCATCTTCAAGCTTTGTATACGCAGTTTGTATGCGTGGAATTAAAATATTCGGATGATCTCTTCTCTTCTTCCGCGAATCTTTTCTGCCTCTTTAAAAAGGAGCCCCAATCAACGAGATGCCCGTCAAATTCCGGCCCGTCAACGCAGACAAATCGCGTTTTTCCTTCGATAGTAACGCGGCATGTCCCGCACATACCCGTAGCATCGACCATATTCGCGTCTAAAGAAACGAGCGTCTTAAGGCCGCATACCTTTGTTACCTCGCATACCGCCTTCATCATTATGTCAGGCCCCACGCAGTAACATAGATTGAATATCTCTTTTGACATGCGCTCTCTTAATGGATCAATGACAAGGCCTTTTATCCCGTATGAACCGTCATTTGTAGCGATAATCACTTCATCGCTATATTTTTTTAATTCTTTTTCCAATATGACGAGCTCTTTTGTCCGCCCGCCAATTATCGTAACGATACGGTTTCCTTTTTCTTTAGAATATTTTGCTATCGGTAATATCTCGGCTATGCCGACTCCTCCGGCAACAAGGACTATATTTCCGACTTTCCCAAAATCGGATGCCTTGCCGAGCGGGCCGAGCAGATCCATTACCGTGTCTCCCGCTTTTAGACAGCCCAATCTTTCCGTCGTCGTGCCGATTTCCTGAAATATAATGGTGATCGCGCCTTTTCCCGGGTCAGCGTCATTTATGGTAAGCGGTATCCTCTCGCCCTTCTCGTCTATCTTTATAATAACGAACTGGCCCGCTTTCGCGTTTCCCGCTATAGCAGGCGCGGCGAGGACGATTTTCCACATAACCGAATTAAGTTTCGTCTTTTCGACTATTCTATACGGCATTTGTACTTCTTTCAATTTTTTACTACCTTACTCTATCACAAAGCCTTTTGTTCGCGGCCTGATTTTTTTTGTCTATTAAAAATTTTTTCGCTTCAAGAAATCGGTCGTAACTTTCGGGGTGTTGCTTCCACTTGCCGTCCCGTTACATTAGGCATGTAACGGGACTGTGGAAAAATTCTGACAGAATTTTAACTTCTTTCAGGAATTTAAAATTCTTTCTATATCGCCAAGAGGTGTCAGAATTTTTGACAGTCGTTCCAGCAAGCACCCCAAAAGTTCCACATTGGCAACAGCGAAAAAATTCTCATTCCAGCTTTTCCTGAACTCTCTTTATCGAATTCGCCCTGCCTGTTTTTTCGTCTATATCTATAATCGCGCCGTGAAGTTGTATGTCGCCTTCGGCCATCTCGAACCTGGTCGGCATTTGAGTCATAAAGCGGGTAAGGATTTGTTCCTTATTCCTTCCTATCACCGAATCGAATGGCCCTGTCATGCCCGCGTCAGTTAAAAATGCCGTCCCCTGAGGCAGTATCTTCTCGTCCGCTGTCTGAACGTGCGTATGCGTGCCTATTACGGCGCTCACTAATCCGTCTAAGAACCAGCCGAGCGCTATCTTTTCGCTCGTCGCCTCAGCGTGAACATCTACTATTATCACTCTTGCTTTGTTTTTGATCCTGTCGAGCTCGGACTTGACTATCCTAAAAGGGTCTTCGATAGCCTGCATAAAAACACGGCCTTGTATATTTATGACGCCTACATCTACGCCGGCTTTTGATTGAACGACCGTAGAGCCGAAACCCGGCGCTTCGCGCGGATAATTTGCCGGCCTTAAGATCCTTGCGTCCTGCGTTATCCTATCTATGATCTCTTTCCTCTTCCAGATGTGGTCGCCTGATGTGATGACGTCCACGCCGTAACTCAATAACTCATCAACAAGCGCCGGCGTTACGCCGCTTCCTCCCGCGGCATTCTCGCCGTTCGCGACAATAAAATTTATTTTTTCACGTTTGGTTATCTTCGGAACCAGTTCCTTTACGGCTTTCCGTCCAGGCTCGCCGACTATATCACCGATAAATAATATTCTCATACAGCCTCTCTTTAGCGTTTAGCGGGCTATTATTTCGCGTACTCTATCGCCCTCGTTTCACGAATAACCGTAACCTTGATCTGTCCCGGATATTCCAACCCTTCTTCTATCTTCTTCGTTATGTCGCGGGCCAATACGGCTGCCTGCGCATCCGATATGTTTTCAGGCTGCACTATAACTCTTATTTCACGGCCTGCCTGTATCGCGTACGCCTTTTCGACGCCTTTGAACGAATCGGCTATAGACTCTAATTTTTCGAGCCTCTTCACATAAGTCTCCAGTGTCTCACGGCGCGCGCCAGGACGCGCCGCGCTTATCGCGTCAGCGGCCTGCGCCAGAACCGCGAGCAGCGTCTTCGGCTCGATATCCTGATGATGCGCTTCCATGGCGTGACAGATATTCTCCGGCTCGCCGTATTTTCTAGCCAGGTCCGCGCCGATCTTCGCGTGCGTTCCTTCGACTTCATGGCTCACGGCTTTCCCCAGATCATGGAGCAGGCCAATCCTTTTCGCTAAAGTGAAATCGAGCTTCAATTCATTTGCCATGACGCCCATAAGATACGCTACTTCTTTCGAATGCTGCAGCACATTCTGGCCGTAACTCGTCCTGTATTTCAATCTCCCCAAAAGTTTTATGATCTCGGGATGTATGCCGTGCAGCCCCGCGTCAAATAAGGCCTTCTCTCCCTCTTCGGAAATGGATTTATCCATCTCCTTCTTCACCTTCTCCACAACCTCTTCGATCCTCCCCGGGTGGATACGTCCGTCCTCGAGCAGCTTCTCTAACGAGATCTTAGCTATCGCGCGCTTCACCGGATCAAAGCCCGATAGTATGACCGCCTCCGGCGTATCGTCTATGATTACATCAACGCCCGTCGCTATTTCAAGAGCGCGTATATTCCTTCCTTCGCGGCCGATAATCCTGCCTTTCATTTCGTCGTTCGGTAGATTCACAACGCTCACCGTCGTCTCAATAGTATGCTCGACAGCGCATTTCTGTATAGCTAACCCGATGATCTTGCGGGCTTCTTTGTCTGCCTTCTCTTTCGCTTCTTCTTCGACTCTCTTGATCATTACGGCGGCTTCGTGCTTCACTTCATCCTCAAGCCTCTTTAGCAAGACCTGTCTAGCCTCTTCCTTGGTCATGCCGGATACCCTCTGCAGCTTGTCCTTCTCCTCCTGCGCCATCATGTCGAGAGACTTCTCTTTAGAATGCATTTGTTTCTCTTTTTCGATCAATGACAGATCGCGCCTTTCGAAGTCCTTCTCTTTTCTGTCGATGATATCGACCTTTCTGTCTAGGTTCTCCTCCTTCTGCATCAACCGCTTTTCAAGAACATTCAATTCCTGGCGCCTGACCTTTGACTCCTGCTCAAACTCAGTCCTCATCTTCAGAAGCAGGTCCTTTGCTTCAAGTTCCGCGCTGCGGCGGATCTTGTCCGCCTCTATTACGGCATTCTCTAATGTCTTCTTCGCCCTCTCTTCGGCGTTCTTCAGCTTCTTAGTAGCAAAGCGTTTTCTTATGAAGTACCCCAGCATAAAAAATAAGAACGCGCCGATGCCCGCGAACCCTATGGTGATCAACAGTGTGTCCTGATGCATATTCCCTCCTCGTAAACCAGCATTTTCGTAATAGTTCAGTTTTGGAAGAAGCCCGACGAGAATTGTCATTGCGAACCCGACCGCGAGCGAAGCGAAGCGGGAGGGTGAAGCAATCTCTTTTTTAGATTGCTTCGTCCTGCTTCGCCTTCGGCTCGCAGTCCTCGCAATGACAAGCTCTTCATAGAACTGGACTGTTACTGATTTTTCAATATTGCACTATTACGCTGTGATGGTTTCGCTTCGCGGAATCGTCTAAACTTAACCGCTAACGATTTTCCAGACGGGAATGTCGTGGGGATCCTGCGGAAGATCTTCTACAATCTGAAAGTCGAATGCGAGGCCGAACGCCTTAGTTGCCCTTGGTAAGCCGGATAGGAATCTGTCGTAATATCCGTGGCCGCGGCCAAGTCTTATATTCTTCTTATCAAATGCCACACCCGGAACAACGACCAAATCTATATCATCTAAAGGAACCTCTTTCGCCCTGTCTTGCCTGGGCTGATAGATCCCAAAATGCTGGCTTTCCAAGTCTTCAAATCTATTGTGTATCTCGCCCGCTATCAATCTCTTTTCTTCCTTCAAAATTACAGGAACACAAACCCTTTTTCCCGCTTTTAGCGCCTCGTCAATCATGTGATAAGTGTCTACTTCATCCTTCAACGAGACGTAAAACATCACAACCTTAGCTTTTTTAAACTCCTCCTCATTAAATAACTTATCTCTTATTATAGCACTTTTTCTGGTTTTTTCAAGGGTAGAATATGCCTTAAATTTGCGCTTGATCTCTTTCCGAATCTTATGCTTCACTTAAACACCTTCTTCGTCTATCCCGCGCTTTTTTTCTTCTTTTTATCCATATAATCATTAATCGCGGACCTGAGCGCTTCCTCAGCCAGCACTGAACAATGCATCTTTATTTTGGGCAGCCCCCCAAGCGCCTCCGCAACCGCCATATTCGATATCCTGAGCGCCTCATCTATGGTCCTGCCTTTGACTAAGTCTGTCACCATGCTGGATGTGGCTATCGCGGCTCCGCACCCGAAAGTTTTGAATTTCGCGTCCGTAATCACTTCTTTATCATCCACCTTTATATAGAGCCGCATTATGTCGCCGCAGACGGGATTCCCGACGTTGCCTATACCGCTCGCGTCCGGGATCTCGCCTACATTATGCGGATCCCTGAAATGCTCCATTACTTTTTCTGAATACTGCCCTTCCATTGTCTTCTCCTTAAGTTATAGGCTATTTTTTGTCATACAACGGCGACATTGTCCGCAATCTTTTTATGATCGGCGGCAAAGTCTCGATTACGTAGTCCATGTCTTCTTTCGTATTATATCTTCCTAATGAAAATCTTACTGAACCTTGCGTATTGACGGCGTCAACGCCCATTGCCGTCAGAACGTGCGATGGCTCAAGCGTCCCCGAAGTGCAGGCGGAACCGGTCGAAACGGCTATCCCCTCCATGTCTAAATTCAGAATTATCGACTCGCCTTCCAGGTATGTAAAACTTATGTTCAGGGTATTTGGCAGTCTTTTTTCAGGATGGCCGTTCAGCCGCACGTCCTCGATATTTGAAGTTATGCCTTTATAAAGGTAATCCCTTAAATCTTTTATTTTGTATTCTTCGGGGATCTCTTTCTTCGCTAATTTCGCCGCTTTTCCCAGCCCGACGATGCCAGGGACGTTTTCCGTTCCGGCCCTCTTATTCATCTCATGATGGCCGCCGTGCGTCTGCTGCGTTATCTTCGTGCCTTTTTTAATATATATAGCGCCTATACCTTTCGGCCCGTAAATTTTATGGCCGGACATTGACAAAAGATCGGCATTAATGTCTTTGACTTTAAACGCGAGTTTCCCAACAGCCTGGATGGCGTCAGTATGAAAATATACGCCTTTTTCTTTGGCGATCTTGCTTATCTCTTCTATCGGCTCGATCGTGCCGATCTCATTATTCGCGTACATTATCGTTATAAGAATAGTCTTATCGGTTATCGCTCTCTTTAATTCATCCAAATTGATGATACCGTGCTTATCGACGGACAGATATGTAACTTTACATCCTTCTTTCTCGAGAAATTTACATGTATTTAATACTGCCTGATGCTCGATCGCGGTCGTTATGATATGATTTCCTTTTGA
>Ga0156094_154_pt1 | contig 18019 bp, 19 predicted proteins | sample RifCSPlowO2_02_FD_107747 | JGI IMG/M metagenome (GOLD analysis project Ga0156094, IMG submission 107747) | Omnitrophica bacterium RIFCSPLOWO2_02_FULL_45_16 | reverse complement strand
AAAAATTACGGGGACATATTCTTTTATCTTCTCCAGCAGCATTATCGCTATTTGACGAATCTGCGGATGCGATCCTTTACTGCCCCTTAAGTAAAAAAAGTGCCTCCACTCTCTCAAGTTGTAAGTGACGACCATCTCCGTCTTGAGCGAATTGGGCAGGACTGAGCGCGCCTGTTCGGGAGCGGCGCCAAGCCGCCTTAAGTCTTTATAGGCAGTCTCTATCTCCCTCATAGCATCTAACCAAACCTCGTAAGTCTTGGGGTTGTCAGTGAAAAAGAATGGCTCTATCACCTGCATGCCCGCGTCCTTTGAGTAATCGCAGTATCGGGTGGATTCCTGACTGTAGGAACCAACTCTGTGCCTCACGATCTCATGAGAAACCCCGCGGTCACAGATGATTCTCGCGGTTATCTTTTCATGTTCTATAATAGAAAAATGCCCTTGCTTGATGGCCGATCGCACAAAATTTTCCGCGGAATTATCCGTGGCCTTGCTTTCGCTCTTATAACAAACTCTCCCGTATTTTTCAATATTTCTTATAATCTCCGATCCGGTTTTATAATTTTTTTCGATCTCAACGCTTGGCTTAATAACTATAGGCATGGATTCGTTCTCCTTTCGGCTGATTGAGCGGTGCGCATAATTCATTCTCTGTCATTACGATTTCTTTTGAAATACGCAGAGTGTAACCCCGCCAAATAGATACGCCGATCGTCTTTTGATATGGAAACCCTGCGCCTTTAAAATATCTATCACTTTCTCCTGATTAAAAAATTTAACAATAGACGCGCCTAGATACGCATACGGCTCTCTATGGCCTGAAAATAGCTTTCCTAACCGCGGAACTATTTTTCCGGCATAGAGATGGAATATGTTCCGCGCCAAGGCGTTAGCGGGCTGACTTGTTTCGATTATCACCAGCTTACCGTCATCCTTCAATACGCGATACATCTCCTTCAACGCGGCCTTCAGGTTTGCAATAGAATACGACAGGTTTCTAAAACCGAAAGATATGGTAATATAATCGAAGTGTTCGTTCGCAAACTCCATATGCAGACAGTCATCTTCTTTAAAAATTATATTTTGCAGGCCCAGCCGCATCGCCCTCTCTTTCGCGGCGGCCACCATCCTGGAAGAGAGATCGACTGCATAAACTTTAGAGTTCGGAAATTTACCTGCTATCTTTATAGCGAGATTTCCCGGGCCTGTGCAGATATCTAGGATCGCCGTTCCGTCTTCGGCTTCGATAGCGTCAAGCGCCTTCTGCCTCCAGATTTCATCTTGGCCGAAGGTCAGAATCCTATTCAGGCGATTATACTTTTCCGGAACCGAATCGAACATCTTCCTCATCCAGACGCTGCCGAGAGCTATGCTATTCAACGACGATCTCTCCTGTCATATTCATATGCTGGTCAGAACACCAAACGGTACACATAAATGGGAAGGCTCCTTTTTTGTCTGGTGTGAATTCCACCACTACCACCTCACCTGCCTTTATTTCTTTTACTGCAACATTAAAATCCGGCAGGGCAAAGCCGTGAGTAACGGTCTCGATATTGCGGATAAGGATTTTTACTTTTTTCCCGAAGGGAACGGTAATTTTGCGAGGATACCAGTTGCCGTTGTCAGGAGCCCTTGCGATCAGCTCTACGGTGTAAAGCCTGCTTTTTCTAAAATTCTCAAAACCAAAAATCCCAAGAACAGTCCCTATGGTGGCAAGAAAAACAAGCGCTGCAGCGGCTAACTCGTTCTTTTTCATCTCTAACCCACAAACAATTTAAGGAATAAAATGTGAATCACAATTAGGTATATTAACATCGGAACCCAGCCTCTTTTTGCTTCCTCTATAGTATTGTAAGTTTTTAAGGAAAATTTAAAGCCAAAATCCAAGGCAAAAATAAAGCCGATTAAAGCAACTACTACCTGAAGATAATACATTGCATAGGTAAAAACCGGCGTCCAAGGAAAGTTTGCCGTGCCAAAAAGGTTCCAGCCCCAGGCAAATGGGTCGGAAATAATATGCAGGAGATAGCTTCCGTTAGGCAGGATTATACCTAAACTAAAGGCCGCCCAGATGGCTAATCCCACAGGAACCAGGCAATATGAGAAATTTACGAAGACATCTTTCAGCTTTACTTCTTTATTTTTGCTGAGCTTCTTGGAAAGATAGGCAAAGATAAGTAATGAACCCGGAATCAATAAGAAATCTACCAGAAAAGATTCTCCCAGATAACCCAGGTAACCTTTTAAAGTCTTGGCAGTAACCATATCTTTAAGGTGGCCATATGGCCCCTGAAAAGCCAGAAAGAAAGATAAGAATATTCCCACCATAGTAATAGCCTTAAAAGCCTCATCGGTACCGCGGCGGTGATAGATTTCATCCGTGCGCCTTTTTTCTACAAAGAGGTCCTGGCCAAACGGACGCAAAACCAAATCCATATTGTCATAAGGACAGGTCTTAAAGCACTCAAAACACAATCCACAGTAGGTATTGCGGTTCATCTCAAATGGTATTTCCATCCATGGACAGCCATAGCCCTTTTCACTTCCCACCACGCAGGTCTTTAGCGTATGCTTGCGGCAGGTCTCCGGGTCACGGGAGCGGACCCCTATCATTGAAAAATTCGCATACAATCCCTGAAATCCGCTTACCGGGCAGACAAACAGACAGAAGGTGCGCTTATCAAAGAAAATAGCCACGATAATTGCCAGAAGTATTATCGCGCCCAAAAGCACAAAAGTGGCAAAGGGCTTCACCGTAAAGAATCCGGAAAACCAGGTAGATATCCAAAACAGAACCACCAATGGCCATAGGTTCCTCCATTTGTTCGGCCACCTCTTGCTTAAACCCCAGGATTTTTGTTTTCCTACATTTATAAGCTTTCCCCTTTGAATCCAATCTCCGATAAGGGGAAAAGGGCACATCATACACCAAAACCTGCCAATTATTGGCACCATAAACATCATTAAGAGCACCCACCAGAGTATCCAGACAAGCATCACCCCGAAGTTATAGCTGCCTGAACTTAAGCCGCCGATAAAACCCGCGAGGAGTATGACAGTAAAAATAAAAAGATTTAACATAATAAGAATAAAAGGAAACCATCTGCTCTTCAGTAATGTCCGCAGTGGTTTGAATTTGGTGAGAGGGAACCTTAAGTCCAAAGGAATGATTCCAAAAAGTTTTAGTCTCTCATCTTTTTGTTTCTTTCTGAGCGCAAAAATTAATGAAGCTATTCCCAGAAGCAATATTGTAAACGCTCCTGCCATAAAGAGGGAATTGGGCAGGACGAAAAGATGGCCCATCATATACGGATGCAGCGCGCCGCAGGTAACCGAGCACCTGAAGGAAAACCTGCCGGTCTTATCCGCAGTAAATTTAAGGCTCCCTTCCTGTCCTGGGTGGCTAGAGGTATTTAAGCTGTAACCATCAAGAAAAAAGCCGTGGGTGACATCCTCGCTGATAAGACGGATATTGACTATGTCGCCTTTGTTTACCTTGATAATATTAGGCGTGTAGACGAACCTCTTTGCCTTGATCTCAAAGAATCGTTCTGCGGCAAAACAGATAGTCACTAAAAGGCAAACAGTAAATAGTGCCGTCATTGTGAGGGTACGAAGTGCCCGAAGCAATGACGAGTTTTGGTTTCTCATTTCACCTCTAACTCCACCCAATCCGAAATCGATTTTCTTCCTCCCCGGTCCCCCTTTGCGCCGTTCCATACCGCAAAGGCACAGAGCCTCTTGGGAATATTGAATTTGGCATCCACGTCGGTATCAGCGGTATTTAGCATGCGTTTAATCACCACGCGCCAGACACCATCCTGCCAGAAACCCCTTCCCTCAATATTCTGCGTCTCCTTGGGGGTAACTGTTCCTACCCTTATGGCAATCAGGTCATTCACCGCGGATTTGGGGGTTTCCTTGGAAACCGGAAAGGTCTCCTGCTCTTCAAAGGGATAATGGTAATCCGCATAGGCGCTGCTTTTTCTTTCTTCCTTCCGCCAGAATTCTCTATCCTGGCTTGCCTTCCAATGCCAGATATTCGCTTTACCTAGAAATCCCATCATTAAGGAGGGAATCTGGGTTTTTTCATCCAGAGGAAACATTGCCGCGCAGGCATCGGAGAATTTATTTACCTCTAAGATCCTATCTTCAGTATCATCATTCCACTCAAGATAAAAATAGATCTCTTTCTTATTGTGAAATGCCTTTGCCTTCACTAAAGGCGTAAGCGCCTTTGGCCAGGGCATGACCATCACCTGATAGAGAAGCTTTATTTCTTTTGCGCCAAGAGAGTCCCATAAACCTTGAGAGATACCTTCTTTTAAATCAATTTCTTTTTCTAAGAATGGCGCTTCCAGCGTAAGCCACTGTGGAGTTTCGATTTCAACCGGCATTCCCCGGCTATGCCTCAAGGCATACCAGACCAACCCCCCAAAGGAAGCTAACAGGACAACGGTAATAAGTACAACAACAAGCTTTTTCATCTTAATTCTTCCCTAAGTACATTTTTTCGGATTTCAGGAAATCTACCATATCTTTGGCGATATCCGCGTAGAAATTGTTCTTTGTTTGCGATGAGATCTTGGCGGCTATTAATTTTGCTCCAGGATATAGATGTTCGTCAAAAAATTTCTTTTCGGCGTCAAAACAGATAGAGGCCTTTGCCTTAGCGTCTTTGACCTTGCCCTGGATTGCGTGGAGCCTTTTGAATATTAAATAATGCATAAACTCAAATTCTGCCGCCAGAGAATCGGGCCTATCTTTCTCGGGCTCTAACCTAAACGCCCTGTAAAAACCCATGATATCCGCGAGGCAGCGCGATCGCTCGAATTCGTTTTTTGCCAAATATTCCGTGGTATACAGCCATATCTCGCTTGCCCTGAACAGCCTGTCGTAGAGAGAGGGCATCTCGTTCCTGCGCGATGAACTCTCCGGGAAAAATTTAAAAAAGCTTTCATCAGGATAGGAAAACGCTACCGCAAGCGCCTTGTATTTTGCCATACGCTTTACTTCAGGTAACGCTGAGTCTGTGGACATCCAAATTTTGGTCATATTCCTCGCGTATTATAACCGGTTCCTTAAGCGGAACTTTTACGACTTCGTTCCCGTCTTTATCATAACCGAAAGCGGCGCCTTCATCTACATCGCCTTCCACTTTAAAACTTCTCACTATTTTATCGGTTGAGCCGAAAAGCATCAGAAGACCTATAAGTCTTTTGTCCTCGCGAGCCTTTCGATAAAGCTCGACCGCGCGCTTGGCGCCCGGCCCGAAAAGCTGTCTATTAAATTCCTCCGGCACATTTATCGGCGGTATATAATAAACGTTCGGCTCAAGACCGAATTGCGGATAAAGAGGAAGCGCTATCTTCTTAAAATGGATAAGATAATCAACAGGGTTATCTTCTCTCGGAGTATCATATCTGCTCTTAAAACCGAATAACCTGATCTTGCCGATACAATTTATTACGCATTGCGTCTGGAAGCCCTCCTCTACGCCGGGATAACAGGCTACACATTTTTCTGATTTTTCGGTATAGGGCCTGAACATCGATTTTTTATACGGACAGGCGCGAACGCATTCCTGATAACCGCGGCATCTCTTCTGGTCGATAAGCACGATCCCGTCTTCTTTTCTTTTGTAGATTGCTTTTCTGGGGCATGCGGCAAGGCACGCCGGGTAGGTGCAGTGATTGCAGATCCTTTGCAGGTAGAACATCCATGGCTGGTGCGGAATCTTTATATAATCCTTGTGTTTCACTTCGGCGCTTACCTCGTCTTCACCGATATTCGGAGCCAGCCAATCGTCTTCTTCGGGAATAAATCCCAATATCTCTTCTCCGTAGGGAGCTTGCTCGAAGATCGTCTTACCTATGTATTTATCGCCCTTCCACTCTTGTGACCCGAGTTTTTCCAATATCCGGACATCCCATCCTAATGGATAAAAACCCCATGGCTTGCTTTCAACGTTATTCCACCACATATACTCCTGCCCCTTGCCGGAGGTCCAGGCGTTCTTGCACGCAATGCTGCAGGTCTGGCAGGCGATGCATTTATTCGTATCAAATATCCACGCTGCCTGCTTTTCAGGCCGGCTCTCAGGATATTTATAGTCCATTTTTCGATTTATCTGCCAGTTATGAACCTTGACACTCATTGAACGAAGCCTCCTTTAAGAAATTTCTTCATCGCTTCGCTCTCATAGGTCGGCCTTAACCCTAATTTCGCGGGACGCCATAACTTATCTGCGCTAACGCTTCCATCTTCCGCCTTTTCGATCTTCACGAAAGACTCTTTGGGCGCGCCTGTGGTGCAATGAACATCCGGCGCGAATCCTTTTCCTATAACCTGGCCAAAATATTCTTTACGCGCCAGAGACTCAGTCATTAAAGTGGGCCTCAGCCATGCGCGGGTAGTGGACTGGTGCGAGCCATACCTGAACATTGCCTGATAACCTGTGCGAGGATTTCTCGCGAGTTTATCCGGATTATTCTCATGGCCTTCTACCGACCCGTATGTGGCCACATACATGTTGAACCATGAGCGAGCGACTCCGCGCGGGATCCCCAGATAGTATCTTGCCCGTAAAACTAATCGATGCACCTTGTAATCTTCTTTCTTATTCTGCCAGCCGCGAAACGGCCTGTCTTCAGGATCGGCGTCCACCCAGACATAATCGCCGTCTTCGATGCCCAGCTCTTTCGCATCAAGCGGGTTTATGTCGATGTAGCCCTCTCCGACCCATGGCATGCGCTTGTCTTTTCTGTAAGGATCCGCGAATGGCCCGAACCATAGCGACATGATGTCAATGTCAACGGGAGTAGTATGCGCGCCATGCCTGTATTTAGGCGTTATGTAGATAAACTTGAAGTTGTCTTTTTTCCTTGGATGGACGGTCTTAGTAAGGTCGGCTGGTTTGATAACTACGTTTCGCACCTGGCGGACTTCTACCGACAGGTCGTCTCTGGAGAGCCCGTAATCCTGCGGGCCCTTCGGGCGGATCAGATCCGTCGCGCCGCAGACGATCACATTAGGCTCGTAGAATGTGCCATCCACAGGCTCGCGATGAACAGGGATATTCTCGCCATGCTCGATAAATTCATTTTCGTCACGATAAAACTCGAGCCTGCCTGTCTTTGTGTAGTGCGGTTTATTTTCGTTGGACTGCTCCCAGCCCATAATCTTAGGGTAGGTGCGCGTCATGAGCAGCGCGGGGATCCCTTTCTTCGCATCGGAGGCCACGTCTTCTATTGTATATCCCTTTAGAGTGGAAGAATTATCGATAATCCTCTGAAGGTATGCTTCAACGTTATTCTCGTGTACGAACTTCCAGTAATCCTCAAAACGTTTATCCTTAGTGATCCGGGCCAGGGCCCTACCGACTCCGGCAAGGGCCTCTATATCCGAGCGGGTATCGTGCAGCCGTTTAAGCGGCGTGGTAGGGAAGACTTGAAAAAATGGGTTGGTAACAGCGGCTGTCATGTCCGGAAATTTAAATTCCGCCCACGAATCTACCGCAAAGACTACGTCGGCGTATTCGCAGGAGGCCGTCCACCACCATTCGTTGACCGCTACACAATCAATCTTGGGAAGCGTATTCATAACGAAATCATGGTGCCATTTAAGATTGCCCAATATTGAATTACTGTTGCCGAACCACGCAAACTTTGTGGGCGCCGGCATATGGCTTTTGCCGGTAAATAGTTTATTGCCGACGCGAAGCGGCCTATCGCCATAGTTATAATAATGGGCCGACTCCATTTTATAGCAGGATTTCACGCGCGGCTTCTTCTTTGGATCCAACTCGATATCAAACGGGTCCTCGGTAATGTATAAAGGAAGCCCGTTAAAATAAGCGCCGCGATAATTTCCGGCAAAACTGCCGATATTGCCTCCGTGAAAGCCTATATTCTTCGTAAGGGCGCAGACTAAGAATATCGCCCGGTCTTTCAGATCGTTATTGAAGAAGTGATTCGGCCCCATACCTACCGCTATTAAGGCCTTGGATTTGTCTTGGGCAATCTCTCGCGCCAGCTCCACTACAGCTTCTTTATTCACATGACATATATCGCTTACCACTTCGGGAGTAAAATGCGAAACATGTTCTTTTATCATATCAAAAACCGGACGCACCTTTACTTTATTGCCGTCAACGGTGGTAACCGTGAATTCCCCTTCCAGGGCAAAATTCTTGCTCAAGCCATTATCGTCTCGCGAAAGGACTTCGATCTGACCGGTATCCGAGTTCCATGCGAGGAAATCTCCCCATTCCCGGCGTAACTTTTCTAAGATCACCTGATGCTGCTGCTTTATCGGAGGGGGCGCTTTCTCTCCTTCCTTAAGCAGATACGATTGTTTTAATTCTTTAACCTGATAGTCTTTCAAGACCTCCTGCGGCTTTAATAGCTTCAGGGTATCTAGGCGCACCAGAAGCGGCAAGTCCGTTTGCGCCTTCACAAACTCAGGATCGTACAGCTTCTCCTTAATAATAACATTGGCAAGGCCAAGCGCAAATGCCGGATCGCTTCCCGGACGGATTATAATTGCATCGTCTGCCTTGCTTGAAGTTGCCTGGTATTCACAAGCCACAGTCACAACCCTTGTGCCCTTAACCCTCGCCTCCGACAGCCAATGGCCGTCGGGCATTTTTGTGGCGATCCAATTCATGCCCCAGCAGATAACCATCTTCGCGTTCTCCGCGACAGCTAGATCAAAATCGATCGTCTGATGTCCGCAGACCATAGTATGTCCCGGCGGTAGATCGGTATGCCAGGAATAGTTATCCCACCCCCTGCCGCCAAGGGCATCGGGTTTACCGATTTTGCGTATGTAATCATCTAAGAGAGCCATAGAGTTCGCCATTCGGTAAAATCCCATAATTCTGGTTGCGCCCAATAGGGGCATCCCCCCGCGGAATTTTAGCACTTGCGTGCCGGCGCCTTTCGCGGCATCGATCATCGCCTCGTCATAACCTTGCTTATTTAATAAGTCCTTGCCTTTGTCGCCGGAATAAGTAGAGGCAATATTCACCATCGCATTCGCGACGGTCATGCAGGCTTCTTCAAAGGTAACTCTCACAAATGGTTCTTTCCCGCGATTTAAATATTGAGGCGGGATCCGCCCGCTGCCGTCCCGCGGAAATCCCGCGTCATGCCATTCTTTGAAGCCTCTCCTCACCATCGGGTTTTTCACCCTGCGCGGGCCATATACCTTGCGGATCATCGCCAGGCCTTTCTGGCAAAGCCGAGGATCCCATCGATGGGACGCCTGATTGCCATAGATGTCGCGGGCCTTCCCATAGCCATAGCTTGGGCCTATCTTTATCACAACGCCGTTCTTTACGTATGCTCTCAATAAACAGTTATGCGTATCATTGGGGGCGCACAAAAAGTGAAAGACATCATCGTATTTATATTGGTCGCGATATATCTTCTCCCAATCCCTGTCCGGGTAAAATTCTAAAGGATTATCGACCTCTGAGATAGACTTTAAAGCGGCAAGGAGCGGCGAGCTGATCATAAGCCCTGCGACTGACGCGGTGGATATCTTTAAAAATTCTTTACGCGTAATTTTTCTCATGAGTCTCCTGAAGTTTAATAGCAATTTTACTTAAAAAGCAGGTTTATGTCAATAGCTTATTGCGCGCCCCTGTTTACGCGCGGTCATTAAAAGCGCTATGGCGGGAGGTTAACCGGAGTTTCTAGGGGTGAGGGTCATTGTTGGTTTAATTTGCTTCCTTCTTTAGTGTTTCATCTTTTTGAACTCGTTGATATTTGAAGCTGTCAATGGCGACATCTTCCTCAAATTTTCTACGGCCAAAGGCAGTTCTTTCAGAAACAATTCTACATCATCGTCTGTATTATCGATGCCTGCGGTGAAGACGACAGATCCTTGAGCCCAGACAGGGTCAATGCCCATGGCGTCCAAGACATGCGAAACCTTGAGGGCTTCGGAAGAACAGGTGGAGCCGCTTGTCCCCGCTATACCCATAAAATTTAAATGGAGCAATATGGATTCCCCCTCAATAAATTTAATGCAAAAACTGGCGTGACCCGGCAGCCGGCGGAGCCTGTCGCCTGTCAGGAAACAATCAGATACTCTATGCAGTGTGCCCTCAATTATCTTCTCTCTTAGATCGAGAAGGCGGTGGCTACGTTCTTGTAGTTTCGCCTTAGCGATTCTCGCCGCTAAACCCATACCGGCTATACCCGCTATGTTGTGAGTCCCGGCACGCAATCCCATCTCTTGGACTCCTCCTTCTATGAGCGGCATAATTTTAATCCCTTTCCTTACATACAAAGCCCCAGTTCCGAGTGGCCCGTAAAAAACATTGCCGGCTACACTTAATAGATCGACGTTCAATTTATTCACATCTATCTCTACTATGCCGGCGCAGGCAACGGCATCGGTATGAAATGGTATTCCCTTAGACTTGGCAATCTTTCCGATCTCTTCAATTGGCTCCAATGTCCCGATTTCATTTGATGCAGATGCCACACTGATTAATATCGTATCTTCTCTGATAATGGCTTCTACTTCTTGCGGGTCGACAAAGCCTTTCTCGTCGACCCTAAGCCACGAGACTTCGTATCCTTGTTTCTCCAGATTTTTTAAAGGGTGGATAACAGAGTGGTGTTCTATGGGGCTGGCTATGATATGTTTCCCTTTCTTCGCATGGGCGCTGGCCGCGCCTTTTATCGCAAGATTATTGGATTCGCTGCCGCAGCTCGTGAAAATTATCTCTTCGGGCTTGCTTCCGATAAGGAGCGCGATATTACTTCGCGCTTCCTCAAGAGTCTTTTTCGATTTATCCCCTAATGCATGCTTGCTCAAAGGGTTGCCGGTATCTGCGGATAGCAGCGACATCATCAGCTCTTTTGCTTCCGGCAAGACTGGTGAATAAGCCAAGTGGTCTAAATTAATTAATTTCATCGTTATTGCCCTTTCTTCACATAAGCTGTGAAGACGCCTTCTTCATTCTTTTTAAGCGATAGAAGGATATTTCCCGTTTCTCTGCACCATGCAGGCAGATCTTCCAGCACCCCGGCGTCATCTGCAAGGAGCTCTACTATATTGCCCGGTTCTAACTTTTCCATCTCCAGCTTGAGCTTCACAACCGGCATAGGACAGAAGAGGCCGACGGCATCTACGGTCTCATCTACTATTATCCTTCCACCTTCTGTCTCTATTTCCTTCATCAGATGAATAGAATCTGCGAGTTTTTGGTCTCCGTTAAGAAGGTCGTCAGCCCCATGCTTTTATCAACCTCTGCGGTCAGCTCATCCCTCGAGATGTTTAAAAGGCCCATGGAGCTTGAACAGGCATATACCTTTCCACCCATCGCTTTTAGTTGGGAGAGCAGCTCTTTAACATTTAAGATGTGCCCATCTGCTATGCTCTTTCTTATAAGTTTTTCCTGAGCTTTGCCTTCATCGTTAAGTTGAAGATCGGGGCCTCTGTCTTTTTTGACGTATTCTAACGCCCAATAGGTAAAGAAACACCTCGTTTCTCTGCCCAGCGCCAAGGCTGCCAGCGCGATAGATAATCCATGGTAGATACGGTCGTAAGAACCGCTGTGAAAAATTAAAGCCATGCCTTCTTTTCCTGCCTTCATAATTTTCATACGAAAAGCTGGCCTATTTCTTCCTTATTTTTTCAGCCCAATCGAGCAAAGATACCGCCGCTTTTCTCGCTCGCGCAAGTTTCTCTCCCAACTCTTTAAGCTCCTGTGGTTTTAATCTCTCTGATAATATAGCTAATCCATCACAGTTTGAGACGTGAACTAAGAGCGCCCTTGCCGCATTCGCCGCGGTTTCGGCCTCTTCGTCCGTAAGTTTATCTTTCTGTAGAAGCTGGGCGCAGGCGCGGGCTGTTTCGATAACACCGTCATGCTCTTTTATCAACTGATCGACATATTCGCCCAAAAAAATCTTTAACGTCGGATAAAGGTTTTCTTCTTCATATCTGAAATGCGGCCCCACCGCCGTGTTGATATCACCGAGTATATTTCTTGCCTTTACAACATCTTTCGCCTTCAAAGCATCGATGATATCCAGGAGACCATCCCTTACCTTTCTGTGGTCGTTTCTAAATTCTACGATCGGATCTAACGCAGTCATCTTACTTGCCTCCTTCTGTCTTCTTTATCTTCACAATCCAATCCTTCGGCCCCTCTTTCTCATATTGCCATTCATGCACATTCTTATATTCCGCTTCGAATTGATAGCGCAATGGTTTCGGGTCATGGTCATTGATTATCTTCAATGTCTGGCCTGGTTTTAAGTTATCGAAAGAGCTGAATATCTTTTCATGCCTCTCAAACGGCGGCATTGATCTTAAATCCAATATCTGAATATCCTTGTCCAACTTACTCACCCCCTTCCCAAACTCAACAAATTTGACTCTTCCTTTCAAGACGCAACCCTTCATGCCGGGTTCGCATGTCTTCTTCACCCTCTTGCAAAGCTCGCCTAGTTGATGCGGGCATAGCCAGCTCATCGCCGCTTGACAAAACCTAAAAGGACAGACGCGTTATTTTGTTCCGTATCTTTAGCGGCGTATAATAACTTCGAGGGCATTCGATTTTTTGTGTCAATTTTCACTTTATTTGAATCAGCCCAAATCCTTTCTTTACATCATTCCATTGTCCTTTGTCTGTGATGAACTCCAACGCCGCCGGATAGAAGATGTGGGTCTCGCGAAATATATGATTAGAAATAGCGGGAATAAACTCCTTTATGAACTTCGTAAAACTTTCGCTTTTTGGACAGAGTCTTTTTGCGGCGGCGTCCGTGAATACACCTGATGTCTCAGTTAAAATTTCCTTAAATTCTTTATGTTCTTTCTTCAGACTATCCGGGTGTTCAGACATCCCCTGCGCTTCCAACAGAGGGAACAGAACTTCCTCTTCTTTTTTTATATGCAACTCGAGTTCAATGCGATAGCTATTAAATTTATCTCGTATATCCCAAAGGTCTTCGTTAGAAATACCGTCCGTCTTCTCGAGCGAGGAATTGAGGGCTGCGAGTCTTTCGATATTATCTCTATGGTCTATTGAAAGCAGATGTATGGGGTGTTCTCCCAGCCCCGCATATATATCATTAGAGAGGTCTTGGCGTAATTCTTCCAGAGAAATAGTGAAAATACGCTTAAGGGGTTGGCGCATGTCATTACATCCTTCGATGTATAAATCCTTTTTTAGGATATCAGCGGTAAGCGTCACAAAATTCTTGGCGCCAATCGTCTCTACAACAGCTACCACCATCCTCCGCAAAGACTTAAGCTCCTCCTTATTCGCGGTGGAAGCCGTTTTTATGAACCCTATGAACTTTTCCCGTATATCGAAAGCGCTCATTCGCCCTCCTCCTTAGAAGATGCGATAACCTTCTCTAATATTGGCCGTTTATTTCGCGGCTCAACGAGAAATACGGCGGCACTGTCCGCGCCGCTTTTTTTACCGGCGATTGCCATAACTCTTTCGTCCCTCAAGATATTTCCCTCAATTAACATGCGGACGATAATGTGACATACCTTTATCCCCGGGCCGTATTTCTCTCTCATCTGTCTTAAATATTCATACCAGGTTGGCAAACCGAGCTTCTCAAAAATCGCGCTGATAATCTTTCGTAAAATTATGGCGCGAGGATTATGAGTATAAACTGTCACATGGTTAGCCAGAAGAATCTGGCGTATATCTTCTTTAAACCTTCTTTCTCGTGGAACTCTTCCTTCGTCGTGAGTAACCACGACCAGTTGAAATTTGCTGCCTTTTGCCAGTTCGAAAAGCTTCAGGGCCGTATCTCCGGTTGTGGAAGCGACCGCTATAGTTGATATGTTCTCTTTCTTTGCTATGTTGACCGCGTTTTCTAATACATTCATAGTTTTTTGACGCTAAATACCCCGCCCGCCTCTTCGAATAAGACTATCCTGACCCGTTTCTGCCACATCGCTTTAAATTCTTCCCTCTGTTTTTCTGTAGCGGTTCCGACAATACATTTTGTGAGAAAGTCGCTCATCCTGTCTACCGTAGGAATATTTTCTGGATGATAGCTGACCTTCACTTTCTTCTGATTATCATCCCGGGTGAATACGAAGGTGTGCGGTTCCTCATTCTCCGTGTCACATACCAATTTGTTTCTTCTCGAGAACCTCGGCCCGAGACCGGCAAACCCCGTTTCCGGCGCCGCGCCTGTTATCAGGCTTATCACCTGCGCCATCGGGCCGTTGGCGCCGTTATCGGCGCCGCCCAAAACCCTCACGCTGATTTCCCCTCTTACTGGCAACTTATCACCGTAGAGCTCATGCAGGGCTTTTTCGGTTATCTTGTAGGCGCCTGATACGGCAGGGCAGGAATGGCCCGCTAACTTCACCGCGTCCTGATACGTATAGATGATCTCTTCCCCTTCGCTGACCGCGCCTAAAAATTCCGCCAGCGGTTCTTTTAGCCGTATAGGCTTTACGTCAGCATAAAAAGACTCTCTCCATCGTGTACCGATCTCGCACATATTCCCTCCTATCGGGAAAAATTACTGAACCCAATCTTCCGAAAGCACGTCTCCCTGTAAACTTACGACAATAGATTTAACAGGCACCTTCCTCTTAGCTGACTGCAAGGCCTGCTCGGCCATTGCCACCAGCCCGCCGCAGCACGGAACCTGCATCGTCATAACCGTAAGGGTGTTAATTTTCGCGTCGTCCATAAAAGATTTTATCTTTTCAACGTATACATCCTGCCCCTCGTCCAATTTCGGGCATGCTATGGCAATACTCTTCCCTTTAAGGTAATCCTTGTGAAAATCCCCGACGCTATAGGCCACGCAATCCGCGGCCAAAAGTACGTCCGACTTTTGATAGTACGGCGCTTCAGGAGAAACCAGATGAAGCTGGATTGGCCACTGTCTCAACTGCGATTGGCGCTTTCCGACTTCTTCTTTGCCACCCTTCGTGTCCTCTCTAAAATCTTGCATCCTCGAACCAGGGCATCCGCCCATTCCCATATTAGTCATTTTGTTACCTCCTTTTTTATCTTTTCTATTCTTTGCTCCGCTTTTTCTGCGAATCTTCGACATCTTTCCACCACCTCCTTGTCTATTTTTACCTCTGCTTCATCAAATTTTGCAAATAACTCCCCAACCTGGGCTGTGGACAGGCCTCTATCGATCCATGGATATAGAATCTCATCTTCTTTCTTTATATGCTCGGTAAGAAGCTCTTTATACGCATTAAGGTGCTCGAAGACCGTTTTTTCATCTCCTTTACCTAAAGCCTCGAGCATAGCCTTCACATGACCTCGCGCTGTCTCATGGTCGGCGAGTATGGTTTTGATAATATCCAAGTTTTTATCTGTATAACCAAATAGGACATCTTCTTCTTTCGCGTGATGGAATTTGTCCGCGTAGGATCGGATGAAATCAAGGCCATCCAGTATTAACTGCCTACCTATCTTCGATTCGATGTCGACTTTTTCAAGGACGGCCGGTATCAGCTCCAGCCATTTCTTTATTAAGGCATGCTCATCCACCAGCCTCTTTATCGGCGGGGAATATTTTATTTTTCCGCTGGGTGTTTTGCGGGCCGAGGCTTTACCTTCCGGTTTTTTTATATCCCTGTCCGGATAGATGGACTTTTCTACCCGGTACATGAGCTGCGCCTCCTGGTCCACAGGAAGGTTATGTATGGCCACTATATCTTTTAAAAGACACGACCCCAATGTGCACGGAACACAGCCTATCTTATATTCTTCGAGTATCCTGCCGACTTCCGGAAACTTCGTAATTATCTCCTTTATGGGTGCGTTAAGGTATTTCTCCATAGAATCATCTCTTCTCCTTTTTGAGGTCAGCGGGGGCGAAACAGCAATACCCTATCGCGTCGAATTTCTTTCGCACTTCCTTCCACTCATTTTTCTCCAATGTTTTCAGAGACATGGGATAAAGTATATTATCTTCTTTATATATGTGTTCATCTAAATTTTTCGCTAAAAATTCTATTATCGGCGTAATGGCATCCACAAATTTTTTGAAATCTTTATACTCGGCCATCACGGTGTTATAGAATTCCTTCTTCTTCGCCAAAAATTCAACATGATCCTCTTTGAATATCTGCGGCGGCTCAGTTATACCGTGGGCCTCCAAGCGGGGGAAGAGCGCCTCTTCTTCGCGTTTATGGTGTTTTTCGGTCTCTATGAAGAAATGCGATAACTCTTTTAGCGCGTTGACCTCCCGCTTAGATTTTTCAAAAGAACCAAGCATTTTTATCTTCTCCAGGGTTCGTTTGAGTTTCTTTAAATTTTTCTTTATTACCTTATGCTCATCCATGCATATCCGTATTGGATGCCAGGCCGGCAGTTTTATTTTTTTGCTCTCTATGCCGAGTGAGTTCTTCATCACCTCAAGGTGGACATCGCAGAGCCTCTTCATCTCCTCGCGAGTCGTCCCTTCCCGGATCAGCTCCTGTTCAGCCATCGCGAGCTCTTTGGGGTCGGTCTCTTTAAAATATACTTCCACTTCTTTTTTGACCTTCTCCAATTCATCCGGGCTGGATTCATGAAGCTTCTTAAGCGCCTCTTTTAATTTTTCTCTCTTCTCCAGCTGCGCCGGGGCGAGATTCTCTCGCGGCGGGAGTTTTGTTATCTCCACCGTCCATTCCGGCGGCCCCTGCTTCTTATACTCCCAGCTGAACGCGTCTTTGGGGTCTTGCGCCTTTAGCATATATTGGAGCGGTTTTGGGTCATGGTCGTTTGTTATGACAAGGCGGCCGCCTTTTTTTAGCTCCCTCCACGCGTCAAATATCCTCGTAGGCCTATCGGCCATGCCGAGCTTCCTTATATCCAGATGAATAGTCTTTCCGTTCATATCTTTTTTCCTTTATAAAATATTTTCTAACGGGATAAATATATCCGCATGGCTATCTTTTTTCCTGTTTCTGTAAGAAAAATTTTATCGATCATTGCGCTCAATTTTTCTTTATCTTTCATATCTACCTCATCTTTTAAATTGACCAGCCAATCCGCGTCATATAATATCTTAAAGTTCCGCGTATTGACCTTTCCCGGAGAGTGATGATGAGCAATGATTTGGCATATCTCGTCGATATTCTCTTTTTTAAATCCTACCTTAAGAAGGATGGCCCGCGCGACCGGAGGGCCTTCCATCTCCTGGTAATTACCCGCGGCCGATCCATATTTATTTTCAGCTATTTTTATCCCCACATCATGCAGTATGCTGGCAGGGATAACAATATTCCAATCGGCCTTTTCGGATTTCAGCATCTCTTCCGAAAAACTCAAAACTCTTTTTGCGTGCTCTATTCTTTTTATGTCGTTTCCGAAAAACTCTTCCAATTCTTTTAACAGTTTATCTTTTACGGTCATGGCCCGATTTTTCATATATGCGCTATATTTGTTTTCGCCCACGCATTCCTTCGCGTAACCGCACCACTCAAGGCAGCTTTGCTCCTGAACGCGCGTAACGGGCCGTTTGCAATTCGGACAGACCGCTTCAATCTCATCCGTCCATATCTCTACATCCTGTGAACAAAAGGGACATTTTATATTCTCAGGGGAAGGGCGCTTAATCTGCCCCGAACCTGGGCACTCGAAAACCATTTCGATCTCTCCCTTTCCTTCTTTATAATAGAGAAGCGAGTGTGATCGACTTCAATTCCGCGACCACATTCTTCTCGATGTCATCTATTTTTCGTTTCAGCGCGCAGTTGTATTTATCGGAGCATATCCCTTTCTTGAATATGCATTCGCTCAGCATAAATGGCCCCTGGAATATCTCTATCAGATCTATCAGAAAGATCTCCCCCGGAGGAGAGGAAAGCATAAAACCGCCTCTTCTGCCCTTGAAAGATTTGAGCAGCTTTTTTTTATTCAATATCTGCAGTATCTTTCTCAAGAAAGGCCGGGGGATATCCAGTTTGTATGTTAAATCTTTAACCGAAGTTATCTTGCCCTTATTTCTGCAGATATATCTGAGCGCCTTCACCGCATAATCCGTATTTCTCGTAATAA
>Ga0156094_175_pt2 | contig 23210 bp, 22 predicted proteins | sample RifCSPlowO2_02_FD_107747 | JGI IMG/M metagenome (GOLD analysis project Ga0156094, IMG submission 107747) | Omnitrophica bacterium RIFCSPLOWO2_02_FULL_45_16 | reverse complement strand
ATAAAAGAGTGCGAAGATAAATACAACATCTTTCCCGAGATAGACTATTCGGTTTACAGTTCCTAAATATGGACTCCACAAAAAAATTATCCGTCTCTTTCCTTTGGCACATGCATCAGCCGTGTTATAAAGATACCCTTACAGGCAGGTATCTGATGCCATGGGTGCGTCTTCACGCGGTCAAGGACTACTTTCCGATGGCCGCTTTGTTGGAAAAATTCGATAATGTCAAAGCGACATTCAACCTAGTCCCGTCGTTAATTGAACAGATCAATGATTACGTTCATTACGGGGCGGCTGACACCTTCCTCGATCTCACGCTTAAAAAAGCGCGCTTCTTAACGGCCGAAGACAAGGTTGCTGTGCTCGAAAATTTCTTTAGGGTCAATTTTAAGCGCTTCATAGAGCCGAGATCGCGCTATTTTGACCTTCTAATCAAAAGGGGCGTTCAGAATACTTCCGGCCGCTCATTAAAAAAGAAAGTAAATGATTTTTCTACGCAGGATTTCCTGGATCTGCAAGTTCTTTTTAATCTCGCATGGTTCCATTCTATAAGCATAGATGAAGATGTGAATTTAAAAGATCTCGTCGAAAGGGGAGGTTCTTACGCGGAAGAAGATAAAGAATACATAATAATGAAGCAAAGAGAAGCGATGTCAGGGATCATCCCTCTATATAAGAAACTTCAAGATGCCGGGCGCATTGAGATATCCACAACGCCTTTTTATCATCCGATTACGCCGTTACTTTGCGATACGTCTATTGCCAGGGTCTCCTCGCCCGGCATAGAATTGCCCAAGAAAATATTTTCACATCCGGAAGATGCCGAATGGCATATAACGGAAGCCATTAAGTATCATGAAGAGCAGTTCGGCCTTAAGCCTTGCGGCATGTGGCCTTCGGAAGGGAGCGTATCGGATGATGTCCTCGAGATCATGGCGTCGAAAGGGATAAAGTGGGTGGCTACCGATGAGGACATACTCTTTAACAGCCTTGCGATGGCCGAAAAAAAACATAAAATAGCCGCTGCCATAGACCGGCGCATAATATATCAACCTTATAAATTCAAGAAAAACTCTAACGCGTTATCCGTGATCTTCAGAGATAAAAACATTTCTGATATTATAAGCTTCAATTACAACGAATGGGACCAGTCCGCCGCGGCCGATGATCTATTGGCGCATTTTAAGAGGATCGCCCAAAGCTTAAGGCGTGATACCGATAGGCCCATCGCGCTGGTAGCTATGGACGGAGAGAACGCATGGGAATATTTTGAGAATAACGGCAGGGGATTTTTCGAGTCGCTGTATTCCCGTCTCGATAATGATGAAGAGCTTGAGGCGGCGACAATAAGCGGCCACCTCCAGATGGAGCCTCCTCAAAAAACATTAAATAGGATATTCCCCGCCTCTTGGATAAACCATAATTTCAAGATCTGGATAGGAGACCAACAGGATAATGTCTCGTGGGATTATCTGAGCATGGTCAGAAAAGATCTGGCAACGTTCACAAAAGAGATCCGGAAGGGCTCAAGTTCTGACGAAGGCCTTCGCAAGGCGTGGAAGGAGCTGTATATTGCCGAAGGCAGCGACTGGAACTGGTGGTACGCCGGCAAGGCGCATAGATCCGCGGATAATCCGTTCGATAAGCTGTACCGCGCGCATTTGAAAAATATCTACAAGTTCCTGAAAAAACCGATCCCTGATTTCTTAAAAATTTCTATTGCATAATTTTTTTTAATCGTGTATAATAGCAAACCCTAAATAAGGGTATATCTTTTTTTCGAAAATTTGAAAGGGGGGTGAAATTATGGCAAGGACATCTACCATAAAGCTTGGCAGATCTTCCAATCCGTCTATGTCTACCGAAGATTTGAATAAGCTAGTAGCGAAGAAAGCCTACGAACTCTATGAGAAGAGAGGCCGCAAATCCGGTCATTCTACGGATGACTGGTTAGAGGCAGAAAGAATCATAAAAGGGAAGTACGGCTGCAAGTAAGACGATTTCTTAATACAAAACAAAGTGTTGCTTTTTTTGAAGGCAGGGAATGAGTGTGCCCTGCCTTTTTTATTGTCCCGTATATATTTATATGATATAATCGTCCGCGATATGGACCCCTTTAAAGAAGGCGCTTTAGGTGGATAAATTTTTATTGTCATTCATACCTATATTCGTGGCGATGGACGCGATAGGGATACTCCCCATGTTCATCGGTTTCACGGAACATCTTAAATCGAAAGAAAAACAAAAGATAGTGCTCCAATCCATAATAACCGCTTTCCTGATAGGGGTGGTGTTCCTGTTTTTAGGCAAGTGGATATTTAAGATACTGGGCGTTTTGGTGGCTGACTTCAAGATAGCCGGCGGCGCGGTCCTTCTCGCCATCTCATTAAGAGATATACTCCAATACGAAAAGAGCGTAAAGCTCCCCAGCGAGACTATGGGCGCGGTCCCGATAGGCACTCCCTTAGTCGTAGGGCCGGCTGTTTTGACAACCATAGTAATACTTCTCGATTCTTACGGACCTGCAATAACAGTCCTCTCATTTATCATTAATCTTGTAATAGTGTGGATTACATTCTCTTACGCGACGATGATATCCGCTTTTCTCGGCAAGGCCGGCTCAAAGGCATTTTCAAAGATAGCGAGTCTCCTCCTTGCCGCGATAGCCGTGATGATGATCCGTAAAGGGGTTATCGACACGATTTCAATCTTCATCACTACCGCTAAAGTTTAAGCCGTCATATTTAAAAACTATTTCAAAGGTTAAAATGGACAAAATATTATGGCAAACGTAATTGGCGCGGATTTGAAAACGAGAGCCGCGGCGATGTTCGTAAATTTCTCGGGGCTTCTGAATAAAGACGTCCTTGATGCCGGCCGCAGGATCATAGGCAAGATGTGGGATATTTCCACCAAAATGAGCGAAGTCTATCCGAAATCCGACGAGCTCATCATACGAAAAGGCTTTTTTAAAAGAGTATACGCAAGCGTGCCTTTTTCAACCGTTTCAGAAATAGAGGAAGAGATAGTCTTAAGTTTAAAATCAGAAGATATAAAATTCCGGCCCGCTTCTAAAGAATATGAATTTTTGCTGCGGCGAGACATATTAGATCAACAGGTCGTAGATACTTATAATCGTAAGGTAATCCGTGTCAATGATATTCATCTTTTGAGGATAGACCATGAACTTATGGTCGCGCATGTTGATATAGGATTGCGGGGGTTGGTAAGAAGGTTAGGGTGGGAAAAAGCGGCAGACTTTTGTGTCCGGTTTTTAAAGGGCAATGCAAATTATTTGAAGAAGGACGATTGGGTATCATGGAAGTATATTCAGCCCGTTGCCGTAAATTCTGCCGGGATGACCATGAAATTATCTGTTTCGCAGAAGCAGCTGTCATCTATCCCCGCGGCTGACTTGGGCGAGATCATGCGGGATCTGAATTTTAATCAAAGGATGGCTCTTTTTATGGCTCTTGAAATAAGGACAAAGGCCAAGATATTCGAAAATCTGGAGTTTGAGGATCAGAAAGCCATATTGGAAGAATTGGATAAGAAAGAGGCCGCTCAAGTTATTACTCACATGTCTTCGGATGAGGCTACGGATTTACTTGGTAAGCTGCCCAGAAATACAGTTGAGAATATCCTTACACTTATGAGCTCTGACAGGGCGAAGAAGTTGTCGACGTTACTCGGATACTCAAGCGATTCAGCGGGCGGCCTCATGATCACCGAATATGTTTCTATGTCTGCCGCGATGTCTGTCGAAGCGGCCATAGAGTATATAAAAAATCAGACGCGTGAATTCGAGACAGTGCCGTATATATATATTGTAGATGCGACACATCGCCTGATAGGCGTAACGAACGTAAGAAAGCTTCTATTCGCGGATCCCAAAGATGCCATTACCAATACTGTTTTTCCCGCGACAATTTATGTTCATCTTAATGACAGCGTGAAAGAAGTGGCTCACCTTATGGAGAAATATAAGATTTCAGCCCTGCCGGTTGTGGATGAGAATAAAGTCCTGCATGGAATAATAACTATGGATGATATTTTAAGTCAGGTTATTTCTATAGCATGGCGCAAACGGCCGCGTAAGCCCAAAGGAATGTAACATATCATGGTGAAAGAAGAAACCGCGAATAAAAAAAATTTTTTTACCCTTCTTCTTATATTCTTTAGTATTCTGGGCCCGGGGATAGTAACCGGCAGCGTCGATAATGACGCCGGCGGTATAACGACTTATTCGGTTGCGGGTGCCCTTTATGGATATAAACTATTATGGACCCTTATACCATCCTTCATAATTTTATTAGTTGTCCAGGAGATGAACGCGAGGATGGGTATCGTTACGGGTAAGGGGCTCGCGGACCTTATCAGAGAGAATTTCGGCGTAAAGATAACGTTCGTGATATTTTTGGGGCTCGTCATCGCGGATATCGGCAACACCGCTACGGAATTCGCCGGAGTCGCGGGCAGCCTGAATATATTCGGCATAAGTAAATATATATCCGTCCCCTTGGTGGCGATAGCCGTGTGGCTTCTCGTTGTTTATGGGAATTACAGATTAGCGGAGAGGGTATTTCTCGTATTCAGCTTCTGCCTTCTTTCGTATGTAGTTTCAGCTATTTTAGCCAAGCCGGAATGGCATGAAATAGGGAGTTCTCTATTAAGGCCGACGATGCATTTAAACAAGGGTTATCTCAGCATGGTGCTTGGCATTGTAGGAACCACCGTCGCGCCATGGATGCAATTTTATATGCAGTCAGCTGTCATAGAAAAAGGCATAAAGATAGAGGAATATAAATTTGCGGTATGGGATGTTGTTATAGGATGCGCAGCGACCATTGTGGTGGCTTTTTTCATAATAGTAGCGTGTGCCGCTACATTGAATAAAAACGGTATAGTCATAAATGAAGCAAAGGATGCGGCAGTTTCGCTAAAACCATTTGCGGGAGCGTTTGCCTCCGAACTATTCGCGTTCGGACTTTTTGTCGCGTCGGTCTTTTCGGCCGCAATACTGCCGCTCGCGACGGCATTTTATGTATGCGAGGCTTTCGGGTTTGAGGCAGGAATAAATAAGAAACTTAAAGAGGCCCCTCAATTCTACGCGCTATTCACGTCAATTATAACTATTGCAATCGGGATAATATTGATACCCAATGCGCCGCTTATCGCCATAACAATATGGTCGCAGGTTCTAAATGCCATGTTATTGCCGATCGTTATCATGTCGATGATAATAATTATAAATAACAAGAGGATAATGGGCAAATTCGTTAATAACGGTTTTCAGAATATTGTAGGGTGGTCTACGACAATTATTCTCATAGCGCTTACTATTATGCTGCTCATGGCGCCAATACTGCAGCGTTTCCTTAAATAAATCTAATCGTCTTCTAACGATAGGCGCTTAGGTTGAGAAATAAGGTGCTTTAGATGAAATACCTGATCGAGGGGCTCATACTTATACTTTTATTATTACTTGCCGCTTTTACAGCCGCGTCCGAGATAGCGATAGTCGCGACGAGCAAGGTCAAGCTAAGGCGGCGCTTAGCGGAAGGCTCTAGGACCGCCAAGATAATCCTGAATATTCTGGAGACCCCCGAAAAATTTTTCAGCACAATCCTGGCTGTCAATAACATAGCCGGCATACTAATCGCGTCTTTGGTAACGGCCATGATGATAAGATTCGTAGGAGAAGGCGGCAGCGTCGTAATTTACGCGACTATTATCGTATCGTTCTTTATAATCGTTTCCGAAGTTGTAGCAAAAACATTCGCGGCGCGCAACGCTGACAGGCTGTCTTCTTACTTGGCAAGGCCAGTTCATCTGTTCATAAAGTTTTTCTCTCCCATAGTAAAGGTTTTAGAAATAGCTACAAACTTTATAGTGAATTTTATAGGCGGCGGAACAAAAGGGAGGCCGTCACTCGTTACGGAAGAAGAGGTGAAGGCCTTGATCAAGGCATGGGAAGAAGAGGACATTCGGCATAAAGAAAGATCCATGATGCTCTCGAAAGTTTTCGATCTCAGCGAAACTATCGTAAGAAGCATCATGAAGCCAAAGAGCGAGATGGTATCGATCGACATAAACGCAAAACTCGAGGATATATTAGAAGATGTTTTGGAATCAGGGTATTCCAGGCTGCCCGTTTACAAAGAAAGAAAAGATAATATCATCGGTGTCATAAACATGAAAGATTTGCTTAGTCTTTCTATTAATAGGGACTTGATAGTCCTCCAAGATACGCTATATCCGCCTGTATTCGTAGCCGGATCCCAGAAAGCGATAGACCTCCTGAAAGATTTTCAGAAATGGCACACCCATATCGCGATAGTTGTAGATTCGAAAGGCATGATAGAGGGCCTTGTGACGCTGGAAGATATTTTGGAAGAGATTGTGGGGGAGATAGAGGACGAATACGATATCCGCGGCGCCGCGAAGGCAATCAAGAAAAACCCGTCATGAAAAAACCCGGCATTTTTAAAGGGTTAAACAAAAATATCATAGTTTTAAGCGTAACCAGCTTCTTTACCGACATCTCGTCCGAGATGTTGTACCCTATAATCCCCATATTTTTGACAAGCGTCCTCGGCGCTCCTATGTCTATACTGGGTCTTATCGAGGGCGTAGCCGAATCCACAGCAAGTGTATTAAAGGCCTTTTCAGGACGGTTCTCCGATCTCATTAGAAAAAGGCAGCCCTTTATAACCTTAGGCTATTTTCTATCGGCCATGGGGAAACTGATGTTGTTCTTTGCTTATGCGTGGCCTGCCGTTTTATTGGCGCGTTTTATTGACAGGTTCGGAAAAGGTGTCCGCGCGTCTCCGCGCGACGCGATGTTAGCCGATTCGGCGGACATAAAATATAGGGGCAAGGCTTTTGGTTTTCATCGGGCCATGGATACTTTAGGCGCGTGCCTGGGCCCTCTTTTGGCCGTATATTTCCTTATGGTTTTGAAGGGGAATTTACGTCACGTATTTCTGATAGCATTCATACCCGCCATACTTTCAGTCGCCACTCTTGTATTATTTTTAAAAGAAAAACCTTTAATCTCTCGATCATCCGCTCCCATCCGGTTTAATTTGAAATATTTCTCCACGCCTTTTAAAAGGTTCCTATTTATATCGTCTATATTCGCTATGGGGAATTCCAGCGATGCTTTTTTAATAATGCGTTCCAAGAGTATAGGCCTTTCTGTTACTTTTGTTATCCTGGCATACGTCGCATATAATATTTCCTATTCCGCCCTCTCATTTCCATTCGGAATATTATCTGATAAGATAAACAGGAAATGGGTTATAATAGGCGGATATACCGTATTCGCTTTGGTATATCTTTCTTTCGCTCTATTTGCTACGCCCGCCACCATATGGGTATTATTTTTTGTTTACGGTTTCTATATGGCGATGACAGACGGTGTTAGCAAGGCCTTTATATCGGATATGGTGGCGTCGGATTCACGCGCGACGGCTATCGGTTTATACTATTGTGTGACCGGCCTTCTCGCATTATTTGCGAGCGTTATTGCCGGCTTGTTGTGGACTTACGTTGCCCCAAGCGCGCCTTTTATTTACGCGGCTATATTAGCTCTAATATCGGCAATACTATGCGTATTCTTGTTGTAGAGGATGAAAATAAGATAGCTTCAATAAAAAAGGAATTATCATGCCTGTCGTATGGTCATTAAAGATAAGAGAATTTCGAAAGCATAAGCCGGGCAATAGAAATCTCGGAAACGGGTTTACGCTGAAAGGCGCTAACGGCGCCGCGGTAGTCCTGATTCACGGCCTTACCGGCACGCCCAACGAGATGAGGTTTATCGCCAACTATCTTAATAAGAAAGGTTATTCGGTTATATGTCCGAGGCTCGCAAACCACGGTGAATCGATTCTTGTATTGAAGGGCACGAAGTGGCAGGAGTTTTATGAATCTGTCCGTAAGCCGTTCCTAACGGGAGAGCTCGCAAATTATGCCGGCCCGATATTTACAGGAGGACTCTCGATGGGCGCGCTTTTGGCGCTGCTGCTTGCCGATGAATTTAAGGACAGAGTTTCAGGCGTATGCTGCCTTGCCCCTACATTGTTTTATGATGGTTGGAATACGCCGGTGAACAGCAATATATTATTACTGCTTGCTTACTATACCCCATTAAACTATCTTGCGTATTTCAAGGAAGAGCCGCCTTACGGCATAAAGAATGAGGCGATACAACAGCGTATACACAAATATTACGATAACGCAAGCCTGGATGGCATAGAGAATGTTGAGCAGTATGGCTACCCTTATTTTCCGGCATCCCAGCTGCGCCAGCTGAATCTTTTGGTAAGGCATATTGCTAAAAAACTACCCGATATGCGATTTCCCGTACAGCTTATTCAAGCCAAAGACGATGACATGACCAGTGTCAAGAATTCCAAGTATATTTATGACAAAATAGGCTCTAAGATGAAGGAAATAGCGCTGCTTTATAATTCTTATCATGTGGTAACAGCGGATCAGGAGCGCGATATAGTCGCGGCAAAGATGGAAAATTTCTTCTACCGGATATTGGGCAGGAGATGACAAGAAAATGGCAAAAAACACCTTATCAGACTGCGCCGTTTTCTTCGACTTCGATAATACCATAACATATTTTGACGTCTTCGATAATATAGTGGAGACTTTTTCAGTGGACAAAAGATGGGTCGCGTTTGAAAACGCGTGGAAGAGAGGCGAAATAGGCTCAAAGGCCTGCCTTTCGGGGCAGCTTGAATCGGTCCGCATAGATAGGTCGGGCTTGCTGAATCATCTTTCCAGAATAAAGGTCGACCCGTATTTTAAAAAGATAATAGAACTCCTCAAGAAAAGGGGTATTACGCCGGTCATAGTGAGCGACAGTTTCTCTTTCTTCTTGAAATATATATTAAAGAATAATGGAATCTACGGCATAAAGATGTATTCTAATAGAATAAAAATAGCCGGCGATAAACTCATGCCGTCATTTCCTTATCAGCATAAAAATTGCAAAATATGCGGGAATTGTAAAAAAAAGCACTTATTGAAGAACGGCGCCAAAGAGAAGATTGTCATCTACGTTGGAGACGGGCTTTCGGATCTGTGTCCGGCAAAAAATTCAGACATAGTGTTCGCGAAAGGGAATCTCAAGGATTATTTGACGAAGGAAGGGAAGAGTTTCTTCCCATTTGAGACTTTAAAAGACGTGTATAAGAAATTAGGGGCAGATGAGCCGAAAAGAGAAGATTCTAAAAAACTCCGCGAAGCCTAAGCTGACAGAGTTCGACGAGCTTTTAAAGCTTGAATCGAATTACTGTTCATGGGGCGACACGGTTCACTATTCGGAAAAACTCAATATCTTTGATTCTGCCGAAGGTGTCTACCTGTATGATAAAAAAGGAACTGAGTATCTGGATCTGCAGATGTGGTATTCAGCGGTGAATTTCGGATATAAGAATCCGAGGCTGAACGAAGCGCTGAAAAAACAGATAGATAAACTACCGCAGCTGGCATGCCAATATTTACATGAGGAGAAGATCAAGCTTGCCGCAAAGATCGCCAAGCGTGTTGAGATGACATTTGAGGAGAAGGGCAGGATCCATTTCAACGTCGGGGGAGCCGCAGCGGTTGAAGATTCTTTGAAATTAGTGAGGAGCCATACAGGGAAAAACCTGATGTTCGCGTTCATGGGCGGATATCACGGCAGGACGCTCGGCGCGTCAGCAATAACATCGAGTTACAGATACCGCGAGAAATTCGGGCATTTTTCGGATAGAGCCATGTTTATTCCATATCCATACTGTTTCAGGTGTTCTTACGGGAAGAAAAGAGAATTTTGTGACATGTATTGTATCAACCAGTTTGAAAAACTTTTTGAGACAGAATACCACTCCGTCCTTAATACAAAAACCGGCAAATGCGAATTCGGAGCGTTCTATATAGAACCGGTCCAGGGGACAGGCGGCTATATAATCCCGCCGCGCGAATATTTCGCGAAATTGAAAGAGATACTCGACAGATATAATATACTGTTGGTTGATGATGAGATACAGATGGGGTTCTTCAGGACAGGCAAATTATGGGCGATAGAACATTTTGGCGTAGTTCCGGATATAATGGTATTAGGAAAAGCGTTAACGAACGGCTTGAATCCGATATCCGCTATCTGGGCCAAGGAGAAGCTGATCTCGCCTAAAGTATTCGGACCCGGTTCGACTCATTCGACATTTTCTTCAAATCCTCTCGGGACAGCGGCCGGACTTGAAACGATGAAACTGATCGAAGAGGAAGGCTTTGCGGTAAAAGTTCCGAAGAAGGGCGAATATTTTGTGTCTCGCTTGAGACAGCTTAGAAGCAGGTATCCCGAGATCGGCGATGTCGACGGCCTCGGCCTTGCCTTAAGGGTAGAAATCTGCCGGAAGGACGGTTATACGCCGAATAAGAAACTGACCGATACCATAACCGATATCGGCCTATCCGGAAATTTGAGCGTGGGAGGCAAAAAAAGAGGGCTTATCCTAGATGTCGGCGGTTACCATAAGAACGTCTTCACGCTGGCCCCGTCGCTGTATATTACGGAAAAAGAGATAGATCTTGCGGTCGATCTATTCGAAGAGGCGCTAAAGAAGGGTATTGCCGCCGCTCCATAACGAATCGACCATCATCCCACACTTTGCTCGCATTGAAGTCATCGCCGAAGCAATTTTCTTGGCAACAGTTCAGCTCTATAAGAACTTGTCATTGCGAGGAGGATGTCATCTTCTTAGTTGTCCGACGAAGCAATCTCGTTTTTTTAGATTGCTTCGTCAGCATATAAGCTAACCAGAGCTTCCTCGCAATGACGGCCTTTCCGCCGCGCTTCTTCTGAAAGCGAACTGTTACTTTTCTTGAAAGACAATTGTAAACCATATTGACATTAATAGGTTGACGATTGTCTTCGCATAGGGTATGCTATAAACAAAATATATATGATGGAGATGTCAATGGATAGATCCGGGCTGATAGAACTCTTAAAGATGCCGCTGTCCGAACTTATCATAACGGCAAACCGGATAAGGCATGAGGAAACGAACTCCAAATTGGAATTATGCAATATAATGAATGCCAAGTCCGGGCTCTGCGGTGAAGACTGTAAATTTTGCGCGCAGTCTTTACGTCATAAAACTCAAATTCCCAGGTACCCGCTTAAAACGAAAGACGAAATGCTAAAGATGGCCAAAAGGGCAAAAAGGATGGGGGCGGATAGGTTTGATATCGTAACAAGCGGCGCTACGCTTACGAAAGATGAATTGGACGAAATAGCCGAGGCGGTTTCAAAGATCAAAAAAGAGGTGGATATCGATATGTGCGCTTCTCTGGGGAAGCTCGATGAGATGAGCCTGGCATTGTTGAAGAAGGCGGGGATTTCGAGATATCACCATAATATAGAGACATCGCCCGGTTATTTTTCTAAGATAGTCAGCACGCATACTTTCGAGGAGAGAGTCGATACTATAAAAGCCGCAAAAAGAGTTGGATTGGAGGTATGCAGCGGCGGCATAATAGGGATGGGAGAGACGTGGCTTGACAGGATCGAGATGGCGCTTATTCTGAAAGAATTAAATGTGGATTCCGTTCCAATAAATATATTAGTCCCTATAAAAGGCACGCCATTAGGATCCGTCAAGCCTGTATCCGCGGAAGATGCCATAAGAAGCATAGCTATGTTTAGAATCGTGCTTAAGGATAAAATTATAAAGATAGCGGCAGGACGGGAGTCCGTGTTAAAAGATTTTCCAACCGCGCCTTTTATGGCAGGCGCGAATGGCATGCTCATCGGCGGTTATCTGACTATCGCCGGAAGGGCTGTCGAGGCTGATAAGATACTGGTAGAGGAAATAAAAAATATATGGCATGGATAAAAGAATTTTTACAAAAAAGGGCGCAGGATGGGCTTTTACGGAAACTCAGGCCGGCATCCGGCCGTAAAAATGGGCATATCTACTTTGACGGTAAAAAATATGTAGACCTTTCATCAAATGATTATCTGGGCCTTACGGGCCATCCCAAACTTATAGAAGCCGCAAAGAAAGCGCTCGATGAATTTGGGGCGGGAACAGGCGCTTCACGCCTTTTAAGCGGGGATCTCAATATCCATCATCGGTTGGAAGAGAGCATCGCCTGTTTTAAAAATAAAAAGGCGGCTCTTGTATTCAATTCGGGTTATCAGGCAAATGTGGGAATATTTAATTCCTTATATGGTAAAGACGACGTTATATTTTCAGATAGATTGAATCACGCCAGCATAGTAGACGGCATCCTCCTTTCCCGCGCTAAAGTTTTCCGTTTTAGACATAATGATTTAAATGATCTGGACGATATTCTTAAAAACCGGAGAGGTAAATTCAAAAAGGCTTTGATAGTTACGGAAACGATATTTAGCATGGATGGCGACAGGCCTCCGCTTAAAGAATTGGTCAATTTGAAGGAGCGATATGATTGTCATATGATGGTAGACGAGGCCCATGCCACTGGGGTATACGGTAAAAACGGCTCCGGCGTAGTCGAGGAAGAAGGGCTGTCGGATCGCGTGGATATAATAATGGGAACGTTCAGTAAGGCGCTCGGAAGCTTCGGCGCTTATATAGCCGCCTCAAAAGAGATAATCGATTATTTGATAAATACGTGCAGAAGTTTTATATATTCAACGAGCCTGCCCCCTGCCGTAACGGCCTGCAATCTGGCGAGTTTGGAAGTAATAAAAGAAGAGCCGTATCGCAGGGAAAGGCTTTTAAAGAACGCGCGTTATTTTCGCGGCATGTTGAAAAACGCGCTTTTCGAGACAAGGGGATCTTCCCAAATCATCCCGGTAATAATCGGGGACAGCAGAAATACCGGTAGAATAGCGAAAGAGCTGCAGGCGAAAGGTTGGTGGGTCCTGCCTATAAGGCCGCCTACCGTGCCGAAGATAGAAGCGCGTTTAAGGTTTTCGCTCAACTTTCATCATAATTCCGAAAATCTACAAAAATTGACCGAAGATTTCTCCCATGTCAGAATTTAGATTATTCGATAATGGCGCCGATCTTACAATGCTTTTAATACCCGGATGGGCTACTGACCACAGGGTGTTTAATTCGTTAAGCCTCCCTATGAATTATTTAATGCCGGTAAAATTTTCACCTTTTGATTTTGAAAAGCATCTTCTTGAAGCAATGTCCAGGAATAGTTTGGATAAGATCTCTATCTTGGGCTGGTCTATGGGCGGATTTATGGCGTTCGATTTTTTATCAAAGCATAAAGAGATGGTTGACGGCGTTACATTCATAAGCGTTAGAGAAAGGTATGAGAAAGAGGAGATCGACAAGACAAGAGGCCGCATTAACAAAAATAGAGCCGCCTTTCTGTATAAATTTTATACTGACTGTTTTTCAAAAGATGAAAGAGACAAGTTGTCTTGGTTTAAGAAAAACCTCATGAGGATATATTTAAAGGATATGAGCGTAGAAACGCTTTTTGAAGGGCTCGACTATCTCTCGACGATACGGATAACGCCCGAAGCATTAGATCGCGTAAAAGTAAAATTTATACATGGCGAAGTTGACCGCATTGCCCCTATAAAAGAGGCCAGAAGACTGAAAGAGCGCTTGCCTGAAGCGGAATTTATCGCAATAAAAAAGGCAGGGCACATGCCGTTTCTGGCGGATGGTTTTATGGTATAGGAAAGTATAAATATTTTCCTAACCACTGAAAATCGCATTGAAGTCATCGCGAAGCGATTTTCTTGAAAATGTGTTCAATTATGACCACACTCTCTAATCATAAAAAGACGATCGAAAATAATTTTTCAAAGCGCGCGCATCTTTATGACGAATACGCGAATATACAGTATTTAACAGCTTGTGAGCTTATAGAAGGCCTCCCTCCGAACGGCGTTATAAATATCCTGGAGATAGGGTGCGGAACGGGTAATTATACCCGCCTCCTGAAGAAAAAATTTAATAACGCGCATATCAAGGCGTTAGATAAGTCAAGGAACGTGGTCGAAATAGCTAAAAAGAAATTAAAAAACGAAGATATAGAATTTGTTGTAGCGGATGCCGAAAAATCAAGCTTAGGAGGAGGTTTTGACCTTATCACCTCTAATGCCGCTCTGCAATGGTTCGCGGACTTGGAACGATGGATAGAAAAATGTAAAAACGCTCTTACCGAAAAAGGCGTTATATCATTCTCCACATTCGGGCCTTTAACCTTTCGGGAGCTTGGGTATTCTTTAAAAGAGGCGATGGGTAAAGATTTAGCGATTCCCGCCGCCAATTTTTTATGCCTAGATGAAATAGCGGCCATATTGGCCAGGCATTTTAAGGAACGCGCCGTAAGAGAACATATCATAAAAGAAAAGTTCTCTTCTCTGGCGGAGTTATTGAACAAGATAAGATGCACCGGCGCCAGGGGCGGCGCTTTGGATAATATTTTTTTATGGAAGAGGAATATCTTTGAGCGGGCGGAAGGTATCTACAGGCAAAGATTCGGCAAAATAGAAGCGACCTATCAAATCTTTTTCTGCAAGGCTTTATTATGAGACTGCTGAAAAAGGCCTGTTCGGCACCATGCCGTCATTGCGAGAAGGATGGCGTAGGACTATTTTCCGACGAAGCAATCTCTAAAAGCGGGATTGCTTCACCCCTGCCGTTTTGCTTCGCAAAACGAAGCAGCGGGGTTCGCAATGACGAAAAGGGTATTTTTCAACGCTCTCATTATGATTAGGAGAATGGGCGGAGTGAAGGCGGTTTTTGTCGCGGGGACAGATACAGGCGCAGGTAAAACGGTAGTTACCGGTTTATTAAGCCGATATCTCATTAAAAAGGGGTATAGGGCCGTTACTCAGAAATGGGTCCAAACGGGAAGCGCTAAATTTTCGCATGATATTGATACTCATTTAAGATTGATGAAAAGGAGAAGAAAAGATTTTAATGGCTATCTGTCTTTTATGTCGCCTTATATCTTTGATCTCGCTTCCTCCCCGCATCTGGCCGCCCGGCTCGAAAAGGGCAAGATCGACATTAATAAGATAAGAAAATACATGGCCAGTCTGTCTAAAAATTTTGATATCGTTATCATCGAAGGGACCGGAGGGCTTTTGGTGCCGCTCAATAAGAAAATATTGCTGATAGATGTTATAAGAAGATTCCGGCTGCCGGCACTGCTTGTTGTGGAAAACAAGCTTGGCGCGATCAACCACGCGCTTCTGAGTATAGAGGCCTTGATACGGAGGGGTATAAAAATCATAGGATTGATTTTTAATAATACATCAGAAGCTAAAGATAGGGAGGGTTTGATTTTAAAGGATAATCCGCTCATAGTAAAAGCCTTAACGGACGTAAGAATTTTAGGGGCATTGCCTTTTACGCGTAATATAGATTTTTTATACAGGCGGTTCACTCCGATAGGGGATAAGATAATGGCCCGGTTATGAAAAACTGGATAAGAAAAGATTTACAATATATTTGGCATCCTTATACACAGATGAAGGATTGCCGCAAGCTGCCGCCTATATTTATCAAGAAGGCAAAAGGGATAAGGCTTTATGATGACAAAGGAAATTTTTATTATGATACGATATCGAGCTGGTGGTGTAATGTGCATGGCCACAACCATCCGAAAATAAATGAGGCAATAAAAAAGCAGGTCGATTCTTTGGAGCATGTTTTATTTGCCGGTTTTACCCATAGAAGCGCCGTGCTTCTGGCCGAGAAACTTCTCTCTATAGTCCCAAGGAATCTTGCCAGGGTATTCTTCTCGGATGATGGTTCGACCGCCGTTGAAACCGCTCTTAAGATGTCGTTTCAATATTGGCATAATGTAGGCAAGGTTTCCAAGACCAAGTTCGTATCGTTGGATCACGGTTATCACGGCGATACCATTGGCGCCATGGCGGTGAGCGGCGTGGATCTCTTCAACAAAATGTTTAAAAAACTCTTCTTTGGCTCTTTTAAGGTCCCATCGCCTTATTGTTACCGTTGCCCTATGGGTAAAGAAAGAATTTCATGTGATATAGAATGTATAAGGCCCTTGGAGGCGCTTCTCGAGAATAAAAAAAGAGAGATTGCCGCCCTGATATTAGAGCCGTTAGTTATGGCGGCGGGGGGTATGATAATCTATCCCGAAGAGTATCTTGTCCGAGCGGCTCAGATTTCGAAGAAGTGCGGTATTCATATGATAGTGGATGAAGTGGCTACGGGTTTCGGAAGAACGGGGAAGATGTTCGCGTGTGATTACGTAGAAATCAGCCCGGATTTTTTATGCCTTTCAAAAGGCATAACAGCCGGCTATCTTCCATTGGGCGCAACGATTACCACTGATAATGTTTATAAGGCATTTTATGCCGACTATGGGAGAAAGAAGACTTTCTATCACGGCCATACCTATACGGCGAATCCTATTTCCTGTTCATGCGCCCTGGCAAGCCTTGATATTTTTGATCAGGAGAAGACCTTGAAGAGGCTGGAAAAGGTGATGCCGATATTCCATGAGCGTTTGGAAAGATTTAGGCATTTACCTATGGTTGGCGACGTGCGGTATATCGGCATGATCGGCGCTGTCGAGTTAGTCAAGGATAAAAATACAAAAGGGCGGTTCGATTTCAATGAGAGAATAGGTTTAGAAATATACAAAAAGGGATTGAAAAGATCCATGATCCTAAGGCCGCTCGGCGATATTGTATATTTATTTCTCCCGCTATGCGTCAATAGGGATGATATCGAATATATAACCAGTCGTACATATGATTTAATCAAATACATTTGACATAATTATCGTTTTATAGTAACCTTATACAATTCTTAGCGTAAATATCGATAATGATGGGGAAGATTCTCGAAAAACCGGTAGTTGTCATACTATTGTTATTGGTTCTGTCAATATATCTATTCTTCTTTCATTCGGGGAGAATGGCGCTGACCGACCCTGATGAGACATTCTACGCCCAGGCCGCGAAAGAAATGATACAAAAGGGAGAATGGTTGACTCCCATGCTTTACGGGAAGCCGCAATTTGAGAAACCGATACTATTCTACTGGCTTTTGGAAGCATCCTATAAGACATTTGGCATAAATGAATTTGCGGCAAGGTTTCCATCGGGTTTATTTGGTTTTCTGGGCCTCGCGGCCATTTATCTTCTGGGCAGGCTCCTTTTCAATAACAGGGTAGGCGTATTTTCCGCTATCGCGCTCGCGACAAATCTGGAATATCTGATGCTGGCGAATGCATGTGTAACGGATATGGCGCTTTCGACCCTCATGCTCCTTGGCGTATTATTTTTCTTTTATGGCCAGATCAGAAAGAAGGATTATTTTTATGTCTTGTCGTCCGCGGCTTTTGCTTTTGCGGCGCTTACCAAGGGTCCGATAGGCATCCTCCTTCCATGTTTCATAATATTTGTGTATCTTTTGCTCACAAAAGACTCCGCTCTTTTGAAGAAGCTCAAACCCATCCTCCTGTCTTCGGTCGTGTTTGTTTTGATAGCCTTGCCATGGTACATTGTCATGTATAAGTTACACGCCAATAGTTTTTTAGATGAATTTTTCGGATTCCACAACATAACAAGATTCCTGACGCCGGAACATAAGATTGGATCGGGAATTTACTACAATATTCCTATAGTCTTCGGCGGTTTCTTCCCATGGAGCGCATTCCTTCCTTTTGGCTTCTGGCAGATGTTTAAAAGTAAAGAAAGAAGAGCGTCGTTATTTATCCTCTTGTGGTTCTTTATAATTTTTATATTCTTCTCGGTATCAAGCACTAAGCTGCCGACATATATATTTCCTTCCTTTATCTCTTTAGCTCTAATCGTCGGTAAGTTGTGGGATAATTTTTTAAATAAACATAACGAAAAATGGTTCTTTTTCGGCATGAGGTTATCATATTTTTTGCTTTTATCAGCAACGGCGCTTTCATTAATAGGAGCTTATATCTTTATAAGGATGGATTATCCTGAGATGGTGCCCGGCATGCTTATAGCGGGATTATTCCTTGTGTTAGGCATGGGGTTGTCTCTTATAGCGTTTCTTGCGAAGAAGTTTTTGGCGGTATTTATATTGGTCGCGTATTCCGTCGCCTTAATATTATACCCTGTAGTTACGCTCGCGCTTCCATTATTAGAGGGATACGAGACGGATAGGCCAGTATGCGGGATCATTATGTCTCATTACAAAGAAGGCGATGTGATAGCCAGCGAAAAAGATTTCAGGCCGGGAGTCGCGTTTTATACGGGCGTTATCCCCGCGTATCTTTCGAACAGCAGTAATTTGTTGAGTTATATACGTGAAGGCAGGACGGTATGGGGCGTATTAAAGCAGAAAAATATCGTAGAAGATATGAATATAGTTTATAGACGCGGGAAGAAGCGTCTGGTTACAAACAGCAAAGAGAAGGCCACGTGATGAAGTATTCAATATCTTTTGTCCTGCCTGTGTACAATGAAGCGGCCAATATAGAAGACGCAGTCAGAAGAATATCCGCCCTTGCCGGGGAGTTAACCGATGATTACGAGGTCATCGCGGTGGATGACGCCTCAACAGACGGCAGTCCTGACATAGCGGATATGATCGCGTTAAAGGACCCGCGTGTACGATCGATTCGTTTAAAGAAGAATACTAAATTCGGCGGCGCATTGGCCGTCGGCCTTAAGAATGCGTCTAAAGGAGTTGTCGTATATACGGATGCCGATCTGCCGGTCAGGGAAGAGGATGTGAAGAAAGGATTGGCGCTGCTGGATAAGGCCGATGTCATTACGGGCTATAGTCTCGCGCTGAAGGATACCGCGATAAAAAGAATTGTAATGTCAAAGGTGTATAACTTTTTGGTTCAAATTTTCTTCGGTCTTAATATAAAGGATATAAATTCAGGGTTCAAGATATATAAATTAAATGTTGTAAAAGATCTGGACCTGATCTCCAGGAGTCCATTCGTTGATGTAGAAATATTCGCGGAGGCAAAGAAAAGAGGTTTCCGCATAGAGCAGTTCGGCCTTCTATTTGAGCGGAGGAGCAAGGGCGCTTCAACCATATCCCGCTTAAGCGTAATAGCCAGAACATTCCTAGATATGATTGCCTATAAGTTTTCGAGGCACAGGTGAAATATTTAATAGTAACGGCGGATGATCTAGGGCTTACCAAAAGTATAAACGAAGGCATCGTCAAGGCTTACCAAGAGGGCATCGTAAAGTCAATCAGCGTTATATCTACGGGCGAAGCATTCGAGGATGCCGTTAAAGTAATAAATGATTTAAAGCTCGAAGAGATAGGCGCTCACATGGCCCTGACCGAGACAAGGCCTATCCTCAATTCATCCAAATTCCACAAAAATCATAATGAATTTTTCTTTAATTGGTCTCTTGGCAGGATAAGCCCTGAAGATATTTACAAAGAACTCACGGCGCAGTTAGATTTATTAAAAAAGGCGGGCGTCAAGATAACGCACATAAACAGCCATGAACACATACATATGATTCCCGGGATCTTGAATATATTTATAAAAGCGGCGAAAGAATATAATATACCCGCCATAAGGTATCCGCGCGGCGACAGGCCCCCAAAAAGGTTTGCTGTCGGCGAAATTTATAAGTCTTTCGTGCTTTCATACTTTTCCAAGAGGACAGAGAGTATTTTGAAAAAATCAGGACTTTTATATACGGACTTTTTCTTAGGGCTTCTTGACGGCGGAAGGCTTGATGAGGATATCCTTCTTGAGATGTTTAAGAATCTAAGGGACGGCGTAACAGAGATCGTTACCCATCCGGGATTTTTAGGCCCCGAAGTCCTCGACAGTTACTTCTGGCACATTGGCGGGGAAACAGAATTATTCGCGCTTACAGGCAGCAAGGTCAGGAATGCGGCCAAGCTCAATAATATAAAGCTGATAAAGTATCAAGAATTCCTTTCAATGGAAAGATGACCATAAAACCGTTTCTTTTTATCGCGCTATTCTGCGCCGCGCTCTATATGAATTCCGTCGGAGGAGAATTCATATGGGATGATCAGTCATTCGTTACGGACAATGTTAATATAAGAAGCATGGAAGACCCTCTCCGTTTCTTTTTAGACAACAAAACAGGCGCGACAAGGGAAATGGCGAAAGATGTCTACCGTCCGCTCACCGCGCTTTCATATGCAATCGACTTTTTTTTGTGGGGTCTTAATTCCTTCGGCTATCATCTCACAAATATAATATTGCATTCGGCGAACTCAATACTGGTATTTTTGCTCCTATTTCTTTTATGCGGGGAATTTTTTACCGCGTTCTTCGGCAGTCTGCTCTTCGCGTCTCATCCCATACAGACCGAGGTTGTATGCTGGGTATCGGGCCGTTCAAGCGCGCTGTTTCTATTTTTCTACCTCTTATCCTTTATTTTTTATATAAAGTTTTCAAAGGAAGGGAGGAGAGGATTCTTTATCCTTTCGCTTATTTTTTTCGCCTTCTCGTTATTTTCCAAAGAGATGTCAGTCACGCTGCCGCTTATTTTGATACTTTATGATTTGCATTTCCAGTTAAAAGAAAAACTTAAGACAAAGGCCTTAAGATATATTCCTTATTTCGCGCTCGTTCTTTTCTATGTTTCACTAAGAGTCATATTGGTAAAAAAGATCGGGCAATTCGAAGGCTGGGGCAGTCCTTATACCATATTTCTTACGATGTCAAACGTCGTGGTCGACTACATAAGGGCGCTTCTCTTCCCGCTTAAACTCTGCGCGGTAGGTTATCCTGTACCGATAATAAATTCAATAAAAGAGCCTCAAGCGATAATTTCGCTTTTATTATTGCTCACGATAGCCGCGTCGCTTCCTTTTCTATACAGGAGATTTAAGATAGCCTCATTTTCCATTATTTTCTTCTTCATAACACTATTGCCCGTTCTGAATATAATCCCGATAAAGGCGCTCAAGGCCGACAGGTTTCTTTATCTGCCATCGATAGGCTTTTGTCTTTTATCTTCATATATCATTGCCGCTATAGGAAGAAAATTTGACCGGTTGTCTGTAAAGAAAATAAGCCTTATAAGCGCGGTCGCGGTATTTTTTATAACGGCTTATTCTATCAGGACTATCTTAAGAACTGAGGATTGGAAGAGCGAGATCGCTATAAGTAAAGAAACCGTCAGGGTTTCTCCTCAAAGCGCATGGGCGCTCACGGCTTTAGGCGCCAATTTCATCGAACGTGATAATTATACGGAAGCGGTCAAGCCTCTTGAAAAAGCGGTAGCCATTTCAGGAGGCTACGAGATGGCGCGCAATGCTCTTGGCATGTGTTATCTTAAACTGAATAAATACGAAGCCGCTGTCGCGCAATTCAAAGTAGCTGTCGAAATCAATCCTCATGCCATGTCGTCAAGAAACATGCTTGGGGTGGCATACGTTAATCTGAAAAGATACGAGGAGGCAGAGAAGCAGTTCAATATAGTGTTAAAAGAAGATCCCAAATTCCTCTCGGCATATCTCAATTTGGGAAGACTGTATCAAATACGGGGCGATTATAAAAAAGCGTTAAAGCAATATTTCAAAATGCTGCAGAATACCGAAGAAATACCGTCAGAGGCGGTTGCTTACATAAGGATAGGCGACGTCTATTTTGAAATGGATTCCCGCGACAAGGCGAAGTCCGCTTACCTCAAGGCGCAGAAAACCGCTAAAGGCTCCGCAATGCTGGAAAAGATAATACAAGATAAACTGAAAAAATTGCTAAATGGTGCGGAAGAGGAGAGTTGAACTCCTAAGGGTATTAACCCATACGGTCCTGAGCCGTACGCGTATGCCATTCCGCCACTTCCGCGCGGAAAAATTCGATAAACTTCCCAAGTATACCGCAAAATAGCAAAACTGTCAATCCAGCCGGACACCGAATAAAGCCGATAACGTATAATATTCTATGTAAATTGACTTGAATTTTTACAGGTCCTGGCTCGGGCAAGCCTTTCAGGTGTTCAAAAGGCCTTATCCCTCGCCACCTGTAAAAATTTCGAATAACCAAGTATTACAGGCGGAACTTTTGTGGCCTAAGCCTGACGCTGCTGTCAAAAATTCTGACACCCTATAGCGATTTAGCGAAAAATTTAAATTCCTGAAACTTCGCATTGCGCTCAATAAAAGTTCCATATGCAGTTGTAGGAGGGTTAGCATATGAAAGAAGTTAAATTTTTGTCAGAATTTTTCCAGAATAAATTGGTATGCTCAAATACCAATTTATGTCAGCGGAAGGCTGGCCACAAAAGTAAACGCCTGATTGTAGAAATGCTGGGGTTGCCGCCTGCCTTGATTTAGCTCTAAAATTATGATATGTTAGAGCATAATATTATGAATAATATAATAGTAACCAACAGGAAGGCGTTGCGCGATTACTCTGCCATCGAAAGCCTGGAAGCAGGTATACAGCTTAAGGGAACCGAGATTAAGTCAATAAGGGCCGGCGGAACGAGTTTGGCCGATAGTTTCGCCAGGCTTGAAGGTTCCGAGGTTTTCCTGTATAATATGCATATATCGCCTTACGAGTTCGGTAATATATATAATACGGATCCATTAAGGCCGAGAAAACTGCTGCTTCATAAGCGACAGATCCGTAAGCTTGCCGGTGAAGTTTCGACCCGGCATCTTACATTAATCCCGCTTAAATTATATTTCAAGAACGGCATTGCGAAGATCGAATTAGCCCTCGCGAAAGGCAAGAAACAGTATGATAAGCGCGAGGCAATCCGTCGCCGTGAGTCGGATAGAGAATTGAGACGGATAATAAAAGGAAGACAAAACAGGGGGTGAAAGGCTTCGACCCAGATACTCATGACAAAGGCGGCATGTAGAGGTTGTCGGGAGGCCTCTTTAAACACCTGGCAAATATCAAATGCTGACACTGTAAAAGTACCAGCATCAGTGGACCAGCTCCTTGCGGCTATGCAAGTAGTCAAAGGTGTTGCTCCACTGGCAAGCGCTGCTCTCTAAATAGAGCAGCCCGTCTTTAGGCTCATCCTGTGGGGCCTAAAAGATGTCGATAGCAGGATAGTCTGACCTTGTTTAACCTTTTTGGGGTTAGATGAAATTTTAAAAGGCTGCCCATCGGAAATTCCGCCTGTTGAAGTTCCGGCGGGGAGATAAATAGGCAGGATAAACATGTAGAGGCTTTTGATCTGATGTTTGGGCACGCGGGTTCGAATCCCGCCACCTCCACCATGTACCACTCGCGTTTGC
>Ga0156094_144_pt1 | contig 25681 bp, 13 predicted proteins | sample RifCSPlowO2_02_FD_107747 | JGI IMG/M metagenome (GOLD analysis project Ga0156094, IMG submission 107747) | Omnitrophica bacterium RIFCSPLOWO2_02_FULL_45_16 | reverse complement strand
AAGTATCCCGCCTGCCATTATGGGGGCGATGAATGAAATCGCCAAAAGAACCGTATTCAGAGTGTATTTAATAAATATGAAAGGTTTATTACCCTCGACCCTTCCGCCTTTTGCCAGAGTCTCTACCGCGATTCGCGCTCTTTCAACTCCCGAGATCCTGTTGATATACGGCTTAAGATATATCGTGAGAATTACCGCGGATAGAGCTATGATGCCAAGCCATATAGGCGAAGCGAGGGCGATTGTCGCAGATAGCGAGCCCGCGGTTTTTAATATAAGGGCTATGATGCCAAATTTGTAAAAGATAAAGGCGAACGCCGGGATAATGGTAAGGGCGGCGGCTCTCGGAAGATTCCTTTGAATAAATTCTTTTATTTTTTGTATGTGGCTTTCCTTAAGCGCCGTTTCTTTGACCGCTTCCGGCGCGCCCGATTGCTTTAGAGCGATCTTTACGGCGAGGGCCTGCTCCTCCACCGAAGCATCCAGATGAAAAGTATACAATGATTCGAGATTGGCGAGCTCCTGGACTTTCTGATTTATATTGGCTATCCGGCCGGTCAAGTCATTCGCTTTCATTATGTCTGAAATCTGCCTTCTTCTCGTTTCAAGTTCTGTTATGAATTTACCTATTCTCTGATTAAGGGTATAGAGTAAAATGTCTCTTAGATTCTGGCGGATATCAGAGGGGATCTTTGACGTATCCACGCCTATCTTTCTTAAATAACCGTCGAGATCCGCGAGTATCATTTCCCGTATCTTCAGTAAATCCCTGACCCGGGCATTAACCTTTTCCTCAAATTCGCTTTGCGCCTTGGAGGTGGATATAAAATGCGCCTTTATCTGCTCTCTAAATTTCGTAAGCACTCCGTCGAGCTGGGCGCGTTCTTCCGCGGTAAGTTCATCCGGATTCCTGCCGCCGTATCTTGTTATCAATTTTGTCAAAACGCCCCTGGTTTCCGCCAGGGTTGAGGAGTATTTTGTAAATATATTATCCTCAAGAGAAATAAATGCCTCCCATACGCCGGGGTAACCGCGGCGCGCGACACGGCCCCTGAACTGGAAGTCAAAGGCCTCAAACTCGTCAAAATAAGTGGCTATAGCGTAAAGCCCTCCCTTATCCCTCAAGGCCTCGCTTAAACGTATATCTATACCTCTACTCGCTATGTTGGTTATTATAGTTATCTTCTTGGTATGGCCCGCTTCATCCAATACCCCATCTATCTTATCTATCGTAAGGGCTGTTACGATATTAAGATCATGCGGATTTACGCCCCTTTCGATAAGCCTTTCTTGTAAAAGTTCCGCTTCCTGCGTATTCTCTGTCTTTACTATAGATGATCTGTCTTCCTCATAAAGCGATAATACGCGTTCAATGTAAGATGCTTCCTTTGATGCGGAATCGAGAAAGGCGTTTGTAGGCATGTCTTTTCTTTCTGTGCCCTGCGTAATGGGGGCGATCGTTTCTTTTTCATATATCTCTTTTATAAAGTTACGGTCAATGGTTCCGCTGGCGCCGGCGAAGCCTTCTATTATATTATTGTCGTTTACGAAGGCTCTCACAGTGGTAGTCATTGTGGTATAGGTCTCGGCCGTCATCTTCTCAATATTTTCTTTAGCCTCGACCGCCTGATGCAGGCCCTGGCCCAATACCATACCCGTCTTCTTCTCATGGGTATATTCGCCTAAAAGAACTATCCCGCCCTTTTCGACTATATAGCGTTTTTCTTTCGCGTAATATAAATGCGCCTTAAGAGCTGTCCCTATATATTCTTCCCAGAAGTCTTCGGACAATCGTTTTAAGTCCCCGCGTTCTTTAAGGCGCTCATCTAAAAGCTCCTTTATCTTTTTCGTATTTTGAAGAATAACGGATTCCTGGCTATCGTCTTTAGAATAAAGAGATTTATCACCCAAGATGTCGTCTTTGACCGCGTCGTTTATAAGCCTACGCAGTTCATTTCTTAATGCGGCGTCGTCAAGTTGAGTCCCGCCGGACACAACGAACGGTATGTGAAATTCGTAGATCAAAGACTGGTCCACTTCATCTATCAACAGATAATATCTTCTCTTACTCATAATCCTCTCGGATAAATCCAGAGCCAGCAATTCCTGATTATACCTATGGACAAATGACTGAAGTTCACCGTATATAACTTCGGCGTATTGATAGACTTCTTCGATGCTTACCTTTGTCGGCACGAGCGAGCCCGCGCTATCATATGAATAAAGGTATCCGGCATCTTTACCGTCTTCTTTGGCGACATAACCCACCTTCACTCCTAATGCCCCAAGGATCGCGGCGGCATCTTTCGCGTCGGATTCCAACTTCGCGAGTGGAACGGTTACAAGCACGCCTTTTTTATCCGCGCCGGCTAATCTTGCCATGAGGACTCTTAAAAGAGCGGCCGCTTCTATCGTAACGGTCTTGCCTCCGCCTGTTCTTAGTTCAAGCATCTTGCCATCAACAAGGGCTTTTGCTCCGCCGCGCTGCGCTTCAGGCTCAAGATGAAATCCTTTTATTTTAAATACAATCTCATCCACAAGGTCAAGCGCCTCGTCGGATACATCCTTGCCGGATTTTAAGTCTTCTACTAATTTCCTAACTTCTGCATTACCATCATTGCGAGTCTCGCCACCGAAGGTGGCGGGACGAAGCAATCCCGTCGCAGTAAACTTGCCGAAGCCAGTCAATATCTTTGCCCTGACATCTCTCTTGCGAAGATCTAAGGATAAGCCTTTAAGCTCATCGCCCCAGTCGCGGGCATATGCCCTCTTGGCGTATTTGGCTATGAGTAGGGGGATCTTTCTTTGCAGCGCTTCCGGCATGCCTTCTTTTGCCGGCAGGGCCTCGTATTCTCTTGCCATGTGTTTGAAGTTCGCGTTGTTTATGGCGGGGTTGGTCTCAAGATAATCAAGGTATGCTTCGCGTTCGGATGGAATTACTTTATCGCTGTATAAATATTCTAATACTCTGCTTATCACAAATACTTCTTCGTAAAACTCCTCTTCTTTTGAAGGAATTCCTTCCCGCGCCCTGTGGCCGCGCAATAGATCGTGAAGTCTTTCGTGATAGATGGATAATGTAACGGCCAACGCGCTCCCCAAGGCCGTCTCGTCCAAATCTATTCCGCCATTCTGGAATGCCGCCAGCTCTGACATGTCCCGCCATATTCTGATATCATCCTCTCTTAAATCACCGGCGGCGGCTTCGAGATCTTTTCGCAATCTTTCTAAACCTTTTCTTAAACTATCCGATTGGGCACGGGTGAGTTTAGATATATCCACGCGCTCTGGCGCCATTCGCGAAGCCGCTTTGAGTTTTATAAATTCCTGTTTCTTATGCTCATCTATTCTTTTAACTATATAAATCCCCTTCATGTCCCGCACCGTTTTAAAGCGCCTATCTTTTAAAATAACATCCCTGAACTCCTTATTTCCATCGGGACCTTCGGCAATGTAAAATGCACCGCCTCTTTTGAGGACTCTTGCGATTTCGTTCACTATAGCCTCATAACACTGTCTTATCTCGCCTCTTTTATAATAATCTCCCTTGCCGTCAAAACGCCTTAAAGCTTCTTTATATCCCAGTATTTCCGCGTCATAGAACACTTCTCTATTAAAGAAAGCCGTGCTTACGATCGCGTCAAATTTATCAGTCCATTCGGAAGGCATTCTCTGCGCAAATCCGAAATATTCTCTCCTTTTTCTCGCTTCATTTGTGTCAGGCAGAGCTATGTCAAGGGCATAAACTTCAGAACCGGTCCCTTCTAATTCATCTCTTAAGTAGGAGACTGCCTCAAGTTCTCTGCCCGCGCCAACGTCCAGTATCACTTTATTCGCGAACTCTTCTCTTACATTGCTCACTCCGTTTAAAGAAATCGCGATTGCCAATGAACCCGGCGGTTCTTTTGGTTCTACAGGCGCTCCGACCGACGGCAATGGAGATGCAATCGGATTTGGATTACGCGCTATGTGAGCAACTTCATCGCCATATTCATAGATAAGATTTATGCGGTTTTTCTCTTTAAGGCCTTCCAATACTTTCAGTAATGCGTCCCTGTGTTGCTCTATAAGAGCGCGGTCCTTATTTTCCTGATTCTGCGCCTGCCGGTTGAACCAATCAAGCCATACATCTACCGCATTGCCGGTCCCGTGAGTGCTCTTCAACGATGCGGCTACGCCGGGAGCCGCGGCAAGCTCACGTATCTTTTCCATGTCCCGCGTAGCGCTTGAGATAACCAATCGATAGGAAATTTTATCGACTCCTCTGTCTTTAAGCCCTCTACCCCAGAGAGCTACTATCTCGGACAATAATTTGTTCATTTCAGGCGTTACAAGCTTATACTGGACAACGCTGTTTCCTTCTGTATCTTTGTTTGGTGTGACGACAAGAAGAGGGAAAGGAACGCCGCCTTCCCCGGGCCTTGTGATTTCCGCTATTTCTTCCAACCTTTTTTCGTCAACCGCTTTCTCAACAGCGCCGGGATTGGCAAATCTCTCCCCTGGATACCACGATTCTTCCACCCGCGCTTCAACTAATATTCTCGCTTTCTCGATAGCGGCATCAACATCCGCGTCGCCTCGGAACGGACTCACGTTATACCCTTTGGACGCTAAGATTGACTCTACGTCGCTTCTCGTTATTTTCCTTCCCCTATTTATCTTTGCCTTGATATTTATATCTTCCTTGACAATACCTTCCGCTTCTTTATTTATGTAATCGATCAATCTGGCCTTTTCATCGCCATAGCCTTTGAGCCTTTTTTCCAGCTCAGTAACTCTTTCCTCCAGCTTTGCCAGTTGAGGCGCCTCTACTTTTACCGCCTCCCCTCTTCTTCTCGCTAAAATCTCCTTGGCTGCTTTAACCTTCGCTAGCTCCTGAGGCGTGGGGATACTTATACCGATCTCGTCGCCTGCTTCCACTATTTTCAGGCAATTTTTATATTCCTCGCCTTTTGCCGTCTGGCCTATAGAAACAACGGCAAAAGAAGCCGCGCCTTCTTTAACCGTGTCAATCTCGACCAATTTAATCAGATTATTCAGCTCTGCTCTTGTCATGAGGCCCTGCTTACCTTCTATCCCTAATTGCTTCTGGCGAGCCTCAAACGCGTCGAGCCAAATATTAGCTATGCTCTGTTCATCCTGTCCTTTGAGTTTTGCCTGGGCCATCGCGACTAATATCATCTCTTCGATAAATCTGCGTATATCGATGGGGTCCTTGAAGTTTCTCTCGCTGGCGAATAACGACGTTGTGGCGAGGAAATAGTCGCCGGACTCAAGCAGCTTCTCATATGGCTCTTTCTTGTTGGTGAGGATAGCGACATATGGACGCTCGCCTTCGGATGAATCGAATTTGGGAAGGATGACGATGTATGAGGTCTCTTTTTGCCTTAATAATTTCGTCAGGCCTTTAGTGTGATAACCGCCCGTAACAAGAGCCGCCACGCTCTGATTTTCTTTTTGCATCTTGTTTATCGTATTGGCGAGCATCGCGGAATTTCTCTCTTCAGCAGTCTTGTAGAATGTTACCGCGGCCGGTATGTTATCCAATATAGCGGCAAGGTCGTAATTGCCGTCTATCGCGGCGTTGTATTTTAAGCAGGCTTCTTTTATGAATGTTGCGAGGACTTCAGCGCTGGCCTTTACTTTCGCATTGTCATTGCGAGGAGCCGAAAGGATTCTTTCACCCGTCATTGCGAGCGAGCCGAAGGCGAGCGAAGCAATCTCGCTTTTTGAGATTGCTTCGTCGCTCACTTCATTCGCTCCTCGCAATGACGGAATGTAGGAAATCAGTTCATCGACGTCGCCGTTGGTGAGTTTCAATTCGTAGAGATCGCTTACCAAAGAGATGAACCTTGAGAAATAGCGCAGTTTCCTCTGATAGTTATTTTCGAACATTTTCTCTTTTATCGAATCCTCGAACTTTTTAACCTCTTCGAAGATCTCGACAAGGTCTATTGATTCGTAAAGAGTAATGTACTCTGTGTATAATATTAAGCTCTTGTATGGCTCGGGATCGACTCCGTATCTTGAGGCAAGTTCCTGAAGATATACGTAATATTCACCCTGAGATACCTTCCCCGTCTTAAATGACAAGCTCTTCAAGACCAGCTGCTCCAGGTCCTGTTTAACCATCTTTTTACTTAAGAGATCGATTAACACATCGCGCTCTTTATTGGCCTTCTGGAAATCTATATTCTTTTCTACCTTTAGCGATTCAACCAACTTTGTTAGATTTTCGTGCTTCTGATATTTTATGTAGAATTTTTCTGCCAACGCGTTTATCAGCCCCCACCTGTCGCTGAAGCCGATCTTGCCGTCCTTATGCAGGACCGAATTTCTGTCAAGCTGCAGCATCTCTTTTGAATAAACTTTTTCTTTCAGGGATTCGAGATTGGCGGTGAGATTTGAGATATCTTTCTTTGTGGCTTCGTTAATATCGCGTATCTTCCTGAACTGGCCGGCGTTCTCCATGTATAGCGGCTTATCTTCGATTCCGTAGAGCGCGATCTCTTTATCGGACGTAATGGAGAAGAATTCGCCCGCGGAGAGCTTGCCCTTCTTCATGAAGTATTTCGCTGTCTTCTCGCGGATCTCCTCATTGGGGAATGTCTTCAGGATGGATGTGTCTATATACCCTTCCGAACCTTCTATGGCTACCAGTTTAAGGTCATAATTAGTCACTAATGAGTCAAGGATGGATACTATCGATTCCTGGGCGGCGAAAGAAGCGTGAGCGTCCTGAATGTTTATGATAGTCTTGTCGCCTGCCGTGGACTTGAATACTTCTTTGGTTAAGGCAATATCTTTAGGGACGGCGACCCCGCCTTGTGGTGTAACCGGAGGCTTAAAATTAAAACTCCCATTCGATCCTTTAGACCAAATGGGAGTTCCGCCTTGCGCCCAGACTAAATCCTGATGAACGAAGCATATTATTAAAATAAGAGCGATTGCCCTGATCCACTTCTTGTTCCTCAAGCTCTGCCAGTCCATTATAAGGGAGTTACTGCCGAGTTCTTCGCGCGTGGATATCGAATCGCTCTGAATAAATGCTGACTTTGAATTTTTCTGAACCGAATTTTTTCGACTCTGCCAAGCAAGCATTTTTGAGATTACCCCATATTTTAATAACTATCTTTTTATTTGTATTACGTTATAAGTATAACATAGTATGTTATTGTGTCAAGATGTAAAACTTGACTTTTTTATATCCTAACAAAGCTACAACTATATGTTTTGTAATAAGTTACAATTTTTATGTTTAAAAGTTACTACGCATATAAAAAATTATGCCTTGACGCTTCCATATTTTTTTGGATTTTACATCGGCTTGTATTTTTGGACAGGAGAGGACGCGTGGATCTTTATAATTTAACGTCTGCGCTTTGTTTGCTTTTTAGGAAAACGCTAATATGTTTTTCAGCCCACACCTTGAGGTCTTCAAAGGCTATGTAGGCGCTTGGGACTATTAGGAGCGTAAGGATAGTAGAGGACGTAAGGCCTCCCATTACGGTTATGGCTAGAGGGCTCCATAGATTAGAGCCCTCTTCTGTGCTGACTGCCATTGGTAGAAGCCCCAAAAGCGTCGTAATAGTTGTCATGAGAATAGGCCGAAGCCTATCGCGCGAAGCTACTATAATAGCTTTTAAATATTTTATATTTTTTCGACGCAGCTGGTTCGCGTGATCTATGAGTAAGATAGAATTATTTACAACTATGCCTCCCAGCATCATCAGGCCTACAAACACACCCATGCCAACGGATTTTCCTGTCGCGTATAGAGCTATCACCACTCCTATGAGCGCCAACGGGACCGCTAACATTATAATCAGAGGCTGGACATACGATTCAAAAAGTGAGGCGAGAACAAGGTATATCAACATGACCGTTAGTAATAAAGTAGGGAATATCTGTTTTTGCGTTGACATCATAGTAGGATAATTACCGCCGAACCTGTAATAATAGCCTTCCGGAAGTTTAAGATCGCTTAAAGCCGCTCTTGACAGGTCCACTGCCTTGCTCAAAGGTATCCTGCCTATATTTGCGCTAACCTGGATCATCCTTGTCTTATTCTTCCTCCATATCTCGCTCGGGCCCAGCCCGTATTTAAAATCAGTGACCTGTTCCAGGTATATACTATCATCCTTTTGGTTTGTGAGCACGAGTTTGCGCAGATCCTTGAAGGTCTTTCTATATTTTTCATCGAGGCGCGCGATAGTCTCTACTTCGCTTGATTCTGTATGGAATAGCGTGGCCCTCAAGCCCCTCATCTGCGCGTGGACCATATCGGCAATGTCGGAAACATTCATGTCGAAGACACCAGCCCTTTGCCTATCCACCCTTAACCCGAGTTCCGGCCTGCCCTCCCTCATCCGTATCTTGGTGTCCGTAAATCCCTTTATCGTTCCGAGCCTCGGCGCCATCGATATGGCTATCTCTCTTAAGACACCGTAGTCATAACCGAATAACTCCAGGATAACTTCCTTCGTCCCGACCTCCTGCTCTTCTTCGAAATATATGAATGCGGGCCTTATCTTTTCAACCTTCGAACGAAGACTGTCTATTACCTCAGCCACAGACCGTTTTCTATGCATCAATCCGACAAGTTCGACGTAAATCTTGCTCGACCAGGGCTCGACTCTCGCGGAGAATGTCTTTATCTCGGGTATCTCCCTGACCAATGCCTCGACCTTTTTAACGATTGCATCCGTTGCCTCCAGTTTAGTTCCTGTCGGCATTTCTATAAATATAGTGAACTTGTTCTGCTCCGTTGTTCCTAAAAATTCTCTTCCTATCTTCAAAAACAGGAATAGAGCGATTAGAAATATTATCGCCGCAAACAGAAAAATTTTTCGCCTGTTTCTCATAAAAAATATGACGCCCTTCCTCTGGGCTACATAAAGCTTGCGCAGAAAACCGGCTACGTTCACCTTACCGTAGCCTTTAGGGATGTCCTCTAAAGAAAATTTCATCCTGGAAGTTAGAAGCGGCACTACTGTTATAGCTACGAATAGAGATATCAGTAATGAAAAAGTCACTGTCCATGCCACGCCGCCGTAAAGCAGTTTTATCTCCTGCCCTACGAAGACCATGGGTAAAAATACCGAAACGTGCGTAAGCGTCCCCGCAAGAATAGCGACCCAGACCTCTTCCGTGCCTGTTATGGCCGCGGGTATCCCTGTAATATTTTTTTCATTCTGTTTCAATATATTCTCGAAGACGACTATAGAATTATCCACAAGCATACCTACGCCTAAGGCCAATCCGAATAGAGTCATGAAGTTTATCGAAAGCTTCATAATCAGCATCAGGGAAAACGTGATGATGATAGATATGGGTATGGCTGAGGTTACTATTAATACCGGCCTTACCTTAGAGATGGCAATGGACGCGAGAGATATGCAGATCAGTAATATATAAAGAAAATGGGTCGGCAAAAAAACCATTGCGGCTATGAGTGACGAGGTAAGTATTAGAAGCGGCTTGCTCAAGCGTACCAAAAAAAATGAAAGCACCAGCATTATGAGCCCCGCCCCTTGTATAAGAGAGACCTTCAGGTTATTTATGGATTTTTTTATAAAGTCTGACTGGTTGCTTGTTATAACCAAATTAAGATCCGGCGGAAGCGCTGGCTTTAATCTTTCCACCTCTTTTTCTACCAAACCGGCCACCTTGATCGTATTGGCCGTGGATTCTTTCTGTATATATAAAGAAACAACTGGTCGGACATTAACGCGCGCGTACCCTGTCGGTTCGAGATAGGAATCCAATACTGCCGCCACATCTTTCAGGCGGACCGTGCTGCCGTTTGGTAATATTGAAACAGGGATCCTCTTTATATCATCCACGCTTTTATATAGCCCTATAGCCCTGATTAAGTATTTTTCTTTATCTTTAGCGATTTCGCCGGAGAGGAGATTGAGGTTGTTAAGGCCTATCGTTGCGATGACCCGCTCAAGCGAAATGCTATATGCTGCCAGCTGCCTCTGATCTACCTCGATAAGGATCTTTCTTTCCCTCCCGCCCGCGACCTCGACGTCAGCGACTCCCGTAATACGCTTGAGGGCTTCTTTCACATTCTCGTCGACTATTTTTCGTATCTCTTCTGTTGTCCTTTTAAGGCTCGTCGCCGCTATTATGATTATAGGGACATCGGAGCGTTTGAATTGCGCGATGATGGGCTTTTCTATCTCTTTTGGGAGTTTATTTTTGACTTTGGCGAATTTTTCCCTTACCTCGAGCGCCGCGAAATCCATATTTATACCCGGTTCAAAACTCAATACTACCGTTGACTCTCCTTCCTTGGAGATCGAGAGCATCTCCTCTAAGTGGCTCACCGTCCCAACGGCTTCTTCGACTATCTTTGTAACCAGCGTCTCTACTTCCGTCGGCGGAATGCCGCCGCGGACCTCTATAATAATACTTATTTCTCCGAAGCTTATATTTGGATATAGCTCGACGGGCAGCTGCAGAAGGGAGAGAAAACCGACAAGGATCAATATCGTGTAAATCATCAGCATCGTTATCGGCCGCTTAATGGAAAAAGCTGGAAGACTCACGTACCGTTAGCCTTTCTTTGTCTTACGTTTTTTCTTATCCGCTTTATGTTTAGGATGCTCCTCGGGAGAAGACTCGGCCTTCGCCTGTAGATCGGGCTCGTCTCGAACTTGTTCCTGCGCTTCCGGTTGCGGCTGTTCCCGCGTTTGCGCTTGTTCTTGCGGTGCGGCTTGCGGAGATTGCGGCTCGGCCGCCGCTTCTTGCGGGGTGGCTTGCGGAGTTAGTTTCGCGCTTTTTCTTTTAGGAAATATTTTGTCGAGAATTTCAGTGTAACCAAGATATAGCGTAGGTATCACAACGATTGTAAGGTAAGTGGCCGCAAGCAAGCCTCCCATGACGGTGATAGCCATCGGCGCGCGCAATTCCGCGCCCTCCCCTCCCAGAAATGCCATCGGCAGCAGCCCCAATATGGACGTAAGCGCTGTCATTAGTATGGGACGTATTCTTATCTTGCTCGCCTGCACAACGGCGTCTTTAGTCGTCATCCCTCTTGATATGAAAAGATTTATGCAGTCTATCAGAACTATCGCGTTATTGACAACTATACCGCCCAGTATTCCCACGCCCATCAGAACGTACGCGCTTACGCTTGTGCGGGTTATGAATAGGGCCCAGGCTACTCCTATCAACGACAGCGGTATGGTAAACATGATGATGAAAGGCTGCCACAGAGATTCAAAAAGCGCGGCCATTACCATGTATACCAGTATAAAAGCCGCTATTATCGCGTTGCGAAGGCTGTCAAAGGAAGCCTTCATCTCCTCCGTCTCTCCGGTAAGTTTTACAACGTAGTTTTTAGGCGTTTTGATCCGGCTTATCATCTCATTCACATCGGCGTAAACATCTTTTGACGGCCTGTTATATATATTTGCATATACAGAAACTACCCGCTCTTGATTGACCCTTTTTATCTCGCTCGGCCCTTTCCCTTTGCCGAATGTGGCGACGCTTTCAAGCGGAACACTCATGCCTAAAGGAGATTGTATCTGTATTTTTCCCAGTTTATCAAAACTATTTCTGTCATTCTCCCTTAAGCGCACGCGTATATCGTATTCCTGCCCTTTTTCTTTGAATTTGGTTGCCACAGAACCCTTCAATCCTATGATAGCTGTTTGCGCTATATCTGAAACGGAGAGCCCATACATGGATGCCTTATCTTTATCGATAAATATCTTAGTCTCGGGAGACGGTTCCGCAAGATTATTCTTTATGCCGTAGACCCCTTTTATGTCTTTCAATTTATCCTGGGCGTCTAAGATAAGCCGTTCGAGTTCGGCGAGATCATTCCCCTTTATCTCTATTGTAACAGGCGCTTGTGTTTGGAGGCCTGCTGTCAATACGTTTTCCTGTAAGCTATATTCTATCCTTGCCCCTTCTAAATTTATATTGCTCAATCTATTTTTTATATCCTGCACGATATCGGAGGATTTCCGCTTCCTCTTCTTTTTAAGATTAATGACTACCTCGGCTTGATTTGAGCTTAGGCGCTCCAACACATGCTTTGTCGTAGACTCCTGAGTCGAGCCGATCGTTACGTTTATGCTGTCGACTTCCGGGATTGCCATGATGATCTTCTCCGCTTTTGCCGAGACCGTATCAGTCACAACGAGCCTTGTCCCCGCAGGCATGTCTATCTTTATGACAAACTGGCCCTGATCTACCTTCGGCATCAATTCCTTATCCATAAATATGAAGAGACTGCACGAGACTACAAATATTAATAGTGTGATACCCAGATACTTTAGCTTATTATTTATGAATTTATCCAATAATTTTTCATACATCCTTCTCATGAAAGACGAGGCCTTTGCCTTATCAAAGCTCGATATATCGTCTTCATTCTCGAGCGCTACTTTCCCGCCCACGTTTATGCCTCGGGAAGCAAGGAGGGGCACTATTGTCATGGATGCCACCAGAGAGGCGAGAAGCGAAAATGTTACTGTGAGCGCGAAATCCTTTGACACCTGGCCCATGATCCCTATTACAAATATAAGAGGTAAAAATACTACGACGGTTGTAAGCATTGAACCCGTCACCGCGATAAATACTTCGTTTGCGCCGACTATCGCGGCTTCTTTTTTATCCTTACCGATCTGCATATGCCTGAATGTATTCTCTACTACGACTATCGCGCAATCAACCAAGCTGCCTACGCCGAAGGCAAGGCCTCCTAATGACATCATGTTGACCGAAACCTCCGCAAAGTACATCAAGGCAAACGTCGCCATGATCGAGATCGGTATGGTGAGCGTGACTATAAACGCGCTCCAAACGTTGCGTAAGAAAAAATATAGCACGATAAAGACCAGCACGCCGCCCTGCCAGGCGGCATCCCAGACTCCGGTTATCGAACTCTTTATAAATTCAGACTGGTCGTACACTATCGCTATTTTGAGGTCTTTCGGCAGTTCGTGCTTTAAATCGCTAATCTTTTTCTTGACCCTGTTTATTATCCTCATGGTATTCCCGAGGGCCTGCTTCTGTATCGTTATGGAAACGTTTTCGTTGGCGTCATACCGCGAGTAACTTGTCCTCTCTTTTATACCGTCTATCACCGTCGCGATGTCTTTTAAATATATAAGGCGGTTATCCTTGCTTATCTGGCCTTTCTGCGACTTTTCTCCTTCCGTCTGGCCCTGGTAAAGCTCCTCATCAGTCATTCCTGAACCGACGGAAACATCCCCTATGTCGCGCACGCGTTCAAACTCGCCCAGCGTCCTTATAAGATACTCGTAAAAACTCTCTTTGATGGTGCCCGCCGGATAGTTAAGATTCGCGGTCGCGACAGCCTTAGAGGCATCCAATAGCGGGATCTTTCTTGCCAAGAGTTTATCCTGATTAACTTCAACCTGGATCTCCCGCTCCAATCCGCCGGATATCGTTGCCGAGGCGACACCTTCGACCTTTTCTATTTCGTCCTTTATCATTCTGCGCGCCATATCCCTTAAAGATACCGGAGAGCGTAGAGCGGAACTTGTTATACTCAAGATTAATATAGGCCTATCAAAAGGATTGTATGGGAGGACTATCGGTTCCTCAGCGTCTCTAGGAAGCCTCTCTTTTATGAGGTCTATCTTTTCCCTCATACCCAAAGCGGCAAAATTTATATTCTGGCTCCAGCCAAATTCCGCTATCACTAAAGACAGGCCTTCCTTGGATATAGAGTGTATTCTCTTTACGCCTGCAACCGTACCGACCGCCTCTTCTATCGATCTTGTTATAAGAGTTTCTATCTCTTCGGGCGCGGCATTTGCGTATGGCGTTACAACGGTAAGCTGTGGATATACTATCTGAGGGAATAATTCTTGCGGAAGAAGCAGCAGCGACACGGCCCCGAATACCATGATGCCGAATACTATCATTATGATAGTAACGGGCCTTTCAACCGAAAATTTTGGCAGATTCATATCAACTCATATATACGCGATACGCTTATACGGGCTATGCAGCGCGAAATTCGCTGTCGTTTACGTATGGAGAATTCCGCGAGCGTAAGCGAGCGAAACGCGCTCTTTTAAATAATCGAGCAATGTGCATAATTCATACCAGGTCATTCTGAGGACTCTGACCCTGACCCTGAGCATAGCGAAGGGGAAGGGGAAGAGGACGAAGAATCTAAACAATTGAGATTCTTCTCCCGCCATGACTCATAATAGGCGCGGGGCGGGATCAGAATGACGATAGAGTTATGCGCACTGCTCAAATAATCCCTTCCTGAACCTCTGATATCTCCACCCTCGCCTTGTCTTTAAACTCTTCCTGAACTTCGCTTACGATAAGATCCTCTTCCGCAAACCCGCTTTCTATCTCTACGAGGTCCTCAGACATGTAGCCAAGTTTTACTTTTCTGGGTTCTACGGTTCCGTATTCCGCGGCCTTTTCTTTGGGCTTTAGCCCCGGGGACTGCTCTTCCTTTTTCTGACCAGCGAAAAGTCCGAATATCCACGCGGATTTTTCTTTATCTTTTCCCTTGTCTTTTTCCGGCGATAATACTTTCTTAGGCTCTTCTTTATGGATAATGTATACAAAATATTCGTTCTCTTTCTTCTTTAAGGAAGACGACGGTATCACCAGCGCATCCTTCTTTTCATAGGTTGAGATGAGGGCTCGGACAAACATGCCCGGTTTTAAAACACCTTCTTTATTGACAAGCTCCGATTTTACCGTCTCGGTGCGGGACCTGCCTTCAATCACTGGAGAGATCCTGTCTATCGCCCCTTGGAACGATTTCCCGGGATATGCGTCTTGGAAGACCTCGACCTTCTGGCCAAGCGATAATTTAGGAATATCTTTTTCTATTATATTGAACTCTCCGTATACCTTATCCACATTTACAAATATCCCCACCTTGTCATTAGGCGTAACATAACTTCCCACGTCAATAACCCTCGGCCCCATGACCCCGTTTGTCATTGCGTATATATTTGTCTTATCAAGGTCGTTCTTCGCCGACTCATACTCTAATTTTGACTGCTCCATCTTCATGGAACTTATCGCGCCCATATCAAGCAGTTTCTGAGTCTTGCTAAGCTCCGCCTCCGCGTATTTTAATTTTAAAAGCGCCTCTTTTTGTATCAGGCTCGCTATTATATCGCCTTCCTGGATTTTCTCGCCTTCCTCAAAATTGAAACTTTCCAGTATACCGGCGACCTGGAATTTAAGGTCGTTTTCCTTGAAACCTTTTATATTACCGAAAGCAGGCAATGTATCTTTAAAATCCATCCTCTTTACCTTATATGCCTTTACGGCGGCCGCTGTTTCCTCGAATGTAATAGGCCTTGCCTTAGCGGAGATCTCCGATTTTTTCTTAAATAAAACCTTTTGAATATTCAGAGTCATCTTCCCGACTATCATTAAAACAACTATTATCAATACGGCGGTAATAAAATATTTTCTGGTCTTTATGTCTATTATTTTCATATGCTGCCCCCCTTACAATTGCATATGGAACCTCTCGTGAATGCAATACGAGGCTTCATAGCAAGCGCCTCACTTTTTATCGTTGTGGATCCGGTTATCATTAAAATAATCGGGAATGCCGGCCGCTTTATTTATGCTTGCGACCGCGATATTACAATCGCTAAGAGCCTGCGTGTATCCGAACTTCTCCTGCGCAAGCTTTATCATACTCTCTATGACGCTTGAATCAGCCGCTTCATCCATCTGCCTCCTGAATTTGGCCAACTCCAAATCGCTCTCTTGGTATTTTACTTTATTGATTGCCGTATCCAACTGCAGAATAGCCTTTTCATAATTGAAACAGCTTTCCTTTACTTCTAACGTAACGTCCTGCTTCGTCTTGATGAGCTCCTGCTTTGCCCGCGCCGCATCGACGTCGGCTGAGAACTTATCCGAATACTGCGCGAGATTATCCAAAAAATTAAATTTTACGCTATTGGTTATCGTCTCTGTCCCGCGCAGGCTGCTTACCACAGGCACCCACACCTCTTTTGTATACGAATACTCTGTGGTAGACCCCCACATCGGCACACTGCACTTTACGCCCGCATACCATTGCTGCTCCAATTTCTGATCGGCATCGACAGTCCCGGCCGCCGGATCGATGCCCTGATCCTTCGATATGAATTCTTCTTTTGCAAGGCCAAAAGAGCCGAGAAGATCTATCTTGGGCCAGCTCTTCGAATTTGCTATCTTAAGCTCATATAAATAATACGAGACCATTAGTGAATTTATCTGCATCTCCGGCCTGTGGACTAGCGCGTCCGCCAATACGCTCTCAAAATCCACGGCGGCCTTTTTAAATTCAAGCGATTGTTCTATGTCTATGCTCTCGCGCATATCCAGATTCATCGCCTGTTTTAGTATAAGGTTGGCCACCTCCTCATCGCCTTTAGCTGACGCGAGCTGAAATTTAATTTGGTTAGCCTGCGAACTCACGTTTAAGAATTCTAAATTTGACGTAATGCCGGCCTCTGATTGCTTGCTTACCATATCATATATCCTTAAAACCTCCCGCGAAAGATCGGCCTGCAAACTTACGTTCTCCTTTGCCTTTGCAAGAGTATAATATCCTTTTTTTACCTGCAGCATAAGATCATTTTTGATACGCGCATATTCCCTCTTCACTATCTTAAGGTTGGTCTCCGCCTGCTTCATTGTAAAAAACATCTCTCCGCCGTGAAAGACGGTTTGCTGCAGGTCCACGGACTGCTTCCTGCCAAAAAAATGTCTTCCGTATATCTTGCCTGTATACTCCTGCCACTGAACAGTCACTTTCGGAAGCATGTTGCGTCTCGTTTCCCAAAGCCTCCATTCAGCCAACTTCACATTTTTCTTCGCGATCTTCAATGGTAAATAATTCTTTATCGCTATTTCTACGCACTCTTCAAGAATTAATATTTTTGGGGTTTCGCTATTAACTTGTATATCAGGCCCTTCGCTCTTGGGCTGTATAGGCGCGGCCATGATCGAGCGGTCTATTTGTTCAACTTCAGACGAGCTAAGAGCCGCCTCTTCAGAAAAAGATCGTCCGGGCCCAAACCAAGATAAGGCTAAAACCGCTAAAAATATATACAACAATAAAAATTTACGCAGCCTCATTATGATTTTGCGCTCTCCCCGCCCCCTGCAAGGCCTTTCTTCTTTCTATAGTCCCTCATGTAATTCTTCATGTAAGCCCTGTGGCGCTCCCGATGTTCCTCCCTGTAAAGTTTAAGATATTCCTGATGTTTCTTGCGCCATTCGAGCGAACGCTGCCTGCAGGTATCGCGCCACGACGAATCCTGGTTTTCTTTATACTTGAAATAGTTAGGATTCCTATCCCGCCATTTCTTCATATTTTCCAGCTGGCGATTATACTGGCACTCAAGCGAAGAACATACGGTCTGATTAGGCCGATATTTGTTCGCAATAAACGGCTTAGCGCAAACCTTGCATAACCTTTCTTCCGTCATTTTTCACCTCTCATTTTTGAATAAAGAAATTTCCATTTGATTTGTCCTTCTCCACTGTCACGCTTTTAAAAATACCTCCCTTATCGCTAAGGAAGCCGCGCCAAGGCTCACTGAGTTCTCACCCATAGCGCCGGGTATTATCTTTACGATATTTGCCTGCTCACTGAACGCGAGCTTCTTTACCGTCTTTCTTATCGGGTCCAGGATAATCTCTCGAGCCTTCTCTACGCCCCCTCCTATGACGACAACTTCAGGATTGAATAAATTTACTAAATATGCGATGCGAATCCCCAAATTCATCCCGGCATTTCGTATGATATCGACAGCTACATCGTCATCCTGTATCGCCGCTTCGACCACGACATCCGTAGTTATGTTTTTCGTATTCCCTTTTGCGCAGGTAACTATCTTCGTGCCCACTCCTTTTTCTATCTCGCGCTTCGCCATCTGCGTTATCCCGAGATCCTCTCCCCATGGCCTTAGATATTGCGTCCCCTTGAATAAAACAACCTCTTCTTCTTTCGAAACATGCTCTCTTGATATCTTGGTTTCGCCCGCATTCCCGCCGGCCCCGAAATATATATCGCCTCTGACGATTATTCCGCAGCCAACATCCGAATACATGTAGAGAAGGTCCTCAACATCAGCCTGAGGATTTAATTTCTTCTCGCCGAACGCCGCGCAAGCCGCGTCACTGCCGATAAAAGTATTTACCCCGAAATTTTTTTGCACGGCGCTTCTCGTATCCATAAGGCGGATTGGCGTTCCGGACGAACCTATGCCTATGGCTTTTATTTTGCTTACGTCTACATTCAATTTTTTTATCAGCTCCTGTATTAACCCTATAACTTTATTGGTAATGGGCTCTTCTGCACCTGTAGGCGCGGGCGATTCCGTTTTAGCCAAAATATTTATCGTTAGATCCGCTAATATAGCTATTATTTTTGAGGGCCCTATATCCAAACCTATGACAAAAACTCCTTTGGTATTTAACTCAACCAACTCCGGCCGCCTGCCGCCGCTCGAAACATCGCATCCTGTCTCCAGCACGATATTTTTATCAATATAATCTTTTATATAATTTGATATCGAAACAATATTAATGTCTGTGAGGCGGGAAATTTCTGTTCTGGAAAGAGGACTTTTCTTTCTTATGAGCTCAAGTATTGCTAAATTTTTTCTCTCCTTATCGGAAAGGGTGCGATAATGGAAGAGCCCTTCCGTCTTTGTATCCATTTTCTTAACCTCCATTCGGTTATTAGGTTAGTAACTAACTTTTGAAGAAAGTATACCTGATAGGGAATAAAAAGTCAAATTATAATATGCGGGTTTTCGTATTGTTAACAGGAAGTGTTATGGAGACTGGGGACAGTTTCTGGACAACTCTTATTAGACCATTCCAGGAATGATCCTGAATTATACTATGGATCATTTTGGAGATTAGATTCGAGGGATAGACGCTGGTTAGGGCTTCTCATGGCCAGGCCCCAAAAACTTAGTTCTTATTTCATAGGCGTCTTCAATAAAAAGCCTGCACAAATAATTAATAACTTCGCTGACACTCCTATTATTCGCCGCGCAGATAGATTTTATCATCCATTCTATGTTTCCCGTAGTGCGGCAGCCTAAATATCCGCTGAAGTTTTTTAATTTTTTCATATGCCAGCCCTCATATAATTAATCGCGTAATGTCATGTCTTGTAAGCCTTCACATTGGCGCAGATAGCAAGAGGGTGCCCGGTTCTTGCGTTTCTACTTTTTGAGATTACCTCGATCTTCTTAAATCCTGTTTTCTCCATCAGTGAAAAAAAATCTTTTTCCGGCAGCGCCCCGCCGATACACCTAAACCAGTCGTCGATATTTTTTCTTACGTCCGCGGGAAGTTTATCTTTTAGCACAATTTCGCAAAAAATCGTTCTTCCGCCAGCCTTTAGCGACCTGAATACTTCCTTCATGACTTTTTCTTTGTCTGGCGATAGATTATATATTCCATTTGACGCTACAACATCAAAAAAATTGTCTTGGAAAGGAAGGCTGTCTGAGTGTCCGCACCTAATCTCAGCATTTTTAATGCCTGCCATACTCATGTTGACTTTCGCCTTGGCAACCATATCTTCTGAGATATCTAAGCCATAAACTTTGCCTTTTTCTCCGACAGCCTTAGCATAAAAATAAAGATCCAATCCTGCCCCGCAGCCTAAATCCAAAACTGTTTCGCCGTCTTTTAAATCGATAAAAGGCTGAGGATTATTGGCTCCTGTAAATGACTCGACCATTGATTCAGGCAATTTATCAATTACTTCTTTCGGATAACCCACCTTTAACACAAACTCTTTCCCTACAGGAAAATTAAAAGTTGCGCAAGGGTCTTTGGCTACCTTGCCGTATTTCTCTTTAACCGCTTCTTTTATTTCATCATGGGTCATTTCGCTCAGTTGTTTTTTATTCATTTTTGATACCCCTATTTCATTAATAGAATACTACAAGGAAAAGGCTTCGGCAAGATAAATTTGAGGTCAAAAAAATAAGCCTTCTATAGCTAGGCGGTTTCCCGCGCACAGCATGACGCCGACTTTCGCTATTAGAAGACTCAACTATAAGTATACCCCAAAACCGCTACTTGTCAAGATTTAGCTATCACGGAGGCATCACGATGGCACGCTTGGAGAGGGGCCTATCTATTTTACAATATCTATTTAGAGGATATATTATCTAGCGATTTTAATATTTCAATCATGCCTTTTGTATCCAAATCACAGTACTTTTCGAGAGCGGCGCAAACGCGCTGGCGTTCCTTTTCGGAAACGTTTTTCCCGAAGGTTACTCGACAATACTCAATGCTCGCCATCCCACCATCGGCTATTTCCATATTATCGTAGTTCGATTTTGTTATTGCAGGTAGAACGTTCTTAAGCGAAGCGCTGCCTGCCTGGCCAGGATGGTAATAAAGAAATCCGCGAAAAGGAACGAGCAGGTCAACTATGCGCTCTTCTAATTCAGCTACCCAGTCCTGATATTCGGTATATGCCTCGCTTGCGTGACGCAGGGCGGTTTTCTCAAAGGTAGCGTTATAGGCTATTACCGAACCCGAACTCCCCAATAATTCTTTTAGCTGCCGTAATATTTCAGGTCTTGGATCCTTATCGCCAGGGGCAAGATACGAATGGCGCTCCGCTTTCGCGCCTCTATCTTTAACTATGTGCAATGAATATTGAAAAGGAATAGCTTCAAATGGCCTTGAGTTATCATAGGCCGGTATCGCCGGATTTATCGTTTCAAAGTCTAGGAAATACAGGGGATATTCCAGGGTCTTGAGAAATTCCACAATCCCCTCTTTATCAATGTACGGAGTTCCGTTTTTGTGGCAAACAACCTGAATGCTTTGTTTATCGCTCAATTTAACGCCGTCTTTTATGTCGGTAATCCGCAGAATGCCGCGCTCCATTAGTTCATATGCCTTCTTTGTGCCGGAATATAAACAAAACACATCGTCTTTCGGAGGCAAAAAGTTCCAGCATATACCCTCAAGCGGACATGGATACGGGCTGTCGCAATGTGGGCCCACTTTCACTTGTGGTATATCGTCTTTTCCTATTACCTCGAGCATATCGGTTATATTCTGCTCTATCTCGGGGATGAGTTCGTCGCATTGTTTTGTAACATCTTCAGTGGCAAATAGTTTCTTCGGGTCTATTTTTCCATTACGAACATATTGATTATTGACATACATAAGATAACACTTGCGGATTTTCAGACCCGCGCCTTCATATACATACTTTTGGAAGGCGACGTCATTATAATACTCGTCTTTTACACTGCTGGCGCTTTTTACCTCGATTAGATCCCAGGCATTTTTCTCAACCGGATTAAGAATATCGGCCAGCGCATAACCTTGTTTATGCACAAGACCGGCCTCAAACAGAGCCTTGCGAAGCTTGGTGGCCTCCAATGACTTCTTGGCTTGTTCATACGGCACATAATCCCTTTTAAGCAATATACCTCCCGGGAAGAGTGTCTGCGCTAATTCGCCGACTGCCTTACCTTGATCAAACTTAGCCTGTATAGCAGCATCGATTTCCGGAAGGTCCTCTTTGCGATTATACGCATACCAAAGAAGTTTGGGGCATTGAAGCCCATTCATGTATTTTGTTTTGGATAAAAAAGGTTTGTTTTTCATGGTAAGTTTAGTATCGGTCTTGAGGAATAAATCCAATTATTGCATTATCTATCAATTTAGGAATTGAGGTGTCCCATTGTTTTTTTAAGTCTTTGTTTGTAAGGTATAATTTTTTCGAGATAAAACAGAATTTGTCAAACATTTCGAAAAACTTTTTCTCTTGATTTGATTCGCTATAGTTTGAATTTCCATAAAAGAAATAAAGCGTGTAATTACCGTCCATTGGTGGCACTAAATCCGGCAATAAGTGATGTAGCGCCTTTGAAATGCCCACAAGTTTCATAGGACTTTTCATTACTACAAGATTATGAAATAAATCTTTTAATCTATCTTTTACTTTCTGGATATTTTTTTCATCCAATTTGTTTATCTCATAAGTGGATAACTCTTTTAAAAGCTTTTTATGTTTCCAAATATTTTTTCTAAAATCATCAAACTTAACAAGCCGCGGACCACCACCCAACCTGTCCATACCCCATGTCGACAGAGTAGCATATATGTATTCCAAGAATACAGTATCATTGAGCAATTTCACATAATCCTTTGAATTCCGTATTTTTCCTAAAACTCTTTTATGAAAATAAACACTGGAATTGGGGAAACTAACCGGCTTACCATTCTTATCTTTCCGGTTGTAAAACTTGTAAACGTAATAAAAAAACTTAGACCTACTCTTCGTAAGCCGCTTTATATTATTTTCTTTCATGACCACATCCCAGAAAGTTTTTTTATCTTTTTTAATCATTAGTCTCCTCTTTTTTTAGTGAACCCATTAATAACGACCAACGAATTTTAACCTCACTGATATCGATCAGGTTGCTGTATTTTTGCCAAGGTTGCGGAAGAGAATTTTTATACAGCTTATTTTCTTTTTTCAAAAATGGGTATAAATCCGGAATCGGATAAATACCACCTTTCAGCTTTGCTCCATCAGCTGCAGTACGAACAAAAGGACTTAACTGCCTAACGGCCGACAATAGATACCTAGGATGAGAAGGGACGCGAAATAGCACCCACTTATTCAATAATCCGCACTTATCAACAGCCGCCGCCAAAGAAAGAAAATAACCTCGCGGATTAACTAGGGCGAATACTTGCGAAAAACCCATCTTTTCTACCCTCTGGGCACCTTTTATAAGTGACTCTGTCAGCGTTTCCAAATAATCACAATTACCACTTTTCGTTGGCTTAAACCATCGCCAATTAGGCGCTCCCCAATCTTTGCCGGTTGGGTTCTTTGCGCGATCCATTTCTGTCTCAAAAACAATAGCACCTTTAGAGCCATTCGGTTCGGTTTCTAAAGTAGAGCTATCCAAAGCCGCAAAGGCGATTAATCCTTTGTGTCTGAGATTGCTGAGACAGAAGTCTGCCTCTTTCCATGTATTCCATCCCTTTTTTGTATATGCCTCCGCTTTAAAATAATCGCCTATACAAGCAGCGGCATTGCAGGGAAGGATTAACAAAATCCGAGCTTTCTTTAAGGAATACAATTTCATTATATTATTTCACAACTATATTTTTCAGATTGAACGAGCGTGCGAATTATATCATCTTTTTTAGCCATAAAGTAATCGTTATCATCATCGCAATATATTAATCCATTTCTATAACAAATTGCGGCATCCCAGTATCTGCCAATTTTACGTAATATATCGCCTTTGGCAAACCAGCTTTCATAATCTTTTTTATCTATTTTAAGCGCAGCGTCAAAACACCTCAATGCCTCAAGATCATTTCCTAATCGTAATAATGCGATACCCTTGTTGAACCAGACGATAATATCTTTGGAATTTATCGCGATCGCTTTATCATAACATCCAAGTGCCTCATTTAGCCTAAGAATATTTGCAAGTGCGAGTCCTTTATAATTCCAAGAATCCTTATTTTTTGGATTTATTGCTATTGCTTTATTAAAACAATCGAGTGCCTGCAAGTACTTCTCTTCATCATGGAAAATCGCTCCTTTATTATGCCAGGCGCGCTCGCATTGTTGATTTATTTCTATCACCTGATCATAATACATGACAGCTTCACGATACAGGCCAATATCCATAAGCGCATTACCCCTCTGTAACAATTCTACATAATTTTTCATGGCATTCTTATATCGTTGGCACGCTTCTAAACAAAAACCTCCGTCAGTCATATCATGACCAACGAAGGTTTTGATTTTTTAATGTCCCTGATTTATTCCTTCAAACGCGGGACCAATTTCTACTTGTGTTTCTAAGTATACCCCAAAACCGCTACTTGTCAAGATTTTTTCACCTCTCTTTCAGATTCCGCAAAAAGGCAAATTTTGCCCGCACCCAAAATTTGCCTTTTTGCTTCAGGCTGTGGCTCGGTTCGCCTGCCGTCTGTGGAGTTTTTTAGATTGTAGCAGGTAGGAGCGGACAAGCATGGAAATGAGTAGCCAATATAGATCACGAAGCGACACCTTTGTAAAGAGGGGGATGAAAATTTTGCCGGCCAATCTTTTAGCATCAGAATTTGGTATCCCACGCTGAACAGAACAGAAGACTTTTATCCTGCGGGCCGTGATACCGTTTTAATCCTTCGACCTTTACTACAAAAGAAATCTCGAAGCGGATATCCGAAACGCGTTCTTCTTTTCCTGAGAGGCGATGTTGTTTTCAAAGCACACTTGCACAACAGGGATTCCGCCTAAAACATTGGAAACGGCAAGATGATGGTTTTCGATGGGCATATCGGAATATTTAACTTCCACCATAAGCCAGGGCTCGCGTTCTTTTAATATAACAAAATCCGTCTCCTGCTTATTTTTATCCCGTATATACGCCAGGTTAAATTCTGTTCCCGTTATATCCTGCCACGCGGAAACGCGCGAGTTTAACTCAACCGCAATATAATTTTCAAAGCGTTTATATGGATTCTTAATGCGCGTCCAATCATAAAGATACCATTTGGCCGCTTTCAGAAGGGCCCTTTTTATATTACGGCTATACGGTATTACCTTAAAGGCAAGGTAGAAATCCTGCAGCTTTCTGAGGTAATTTTTGATCGTGACAGGATTGCTCTCCAGATGAGCCGCCAAAGAATTCTCTGAAACGGGACTTCCGATCATTTCAGGAAACAGCTGATATAGATCGTGGAGTTTCTCCCTATCGGCAATCCGGGTTAAGAGACCTATATCCTCGGTAATTACGCGGTCTAGATAATCCCGCGCCCATTTTTTCTGAAACTCCGTTTTTGAGGCAAGAAACGGTTCCGGGAAACCGCTGTAAGCCAATAATTGTTCCAATGCCTTCTGCCCATTCTTGGCTTGGCGGTTAATCTGTGTCAAAATAAAATCAAAAGGATTAGCGCATTCCGATTTTTCAATCTGCGGACGGCCGATTGCTTCTTTTAAGGTAAGCGGAAAGAGCTGAAAGGTAAAATAACGGCCGGATAAGCTGTCCCCCGCCTTCCTGAAGATATCCAGCTTGGAAGAGCCTGTAACGATAAACTGATAGTTCTCTTGCGTAGCGTCAAAGATGCCCTTAAGGATATTCTTCCACCCGTTAATCTTATGAATTTCATCAAAGCATACCCATTGCTTGGTTTCTTTGCGCGGGGGAGAATCCGAAGTAAAGAAGAGTTCGTTTGCCTTATACCGGTTGCGAACAGAACGTAGATCCCAGAGATAGTATAGCTTCTGCGATCCCGCTGTTTTAAGTTTAATCCGGGCGAGCGTGGTCTTCCCGGACTGACGGGGCCCGGCAATAAAACGCATTTGTCGACCCCATGTATCGGCAAACGCTATATGGAAAAGCGATCTTTCCAGCATACGGCTATTTTAAACTAATATTTAAAAAAGTCAAGTAAAATTTAATGGCGCATTTAATAAAGTCCTATGACTGCTTTTGACATAAAAAAGGTGTCACGTGACACATTTTGTCAATATATTTCTTCGAGGCAAATACTTGACAATTTAAAGTATAACTTTAAATTGTCAAGAAGTTTATTCCAGAAGGACCCCATCCCGCAATATCAGCGAGATAAACTTAGATTCCCCTTTTATATCGATTACATCGAC
>Ga0156094_113_pt2 | contig 34470 bp, 32 predicted proteins | sample RifCSPlowO2_02_FD_107747 | JGI IMG/M metagenome (GOLD analysis project Ga0156094, IMG submission 107747) | Omnitrophica bacterium RIFCSPLOWO2_02_FULL_45_16 | reverse complement strand
CGGGACCGTGTCCCTGTCGAGGCCCGTAAGATCTGACGCGTGTTTCTTAGGCATAATCCATACTTCGTAAGGGAATCTTGAGACATAAGGACAATAGGCGATCACCTTCCCGTCCTCATATATTACGCGCTCCTTCTCATCCTGCTCTTCCCTTATCATGTCGCAAAATACGCAGCGTTCTTTATAATCGTAATATTGCTTGGCGCCGTCAAGCTCTTCCTGAACGCGTTTTGGCACGATCGGCAACGCTATCAGCTGGCTGTGGCAATGTTCTAGGGAGGCGCCCGCGATCTTTCCGTAATTTTTAAATATAAGAATGTATTTGAAGCGCTTATCACGCCTTAAATCTAACGACCTGGATACATATGCCCATACGACTTCCTCCGCTTCCTGATAAGCAAGATCCGCGGTATCCTTAAAATGATCCGGCGTCTCTATTATGACTTCATGCGCCCCTATACCGTTCATCTTATCAAATACACCCATACCATCTTTATTCAGGTCTCCCTCTATGCGCAATGCGGGGAATTTGTTCGAAACAACTCTTAATGTCCAGTTAGCCGTGTTCGGGGCGCCGTATTTTCTGTGGACGAGTATCTCGGGCGGCGTCTGATCTTCTTTACCCCAACAGAAAGGACACGTTGCCTGTCCTTTTTTCTCGTTTGATTCTATCTTAAAATCCTTAACCGCGGGAATCCTGTCCAAATATGTAATTATCCATCTACCGGTAATCGGCTCTCTTCTCAGTTCATTCATCTCGCACCTTCTTCCGCCACGTAAGCCTTCTTTAGAAGGTGCGGGGTTCATCCCGCACCTTCTCTATTAGACTATTCTTGATTCGGCTCCCTGACGCTCTTACAGGCATCCTCCGGAGGGAGCGGATTTATGTAAAAGCCGCTGCCCCATTCGAATCCCGCGACACGCGTCAATATGGGCAGTATCTCAAAATGCCAGTGATAGTCCTTATCTATTGTCTCCCAGTATCTTCTCTTGCCGAGATCTCTTCTGAACGGCGCCGAATGCAATACTACATTATGCGGAAAATCGCCTATTACCTTTCTTAATCTGGCAAATGTTTGGCTTACCAGATCCGCGAAGTCGCAGACCCTGTCTTTGGGTGTTTTATAAAAATCGCATGAATGTTCTTTCGGAAGTATCCATGTCTCAAAAGGAAAACGCGATGCGAACGGCATTATAGCGATAAAATACTTCGATTCCAAAATTACTCTTACCTGCGCGGCCTGCTCCTGTTTTATTATGTCGCAGAAGATGCATCTATCTTTATAGTCATAATATTGTTTTGTGCCGACAAGCTCCTCTTTCACTCTTTTGAGATTAACCGGAGTTCCTACAAGCTGCATGCGCTGATGTTTTATATGGCCGCCGCCCGCTGCCCTGCCATAATTCTTTATCAATAGTACGTACTTTATGCGCGCGTCTTTTTCAAGATCAGCTATCCTATCAATAACAACGTTAAAGATTTTCGCTAGTTGTCCTGCCGGCGGCACTCCTTCGCATTGATGATCCGGGGTCTCTACCACTATCTCATGCGCGCCTATGGCATCCATAATATCATACATGCCGTGGCCATGACGATTTAGATCGCCTTCCGGTATTAATAGAGGAAATTTATAAGGAATAACGCGCACGTCCCATCCAGGCGTATTTGGTTTCGAGCCGGGATTTCTTAAAGCGGCTATTTCGGGAGGGGTCATGCTTTCATTGCCTTCACAGAACGGGCATTTCTCTCCGCGGGCAAACTCTTCTTTTTCTACGCCTGATAAAAACTGGTCGGGCCTTTTGGATCTTTCGGTTGAAATTATTACCCACCTGCCTATAACCGGGTCACGCCTTAACTCAGGCATTATTTTCTCCTCTCAAAAATACTAAAAAGTCGCTTGGGTTCACTATGCCGAGTATATTTCCGTTTTCATCTTTTACTATAATCAGTTCGCTCTTTCTAGCCTCAGCTTTTTGCAAAGCCGTTTTTAAAGAAGTAAGCGGGCTGACTGTTATGAATCTGCGCTGCATTACTTTCGTTACCGAGGATTCAAGTTCCTTGCCGAGCACCTCAGGAATTTTAAATACAACCTCTTTCTTTATACTTTTAAGTTTCTCTTTTATGAATTCATACAGCTGGGTAACCTGCACCCTTCTATGGCTTATCGGCATCTGTTGTATCGGCTTACCTTCGATAAAATTTATATGCGTCTCAATGGCCGATTGACCGGTCTCCTCGTCTATGCTTAAAAGGTATCTTAAAGAACTATCTGGTATTTCGTCGATCTTTTCTTTCGGTATTGCCGCAAGATACGACAACTCACAAACGTCTTTCTCTTCGCAATCAAGGAAGGCATAATTCTCTTTTATATATCGCGCGAGTTCATTATCCTGATCCCTGTAGATATTTACGTATTTCTCGAGCGTATCTATAGCGTCTGCCAGAAACACGCCCAGAGCTACATCGACATTAAAAATGAGCCCGCTTGCGACTATTGCGGTATCATCAGACTGGCCGGGGCCTACGTGGTGGCGAATGTATATATATTTTATACGCTTGGAATCACGATATCTTGTCTTAGTCTCATCTACGATCAGGCCTAAGGACCTAAACTCTTCGAGCCTGTCCTGATTTTCCTGATGAGCCAGATCCTCGGCATCAAGACACATATCGTTCATGACATCGATATCAACAAGATAGCACCTGCCATACCCTATGTCTATTTTAAAGAGCTTTTCAGTCCTGCTTCTTATATCTACGTCATCTCTTAGGCCGCCCAGATACAGGCCTTTTAATATATCGTGGTAATTTACCGTCTTTTCTTTAAAGAACGGAATACCTAATAACGGTTTTCCATTTCTCGTTACAAGCCTGTCCCTAGGGTCATCCCCCAGCGCGCTGTCGACGAACTCGACTATTTCGTCTATTAACTCCTGTCTCTTCGTCTTAGTCGCCTTAGGGCTTCTACCAACGGCCCTTATGACATCATCTATAGTGGTATTAACATAAAAGCGTTTATTAAAACTCCCCGCCCCATTATGGGCCCTCCCCTCAATAGACTGCAGGAATATGAGCTCTTCTATCTTGGGGCTGGTATAGAGACGTTCGGATGATTTAAGATTACGAAAATCCTGTTGAATCAGTTCCCTCGGCGCAACTTTTTTCCGCATAATAATCGCCGATTATATCATAAGTGACATAATATGCAACAAAAATCCTAATTTCCGAATATATAACCGGCCTCTACTTTGTGGCCGCATAGGAAGGCATCGGTGTCAAGCGGCTTCTTACCCTCAATTTGGACATACTGTATCAATAGATTGCCCGAACCGGTCTTCACCACTATGCCTTTATGTTTTAAAATCGCGACGACTTCGCCATTTTTCGCTTTTTCTTTCAACTCTTGCGCGACTTCTGTTTTTAAGATCTTTAATATTTTATCTTTAAAAGATGTGTAAGCGCCAGGCCACGGCAGCAGCCCGCGAACTTTACGATGAATCGTAAGCGCCGGCTCATTCCAGTTTATCAGTCCATCCTTTTTCTTTAATTTCGGCGCATATGTCGCGGCCGAATCATCCTGTTCTATAAGTTTTACTTTATTCGATTCGATCAATTCGATGGTTTCCATCAATGAGCTGGCGGCGAGATCGGATAATTTTTCACTTAAAGTAATGTTTGTATCTTCAGCGTCAATCGCTATCTCTTTTTTAAATATGATGTCTCCTTCGTCCATACTTTCGTTCATTTTTATTACCGTGACGCCGGAAGTCCTGTCGCCATTAATTATTGCCCAGTTCGTAGGCGCGGCGCCTCTATACTTTGGCAGAAGTGAGCCATGCACGTTTAAGGAGTAATTTTTGGGCATTTCCAATACTTCTTTCTTGAGGATCTGCCCAAACGCCGCAACGACAAATAGGTCGGCCTTGAGCCTTCTTAAATATTCCAGCGAGTCCTTGCTCGAGGCATTATCCGGCTGATAGACGGGGATATTTTTGGCCTGTGCCAGGACCTTCGTCGGAGGCGGCGATAACTTAAGTCGTCTGCCCTTCTGCTTATCAGGCTGTGTCACTACCGCCAATATCGCATGTTTTGAATCTATGAGCCTGCGCAATATAGGCATCGTAAACTCTGATGTGCCAAAAAAGACTATATTCATGCGGCTCTCCCTTTAATTTTTCTGGTCCTCACCGCTTTAAACCTAAAACTCGTTATGGTGAGCACAAAGTATTTTGTTCACAGCCTGAATTTTTCGCGTCAACCATCAAAGTAGAGGCGGCTACTTTTGCGGCCAGCCTTCCGCTGACATAAATTGGCATTTAAGCATGCCAATTTATTCTGGAAAAATTTTGACAAAATTTTAACTTCTTTCAGGAATTTAAAATTTTTTATTAAATCGCTATAATGTGTCAAAATTTTTGACAGCAGCGTCAGGCTGGCCGCAAAAGTAGCCGCCTCACTGCTGAAGCGAAAAAATTCCTTCCTCTACATACTAATCGGATCGACGTCGACCGCAATCAGGACGCCCGACGGCTTTCGAAACGAGCCTAATACCTTGCGTAATAATCCGCACATCGCGGCACGGTCTTTACTCTTAAGCAGTATATTGTATCTGAAATATCCGCGCATACGCGCGATTGGCGCGGGCGCCGGCCCCGCCACGAATAAAGGGGTCGGCCCTTTTTTGGGGGTATCTGCGGCGCCTTTCAGGGGCATCTCCGGCGCTTTATGGCCTTCTCCGTTGATAATGTCAGCCAGGCCTTGCGCTGTCTTTAACGCTAAGTCGTCGTTCCTAGCCCTCACTGTGACCTTAATTAGATTTACAAAGGGAGGGTAAAGCAGCTCTTTTCTCGACTTTATCTCTTCCTCATAAAATTTTTCATAATCGTGCTTTGCCGCTGTCAGGATCGAGTAGTGGCTCGGCGCATAAGTCTGCACTATGACCTCGCCTCCGTCCTCGCCGCGCCCTGCCCTGCCGGCGACTTGAGTCAAAAGGTTGAATGTCCTCTCGCTCGCTCTGAAATCGGGGACATTCAATGTAACGTCTGCCGAGACAACGCCAACAAGCGTCACTTCCGGAAAATCCAATCCTTTGGCTATCATCTGTGTGCCAACCAAAAGGCTGGTATCGCCGGATTTAAACTCGCCTAAGATCCTATCGTGCGAGCCGGACTTTGCCGTAGTATCAGAATCCATCCTCGCGATATGCGCGTGCGCGAACTGATGGCCTATCTCCGACTCAACCCTTTCCGTCCCTAGGCCAAAATATTTTATATAGGAACTTCTGCACCTCGGACAGATATCAGGAGGCTCCTGCCTATAATTGCAATAGTGGCAGATTAACTTCTTCTCCTCAAAATGATACACTAAAACCGTATCGCACCTTTTGCATTTTAACACAAGGCCGCATTTCTTGCAGTTAACAAACGTCGAAAAGCCGCGCCTGTTTAAAAATATTATAGCCTGCTTCTTCTTCTTTAAGGTATTCTCTATGGCATCGAGCAAAATTTTCGAGAATATCGCTATTTTTTTGCGAGTCGCGAGCTCCATCCTCATGTCAACTATCTTTACTTTGGGTAAAAGCCTTTCTTCTATCCTTTTTGTGAGCCGCACGAGCCTATATTCGCCTTTCCTGGCTTTATAGTAGGACTCCAGCGATGGCGTAGCGCTTCCTAGGATAAGAGGGCAATTATTAAGTTTCGCTCTTTCTTCTGCGACATCCCGCGCGTGATATCTGGGGACGTCATCCTGTTTATACGATGTTTCGTGCTCCTCATCAACTATTATCACGCCCAGCTCATTCATGGGGCTGAATATGGCTGAGCGCGCTCCGACAACAATACTGGCTCTTCCGTCCTTTATCCGTTTCCACTCCAGAAATCTCTTCGCTGCCGTAAGTTTAGAATGTATCACCGCGACCCTGTCGCCGAATCTCGAAACGAACCTTTCAACCGTCTGTGGAGTAAGGGATATTTCCGGAACAAGCATTATCGCCTGCCTGCCCTTGCTTAAGGCATGGTCTATGGCCTGCAGATACACTTCTGTCTTGCCGCTTGCCGTAATACCGTGCAAAAGAAATGTCTTATATTCTTTTTTATCGACTGACTCGATAACATTTTTTAACGCGCTGGACTGCTCCTCTGTTAATGTATGCGGCTTAGTCGAAGGAAGGCCCTCTTTTTTTTCGCGGCTTTCTTTTATTCTGGAACCTATCTCTCGCTTACCCTGTTTTATGCCTGCAGGTATTGCCGCGCCGATAGCCTCGCCCCATGAACAGAAATAAGTATCGCTTATCCATTTTGTCAGTTTAAGCATCTCGTCGGAAAGGATGGGCGCCTTATCGATTACCGCCTCTATATCCTTTACCTCTAAAACATCCGCCTCCTCACTAAGCGCGGCAATGTAACCCACAACCCTTCTATTCTGAAAAGGCACGAAGACCCGTTTACCTATGGCTATTTCATTCGTAATCGCTTCGGGTATCTTATAGTGGAAGAGCCTGTTTATAGGCAAGGCTATGGCTACTTGGACGAATTTGGGCATTTTATATCCAGCTCTTTCATTATTTTTTTCATATCGCCCCATACCAATCTCTTATCATTCGGATTTCTCAAAAGGTACGCTGGATGAAAGGTGGGCATCACCTTGATGCCGTTAAAGGCATGGAATTTCCCCCTTAACGCGCTTATAGGAATTTCTGTCCTTAAAAGAGTCTGGCTCGCGAATTTTCCGAGGGTGCATATAACCTTTGGTTTTATAAGTTCAGCCTGCCTCTTTACGTTATCCTCGCATTCCAATATTTCCGCAGGAAGAGGCGTTCGGTTATTCGGGGGCCTGCATTTTAATATATTAGCTATATACACATCGCTCCTTTTCAGGCCCATTGCCTCTATTATCTTTGTAAGGAGCTGCCCCGCGCGGCCGACAAAGGGAAGCCCTTGAATGTCTTCATCCTCGCCTGGCGCCTCACCTATGAACATCAGATCAGCATTAGGATTACCCGAACCGAATACAACATTGCGCCGTGTCTTGTGGAGACCACAGCGCCTGCAATTCAGCGCTTCTTGTTTCAACGATTCCAGGTTGTTCGTATTGTCTATTGCGCGCTGTGTACCGCGTTCACGCATAAAGAATTCATCGATACCGGAGGCCTTATCAAGCTCAATATAAGCCCTTATCGAATCGATTACTTCTTTTAATTCACTATTTACTATATTCATCCCGTTAGAAACCCCCACTAACCCCGGCAGAAACGCTGTTTCTAACGGGATTCATACGCAATCCTTGCCGCATCATAAGCGGCGTTGGGCTTTCTTATCGCTTTAATAGAATCCTTCATCTTTTCTATCTTATAGGGGCTGGCCAATAGGTCTTCTAAGGCCGTTTTCAGATCATCTAACTTTTTGACTTTTATTGCCGCGCCGTTTTTGATAAGAAAGTTAGAGTTCCCTGTTTCCTGACCGAGGATAGGCGATATTATAACCATAGGTACGCACTTCGCTAAACTTTCTGAGACTGTTATGCCGCCCGACTTAGAGATCAAGATATCCGCTATCTCCATATATTCATAAACGTTATCAATAAAACCCAAGACCTTCATATTGAGTTTCAGATCGCCCTTTAATTTTTCCATTTTTTTTACCAACTCATCATTATGGCCGCATACAACTACCATCTGGATGTCCTTTGGGATTTGAGCAATAACCCTGGTTATTGCTTCAATAGGGCCTACGCCAAAACCTCCGCCTATTACGAGTATCGTAAAGAGGTCATCACGCAAATTCGTCGTTTTAAAAATTTTGGCTCTATCCAGCGGTTTAGAAAATATAGGCTCCACAGGAATACCCGTGACCATGATCTTAGACGGATCGACTTTACGGCATTCAAGCTCGCGCTTGGCGTCCTCGCTTGCCACAATATACGTGTCCGTACCTTCCCCGAGCCACCATGAGTGCGTTCTATAATCTGTTATGATTGTAATGAGCTTCGAATTAACCATACCTTGCGTCTTCAAATCCGCGATTACTTCGCTTGCGAAGAAGTGCGTTGACAGGATCACGTTCGGCTTGGTATCTAACAAATACTTTACCAATTTTTTTGAATTGGCCCAATTGTTAAGCCTCCTTATCTTTGATACTATCAGGCCTACAAGAGGGCAATCTGTAAGATAATATGAAAGCGCCCAGAACATAGGTAATTTATTTACCAGCAATAGATATGCCTGTAGATATGCCCACTTAAAGAAATCATTCGTGTAATCGAGCGCGTCTATTAAAGTCACCTCGACATCGGGCAGGGCCATCTCATCATAAGCCTTCTTTACCGCAATAGAAGCTTTTTTATGCCCTATTCCTGCCGTCGCATAAATTATGAGTATCTTTTTTCTCATTATTTGAATAATTTCTTATTCTCTTTCACCCACTCAGTAAGAAGCCCCACTCCCTTCAGGGGGATTATCTTAGGTTTCCATTTTAATTCTCTAACCACTTTCGCAATGTCCGATATATATACCTTCTGGTCGGAAGGCCGCCATTCATCGAAAGTGTATTTCATCTTAATCCCCGTATAATTTTCTATCATCTCGATAAATTCCAATAGCGATGCCGTGTTCTCAGGCCCGCCTCCTATATTGTATACGTCATGTCGTATGCTGCTTTTATAAAATTTATCATAGGCCTCGACAAGATTCTCTACGTAAAGGAGGTCGCGCACCTGCTTTCCGTTCCCAAAAATCTTTATGGGCTTCTTAAATAGATTTGCAATCACAAAATGAGCGACCCACCCCTGATCTTCGAATCCAAACTGCCTTACCCCGTAGATACAGCTCATCCTGAAGACCGCGGTCTTCATGCCATAAATGTGCGCGTATTCCTGCGTGTAGATATCGCCGACGTATTTACTCGCGCCGTAAGGCGTATGTCCGGTAAGGTCTATTGACATCGTTTCAGGAACACCTGCCGCCGCGTCATACACATATCGTTTTTCTAATTCTGCCAATTTTATCTTACCAACATTTTCGCCGAATACTTTATTCGTTGAGCAATATACAAATGCCGCATCGCTGCACTTCTGCCTGATGCATTCAAGCACATTTAAGGTTCCGAACGCGTTTATACTGAAATCTTCCATCGGCGCTTTACACGATAGCGGCACACCGGGCTGACCGGCTGTATGGATGCACAGGTCCACGCCCTTGCCGATGGCTTCCACAACATCCTTCTTTTTCCTCACATCGCCCTTAACCCTTTTTACATTTTTATAAATTTTGAGATAATTCCAATTGTACTCTACGCTCTTTTTATCATATCCAAAAAGCTTGGACCTCATAAGGTTATCGAGCACTACTACCTCATCTCCTTTTTTCGCATAATACTCGGCACAGTGGCTGCCCACCATGCCCGCGCCGCCCGTTACAAGAATTTTCATATGCCAGCCCTCATATAATTAATCGCATATGGAACCTCTCCCGAATGCAATGCGAGGTTTCACTTAAAGTCTCCTCTAATTCCCAGATTTTGCCTGCCCGCCGCAGGCGGACGAAGCAAAATTTGCCCCGCTGGTTAGCCGCTTAACAGCGCCCAGCAGGTCGTTAAACACGTAATCCGGCTTCTCTGGCCAGTTTTCAATACTTTTTAATGAAGTTTTACCTGAAAGCACAAGCACCGTTTTGCACCCTATTTTTTTCCCTGCTATAACATCCTTTTCCGCGTCGCCTATAAAATACGCGGTTTTTGGATCTATTCCGTATTTTTTAGCCGCTGTTTCAAGCATGCCCGGTTTTGGTTTCCTGCAATCGCAATTGTCCTCATCCCTGTGAATACAATAAAAGACCTCTTCGATTTCTCCCCCGCGTTTTTTAATCTCTTCCAGCATCAGATTATTGATTTCATTCAATTTTTCCCGCGTATAATAACCCTTATTTACGCCGCCCTGATTCGACGCTACTATTACTTTAATACCTTTTTTCTTTAATATCTTCAAGGCCTCGAGCGCGCCGGGTATAAAATGAAAATCTTTCCACTCCGTGACATAATTATATTGTGTCCATCCTACGGGATCTTTGTTTATCACTCCGTCCCTGTCAATAAATACAGCTTTCACTTAAATGCCTCGCAATACATATTATCATTAAGAGGCATGGCAGAGATCTTTATTTTTTTAAATCCCGCGTTCTTCAATAATATTTTCAAGTTTGACGGATTAAAATATATTACATGATCCGGAGGACGAAAGCCGGTCCATCTCATTTTTTTTATCCTTCTATTCAAACAACCATAATTTACAGTCTTTAACAATAAGACTCCACGCCTCTTCAAAAGATTGAAACACTTCTTTATCGCTTCTAAGGGGTCATCCAGGTGCTCTAAGATAGATATCAAGGTGATTCCGTCGTACTCTTCGTTCAGAAAAGAGGTATTTAGAAAATTGCCGGTGATAACTTTTAGGCCGGGACGCCCTCTTGCCATAGACGCCAGGTACTCCGAGATCTCAATGCCTGTGCAGACGAAATTCTCCTGCGCTTTACGGATGAAGCTGCCGTCACCGCAGCCTATATCAAGAATTTTGGACTTAGGCGATAGATGCCGGCGCAGTTTATTATAGAATATGGCTCCCTTTTCGCGCCCTGTGGCCGCGCTGAAGAGCCGCTTCAAAAGCCTGGAGAACTTCTGAGAAGGCCTCTTTTGCTTAATGTTTCTTTCTACGATCTTCTCTTCGCGGTAATATTTCCCCCTCTCTTCCCCTACCGGCAGCGGATCTATCTTCGCGAAGCCGCAAGCGCCGCATTCCTCGATATTCCAGCTGTCTATCCTGTATCGCTTGGTCCATTCCTTAGAGCCGCAAACAGGGCAGATAAGCATGCGCCTTTGACCGCTGCCATCTAATATGGAAATCACTTAGCCTTTCCGCTCCGCGAACTCATCTTTTATCAGATAGGCGAGCCAGTAAACGGTAAGGGGAAGAAAATGCATCATCATCCTGCTCCAAGTCGTGCCAACCATATGCCGTATCTCGTCCTGCCCGATTAAATACGCGAAGATATAACCGGAGACCGTCAGGATCAGAGAAATTGTTATGTATTTTTGGCCATCAGCGAATATTTTTTTACGATAGACCGCCATCGCTATAAAAGCCGCTATCCATATAATATTCCATTTTTTGGGGCCGAATATCTGTCTTTGAAATTCATAAAGAATGGGCCATGCCTTATAAGACTGTTTTATAATGTTTAATTCGCTTAGGGTGGTTGAACCGACATCCGAGTTGACTAAATTCGCCGTAAATTTAACCCATAACCAGGGAGTAAGTATTAATAAAATGACGCATATATATAAAAGCCCGTTTAATATATCCTTTTTCTTTATACCACGACGATTTATAAACAGAAATATCAATAACAGCAGGATATTTGCCGCGCAATATACAAAACCCTCGTTTTTAGTCCACCCTGCCATAGCTGTCATCACTGCCGATATATATAAGCAGCCTAAAGATTCTGTTTCCTTGAACCAGTAGAGCAAAAAGAGAGCGCCCGCAAAACAGTAATATGACAAAGGGATATCATGATAGGCATTTGTCGCGAAGTGATTAAATTGGGGCACTGACGCTAAAATAAACGTAAATAATAACGCGCCGGTACGGCCGCTAAAGCGCCTAACGCCAAAATACAGAATCCCCAATGTGGCAAGGAAATATAAAGGAAAGATGACCTTTGCAATCTGGTCATTAAGATTTCCTAAAAACAAATATACAAAAGTCTCGGACAACGGGATATTCAGGGGATAGTCGGGATGCGGGAAAAGGAGGCTCAAATTATAAAAAAAATCATGCGGTATTGAATTTTCCATATAAAATATCTTTGACCTTATAGCATACGTGGCTATCGCGTCATATGCTTCGATAGGTTTTATAAGCGCTCTAAAGAATGCGTATAATATTTCGAATATTATTCCGGCAGCCAGAAAAGAATTAAGGAGGATGTTGCCCCTGTCTTTCATGTCATAAGGATCGCGGCCATACGGCCCTTCTCTTTTGAGATAAATAATAAGATTCGTGATAAAAAGCAGGGTCCACGGGGCTATTATTCTAATGAGGCTAAATTTTATACTAAAAAAATGAAATAAGAACATCTCAAGGCTTATGAATCCGAAGCCGGAACCATAGGAGATAAATAGTCTTTCCAAAAAAGACAGCTTGATCTTTCTGAATGATATTAAATAGAGTATGTTCCACCCTATAAAAACCGCCGCGAAGATACTTAGAGCCAGCCTAAATAATTCCATCACCTGCCTCTTCTTTTCAGATCTTTGAGAATATATCTTGTGTCGTCTAACTTGGAAATGATTTCATAGCCAGTCCTGGATAAAATTGGTTCATTAAACATCAGGAGAAAATCGGCTTCTTCCGCTTCTAAGTGCGGATAAAGATAATAAGTGGCCCTCCTCTTATCATGACTATCCTCCTCCAGCCCGAAAAACATATACTTAGCGCCTTCGGGAAGTTCGGCATTACAAAAGGATAAGAATTCATAAAGCCTGTCTCCTGTAACATAGGCCCTTTTCCCATCCAATGACCTATGCAGCAACGCGTTATACTCGCGTATATTACCTTTAGCGAACATCTCCCTTATCAGGAGAAATATCCATATTATTACCCAAACCGTGAAAACTAATTTGAAGATTTTATTTTTCATATGCAGACTCTTGTACAATAGCATATGGAACCTCTCAAGAATGCAATACGAGGTTTCATTTAAAAGACCAAAAAACCAAGATACCGGTAAAAATAAAGATGAGGCAGATTATAGTAAAGGTTATGAAAAATTTTAATGGCTTATAAAATAACGCCATTCCTAATATGGTCTTTAAAAATCGCAGCCCGTCTCTTATTACGCTTAATTTGGATTTCCCTGTCCTCTTTGCGTATTCAATCGGCACTTCCACTATTTTCAACCCCTTGCCCATGAGCGCTCTACAGGTCATGGCCGGAGTAAAATGTAAACCATCCGGGAGAGGATAGAGTTTCGGAAGGGCGGCTCTCCTCAAAACCCTCATACCGCTGGAACAATCGATTATTCGCGTGTTTCCAAAAAAATTGATTATCTTTGCATAGGCAATATTGCCTAATCGCCTTATCTTCGGCATCGAGCTGCCGGGCCCGAGCCTTGAGCCTATCGCGATGTCGGAGTTATTTTTGATGAGAGAATTTATTAAACCAACAAATAATCGCGGATCGCACGTACCATCGGCATCTAAAAAAGACAGCAGGTCGCCGCTGGCGTTATCAAAACCCTGCTTTATCGCGGCCCCATAGCCTTTATTCTTCTCGTAAGAAATCAATAAGACCTCTTTATGGCGTTCAACTATCTGCCTCGTATTATCTTTCGAACCGTCATTAACTACAATAACTTCTACGTTCTCGACGCCCGCATTTTTTATAATATCCTGCCTCGCCAAAAGAGTTCTCTCTATCATAGAGCTGATTGCCTTTTCTTCATTATATGCCGGTATTATTATCGATAGCCTCACTACGTTCCCCTACTGCTCTTCTCTCTCATTTCGAAGCATCTCCCAGTATTTAACATAAGCCATGATCTGATAAAAACCGCCGCCAAACGCCGCCATTAACCCGATAATTCCGTCTCTGAATCCTTGCTCTATGAAATAATATCTTAAGAATCTGGATAAATATTTTCTATACGCCTTTACAAGGCTGACCTTTCGTTTCTCATCGAACCATTTTTTTGCCTCCAGAGTAGTCTGATTATTCAGGCTTTCAAAAAAATCATGAAAGTTTCTATATGAGTAGTGAAGTATGTCCCCTTTAAGATGGCCGCATGTACCGTGATATATTATGCGCGGATGGACTCCCTTCTCTTCGTACTTAACGCGCTCTTTTTCAAACAGCCTTACCTTACTCGCAGGATACCACCCGCCGTATCTTATCCAACGCTTGCCTATAAATGTCTTGATAGGTATGGCGAATACTATGTCCTTTATTGGTTGTTGGAATATTTGCCGCAGCTCCTCCGCAAGCTCGGGCGTTATCTTTTCATCCGCATCGAGACTCAATACCCAATTGTTTTTTGCCAGACTATAGGCATAGTTTCTATGCGCCCCTTCTATATCCATTTTTCTTGAGAATATCTTGTCGGTGAATCTTTTTGCCATCTCGACTGTTTTGTCGGAGCTGCTGTCATCGAGCACTATAATTTCATCAGCCCATTCCGCGCTCTTTAAACAGCCCGCTATATTATTTTCTTCATTCTTAGTTATTACGACAACCGAAACGGGAATTTTTTCCATATTGGCCTTTCAATAATAATACACCTTGGCTTTATGGATGAACGACAGCCTCTCTAAAAAGAAAGCCAATCTTTCATCCGTAACGAATATTTCGCTGAATCTCTTCTTTTTAAACAATATTTTAAACAGCGTCCTTGCATAAAAATTTTTATTAAATTCCGCCGATATTATATTAGAATGGCGCGGTAAATCCAGATGTTCTTTCGAGAATGACCATACCCAATAACCATTCCTCGCTGTTCTTATCGCGTCTTTATTAAACTTCGTTAATGTGTATTCATCGAGCGAATTCAGTATATAGGCGATCCATCTACGCTTACCCCATCTGAACTCATAGATCTGCCTATTCCTTTCAAAGTTTTCGTCGAACGTTTTATCGCGTCCGAATGATGTTCCCTCTCTATGATAAACATATGCGCCGCATGCCCTAACGCATAAGAATCCATCCTTTATAGCCCGGCGTGAAAAGTCTGTATCCTCAAAATTACCCATGCCGTATATCTCATCGAATACGCCTATTCTTTTGATAACCTCTTTTTTTATGAGCATGCAAAAACCGATGGCAGAGCCGATCTCGATAAAGGTGCCGGCATATTCTTTTAGTTTTTCAGCGTATGTTTCGATCGACTCGCCCTTAATCGGCCTTTGGCCCAGATTATTGCTTGAAGGATTTACCAGCCCTATATTGGCAGAGCTGTCCGCGATCCTTATCATCTCGCTAAGCCAGCCTTTTGCGGCTATAGTGTCATTGTTTATTAAACAAACATAAGGGGCCTCGGATAATCTCATCCCCTGGTTTGCTGCCCTTACAAACCCCAGGTTATTCTCGTTCCTCACAAGAAAAACTCTAGGGCTTGTAGAGGATTTCAGGCTTTCAAGATAGCGTTTTGTTTCCTCATCACTCGCGTTATCTATTATGATAAGCCTGTAATCTAAACAATCGGTATTTTTTATTATAGAATCTACGCAATCCTTGGTAAGGAGCGGCTGATTCCATACCGGTATTACTATGTCGCACGTCATAAGAGCGTCTTTACCTTTTCATATACTTCGTCAGCAGTCACATCTTCAAGGCATTTTTTTTCATTGAAACATCCTTTAAAACGAAAATTCTCATAACAAGGCCTGCACGGCAGATCCTTCTTTATAACTACATGATCGCTGCTTGGCGGATAAGGGCCGTAAACCCTATCATCTACGGGCCCGAATATGGACACCGTTTTTACGCCTAAGGCAACAGCCATATGCAGCGGACCGCCGTCGTTACAAACTAAAAGTTTTAACTCTTTAATAATTGCCGCGAGCTCTTCGAGGCCAAGCCTGCCTGTCAGATCTATTACACAACCACCGTCATTGCGAGCGACCCCTTCGACTTCGCTCAGGGTAAACTTCGGGAGCGAAGCCTGCCTGCCGGCAGGCAGGCAATCTCTTTTAGATTGCTTCGTCGCCCCCTTCGGGGGCTCCTCGCAATGACAGATGGACGCTTTGAGCATAACCTCTGCAAGCGGTTTTTCATCAGCGCTGCCTAACAGGACCACACTGGCGCCTAAATCTTTTATTAATTTTCCCGCTAACCGCGCAAAATTCTTTGCCGGCCATTGCTTATACGCGGCATCCCTTCCCCAGCTTGCCCCGCCTCCCATTGCTATACCCAGAACCAAACTTGACGGCGCAACGCCAAGTTCGGCTAATCTTTCTTTAGCCCTTGCTCTATTTTCTTTGCTAACTATCAGCTCAAGAGCTTTATCGCAAAGTTCGATATTTATAAATCTTAACAAATCAGCGTAATATTCTATTACATGTCTTGCGGAATACCCCTTTAATACTATCCTTTCAGTGAGGAATCGGCCTCGATTTTTATAGTCGAACCCTATCCGTTTCTTGATCCCGGATAGTTTTGACCATAGACCATATCGGCTATCAAGAGAGAAGTCAAGACTCGCGTTAAATTTTTCTTTTTTTATTTCCTTTAGTAAATTTAATAACGTAAAAAAACCTTTTAATGGATTTTTTTTATATATTCTCTTTATATCCCCTCTCGAGAGCGCAAATATCTTGTCAATTCTTAAATCATTTTTTAATAAATCCCTGACCCTTTCATTACACCAATAGCCTATGAAGCTATCAGGATAATTTTCTTTTAAGGCCCTGATGACAGGCGTTGTAAATAATATATCCCCTATGCCGAAAGGATTGATGATGAGGAATTTTTCCATTCCCTTACCTTGTTTAAAACATCTTCAACGCTTATATCAGAAAGCTTTTTCTTCTCGATAACAATATTATTCTTTCCCCATGGCCCCCATCTCTTCGGGCCTTTGCCGGGAATATCATTCCCGAACAATGCTATTACAGGCGTGCCTACGGCGCCCGCGAGATGGACGGGGCCGCTGTCATTAGAGATAAGCAATTTGCACTTTTTTAATGCCGATGCCAATTGCGCTAATGTAGTTCTACCTGTTAAATTCTTTACGCGTTTATCCAGATTGTTATATGCGGCGCTTCTTGGCAGCTCTTCTTTACCGCCGATGATTAAAATTTCCATATCCGTTTCTTTCAAAATTTTAAGCGTGAGCTCGCGGAAAAGTTCTTCAGGCCACTGCTTTAAAGGATCGCTCGTCCATGGATGTATCGCGATTGATTCCCCTGCCTGAACGTTCTCATCCATATTTAAGGCAATGCTCTTATCGCTTGTTTTGGCGCCTATAACTTTAACCAGATCGAGATTATATTCCACCTCGTGTTTCTGCCCTAAGTGTTTTAAGTCTTCTATCTTTTTTGTAAGTAAAAAATCCCACTTATGGGCATAGCCCACCCTAATCGGAATGCCGGCCATATATGCGGCGATGTTAGAATATTTTGATGGATTCATAATAACGGCGATATCAATATTTTTTTTCTTTAACGCGCTGCCGAATCTGACTGCCTCGAATACAGAATGCCCGCCATTTTCCCATGCCAGAGTTTCATCAACATAGGGTATCTTAACGGCAAGTTCTTTAACATATGGATCTACCGCTAAAATTATCTTTGAGTCAGCAAATTTCTCTTTTACCGCCCTAATAGCCGGAATATTAAGCAGAAACTCCCCGAATCGGTCATTACGCACAATAAGTATATTTTTGCGATTTTTTATCCTTTCCCAGACCTTCGACCATTTAAGAAAATGAACATATGATGAAAGGATCGAGAAAACGAGCCCGTGGATCCCCTCTTTATAACCCTTTTTATTAAAATAGATCTTCCTGAATAACTTGGCGGGCTTTACTTTGAGATTATATTTAACCTTCTTTAAAGTAAGCTCCCTTTCCTGATCGATAATATCCGCGGCCTGTAGATCCGTATAACGATTCTGCCGTTCTATAAACTCAGAAATGCTGTCAAAAGGAGTATGCAGGATATCCGCGTCAAGATACCCGACATCGCCATCGACTATCATCTTCTCATGAACCCTGCCTTCGTAGCGTGCGCGCCCCTTTTTAAAAAGATGCTGGGACCAATGATACCATCCGCCATGCGTGAATTCGCGGCCTAAAAATATATTCTTCCTTCTGAATTTAAAAGCCGCGTACTTCGTCTCGGGGATAGCTGCATCACATTTTTTCTTAAAACTATCCGTAATTATTTCATCGCTGTCTAACTGGAGAACCCACTCGTTAGACGCTTTATCTGTGCCGAAATTCCTTTCCTCAGCGAATGATCCTAAAAACTGATGTGAATATATACGCGCATTGAACCTTTCGGCTGTTTTTACGGTATCATCCGCGCTTCCTCCGTCTACAAGGATAATCTCATCAGCCCAGCCCTTAAGCGAAGACAGGCATTTCTCTATCTTCTTCTCAGAATTTCTGGATAAAATAACAGCGGAGAGCGAATAGTTTTTTGTCATACGGCTCCGTCATTGCGAGGAAAAATATCAATCTCCTTCTCTATAAATTTATTAAGAGACACTATGTACGCGGTCATTATCCAGAAAAGGGTCGTGAGGACAAGGGAAAAAAGATTCGTGTCTAAACCGGATTGGATTAAAAACGCCGCGTAGCCCGCGGCAATACCTAAAAGAATGAATCCCTCGAAACCGCTTCGTATCTTTTTTCTCATATTACGCAGCGCTGTTCTTAAAACAGTAAATATAATCGTAAGAAAAGCTAAAAGACCAAAAATTCCTATCTCCGACCACATCTGTAAATATGAATTATGCGTATACCGTATATCAGGATATTCTATGGGTTTATACTCGAGAAAGTAGCGCGAGAAAGTATTAACGCCAAAACCAAGGAATGGATGGACCTTCACCATCTCCCAGGTCCCTTTCCATAACTGGGTTCTTTCCCATACCGTATTATGCTCAAAAGCAAAAAGATTTTTAATCCGGGCCCACTCTTGCGGAAAGACAATGATTAATAATATAATAAAAGCAGGAAGGGCGATAAGCGTCTTCTTCTTGTAAAAAAATAGATAGATTATAAGGGCGATCAAAAAACCTAACCATGCCGCGCGGGAATATGTCTTGAAAAGGCAGTAGAATCCAAGAAGACAGGTTAGGGACAAAAAATATTTCTGTTCGCTTTTAATGCCGCGGCAGAAAAAACAGAATGTCAGCGGCAGCACAAATATGATATATGCCGCGAAATCATTTGGATGGACAAAAGAGGCCAGAATCCTTCGCAAATAATCATCTTTTATTATCTCTCTATGCCTTAGGATATCAAAGCCATGGATTGACTGGAAAATTCCGTTTAAGAAAGTTACGCAAGCCACTATCATTAATATCCAAAAAGTTCTTTTCAGCCTCTTCGCGTCCGATTGAAAGAAATCTATAAGGGCAAAATATAAGAACGAAAATTTAACAATGCGCGCAAACCCTCTTACGCTTTCGCTAAAATAGGCGCTTCTTAAAAAAGTGACAAAGATTATACCGCATAGCGCATATAATATTAAGTTAATCGGCGTCTTAGACGGCCTGAATTCCTTCAGAAGAATCCGCTTAATGATAAAGAAACTGATAACGGATATCGCGAAGATCTCGACCACAGAATTTGAAAAAGTTATTCCAAATAGAAGAATCCAAAGCGCAAGTTCCGTTAAAATATTTAATGACCTAATAAGCATTTTTTAAAGCGAATAAAGACAGGATTATTATTCTCAGGTCAAACCAAATCGACCAGTTTTCCACGTAATAAAGGTCATATTTAACCCGATCCTCTATGGGCGTGCCCTGCCGCAGACCGTTCACCTGAGCCCACCCGGTCATGCCCGCCTTTATATGATGGCGGCTCATATAACGCGGTATATCATCTTTGAATTGATCGACAAAATGAGGCCTTTCAGGCCTGGGGCCCACCAGGCTCATATCCCCAGCAAGCACATTAAATAACTGCGGCAGTTCGTCCAGATTATAGCTTCTTAAGAATTTTCCTATTTTTGTGCAGCGCTCGTCATTTTCCTGCGCGAAAACAGGCCCTGTTTCTGCCTCGGCTTCCGGACGCATCGTGCGAAATTTATAAATCTTGAATATCCTTCCGCCCTCAGTCATCCTTTCTTGAGAAAATAGGACAGGGCCTCGCGAATCTAATTTTACTACTATCGCTATAACCGCTAAACCAGGCGACAAAACAGCGAGCCCAAATACCGCGCCGAAGAAATCCATTCCTCTCTTCAGAAATCTGCTATAGACATGGTTCAGCGGCGACTCTTTTATTCTGATAAGATTCAGCCCGTCAATATTTTCAATCTCGAATTGCTGTATCATGACATCGAATAGGTCCGCCACTATCTTAAAAGCTACCATCCTCTTCTCGGACTCAAGTATCATAGAAAGGATCTTCTTCCTGGGTATCTCGAGATCGGATAGTATCACTTCATCAGGGTTCGCCTCTTTTAACACTTCTTCGAAATTTTCAATTGAACCCAGATGCTTGGCGGATATGGGGTAGCCTTGAGAGATTTTTCTAGTCGACACTATACCAACGATATCTCCGTAACGCTTAAAATAGCGTTCGTGCGATTTTATCATATCCATGCTTTCCGGCTTACCTATGATGACTATCCTCTTCTTTGTTTTAGGCAGTATCCTTTTTCTGTAAACTATACTCAGGATGTATCTCGAAAAAGTTATAAGAAGAACGAGGTTTACCCATGTAATAAATATAAGCGAACGCGAATATGCCCTTTCCCTATAAAAGAATGTCCCCGCAAGCACAAAAAGCATGGTTATACCGACGCTTTTAAATATCGAAAAACCATAATCTATAAATTTCTTCGTCGGGTCAGACTTGTAGAGGTTATGGGTATTCATCACAAGCACGAGCAGCACCGCTATCCATAATACAGGCAAAAAATAATTTGCTATAGAAGGAGTGCCTAACGGCGTAGGGAAAAAATTGGAATGGAAACGAATTTCATATGAAAGGAAAAGAGCCAAAAAGATCGCGGCGAAGTCTCCCGCCATCAGAAGGCTCGAGAAAAATATATTCAATCTCTTTTTATTAAGCAGCGCTATCATGTATCGCCGTCCCGATTTTTTCCGTAACAAAATTCTTTATACTATTCACAAACCTGCTCTCTGAAAATCGTTCGGCATTACGCCGCGCGTTCAGGGGGTTAAACTCATCTTCTCTTTTTTCGAATTCATTTATCGCGTCTATTAAAGACTCCGCGTCCTGCTTATAGAAAAATAGGCCCGTAGGCTTTTCTCCCTCATGGCTCCCATTAATAGGAATAACGGTTTCCGATATCCCTCCCTTCCCATAAGCTATCACCGGCAGCCCTACAGCCTGAGCCTCTACAGGCGCTATGCCGAAGTCCTCTTCCGCGGCAAATAGGAAAGCCTTCGCGCCCTCACAAATCTTTACGACCTCATCATGATCTATCCATCCCATAAATTTTATATTAGGCGAGGTCTTTCTGGATTCTAATTCTTCTCTTAAATTACCGTCGCCTACAATAACCAATTTCTTATCCGGAATCTTATTAAAGGCCTCTACCATTATATCTATGCGTTTATAAGGAACCAGCGCTGAAACACATATGTAATAACTGCCTTGCTTACGCGAAGGATTAAACCGAAACTTGTCTATTTCAACAGGGGGGTATATAACGGTTGAATCGCGTTTGTATATATTTTTTATCCTCTCTTTTATCGTCTCGGATATTGCGACAAATTCATCGACTCGGGGCAAAGTGGCAATATCCCATCTTTTAAGATACTCCCCGAATAGCCATACTAATGATTTCTTCCACGGCGGATAAGATCCGAAATATTGATCAAAAAATACCCACATATAACGCATTGGTGTATAACAATAGCAGAAATGGAACGCGTCTTTGGGCTTTTTTGCGCCTTTAGCCACGCAATGCGAAGAACTTATAACTAAGTCGAAACCATTAAGATTAAAGCTTTCTATGGCTAAAGGAAATAAGGGGAGATAATTTCGGTATTTTCCCTTGATACCAGGAAGGTTCTGCAAAAAAGACGTGTGAATAGGCCTGTTTTCTAATGTCGGGGCTAATGTGCCTTTATTATATATGAGGGTGAATAGCTCTGCGTGTGGGAAGATTTGACAAAATGCATTAAGTATCCTCTCTCCTCCGCGCATGCCCAGCAGCCAATCGTGAACTATCGCTACCCTCATTACAGATCTTTCTGTATGTATTTATAGTGTTTTTGGCCGTAGACTGCCAATCAAATCTCTTAGTATTCTCTAATCCTTTTGATATAAGCGATTCTCTTGTAGTATTATTGAACAATACATTATACAGATTTTCATCTATTTGGTCAATATAAGACGGATTTATGGCGGCTATTGCCTCCCCGCCTATCTCCTTATGGACAGGTATATCGCTGCATACTACGGGCAAGCCGCATCTTTGAGCTTCAAGAATGGTCAGCCCAAACCCTTCGTATAAGGACAGGTTAAACAGGCAGGAGGCAAGATTATAGATTGCCGCAAGCTCTTTATCGCTTTCTATCTCCCCAAGATATGTAACGCCGTTTCTATCTATATCGATATCCTGGCTTAGCCTACCCACCATAACGAGACGCGCATCCGTCACTTTTTCTTTAAATTTCTGAAAAGAATCTAAAAGCGCGGCGATATTCTTATGTCTTCTTATGCTTCCCACATACAAGAGAAACCTGCCCGGCAATTTATATTTTTCTTTGATATTTTTCAGATAAGCTATATCGGTAATTTTAACAAATGACTTATCAATGCCCTCATAGATAACGCTGAAAAAAGGAGACTGTCCTTCGGCGCGGCCCAATCCTAATCGAAGGCCTTGCTCAGGATTGTCCCGTTTTTTCTCCGTCATTACGATCCCGCCGCTTTTTGGCGGGAGAAGCAATCTCTCTTCTATCTCATTCTTCGTCGCTTGAGAAACACATATAACTGCCTTTGCGGTTTTCAATATCCTTTTAACCATAAACCGCATATACAAAGGCGCAAATCTGTCGCTTGCACCCTCCGGATAGAGGATATGAATGATGTCATGAATGGTTACTACAAGATTAAATCTTGCCATGATTGGAACATTGTAATGAGGAATATGAAGGATGTCATTCTTGATAATCTTCTTAAGCTTCAGAAATCCAACCTGCTCCTGAATAGAATATATGGAATAATTAAAGTCTATGACGCTTCTTTCAACGCCTAAAAACTTTTTTATCTTATCTCTATCACCCAGGATCTGTACATCCAGCTCTGTGTCCTCGGCGATGAGCGGCAAAAGACAGCGAATATACCTCCCTATCCCGGGGTGATCTATCATCCTCGCGTCAAAATATACTCTCTTCATATGGCCATATGTTGAGGATCAGGTTAAGGCTTTGAATGGTATGCGGAAAAGTGGTTTTAACTCAGCTTTTTGCAAAATTCACAATTTTCCGAAGCTTCATTAAAATTTTGATTTTATCTTCAAATGATAAGCGGGATAACTCCCTATGAAATTGCTCCTTTTTTCGGAACAATTCATTCATGGTTAAGATCTTCCCTTTGTTTATTTCAATTTTTCTTTCCATTCTTTCATCTTTCCCCATAATTTATGTTCTTTTAATATCTTCTCAAGCTTGTTGTTATCAATTTTTGCCTGCTCAAGCAGCCTTCCTACTTTCTCAAAATCCTTTCTTCTGCCAGCCTTCATAGCTATCGCAATTAAGTGCTCCGCCGACGGTATTTTTGTCCTGATTCCGCTATAGGTAATACCTTTCGCGTTATCAACGGCATCTTGTTCGAGCGCGCTGCCTGCTGGAATGAATTGAACAGGCATTCCCTCAATAACAATATGCTCTCCTTTCCATGGATAACCCTTATTTTTAAGATAATCGTAGATTGAAGCGAGTGATATTATTTTTGCTTGTGGCTCATGCTTGATTATGACGAATACATCCAAATCATACGTAAAAACAGGCTCGGTATAGAACATGGCGGCAATGCCGCCCGCGATGGCATAGTCCTCGATCAATCCTTTTTTTTTCAGTTTATTCAGAATTTCTAAAGTTTTCTTCATTATGTTTCAATGCTACCTCGTTTTACCGCCTTAGTCAATTGAAAATTTACTTGTGAAAATTTACTTGTTTTTGTTGACTGCATACTCATGTTGATGATATATGTCCTCTACCAAACCTAAAACATCATCAACAGATATTGCTTCCATACATTCATGCTTCGCTTTCGGACAAACCTTATTCTCACACGGCCTGCATTCTATATCTTTATAGAGAAATTTTACATTCGGACTTTTCGGTATCCATAACTGAGGTATGTTAGTCCCGGAACATATAATTATCGACGGCACATTCAATGCTGCCGCGATATTTGCGGGCCCCGAATCAAGGCCTATAAAAAACCCTATTTTTTTAATAAGGCATGCTAACTGCGGTAAGTTCAATCTTCCTCTCAGATCAATGGTATTTTCAAATACACCATTATCGCCTTTCGAGCCAACCAACAAAACGCTATATCCATTTTCTTTTAACAGCTCTATAAGTTTGCAGAAATTTTCCCGCGGCCATTCTTTTGCCTTTGACCCGGCAAATGGATGAATCACAACCGCTCTATCTAATCCTGTCGCCGAGCCGTCATTGCGAGCCCCGCCTTCTTTCTCCGTCATTGCGATCCCGCCGCTTTTTGGCGGGAGAAGCAATCCCTCAACAGCGTCTTTATCTTTTTCGTTAAAATACACATCCGGCAGCTTATGGGCGACGGGCATATTCAATGCCTCCAATAGCGTTAGATTTCTATCGATTATATGCGCTTTTTTATCATATTTTCCTTCTTTATGGAGAAGGAAGCCGCCGCCCGTAATTCCATATCCTACTCTATACTTAACCCGCCCAAGCCACATTATTATTATAGACAGTATATCGCCGCGCGGCTCTATCCCTAAGTCGAAACCGATATTCCTTACATCTTTGATTACGCGCAACAAGGCCCTTAGTGAAGACGATTTATCTCTTCTATCGAGCCAAAAAGGCGAAAAAGCAATTACTTTATCTATGTGAGGATTCCTGAAAGCCAGCTCTTTCGACGCGGAATTGACCAGCGCTGTGATGCGCGCTGATGGAAACCGACTCTTAAGATTCTCGAATACCGGGCTTGTGCAGATAAAGTCGCCGATATGATCAAGCCGGATCACGAGGATGGATTTAGGATCAAGCGGCGGATTTTTTTTAAAGGCTTTTATCGGAAAGAAAACTATACTTCCTGCCAGATCAAACAATGGAGCCAATATTCTATATCTTGTTTTCTTAAAGACATACTTCATCATTACCCTTTCCCGAGAACCTTTTTGTATACTTCGACATTCTTCTTTGCGGCGACATCCCACAGAAGGTTTTCCCTCACATATTTCTGAAGAAGGCGGTTCTTATTTTTATTGAATGCTTTTTCGGCCGCACTGCGGATACTTTTTAGGCTGGACGGGCTGAAATATTCCGCAAGGTCTCTGAAATATTCCTTCGTGCATCCCATATTCGTTGTCGCGACATTCGCGCCCGCAAGCGCGGCCTCAAGCGCGGCCAGGCCCGGCGTCTCGAACCATCCCTGAGAAACGAAGCATCTGCACGCTTTATAAGCGGATCTCAACAGCGGATCCTCATGTCCGATCCTGCCTACGAGCACAACATTGCTGCCGGCCTCGCTCCTGCACTGCCTGTAATAGTCAGGATAGTGAGAGACCGGATCGCCTATCATAACGAGAGGCGCCTTGAAATCTTTAAGGGCCCTTATAAGGTTGAGCTGATTTTTTCTCGGTTCTATCCTGCCGACAGACAGGACGAAATCCTTCACATTATATTTGGATATGAACGGCCTTTCGTCTCCATATTCAAAATCAGAGTCGACGCAATTGGGTATAACATGCATCTTCTTTCTATCTATTCCGAATAGCCGTTCGATCTGTTTTAACTCAGCGTATGAATTCGGTATTATAGCGTCCGCGGCAAGCATCGTGCTCCTTCTACCCGATGGAAGAAAAGGAAAGGCCGCTTTCGCAATATGACGCAGGCATGCGGCGGCCTTTCTCTTAAGGCCGCCGTGCTCATAAAGCGTTCTTTGCAGCGTTGAAAAGAATATCGGGACAAGCACGACCTTTACGCCTTTATCTCTTGCGGTCTGCATAAGGCCAATGCAATCTTTGATCGCGCCGAATACGTGCAGTATATCGAAGTTGTCCAGCTTATCGTTCCATATATCGAAAAGCTTGCAATATACTCCTTCTTTTTCCAGATACTCCTTGGTCTTCAGGAGAAGTATCTCCCCGCCGCCAATATCCTGGAATGCCGAAGGATAGACAAAAAACGCGACTCTCAATTTATCCGACATCGTTTCTAGTGCTCTATGCCTTTCTTAATAATATATCGAGCATCCTGCTTGACGCTTTTCCGTCGCCGAAAGGGTTCGGCCAATCACGCCTTACCTCGATCATCTTTAAAGACGCCTTTAGGATCTCATCCGGATCACGGCCGCTTATGATATTTGCCCCAACTTTTATCGTCTCCGGCCGCTCCGTATTATCTCGTAACGTGACACACGGAACTTTAAGCATGCAGGCCTCCTCCTGAACTCCCCCGGAATCTGTCAATATAAGGCTCGCTGTCGACTCCGCATAAAGAAACGTCAGGAAGTCTAATGGCCTGAGCACCTTGACATTATTGTGGAATTCAATATCGAAGGCCCTTATCTTCTTCTCTGTTCTCGGATGGACCGGAAAGACTACGCTCATACCGAACTTTTCCGTCACCAGGTTTATCCCCCTGCATATCCGCCTAAAAGTCTTCTCTGAATCCACGTTCTCCTGTCTGTGCAAAGTCAAAAGGATGAAATTGCCCTTCTTGACGCCTATTTTTGACAAAAACGCCTTCTTTTTGCCCGCGAGGGCTAAATTGGCCCGCACCGCGTCTACGATGGTATTGCCTGTCACAAAGACATTGTCACTGGGCACGCCCTCTTTTAATACGATATTTTTTTGGATTGCGGTCGGAACAAACAGGAAATCCGATATGTGATCCACTAAAAACCTGTTTATCTCTTCCGGCATCGATCTGTCGTAACTTCTTAAACCTGCCTCGACATGGGCCACCTTTATCTCAAATCCGGTATAGCTCTTTGTCGTCGATATCTTATCAGCGGTCATCGCTCCTGCCAATGCCGTATTTGTGTCGCCCTGCACTATCACCGCTTTCGGCATGTCTTTTAAAAGTATCTTTTCTATCTCTATCAGCATCCTGCCGGTGTGCTCCCCCTGCATATGCGGCGCCTTCGATCTTATGTCAAGGCGGTAGTCCGGCATAGGCAATTTCAACTCTGAGAAGAATACCCTGTCCATCGCGTATGAATAGTGCTGGCCCGAGTGGATGATCTTAAACGGGACTCTCTTATTTTGGCATAATCTGATAAGCGGCGAGAGCTTGATTATCTCCGGCCGCGTTCCCAATATGAACGTAAATAATGTTTTTTTCATACAAGATGCTCCAATACTTGATCCCTAGTCGCGCTGCCGGAGGCCAGCGATAATGCCTGAAACGCGAACATGCTGCACCAGGCATTTCCGTGTTCTTTTGCGTATCCGTCCCAGTCCGTGCCAAATATAAAAGCTCCCTTGGGGTCCAAAATAATATTCTGAAACTCCACAAGCCTTTCAAGAAGTTTCTCCCTGTCCAACTCTCCGCCTATAATATAGGATAGCCTCAGCGCCTGAGCTTGAATATCCGACCGTTGATGGAGGATCTCGACTCCGCGGCGCGCGAATACCTGTGTCGGAAAACCTCCGTCTTCGGCCTGCCGCTTTAGCATGTTAGCGTACGCGCCCCTCGTAATACCGTCATAACTATCGTCTCCTGTTTTGTAGCGGTAATACGCGATACCCTCGAGAGTATATGAATACGGATGAAAGTGGCTTGAGCCATCGAATGTATTAGTAATGAATCTTCCGTCTTTATAAAAATTGCTGACCGCGGAATCTATGAGACGCTTCGCGGCCGTTTTATACGATGCCTCTTTATCTATATCGGCCAGTTCGCACAAACACATCGCGATCTTACAATGGAAACTGCCCGACTGGGCCGACCATTTATCGGCATCCTTTAATGCGGTGTTATTCTTAGTATCAAATACGGGATTGTAGAGCCCATCCGTCCTAAGCATCTTATCATTCAGGAACGAAACTATCTTCCTCGCGCATTCCAGGTAAACGCCGTCACCTGTCGCCCGGAATAATTTCAGCATGCCAAAGGCCACTATGGCACAGTCAAATGAATATATATTACCCCTTTCGAACGAATAGTGCTCGACCGCATTACCGGCGTATTTTCTTGTCAACACTCCTCCGCTTGGGTCCAGCGCATCCTGCATTATCCATTGCGCGGCATGCGCCGCGCGATCGATGAGACTCTTGTCCTTTTTGACCGCGTTCATAAAGCATAGGAACGTTATCGCATAGCCCGTTATCTCCGAATAGAGATAAGAATTACTTTTATTCCTGATGTCCTGCCATGCATAGAGCCCGCCGGACTCCGACTGAATGCCGGACCCCAGGAACCACGCCCTTATCAGGCTCAATCTTTCCTCAAGAGTCAACGCAGCGGTTCTCATATCTTTACATCTTTCCCGCAACAGCCGCAATAATAGCCATTTTTGGTCTTTTTCAATTTTTCTCCGCAGAAACAGACACGGCCCGCCATACGCGCCGGATTACCTACCACGAGCGCATGGTCTTCGACGTCATTTGTGACCACGGCTCCGGCGCCGACAAGAGCATACTTGCCTATATTGACGTCGCAGAGTATGAGCGCGCCAGCGCCTATCGAAGCGCCCTTGCCAACAGTCCATTTGGGAGAGCTTATATCCCTGGCCTTACGGCTCCTCGGGTTCTTATCGTTTATGAAGCAGGCCGCGGGGCCTATGAAACAATCGTCTTCTATCCTCACACCCCTGTAGATGAGCGCCTTGTTCATGATCTTGACGCGGTCGCCTATCACGACCTTCCTGTCCACAAAAACTCCGTTGCCTACCACGCAGTCCTTGCCTATAACGGCATCATGCATTATCTGGGCAAAATTCCATACAACGGTACCTTCTCCCAGCCTTGCCTTAGCGTCCACTATGGCGGTCTTCGCTATCTTGACGTCTTCTACAGATCTTATATTAGATTCTTTCGTGCCCATTCTATATTTCTCCTTAATCCTTCGTATATATCCACCTTGGGCCGCCAGCCAAATAATTTTTTGGCCAGGCTGTAATCACAATTAAGCCTTCTTACCTGGGCAGTCCTGTCCGAAGTGTGTATTATCCGCGAACTGCTGCCAGATATCTCCTTTATCTTCTTTGCGATGTAATTTATGCTTATGTCCTTGCCTGTGCCAAAATTGACCGCTTTGCCTACCGCGCGGTGGTGTGAGCCCATAACAAGAAAAGCGTCTATCATGTCATCGACATAGGTAAAATCCCTGGACTGTTTCCCATCACCATGAATCATCAGGGTTTCGCTCTTAAGCGCGAGTTCAATAAATTTCGGTATCACATCGTAGGTATGCCTCGGCCCATAAGTATTGAAGGGGCGTATAATCGCTACCGGTATATGATAAGTATTCCAATAAGCGTAACAATACCTGTCGGCAGCAACTTTACTTGCGGCATAAGGAGACGAAGGGTATAATGGGTGCTCTTCATTTATACCGCCGCCTATCGTCATTCCATAGATCTCGCTCGAAGAAGTGCTCACTATCCTTTTTATACATTTTGTTTCCATCACGGCATGCAGCATATTCAATGTTCCCAGAACGTTCGTCTCCATTACCTCCAGAGGATGCGTGAATGAGTTAGGCACATAGGCGTCAGCGGCAAGATGGAATATAATGTCGGGGCAGTTTTTCTTGACCAATACCCTGCAGTCGGGACTGCCTATATCGCCCGTAATGATATCTTCGAATCTTTTTTCCAGCGATTTTACATTTTTAAGATTATACTGGGTCGTGCCTATGGTGGAATTCCCCCTGACATATATCGAAACTTTGGCGCCGGCCTCAAGAAGCCTCTCTGTAAGGTGGGACCCCATAAATCCATCCGCTCCGGTAATCAATATCCGTTTATTTTTGTAAAAACCCGTCATTTAACCTCCTTTTTTTACGAAACTCAATATAACATACCTTATATTGCATAACAATAAAATACTGGCATTTCATTGACAAGTATTACGCCGTGTTGTATCATAAGGCCAATGCGGCAAATAACCTGTAAAAAATATACGATAGACGATATCTTCGTCGGACAAACCGCTTCATTCAACGTAAAAGTCTCTGAAAGAACCGTCGATTCTTTTTCCAGGCTGACCGGAGATTACAGCCCACTTCACACCGACGCGGAGTTCGCGCGAAAAACACAGTTCCGGCAGAAAATAGCGCATGGCTTGCTCGTTTATTCATATGCATCCACCATTGTCGGGATGTACCTGCCCGGCGAAAACGCCGCCATATTGAACCACTCGGCGCGGTATCTCAAACCTGTCAGGATGAACGATAAACTAACTATAAAAGGCACGGTTGCTTCTAAAGAGCCGCTTTTAGGCAAAATCGTGCTTAATATAACTATAACGAACCAAAGGAACGAAACCGTAACGGATGGCATAATCAGCATTATAGTGAACTCTCCTCCAAAGAAAGGAATAGTCATGAGCGATATCGCAAAAATGAATTACGGCATCAACTTTAACGGCAAGGTCGTGCTCGTCACAGGGGCCAGCCGCGGCATAGGGGCCGCGACAGCAAAACTTTTTGCATCCCACGGAGCTACCGTTGTAGTCAACTATAATCTCGGCAAAAAAGACGCTCTGGGTGTAGCCAGCGATATTGCGAGGTCCCGGAAAAAGGCCGTGGCAATAAAAGCCGATGTCAGCCAGGCATCCGAAGTGGCTGCCATGATAAAAAAGGTCATCTCTTCCTACGGAAAGATTGACATACTGGTAAATAACGCCATGAGCGACGCATTGCCCGTCCCTTTCGAAAAAATAGAATGGGATGACATGCAAAGAGATATCGACGTGGCCTTAAAAGGCGCCTTTAATACCACCAAGGCCGTATTACCTGTAATGTTAAAGAACGGATACGGAAAAATCATAAATGTCACAACCGTCTATTCAAACAGCGCGCCGCCGCCCGGATTTGCCAAATATGTGACCGCCAAGACGGCATTGCTCGGATTTACAAGGGCGCTTGCGGTTGAATATGCCCCAAAGAACATATTCTTCAATGTTGTGTCGCCGGGCCTTACCGAAACCGACCTGGGCGCGCATATACCCGATTGGCTAAAGAGCAAGATGGCGGCCGATGTCCCTCAAAAGAGGAACGCCCAGCCAATAGATATTGCCAAGACAATACTTGTAATGGCGTCGCATTATACGGACTATGTCATAGGCAATCAGATGCTCGTCTGCGGCGGATCCGTAATGATCTGATACGGCATGCGCGGCCTTCGCAATACCTCTTCGTCTGTAATGGAGAATTGGTTTTTTACGACGGCTCTTTTCCTCATGGCTGTCTTTAACATGCCGAGGGCCTGAAAAAATCCTTCTATGAAAAGCCACCTTCCCTTCAAGAGATTTCCGATCAATAAAACCGGTATAAAGACAATATGGATAAAAAACATCCTCGGAGATGTAACGTTTTTCCAGAAAAATAAAAATGTATTTCTATGGGCCAGTATGGCCTTCCCCCTGTTTCCGTACTTTGCCTTAAAACTTGTCCCTCCTTCGTGATAATAAAAACTGGCCGGTTCGTATATGCCTTCCCAGCCATGCTTCCAGCCCCTGTAACACACGTCCAGATCCTCGAAGATACCGGGCAGATAGAGGTCGTCAAAGCATCCCAGATATATAAGCTTCTTCCTGTCAAAAGCCCCGCCTCCGATGGAGCTGTTATATTGCCTTACATCACGGCCTTTCTCTTCCGGAGTCGTCGAGATAAGCCCGAATTTAAAAGAAAGCCTGTTCAGGTTTCCGTGATATTTTCCTTTACTATCCAGTTCTTTTGGGGCGACGAACAAAAGATCCTTATTGGCAAAAGGTTCTATTAACGGATCTACAAAATACTGATCGGCCTCGATATCGTTATTGAGCAGTATGACTACTTCATCGTCTATCATGTTTAGATATCCGTTTAAAGAACATAACACCCTGTTTTCTTTTGCCTCATAGATGATGACATCCTTGTATGTTTTGCCGAGAAAATCCACGCTGTCATCCGTACTTTTATTATCCACAACAGAGACCGTGCAATAATGTCTGGATCTTTTTGCCGCCGCCAGAATAGAGGGGATGTATTTCTCCAATAACTGCCTGCCGTTATAATTCAAGACTATTATATTGACTTTTATTTTGCGCATCTCAGTAGTCCTCAAAATATAGGTCCGTAAAATACCAATTGCCCGCATCCAGGACATTGTTTTCCAATTGCTTAAGTTCCGGCGATAAAAATACGACTATGTTCCTATTATCCGGCCTGCCGATGAAGCGCAGCTTTTTCACAAGGCCTGAAAGCATAAATCTCTCTTTCATGTCGTACATGTAATTCAAACGCAAAAAATCGCAGCCGTTTTTTCTCGCAACCTTCAATATCTCTACGATGACCGCGGCAAACTTGCTCCAAACATGAGGCAGCACAAGATAATCTACGACGGCCGCTTCTTTAAAGCCATTCGGATTTTCAAATATATGCAGCACTATATAGCCGGTTGTCTGTCCATCGACCTTTACGATAAATTTAATATACTCATTTCCGCCGAACCTCCAATTGAGGTGAGCCTGCTTTCTTTCTATGGTTATGAACCCGTAGGACTTGGAAAACTTTTCGTACAGCTCATCCGTCACGGCGTTAAATGATCCGAACGGCTCAAGGAGGATCGAGCCGTTCTGATAAAATAAAATATTGATCCTGTAAAATAATTTATACAGCGCGGCTAAAACAAAACCTGCCGCGCTGCCAAGGCCCTTCAATCCGGCCTTCTCCGACAGAAGATGTGCGAAATATTTCGCGCTAAAGACGAATATGAATATGTCGAATCTCTGTTTGATGACCTTGAATCCAGCCTCGAGATGGGATTTGAGCGCCAGGTCGCTGGGGTTTGTGCATATCAGCTTTAAACCTTCCTTAAGCGACTCCGTAACGGTGTGGCTCAACAGGTCCGCGGAAAAGGAACGGTCCAATATCTTTTTGTCATGCAGCAGCTGCCTGATAGCGGAAAAATCGAAGATCTCCCCCTCGCCCTTGCCCCCCATATATTCTCTCCCCAGAACTGTCATGGGCATTTTTATGACAGAATAATGGCCCATTATATTTTTCTCCGGACGTATTTGAGCAAGTGATATTATTGCCCTCCCGTATGGATTATCCATATACAGGTGTTCCCAGCTTCTCTCGCTGTCCATATTGGCGTAGAATGAAGAGAGCAGGGAAAATACCCCCTCCTTGTCCTGCGCCTCATAACCGCGAATGCTTATATTACTTTCCATTTTTTTTCTTGCCTGTTTTTAAATATTTGAGAATATCTTTGTAGGATGTCAATTGGGCAATCGTCTTTGTATCCAGCACAACGCCGAATTCCTGCTCGACGCATACCATTATCTGGAGGTGCCCGAACGAATCCCAATTAGGCGTGGCATTTATACCGGCATCTCCACCGACTACTGACGGCTCTATCTGACAGCAATTTGCTATTATGAATTTAAGTTTTTTTTCCATGTTATTTTTTTTTCAGTTTTACCTTGATAAATCTATCAAAGGAAGATAACTTCTGTTTTTTATTAAGGCTGTATTCGTACAGCGTGCCTTTATCGCTTTCTGAAACAACGGTAAAATTATTCTCTTTATAGATATTCGCGCATACGCCGTTTTTTTCCGTCCTGGAATAGGAACCGTAGATCTTATTGTATCCATTGGCTTTAAATCTGGACTTAAGCCAGCTCAGCAGGGCATGCTCGATCTTCCTGCCTATGATCCTGCAGCTCAAGAGAAAGGTATCAATTAAAACGGACTCATCTTTTTTTTGCTCTTTTAGGATCAATGCGCCCACAACGCCATAGTCGCAAAAACAGTCTTTGGCCCTTATTGTATACACATGGTTTGATTTATGAGCCATGATCTCTTTGATGTCGGCTGCCTGGTATCTCTTGGTGGTCAGATTAAACTGGTTCGTCTTTTGGCACAGTTGAGCTGTTCTGGAGATTGTCGACGGATTAACGCCTTCCAGGATTACGGACTGGCTAAGGCTTTTTAAGAAGGCTTCCTCATTTCCTGAAGAAGTCTTTAAACTCTTTGTCTTGGCAACGGCCTCGTAGGTAACATTCCTGGACATGTCTTCTTCGCTCAATCTATAGGAATTAAACCATTTGGAGTTTTTAATGAATTCGCCATATAAAAATTGATCCTGGGGCGGCTCCGGCACGGTAACTTGCGGCAGGCTGTCCCTTACCCATTTTCTCTCAGCGGGGTCGTCATCAAAAAATACTATAGAATCGAGGCCTATGTTGATATCCTGCGCGATCTCTTTTATATTAGCCGCTTTATCAGCCCAGTTTATCCTCTTTGCGGCAAAATGTTCCAATTTCAATATCATCTCCGCGTGCGTTTTAAAAAATTCCAGGGCGTCTGCCTCGTTATTTTTACTGCAGATCGCAAGTATG
>Ga0156094_155_pt3 | contig 44828 bp, 39 predicted proteins | sample RifCSPlowO2_02_FD_107747 | JGI IMG/M metagenome (GOLD analysis project Ga0156094, IMG submission 107747) | Omnitrophica bacterium RIFCSPLOWO2_02_FULL_45_16 | reverse complement strand
ATACTTTTGACCCCGCACCCGGTCCTTTTGTCCCTTATCCATAACCTTGCACCATAATCTTCGCCGCTTCGTAAGCTTCATCCGCGGAGATAAGTTTCATGCATTCGTGATCATATTTACACTCCGCGCTTTCACACGGCGAACAGAAAAGTTTTTTATTTACTACAACATCGAATTCTCCCATCGGCCCGTATTTTTCCGGGTTGGTCGGGCCGAATATAGCCAGCACCCTCGTTCCTACGGCGCATCCCAGATGCAGGGGGGCGCTGTCGTTCGTTATGAGTAACTTCGTCCTTTTTAACAAACTGCCAAGTTGACGGATATTCGTCTTATTTACAAAGTTATGCGCCTCGCCCCTCATCTTCTTTATGATCGAAGAGACTACATCCTTGTCTTCGTTTAGGCCTATAAAAACTACATTAGCCCTGCATTCATTAATAAGCCTATCCGCTAATTCTACGAAACCCTCTATCGCCCACCTTTTAAGGTGGCTTTTCGCGCCGGGATTAATTACAACGATGGGTTCGGCAATGCCGTTTTCCTTAAGAAGGGCATCTACGTATTCCTCGTCCTCTCTGGGAATATGTATATATAAATCTTCATTCAGGCTGCGAATACCAAGGCAATAGAGTCTATATAAATGCCTATGTTTTTTATGGACAACAGCTTTAGGAAAAGTCTGCATTGGGCTCGTCCTGTATTTGGGGCCTATCAAAAGAGGCAGCACGGTATTTCGAAGATCGACAACCGCATCGTATTTCAATCTCTTCAATTTTAATTGCAGCCTTCTCTTGTCGGATATCGGCAGATGTTTGTCATAGATGATCAATTTAAATATTCGCGGGTCTTTATCAAAAATATCCTTGCCGCTCGGGCCTACCATCACGTCTATTCTTGAGCCTGGAAATTCTTTTGCCAATACTCGTATAACAGGCGTCGTAAGTATTATGTCGCCAACGTTGCTCAGAGTGATAACAAGTATGCGCTTAACCTGAGATTTATCCACTATCATAATTATATCTTCTTCTCTATGGAATAGGTATCCGCGTCAGCATGCTTTTAGCCTCTTTGAATACCTCTTCAACGGTTATCAATGCCATGCAGCGGTTTTCGGCGCAAGAAACATCATAACAAGGCACGTCACACTCCTCATTTTTCCATATCACACGGTAGCTGCCTGGGCCGTATGGCCCCGTAAGGCGCGGTGATGTCGGCCCAAACAGCGCTACAACATTTGTCTTCATAGCCACCGCAAGATGCATGGGCCCCGTATCGTTAGCCACGGCCAGATCCACCCTTTCCAATAGAGCGCCTAGTTCCTTCAAGGTAGTCTTGCCGCAGGAGATAACGGGCTTACCTTTCATCATCTTCTTTATGTCTTCGGCTAATGATATATCCTTTTTTGCGCCGGATATAACAACTTTAGCGCCAAGCTTCTCAATAAATAGATCGCCTAGCTTAGCAAAGTTTTCCTTCGGCCATCTCTTCATGCCCCAGTTGCCGCCCGGACATAGCGCAACGAGAAGGTCTTTATCGAGCACGCCATTTTCTTTTAAGAATTGGCTCGCTCTTTGCCTATCGGAATCCTTAATAAAAAATTCATACGCGATGTCGCGCGCGTTTATGCCCGAGGCCCTAGCAAGGTTCAAAAAATATTCCACCTTGTGCGGAGCCTCTTCGTCAGATATCTCGACCGCTTTCGTTAAAAATACGCTCCTATGCTTTGTCGGATAGCCTATCCTCTCTTTTATACCGGCTAAAAATGTTATGAGCGCTTTTGTAAATGATCTATGCAGGATAAAAGCCGTGTCGAACTTTTTCTTTTTTAAATTGATTATGAGTTTAAGCTTTCCCAAAAGGCTTCTGTGCGCCCCTTCCTCATCGTATACTATGATCTCGTCAATACGCGGGTTATCTTTTAAGATCTCGACACACCTGGGATGCAGCAGGCACGCGACGTAACTATCCGGATGGGCTTGGCGCACCGCTTTTATAAAAGGCGTAGAGAATATTACATCTCCTATCCAGTTAACATTTACAATTAGTATCCTGCCCATAGCGCTTGTCATCTATTTTCCTTAAACCATGCGTAATATCTTGAGATCTTGCCCCACAGGATAAGCGGATCGACCGAGGAAGAAGACATTTTCAGCCGCCTTATGGCATAAATGTCGTCGATAGCGCTCGACCTATCAGGATTCGTGGTAAAGCCGCCTTTATATCCAGCCTTTTTCGCGAAGTCTTTAATCAAGTCGTTAAAACCTCCGTTAGGATAACATAGATAATCCACTTTTTTGCCAAGGCCCTTCTCAAGTATCTCTTTTGAAACGACTATTTCCTCTTTCAATCTCTTTTCATCAACCGATACTGTGGGAAGCCATGGGTGTGATTTGGTATGGCATCCTACAGTTATAAGTCCTGAATCGGACATCTCGCGCAACTCATCCCAACCCAGCCTGCCTGGCTTTCCAATCTTGTCCGTAATTATAAAAAGGATTGCAGGCATATTGTATTTTTTTAAAATTGGGTAACCGTATTTATAAAAATTATAAAAGCCGTCATCCGCAGTTATGGCTACGGTCATAATCGGCATATTCTCTTTCTTTGTCATGTAGGCGATTATTTTATCCGGGCTGACTACGTTATAATGACGCTTATATAAAAATTCCATCTGTTTGGCAAAGACTTCCGGCGAAACGAAAAGCGACGTCCCTTCGTCGGCATGTATTGAATGATACATCAATACAGGGACGACGGCGCCTGACTTCGCGTCTACGTACATAAAGACGCTCAAAACCACCGCTAATAACGCGGTTAAAATACCTAAAAATATATTCTTACGATTAGTTTTCATGTGCCAACCCGCATGCGATCTTTCTGTATAATGAAGCAATTTTATCCGCCATTGAATCTAACGAGAATCTTTCTTCCACAAGTTCTCTTCCCTTAAGGCCCATCTTTTCACTTAAAACTTTATCATCCAAAAGCTTTAAGACTGCGTCTCCTATCGCTGCGGCATCTCGGACAGGGACGAGCAATCCGTTTACGCCATATTTTATAATATTACTGATGCCGCCGATATTTGAACCCACGCATGGTTTGCCGACGCTCATTGCTTCGAGCAGCGCCATGCCCAATCCTTCTTCTATGGATGGCAGCACAAAAACATCCATGCATGCCAGGTATAAAGGCGTATCCCTATGGTTAGAACCCGTAAATTTTATAGACTCTTCTATACCCAGCCCCTTTGCCAGATCTTTGAGCGCCTTCTCTTCCATGCCGCCGCCTATGATCAGGCATTGCGCGTCTTTTTGTTTTGAAATCACATACTTCATCGCTTCAATAAGAAACCGTTGACCTTTAACCGAAGAGAGCCTGCCCATCGTCCCTATTATAGCTCCGTCTTTTAACAATAAAGTTTTTTTTGCTTTTACTATTTCTTCGCCTGAATAGCTCGCGGAGAATCTATACGTATCAACACCGTTGTAGACAAGCTCGATTCTTTTTTTATCGACTCCAAAATCTTTTTCCAAATGGATTTTAACGGCATCGCTTATGGCTATGACTTTCCTGCCCCACGTATCGAATAATCGCCTTGAGAGCCGCGGCTTAAAATAGCCGTGGCATGTTGAAACATAAGGAATCCCTGTACGGCGCGACGCGAAAAAAGAAGCGACTTGCGAAACTCTGGTATGAGCATGGATAAGGTCTACGCCTTCGGCTTTTACAATATCGGTCAACGAGAATGCAGACTTTAATACCTTAAGGCTTAATTCTGATTTTGTCTTTAGATTTAAATATATATGCTTGATTCCGCGACTATTAAGTTCTGGCTCCAGATCGCCTCCGCTTGATGCAACTAAACAATCCACGCCTCTTGATTTCAGAGCCCTTGTCAGTGATAATATGTATTGCCCGATGCCGCCGACATTAATGTGCGTATTTACATGGAGCACTCTCATATAAGCACCTTCTTTAAGATAAACGCCTAAAATGTATAAGGTGCCTGGGTTTACGCAACCTCAACACCTTTTGTTACAAGCTCCCTTGCGGCCTCAAATACCTCTTCGACAGTGATATCCCTCATGCACTTAAAACCTTTTAGACAACTAGGGCTATAGCACGGGATGCACTTCAGATCTTTTTTTATCACCACGTGATCTTTCGACGGCGGCACATGTCTTAAAGGATCCGTTGGGCCGAAAAGCGCGATAAAAGGCGTGCCCATGGCCGAAGCGATATGCATCGGCGCTGAGTCTGGTGTTATGTAAACTTTGCACTTTTTTATAAGACTCGCCAGTCCAAGGATGCTGGTCTTCCCCGCGGCCATTATCGGCTTTGAGGCAGTGAGATCTTTTATTCTTTCTGTATAGTCAATATCTTCCCTGGTTCCCGTCAAAACGACGCGCGTGTTAAACTCCTTGGCAAGATGATCGCAAAGTTCGGCGATATATTTCGGCGGCCAGTTCTTGCTCAGCCAACGCGAAGATGCCCTGGCATTTATACCGACAAGGCTCTGCCCGGGCTTAAACCAATTATCTTGTAAAAGAGAATCTGCTCTTTCCTCATCAGCTGGAGAAGGCCATAGTTCCAAATTTTTTTCTATTGGTTTTATGCCAGCTGATTTCAAAACCCTGAACTGATGTTCTATCGGATCGAGATACGGGGCGTCGTCTTTAATCCTGTTATTCAGAAAAAACGAAAATTTTTTGTTCTTATACCCGTATCGAAATGGTGTAAGGCTTAAAAAGGACAGCATGTGGCTTTTCCTATTATTTTGTAGATCTATAACTATGTCAAAACAGCTCTTTCTTAATTCCCTTGAGAGGCTCCATAAACCTCTAAGACCTTTATCCTTACCTTTAAAGTCACATACGATCCTGTCGTTTATATATGGGCAGCCATCGAATACCTCGCATGACTGTATGCCGACAAGCACCTTTATTGTGGCATTTTGAAATTTAGAACGAATCGCCCGTAATGAGGGAATACTTAAGACGCAATCGCCTATAGCGCTGATTTTTATGACTAAAATATTTGTGGATTTCTTTGCCTCCTCGTATACCGCGATAGTCTTTGTCATCATAAGGTCGAGATTAAAATTTTCCTCGACATGCCTTCTTCCCTCTGTAGCAAGATTCGTCCACAATGATCTATCCTGATAAAGCCTGAATATCTTATCTGCCATATCCTTATGGTCTTCAGCGTTACAAAAAAGCCCTGTCTTTTCGTCTTCTATAATATCGACTACGCCTCCCACTCTTGTTGAAACGACAGGGACGCCTGACGCTTGAGCTTCCACAATGGACCTGCCAAATGCCTCCGGCGTAATTGTAGCGGATACAAGGAGGTCTATCCGCCGCATTATAGAAGGAATGTCGCCTTGCGCGCCGGCAAATTCTACCGTCCTTGTAAGGCCGAGCCTTCTCACCAATAGCTCGAGGTCTTCCATATATTTTTCCTTCGGCGCGCTTCCGACAATTACAACTTTAAGATTCGGTATCTTTCGATAAAGCAAGCCCACTGCCTTTAGGAAAGAGGCATGGCCTTTCAAAGGGGTTATCCTCGATACCATTCCGACGGTGAAACCTTGCGAAGAATGTGTTTTAGGATCTCTGAGCCTGAAAGCGTTTAGATCGACGCCGCGAGGTATGAATCGCATCCTTTCGTATGGAACAAAAAAATCATTTACCATGTGCTTCGCGATGATGTTGGAAGGAGCTATCACAAATCTACCCCAACTCATTACCGCGCTTAAAAAATGCTTCTTGTAATAACCATGCGCGGTTGTAATAAAAATTCTATTTGTGAGCTTGCACGCGATAAAAGCAATGAATGCCGGAACGCGTGAGCGGACATGGACGATGTCGATATCCTCGTTCCTTATGATATCTGATACGGCTCGGACCATCCATATCATGCTAAAGATGGATTTTTTGCCAACAGGAAGCGTATAATGACGGGCGCCGATTTTGTCGAGCTCCCTGACGAGCCTTCCACCGCCGGATATGACGACCACTTTGTGCCCTTTTTGCACAAGATATCGCGCAAGGTCGATCGTCCCCGTCTCAACCCCTCCCACGTCCAACGATGGCAATATCTGCAGAATGTTCATAGTGTCTTCGCGCTTCCTCTAAACCTAAAACTCCATTATGGTGAGCGCTCTCCAGCGCAAAGTCTTTTGTTCACGGCCTGAATTTTTTCGCCGTGTGCTGCGGTTTACGTCTCGCTCATTTGCAGGAATTCCTTCCCTCCCACCCAGATGCCCTTAAGGTATGTCTTGTATAATCTGGGTGTTCGGTCAGTCAGTTCCTGCATTCACTCGACGTAAATCCTTACACACCAACTGCCTATAGACACTATACCGAAAAAATTCTAATGGCCGTTCACAAAATCCTTTGTGCTATCGGCGTTGCTCTGTTATTTTTTTTGCTTCTCTCTATGGCGGAACATGTTGGTGGTCTGCCTGACGCTGCTGTCAAAAATTTTGACACTCTACGGCGATACAGAAAAAATTTTAAATTCCTGAAAGAAGTTAAAATTTTGTCAAAATTTTTCCAGAATAAATTCACATGCCTAATGTGAATTTATGTCAGCGGAAGGCAGCCACCAACATGTTCCGCCTGTCAGCTGAAGCGAAAAAATTATATCAACGACCTCATTGCCTCGTAAATCTTATCCGTATCGTCGAGTTTCTTTGCTGAAGTCTTTTCGCTCAAAGCCTTATTCATCGCAGACACAAGCTCATTCGCTTTGGCAATAGTGACATAACCTTCTGCCGCAATATTTACAAGGGCGCGTTCATGCTTGGTAAGGCCTCTTTTCTTTTTGTCCAATTCAAATACTATTACAGAATTTCCGGAACTTACTGCTTCTGATATCATAGAAATGGATTCTCCGGAAACCACAACGACATTACTCAATGCCAGTATTCCGGTCAATGTTCCTTCGGGATTATTTTCATTGGCGACTACAAGCAATTTACATCTTGGATTATTTTGAAGCGCCTCTTTTAAAATCAATTCATGGCTCTTATCTGTCCTTCTAGAGCTTGTCACAAGCAAGTCCGCGTCTTTTGACTCGCAAAATTTAATTGTTTCGCTTACAACCTTCTTTAATAATTCCGCGGTAAACGTGAATTCCGGATTGTTCCCTCCGATCAAAAGCCCCACAACCTTGCCTTTTTCGAGATGAATATTATTTTTTAATCTTTTGCCGGCAGACTCCAGCGCCATGGCATCTACTAGGTTTGGCGCCAAAGCAGTGCTGATAATATTTTTCCGAAGCGGCAGGTTATCGTGCTTCGGCGCTATTATAAAATTGAATTTATGCAGGCCAAACATAATGTTGGGCCTCATCACGACCACGTTCTTCGCGTTATTTTCTTTTGCCATGAAGATATTTACAGGAGCGAGGCTCGAACCGCAGGAAACGATGAATTCAGCGTATGCCTTCATAAGGTTCTCAAAAGAATCGTCTCTTAAGCACACCTTCATGCATAACATGCGGCCATGGCAGCGCCAGCTTGCGAAAGATGCTAACACTGAAAGCAGTGTCCTAAAAAACTTATTTTTATACTTAACATCAACAATGGTAACGAGCGTATCCTCTGTTTTATATCCTTGCGTCATCCTGGCCCTCTGTATCTGGCGCGCGACTGCAAGCGACTGATTCATATGGCCCGCCTTGCCGTCATTCAATACGAGGATCGTCCTTTTAGGAGTTGACTTCCATCTCTTGTGAAGCCAAAGCCATTGGTCAGGATACTTCCTGACATAAATTTCGAGCAACGACATATATTTTTGCAGCCCTTTCTTAAGGTCTTCTTCTGTCTGAGCATCTTTCATATCTATATATTCTTCAAGATACAACTTATGAAACGGACCGCATTCCCTTACTATGAAATTCGGCAATATTATAGAGTCTGTGTGCTTCGCGATCTCAAACGGCCCTATATGCGCCGAGGTGGGACGGTTAAAAAAGTTAACGAACGTGCCGTTTTTCCCGGCATCCTGATCCGAAAGTATTCCGACCATATTCTTTTTATAAAGTTCCTTTAAAATATTTTTCGTAGACACGCCTTTTCTTACAACCTTGCATCCCTTTGATTCCCTCAAACGGTTTAAAAGCTCGTTCAAACGCTTCATTTTCTGTTCGCGCGCCAAGACGGTTATGGGGAAGCCCTTCATCGCGCTCACCATGCTTGATAATTCCCAATCGCCGAAATGCGCCGTGAGGAGTATTGTCCCCCTGCCGGACTTTCCGGCATTCTCTATACACTCCATATTTACCACTTCGACATATTTATTAACGTAAGCCTTGTTTACCTTCGTTAAGCTTAAGATCTCGGCGAAACTTTGAGCAAGATTTATATATACCTTTTTGGCAATAGAGCGCAGCTCTTTAGGAGATTTCTCTTTCGCAAACGCGGCCTTCAGGTTAGCGTATGCTATCAAGCGCCTCTTCTTATTTATGAAAAAGGCTATGCCGCCCAGTCTTCTCCCTACCCAGAGATTGCCCCTGATGGGCATAAAGTGGGAAATTATATTTAATCCTCTAACTAATATAGAGGCTACGTAATCTATCAATTAAAATCTCCTTGCCTGCTATTATTTTCATCTCCACGGCTAAAGTTAAAACCGTGTAAGGGCATAGATTCAAGCCCAGCCTGTTTAATTTAACTATATCTTTCTCGGTGGTAAGAACAAAATCGAAATTTCTTTCATTGCATCTTCTTATCACGTGATCTATATCACTTTTTCTGTAATCATGGTGATCCTGGAATTTTATGTGCTCGATGATATTCGCGCCTAATCCTCTGGCCGTATCTTCGAAATATAATGGATCCCCTATGCTTGACAGCAAAATCACCTTCTTGCCGCTTATATAAGATAGATCGAATATATGCTTAGCCCTTCCTTCATAGAAATGCATAGGGGTGTGAACAGCCTCCAAAAATATCAGCCCATTTTTAATGCTACTAATCTCTTGTTTTATCTTATTGATATCGCAGCTTTTCTCACTTGCTTTTGTAAATACTATTATATCGGCTCTCGCTAACGCTCTCTTAGGCTCCCTCAAGATACCGCGGGGAAAAAGCCTCCCGTTGCCGAAAGGGTTCCGAGAATCGATTAATACTATATTCAGGTCTCTTGCAAGCTCCCAGTGCTGAAAGCCGTCGTCGAGTATCGCTGTATCGCTGCCGTACAACTTTATCGCCTTATAAGACGAGCGGGCCCTGTCCTGTCCAACCACGACAGGCACATCCGAAAGATTCCTCTTAAGCATCTCCTGCTCATCCCATCCGTAACCGCGTATCAGGACACATACGTTTCTCTTCAGACTTGACTCCAGTATCTTGGCGAGTGTTATGGTAAAAGGGGTCTTGCCTGTCCCGCCGAGCGCAATATTTCCGACACTTATTACTTTTAGAGGCGCGTTATGAGTCTTAAAAATATGCAGCTTATAAAAAATCCTCCTGAAAAAAATTGCCATTGAATATATCAATGAAAGTAGATAGAGAGACGCTTTAAGCGGAGCGAATATAACTCCTTTTTGTTTATCCGTCATTAACGAATAGAAGATCATCTTAAGATTTGGGATATCGCCTCTATGTTCTTTTTTGTCGCGCCGCGATTTTCTATAACTACTTTTTTTGCATTTGCGCCCAGCGCCGTCCTTGCGTTCGCGTTCTTAAAAAGAAACCTGAATTTTTCGCGAAGGTCTTCTTTATTAAGAACCTGTATAGCGCCTTTGTTTCTCAAAAATACATCCGCAATGTACTTAAAATTAAACATATGAGGCCCGAACAGGATCGTTTTAGCGAATGCTGCCGGCTCTATAGGGTTATGCCCGCCGTGTTTTACAAGACTACCTCCGATAAAGACTATCGTAGCGATTGAATATGCATCGTTGAGCTGCCCTATAGTATCTAAAAGAACTATTTTTGCGCCTTTGCCGCTTGACTCTTTGATTTTAGACGCTCTTATCGACTCAAGTCCGGTTTTCTTTATGACACTTTCGATTTCGCTTACACGATCTACATGCCTAGGAGCAATCAGTAGCATTAGGTTGGGATATTCCCAGGAAAGCTCTTTGAAGATGTCAGCAATTATCTCTTCTTCGCCGCTATGGGTACTGCCCGCAATTATCAACTCTTCGCCGACTTTCAAACCAAGCGATTCGCGTATAACATCCTCAGGTTTAACATCGGTCAAAACTTGAGCGTCAAACTTCATATTGCCTGTGACCCGCACCTTTTCAACGGGCGCGCCCAACTCTATTATCCTGTCAGCATCAATGTTGTCCTGCATACAAAAGATACTTATTTTACTGATAATATTTTTTAAAAATGGCGCCGCCATCCTATATCTGCCGATGGAGCGGTCTGATATCCTTCCGTTGATCAGGATGGAAGGAATCGATCTTGACGCCAGATTACTTAAAAGATTCGGCCAAATCTCAGTCTCTATCATTATGTATAATTTTGGCTTTATCGCTTTGACTGTTTTTTTAACTATGGCGCTAAAATCAAGCGGGAAATATATTATTGTAGCATCTTTGGAAAAATTTTTTTTAGCGAGGATATTCCCTGCTTTGGTTATGGTAGAAATAACTATATCGTTGACAGGAAATCTCTCTTTCAATAACGGGATGATGCTTTTACAAAGCGCGACTTCTCCGACGCTTACAGCCTGTATCCATATGCGCCCCTCGCCGGAAAGCAAGGTCCTTTCCTTCGTCTTATCATATATACCGAACCGTTCCCCGAACTCCCTGTGCAGCTTCCCGCTAAAGATAAGGGCCGGCAGATATAGAAGCGAAAATATGAAAAATCCTAAATCGTAAAGCATCTTTTATCGAATAGAGCCTTTAACGCGAGCAGCGCCGCGCCAATACTGATAGATGAATCGGCGATATTAAATACCGGCCAGACGCGAAAGTCCAAAAAATCTATCACGTAGCCGAATAAAATTCTGTCTATAAGGTTTCCTATGGCGCCGCCTAATATAAGGCCAAGAGAAGTGATAAGAAGAATGTCCTTATACCTATAGCGAAGACAATAGAAAAGTATAAGCGCTATTACAATGATAGAAGTCATTATGAAAAAGCGCGTCCAGTCTTTGAATAGGCCAAAGGCCGATCCGGTATTAAATACCAATGTTAGATGAAAAATCCCGGGGATGACTTTTATCGAGCGTCCATGCGATAAATTGCTGCAGAAAAAATATTTTGTCAACCTATCGATAATGACAACACAAGACGCTATCAAAGACAGGTGGATCATTTGCTTTCGTTGGCGGCCTGGCAATCTATGCACAGCTCCGTATGCGGCAGCGCATCTAGGCGTTTCTTCGATATCGGCTTGCCGCATTGCAGACAACTTCCGTATGTGCCGTCACTTACCCTTTTAAGCGCCTCATCGATTGTGTAGAGCAGATTCTGCTCGTCGCTCGCTCTGCCAAGCGAGAATTCCCTCTCGTAATTATCAGTCGCCATATCGGCCATGTGATATGAATAACCCGAAAGATCGCCAGACGCGTCCCTTTGCGATGTCTTCAGCGCTTCTTCGGTTATGTGATTGATGCCGCCTCCGATCTTCTCGCGCTCTTTAAGCAGGAGGGCTTTGTATTTTTTAAGGTACTTACTCGGCATCTTTTTTATCCTGATCTTTTTCGCTTTTTGCGCGGGCCTTGCCTTCCTTGCTTTCGTCCGACTTACCTTCACGCTTTTTACGATTCTTCTCTTTGCCGCTTTTTTTGCTTTTTTCATTGCAGCCTCTCCTATTTGATGTTCTGTACGCATCGCTCACAGAGGGACGGATGATCTTTATAAGCTCCGACCGCCTCGCCGTAATTCCAGCATCTCGAACACTTATTGCCCTTAGCCTTTTCTATTAATATAGCCGGCTCACCCTCTTTTAATTTGACTTGTGAAACTATAAATAGATATTTTAAAAAATCTTTCTTCTCCTGCAATATCTTTTTTAGGGCCGCATCATTCGTAACCAGCGTCACGGCCGCTTCAAGACTCGAACCTATGATCCCGCCCTGCCTCTTCTCCTCGAGTTTCTTTAATACTTCCTCTCTTGTAGCTACAAGCCGAGTCCACGTGGCTTGCAAATCTTTATCGATCCATTTATCATGTTCTTTTTCATTCGGCCAAGATTCAAGATGCACGGATTCCGATTTATCTTTTATTGAAAGATAACCCCAGACCTCATCCGTAGTTATCGCAAGTAAAGGCGCTATTATCTTCAAAAGATTCTGCAAGACCTCTAACATCGCGGTCTGGCCGGACCTGCGCTCTAAAGAGTCTTTAGCATATGTATACATCCTGTCCTTTGAGACGTCCAGATATATCGAAGAGACTTCATTAACACAGAAATTGTATACGTCTCTGTAGATTTTATGGAATGAATAAGAATCATAATTCTGCGTACAATTATTTATGAGGCGGGCAAGTTCACTCAATATCCACCTATCGATCTCAAGCATCTTCTTGTAATCTACTTCATCCTTCACATGATCAAAATCGTAGAGGTTGCTCAAAAGATACTTGCAGGTATTCCTGACTTTTTTGTAGGCGTCAGCGAGCCGCGTTAAGATCTCATTTGAGATCCTTACATCTTCCGAATAATCGCTCGACGCAACCCAGAGCCTCAGTATATCTGCCCCGTATTTCTTCATGACCTCTTCGGGCGTTATGACATTTCCGAGCGACTTGGACATCTTCTTGCCTTCGCCGTCAACTACGAAACCGTGAGTGAGGACATTTTTATACGGCGCTTTCTCGTCTATCCCCATAGCTGTTATAAGCGCTGACTGGAACCAGCCTCTGTGCTGATCAGAGCCTTCCAAGTATAATTCACACGGATAATCCAAATCTTTATTTTTCTTTAATACGGCCTGATGGCTCACGCCTGAATCAAACCATACGTCTATGATATCCGTCTCCTTTTGGAATTGTATGCCGCCGCATTTTTTGCATTTGGCGCCCTCCGGCATCAGTTCCTCTTCTTTCTTCGCAAACCAAACATCCGCGCCTTCCTTTTCAACAAAACCGGCCACATGTTCTATGACTTTTTGATCCAGAAGAACTTTTTTACAGTCTTTGCAATAGAAAGCTATTATCGGAACACCCCAGTATCTCTGCCTTGACAGACACCAGTCAGGCCGATTCTCGACCATAGTCGATATCCTAGGCTTCCCTTCTTTAGGAATCCATTTTATGTCGGAAGAGATCGCCTTTAACATATTTTTTCGTAAATTCCTATGATCTACCTTTAAGAAGTATTGATCTGTAGCTCTAAAGATTATAGGCCTTTTACATCGCCAGCAATGCGGATAGGAATGCGCGACCTCTTCGGCGTGTAATAAAGCGCCTTGCGATTTTAACTTTTCCAGTATCGGCTTGTTTGCGTTAATAACGTCCATCCCGCTAAATTCACCGCAGGTATTGTCAAATTTTCCTTTTGAATCGACTGGCATTACGGCAGGAAGGCCGTAACGTTTGCCCGTGATATAGTCTTCTTGTCCATGTCCGGGGGCCGTATGAACGCAGCCGGTTCCGTCTTTCATGGAAACATATTCGGCTAAAACAACCTTCGATTTTCTATCAATGAATGGATGGGCTGCTTCTAAACCTTCTAATTCCTTACCCTTGGCTGTCTTTGTTATTTTATATTCTTTTATCCCTATCATTTTCATCGCGGCTTCAATAAGGCCCTTCGCTATTATATAGGTTTCATTGCCAGGCCCTTTCGCAAATACGTACTCCTCTTCAGGATGTACCGCTATCGCGACATTGGCAAGCAAGGTCCACGGCGTTGTTGTCCAGATCACAAACGATGCGTCGTCTTTATATTTAAATGCGACATAAATCGAGGGCGAACTCTTCTCCTCGTATTCGATCTCAGCCTCTGCTAAGGCAGTCTCGCACGTCGAGCACCAGTTAACCGGCTTCAAATCCTTATATATATAACCTTTTTCAACCAGCCTGCCGAACGACCTGACAATCTCTGCCTCGTAATCTTTTGAAAGCGTAAGATACGGGTTCTCCCATTCGCCAAATATACCTAAGCGCTTGAATTGATCTCTCTGTATGGCTACATACTTCATCGCGTAGTCATACGCCTTCCTCCTGAACTTCACCTGATCTATGTCATGTTTCGTTATCTTTAATTCCTTGAATAGTTGATGTTCTACCGGAAGGCCGTGGCAGTCCCATCCGGGCACATAAGGCGAATCAAGTCCGCGCATCGTCTTATAACGAATAACTATGTCCTTCAGTATCTTATTCAGGGCGTGGCCCATATGGATATTCCCGTTTGCATATGGGGGGCCGTCGTGCAGGATGAATTTATTTTTGCCTTTACGAATATTGCGAATCTTCCCGTAAAGATCCATATCCTGCCACTGTTTTAAGATCTTGGGCTCTCGATTCGGAAGATCTGCCTTCATTGGAAAGTCTGTCTTAGGTAAATTTAACGTATGCTTATAATTCATTTTATTTAATGTATTTTCCAATTATTAATTCCAAATCCTTCTTTGTCTTATACGGGATTGCTTCCTTTCTCGTTACGATAGAATCTTTGAGCGCGAAAGAGCATACGCAAGTTCTTCCCGTCCTGAGTTTCGGCAATGCCGTCGCCACTATTCTTTTCGACGTATCCACATTCTTGCACAAATTTTGTATAATCATCTCAATAGACACAGACTCAACCGCCTGGTCCATATGCCAGCAGTCATAATCGGTGATGCAGGCCAGTGTCGCGTAACATATCTCTGCCTCTCTCGAAAGCTTCGCCTCAGCAAGATTCGTCATGCCGATTATATCCATTCCCCATGCCCTGTAAAGATAAGATTCCGCCTTGGTCGAGAACTGAGGCCCTTCCATGTTTATATATGTGCCGCCCAGATGCATGGCCGCGCCTGCCTTGACTCCTGCCTCGTAAAGCGTTTTGGATAGATTATGGCATACAGGCTCGGCAAACTGAATGTGCGCCACTATACCGTTGCCGAAGAATGTCATCTTGCGGCCGTAATTTGTCCTATCCACGAATTGCAATGGTATAACTATGTCCAGCGGCTTCAATTCCTCTTTTAAACTTCCGCATGCCGATACAGATATAATATGTTCGACGCCCAACTTTTTCATCCCGTATATATTAGCGCGATAATTTATCTCGCTGGGAAGCAGCCTGTGCCCTTGATCGTGCCGCGCTAAAAATACGACCTCTTTACCCTCTAGAACACCCGTAGTGAATTCGCCTGAAGGATCACCGAATGGCGTAGAAATCCTAACCTTCTTGACGTCCTTTATGCCGTCAATATGATAAAAACCGCTTCCGCCGATTATACCTACTTTGCTCAAGAAAATTCCTCTATTAACTTTATCCCATCCGTATCGCGATTCCTAATAAAGTCCTGACCAAAAATAATTTTAAAAACCAAATGGCTAAAAGAGCGAGTATAGGTGATATGTCTATGCCGATACTATAAGCCGGAAAAAATCTTCTGAATGGCGCGAGTATAGGATCTGTAACCTTGTATAAAGATCGGACTATCACATTATATGGATCCGGATTGACCCAGCTTATCAATGCCCTGATTATGATAAGCCAGTTGGCGATCGTAAGGATATAATCAAGTATGGTCGCGATCGCCGCTATAAAATTACCCAATACAAACACGTTTACCTCTTCGAAAGTTTATTCGCTCTTTTTTGCGCTTCCTTAACGGCGTCTTTGACTATATTTTTAAATTTCTTCGACTCAAAAACTTTTATCGCGGCCTCTGTCGTGCCGCCTTTCGATGTCACCCTTGCCCTTAATACAGCGGGCTCTTCTTCTGTCACTTCCAATAACTTTGCGCTTCCAAGCGCTGTCTTCAATACGAGCCTCTTCGCAATATCTTTATCCAACCCTAAACTTTGAGCCGCATCTATCAGGGACTCTACAAGATAAAAGAAATAAGCCGGCCCGCTGCCGCTTATAGCGGTTACGCTATCGACAAGTTCCTCATCGACCTCAACCACTTCGCCTATAGTCGAAAATATCTCTTTCGCTAATCTCATATCCTGAACACTTGCCGCGCTTCCAGCGCTTATGCTCGATATCGCTTCGCCTATTGCCGCGGCCATGTTCGGCATGACTCTTATAACGGGGATGTCTTTACCAACAATGCTTTCGATATATCTTGTTGTTATGCCTGCGGCTATGGATATCAAAAGCTTTCCTTTAGAGACGCCGCAGCATACCTCGGATTTAAGAACATTTTCAAAATCCTTAGGCTTTATCGATAATATAATACAATCGGCAAACTTTACTACCCTATTATTGTCTATTTCAACTATGATCTTATATTTCGATTGTATATAGCCCCTTCTCTTTGCGTCGAATTCGCTCACCATAAGGGATGTGCTCTTCTCAACCACATTTGAGAGGCGGCTCAAGAGCGCCTCGCCCATGTTGCCGCAGCCGATAATTCCGATTTTTTTATCAATCATTTTTGAATATCGCCCTTCCTATCCTTACCATCGTCGAACCTTCTTCAATAGCGACCTCAAAGTCATTCGACATACCCATCGAAAGTTGTAAGCCACAAGCTGCGAGCTTTAACTTTTGCAGTTGTTCGCCTATTTCTCGCAGCTTGTGGAAACTGGGCCTCGCCATATCTTGCGCATTGACTTCCGGCGCGATCGTCATAAGGCCTAATATATTAATATTAGGATATAAACTGATTTCTTTAAAAAATGCTCCTATATCGTTCGGCGTGATCCCAAATTTACTCTCTTCGCCCGATGTATTTACTTCAACAAGTATATCCTGGACTTTGTTTATCTTCTCCGCCTCCTTATCTATCTCTTTTGCGAGACGAATACTATCGATGGAATGTATCAGCGAGAATATCTTTACCGCGTCTTTAACTTTATTCGTCTGTAGATGCCCCACCAAATGCCATATTGCCCTGTCCCCTATCGCCCTATACTTGATAAGCGCATCCTGCACCCTGTTCTCGCCTATATCCTTAACCTTCAAGGCCAAAACCTCTTCTATCTCTTTAATATTGGCTTCTTTGGTAACGCATATCAACTTTACGTCCCCAGGATGCCACCGGGTTTTTTCGCAACACCTTGCTATCCCTTGTGTTACGGATTTCAAATTATCTGCGATCATAGGGTATAAGTGAGGGGAGCCTCCTTCGCATTCAATACAAAACAGCGCAATACTTAGGTGGATTTATCCACCTAAGCGCCAAATCTTTTACTGAGTTGACTGCGAAGGTGGATAAAATAGCACAATTGGAATGAAAAGTCAAGAAAATCTGCCCTGCGGGAGGCTTTTGGCAGATTTTTCTTGATCCTGACCCCGCTTTGGCGGGGGAAGGATCTAATATGGGTAACCGAATATAATTTCCTTTGCTATCAAGCGAAACAGATTTCTGGGTGAGGTTAGATAATTACCAGTATAGTCTTGCGAATCTCTTGGAGTAGCGCCTTATCCACTCTTCGGAGGCTTCCTGCATGGTCACTTCGCGGCCCATCTGGAGTGAACGCAGTATCCTATATTCGTCTATTAGATAAAGCTGCTCGATAAGCTTTACTTTGAACGCGTCAGGGTAGCGGTAGAATGAGACTCCTATATTAAAAAGGCCGGGACTTTCACTGTCCTTGGTGATATGCATCACCTTGGCATTGACCCTAAAGATCTTATCCTGCAGCGGCATCTTCAATATTATGAGATCATCCTTCTTAAGAGGATGCCTTGAGAGAAACAGCAAACCGCCTTCGCTTATGTTCAGCGTCTTTGTCCTCTCTCTTATCTTCTTCGGGGCATGTTCAAATTCAAGAGGATGGCAGATGGGATGCCTTATAAAATGCCTTCTCTCTTCCATACACAGCATAGGCGCCTCTAAAAGTAGTTATTAAATATCTCCGCCACTTTTTCGGATATGTCTTTGACCAAGCCTTTTGGCTGAAATGGTTTCGGCTGATAATGCGTTTGCGCGTACCTTGCAAGCCCTATAGCGGAAACGGCGCGCATACTGTCAATGCCGGATATGTTACCCTGAACATTCCTCACAATACCCATCTTAACAGGATAAGATAATTTTTCTTCCAGAATATCTACAACGCCTTCCGAAAAAGCGAAGCCGCCGGTAATAACTACTAATTTTATATTTCCACCATTCTTAATAAAATCTTCGCTCCCTGCCTTGATCCGCGAAATAATATCATTGAAGGCCTGATTATTTTTCAAATCCCCATCAATGTCATTAGCCCCGCGAGGCATAACATCCAGATAGTTTAGAGTGCCTGCGAAGAATATCGAAATTTCCGTCAGGGATGCGCCCATATTGAGAAGTATCACGCCGTCTTCCTTCCACTCGTCTTCCAGAAGACTTACCCCCTCCGCTATCCCTGAATATATGACCTCTTTTATGCCGTATCCGGCGCTATTGACGCATTTATATATATTTTGGATGTGATTTAGATTTGCTATTATCATATACATCTCGCAGGATAGCCGCGAGGCGTATAGGCCAAGAGGACTCTTTATACTAAGCTGATCGTCTATCGAAAAATTCAGAACTATTTTATGCACTATCTCCCTGTCGAAAGCCAATCGAATGGTACTTGCCGCATTTATGCACTTTGCTATATCTGATCTTGTAACCTCCCTGCCTCTCGACGACAATGGGATCATGCCGCGCGATTTCTCGCCCTTTATTGTCTCGCCGCTGATATTTGTGTAAATATTGTCAGGACGTTTTCCTGTTTTTTCGCATAGTCTCGTCAGAACCCTTTTCACAGAATTTGAAGCGTCATCAAGACCAGTGATGGCGCCTCTCGACACGCCTTTTGACGACTGGCTTTCGTAAGCAAGTACGGTCGACAAACCGCCGCCTAAAACTTCGAGCGCGACTGCCGAAATCTTCGAGGAACCTATATCAAGACCTGTTATTATTATCGGCTTTTTCATATGCCTACCTCACAACAATCGCATATGGAACCTCTCCTGAATGCAATGCGGGGTTTCATGCGCCAACACTTATACAATTGCACATGGAACCTCTCCCGAATACAATACGGGGTTTCATTTTGGGCTTATAGCCGCGTCTTTAAATCTTATATCAATATAGTTTATTTTATCAAGAACGAGGCGCGGATCCCTTAGCGTGTCTCTTAAAACCGAGAGCCGCTCTTTTAGATTCTCGTAACCTATTATGATCATAGGCCCGTCTTCGCCTAGATCGAATGACAGGCTTTTAATGTCGCTTGCGTCAAGTGTGCGCACGCCGTACTTATCAAGAAATCTGGCCTTTTTAATTTCATCGAGAAGCTTCAGCGCCGCTTCTAAATTTTTTGATTCGTTTTTCTTGTGTAATTTACCCGCATATTTCGGGTTTACTCCCTTTATTACGGGAAGGCCGCCCAGCCGCGCAGGATCCCTGCTGACAAGTATGACGCCTTCTCTATCTATCGGAAATGAAAGACCATTACTCAAAATTGCGACAGGACTGCGAAAATTTAATTCAACTAATAGTTTGTCCGGAAGCGCTCTATTTACGATAATATCCTTAGCATCCGGGTGCCGCAGTTCCAGGGACTTAGCGATTGCCGTAAGATTTATCTTAAATATATTATTACCCTTATAATGCCTTAAGAGATCGCTTCTTATAGATATCAGGCTTATCTCGGGAGCGCCTCTTGCCTCCACGGATCTTAACATGAAATAATCGGACCTCTCGAGGAACGCCGTTATAAGGACCCATGAAAAGATTATGAATACTACCAAAACTATCATACCGGCTACCCTTTGCAGGATAAATTCTTTGGCGCCCGTAAACGCTTTCGGCAGCTGCATCTTTTTAAATTTTTTATGCCTTGTCATTATAGTTTTCCCGCCTTTAATAAAGAGTGCTCAAGGATTTTAACACAAAGCTCTCTGAAACACAAACCAATAGCAGCCGCCGCTTTCGGCAGCAGGCTGCGCCCTGTCATCCCCGGTATCGTATTAACCTCTAATACGAATATTTTTCCATAATTATCCATGATCATGTCGACTCTTGAAAACGTCCTGCAGCCCAAAGCGCTATGAGATAGGCTCCCCAAGCGCCCAGCTTCTTTATACGCTTCTTTATCTATCGGGGCAGGCACCAGATACCGCGTAGTCGAATCTTCATATTTAGCCTCATAATCATAGACATTATTTTTCGTAACTATCTCTATGACCGGCAGAGACTTATCGTCCAGGATGCCCACGGTAAGCTCTCTTCCTGCAACATATTCCTCCAGCACGCTTCTTTCGCCGTATTGAAAGGTTTTATCTATTGCCGTTCGTAAAAATTTTTTTTCTTTAACTATAGAAAGCCCTATGCTTGAGCCTTCCGATTGAGGTTTGACAACAAGCGGGAAACCTATTTTATCCGCTTCGTTTACGTCAAACTTTTCTTTCTCAAACACAATATATTTCGGAACAGGGATCTTATTTTTTATAAAAGCCTCTTTGGAAGCGACCTTATCGAACGCGAGCCGCGATGCTTCTACGCCAGAACCAGTATACGGAATATCAGCGTCTTCAAGAGCTTGCTGAACCGTTCCATCCTCGCCGTATCTTCCATGGAGAGCTATGAATGCGACATCTATTTTATTTGCCGCGATGACGTTGCGGATATCGTTTTTCACGCGAAGGAATATCGCGTCAAGCCCTTCGCTTAATAGGGCATTATAAACGGCAGCGCCCGAACGCAGGCTTATACCGCGCTCATTCGACGGCCCACCCGCTAACACGCCTATCTTGCCGAATCTTGACCCATGCCTGCCCTCGGCTTCCCGTCTCACCTTTGGCTCGCCGAGGCGGACGCCGAGAGGCGAGCCGTCAGGCCCTGCGCCGATATGGCGCAGGGCAGGCGGACTTGGCCCCTTCCTCTCTTTCCCTATCATATAATCTTGATCTCCAACTCCAGAGGAATCTTGTAATTCTTCATTACCTTTTTACTTATAAGGCCGATGAGTTTTAAAACGTCATTACAGCTCGCTCCTTTTTTATTTATTATAAAATTTGCGTGCCTACGCGAAATTTCTGCTCCACCCATCCTCGCCCCTTTTAAACCCAGCATATCTATCATCTGTCCCGTAGTAAACTGAGAATTATCCGGATTCTTGAATACGCAACCGGCGCTAGGCATGTCGAGCACCTGTTTCTCCCTTTTCATCTTTAAAAATTTTGAGCACCTGGAAGTCAAGGCTGAACTGTCTTCCCTGCCGAGCCCGAGCGCTGCCGCTAATATTATATAGGGAGAAAGATTAGAGCGGCGATACCCGAGTTTAATATCGCCTCTCTTTAATATCTTTATATTACCTTCGTAGTCCATAACCTTTAACGATATAATATAATCTCCGATATTTTTGTATAACGGGCTGTACCAGCCACCGGCATTCATATATACAGCCCCCCCTACAGTGCCGGGGATACCGATAAGCGACTCTAATCCGCTCAAGCCCTTATCACAACATAATCTCACTAACGCCGGAACGCTGTATCCTGCGCCTACCATTACCGTGGTACCGCGCATCGTTATGTTTTTAAAGAATGGCGAACCGAGATGGAGCACTATGCCTTTAAAGCCCCTGTCGCTTGCTAGAATGTTGGTTCCTCCGCCTACAATAAAAGTCCGAATTCTGTTTTTTCGGGAAAATTTAATTATCTTTTTAAGTTCTGCTATATCTTTCGGCTCCGCCCAGAGCGCTGCTGGCCCCCCTATCTTAAAAGATGTGTGGCGCTCAAGGGGTTCTCCCGCTTTCACATTACCTTTTATTAAGCCTTTCGGATAATTCATTTGTGACCTCTTTTATGTCGCCTGCGCCCAGCACCAATATCATGTCACCGCGCTTCTTTAATGCCATTACATATTCGGCGACACCTTCTTTATTCATCATCGTAACGTCATTAATACCGTGTTTTTTGACTTTGTCATAAATATTTTTTACAGAGACTCCCTCTATCGGATCCTCGCCCGCCGCGTATATGTCTGTTAATATGAGTTTATCCGCGCCCTTAAAGCATCCGCCGAATTCATCTGCCATAAATTTCATCCGCGTATACCTGTGCGGCTGGAATACCACTATCAGCCTCCGGTTCTTCCAGTTGCGGCAGGCATCAAGAACAGCGCGTATCTCCGTCGGGTGGTGGGCATAGTCATCAATAAGCATGACTCCGTCGACATCCGCCATTAGATGGAAACGCCGCTTCGTACCGCTGAAATCCGCTATTGAACGCGTTATATTTTCAAATGTAAGCCCTATTTTAAATCCGACGAGAATTGCCGCGAGGCTGTTCAGGATATTATATCTTCCCGGAACCTTAAGAAATACTCTTCCAATAATCTCGTTTTTGTAGACGCACTGGAATGACGAACGGAATCCGTTCAGCTTGATGTCATAAGGGCATATATCTGCCTGTCTAGAAAAACCGAAACTTTCTCCCTTACCGTTAAAACGGATGAGCATTTTTTTTATGTTTTCGTCCTCGCAATTATAAAATAGTGTTCCCGTTTTCTTTAAGTTATTCGCGAAGGCCGAATATGAATCTATGGCGTCATCGAGAGTTTTATAATAATCCACATGCTCTATCTCGATATTCATTATGACAGAGTAGAGAGGTTTTAAATAGAGAAAAGAGCCGTCGCTCTCATCCGCCTCGGCTACCACGTATTCACCAGAACCTGACTTTGCGTTACCGCCGAACAGATCTACCTCGCCCCCTATTATCACCGTTGGATCAAGAAAACAATCCTCAAGCATAACAGAGATGAGCGAAGTAGTGGTGGTTTTGCCATGTGTCCCGGTTACAGCTATCCCCTTTTTCTTATTCAATATCTCGCCCAAAACTTGGGCCCTTTTGACTATTGTGATATTTCGTTTGCGCGCCTCAATGATTTCCGGGTTTGCGTTATTTATGGACGATGAATATACCAGAACCTCTGCTTCGGGCGGTAGGTGGCGGGTATTATGCCCTACGGATATCTTGCCTCCTATTTTTTCCAACTTTTCAGTGAGATTATTCGATTTAAGGTCTGATCCGGAAACATTATAACCCATCTTCAATAATATGAAGGCAAGGCCGCTCATCCCTATGCCGCCAACACCAACAAAGTGTATATTCTTCTTCTCAAGTATCATGCGCGCCGCCCCCTGCCAAGGCGCAAGATTTCTTCCGCTAAAGTATATGATGAATCCGGCACGCTAAGGCGTTTTGCCGATTCTGCCATTTCGTTCAACCTTTTTCTATCTTTTAATAGATCCATAAGAGAGTTTCTTATCAAATCAGGCGACATGTCGTTTTCATCTATTTGTATTGCCGCGCCTTTTTCGGAGAAGATGCGCGCATTCTCAACCTGGTGGCTCATGGCAAAAGGATATGGTATCAAGACCATCGGTTTCCCGAAGTATGCTATTTCAAATATCGCTGATGCGCCAGACCTCGTCACCACAAGATCTGCCACGCTATACACTTCTTCTATCCTATCCACAAACGAATAAACGCGGCACTCCAGCGCCAATTCTTCATATGCCGCGCTTGCCCATACATAATCCGTTGTCCCTGTAATATGTATGACCTGTAATCTTGACCGCGTATTAGCGTCGAGCTGTGATAACGCTTGCAGAAACGCTTTATTCAGATTGTGGGCCCCCTGACTCCCTCCTATGACAAGTATGGTGAATTTATCGGCATCGAGGCCCAATTTTTTCATATTGCCCGTTCTGTCGTCTTTTAGCAGCGCGGCCCTTATAGGGTTTCCCGTGAAAACCGCTTTATAAGCATAGCGACCGAGGTACCTCTTCGTATCCTCAAAACTTATCGCTATTCTGTCGGCAAGGGTGAATAACTTCGCATTAGCCCTTCCAGGTACAACGTTCTGCTCATGAATTACCCTCGGGATACATAATATACAGGCGGCTAGTATTACGGGAGCCGCTACGTAACCGCCGAATCCTACAACTACATTGGGCCTGGATTTTATTAATATACAGAGCGACTTTAAAAGATCGAGGGATAATTTTATAAAAAATACAAATGTACCTAATGACGGATTATACGGTAACTTGTTCGCCGATAGCATCGAATATCGGAAACCTTCTTTTTCGAATATTCTCCTGTCAAGCGCCTTATCGCTCCCGACAAATATTATGTCGATGTTTTTATCCTTCGTCTTAATTCCTTGCGCAAGCGCCACAGCGGGAAATATGTGCCCGCCCGAACCGCCGCACGCTATCACGATCCTCATCTTTAGCGGCTTCTCCTTTACCGATTTCCCGCGCTTTTAAAAAGGTGCGGGACTCACCTATACACCTCGTTTGCCTTCGCAATATTCAACAATAATCCGACAGCTGTTAAATGGAATATCAACGACGTCCCGCCATAACTTATGAAAGGAAGGGGCAGCCCCTTGGTCGGCAAAACGCCGGTCGCTACACCTATATTTATCACCGCTTCAAGAGCTATTAATGAAACCAATGCCATGCTCAAGAGCTTCTCGAACTTAGCCTCTGCTCTGAACGTTATCTTCATCCCCTCCCATACAAAAAGTATAAATAATATCACAACAGTTGCAGCGCCCAAAAATCCCAGTTCTTCGCCTATTATCGAAAATATGAAATCTGTGTGCGATGCGGGCAGATAAAAAAGTTTCTGCCTTGACTGCCCTAACCCTACACCTAACAACCCTCCGGAACCTATCGCGATAAAAGACTGTATTATCTGAAAACCCGCCCCACGCTTGTCGGACCATGGATTTAAGAATATCATCATGCGCTTTCTTCTATATGGAATTCTGAATAGAAGGACATAAAGCGCGGGTATGCTGGCCAAAAAAGAAGCGGATATATATGCCATATTTACTCCGCTCACGAACAGCATAAGAGCGCTTATTATCAAAATAACCATAGCTGTTCCGAGGTCCGGCTCTAAAAGCACGAGCCCCAAAACTAATCCTAAGACTAAGATGGGCGGTAAGTAGCCATATATAAAACTCTTTATAAGCTTCTCTTTTCTCGCTAAAAGATCGGCAAAATACACTATGATGGCTATCTTGGCAAATTCGGACGGCTGAAAATTTAACGGACCTATCCTGAACCAACGTCTTGCGCCTGCCGCCTCCCTCCCGATATGCGGTATCAAAACCAGCACGAGTAGCAGCGCCGAAAATCCCATTATGGGCTTTGAAATACGTTTCAATGTCTGGATGTTTACCGCCATGGCGCATATCATCATAAAGATCCCGACGCCTAGATATATGAGATGTCTCTTTAAAAAATAGAGGCTGTCGCCCATCCTCTCGTGGGCATATATGGCGCTCGTTGAATATATCATGACTACTCCTATCGCGGCGAGCGCCGCCACAATAATAAAAATGGACGATCTTGCGTTTCTCATTTTATGGATAGCACGGCTTTTTTGAATATCTCCCCGCGCTCTTTATAGTCCTTAAACATATCGAAACTCGAACACATGGGAGAAAGAAGCACCAGCGTATTTTCTTTAGCCAATCTTCTCGCAAGCTCGACAGCTTCCTGCATGGTACCGGCCTCGTGAGTCCGGGCAGCATCGCCTAGCGCTTTTTTGATTCTTTTTCTTGCCTCACCTATCAATATAAGGTATTTGACTTTCTTTTTGACAAGCTCTCTGATTACGCCATAGTTGCTATTCTTGTCCTTGCCGCCGGCAATCAATATGACAGGTCTTTCACATGATTCCAGTGCCCTGTAAGTAGAATCGACCGTTGTCCCCTTAGAATCATCTATATACTCGACCCCGCCTATTATATCGACCGTCTCGAAACGATGACGCAGGCTGTTAAAATTACGTATGGTATTCTTGATTGATACGGCTTTCACGCCTGCTATAATACCCGCTAAACTTGAAACGAGAACATTTTCGGCATTATGAAGGCCCTTAAGCCTTATATCTTCTGTCGCGCATATATCTTCATTTCTGCCATCGATAGCACAAATTATTTTGTTATCCTTTAAATACGTTCCGTTTGTTTTTGTAAGCCTTGAATAGTACAAGATCTTAGATTTTGCCTTTTTATCCAAGCCTTCCAATTCCTTTGCGTCGCGATTTAAGATAAGGATGTCTTTTACATCCTGATTTTTGAAAACCTTCAGCTTCTCATTAAAATAGTCGCTGAATTTACTGTATCTATCGAGGTGGTCGTCCGTTATATTCAATATTATCGCAATATGCGGCTTGAAATTCGAAATTCGTTCAAGCTGAAATGAGCTTACCTCGAGAACAACCCACGTATCTTTATTTATGCGCTTTATTTCGCCGCATAGCGAATTGCCGATATTACCGCAAACAACGGTATCGAGGCCGCTCTTCTCTAGGATCTGGCCTATCAGCGTTGTTACGGTACTCTTACCGTTCGTTCCCGTTATGGCCATGATCCTGCCTTTACAAAAACTGTAGCCCAGCTCCATCTCGCTTATCATGGGAATGCCTAACTCATTCGCCCATTTTATCGACGGGGACGAGTCTTCGACTCCGGGGCTTACAACAATAAGTTCGTTCCCTTCTATAAAATCCTTCGTATGTCCGCCGATCTGGCAAGGTATCTTTCTTTCTTCGAGCAGCATTGCATTTTTTCTAACGTTTTCATTATCGGAGGCTTCTGTGATTTTCACATCCGCGCCAATATCTTTTAATAGAAGAGCGGCATTCAACCCGCTGCTGCCTAATCCTATTACCGCCACTTTTTTATCTTTCATCATTCGTGTCCAAAATGGGCTATGATTGCCGTCGGCAATGATCTTTCATTGTAATTTTAATGTTGCCAAGCTTAGCAGTGCGAGCACTATCGCAACTATCCAGAATCTTATGGTTATCTTCGATTCAGGCCACCCACGCAGCTGAAAATGGTGATGTATAGGAGACATCAAAAATAACCTCTTCTTCGTGGTCTTAAGCCACAACACCTGTAAGAGAACTGACGCGGCTTCTATGACAAATATGCCGCCTACCAGAAATAATAATAGTTCCTTCTTAATAAATACAGCTATGACTCCGAGCGCCCCACCCAAAGCCAGGGAACCCGTGTCGCCCATAAACACATTCGCGGGATATGAATTGAACCACAAAAATCCCAAGCCGGCGCCTACCATGGCGGCGCAGAAAACGGATAACTCACCTGCGCCCTGCAGATGAAAAACATTTAGATAGTCAGCGAATTTAAAATTGCCTGTTATGTATGTAAGAACTGAGTAGGCCAGCGCCGCTATTATGGTGCATCCTATTGCAAGGCCGTCCAGACCGTCAGTGAGGTTTACGGCATTACTGGCGCCTGTTATTACAATAACTACAAAGACAAGGTATAGGGCTCCGAGTTCCAAAGAGAAAAATTTTATAAACGGGACATTTAGGGTTGTGGGGATAGGCGTAAATTGTATTACAAAGGTTGCGATGATCAACGCTAAAAATGCCTGGCTTAAAAATTTCCTGCTTGGTCTTAGTCCCATACTTCTCTTTTTTACTACCTTTATATAATCATCGGCGAATCCTACTAGACCTAAAAATAGGAATGAGCCCAAAGTCATTAAAATATATCTATTTAATATATCAGCCCAAAGTATAGTGGCTAAAGCTATCGCGATTATTATTAAAACACCTCCCATCGTAGGTGTCCCTTGCTTATGCTTGGTAAGGTCGTATAAAAACTCGACATATTCTTTCCTTATATGCTGTCCGAAACTTAGCTCCTTCAACCGTCTTATAACGACTGGGCCGAATATTAATGATATGAGTAGCGCCGTGAGACTCGCCATGGCAGCCCGAAAAGTTATGTATTTAAATACATTAAACCCGAACCAGTAATCCCTTAGTGAATAAAATAAGTAGTATAGCATTATTTATCTTTTAGGATCTCTAACACTTTTTCCATTTTCATTGTGCGTGAACCCTTGATTAATACAACATCGCCCGCCTTCGCTACTTTACGCAATACGGCCGCTATCTCTTCATGGTTCGAACAATGCCAAATCCTGTCTTTCGCCATTCCTGATTTCAAAGCAGCAGAAGACGTCTGCTGCGAAAGCTTGCCGAATGTGACAAGTCCGTCGAACCCTCCTCTAACCACCGCCTCCCCGACTCCCCTATGAAAATAATTTTCTTTCTCGCCAAGCTCAAGCATATCTGCGCTCACTATCCACCTTGACTTGGCAGGATATGATTTGATCGTTTCTAAAGCGGCGCGCATTGACAAAGGATTTGAATTATACGCGTCATCTATAACAACAACTCCGTCTATATTTTTTATGTTTAACCTCATATATGCCGGGACACACTCTGCCAGCCCTTTCTTTATGGAATCGTAATCCAGTTCGAAATGGCGAGCTACCGCTATCGCGGCTAACGCGTTATAAATATTGTGAATACCCGCCAGATTTAGCACAAAAGGCGACTTATTGTTTAATAAGAAAACTATTTTGTCCTTTTCCGTAGATACGATTGAAGCTCGAAAATCATTCACTTTGTTAAAGCCGAACCGCATTATTTTAAATTTATTATTTTTTATTTTAGAAAGATATTTGTCATCTCCGTTCAATATGACGAGGGAATCTTCATCCAAGAATTCAAATATTTCCTTCTTAGATTCGAATATGCCTTTTAAGTCCTTTAAGAATTCTAAGTGAGACGGCCCTATATTTGTAATTACCGCTATATTGGGTCTTGCAATATCGGCAAGCGATCTTATTTCGCCCTTATGATTAGTCCCCATCTCAAGAATGCAAATCTCGTGGTATTTCTTAAGTTTTAAGAGCGTCTGCGGCAAACCGATATGATTATTCTTTGTTCCTTCGTTTTTTAATACCTTATATTTTGATGAAAGAACCTTGGCCGTCATGTCCTTGACCGTCGTCTTCCCATTGCTTCCGGTCACGCCTATTACCGGAATATCGAATCTTATCCGATGTTCATGAGCTATTTCTTGCAGAGCTTTTGTCGTATTCTTGACTTGTATTATAATTTTTTCCTGACCCACGCCTGCCCTCGGCTTCCCGTCTCGCCCTTGGCTCGCCGAGGCGGACGCCGAGAGGCGAGCTGGCAGGCCCTGCGCCGATATGGTACGGGGCAGGCAGGCTTGAGCCCTCGCCCCTTGCCGTATAGTAAATGCGCCAACAGCGCCTTTCTTAAATGCCTCGCCTATGAACTCTTCTCCGTCAAAGTTGTTTCCTTTAAGCGGAAGAAAGAACTCGCCTGTTTTTATATTCCTTGAATCAGTTAAAATAGTTGCGAGATCGATTTCGGCTGTCGAATCGCCCGAGAGAAGCTTTCCTTTAGTTATTTTTAGTATCTCTTGAACTTTCACCTAAAGCGCCTTCTAAGTTTGGGCCGTTACTATCGCGCCTTCTTTTTTGATTCTTTTTTGAGAATGCGCGGGTTGCCCTTCAATATTGAGCGCACTACTTCACGATCGTCGAAAGGCATTACCCTGTCCTTCATTATCTGATATTTTTCGTGCCCCTTTCCCGCGATCACCACAACATCGCCTTTAGAAGCCGATTTCAAAGCGTTATCTATCGCAGTGCGCCTATCTTCAACTAAACAATAATTGGAGAACTTTCTCTTTATGCCCGTCTCGATCTCTGATATAATTCCAGCCGAATCTTCAAATCTGGGATTATCGGAAGTTACTACAACTTTATCGGAGAATCTACATGCAACGTTACCCATCAACGGCCTCTTGCTTCTATCGCGATTTCCACCACAACCAAAGACCGTTATTATCCGCCCATTTTTTGTAACTTCCCTCAAAAGACTCAATATATTATAGAGGGCGTCCTCCGTATGCGCATAATCCACAAAGACCTTAAAAGGTTGTCCCAAGTCGACTATCTCTAACCTCCCCGGCACAGAAGTAAAAGACTCAATTCCTTTTTTTATTGCCTCAACCGAAACGCCCAAAGCGATTGCCGCCGCAACGCTGGCCAAAATATTAGAAATATTATGCCTGCCTATAAGGGCTGTCTTTACTTTAAAAGAACATTTTGGTGTTTTTATGCTAAAGGCAGAGCTATCCATCGAAAGGAAAATACTCGAAGCCATTATATCGGATTTATTCTCAATCCCATATGTAAGCACTCTATTCTTTATCCGTTTCTTTAGAGCTCTGACTATCTTATCATCGCTGTTGAGTATCGCGATACCGCTATTTTTTAACTTATCAAATAATCTTGCCTTGGCATTAAAATAATTCTTTATAGTCTTGTGGTAATCTAAATGCTCCTTTGTAATATTCGTAAATATTCCGACATCGAACAATACCTGGTCTACCCTGCCTTGATCAAGTGAATGGCTTGATACTTCCATAATCACGTATCGTGCTCTATTTTTTAACATCTTGCTGAGCAATGATTGTAATTCCAAGGCGCCGGGTGTAGTGTTCGCTGCAGGCTCTCCCTTACCTTTGATTCTATAATTTATAGTCCCGATCACGCCGCTATCTTTCCTTGCCCATTTGAGGATATTTTCGATCAGGTAGGTTATAGTGGTCTTCCCGTTAGTTCCGGTCACGCCTACTATTTTCAATTTTTTTGAAGGATGCCTGTAGAAATTATCCGCTACGATAGGAATAGTTTTGCGCGTATCCGCTATTAATATCTTTTTTACTCCGGAAGGTGTATTAAAATCCTTTTCTGCAACGACTACTTTCGCGCCTTTCTTTATCGCTTCATCTATAAATTTATAGCCGTCGGTATTGTAGCCGCGCATAGCTATGAATAGACTCCCCTTTCCCACCTTCCTCGAATCGATCGCGATCTTTTTGATCGCGAGATTGGACAGGTCTTCATCCGTTTTATATTTGATCCCTTTAAAAATATCTTTTATTCTAACCATAAGCTCTATTTTGCTGCTACGGCCTTTTCTTCAATATTAAGGTATTTCAAAGATTGGTCCATGACATTTTTAAATACGGGGGCGGCGACATCGCCGCCGAAGTATACCGGATACGGTTCATCAACGCATACGACAACGGCAAGTGCCGGCTTAGCGGCCGGTGCAAAACCTATAAACGAAGCTATAAATCTATTATGCGAATATACGCCGCTAGGTTCAACTTTCTGAGCCGTTCCTGTCTTGCCACCGGCGGTAAACTCTTCCATCTTTGCCTTCCTACCTGTTCCTGACTCAACGACGCCCATCAAAAGCCCTCTCATCTTTGCCGCGGTCTTCGGCGATATTACTTTCCTTGTAACCTCCAGCGGAAATTCCTTTATAGTCTCTCCATCTTCGTCTATTATACTCTTTACTACGCGCGGTTTAACTAAAAATCCGTTATCGGCTATGACAGAAATGGCCCGCGCAAGCTGTATCGCTGTTGTCGTAACCTCCTGCCCCATTGGTATGGCAAGCATGCTCGTAGAAGTCCATTTGGAGAGCGGCCTGTTCATCCCAACCACTTCTCCCGGTAAGTCTATCCCCGTCTTTTCACAAAAACCGAAGGCCTGAATATACTTATACATCTTTGCCGCGCCGAAACGACTCGCCACCTTAACAGTGCCGATGTTGCTGGACTTTTCTATGACTTCTCTAAAAGTAAGAATTCCGTGCGGCATGTGGTCGTGCAATATTCTTTTACCGATCTTCCACGCGCCGTTTTCGCAATCAAATTTATCATTGAGATTGACAGCGTTCTCCTCTATCGCCGTACTCGCGGTAACTATCTTAAAAACACTTCCGGGTTCAAAAAAATCATTTACGGCTCTATCCCTTATGGATTCTGGCGATCTTTTACTAGGATCGTTCAGATCAAAATTCGGAAAATTCGCAAACGCTAAAATATCGCCGTTTTTAGGGTCCATGACTATTATCGAAGCGCCCTTTGCGTGATATTTGTCATACATCTTATACGCTTCTCTTTCAGCAATGTTTTGGATTACCTCATCTATCGTAAGAACAAGATTATAACCGTTCTTCGGCGTGAGGAACTCTTCCTGGTAGGATTTTAATAGTTTTCTCTTGGCGTCCTGTGTGGCAATGAGCCAGCCGCCCTGGCCTTTAAGGTAATTATCGTAAATTGCCTCGACGCCTTCCAAACCTTTATTATCTATATTTACCAAACCTAGAAGATGACAAGCTAAGGTTGTATTCGGGTAAAATCTCTTTGACTCTTCGATAAAACCTACGCCTGCCAAGTTTAACTTTTTAAGCCGCAATGATTCCTTAGTGGTGATCTTTCTCTTAATCCAAACGAAGCCCTTATCTTTAGATAGCCTCTCAATCACGAAATCTTCTTTAAGATTTAACGCTATGGATAAAATTTTAGCTGTCCTTGCCTTATCTTTTATCTCTCGGGGATTTGCATAGATAGAATCTCTGTTTAAATTAACGGCAAGGGGACGCATATTTCTGTCAAAAATCGTGCCCCTCTTCGGCCGAAGTTCAACCGATACAATATGTTCTTCATTGGCTATTTTGAAATAGAAATGATGCTGCAGGGCCTGTAAAAAAAATAGGCGCGCTAATAGAAGTGTTAGGGACAGGAGAAAGAAAATAAAAACAAATACCTGGCGCGCTCGAAAGATTCCGCTATGCACGAAATAAAAATCCTAAAATGACACTTAAATTAGAGAAATGGTAAGAAGGTTTATTTTTCTCTGGCGTGGGGGTCTACCCGTCCTCCGAGAAAATCAAAAAATCTAAAAATACCCGCCCTCTCTTCCAGTCTGGATACGCCAAGCAATTTCCCGCTATCCATATACGACGGAGCCTTCGTTAATCTTATGATCTGGGCTCGTTTTGGGAGCGATACATTTATATTACGCGATAAAAGAATTTTCTCCAATCGAGAAGGCGATTCTAAATTGGATATATTATACTGCAATATCTCTCTTCGGTCAATTATCGTTTTAAGAAGCTTCTCTTTGCAGTCTATTTCGTAGCTCAACTTGACCAACTCAACCTGTTGGTGAACATAGACCAATGCCGCTAATGTGATTATTCCTATAGATATACTATACTTAAAAAGCCTCATAATGATATTTAAATCCTTTCCGCTACCCTTAGCTTTGCACTCCTGGCGCGTACATTCCTTATTATCTCTTCACGTGTAGGTTGCAATGGTTTTTTTGTTATGATCTTTAAAACACTTAAAGCTGAATATCCTTTAAATAAATTCTTTACTATCCTATCTTCAAGAGAATGGAATGAAAGAACCGCGATCCTTCCGCCTGTCTTTAGCCAAAATATCGCCCTTTTTAACCCATCCTCCAAAGAGCTCAACTCGTCATTCACGACAATCCTGATCGCCTGAAATGTTCTTGTCGACGGATCTATTCTTTGATTTCTGCATTTATAACCTACGGCCTTACGTATTATCTGGGCCAGTTCTCGGGTTGTTTCTATCGGTTTTTTTGAACGCGCCTCTTTTATATACCGCGCTATCCTTCCGTGGAATCTCTCTTCGCCGTATTTTTCAATGATCTCTGACAGGTCCTGTTCGCCATACCTATTGATAATATCGTATGCCGATATTTTGAGTCTTCTATCCATTCTCATGTCGAGGCGGCTATCCTGCTTTATGCTGAAGCCTCTGGAACCATCCTCTATCTGATATGACGATATGCCGAGATCCAGCAGGACAGCGTCAACGTCTTTTACGCCTTCTTTGGAGAGGATATTGTCGATATGTCTGAAATTATTATTTATAAGCGAGAAAGAGCCGTTAAAATCTTTTAAATTTTGAACCGTTAATTTAATGGCTTCGGCATCCGCATCTATACCAATCAACCTCCCGCCGGGAAGGATGGTCTTCAATATTTCCTGCGAATGGCCGCCTCCGCCTATTGTGCCGTCTACTACTATCGAACCGCGTTTTAGATTCAAAGAACTGATAACTTCTTCAAGCATTACACTCCGGTGCGCAATCAAGGCAACTCCAAAATTATAAAAACTTCGTCAAAAGCTCGATCCTGTGGAAGGAGAATTTCCTCACCACGTCGTTATCTATACCGAAAGATGCCGGGTCGCTATTTAACGCCCTGGCCTTTCTCAACCTTTCGATGAATACGTCCATGCTGGCATTATAGAGCTTCACTTTTTTTGCGGCTTTACGGTATCTTATACTCATACATATCACCTCCAAAATTTGCTATGCAAATTTTTTTATCCTTCCTGCGCCATCAATTTTTCTGCTATTTCCTCGAAAGACCCCTTGGAACTTTCATAATATTCATGCCACTTTTCTTTTCCCCATATCTCAATCCTGTTAGAAACACCGATTATCATTATGTCCCTTTTTATCTCCGCAAAATCTTTTAAATATTTTGGCAAAAGTATCCTTCCCTGAGCATCGCATTCCACTTGAACAGCGCCTGAAAAATAAAGCCTGTTAAATTTTCTCGCCTCTGATTTTGTGAACGATATGGACTTGAATTTCGATTCCTGGGCCTTCCATTCGTCTTCAGTGAAAAGGAATAAACACTTATCGAGGCCTCTGGTTATGTAGCAACGCTTGATGTCGTATTCTTTTAGAAAATCCCTGAACTTGGAAGGGATTATTATGCGGCCTTTTTTATCTATTGTATGTTCATGTTCACCGTAGAACATGACTTGATCTCCTCCACTTTAAGCCACTTTATGACACTATGCGGTATAAAGTATACCTTATCATCCCATCCTTGTCAAGCATGATGGGCATGTTTTTTTAAAGGCATGGCCAGCGGTGAGGACATCTGAGGAATTTTCTATGTCTTCGCGCCCAAGAGGAAGAGACAAAAAAAGAGGGGCGGTAAAAATTTTACCGCCCCTCTTTTTCAGCAGACCTGTAAGCCGAGTTTAGTCTTCCCCGCGCCTTCTTAAAGCAGTTTCCTACTATGAAAAAAGCGCGGGGGAAGCGGCCATCTATCTAGCCCTTGAATTACTCCAAGGGTCAAGCGACCTTACCCGTCCCGATACTGATGTATTTACAGTAAGGGCGAGCAGCCCTTGAATCGGGATCTATTTGGTCTTGCTCCGCATAGAGATTGCCTCGTTTCACCCCTGAACCCGAACGAAGTGAGTGGTTCAGGGCTCGTCTCTGTGGCTCTGCCATGAACCAGATCTAAAGATCGGTTCATGGTCCTGCGCCATACGCGGCACGGGATATCCTCGTCTTTCGACGGACGGCTGTTAGCCGTTACGCTGCTCTTTGGAGCCCGGACTTTCCTCCCCGCGCTTTCTTCAAGCAAAAAATACCCGAAAAAAGCGCGGGGCGGCCGCCCGGTCTGCTGAAATATGTCTATCTAAATCAAACTTGCTAAATTGATAGCTTTATTTACTAACTTATCCGCTTCCTTATTCTTTTCACGTTTGATATGTTTGATCTCAAATCCTTTGAAACTCTTCAGCATATTTAACGCTCTTTCAAAAAGCGGTTTTATATTCGAATCCTTTACGCGATAATCTCCGGAAAGCTGCTTCGCAACAAGTTCGCTGTCCATATTTATAAGGATTTCGTCGGCCCTTATAATCAAAGCCTCTTCAAGGCCGTAAAGGAGCGCATTATATTCCGCTATATTGTTAGTTGTCTCGCCGATGTATTTTGCAATATCTTTTATCTTTTTTCCGCGCTCATCCAGTATGACCACGCCTATGCCTGCCGGGCCTGGGTTGCCTCTTGAGCCTCCGTCTATGTAAATCTCTACCCGCTTATTCTTCAATGTAAAGTATCCGTGCGCAATTTCCGCAGAAGACGAGATCCTTCTTCATCCTTATCTCATGAATAACCTGCGACGGAAGAATCCTGAAGCAGCCCTGACACGAATCGCCTGCTACGGGAACTACCGCCAAACCGTCTTTACTCTTAAGGATCCTGCCATATTTAGATAGTATCGATTTATCTATTCTTTCTGCAAGTGCTGAGCGCCGCGTTTTTAGTCCGTCAACTTCGGATTTTATGCGCCATACTTCGTCTTCAAATCTTTTCTTATCCTGCGCAAATTTGGATTCTTCTGCCTTTAGAAATTCTCTTTCTTTTGCTATCCGCTGATTTTCGGCATCGATCTGGTCGAGGATCTTTATTATCTCTTCTTCTATCAGCGAATTATCCGCCCTCGCCCTTCCTATCTCCCCTTCAAGCGCCGTGTATTCCTTATTAGTCTTGACCTGATACAGCTGTCCTTGAAATTTCTTTATCGAAGTTTCTTTGGAGCCCAACTCTCCTTCTTTCTCTTTCTGTTTTAACTGAAGCATCTTTACGCCTTCTTCAAGCTTCTTTAAATTGCCGGACTTCTCTTTGAAGGCCTCCTCTACCCTCTCCAGCTCCTCGGGTATCGACTCAAGGTCTATCTCTATCTTTAATATCTGCGTATCAAGGCCCTGTAATTCAACCAGCAACTTAACCTGCTCTTCGATATTGATATTTTTCATACATTTCTTTTACGCCGGTCTACGCGTCCCGCTGCGTGCCATGGCGGGGAGGGCAATCTCTCCCCATAAACTTATCTCTGGTCGCTCTGCTTCGCCATTCAACCCATATAACCAATGTATGGCTACGCAGGAGCATTCTGCCTTACAGGATTTATTTCTGCGAAGCCATACCCGAGTTTTACTCATTGAATGGCGTAGCAGAATGGTGGGCACTAGAGGAGTTGAACCTCTGACCTCTGCGATGTGAGCGCAACGCTCTAACCAACTGAGCTAAGTGCCCGAATTCTCATTCCTTTTTCTTTTATCGGAAGATTTAGCAGCGTTATTATATAATTACTAATCTTTTGGCGCAACATAAACTTTAACGCGAAGCTTATTTCTTGCGCAGTTTTTTAATAATCTCTTGTATCCTTTTTTTCCGTACATAAGCGTCCGTCAGCTCTGCGTTCTTTCGCGTTATCCAGAGAAACTTCAGGCCTACATCATATGATTTCCCGCCGATCCTTGATTTAATCCTGACCACCTCACCAAAGCCGGCCGCGTATCTGGCAGTGTCTGGAATTTTAAATTGGAATTCTAATATTGCGTGCAACGGAAGTTTTTTGTACGCGACAAATTTGATTCCACCAGCACAAATGTCCTCTGTTTGCGACTTTGTTATTGCGCTGACAATGCGCCTTAAATTTTTTGATAATCTTGTATATTTTAAGCCACAGCGGCTGGAAACCCTTAAATGCGCTCTTTTTTCCGGGCCGGTAAATTTGATTTTTGCCATTTTATTATTTTCCTCTTTTTGCATGAATTCCCTGAATTGTCTTTTTTACTATGTTTTCCATATGTTTATCCAGCAAGAGAGGCTTCAGTTTTTTCACAAAAGATTCGTCGGCTACTTCTGCTATCACCGAGCTGGCCACTTGTCTTACATTCTCATTCTCGTCTTTAAGGGCCTCTATTAGAATTTTCAAAGATTCTCTGGTGCCGACTTTTTTTAAAGTTACGATACACTTAATTCGTACTTGAGGAGAATCGGCATGCAGAAAAGATGCCAATAGCGGCACAAGATCATCTCCGCCCAAATAACCAAGTACTTCTATAGCGTTACTCATAACATAAGCGCGCTTATCGGTTGTCAACATTTTTTTCAAAGCATCTTTTGCGGGTTGGCCTATTTCTTTAAGCATCATAGCCACTGAATGCCGCAGGACATATAGCTCAAACGGATCCTTCTCATGAAGTTCTTCATAGGTTAAAATGTTAAGCATAGAATCAAGGGCATTTTCGCCGAGCATTACTAAGACATCGGTAATGTTGGCATAATTACCAGACCTCAGCTTTTCCCTGAGCGCGCTTATTAAAGCTTCTACTACCTTAGGATGGGCAATCTTACATAATTCTTCTTTCGCGATTTTTTTCTGTTCATACGTGCGGGTGGAATCAGCGGCGATTTGCTCTCTAAAATGACTGATAATCGCTCCCGCCTGGCTAAAATTTCTTTTATCTATTAGTTGAACGGCCATGGTTTGCAGCCCGTTGCAAAGCTGAATAAATTCTTTCGGACGTTGGGCGTTGTTAAACCTATTGAGTAAAGCCTTTATCAATGTCTCCAAGAGATCGGTTTTTTCATAGCTAAGAAGAGATTCGCTAAGCCGAATGGCCCCTTCGGTAACCGTGGATTTATCTTCTGTGTCTGCGGCATTAAGAGCTCCCGAGAGTTGATCAACTATATTTTTTACTTTTTCATTGTTTTTGCTTAAAAGAAGGGCTTCGGCTATAAGGCCCAGTTTACTTGATATTTTTGGATCGTAATATTGCTCAACAGGCATACCCAACAGGTTATCTTTTGATAATTTAGCTATCGAAGGCTTTTCACCTTTAATTCCCGTGATTCCGATCGCTTTTTTTGTTATCTCCGATAGCTTTTCATATCTTACTTGGTCAATTTTTATATTGGACACTCCTCTCGCTTTAAGTGACGCGGAGACCCCCCCACCCCGCGTAATTTCTTCTTCGAGGCTAGTGATGCAATACAAAAAATTTACGAACTCTTCTCTTCCCATGTCGCTCTTGAAAGTTATGCTGCTTATCCCGTAATCTTCCATTAGGCCTGCAAGAGTAAAGCCGATGGTGTCTTTAACATCTATATGTTTCGGCGCGTATCCATTTACCAAAATCTTGCCCTCTACATTAGAGATGGTCAGGGTGGGGTCATTCTTAAGAATCTTAAGTATTGTTTCGTAAGCCCTGTTCTCTAAGTCTACCCTCATATTATTACCAACTGGATAAAGCAAGGTTCCTGCGGCAGCTGCCCTGAGGGCTAATATCGCATCCTTGACAATTTTGGCGCTTGCCTCGCTGAGCGGTTTCTCCAACAGTTCTTCAATACTTACCGATATTTCTTTTTGTTTTTCTACTTTTTCTAAAATATCGGTCAATTTTGTAGGCAAGGAAAATTCTTCGTTTAATTTCTGGCTGAGATTTTTATATTTTAAACCGGAATCTTTGTCCTTGGCCAGATCGAGATGGTGAATCAAGCGATCAAGTTGGGTTGGGAGCCCATCCTTGTAATGTTGCCCGATAAGTTCGGCAAGTTTTTGATGAATCAAATCCGCTTTTTGGAGCGGGACCGTATCAGCAAGGGCCTTTCTGGCCGACTCGGTCCGGAAGGATAGTGAATCATAGTTTAAGTCCGGCGATTTTATTAACCCTGCGTTTACAGCGCGGTCTAATAGTTCCATTAGATATCCTTCATTGTAGCCGCCGCAATTCCCTAACATATCGAACTCAATCTTTCCGCCCATTACCGCCGCGGTGGAAAGCATTTCTCTTGTTTCATCGTCTAAATTGCCGAGGACGGGCTCTATAGCATTAGATAAGGAATCTGGAATGTCCTTGACATCGACATCTTTTAGTTTCCACTGTTCATTTTCATATTGTATATGGCCGTTTTCAACTATGGCTTTTAATATTTCGCACAGTAAAAGCGGATTTCCTTTGCTTATTTTGAACATATTTTCAATCAGCTTTGATTCGGGCTTAATGTTCGGAAAAATTGAACCCGCCAGCTGGGCTACATCGCCTTTTACAAAGGGCTTGAGCCTTATGGTTGTGAAAACGTATTTGGCCAAGAAATCTTTTAAAATTTCGCTTATATTTTCTTTGCTGTATGCCGCTATAAACAGAGATTTCGTAACGTTGGAGATTCCCAGAAGCACCGAGAAGAATTGTAAAGTAATCTGATTCGCATAGTGGAGGTTGTCAACGGCCAAAACCAACGTCTTTTCGCCGGTAATACCAACCAATATTTTGCATAGGCCTGAAAAAAGATTGACGGCTCTTCTTTCGGGCTCCGTTTTAAAGGGCGCATTTTTGATAAGATTCTTAACGGCTGGGTATAAATATAAAATCTCTGCAAGTTCCGGGGGCATGAGCTTGGCAAGGACATCCCCGAATTTATCGGCATCTGCTGAATTTGCTATTACCCGCAGCAATTCTGCCAGTGCGGCAAGAGGGCCGCCCTCTTCTTTTTGTTCTAACTTACAAAACAGAAAAAATATATTCTGCTTTTCTGTCCAGCCGGCAAACTCTTCGAGAATTCGGGTTTTCCCGATACCGTGCCCGCCCTCCACTAATACGCGCTGTTTTTTCGCGCGCTCAAGAATTTTTTTGTAAGATTGCCTGAGAATCTCCAGCTCTTCTTTGCGGTTTACTAATGGCGGCCTAAGAAGCATCTGCCTTAATATGGTCCTGTTTTTTATTTCTGCGCCAACCGATTTATAATGAAAGATTTTATTCTTGCCGGATTTTTTTGCGGCATACAAAGCCTGATCCGCGCAATTTATCAAATCTGTCATAGATGCGCCATCATCAGGATAGGCGGCAATGCCTATGCTCAGCCCCTGACCTGTAAAAATTTTATCTTTTGTTGACCATTTGAATTGTGATGCGTCCCGCAATATAGCATCTCCTATTCTTTGGGCCTGATCCTCTTCTTGGCCTGGGAACAAAATCAGAAACTCATCCCCCGCATACCTAGCTACAATACCATTCCCAGCAACGGATTTTTCCATTATTCTGGCTAATTCCATCAGTATCTTATCCCCTACCAGATGGCCGAACGTATCATTTATTTTTTTAAAATTATCTATGTCTATCATAAAAAGAGAGGTATTTTTAGCGAAAGTTTCATCTTGAGTAATAATTTTAGGCATGTTATTGTAAATGAAACGGCGGTTGCAAAGCTGGGTAAGATCATCCACCAAAGAAAGAGACAGCTTTTTGGTGTCTACGCTATGAAGATTTGGCATGAGCATATCCTCGAATATTTTTAAACAAATTAAACTCGTTTAAATTTATATTTAATTACCTAACTTCTTTCTGCAAAATTCCCTGCTTTGATATTTGTATTATACCTCTTTCTGCGTTCTAACATCAATCATTTTTCTCTCGTCCCTTTTTCTCTCGTCCTTGCGGGCCCAATCAATAAGAAGGCCTCTCCAGCATTCAATGCCAGAGAGGCCTTACAACATGGTGGGCCCGCAAGGAACTCTCACGTCGCTCCGGCCTCACGGCGACCAGCTATTGATAGACACGGTTAGTCTTGTTCGGCCTTCGCTCCTTAAAGGGAAACTCAATGGTTTCCCTTTAATGTATCCCTTCCTTCGCAGGCTGTGAATTCTCTTTAGGGAAAAACAGGCTGTTTTTCCCTAAAACCCTTTTCGCGGTTCTCGTCCTTGCGGGCCCAATCAATAAGAAAGCCTCTCCAGCATTCAATGCCAGAGAGGCCTTGCAACATGGTGGGCCCGCAAGGACTCGAACCTTGGACCAAGAGATTATGAGTCTCCTGCTCTACCAAACTGAGCTACAGGCCCACACTGTCTACGTCAGATGTCTGGCCTCTTGCGAAGCCCTACCACCATCTAACTGCATTGGGGGAAAGCCGCGATCCTGCCATAAGTGTTACAAGGCAAAATTATAGCATACGATAAAAATAATTCAAGGATTTATTACGGGTTATAGATTCAAGCATCTCGAGGATTTCTGACTTGTAAAAGCATGGTTTTACGTTGCCGCAGCTATAGATTTTCGATTACTGACAAATACTCTTCCTTGCTTATGCCCAGTATGCGGAGATTATTCAGAATGATAAATACTGGTATATCAGAAATTGCGGGAATAACTACCGGGCGTTTGAGGCTTGCCTTACGATAGATGCGATGATCGCCACGCTGTCTTACAAATACACAGCCTATGACCCTCAAAAATTTATCAAACTTTTTGTAGTGGATAGGAGTCAGGCGGGACAAGGCAATCTTATCTCTTTTTGAGTTTGACCTACGTATATCGGGGGTTGCCAGTGTCTGGTAGGACGGCTTACTTTTGTCCAACCACATTCAATAAGCACATCTTCCATGGTACCCATTTTGTCAACTTCTTCGAGAAAAAGAGATAACGCTTCTTCGAATCGTTTTTTTGCCTGCTCTTCGGTGTCTCCGCATGTTGACAGATCAAAGGCAGGGCTATAAGCAACAAACTTATCCCTTTCTCTGTAGAAAGCGACGTTAAGAACCACCTTTTGCATTTTTACCATCTCTCTCACCCTTTTGTAATGATACCATATTAAATGAACATTGGCAACTTATAACCATCGGTGGTTACTCGGCAACACCCATCGCGAGGAAATTTTTCAATCTCCTCGAACGTGTCGGATGACGCAATTTTCTCAATGCCTTTGCTTCGATCTGTCTCACGCGCTCGCGGGTTACTTTGAATATAGCCCCGACCTCTTCGAGCGTGCGAGGATATCCGTCTCCTATCCCAAAGCGTAATCTCAAAACTTTTTTCTCGCGCTCAGTCAATGTACCTAGGACGTCGTCCATCTCTTCTTTGAGCATCGAGTATGCGGTAGCGTTTGCGGGAGATACCGCCCTCTTGTCTTCTATGAAGTCTCCGAAGTGCGTGTCGCCCTCCTCGCCTATTGGCGTCTGAAGCGATATCGGCTCCTGCGCAATCTTTAAAATTCCTCTAACTTTATCAACCGGCATTCTCATTCTGTGAGCTATCTCTTCAGGTGTCGGCTCTTTTCCGTTCTCCTGAACAAGCACCCTGGATACCCTTATCAATTTGTTTATAGTCTCTGTCATATGAACGGGAATCCTTATCGTCCTTGATTGATCAGCGATAGAACGCGTAATTGCCTGCCGGATCCACCATGTCGCATATGTCGAGAATTTATATCCGCGTTTGTATTCAAACTTGTCAACAGCCTTCATTAAACCAATGTTGCCCTCCTGGATCAAATCAAGAAACGAAAGGCCCCTATTTGTATACTTTTTCGCTATACTTACAACCAGCCTCAGGTTAGCGGCTACGAGCTCCTTCTTGTTCTTATTTAATTTTACCTCTAGCGACTTTATCAGCCTGAAGTGTTCTTTCATAAAGTCTACGGGCTCGCCGAGTTCTCTCTCTATTCTCGTCTTTTGTTTTCGTAAGAGCTTGATCTCGTCTCTGTCCCTGCTTCTTCTTGCCCGCGCCGCTTGGCTTTCTACTCTGGAATGCTCGGCAAGTAATTCGTCTATCTTTTTTATTATCTCTTCCACAACCGGCATGGCAAGGTTCGCATCTTTTACGAGGCGGCCTATGCTTGATTTTGTCCTGGCTTTTCTGAGGCTATTTGTTAAACTATCGAGTTTTCTCTTTAGCTTCGTAAGCTTAAGCTTTGGATCGATATTCAAAAATTCTTCGGGATTTACCTCTTCTTTAATAGCCTTGTTCAATATCTCAAGGGCTTTTGTCTTCGCAATAGCTAAATCCGAGACAGCATCTCTTACTTTAGCCTCGGCATCCTTTATCTTTCCCGCTATCTCTATCTCTTCTTTTCTCGTAAGGAGAGATATCTGGCCCATCTGCCTCAAATACATCTTTACGGGGTCGTCGATCTGTACGAGCCTTGAGACGCCTTCTGCGGCCGGAGACTCTTCTTTCTTCTCCTCTTGAGCTTCTTCTGCCACCGCTTCTTTTGTCATGTCTTCTTCGGTATCAACAAGTTTTATATTCTCGTCGCCCAGGATGCTCAAGATATCATCTATCTCTTCAGACGAAACTATATTAACGGGAAGGATATTGTTAACTTCCTCGAAGGTAAGGTGCCCTTTCTCTTTCCCCAGCGCAATAAGTTCGGAAAGCTCCTTTGAGATCTTTCTCTTGGGGGATGCGGGATGCCCCTTCTCAACAGCCGCGATCTCTTTTTTTACCTTGGGCCGAAAATTCGCTTTTTTGAAGATAGATTTCTTTCGCCTTCCAGCTCGTCTTTTCCTGCTCAAAATTCTTTTGCGCTTTAAAACTCTTTTTACCATCTTCTTTCTCTTTTTCACCATGCGCCTTCTTCAATTATGTTAGTAATAAACTTATTTCGGAAAAGGACGAGGGTCATATGTTAAAGGATATTTTAGAAAAAGTATTAACTCTAAAAGAAGGCGTGGGAGTCCGCCCTTATACCGAACTGCCTTTCAAAAGCTCCATATATTCCGTAACGAGCCTGGTAACCAAACCGTCGTCATTCGAATTATGCGCCGCTTTAATCGCATCCTGCAGTCTCTCCAGCCTATCCTTCGTATTGTCTTTTTTTATCTTCGCGATACAGTCTGACAGGACTTTCTCTTTATTAGAAAGAGTCTCCGACAAATTAACGGCTTCCGATATCAGTATTGCGGCGGCGTCATTATTCTCTAAATAATTGATCAATTTAACAGGCGTTATTGCCTTCCCCTCTTTGGAAATATCCAAAACCAACTTGACTATATCTCTTATCGACGAATCCTTGAATTCTTCTAATGATAGTTTTCCTCTTACCTCCTGAATAAAGTTCCCGCCTTCGAATAAAAGCGCGAGTATCATCTTCTCCGCGCTCTTAGAATCTTTTTTGGCCTCGACAGTGCTTACGGTATAGACGCGCATCGTATAATCCGGCTTAACCTTTTTCAATTCAGTCCTGATAGATTCTTCGTCAACAGATAACTTTTCTGCCAATTTTTTAATAAGGTTCGACCTCAGCACGGCATTCTCGATCCGCGAAATAGTCGGGAGCATCTCACCTGCTATTGCCGCCTTCCCGTGGCCTGTCCTTATATCGAACCGCGAAGAAAGCTTAGAAAGCTTGTAGTCGAACAGATTCTTGCTCGATTTGGTTAGCTTTATAAAGTCATCTGCCCCGAATTTTCTTATGTAGCCATCCGGGTCGAATCCCTTGGGAAGCTCGGCGATATATACATTCACACCCTCCCCGAGAAATAGGTCCATATTGCGCAAGCTTGCCGCCTCTCCGGCCTCATCAGGGTCATAGATCATTATAACTGTATTCGCGAATCGTTTTAATAACTTGACCTGATCTACCGTGAGGGCCGTCCCCAAGGTAGCG